>BNJS01003949.1_pt1:1955000-2595704 | contig 2595704 bp, 2597 predicted proteins | sample 8540461 | NCBI WGS metagenome assembly BNJS01 (sample SAMD00202454, study PRJDB9452) | human saliva metagenome | isolation source: human saliva | place: Japan | reverse complement strand
ATAAGTATTATAAGTATTATAAAAAAGACAGGTATTGATAGGGGAAGTTTACTCGATATGGGCTGCGGTACCGGACAGCTCTTAGAACAAATCCACAAGGAGTTTGGCAATAAATTCTTACTTAGCGGTGCCGATTATTCTGTAAACATGATAAAACAGGCTAGGAGAAACTTAAAGATAAAAGATATTGAGGCAGAGCTTTTCAATACCGATGTAAGCGATATAAAAGAAAATATAGCCGAAGACTTTGATATAATCATCTGCACACATTCACTGCCGTATTATAAGAATCAGGAGAAGGCACTTTCAGATATGGCAGATTTATTAAAAGAAAAAGGATGTATTATAGTTATATGTGCCTCTGTAAATAACTTTTATGACAGACTTGCCTGTAGCCTGCTTAAACTTACGACCGGCAAGGCACATTACCCCTCTATAAAAGAGATTAAAAGCTTTGCGAAAGATAAATTAAGGTTTATGGGTTCTTGTCGTATAAAGAAGGCATTTTTCATGCCAAATATAGTGGCTGTAGTATACAAAAGAAAGTGAGACATTGTGGAAAATAGACTGCGTATATTATTGCTGCGTCCAAGACCGCCTAAAGAAACTATAGGTTTGCAGCATGTGATGATATGTGAACCCTTGGAGCTTGAGTACCTGGTGGGAAATATAGATAAGGCAAAGGCAAGTGTTAAAATCATAGATATGATACTTGAAAAAAAGCCTATAGAATTTTTTATAAATAAGTACAGACCCCATATCGTGGGTATGACCGCCTATATCACCCATGTCGGAGCGGTAAAGGAGATGGCAAGAAAAATCAAATGCCTGTCAAATAAAACGATAACCGTTGTCGGAGGAGTTCATGCGGAGGTCGTACCGGAAGATTTCAGATCAAAATATATAGACTATATAATATGCTCAAATCCGGTAGAGACCTTTAATAAAATAATAGACCGGGTAAGAGCCGGAGTAGATACAAAAGAGATAGACGAAACTTATATAAAGTCAAACGAACATCAACCACGCTTGGCAAGCTGTTGTAGAGATACGAAAGAGACAGGCGAAACCTATATAAAGTCAAACGAACATCAACTACACATGGAAAGCTGTTGTAGAGATACAAAAGAAATAGAGGGAACCTATGTAAAAGGGAAAAAGCACATAAGAACCTCGTCTTATAATATTTTGCCTCCCGATAGAAGCTCTGTTAAAAGATATAGAAAAAAATATTATTATATGTTTCACAATCCCTGTGCCTTGATAAAAACCTCTCTTGGCTGCCCCTATACTTGCAGTTTTTGCTTTTGCAAGGAAATAACCGGAGGGAAGTATTTTGCAAGAAAGATTGATGAGGTCATGGAAGAACTTGAGAGTATTAAGGAGAGGGAAGTCTATATAGTAGATGATGATTTTTTATTTAATGAAGACAGATTAAATCTTTTCTGTGATGAGTTGGAAAAAAGGAATATACATAAAAGATTTTTGGTATACGGAAGAGCCGACTTTATAGCAAGTCATGAAAAGGTGATAGGCAGGCTTTCAAGGCACGGGCTTAGTGCAGTAATTGTGGGTGTAGAGTCGGTAAGAGAAAAGGATCTTAAGGACTTTAATAAAAGAAGTTCTCTTGAAAATAATGAAAAGGCTATAAGAATTTTGCAAAAATACGGTATAGAACTGTATGCCACCATGATTTTACAACCCGATTTTACAAAGGAGGATTTTAGGCAAATAGAGGACTATATAATAGGACTGAATGTAAGTTTTGTTAATTTACAGCCGCTTACTCCCTTACCGGGAACGGAAATTTATGATGACTATAAGGATAAGATATTGGTATCCCGTAAAGACTATGCCATGTGGGATCTGGCACATATAGTGCTTGAGCCTAAGTATATGAGCATAAGGCAGTATTATTATCAGATAATTAAGACCTATGCCAGGATAGTTTTAAGACCGGATAATATTATTAAAATGCTTAAAAAATACGGAATAAAAGAAGTGGCTAAGATGTGGTGGGGCAGCCAATTTGTTAGCCTTCAATATATAGGAAAGATTATAAGAGGCAGATAATAGGAAAGAAAAATATTATATAAAAATGGTCATCATTACTGTATCACGATTTGACAAAAGTAAATGCGGATTATTATAAAATAATAGGATTGTGGTAAATTTATTGTTGCCTGTGTTGTGGTATAAAGACAGTATAATTAAGATATGAAAGTTAAGTCACAATCCGTCAAATGTAAAAGTGGATTATTATGAAATAATAGTAATGTGAGAAATTCACCGCTGCCTGCGTTGTGGTATAAAGACAGTATAATTAAGATATGAAAGTTGAGTTACGATTTGTCAAAAGTAGAATGTAGATATAGGAATGAAGTAAAACTTACTGCTGCCTGTGTTGTCTAATAAAGGAAGCGGAATGGAGATCAATATGCAAAAAAAGAAACTTGTACTTATACAGTCATCTCCTTACGACCATGAAAAAAAGCCCATAAAAAAGTCAAAGCTTTACTTTGTAGGATTGGCAATGCCACTGCTTGCTGCCATGACTCCGGATGAATTTGAGGTTAAAATAATCTTAGAAACCATAGAAGATATAGATTTTGATATGGATGTGGATATAGTAGGCATAGGAAGTATGGGGCACGCTGTTATAAGAAGTATAGATATTGCCAAGGAGTTTAAAAAAAGAGGCAAGACAGTATTTATGGGCGGATACATGGTAAGCCTTATGCCTGAGGAGGCAAAAAAGTATTGCGACAGTGTAATAGTGGGAGACGGAGAGGAAGCATATCCTGCCATGCTTAAAGATTATCTAAGGGGAGAGCTTAAAAGCTTTTACAATATGCCGGTAAAGCTTATACATACGCCACTGCCAAGGTTTGATCTGATACTGAATAAAAAAATAGGAGATATGCTGCCGGTGCAGGCAGGAAGGGGCTGCCCTAAATCTTGCAGCTTTTGTTCAATATATTGTCTTTATAAAAATCATTATATCAGAAGACCCATAGAGGATGTGGTAAGAGATATAAGGCAAATAAAGGATTTGGGCTTTAACAAATTCATGCTTTTGGATGATAATATCATGTCGAACAGGAAATACATGATGGAGCTTTTAGATTACATTATCCCCATGAAGATGACATGGATAAGCCAGTGTTCAATAGATATAGGAGATGACAGAGAATTGCTTGAAAAATTAGCAAAAAGCGGTTGTATGACACTTAGTTTCGGACTTGAGAGCATAGTACAGGAAAGTCTGAACAGTATGAATAAATCATGGGCTAAGGTGTCCGACTATAAAAGACTTATTAAAAATATCCAATCCGTTGGTATAGATATTTCAACGGAAATGGTAGTCGGAGCGGATGCGGATACGAAGGAGTCTATAAGAAATACCGCCAACTTTATAAAGGAGTGTAAGATAGTTGTACCGAGATTTTATATACTGACACCTATTCCGGGAACTATATATCATAAAGAAATGCTTGAAGCAAAAAGAATTTACATAGAAGATATGTATAGTTATGACGGAAGTCAGGCGGTGCATATACCGAAGAATATGAGTCCTGAGGAACTTACCAAAGAGTACTGGGCACTTTATGAGAAGGTTTTTGAAATCGGGAATATAATGAGGAGGACAGTGCTTAGAAAAGAGTTTTTTAAAGCCCCCGGCAGATATCTTTTTTACATGGCAATAAATCTTTATTACAGGTATCAGATAAAAAAACGACTTACTCCCAACATTATTTAGATTATGAGAACTGTAAAGTTTATTGATTTTGGCAGGGCTTAGCAGTTTGCATAAAGAAAAGGATTAGAATGTATATAGTAAAGGCTGAGAAAAAAGACTATAAGAAATTTATAAATTTTCAAAAAGAAGTCTACAGTGGGGACGAATACTTTAGGGATCTTCAATCAATTTCCCTGCCGAATATATTAGAGCATAGAGCAAAAATCACCGAAGGCAGCGATATAGAAGCCTATATTCTGTATTCGGATAAAGAAAAAATAGAGGCTGTATTTGCTTTGGCAGTAATAGACAGGATGCCGGACACCCTGCAAATAGCCTTTTTAGACTTTAGAGATAAAGAAGAGGTGTTTGGAGAAGTTTATAAATTCGCCAAACTTAAAGCAAGAGAAAAAAACTTACAAAAGCTTTTGCTTGGGCTTAATCTGCATGTAAACTACGGACTTGGGCTGTTGGCAGACTCATTTAAGTCCATGCCGAGTTTTGGAAGTGCCTATAATAAAGAATATTATATAAGGCATATTGAAAAATATATTAAGCCTACGGAGCTGCTTTACAGTTACCGGATAAAAATTTCGGATATGGATATGAATTTACCCGATAGGTTAAGGGATTATATAGCAAAGAATTTCAGTATAAGGGGGGCGGATTTTAAAAATATTAAAAAAACCGCTGCCTTATATACCGAAATTAATAACAAGGCTTTTGTAAATCACAAGTACTATTATACTGCGAGGAAAGAGGAGGATATAGAGTTACTGTCCTCGTTTAAGTATGTTATCAAAGAAGAAAATCTTTTGTTTGTGTATTATCATGAAAAGCCGGTAGGATTTATGCTCTGGTATCCTGACTTTAACCAACTTATAGGAAGCGGTAAAAGGCTTGGTGTATTGCCTATACTTAGTTATAAGCTTGGCTTAAAAAAGATAGATACTGTAAAAATTACAGAGTTTGGAGTACTGCCTGAATATAAAAACAGCGGTGCGGTAATCGCCTTACTTGACTATCTTTATAAACTCAGAGGAAGAGAGTATACATATTTGGAGTCCGGCTGGATAATGGAAAGCAATATAGAATCAACCGCAATTACAAAGCGTTTTATGAAAAATAAATATAAAAGCTATAAAGTATACGAGGAAGTACTATGAAGTCCGGCTTTAAGGTTTATGACAGTGCAAAAAAACTTCCTGATACATGGGATGAAATAGCCGCAAAAAAGGTATTTATAAAAAAGGATTTTTTGACTTTTTTAGAAGAGGTAAATTATTGTAATCAAAGCTATCATATCAATGAAGAGGAAAGAATTATTATGGTAAGTTACAAGCTTAAACTTGACTTACTTACCTTTAGCAGCAGCATAAAGCTTAATTTTAATATAAGGGTAGTGGGGATTCCGCTATCAATAGCCTGTGAAGGCTTTGTCTGTGCTGAGGGAAAACTTGAGGTTTTAGCTAAGTATTTAAAAACTTTCCCTCTGATTTTAGTACTTAATACCGATGGCAGGCTTCCCATAGCAAGGGCGAATACCTTAGGAAGCTATGTGATGGAAATAGATAAAGATTTTGACGGGATTTTTATGAGTTTAAAAAGCCGTTACAGAAGAAGATTAAGGCAGGCACTTGCAAAGTCAGAGTATTTGCAGATAAGTAAGTTGGCAAATGAAAATTTTCAGGAGCAACATTACGCCTTATATGAACAGGTATATGAACGCTCCGAGGGAAGACTTGAAAAACTGAAGCCGGAATACTTTTGTAAAATGGATGCACAGATGTATGAAATCAAAGCAAGTGAGAGTGAGTTACTTGCTTTTTTTCAAATAAAGCAAATAGATAAGGAAATGGTATTTTTATTTTGCGGAGTCGATAAGGAAAGTAATAAAAAGTATGATACTTATTTAAATATGCTGATATACATGGTAAGGCTTGCTTATGAAAAGCAGTGTATCAGACTTCATTTGGGACAGACTACCGGATACAGTAAGTCCAGACTTGGAGCAAAGAAAGAAATAAAATATATGCATTTGGCAAGTAATATTATACCGGATACAGTGTGCAAAAATCTTTTGGATATGCTTGGAAATAAGGAGGATCAATGAGAGTATTGCTTGTAAGACCTTGGGTCAATAAAAAGATAACTACGGTGAAGAACTTTCTCTTCGGTGAGCCGCTTGGAGTTGAGTGTGTAGCCACAATATTAAAAGAACAGGGACATAAGGTGCTGCTTGCCGACTTTATGGCAGAGCCTAACGGAAGGTTGAGAACTTATATAAATAAGTTCAGACCTAAGGTCATAGGTATAACTTCTCAATGCACCGATGTGGAAAATGTTGTAAAAATTGCAAAAATTGCAAAAAAATACGATAAGGACATCAAGGTCATAGTCGGGGGAGTACAGGCTATGGTATATCCCAATTCTTTTTTCAGCAAGTATGTAGACCATGTATTCAAGTCCACTACAAGGGCTAATTACAAAGAGTTGATGGAACTGATAGCCTCAGGAAAAAAGCAGGAGAAGGCAATAGTAGGGATTTTTTCCAAAGAACTTAATTTCGAGAATGCCGTAGAGGGCTGTTACAATGAATATGTAAGACCGGATACAAATTGCAGTAAGCGTTACAGGCATCTATACAAATATGTCGGTTTTCAGCCCTGTGCGGTAGTTCAGACCTCCTTCGGTTGCAGAAACAGATGTAACTTTTGTGTGCGTTGGAAGCTGGAAGGTCCTACTTTAAGAGAGGTTGATATAGAGCAGATAGTACAGCAGCTTGAGGAGCTTAAAGAGCCTTATGTAATGATTTGTGATAATGATTTTTTTGATAAACAAAAAAAGGCTCGAAAAAAATTCTGTGAGCTTTTGGAAGAAAGAAAGGTTAGAAAGAAGTATATATGCTACGGCTCGGTAAACTCCATACTTGAAAAAAAGAAGACTTATTTAAAAAGGCTTTTACAAAAAAACGGATTGATTGCGGTAATAGTAGGTTATGAAAGCTTTGATGATAGGCAGCTTAAAGAATATAATAAAGCGGCTACCATAGATGAGAACTTAAAAAGCCACAAGAATACTGCAAAGAAATAAAAATAGCCTGCTGGGGTTCTTTTTATCCTGCATCCGGACTGGGATAAGAATGATTTTAAGAAACTTCTTAAGTATAAGAATCTTTTAAGACCTGAACTTATGACCTTTTCACCGCTTAATCCCCATCCGCTCACCCCTCTTTTTGAGGAGTACAGAGACAGACTTTTATATGATGAAACCGACTATGAAAAATGGAATTTCGGAGATGTGCTTATTATGCCCTCCAGGATGAGCCTAAATGAGTATTATCTTGAGGTGCTTAAGTTTACATTTGCGGTAAATATGAGTTGGTACTCATTTCTTTATACACTTAGGGCATTTCCTATTAAGAACACACTTAGGATGACCTTCGGATTTAATACCTTGATAAGTGTGTATATAAAGAACTTTTTTAGAACTTATATGAGCAGTAAAAGGAGAATTGCATGAAAGTTTTGTTGGTAAGACCGGGAGCACCCAATACTTTAAGCTTTACCAATATTTTGGATTCCGAGCCCTTAGAGCTTGAATACCTTCATACGGGACTTAAGGCAGCCGGCTATGAGGATATGATCTACGATTACATTTGCCAAAATAAGCCCTTTAGAACGGTATTAAAAGACTATGATCCTGATGTGGTGGCAATAACGGGCTATATAACACAGGAAAATATGATGAAGAAATTTTGTATGCAGGCAAAAAAGTATAATCCGAATATAACTACCATAGTCGGAGGAGTTCATGCACAGATCAATACTAAGGTTTTTTATACGGAATTTATAGATTATATAGCAAAAAGCGAGTCGGTTGATGCCTTTGTCGAAATTGTTACCTATACAGGTCTTAAAAAGAATATTATTAATGCAAATGATATCGTAAATAAGAATTTGATTAAGGAACTTACAAGTATAAACGGTATGTGTTATAAGCTTGAGGACGGCAAATGGCAGGCTAATCCCATGATACCTATAGATATCAACAGTCTCCCTATACCCGACAGGACTTTCTTTTATGAGAACAGAAAGCATTTCAGATATCTTGATTTGACACAAGCCGCCAATATAAAGACATCTTTCAGTTGTCCCTATAATTGTAAGTTTTGCTATTGTACCTTACTTAATCACGGAAAATACAGGGAAAGAGACTTAAAGCTTGTTATAGAAGAGCTTAAGAATATAGATGCTGAGAATATCACCATATCGGATGATGATTTTTTGGTAAATGAGAAAAGATTAAGGGAGTTTGTCAGGCTCGTAAGAGAGAATAATATAAAAAAGAACTATGTGTGTTATGCAAGGGCTGACTTTGTAGCAAGCCACCCCGATATTGTAAAGGAACTTGCAGACATAGGATTTAAGTACTTTTTGGTAGGGCTTGAGGCTATAAGTGATGAGGAACTTAATGATTACAATAAGGGAACGAGTAAAGAACATAATGTAAAGGCGATAGAAGTAATTAACTCCACATCCGCACAGTGCATAGGTCTTATGATAGTAGGGCTTTCAGCCACTAAAAAAGATTTTGATGACCTGTATGATTGGATAGTAAAGCACAAGCTTATTCATGTAACTATTTCCATCTTTACCCCCATACCCGGAACGCCTTTATACGAGGAATATAAGGATAAGCTGATTACCAAAAAAATAGAGCATTGGGATTTTTTGCATTTGGTAGTGGAGCCGGAGAATATAAGCAGACATAAGTTTTACCTATATTATAGGAGGCTTATCTTAAAGCTTTATAAGAGGGCAAGAAAGGCAGGAATGTATGAGTATCTTGACTTGGGTCATTATAAGAGGATGCTGTCTAAGTTTTTGCTTAGGAAGGCATATTTGGACAGGTAGAAAGAGAGTGAGAATCTAAGAGGCAAAGTATCCAAAAAGGGCAGGTTATGAGCTCAATATTATGCTTAAAACTGCAAAACGATTAAAACGAAATTTTAATTTTATAAAGCTTTGGCACGGGAGAGTACTGCCAAGAAAGTTTAATATATTTTTATATGCACCGACTTGGCTTCTCGCAACAGTGATAGCATTTATATTCAGACGTTCTTTTGCTTATAAGTTTATGTACCGACACTCTATGAAGGCAAAAGATGAAATGAACAATTTACACAAGCAGTTATATGCATATATGAAAAGCAAGTTTTAATCAGATAGATGCAGTTAAAAGAAACTTCTATGTAGCGAAACGGTATAAATAAAGATGAAATAAAAGTTTATACAGGCAGTTATACGCATATATAAAAAAATAAGTTATAATTATATAAATGTAATTGAAAGAAACTTCTATCCACTAAAGTGATATAATGGGTCTTAATAAATAGTGATGAAGAGGGAGATTAAGATGTTATTATTAGGTGTGAGAAAAGAAAACGGATGGCTTTTATCAACTTTCAAATTAACTTATGGCATAGGCTGGAGAGAAATATGTAATGCGGTCAGTGCTACATATGATTATTATGATAATGTAGAGGTTTTAGTTGATGATAAGAGGGTAAATATTTCCTCAAAAGACGAGATATTACAGCTCGAAGAAGCAGGAAGTATTATAATCAGAGGATTATCTAAGATCATAGAAGTTCCGCTTATGCTTACATTTTTTAATCAACTTCAAAAAGTAGATGTAGCGGTTGCCTGTGCGACAGATGAGTTTTTAGAGGCAGATTACCAAAAATTCAATATGTCGATAGGGCAGTATATGGATAGCGTGGAACTTGCGATGTATCAGTAAGTTTTTCATAGCCAAGACGGATATATGCATAATATTGGGAATGAAAAATTGACCCTAAAAATTTGAAACGGATATTACTTGGCAAGCCGACATACTGAAGCAACAAAAGTAGTTGCGGTATGTCGGCTTTTTCTATGCTATATATTATTTTATCCATTCCTTGGTTCGGTATGAAATAAAATCAGCTATATAGACTATGATCAGGTAAGCTATCATATAAAGCGTTATCTGTGAGTAGTGGAAAAAACTCATTGCAAGCTTAAATGCCATACCCAGACCGCCGGCACCTACAAATCCGACAACGATGGTAGTTCTGATGATCACCTCCCACCTGTAAAGCATATAGTTGATCACCTTAGTCAGAATTTCAGGAAGTACCCCGTAGAGCAGAATCTGTCCACCACCTGCTCCTGTAAGAGCGATATTATTTACCGGTCTTGTGTCCATTTCCTCAATTTCGTCCTCCTTCTTAATATAACAAAATATAACACAAGTTTAACATACACATTAATAAATAGCTATTATTCTTTGTAAGTTAACTTCATTCTGTGAAAATCGCTTTTAAAATGCATTTAATACATGATAATATATAAAAAAACAATAAAAAAATCTTATATGTTTAACAGATAAAAATACATTTATAAGAATATAAAATTCATAAAAATAGTTCTTTATAGACCGGGAAAATAGCTGTATAATATAAAATAAAACGATCGATTGCCGATATGAAAATATTTTAATATATTGTCATGGTGATCGATTCTTTTTAAAATAGATATAAAAATATCGTGTTGTGCATAAAAACTATAGAAAGACCTTTTGATCAAAAAAGAGAGAATTTTATGAAGAAAATATTATTGATCGGTACCGGCGGAACGATTGCATCCAAGCAGCTGGGAGGAGGACTTACTCCCGGTATGGAAGCTCAGGAAATACTCGAATATGTACCGGATATGGCTAAGATATGCGAAATGGATGTTTTGCAGCTGTGTAACATAGACTCTACCAACATGGAGCCTGAAGTCTGGACAAAGCTTGTACTTGCAATCAAGGAAAACTACGATAAATATGAGGGATTTGTGGTGCTGCACGGAACCGATACCATGGCTTATACTTCGGCAGCACTAAGTTATATGGTACAAAACTCAAGAAAACCGATAGTAATTACCGGTTCTCAGCAGCCCATTGATACTGACGGAACTGATGCAAAGGTGAATTTAAGGGACAGCATAATCTATGCCTGTGATGATTACTCCGAAAATGTGGTTTTGGTATTTGACGGCAATGTAATAGCTGGAACCAGAGCCAAGAAGATGAGGGCAAGATCCTTCAATGCTTTTCATAGTGTGAATTTTCCGGTGCTTGCAAGGATTCAGGACTCAAGGATCATCCGCTACATCCCTTATCTTCCTATAAGAGAGCCGGTGCGTTTTCAGGAGAGCTTAAGCAATTCGGTCTGTGTGCTTAAGCTGATTCCGGGGGCAAGAGCGCAGCTTTTATCCTATCTTTTTGAAAACTATGACTGCATTGTTATAGAAAGTTTCGGAGTCGGAGGCATACCGGACAAGCTTCTTGATACCTTCTACAAGGAGATGGAAAGATGGGAAAAGAGCGGAAAGTTTCTTGTAATGGCTACACAGGTGGTAAATGAAGGTTCCAATATGGAAATCTATAAGGTGGGGCAGAAGGTAAAAAAGGATTTTCAACTTATAGAAGCCTATGATATGACTTTGGAGGCGGCAGTAACCAAGCTGATGGTGCTTTTAAGTAAATACCCCTCATCTTACAAAGAGCTTAGGAGAGGATTTTATAAGGAAGTGAATCACGATATACTTTGTGCATTTCAGGATAAAATGTAAATAACCTAAGCAGGTGAGTCATTTCTTCAATAAATACAACAAACAGCTTGCTTATTTTCCGGTATTTATATATCAAAAAATATCCGGTGTTTTTGCTGTACTTATTTTGCAGATGATGCACCGGTAAGACTACAGGAGGTTTTATGGCAAATGCAGCAGCCACCACAAAGTATAAAGAATATCAAGAGGAGTTTCTACCCTTATTTAAGACAGAAAATTTAAGCAAAAAAGAGCAGTTGCAACTTTCTGATAACTACAATATAAGTATAGAAAAGTACTCGGCTAAGATAGGAGAGTATAACAGGCGAGGAAGCAGGAGTTTTTTCTTTAAAGGCGAGGAGTTTATAAAAGAGTGGTATTGTATTGATGATGATGCACAATTTTATAGCCTGATAATACACAAAGATGGTAGAGAATATTTGGTTTTCAAACAGGATCTGTACGGCTATAGTGTACTGGATATAGAAAAAAGAAGTATTATGCAATTTTTCCCGGAGTACTCGCTTGATACGGGAGAGACTTTTATCTGGACAGATATTTATTATAATCCTCTAAATAATATATTGGCAGTTGAGGGATGCTACTGGGCTTGGCCTTACAGCGTACAGCTTTTTGACTTTACAGACCCTATGAGCCAAACGCCGGTATTTGTTGATATAATTTCTTGTTTAGACGGTGATTATGATGTATATGAAGAGTTGGAGTTTGTGGCATGGGAAGAAGATAGATTAAAACTTAAAGCCTTCCTTGTTGAAAGCGAAGAAAAAATTGAACTTATGATAGACAGTGATAAATACATGGCTTGGCTGAGTGATAGGGCTTTGGCAAAGTTTTTATAATATCGCCGGTATAGTGTAAAAATTAGTACGGTAACAATGGCTTACGCCTAAAAATAGTATTTACATAGAAAGGGGTTACTTTATGGAAGTTGCAACAATAGTTTTAATTGTAGCAATCGTTATATTTGTTCTGATTATAATTATGCTTGGTTATATCAAGTCTCCGCCCGATAAGGCAATTATTATCTCGGGATACAGAAAACCCAGAGTTCTTATCGGTCAGGCAGGAGTAAGGATTCCTTTTTTGGAAAGAGTCGACATGCTTACGATCAAGCAGATATCCGTAGACATTAAGACCAACGGATATATTCCGACTAACGACTATATAGGAGTTGATATTGATGCCATAGCCAAGGTTAGGATCAAAACCGATCCTGAGGGTATAGCACTTGCACAAAAGAACTTCCTGAATATGAGAGAAGAGCAGATAGTAACTGCACTTACCGACTCCTTACAGGGAAATATGCGTGAGATCATAGGTACGGTAAAACTTCAAGACCTTTGTACCAACAGAAAGGCGTTCGGTGATCAGGTACAGGAAAAAGCTCAAAATGATATGGCGGCACTCGGTATCGAAATCATTTCCTGCAATATTCAAAAGATAAAGGATGAAAAGGACTTAATAGTGGCACTGGGTCAGGACAATATGTCACAGATTCAAAAGAGTGCTTCTATTGCAAAGGCACAGGCGGAAAGAGACGTGCAGATAGCGGATGCGGCAGCTAAAAAAGAAGCCAATGCGGCAAGAGTGGCTGCAGAGACCGAGATCGCACAAAGACTTACAGACCTTGAGATAAAGAAAGCGGAACTGAAAGTTCAGACCGATACCGCAAAGGCAGAGGCTGATGCGGCTTATGAGATACAAAAACAGCAACAGGAAAAAAGAATACAGACAGAGACGGTCAATGCACAGATAGCTAAGGCGGAAAGAGAGTCTGAGCTTAAGGAAAAGGAGATCTCCGTAAGGCAAAGACAGCTTGAAGCCGAGGTCAACAAACAGGCGGATGCTGAAAAGTATGCTACAGAGCAAAGAGCCTCAGCAGATCTTATCAGGAGACAAAGAGAGGCGGAGGCTACACGCTATGCGGCAGAGCAGGAAGCAGCGGGTATAAGGGCAAAGTACGAGGCGGAAGCTAACGGTATAGCACTGCGTGGAAAGGCGGAAGCGGAGGCGGCAAAGGCAAGGGGACTTGCAGAAGCCGAAGCTATGGAAAAGAAGGCTGAGGCGTATAATAAGTACAACCGTGCCGCTATGGTAGAGATGATCATAAAGGTACTTCCTGAGATCGCAGGTAAGGTTGCCGAGCCTCTAAAACAGATCGATAAGATCACTATCGTAGGCGGAGGAGTCGACAGTAACGGTCTATCAAGTGTTGCTGATAATGTGCCTCTTATGATGAAGAAGACATTTGAGTCGGTAAAAGAAGCTACCGGAATAGACCTTGCGGAGATAGTAAGGGCGGAAAGCTATGATGCCAAGGTCAATAAGAATGTAAATATTTCCGGAGTATCCAAGATTCTGGATGCTATGAAAAAAGAGCCGGAGAGTGAGAATAAAGATATAAAAGAAGTAGAAGATAAAAAAGAGCAGTAGGTACTTTATATAAAGTACTTGCTGTCAAAGGGCATTGAATTCTAAGCGGTAAATACAGGCTTAGTATCATAGATTTTATCAAAACTACTTGCTGTAATGTTAAAGTGAGTTCTAAAGAGTATAATATATTTTTGTTAATAATAGGTTTTACAAAAACTACCCACTGTCTTGCAGCAGTGGGTAGTAGTCTACTTTAGCTGAAAGGATATATTTATGAATAATATTAGGATAATTCTTGCCTCGGCTTCACCGAGGAGGAAGGAATTACTTAGACAAATAGGTGTTAAGTTTGATGTAATGGTATCGGACAAGGAGACTGATATAGACAGCACCGACCCTGTAAAAGCCTGCGAAAAACAAGCCATGCAAAAGGCACTTGATATAGAAGAAAAGGCGGTACTTAAATACAAAGAAGATCATATTATAATAGCTGCCGATACCATAGTAGCCTTGGAAGGTAGCATACTTGGAAAGCCAAAGGACAAAGAAGAAGCAAGACTTATGCTTGAGAAAATCTCAGGTAAAAAACACAAGGTATATACTGCGGTATGTGTATTTAACAGCAGGTTAAAAACACATAAAAGCTTTGTAGAAGAAACTGAAGTAGAGGTGGCTGAACTTTCAAAAAAGGATATAGACTTTTATTTATCCAAGGATGAAGCCTATGATAAGGCGGGAGCCTATGCTATACAGGGACTTTTTTCAAGATATATAGTGGGGATAGAAGGAGATTACTATAATGTAATGGGACTGCCGGTGGGAAGAGTTTACAGAGAGCATTTGGCAGGCTTTGTAGGGAAGTAAAATTTTGAAATACAAAGAACTTGCTATTGTAATTATTAAAACTCTTTTATTATAGTCAATAAGATACGTTTTTGTCGGATAAGCCAAAAAAACGATAATCACTTGTAAAAGCTTGCTTTTCATGGTATTCTTAGACTGTGAAAGTGTTTAGTATATTTTTATAAATACATGTTTTAATGTGGAAATATACTAAAAAGGAGGACTTTTATAAAAAGAATTTGCTAAGCACACAATTCTTAAACTAAAAGTAAGGACAGCACCTTAGTAATGTATGACGATAACAAGGAACTGTCAGGGGCTAAGGTTTTGTTTTTTAATAAAACAAAGTTCCGGATATGAGTATATAGGAAATATACGGTTTTGCAAAAAAGAAAAAACAGGAGGTAATCCATGAAAAAAATTTGCAGTTTTTTATTACTTGTAATGCTTAGTGTAATGCTTGTTTCTTGTGGTGTACTTGACGGTATGGGTAAGAAGGAAGATAAAAATACCGAGGAAAGTACAAAGAAATCCAAGAAGAAGAAAAAGAAGGGCAAGAAAGATAAAGAATCCGAAGAAGAAACTTCTGAGGATGAGGAAGAGACAAAAGGTAAGAAAAAAGATAAAAAAGCGAAAGGCGATGTAGTTGTTGATAATGATGACTACTCAATTACCGTATTGGGTATAGATGAGAATACTGCTCTGGGATATGCTATAAATGTATTGGTAGAAAATAAAACAAAAGATAAGAACCTTTATATTTCTTCAGATGATTCTTATGTAAACGGTGTAAAGGTAGGTACTCTATTATCATCTTCCGTAGCAGCAGGTAAGTCGGAAGAAACTATGATCTTTTTGATGATATAAAAAAATACGGTTTGACCGATTTTACAGACATAGAAATAAATGTTTCCGCTCTGGACAGTGATGACTTCACTTCAGGTTATTTTGCTAAGGATACTATTAAGATCTATCCTCGTGGGGAAGAGAATGCTACTACTTTTACCTATGATGTAAAGGATACCGATCAGGTGCTTGTTGATAATGAAGCTGTTAAAGTTGTTTATGTAGGCAGTGATAAAAGTAACGGATATGCGGCAAGTATTTATGTTGAAAACAAAACAACTAAGGAAATAACACTTGATGCTACAGAAGTAACCGTCAACGGAACAGAGATGGAACCGTATTATATAGAGTCTGTTCGTGGAGGGAAAAATGCTTTTACGGAAATGAGCTGGCTTGATTCCGATTTTGAGACTGCCGGATTAGATAAAAATGCTGTTTCAAGTATAGAATTTAATTTGGAGATCTATGATTCCGAAAGCATGGTAGAGTATTTTGATGACAAAATAAGTATCACAGCACAGTAATATATCAAGGATAAAGTACTCACACGAAGACTTACCCTGTCTTAAGATTCGAATAGACAGGGTAAGTCAAAAATTCAAAGTAAAAAGCTTATCTTAAATGCACTTGAGGGGGATAATAATCACTAAGTTATCTTGTCAAAATGACCTAGTGATGTGAAATAAAAATAGATCGTTTTGCACAGCGATCAAAGTAACATATATTATCAGGAGGTGTCTTCATGAAGAAGTTTTATCATTTTTTGATCTGCTTAATGCTTGGATTACTGCTTGTTGCCTGCAATTCATCACAAGAGGGCAACAAAGAGGAGGATAAAAAGACCGAGAGTACCAAAGATACAAAAAAGAATAAGAAAAATAATAAGGATAAGGATGAGTCTGACGAGGCGGATGAGACTGATGAGTCTGAAGATATTGGGGAAAGCTCGGAAGACAAAAAAACAGACACTAAAACAACAACACCGATAACTATAAAAGATCCGGTGTTGCTTTCTAACGGATCATATTCTATTACCGTAAAAGATATAATAGAAGAAACGGAATACGGTTACGCCGTAAATATGGTTATTGAGAATAAAACTTCGGATAAGATATATACATTTGAAGTTGAAAGCGGAGTTGTCAACGGAATTGAGGTGGACCCGTATATGAGCACTTCCGTAAGTCCCGGTAAAAAAGCTATTTCAACGCTTTATCTTGACGATCTTAAATCATATGGCATAGAAAAATATACAGATATAGAACTAAACTTAGCCGTCAGGGAACAGAATGGTTTATATTCAGAGTATACGACAAATGAAACGGTACATATTTACCCCGATGGGAAAGAGAATGCCGCCGGTTTTGTCTACGAGGCGAAGGCTACGGATCAGGTGCTTGTCGATAACGAATATGTAAGCATTATATATACGGGAGAAGATAAAGATATCTCCTGGGGCTACGGTATAAACCTGTATATCGTTAATAAAACGGATAAAGAGCTTACGATTGCTGCGGATTTTATGTCTATAAACGATTATATGGCAATGTCATATCTGGAAAGATATGTAAGTCCGGGAAAAAGTATCTTTGCAAGTATTGACTGGGACGAAGATGTGCTTAAAATAAACGATCTGGCTGAGTCTGATATAAAGGACATAGAATTTTATCTGAGGGTCACCAATTATGACGATGTGGAAAGTGTAACCGTATTTGAGGATGCTGTAAAGATCAAAGCCAAATAAGAGAGCCTTGGAAGCAACTTAAACTTATCAAAAAAAGAGTGTCGCTTACGGATGAAGGATCATCCGTAAGCGACACTCTTTTTTATCCTGATTTATATCAATATCCGCTATAAATAAAGGTCGTGACTGCAAAGTACTAATCTTTTATACCGAAAGCTTCAGCCAGGAAAACGATCTTCTTTGCCCAATTCACATGGGTCTTGTATTCATTCATGCGGTCTTTTGAAAGACTGCCGAGGACTAAGGAACCGGAATCCTTATTCCATCCGAGTATTGACTGAGCATCATCAAGATCATAGCGTGTTACCTTGTATGCTTCGTTGATCACATGTATCTGATTGGGGTGTATCACAGTCTTACCGGTAAAACCGCATAATTTATCATCTTTTATTTCACGTATCAAGCCCTCTTCCCAGTTATCTCCGGCATAATACTCCCACACGGGACCGGATACGACATAATCCTGACCGTAGACAGTGATTATATCCGAAAAGATATTGGAGATAGCCTTTATATTATGAATAGACTCATCCACATGTCTTCTGAAACCGAACATATGGCAAAGATCGTTGCCGCCTACTCGAATATTGAGGACCAGTTCATCTATCTGTGATAAAAGATCTTTTAATGAATAAAGTATATCGACTCTGTACCTCATATCGATAATAGCAGAGTTCTCATAGATAGGCATCATATAAAGTTTTTTCTTTGACAGCTCATTTGCCAGAATGATCTCATTGATATATTCTTTGGCATTCTCAAGATTAAACTTAGGTACGATAAAGCCGGAGACGATTTCAATATTTTCCTTAAGTCTTTTAACCAGACTTACTATCTGCTTGGGATCTCTTATTCTGATAAATATTTTCGGCAAAAAAAATTGTTTTTCACGATAGCCTGTACAGATCTTTTTAATTGATTCGATCAACATCACTTCGCTTTCAGCCACAAAATCATCATTGATAGTATCCTCAAGACAAAGGGCGAGAGAGAATTTATTTCCGAAATTTTCGTTTATAATTGAATCAGCAACACTTTCTTTGTTGCCGGGGCAGTATAACAAAGCCCCCACACTGTAATATATAACATTATCCTTCATTATTTCCACACTTTTGAAAAAATATAAACAACGAGGTAAAGTATATCATTTATTGCAAAAAAAAGATATACTTTGTATTATGTAATAAATAGAAAACTGATAGTAAAAGGCGGTAGTAACTCTTATGGAAACAGTTAATTACAGACATAATACACAGAATATAGGTTCTATAGATGCTTTTTTAGATATAAAGGGCGAATATAACAACGGTATAAGAGATGTATACTTTATAAGGGCGGTCGGAGAGCCTTCGAATATTCAAAATCTAATTGAAAATATTGATAAGCAAATGGATAAGAAGGCGGAAAGTAAGGATCTTAAATATGTCAGAATAAGCACACTTCCTAAACTTATTAAATAGAAGACTCAAACTATTATATCGATATATATTCAAAGTGGGAAAGCGGATCATTGGGAGCTTTCAGGCATTTATTGTTAAATGACTCACTTAAGGCAAACTTACTCAATGCACTGAGAAAAATAAGTGATGAATATAAGAAATTCGGTAGATCCACAAGTTATTCGATCATAAAAAACTTTATAGTTAAACTATTTTATTGGTTGGATGAGACCATGTCGGAAGTATTGATAGATTGGAATACAAAAAGTCTGATAAAAGTTATTGCGGACAATGTCACAAAGGAACACGAATATTTATTTTATTTGTTTCTTACATTTATAGGTTGCGATGTGTTACTGATACAAAACCGGTCAGACATAGAGATATCAAGCGGACTTTCGGAATATTCAAAAAAGATCACCTCCGGTCCTTACGGTAAGAGTGAAATAAAGCCCTATGTAAGGCAGGGAATAAGTACGGAAGTTAAAAAAGATGACTTCAGTTCTTCGATAAGCACTGTAAACGGCAATAAAAAAGTAATAATACCACCGAGACCTCAAAGGAATAAAAAAGAATCGGTCACTGCTGTAAATAATACACCCCCTCCTTACCAAGCTCCGAAGACGGCGGTGAACAACACAAATACTTCAAGAAGAGAACTGAGTTTCGAGGAACTGGCAAAGCTCGCCTCTTCCGTAGTGCTTATTGCCATACATGATGTGAACGGAGAGGTCATAGGTACCGGTTCGGGGATAATGATAGGTAAGGACGGTTTTATATTGACCAATCACCACGTGGCTTCCGGAGGGAATTATTATTCCGTGAGAATAGAAGAAGACGATAAGGTCTATTCTACCAAAGAGCTTATCAAATATAATTCGACTACGGATCTGGCTGTACTGAGGATAAGAAGAGAATTAAGACCTATCCCGATATATAAAGGAGGAACTCCTTTGGTAAGAGGGCAAAAGGTCGTTGCGATAGGAAGTCCGCTTGGACTTTTTAATTCGGTATCGGACGGGATCATAGCGGGATTTAGAAATATAGACAATGTGGATATGATACAATTTACCGCTCCTATATCTCACGGAAGTTCGGGAGGAGCCGTACTTAATATGTACGGAGAGGTGATAGGCATAAGCACCGCCGGGATAGACAGCGGACAGAATATCAATCTGGCGGTGGGATATGAGAATATAAGACTTTTTACGGCAGGATTTACAAGTTGATAAAGTAAAAAGCCTCAAATAACTTTTATAGCTTTTTGTGTTGCGGCTTATCAGCAAAATAGATATGTTGTAAAAAATATATTACCGGCAGTTTATGTTGCGGCTTGTCCGCAGAATGGAGATCAGGATGATAAGAGTGTGGTTTAATCATTGGTTCAGTACTTCATACAGGTTGATAGAGTTAATGAAGGAGGATGCGGATAAAAAGATCTGTATAATAGGCAGCAATATGAGGAAGAATTCCGTGATCCAAAAGGTTTGTGATGAATGGTACGAAGAGCCGAACTGCGAGGGGGAAGAGTATATAAACTACTGTCTTGATTTTTGTAAAGACAGACAGATAGATGTATTCGTACCCAGAAGAAATATGTTAAGCATAAGTCAAAATATTAACAAATTCAATAACATAGGTGTAAAAGTGCTTTTGGATGATCATGAAACGATCTCATTGCTTGAAGACAAGGTAAAGACCTATGATTTTTTTAAGGGAATTGAGGGTATCAATGTACCCGAATACTATAGGGTTTCTACGGTGTCCGGGTTTAAAGAAGCATATAATAAACTTAGCTCATGTTACGAGACAGTATGTGCAAAGTTTGTAAAAGACGAGGGCGGTCAGAGCTTTAGGAAAATTATCAAAGAAAACCGGGGCTTAAAAAAGATCAAAGCTATGCCGGTGTAGGTATAAGCTATGAGGAGTATTTGGCTATACTAAAAGCCGAAGAAAGTTTTGATGATATCATACTCATGCCATATTTGGAGGGGTATGAGATCAGCGTGGACTGCCTTAATACAGAAAAAGGGCTTATTGCAATTCCGAGAGAAAAGGGCAGTTCAAGGGATGAAAGGGTATTTTATGATGAAGATATCCTGAATTCGGTAAAGATAGTTTCAAGTAAGATAGATATAAAATATCCCTTCAATGTGCAATTCAAATACAAAGGTGATACACCCTACTTACTGGAGATCAATACCAGGATGTCCGGAGGCTTGCAGATGAGCTGTCTGGCAGCGGATGTAAACATACCTAATATCGCACTGAATAAACTTCTGGGAGTGGAAGTTGATTGGGTGCAGAAGAAAAAAGAGGCGGTGGTTTCTTACGTGGAGATACCGTATGTTATAAAATAGGAATAGGTTCGCCCCACCAAAACTTGAAAACCCCCCTTATATATGATACAATTTTTCATGCAAAAATAACATGTATAAGGGGGACGAGAAGATGAGTTCCAGTGGTAAAAGATTACAATTATCATTTAATTCACCGGTGATCTTAGGATTCACCATACTTTGCTTTATAGTGATGGCGATCGACAGGATAAGCATGGGAGCTTCAACGAGGTTATTATTCAGTGTATACAGATCGTCATTGGCTAATCCGCTTACGTATATCAGACTTTTCGGGCATGTACTCGGTCATGCGGATTGGATACATTTTATGAATAATATAATGATATTACTTATAGTGGGACCGCTTTTGGAAGAAAAATACGGATCCGCAAATATATTGTTTGTAATACTGGCGACTGCTTTTGTGACCGGCTTGGTTCACTTTTTGCTGTTTCCTTACTCAAGGCTTCTCGGAGCGAGCGGAGTAGTATTTGCATTTATATTACTATCCTCATTTGCCAGCTTTGAGGAAGGCAAGATTCCTCTGACTTTCATACTTGTAGCTATCATATACGGAGGCGAGCAGTTATACAGCGGTATTTTTATAAGAGACAACATATCAAACCTTACACATATATTGGGCGGTATAATAGGAGCCGGATTGGGCTTTGTGTTGAATAAAAATAAGATGAGAAGATATTGATGGTGAGAATACTCTATGTTAGAACACAAAAAGATTCAAAACCTTAATGACTATTTTGTTGAACTGAATAAAAGACCCCAAAAGGGAGTATATTTTTCCAGGATAAATTCATATTCAAGCGAAATAGGAGAATTTATAAAAAAATACTATGATGCGGCAAGACGGACCGGAGTTGTGATAGAAGGCAAGATACCCAATCCCGATGAGAAGAATCTGGCGTTCTATAACGAGATGATGGGAAATGATTTTCAGATGAGTGAGAGCTTTATATCATCACATTTGAAAAAATGGCTTTCCCGTATGAATGACTTTCAAAGACAAAATGTTGCAGGCTCAATATACAATTCCCTGTATACGATGCACAAGGAAGGTAAGACCGATAATATGCTTAAAAATGCATATATTAAATTCATGTGCTGGCTGTATTACAAATTCGAAAGAATAGTCAATCAACTCGGAGAAAACAATATTCCAAAGATCTTGTATGAGGGAGATATAAGTCATTATGAACTTATGCTTATATCCATACTCTCGGGTGCCGGTTGTGATGTGGTACTTTTGCAGTATAACGGGGATGAGGGATACCTTAAGGTAGATCCCGAATCAAAGCTGTCTTATAACCTGGAGTTTTCCGGAGGCACCCCATTCCCTGCCGGTTATTCGTTAAAAAGTGTTCGTGAAGAGATCCAAAACGATATGAACAACGAAAGACTTTACGGTATTCCTGCGAAGGTGACAAATTGCACTAATGCCTGGATCAGGGGAAAGGCGTTCGAAGATATACTTGAAAGTCCTGTTTTAAGGGGAACGGATGAGAGGTTTTTCTATAATCTGTTTTGCAGAATAAACGGTGTAGAGGATAGGCTTACCTATGTGAACGACTTATTTAAGCTTCAGCAGGAGCTTAAAAACTCAAAAAGGATGCTTGTTATAGTCAATGGGGAGATACCCAGACCCACACCGGAAGAAATCGCAGGTATAAAGAGAGATAACTATACAAAATTAGATCAATTGATACTGAATCTATCGGTCAATATACAGTATACTGCCAATATAGAACTGCAAAGGATAATGCATAAAGCCTTTGTGGATATTATGCTTGCCGAGTCGAAAAAGGATAACGAAAACATTCATAAACTCACCAACAAAGCGGTATATCTTATCTGTTGGATGAAAAGGTATATGCCGGAGCTTTTTGCCAATTGGAAAGTACCTCAGATAGGTTGCTTTATATACATGGGCGGATGCAAGGACAGTAACGAGGCTTTATTTTTAAGCTTTTTGGCAAAACTTCCTATAGACGTCCTGATACTTTGCCCTAATCTTAATGTTAAGTGCTGTCTGGAAGATAAATTTTTATATGAAGAAAACTATCCGGAAAGCCTTTCTGTAGACAAATACCCGGAGGATAGCTCTCATGTTAGAATGGGAACTATGGCATATCATGCCGAAAGAGATCTTGATTCCATTATGTATCAGGACAGCGGAATGTACAGAAACAGGCAGTACGGCAAAGCGAATTCCATAAGTTTGCAGACCATGTATGAAGAGATCAAGATCTTATGGGATCAGGAATTAAAGTACAGACCGGGATTCAGTACGGTCGACTCCGTGGTAAATATTCCGGGTGATCTTTTCTAAAATATCCGGAGTCAAGGACGGACTTGTCATAAAATATTGGGAATCGGTAAGGGAACTTATTACACCCGAAACATTTGTAATAAAAAAAGCACCTTTCATAAATCCTACGGATGAAAACCCCATGAAAGAGCATGTGGCGGAATTCTATAAAAACGGAAGGTTGCAGATCGAAAAAATAAAAAATCATCCGAAGTATACCTACGGAATACTCAGAGATGATATACAGGACCTGATATTCGAAAAACTTAGAAATTTGATAGAGCAAAAGTTAATTAAAAATACAGGTGTAAACGGAACGGAGTATGTTATAATAGCTCAGGTTTTGAATTTACCTAAAGAGATAATCAGATTGATACAGAATTTTGATTTTACAAAGAAAAACCCAAAACTGATATATATTAATACAGGTGAGACTGTCATATCACTTGAAGATTCTATACTTACTGCATTTTTGAATCTTATAGGATTTGATATTGTTTTCTTTGTACCTACGGGTTATCAAAGTATTGAAAGGCATTTCAACGGTAATATTATTGAAGAACATCAAATAGGCGAGTACAAATACGACATGCAGGTGCCTAATTTGAGCGTTCCTTCACAGGGCAGACGCATGACATGGCGTGAAACTTTTTGGGAGGTAATTAACATGGGACTTGATTTTAGCAAATCTGCATCTATAACTTCGGGTACGACAACACCCGAACAGGCGGCACTTCCCGCAACCAAGGGTGATATCGAAGTTGTTGAGCAATACGATATTATAGCGGACAGGCAGCAGATGAGTGCGGATCTGGTCGATTCGCAGGAGGTTGACCGTATCGTAAGTACTATAGAGGTGAATAATCTCGAAACTATAGTTTCATTCGGTGCGGATGTGGCTGAAGAGATATCCAAGGCATCCGATGTGGTACTCAGAAGTATGAATATGTCTCAGCTTGATGAGACAAGTGAGATGCTTAAGACTCTTGCAAAGATCATGGATCAGTTTGATATCGAGGAGATCAAGGATAATCCGAGTCTTTTTTCAAAGTGGTTTGGAAATATGAAAAAACAACTTGACAAAATCCTTGCGAAGTATCACACTTTGGGAGATGAGGTCGATAAGATCTATGTACAATTAAAGGGCTATGAATCCGAGATAAAACAGTCAAACCGTAAGTTAAATACGATGTTTGAGACCAATGTGAATTTATCATGAGCTTGTCAAATACATTCTTGCAGGTGAGCAGGCTTGTAAAGAAATACAGGAATACATCGAGCAAAGAAAGCAGTACATGGAGACCAGCGGAGATCAATCCGTACAGTTCGAGCTTACAAGTCTTAATCAGGCTCTTATGATGATGGAACAAAGAACACAGGATCTTAGAACTGCCGAAAGTGTTGCTATGCAATCCATCCCTATGATAAAGACTATGGAGTTTAGCAACTACAACCTTGTAAGAAAGATCAATTCGGCATTCATAGTTACATTACCTGTATTTAAGCAGGCATTGGCTCAGGCTATACTTCTCAAGAGACAAAAGATCCAGGCGGAAGCTATGTCCGAACTTGATAAAAAGACCAATGAGATGCTTATCAAGAATGCACAAAACACTGTTGATATCTCCAAGACTACAGCAAGTCTTGCATCGGGAAGTTCAATACAGATAGAGACTCTTGAGACTACATGGAGAACAATAACCAACGGTATTGAAGAAACCAAGAGGATACAGGAAGAGGCAAGAAGAAAGAGAATAGACGATCAGGCAAGACTCGAGGCTATAAAAGAAGACTTTAACAGAAACTATCATATGCCTCAGGCAAACAGAAGATAGTTTAGGCAGAGGATAAGGTTTGGAGATAATGAATTATTAAGATAGTATTATGAATCAGAAATATATAAGAACAATAAAAAAAAGGAGGCTTTAAATATGCCAATTAATTTATCAAAAGGACAAAAAGTAGATCTTACAAAGGGAAATCCCGGACTTAAGAGCATAATGGTAGGACTTGGTTGGGACGTTAATGCGTTTGACTCAGGTGTTGATTTTGACCTTGATGCGGCTGCATTCTTGTTAGGTGCGGACGGTAAATGCCCTACAGACAAGGAGTTTGTATTCTACGGAAACTTAAAGCATCAAAGCGAGTCTGTAAACCATATGGGAGATAACCTTACAGGAGCGGGTGAAGGAGATGATGAGCAGATACAGGTAGATCTTTCAAAAGTACCTGCAAATATAGAGAAGATAGCATTTACCGTTACCATCTATGATGCTGAATCAAGACATCAAAACTTCGGTCAGGTATCCAATGCCTTCATACGTTTGGTTGACGAGTCTACAGGACAGGAGCTTATACGTTACGACCTCGGAGAAGATTTCTCTATAGAGACAGCCGTAGTAGTAGGTGAGCTTTACAGACACAGCGGAGAGTGGAAGTTCAACGCTATAGGAAGCGGATTCCAGGGCGGACTTGCTGCACTTTGCGGACATTACGGTATAGATGTAGCATAGGAGGATAAGAAATGCCGGTTAATTTACAAAAGGGGCAAAAGGTAAGTCTTACAAAAGAAAACCCCGGACTTAATAATGTATTGGTAGGTATCGGCTGGGATGTGAACAGATTCGATACCGGTGGAGACTTTGACCTTGACTCGGCAGCATTCATGCTTACCGATACGGGAAGAGTATCAAGTCAGGATGATTTTATATTTTTCGGAAATCTTGCACATCCTTCCGGCAGTGTAAGACACATGGGAGATAACCTTACGGGAGTCGGAGACGGAGACGATGAGCAGATAAGAATAGAACTTTCAAAAGTTCCTGCGAATATCTCAAGGATAGCTTTTACTGTGACCATATATGATGCTGACTCAAGACATCAAAACTTCGGTCAGGTATCCAATGCTTATGTAAGGATCATGGACGAGTCTACCGGAGCGGAACTTTTAAGATATGATCTCGGAGAAGACTTTTCCATAGAGACAGCCGCAGTATTCGGCGAGCTTTATAAAAACGGTGCGGAATGGAAATTCAATGCCATAGGAAGCGGATATCAGGGCGGACTTGCTGCACTTTGCAATAATTTCGGAGTAGAAGTAGCTTAAGGAGAGAAAAATATATGTCTATCAGTTTACAAAAAGGTCAAAAAGTAAACCTTGAGAAGAAAGGAAGTGCAAGTTTAGGTGAGATCCTGGTAAATCTTAACTGGAACTCAACACCTAAAAAGCAAGGTCTTCTGTCTTCTTTATTTGGGGGCGGTGAAGGTATAGATCTCGATCTTGGCTGTCTTTATGAATTAAAAGACGGAAGAAAAGGTGCGGTACAGGCTCTCGGTAATGCATTCGGAAGCCTTAACAATCCTCCTTTCATCTCTCTTGACGGAGATGACCGTACAGGAGCCGCAGCGGCGGGAGAGAACCTCAGAATCAACGGAGACAGGTTATCGGACATTAAGAGAGTATTGGTATATACATTTATATATGAAGGAGTTGCCAACTGGAAGCAGGCGGATGCAACCGTAACCATAAATATCCGGGTGCGGAAGACATAGTTGTAAAGATGGATACATTTAATTCATCTAATATTATGTGTGGTCTGGTTCTCTTTGAAAACCAAAGCGATCAAACATTCAGTGTTGAAAAGATAGTACAATTCTATCAGGGACACAGAGAGTTGGATAAGGCATTTAATTGGGGAATGCAGTGGAAAGCCGGAAGAAAGTAGGAAAATATATATGTCTATAAGTTTACAAAAAGGACAAAAAGTAAGTCTTTCAAAAGATAATGCCGGTCTTGCAAAGGTCATAGTAGGACTTGGTTGGGATGAAGTGGGACAGTCATCGGGCAAAGGATTTTTTGGATTCGGTTCGTCAAGTCAGCAGATAGACTGTGATGCATCTGCGATCATGCTAAGAGGCGGGAAGTTTGTTGATAAGCATGATGTTGTTTATTTCGGAAATCTAAGTCACAGATCGGGTTCCGTAAGCCATCAGGGTGACAACCTTACGGGAGCCGGAGAAGGTGATGACGAGCAGATCATTATCGACTTGTCAAAAGTACCGGAAGAATATGATAAGATAGTCATGGTAGTAAATATCTATGATGCGGGACCTCGTAAACAGCATTTCGGAATGATACGCAACGCTTTCATACGTCTGGTGGATGGAAGAAATTATAACGAGATGTATAAATACAACCTGACCGATGATTATTCGGGTATGACTGCGATGATCTTCGGAGAAGTCTACAGACATAACGGTGAATGGAAATTCAGTGCAATAGGACAGGGGACAACAGATTTGTGGCTTAAAGATCTTTGTCAAAGATATATGTAGATCGTATAAGTCGGATTCGATAAATGAGAGGGGCTGTACTAAAAGCCCTTCTTTTTATATAATATGCGAGTAGTATTTTGAAATAACAAAGCGAATGTCGCTTAATTTACGGGAATTCAAGTTTGTTTTAATATAGCCCACTATGACGACTTGTACTTAAAAATCAAGCACGGATCGGTTTTATTATTTTATTGATGCTACCCCGGTCAATAAAGAATTGAAAAGAGGAGGTCATTTTAAAAATATGGCTGATATAAAAAAGGATATACTGTTAAAGGGATTGTCCGACTCACAGGTTGAGGAAAGCAAATCAAAATACGGTAGCAATCAGTTGGCTAAAAAGAAAAGAGAATCACTTTGGTCAATGTTTCTTACCGCCTTTAACGATATATGGATCAAGGTATTATGCGGTGCGTTATTACTGAAAATAATTTTGGCGGTTTTGGGAATGTTCGTACCGGCACTTGCAGGAGATAATGATATAGTTGAAATAATAAGTATACTTGCAGCTATCGCTCTTGCAACAGGATTCAGTACACTTTCCGAATATAGGAATACCTCAAGAAGTGAGGCACTTCAAGAAGAGTACAACAAAACCTTTGCCAAGGTGATCAGGAACGCAAAAGTAGTAAATATCTTAACAAGTGAAATAGTAAAGGGTGATACCATACTTATACAAAGCGGAGATAAGGTACCGGTAGACGGATTGTTATTTGACGGAAGTATCAAGGTATCACAGGCGGTACTTAACGGTGAGTCGAGAAGTGCCGATAAGAATGCGACTGAGAACATGGAAGAAGCCGAGTCTACCGATTACGGTTCTTTACATAAGGTATTCATGGGCTCTGTAGTTATATCCGGTGAGGGCTATATGGTAGCTACGGTTATAGGTGATGATTCAGAGCTTGGTAAGATCAATAAAGCCTTGACCGATGACAGTGAAGAAGAAAGAAAAGACACATCAAGCCTTAAGCTTGAAGTGGTGGCTGCCGGAATAGGTAAGATAGGTGTTATAGCGGCAACCGTAGTTGGAATATTGCACATAGTGCTTACGCTTATGAGAGTAAGTTCCGATGCCCGTACATTGTCATTTATATTGCTTACACTTACAGAAGCGGTCATGCTGATGGCAACTATGGTCATCATGGTAGTACCTGAAGGACTTCCTATGATGAACAGTCTGGTTCAGTCTATGAATACGGAGTCAATGCACAAGAAGAATATACTTGTAAGCCATAAGGCGGCATTCTCTGATTCTGCATATATGAATGTGTTGTTCAGTGATAAGACCGGAACGATTACCGAAGGTAACCTGTCTTTAGTTGAGTTTATTAACGGTGAGGGAGAGATCATAGATAAAATCGACAACGATGAATTTATAGAAGCTATAACTCTTAACAATCTCTCAAAAATATCAGCCGAGGGAGAAGTAATAGGAAGTAACAACATGGACAGAGCCTTGCTTACCTATGCTATGCACCATGGCTATGACGATTCCAATAACGACCCTGATAAGGTTGAAGATATCAGCGGCTTTGACTCGGAGAAAAAGTGTGCTACGGCAAAGCTTAAGAACGGTTTGATATACTGGAAGGGTGCAACTGAAAATATTATCGACAAGATAACACATTACGTACTTCAAAACGGAGAACTTAAGGAATTCACAGCGGATAACAGAAAGAAAGTTGAAGAGCAGATACTTGCACAGGCAAAAAGAACTATGAAACTTCTTTCTATAGTAAAAATAGTTGACGGCAAGACCATACTTATGGCGGTTCTTTGTTTAAGGGACAATGTAAGAGCAGATGCCATAGAAACGGTTGAAATACTTAATGATGCGGGTATACAGGTAGTTATGGTCACCGGAGATGCCGAAGATACAGCAGTGGCGATCGCAAAAGAGGCGGGTATACTTAAAAACGAGGAAAGCGATGTCGTACTTACTCATGATGAACTTGAAGCCATGTCGGATGAAAAACTTAAAGAAGTACTTCCTCATCTTCGTGTCGTAAGCAGAGCTAAGCCTCTTGATAAAAAAAGACTCGTATCACTTTCACAAGATATTGACAATGTCTGCGGTATGACGGGAGACGGAGTTAATGACGCTCCGGGGCATTAAAGCAGGCAGATATAGGATTCGCTATGGGAGACGGTACGGCTGTTGCACAGGAAGCCGGAGACGTGGTCATACTTAATAACAGCTTGACTTCCATAAAGGACTGCGTACTTAACAGTAGAACCATGGCAAAGTCCGTAGGAAAGTTCCTTATCTTCCAGCTTACTATAAATATAGCAACTTTGCTTATGAATATTATCGCACCAATACTCGGCTGGACTGAGCCTTTCTCCATCGTACAGATTCTTTGGATCAACCTTATAATGGATACTCTGGCAGCTATGGCATTCGGTGGAGAGCCTATACTTGACAGATATATGCAAGAGCCCCCGGTAAAAAGAAAAGACAATATATTGACATCATATATTAAGTCCGCTATAGGTACAAGTTCGGTATTTATCACTCTTGTAGCAATATTGATACTTGAAAATATCGGCGGTATCACAAGCTTTGTAACACCGGCTGATGTGGCTGATCCGGAACTTTACAAGAAGACATTTATGTTCGCCTTCTTCATATATGCAATTATATTTAACAGCTTTAATACAAGATCGGAAAAGTTCAATTTATTTGAGCATATAGGTGAAATAAGAACTTTATAAGAGTCATGGGAGCTATCTTCATACTTCAGACTATTATTATCCAGATAGGCGGAAAGGTATTCGAAACTACGATGTTAAGTCCTAAGGCACTTATAGTTTCAATACTTTTAGCAGTGCTTATAATACCGGTAGACCTTGTAAGAAAGGCATTTGTATCAAAAAAATAATTTAAGATAGTGACGTTGATATTGAAACATAAAAAGGGTGCGGTACATAGCTGCACCCTTTTAGTTAGGAAGAAACAGAATGAAAATATTATGTACAGACCTTGATAACACCATTATTTATTCTTATAAACACGACCTGGGAGATGCTAAGATGAATGTGGAGCTGTATCAAGGAAGAGAGATATCATTTATTACCGATAAGACCTATGAGCTTTTGAAAAAGGTCAAAGAAGAATACTTGATCATACCTACATCCACAAGAACCAGGGAGCAGTATGACAGAATAGACTTAAGAATAGGGTCTTTCCGCTATGCCTTGGTATGTAACGGCAGCGTGTTGCTTGTAGACGGCAAAAAAGATAAGGACTGGTATGAGGAGTCTTTAAAACTTGCTAAAGGAAGTAACCTAGAGGTTAAGAAGGCTTTGGAATACTTGGAGAAAGATAAGAGAAGAACATTTGAATTAAGGTATATTGAGGACTTGTTCGTATTTACAAAGTGTGATAAGCCGCAGGAAGTGGTGAATGAATTAAGAGAAATACTTGATCAAAGCCTTGTAAATGTATTCAACAACAAAGAAAAAGTCTATGTGCTGCCTACATCACTTAGCAAAGGCAATGCTATAGAAAGATTAAGAAAGTACCTAAAAGCAGAGTTTATAATTGCGGCAGGAGACAGCGAGTTTGACATATCTATGGTGGAAGAGGCGGATGTAGGGCTTGTTCCGTATGGATTTAAATCAGAGTTTAATATTAAAAGCGACATCTGTGAAATTGAAGAAGGGATTTTTTCGGAGCAGCTTTTAATGAAGTGTTTGAAGTTCCAACATAATCACGAATCCCCATTATCAAGTTCTTCAAACAGTTCTCTTGCGGAAGAATAACGCTTGGATGAAATCTTATCCGACATAATAAGTCTTGCTTAAAATAACAAGATATATCACTTTGTAAAGTAATTGCCCGTTGAGAAATCGCATCTGTAAAAACTTTAACAGTACAGCGATAAAATGTATTATAATACCATTATAAATATATAAAAAACACCGTGTTTAATATGTAAAAATCGAGAGGTTTCGAAATATGAATTTTGGAAAATATAATTGTATAGTTGTCTTTAATAAAAGCGTTGATAAAATTCTTTTTTGCAAAAGGATGAAAAGTCCATACAAAGGACTATACAACTTTGTAGGCGGCAAATTGGAAGAGAATGAAACAAGCAGGGAAGCAGCTTACAGAGAGCTGTATGAAGAAAGCGGTATCGGAAAAGCGGATATAAAACTTATTCATCTTATGGATTCTACATACTATCCTCATGAATTTATCTTGGAGATATATACAGGGGTACTCGATAAGGACATAGATTTGGTGGAAGAACTTAATCCTTTAGAGTGGCTTTCTATAGATGAGAACTTTGCCGATACGGACAGATTTGCAGGAGACGGAAATATTGCACATATAGTAAGGATCGCATTAAAGGTATTAAAAAGATAAATTTACAATAGAATCTAACTTACCTGTGAAATATAACTAATAATATTTTATAATTATCGAAAATAAGATAATTATAAACAAAGCCTCTGCTTTGAATAAGCATATTCAATAATAGAATATAACTATTATTATGAACTATTGCTATATTAAAAAAAGATATCGTAATATGTTAAATTTAAGCCTGTAGCAGAAAATAAAAAAAATATGGTATAACGTATTATGCGGACATCAGTAGGGATTAAAACTCAAAACAGGCACTTAAAAAAAGAATTTAATTATAATAAATAAGGGATGTTATTTGGCATCCCTTATTTGTTAGTGCAGTAAAAGGTGAAATGCAGCATATTGTGCTAAGCCCTATATTTCAAAGAAAGTTAAAATAAAAATATAAATTAAACAAAGCAATTAAGGAGGAGAATCAAATGAAGAAGACAATAAAGAATAATATTAAGTTACTTATTTACATAGCTACGCTGATTATATTACTGTTATCAGCTTGTACGAGTCAGTCGGAGACTGATAATAAAGAGAGTGTAAAAACAGAAGCTAAGAAAAGCAAAAAGAAGTCATCAAATAAAAAGAAATCATCAAAGAAGAAAAAGAAAAATAAAAAAGAGTCTGAAAGAGCAACAACTGAAGAAACAACTGAAGCAACACCCGAATATACAATACAAGAAATAGAAAGAGATATCCATGTCGAAAACTTTCAAGAAGCGGATGAAGAAGATATATTTTCTACAACAGCCGGATATCAAATCGGAGATGATCCATCAACCAGAAAAGTTATTTCGTCAGGAAGATATAATCCGGCTGCAGCTAGAGCAGGTGTTTTATGGGAAAAAGACGGCTTGCTTTTACTTGTAGGTTTTAAAGATGATTATGATGCCGCTTCTGAAGAAGCAAGGAACAATTTTGTAAATGCCATAGGAGGAGAAGGCTCAGACGGATATAAAGTGTGTATGGGCGGTATCAGCGTGCTGGATCTGCCAGTAAAAGAGCTTAATACCCATATAAAAACTATAACGGATGCATACAACGAATATATTAATTCGGGAGAAGATATTGATTTCAGGTACGAAATTAAAAAATATATTGAGGAGAATTAGTAGTGAAGAAAAGCTTTAAGGTGTGAACTGCTTTGAGTATAATTATAGTTTCAGCTTGTAGACGGACTTGAGTATGAAGTGCATAGTTTTGATGATTGGAGGCAGTATTATAGGTTGGATGAGGTGGATATGTCCTTGGTAAGTCCGATAATTCCAAGAGAGAGTAAGGACTAAGTATATATTAAAAGCGGTATTATCAGGTTCAAAAAGATGTAACAAAATAGATATGTTCATATTAAAAACATACTAAAATATAAAAGGAATTGAAGATATTTAACTATGTACTAATAAAAAGTAGTTATACCGAAAACATATCAGTTTATATAAGAATCGGAAGATTTAAGAGAGGGATATAACATAGGTATAGTATATATATTAATGTAAAAAAATGATTTTAGTTTCAAAGGCATAGTAAAGAATATATTGGAGTAGAATTGGATGAAAAAATTAATAAACATAACAGTTATACTTACGGTACTTTGTTTAATATCATGTAACAAGTCGCCTGATGATGTGAATGATAAGAAAAATGTATATTTTGGTGAGATTAGTAACGAAAATAGTTATTGCAGTAGTGCCTATGCTAAAGATGGAAATGATTACTATTATATACATGCTGAGAATGAGAAAGTAGGTAAATATTATTATGTTGAAAGCCTACCTTCAAAGTATATTATTGCTATTGATTCAGATTATGAATTATTATTTAATAAGACAGGAATGGAGGAATTTTTAGAATATTTGCCGAGACCTAAAGTAAATGAACTGTTAGTAAGCTTATATGACATAGAAACCAATGAGCTAAAGGAAACTATTGATTTAAAAAGAAGTATTGAATAAATATGAAAATGAAAAATAAAAACAGGATTTATAAAGTTTCAACATTATAATATTTTATCTATAGACGAAAGTCCTTGTATGAAATTGGATATATGTGATAATTTTCAATTACCAAAAAGATTTAGTATTAGGGTATGCGAAAGTCAGTTCAAAAAAACAATATATGTAAATCTATTAACCAAAAGAAATAATTGGGGAAAAAGGATATACCTAAGCAAAAGCACAAGTTTAAAAGTAATAATATGGATCTTTTTAACTCTGATTATTATGGTGCTAAATCGGAATTAAAATTTTCTATATCATCCGATAAATATTGGGAAGGTGTTGTAGAGGCATGGGCAGATATTGATGATTTAAATGAAAATTATAAAAAATTATATGAGAAGTTTCCCGATTTAAAAGAAAAGATTGATAAGTTAAAGAAAGAAAAGAAAGAAGCAAGGTTGTTTGTGGTACTAACCGGTAATCCTAGATATGAAGAAGTGGTTGAATTACTAACAGAGGATGGGCAGGAACTGTCATTTAAAGATATTATTATAAAAAGTGAGGATTCCGTAGACGGATTGGAGCATCAGATACATAGCTTTGATGAATGGAGGAAGTATTATAGAGTAGATGAGGTTGATGAATCTGTAATAAGTCCGATAATTCCAAGGTAATACAAGCATATAAAATTTATATACATACTTTTAGGAGGGTTGAAATGAGCAAAAAAATTAGGTTTATAAATGTAGTTATGATGCTGATTTTTGCAGCAATACTTTTATCCTCGTGTGAAAAGAAAGAAATAGATTGGGAAGAAAAAGTATAAGGATAAAAATAACTACTAGAACTTTTAAAAAGTAATTATTATAAGAGTAATTTTTTTCAGAAACCGGAGATGATTATTATTATATTAATCTTATTGGAGATAATGAGGATACTATATATGCAGCGAGAAGTGTTCCGTCAAAATATGTTGTTGATATAGATGCAAGTTATCAGTTTATAGATATACCGGAAGTAGATAATTATGTATATACCAGACTAAAGTTTGATAAGCCGGTTATGGATACTTTAAGCATAAATCTGTATGAGATAGGAAGTAATAGCCTAATAAAAACTATAGATGTAAAGCAGATAATATTTGATAATGTAGGTAAGGCTTTTATAAACAATGCACCGTTTAGAACAGTAGCTATAGATGGAAAGTTGTACTTTGGAGTTGATTTAGTAAATATAGCTGAAAAGTATATTGATAGCCGTTCTGATGATACATTAACAAGAAACACCATATACATAGACCTTGATACCGAAGAAGTGGTTTTTAAAGATAGCATGACTACTGACTGGTTGCTTGCAAGAAGCAGAAACTTTGATATATTTTCTTTGAAATTCCTACAAGACAATATGCAATCCGCCCCCTTTATAACCTCTATGTACTACTGGCAGGACTGTGTAAAGCTCTCATTTACCACAGATAAACTTCCTGACAATACCAAGCTTTATGAAAAGTTCCCCGACCTAAAGCAAAAGTTGGAAGGATTGAACGGACAAAACGCACGACTTGAGGTCGTACTTACAGGGAATCCAAGATATGAAGAGATCATGGAACTTATTATGGAAGACGGAAGAGAAGTGGTATTCAACAACATAACTATATCGGCAGAAGATTCTGTAGACGGACTTGAGCATGAAGTGCACAGTTTTGATGATTGGAGGCAGTATTATAGGTTGGATGAGGTGGATATGTCCTTGGTAAGTCCGATAATTCCAAGAGAGACATATTAATAGATTTTAATTATTATATGATTCTTAAAAAGTGCTGTCGCATTAAAGAAAACATTACCGTATATTATTTAACGATATCAGTGTGTTTATCTGTTAAGGTGACAGCCTTTTTCACAATAAGATCAAGTATTTGGGAGGCATTATGAATGATGAGAAAAGAGATGCTTTATATATGGAGTATCAAAATAGATTGAGAAATGTAGAGGAAGAAAAAGAAGAATACAAAAGAGAAAAAAGAGAGGGAGATTATAAGAAGGCATTTACCACTGCTAATAAAGATAATGGTCTTGTAGATTCAACCGCAGTATTTATTACAGAATATTTATATAGATTAGGCAAGAAGAAAAATACTGATGAGGAAATACAGAAAGTGATCAACGCAATACTGGAATCGGAAGATGGGATCAATGTGAAACGTGCCATTGCCTGTTTTACATCACTGCAATTTGCTGCCGAAACTTTATTGGAAGTAGATTATATTGCAGCGATGAGAGGTGCAAGATTTATGACCGGTGAAGAGTACGGAGAAATAGTCAATAGGAATAATAGATTTAAGGCTGTAGCTATATTATATGGCAGTACTGCAGATATTATGTCAGATGCAATAATAGCTTGCAAAACTGTAGGTTTTAGTATTTCAAATATCTCAAATTTATTATATGATGATTCTGCACATACCTATAGTTATCATATGAAATATAAAGGTCTTGGCATAGGAGCAGTGGATGAAAAAAATGTACCCAAAATAGAACTAAGTTTGGATACCAATGTTTATACAACTCTCTTCGCAAGTTCAATTGAGGTACAGAGCGAAATGGGTAGTAAATATATAAAAGAAATGAAATCAAAAAAAATAGAACAGGATATTGGTGTATTCACCGATGTTATGTATGCATTTGGAAGTGCATATGGTACAACACCATATGGAATGATAACAATGGGGGCTGTTTCTTTGCAAAAAGCATCATTAGGTAGTTATAAAAGTGCATATGACACTGCATTAAAGGGATTAAGGGATAGTAATATATTGCAAAATAACTTAAATAAACTTTCGAAAACGGATACTACACTTTTAGCAGGGAATTTGTCATCGGTATTTAAATCTTATATTGATAGTAGCAAGAGTATAGACCAAGCAATTGATATGGCTATAAAAAATAAAGAAGCTGTACTTTTTTACACCGGAGGAGGATATAAAACAGATCAAAATGGTGAAATTAAATTGGTATTAGCCGGAGAATATAATCTTAATACAGCGAGAACTATGGAAATGTGGAGGTATGAGAAAGTTTACAAAAATGGAGAGCTTGTAGACTTAAAATTGGGGGACTTGATAAAAGATGAAAATATTATGAATAAAAATCAAATGGAGGAAATCAGAAAGAAATTAGAGGAAGAAATAGAAAAGGCTAAGGGAAACAAAGCTGAGGTTGAAAGAACCCAAAAGGTATTAGATGTTTGGGATGGAAACATAGATGATATTCCAATAGAAGAACTGGATAAACATCTTACTAGTATAAATAAAGTGTGCAATGACCATTTGGAATTATATGATAACTCTGAAAAAATCGATTTTAGAAGAATAATATCAAATTAATGATATTAAAGAGGTTATGATGAAAAAAAGTTTAATTTTCCTCGGAATTATTATTATATTACTAAGCTCCTGTACCCCTAAAGAGGAATATTTCTATATTAAAAAAGGGTCATATAACTCTTCTGTTTACAGCAGCGGCTATGCAACAGAAGGTAATGATTATTATTATATCAATGTAGGTGAAAGAGACTCTGAATCAGGTGATAAACATAGGTATATGGATGAGAGTCTAAGCATGCCGTCACGTTATATAGTAGATATAGATGCTGAATATCAGACATTACGTTACAGTGAGATAGAAAGAGCCGTAAAGGATGGAGTAAATGCTAAAATACCTACCTATAACATATATAGATTTATTGTTAATATCTACGAGATAGGTAGCGAAAAGCTGGTAAGAAGTATAGATATAAAGCCGTTTTTAGATAATTTAAGTGAAGAGTTATGTATCGTTGAATCTCCTTATGGTGTTTTAGCAATAAAAGGTCAGCCTTATTTTGTGATTACTATGTGTGATGCCGTACATTCAACAAAGGAAGAAAAAAACATAACTTACAAGTGGTTTTGTGTAAACTTGCTTACAGGCAAATATTTGATGAGTGAGATCTCACCGACAGATTTTAGAATAAGACGGAGTGCTGAAACAACAATATTCAGTACAAGATCTGAGTTTTACAATTTGAATTCAGATATCATTACTGGTTCCAAACGCTTCATGTCAATTGAAAATCTGACTTACTGGGAAGGCTGCAAGGATATGGCATTTTTCTTGGATGAATTACCTAATAATGAAAAACTGTATTCCAAGTTTCTAAGCCTGAAATCTGAAGTTGAAGAGCTTAAAAGTAAGGGTAAAATAAAAAATTCAAGAGTACACATAATACTAACGGGAGATCCAAGCTATGATGAACTAGCGAGTTATGTGGTAGATGAAGGGAAAGAAGCGACATTTGACGGTATGACAATATTAGAAAATGAATCAGTGGACGGAAAAGAACATACTGTACACAGTGCGGATGAATGGTTTAAGTATCGTAATCTACCGGAGGCGGATATGTCATGGTTAAGTCCGATATTTCCGAGAGAAGAATAAAAGTATATTATTAAATAGTTTTATAAGTAAAGGGAGGATACATTATGTCTTCAAAAACCAAAAAAACAGAGATCATATCAAATGATACACAAACAGTAAGTAATATTTACACTAATATGATGAATTCGGCAGGTAATTTTTCTATAGAAGCTTTCAGAGGATATATTACCTCATATAATGTGCTCGATGATACAGAATGTAATGAGTCTTATAACGGTGGTGTTAAAGCCACTGAAAAAGTTGCAAATGAAATGAAAAGAACAGCCGAATTTATTAGAAATATAAGTAATATTCTTAATAAAACAGACAAAATTAGGGCAATAGAAAACTCTAAGTAAATTAAGGAACAAGCAACTAATTAACTTATAGGCATTTAAGTTTATCTCTATCGTACGAATGATAGAGATAAGCAGGTGCCTATATCTATACTTAAACTTGCTATAATTAAACCTATTCAGCTTATGTTTACTTTTAATATTCCATATAAAAAAAGATGAAAAGATTGGAAAGGAAGGTATTATGTCCGGTATGATAATGTATCCTCAAAGTATGAGGAAATGGTATTGGATGTTTGGAATGGAGATATAGATGATATTCCTATAGAAGAATTGGATAAATATTTTACTAGTATAAATAAAGTGTGCAATGACCATTTGGAACTATATGATATATCTAAAAAAATCGATTTTAGAAAAGTGATATCAGAGTACGAATATTAAGGAGGTATGATGAAAAAAAGTTTAATTATTTTATGCATTCTTATTATTTTGCTAAGCTCATGTACCCCTAAAGAGGAATATTTCTATATTGAAAAAGGTTTTTATAAATCTTCTGTTTACAGCAGCGGTTTTGCAACAGAAGGTAATGATTACTATTATATAAATGTAAGTGAAAGCGAACCGGAACCCGATGATGAATATAGACACTTGTATGAAAGCATAAGTATTCCTTCACGTTACATATTAGATATAGATGCTGATTATCAGACTTTATGGTACGGTGAGATAGAAAACGCCAAAGAGGATGGAGTAAATGCTAAAATACCTACTCCTAACATATATAAATTTATTGTAAATATCTACGAGATAGGTAGCGAAAAACTGGTAAGAAGTATAGATATAAAGCCGTTTTTAGATAATTTAAGTGAAGAGTTATGTATCGTTGAATCTCCTTATGGTGTTTTAGCAATAAAAGGTCAGCCTTATTTTGTGATTACTATGTGTGATACCGTACATTCAACAAAGGAAGAAAAAAACATAACTTACAAGTGGTTTTGTGTAAACTTGCTTACAGGCAAATATTTGATGAGTGAGATCTCACCGACAGATTTTAGAATAAGACGGAGTGCTGAAACAACAATATTCAGTACAAGATCTGAGTTTTACAATTTGAATTCAGATATCATTACTGGTTCCAAACGCTTCATGTCAATCAAAAATCTGACTTACTGGGAAGGCTGCAAGGATATGGCATTTTTCTTGGATGAATTACCTAATAATGAAAAACTGTATTCCAAGTTTCCAAGCCTGAAATCTGAAGTTGAAGAGCTTAAAAGTAAGGGTAAAATAAAAAATTCAAGAGTACACATAATACTAACGGGAGATCCAAGCTATGATGAACTAGCGAGTTATGTGGTAGATGAAGGGAAAGAAGCGACATTTGACGGTATGACAATATTAGAAAATGAATCAGTGGACGGAAAAGAACATACTGTACACAGTGCGGATGAATGGTTTAAGTATCGTAATCTACCAGAGGCGGACATGTCATGGTTAAGTCCGATATTTCCGAGAGAAGAATAAAAGTATATTATTAAATAGTTTTATAAGTAAAGGGAGGATACATTATGTCTTCAAAACCAAAAACAGAGATCATATCAAATGATACACAAACAGTAAGTAATATTTACACTAATATGATGAATTCGGCAGGTAATTTTTCTATAGAAGCTTTCAGAGGATATATTACCTCGAATAATGTGCTCGATGATACAGAATGTAATGAGTCTTATAACGGTGGTGTTGAAGCCACTGAAAAAGTTGCAAATGAAATGAAAAGAACAGCCGAATTTATTAGAAATATAAGTAATATTCTTAATAAAACAGACAAAATTAGGGCAATAGAAAACTCTAAGTAAATTAAGGAACAAGCAACTAATTAACTTATAGGCATTTAAGTTTATCTCTATTGTACTAATGATAGAGATAAGTAGGTGCCTATTTTTTTAATACTTAAACTTACTATGCAAAAAAAGAAGTAAGTATCTTGAAAATTTGATCTTAATTACGTCATATATTATACAATATCGGTATTGACATTTTTTTGAAGTTATTTCATACAATTAGTAGTAAAGATACAACATATATATGTAAAAAAATAGATATAAAAATATTTTTTTGGTTATAAAAATGAGTTTTTGACAAAAGGATATAAAAAAAGAAGTATTACAATATATATTATTTAACATAAAGTAATATAAATATGAATAATATATATTTATGAGGATCTATTTATAAAAATAAAAAATGCTGTTAAAAATCAGCGATAAAAAGGAGGACTTTATGTCAAAGGAATATGATGTAGTAATCAAAAGTAAGGGCATGGGACACGGAGAAGATGATGAGATTCTTCTTGAGAAATTGATGGAAGGTTTTATTCATACGCTTGCAGGCAGAGAAAACTTACCCAAGCACCTTATTATGTACGGCTCAGGTGTTCAACTTGCTTGCACAGGCTCTGACAGCATAGAGGATCTGAAGGTACTTGAGGAAAAGGGAGTAAAGGTGCTTTCATGCGGTATATGTCTTGATCACTATGAATTAAAAGATGAACTTAAAGTGGGTGGAGTTACAACTATGGCAGAGGTAGTTGATATCATCACAACATCTGAAAAGGTAATTACCCCATAAAGTGTTTTTAAGGGCTGATCCGTTAGAGGAATATTATGCTTGATGATATTGCTTATTACAATATCACGTATAAAGTTATTTCTTAACGGACAGCCTTATTTTTATTAATATATAATAGAGGTGAAAAATATGGGAACTTATCCGAATTTTTGCACAACACTTATAGGCTCAATGCCTAGAAGTCCCGAGTTACTTGAGCTAAAAAGACAGGCTTTAGATGATAAGGATAAAAATAAGGCATATATCGAAAGACTGCTAAAAGAAACCAAAAAGTGGTTGAGCTTCAAAAAAACACAGGCATTGATGTTCCGGTTTGTGGAGAGCTTGGAAGAGATAATTTTGTTAGCTTTGTAGCAGAACAGGTAAAGGGTATAAGTCTGATGAGCATGGATGAAATACTTGAAATTACCGCAAATTCCGATGATTTCAAGCAAAGTCTTAATCAAATGGATGCTTCGGACAACTCCATGAGCAACCCTATATGTACAGGTAAAATAGATACAAGTGCACGTCTGGTTGAAGATGAGGTCAATATTATGAAAGAACTTATCAGTGATGATATGTATAAGATCACGATACCCAGTCCGTATATATTGACTCGTTCCATGTGGCTTAAGGAAGTAACACAAAATGCATATAAAGATAGAAAAGAGTTGGGTGAAGATGTTGTAAAGCTGGTATTAAATGAAGTTGAGCATTTGATAGCCGAGGGAGTTAAAGTGATACAAATAGATGAACCTATAGTATCCGAGGTCGTGTTCCAAAGAAGCGGTGGCGATAATTCCTTCTACTGAGGTGCCTTGTCGGAAAAAGTCAAGGTTGACCAGGAATTAAAGTTTGCAAGCAACCTTTTAAAGCCGGTGCTTGCCAAGATTAGAGAATATGAGGATGTAACCAGTGCTATGCATGTATGCAGAGGCAACTGGACAACGGATGAAAGTGTACTGTTATCAGGAGCATACAGTAAGCTGTCAAAGTTTTTCAGCGGTTTAAAAGTTGATATGTTGGCACTTGAATTCTCAACCCCAAGAGCGGGAGAAGTGGAAGAATTATTCCATAATAATTTACTTGCTAAAAAAATAATATTAGGTTATGGGGTTATAAACCCTCGTACACCGAATGTTGAGACTGTAGACGAGATAGTAAAGAAGGTTGAAAAAGTACTGGAATTTTTGCCGCCGGATAGAATATGGCTTAATTCTGACTGTGGATTTGCAACTTTCTCAAACAGACCGTTAAATTCATATATGGTGATTGAAGCGAAATTAAGAAATATGGTTAAAGCGGCGGAAGTACTTAGAGGTAGAGTATGATAAATTTTGATCAGGCATCAAGTTCATTTCCCAAGGCACCTAATTTGCCTGAAGCAGTTGCCGAATTTATAAGAACGGGTGCAAGTAATATTAACAGAGGAAGTCTTAATATATCTTATGAGGCTACACAGCTTGTATATAAGACCAGAGAATACATATTGGATTATTTTAGTGCGAAAAATAAAGAGGTGGTTTTTACAAAGAATGTAACCGAGAGCCTTAATTTACTTTTAAAGGGATTTCTAAAAAGTGGGGATCATATCATAGTTTCCTCACTTGAACATAATGCTGTCATGCGTCCTTTGAAGTTTCTTGAAAATATCAATGTAAGCTATTCCATTATTCCCTGTGATGAAAATGGAAGATTAAAGCTTGACGATATAAAGTCCTTGATACGTCCTGAAACTAAAGCTGTTTTGACTACCTCGGCAAGCAATGTCATAGGAACCATACTTCCGATTAGGCAGATAGGAAAAATAGCAAGGGAGAATAATATTCCCTACTTCGTGGATGCAGCTCAGTTGGCAGGCTTTTTACCTATAAATATAGAAGAACTGGCAATAGATGTACTTGCAGTAACGGGGCATAAGAGTTTACTGGGTCCTCATGGCATAGGTGCACTTATTTTATCGGAATCAATGGCTAGAAGAGTGGAACCTTTGGTTCACGGCGGTACGGGATCAATATCCGATAAATTCGATATGCCGAATACACTTCCCGATAAATATGAGGCGGGAACACAAAACCTTATGGGGATAGCAGGACTTTTAGCTTCTATGAGGTGGCTTGCAGAGCATCATATTGAGGTGATTAAAAATGAGATTTCACTATGTACGGCTTTTATAGAGGGAGTTGATAAGTTGTCAAAAGACTATCCGATAAAACTTGTGGGACTTGATCTTGAAGAAAGCGGATATTTACTGGATATTAATGAAATAAAGAGCTGTCTTGATTTTGAAAGTAATAAGAAAAATCAAGCATTACTTAAGGACAGAGAGCTGTTACTTGAAAAAATAAAAAGGACTCCGGTAGTGTCTTGTATTCTGATGAGATAGATGTGGCAAATCTCGCTTTTTATCTTGAAAGTGAAGGTAAGATAGCTACAAGAGTAGGTATGCAATGTTCTCCGTTGGCACACAAGTCACTTAATACATTTCCTAAAGGTACGATAAGGTTTAGTTTCGGATATCATGAGAAGCTTGGGGACGTGGAATATTGTCTGGGGCTTGTAAGAGAATTTTTAGATGGAAATATTTAATCTGCGGAGGTAGACGGTGGCAGAAAAAAAGAAATACGATTTGGTTTTATTCGATTCATCACATCATGCATTTGCATTTGATCAAAAAGCTAAAGAAGCAAACCTTGGCGGAAGGTTGATACCCGTACCTCGTGCTCTTTCCAAATCATGCGGAATGTGCTACCGATCCTTGCCGGAACATAGAATTTTGATCAAAGCATTTATGGAAGATGATGAAATAAAATTTAATAAGATCGTAGAAGACTTTGAGTTATAGTAAAAGATTGCCTTGTTGTAAACACAACGAGGCAATTTTATTTCCGTAATTCCCCTATAGCATTAAGTAATAAAAAATGTTAAAATACCCCATATCAATTATGAAAGGTTTAAATGTATCGTATAGACAAGATCATGCGCTACATTATTAGAGTAATTCTAAATATGGTGAATAAATAATGAGGACAGCTATTATTACGGATACAAACAGCGGTATCAGTCAAGAGCAAGCGGAAAAATACGACATAAAACTGTTACCTATGCCCTTTAGTATAGGCGGTGAAGATTATCTTGAAGGTGTGGATCTGACTGTGGAAGAGTTTTTGGAAAAGCAGGCTAAGGGTATGGATATATCGACATCTCAGCCGTCACCGCTCAGTGTTATGCAACTTTGGGATGAACTTTTGGAAAACTATGATAATATATTGCACATACCTATGTCATCCGCACTTTCCAACTCCTGTGAAACCGCTATGGCACTTGCCCGTGAAGAGAATTACGAGGGTAAGGTATATGTGGTGGACAATCTCAGGATCTCGGCTACCCAGATCCATGCCTGTATAGATGCGAGAAATATGCTTGAGAGCGGTATGGAGGTCAAAAAAGTAGCTGAAGCTTTGTATGAACACAGGTATGACTATACTATATACCTGACTGTAGACACCTTAAAATATCTTAAAAAAGGCGGTCGTATCACACCGGCAGCGGCTTTGATAGGTACATTGCTCAATATTAAGCCGGTACTTACAATACAAGGCGGAAAACTGGATTCATTCGCAAAAGTAAGAACTATAAAGAATGCCAAAACAACCATGTTGAATGCTGTAAAGGAAGATCTGTCAACAAGGTTTGGTGATAGTGACGGCAGTAAGACGAGGATCACGGTAGTACATGCCAACAACGAAGAGGTGGCAAAAGAATTAAGACAAGAGCTGCTTAAAGAACTTCCTGGTGCTGAGGATGTGCATATAGAGAACCTTTCGCTTTCGATAGTTACACATACGGGACCCGGAGTTATAGCCATAGCGGCTTCAAAGAAATTAAGTTAAATATGAATAAAGAAAAAAATACGATAAAAAAAGTCAAATCCCTTAACCTACGATTTGTACTATGTACGTTATTCATACTTATAGGGTATTTGCCGGTGCTTATATACGGGTTTGCCAACAATGCAAGTTACTATAATATAAGCATAGAAAACAGAAAAATAGAGCTGAAAAGCAATAATCAGATTTTGACCAACAGAATAAGCTCGAACCTCTATCTGACTCAGGATGATAATAAAGCATCCATAGATGCCGGTATAGATGCTTTGGCAGATGCATATAAGGCAAGGATAATCGTAGTTGATAAGAATTTTAAGATAATAAAAGACAGTTTCAATATAGCTACGGGTAAGTACAGCGTGGCAAATGATACCATAAAGGCGTATAAAGGTGAAAGTACCAATATCTATGACAATGAAAAGGAATACATAAGTCAGGCATTTCCCATACATTCCAATGCGGATGAGAAGATAATAGACGGAGTACTTTTGGTAAGAGCCTCTACGAGTGATATAAAGCAGCTTGTAGATGCCAATACCAACAGACTGATAGTGTTTAATATTATAATTCTTTTATCGGTGGTGATGTTAAGTATCTATCTTGCCGGTTTGATAGAAAAGCCTTTTATTTCACTGCTTAATTCTTTGAATAAAATAAGCGACGGCAATATTGATACAAAAATAGAAGAAAACAGCTATACCGTAACACAAAAGATATCACAAAATATTAATTCCACCATGGAAAAACTTAAAACAGTAGATAAGTCAAGGGATGATTTTGTCGCAAATGTCTCACATGAGCTTAAGACTCCCATAACTTCTATTCGTGTGCTTGCCGACAGTATCATGTCAATGGAAGATGCTCCCAAGGAGCTTTACAAGGAATTTATGAGCGATATTTCCAACGAGATAGACAGGGAGTCAAAGATCATAGATGACCTTTTGTCACTTGTAAAAATGGATAAGGCGGGAACTGTTCTTAATACCGAAGAGGTGGATATCAATCTTTTTGATAAAGCAGATACTGAAAAGATTAAGACCCATAGCTACCGCTAAGAAAGTGGATATAATTTATGAAACTGTAAGAGAAGTCAAGGCTGAGGTGGATGAGACAAAATTAAGCCTTGCGATTACCAATCTTGTGGAAAATGCTATCAAATATAATAAGGAAAACGGAAGTGTGAAGGTAACTTTGGATGCCGACCATAAATTCTTTTATATTAAGGTGATCGATACGGGTATAGGGATGCCTGAATCCGAGTACGAAAGTATATTCGAGAGGTTTTATCGTGTGGATAAGGCGAGGTCGAGAAGTACCGGGGGTACGGGTCTTGGACTTGCCATCACTAAAAATATAATCTTAAAACATAAAGGTATAATAAAAGTAAGCAGTAAAGAAGAGGAGGGTAGTATATTTACCGTTAGAATACCTCTTAATTATATAGTGGAGAACAGTATTGAAAAATAAAATCATTTACTTATTGTTAAGCCTTTGTTTCTTACTTTGTATCAGTGCTTGCGCTAAAACTGAAGAAGAAACTTTGGGAAGAGGAGAATATAATATTTATTATCTTAATTCTTCGGGAACGGAGCTAAGTAAGGTCAAATACAAGGCGGAGAGTTCTGAAAGGGACGAGCTTATAGACGAACTTATCACCGAAATGATGAATGTACCCGGGTGATAAGGAAGTCATCTCCGTATTTGATGATAAGGTGGCTTATGAGAGGCATGAGCTTAGAGAAGATGTGGTGTATCTGTATTTTGATTCAAACTACAGTTCGATGAAGCCTTACAAGGAGATACTTACAAGAAAAGCCCTTGCCAATACTTTAGAGAGTGTTAAAGGGATCAAATTCATAGGGATATATGTGGATGAGCAACCGCTGGTGGATATTTCCGGTGAGGCGGTTCCGCTTTTTTCTTCCGCTGATTTTATAGACGGGATCACCAATGTCAATGCATACCAAAAAGTAAAGCTTAAGCTGTATTTTGCTTCGGAATCGGGAGAAAGCCTGGTGGAAGAGGACAGATCGCTTTTTTATGATATCAATACTCCTTTGGAAAGACTTGTTTTGGAACAGCTGATAAAAGGTCCCAATTCTAAGAATGCAAGAGCGACGATCCCTTTAGATACGGGCATAATCAATACTTATATAGACGAAATATATGCTATATCAATTTTGATGATGCCTTCCTCAAGCAGAATGTCGGAGTCAGAGAGGATGTTGCAATATATTCTATAGTGGATTCTATACTGGAGATCAACACGATCAATAAGGTGAAGATACTGGTAAACGGTTCATCCAATGTTATGTATAGGGATGTACTCAGTTTGGATACGGCATTCGAGAGAAATCTGGATTACGTGGTGGGAGACTAAAAATAAAAACAGCCCTTGTGTTTATTTACAATGCGGGGCTGTTTTTTATCTGAGATAATTTATTGGGTAGTTAGCAACGTAAAAAATACTCGGAAACACAAACAGTAGTCAGCTATGATTGTACGGCAACAATTAAACAGAAACACTCCCTATTACAATCTAAAAGTATGTCAATGACAGATAGCAGGGTATTTTACGTAACAGTATATCTGTTATCGGAAGATAGGGAATAAAAGATATTGATAAAAACTTACAATTATGGTTTAATAAATTCACTGACCATATTTTTATTTTCAGAAAGGGTAAAATGAATAGACCACCGGTATTATTTTTTATAGTTTGCGTACTTGGAGAGTTGGCGGCTATGAATAATTTTCCGATGGCTGTTGTATCGGTAACGGCTTTAATAATAGGCTTTGTGTTACTTGGAAAGACAAGGGCTACAGCTTCATTTATCAAGAAAAACAAAAACCTTATATGCGGACTTATACTCATGTATATTGCGGCTGTTTGTGCCGTGAGTCTTGATGACCATAGGAGTGCTCTTGATAAAAAACTCGAGGCAAATATTGATAAAAAGGTTGAAATACTTGCCACTATCGATTCGATAGAGGAAAAAGAAGAATTTGTTGTACTTACTCTTAATAATATGTTGGCATATGTTCCATTGGAAGATGCGAAGGAGTTAAAAGCAGGCTATAAGGTACTTCTAAGCGCCACCTTATCAAAACCGCAAAGAGCAAGTAATGAGGGCGGTTTTGATGCCTACAGCTACTACAGATCCAAGCATATAGATCATATTTTAAAAGTAAAACATGTTGAGATCAAAGAATCTAAAGTTGATCTATTTAAGCATTATATTTATACGATAAGGAAATTTTTAAGGCAAAGGGTACTTGAATTATATGACGAGGACTCGGCAGGTATCATATCAGCCGCTCTTTTAGGTGATAAGCAGGACTTGAGTGAAGACATATATGATATGTACAGAAAGAGCGGAATTGCCCATCTTTTGGCTATATCGGGTCTTCATATATCTATACTCGGACTGGGTCTTTACAAGCTTCTCAGAGAAAAAATCAAGTTAAGCTTTGTTTTTTCTGCGACCGGAGTATCTGCCTTTGTATATTTGTACGGTATTTTTACCGGTTCAAGTATAAGTGTGATAAGGGCAGCGGGTATGCTCGTATTGTTTTGTATAGCTCAGGTGATAGGAAGGACCTACGATCTGTGTTCGGCAGCGGCTCTGTTAGCCGTTATCAATCTTTTATATTCTCCGTATACCCTATATCAGGGGGGATTTTGGCTTTCTTATACGGCAGTTTTTTCCATAGGCTTTGTAGCCGCAAAAATCATAAAAAAATATAAGATCAAATCATTTATCATAAGCTCTTTTTTTGTAAGTTGTATTGTAAGTATATATACTTTACCTATAATACTTTATTTCTTTTACAGTTTTTCCCCATACTCCATACTCCTCAATCTGTTTGCAATACCGCTTATGGGCTTTGTTTTGTATTTTGCCCTTTCAGCTCTTTTATTTTGCGGTATTTTAACTCCTGTAAGTAGCATTTTTGTAAAAGCAAGCAGTTTCATACTTGAATTTTATCTTTTTTTGATAAAATTTTTTGAAAGACTTCCGGGTTATAATCTGCTGATGGGAAGAGCCTCTGTATGGCAGCTTATCGTATATTATGTTATTATTAATATATGTTTTGCCGTATTGATAATCTGTTCCAGGGATAAAAAGAGCGATGGAAAAGTCATAAAATCCAAGCTTATATACCTAAGACCGACACTTTACCTTATATGCTGTTTTTTGAGCCTATTTATTTTACAAAGGATAAGACCGGCAGACACCGTGATAAAATTTATAGACGTGGGTCAAGGAGACGGTATTTATATAAGTGCCGGAGGAAAAGACATACTGATAGATGCCGGAAGTACGAGCAATAAAAAGGTCGGAAAGTATGTACTGCAGCCGTTTTTGGAAAGTCAGGCTGTAAAAAAGCTCGATCATGTATTTTTGACCCATGCAGATGTAGACCATACCAATGCTCTCATATATCTGATAAATGAGGATATTGTAAAGGTGAAGAATATATATTTGCCCGTGCTTGCATTAGATGATGAAGCCTATGATTATATTACCGAACCGGCTAAGCAAAAAGGAATCAATATCCATTATATAGGAAAAGGTGATATAATTAATATCGATAAGCATATCAGTTTGACCTGTATATCGCCCAGCAAGGATCATACTACGGATGACAGCAATGAAAAAAGCATAATACTGATTTACAATGAAAATAATTTTAAGGCTGTATTCACAGGCGATGCGGGCAAGTGGAGCGAGGAGATATTATTAAAAGATAAGGATGTGGCGGATATGTTAAGAAACGCTACACTTCTTAAAGTCGGTCATCACGGTTCTTTTACTGCAAGCAGTGAAGAGTTTATAGACTGCGTACTTCCAAGGTATGCCGTACTTTCTTATGCGAAGAATAACCGATATCATCATCCTCACAGAGAAACAGTATACAGACTTGAAGCACACAATATTAAAAGTTATCATACTGCTGTATCGGGTCAGGTTGATTTTAGGATAAAGAAAAATAAATTATATATAAGAGAATATTTGAAAAATTAACGGAGAAGCTTATGAATGTATTGAATGAAGATATAAGATCGGGGAAGTTCAAGTCTTTGTATCTGCTGTGCGGCAGTGAAAAGTTTCTTGTATTAAGTTATAAAAAAAGGCTTAAAAAAGCTATAGTGGAAGACGATATAAACTATAGCTTCTTTGAGGGTAAACAGATAGAAGAAAAAGAGCTTATGGACACTATAGCGACTTTGCCTTTTTTTGCCGAGGCAAGATGTATCATAGTTGAAAACAGCAATTTTTTCAAATCGGCATCGGATGCATTTATTAACTTTTTGGATGATATGCCCACAAGCAGTCATGTAATATTTATAGAAGAAGAGGTTGACAAAAGGTCAAAACTATATAAAAAGATAAAGGAACTGGGGCATATAGCAACATTTGATTCGGTAGAGTCATCGGAGCTTAGGAAGTGGATAGCGGGTTTTGTAAGAAGGTATGATAAAGATATAAGCCCGGCTAATGCAGAGCTTATACTGGATTATGTGGGAAATGATATGAATAGGCTAAGTACGGAACTAAAGAAGCTAGTTGCTTTTTTGGGAGATAAGAGCTCTATAGAAAAGTCCGATATAGAAAGTATAGTAAGTGAGAGCCTGCAAAATAAAATATTTGAGATGATCAATGCGATAGTTGTAAGAAATACTCAAAAGGCTATGGATATATACGAGGATTTGATCGCACTTAAAGAAGCACCGCTTAAGATCATAAGCATGATAGCCGGACAATTTAATCAATTACTGAATATTAAAAATATGCTTATGGACGGTAAAGGGAAAAAAGAGATAGGTACGAAGCTTAAACTTGCAGATTATATAGTAAACAAGCTTGTAAAACAGTGCCAAGGTTTTGATCAAAAAAGGTTGTATGCATATTTTCATAAATGTGTCGAACTTGAATATGATGTCAAAAGGGGTGTGATAGGCGACAGGTTGGCACTGGAGCTTATAATAGCGGGAGATTAGAGCAATAAAAAGACTGTAGATAAAAGATATCTACAGTCTTATATGTTTTATTATGTATTTTATTAAGCGAGAGTATTAACAGCCTTTGTAAGCTTTGAAACCTTACGTGCAGCATTGTTCTTGTGGTATACACCCTTGCTCTTAGCTTTATTGATAGCTGAAACAGCTTCACGAAGTTTAAGTACCGCTTCTTCCTTGTTACCTGCTGTGATAGCAAGCTCCACTTTCTTAGATGCTGTCTTTACCTTGGATTTAATTGCCTTGTTTCTTGCTGCTCTTAATTCAGCTACGAGTATTCTTTTCTTAGATGACTTAATGTTTGCCACTTGCCTTCCCTCCTGATTAAAAATAAATTCAATGTAGTTATTAGTGTTACAAGGAAATCCTTGCTGCAGTAAACTGCATTACAGATATTACATCGAATCATGGACACGGACAGCTCGATGTAAACATACTGCATTATTTTAGAGTATTTACACTTGATTGTCAAGTATTAAAGCTCAAAGACTTTTAATATCCAAGCTCATCGTAAGCTTTTTTCAATCTTTCCATAGCTTCTTTTACTGTTGCTTTGGGGCAGGCTATATTAAATCTTTCAAAACCGCTGCCGGCTTTGCCGAAAATACTGCCCTTATTAAGCCATAATTTAGCCTTCCCCTTCTATAAATTCATCTCTTTGTGCATCATTTAGTCCAAGATCTCTCATGTCGACCCAGATAAGATAAGTACCCTCAGGCTCTATCATACGAATCCTTGGCATATGCTCATTGATAAACTCTCTCATATAGTTGATATTTTCACCAAGATAAAACAAAAGATCGTCAAACCATGCTGTTCCTTTTTCGTATGCCGCCTTGGTTGCGGCTAAGCCCATCATGTTGGGATGTGAATAGCCTGCTCTGTCTATAGTCCCCTTATATAAGTCTCTTAAGTTTTTATTCTTCACGAAAATATTGCAGTTATGAAGTCCGGCAAGGCTGAAACTTTTACTTGCGGAGGTCGCAAGTACGGTATTATCTTCAAATTCCTTACTTAAAGATGCAAAAACATGATGTTTGTTGTTGCCGTATACAAAGTCGCAGTGTATTTCATCACTGAATACCAAAACATTATGCTTTAAACAAATATCACCGAGTTTTATAAGTTCTTCCTTGCTCCAAACTCTTGAGACCGGGTTGTGAGGACTGCAAAGTATAAACATTTTAACATTCTCTGACACTATCTTTTGCTCGAAATCTTCAAAATCAATACGGTATTTGCCGTTCTCGATATACAGAGGATTTTCTACGATCTTTCTTTTGTTCTTAAGTATCGTATCATAGAAAGGATAATAGACCGGAGTCTGTATTATAACAGCCTCACCCTCACAGGTAAAAGACTGTATGGCAGCGGCTATGGCATAAACTATGCTTGGTACGCTTACTATAGCCTCTTCGCAAAGCTCGTATTGATGTCTGGTCTTAAACCAATTATCTATCGCTTTAAAATAATCGGGCTTAGCGTCGGTATATCCGTATATTCCGTGGTTTATTATCTTTTGCAAAGCCTCACTTATCTCAGGTGCTGTCTTAAAATCCATATCTGCTACCCACATGGGTAAAAGATCGTCGCTTTTGCCTTTTTCTTTAGCAAAATCGTATTTTATGCAATCGGTGCCTCGTCTTTCTATAATTTCATCAAAATTGTATATCATCTTGTCCTCCTTGTAAGTGTTTTTTTGATATTCCAATAACAATGATTACTGTAAATATACCGTGATAAATATCTTATCATAAAATCCAGGGCAACGCTTTGTGCTTCTTATACAGATATTATCACGGTATAAAGATATTAATTGGTCAAGAATCCCTTGCCTATTATCTCACTTGAAGAAGTTATGATGATAAAAGCATGGGGTTCGGTTTTTTTAACAAAGTTTCTAAGTTTTAACGCCTCCATCCTTTTCATGGTTGAAAGTATTATGGTTTTATTTCTGTGTGCAAATGCTCCCTGTGCCTCGTAGGTAGTGGCGGAGCGGTGTAAATTATTGATTATGTAGTCGCATATTATTTCCGGTTTTTCACAAATGATGGTAAAACATTTACATGTGTTAAAATTTTCTATAAAGCTGTCTATTATAATAGACTTACAGCTGAGTCCCAGAAATGAAAGTAAAGCGGTCTTGGGACTGAATATGAAGAAAGATATAAGTATCGCTATAAAGTCCGCAAGAAAAAGCATTGCTCCTATATTAAGCGAAGTATACTTTTTGATTATCATGGCAACTATATCCGTGCCTCCGCTTGAAGCACCTATATTAAAAAGTATTGCGGAAGCTATACCGGGTATGATGATCGCAAATATAAGCTCAAGTAAAGGTTCATCCGTAAGTGGATGTGTAACAGGAAAATATTTTTCAAACAAACTGATACTTGCCGATAAGAGAAGACTTGCATATACGGTCTTTATTCCGAACTTTTTTCCTATGGTGACAAAACCAAGTACCAAAAGTACGATATTGGCTATGTTGATAAAAGTGGAATTGGATAGATTGGTAAGCCGGCTGACAACTGTCGCATAACCGGTGATCCCGCCGAAAGAAAAATTATTCGGAAACTTGAAAACACAGGTTCCGACTGCCATAAAAAGAATACTTACAGTGATTATTAGATATTCCGTAATCGTGGTTATTAACTTTGAATTACTGTGTAAAAGTCTGTCTAACATCTCATATACTCATCTTTCTTGCTTGATAAAATAAGAACTAATATGCTATACTTTTGCTACTCGATAAGATAATATAAGCTTTTATTTATCGGATCAATATAATATTTATCATCTATAACTATAACCCATATAGTGATTATAGGCAATAAATATCAGCATATTTTTTTCAAAAGAACCGACGATATGAAAGTATAAGAACGATAAAACGATACGTATAAGAATATTTATCTAAATGCGTTTATCGCTTTATATATACCTTTTTAATGAAACTGTGATGCATATTCATCTTGAGATACGATGTATTACAGCGTCTTTTATTTGTCGGCAAGAGGAAGGAGAAATATTATGAAAAAAACTTTACTTACAACTTTATCGACATTTGCATTGATGGCGTTACTCAGTGCCTGTGTTCCGTCAAGTACGGAGTCAACCGCCGCAAAAGAAGCTGATTCAAGTGCTTCAAGTGTTGAAAACAGTGTAGAGCAGAGCAGTGAAAGCAGTAAAAGTGCAGATGCGAACCTGCCTAAGATAGGAGTTATACAGCTTGTAGATCATACTTCACTTAATATAATCTATGATGCATTTTCCAAGGAGCTGGTGGAGCTTGGTTATAAAGACGGGGAAAATGTTATCGTAAACTATAAGAATGCACAGGGAGATATGGCTAATCTTCCTACTATAGTACAAAGCTTTGAGGCGGATAAGCAGGATGTAGTGGTTGCCATCACCACACCGGTAGCACAGGCGGCTATGTCACTAACCGCAAACACACCGGTCATCTTTTCAGCAGTGACCAATCCTGTGGAAGCCGGAGTGGTAGCAGACTTGAATACTATAGATAAGGGTATGACAGGAACTACCGATGCGGTAAATGTTGATAAGATCATGGATCTTGCCATGACTATCAGCAAGGATGCCAAGACTGTAGGATATATCTACAATCCGGGAGAGGATAATTCGGTAAGTAATCTTGCGGCATTAAAAGAGTATGCAAGTGCTCACGGACTCACTGTGGAAGAGGCAAGTATCTCCGGCAGCGTGGATCTGCAAAGTGCGGCATCTTCATTAGTTGATAAGGTGGATATTTTCTTTGTGGCAAATGATAATACTGTTGCCGAGTCAATGCCTGTACTTGTAAAAGTGGCAAATGATGCAAAGAAGCCTTTATATGTAGGTGCGGACTCCATGGTAATGGACGGAGGTTTCGCAACCGTAGGTATAGATTATACTGATCTCGGTAAGGAAACAGCTCGTATGGTAGATCAGGTACTTAAGGGAAAGAAAGTTGAAGAAATGCCTGTAAAGGTATTCAAGGATGATCTTTATACTTATATCAATACCGATACGGCAAAGGCTATAGGTGTTGAGATTCCTGAAAGTATACTTTCAGATGAAAAATTTGTGGAAATCAAGAATAAAAAATAGTTAGAGGGAGAATATATGGCTTTATCTACATTTCTGGGCAGTATAGAGCTCGGATTAATATTTGCCATTTTATCATTGGGGCTTTTTGTGGTATTTAGAATTTTGGATCTGCCCGACCTTACTGTGGACGGAAGTTTTGTTACCGGACTTGCCTATACCGCTGTATGGTCTAAGGCACAAAACCCGGTACTGGGTATAGTTTTCGGAGTCCTGGCAGGTGGGATAGCGGGTATAGTTACCGGAATTTTACATACCAAACTTAAAATTCACGCTATTTTGGCAGGAATACTTACCATGACAGGGCTTTATTCTATAAATCTTATGATCATGGGAGGAAAGCCAAGTATATATTTCTACGGAGACAGGACTATATTTACCCCTTTTGAAAACAAGGTTTTCATAGCGGGTTATGACATGGGTAAACTTTTGTTTCTGGCTGTTTTGGTGACGATCATAGTAGTGGTGATGTATTATTGCCTAAAGACACAACTCGGACTTTCTCTCAGAGCTACAGGAGATAATGAGGCTATGGTAAGAAGTTCAAGTATCAATACCGACGTTATGAAGATACTCGGTTTTACCATATGTAACCTGTTGGTTGCCTTATCCGGAGCTATATTTACACAGTACAGCTCGGGAGGAACCACAGGTTACGGAGTAGGTATGCTGGTACTCGGGCTTGCAAGTATAATCGTAGGAGAGACCATACTGCCTCACAGGGGGATGTTAAGCCATCTTATTGCTGTGGTTGTCGGTGCAATAGTATACAGATTTATAATCACCATGGCTTTTCAGCTTGGACTTCCGGCAGACAGTCTGAAACTTTTCAGTGCGATGATAGTAATACTTGCATTGTCTATACCGGTTGCCAAAACATCTCTGAGGAGGTTTAAGAAACGTGCTTAGTATAAAAGACCTGAGGGTAGTATTTAATAAAGGAACAAACAATGAAAAGGTCGCTTTGGACGGTATAGATCTTGAGCTTGAAGACGGAGACTTCGTAACCGTTATAGGAAGTAACGGAGCGGGTAAAAGTACCCTGCTTAATGCCATAGCGGGCAATATAGAAATAGAAAGCGGCAGTATAATAAATAACGGTGTGGATATAAGCTATATGAAGGAGTATAGGAGGGCTAGATTTATAGGAAGGCTCTATCAGGATCCTCTAAAGGGTACAGCTCCGCACATGACCATAGAAGAAAATCTGGGACTTGCCTACAGCAGAGGTAAAAAGCTGAGATTCGGACTTGGAGTAAGGAAATCCGACAGGCAGTTTTTAAGTCTGCCTGTGCGGGACTTAATCTGGGTCTTGAGCATAGACTGAAAAGTGAGGTAGGACTTCTTAGTGGAGGTCAAAGACAGGCACTTACACTTCTTATGGCAACTTTGGAAGTGCCGGAACTTCTGTTACTTGATGAGCATACTGCTGCACTGGATCCAAAAACCAGTGAGCAGATCATGAAGATAACCAAGGAGATAGTTGAGAGTAACAAGATAACAACTCTAATGATCACACACAACATACAAAATGCGCTGGAATACGGCAATAAGACTCTTGTTATGTCGGGCGGTAAGATACTTACCATATTGAAGGAAGAAAGAAAGGATATGGATATCTCGGATATTATGAAGCTGTATGCGGCTAACCATGATAGCTTGAGTGATAAATTTATCCTATCATAAAATGGTGGTTTATCTATCACATAAAACGTTACAAACATATCTTGCCTTGGACACGCTCTCGCTAACTTCGCCTCGCAGCGGTACTAAGCTTTATCTTCACCTGATGGCTTGATAAAGCAAGTACCGGCGGTCTCAGATTGTCCTTGGCAAGATAGTTTAACGGTTTATGTGCCTAAGGTGACGGCGGAGGGGGAAGGTGTAGGCACACTTTTATCTAACACCACATCACCTATGTGAACGACTATTTTTAAGATTTAAATAAAAGTCGCTCCTACAAATCCCCCTCCGTCTCCACTTAGCAACATAAACAATAGCCTATTATCTACCACAAACCTTTATAAAGCTATTTCTTGCGGGTTTGCGATTAAAGAAACACTCCCTAATTCAATCTTTGTAGCGGTTAGTACTGTTAATAAAGTGAGTTACAAATTGTACAGACGAGGACTGTTCGAGTGCAGCTCGCCACGGAGTAGGCGAGCACACGAGTTCCGCAGTCTGTACTAAATTTGTCGAAACTTTATTAACAGTACTGCGGGTATGATTGAATTAGGGGTGTTTCTGTTTAATTGTTTCTGTTTAATTGTTTCTGTTTATAACTCTTTTTTATGCTGCTAACTCTCCTACAATACCCCTTAATTCAAAAGGTATATATGTTGATGTCGAATAAACAGCAATATACCTATACAAAACAGATATTTTATGATAAATTAAGTAATGATATATTTTTTGTTAAAAAATGATATACACAGGAGGTTATTGTGAAAAAAAGAATTTTATTAAGTATTATGCTTGCAGCCCTTTCACTCAGTGCTATCGGCTGTGCATCCAAGAGCGAGTCCGGGTGCTCAGACAGAGGCAGGTTCGGAAGCTTCAACGGCGGCTGCTGAAGATAGCTCGGTTGCGGCTGAAAGTACTGCTGAGAACGCTGATTTTGAAGCTCTTGTAGAGGCGGCAAGGGGTACCGAGCTTACATTCTATATGTGGGGCGGAGATGATAAGTTAAATACCTGGATAGACGGATATTATGCCGACAGACTTAAAGAAAAGTATGATATCAAGCTTAAAAGAGTTGCAATGAACATAGAAGACGTATTGAGCCAGCTTTCAGGTGAGTATGCTGCCGGAGTAAAAGAAGGCGATGTGGATATGATCTGGATAAACGGAGAGAACTTTAAGACTGCAAAGGAGAATAATTTCCTATACGGACCGTTCACCTCGAGACTTCCTAATTTTGAAAAATACATCGATGCCGATGAAAAGGAAGTGAAGTATGACTTCGGGTTCCCTGTGGAAGGCTATGAAGCACCTTACGGAAAGGCACAGCTTGTTATGTACAATGACAGTGCCATAACTCCTGAAACCCCGAAAAACACGGAAGAACTTTTAGAGTTTGCTAAAAAGTATAAGGGTAAGGTGACTTATCCGGCACTTCCGGACTTTACGGGTTCAGCATTTGTAAGAAATATTATTTATGATATCGTAGGTTATGAGCAGTTTGCGAATATGCCTGAAGATAAGGAAAAGGTAAAGAGGCTATAGAACCTGCATTGGAATACTTAAGAGAGCTTAATCCTTACCTTTGGAATGAAGGCAAGACCTTCCCGGACAAGGAGCCTACCATGAAGAATATGTATGTGGACGGTGAGCTGGTTATGGGTATGTCTTATGCGGCATTCGGAGTAGCTGCCAATATAGAAGACGGTACCTTCAGTGAAACAACAAGAAGTTTTCAGTTTGATAAGGGTACTATAGGAAATACCAACTATATAGCTATAGCCGGCAACTCAGGTAATGTTGCGGCTGCACAGGTTGCTATCAATGAGATGATGTCTCCTGAGGTACAGGCTGAAAGATATAAGACACTTCGTACCATACCTGTAGTAGATTACAACAAATTGAATGCTGAGCAAAAGAAGACATTTGATAATGTTGATATAGGTAAGGGTGTTATAACTCAGGATGAGCTTTTATCAAAGAGACTTCCGGAAATGCCTGCAGGTCTGGTTCCTATAATAGAAGAAATCTGGGCTGAAGAAGTAGTGGGAAAATAGTATGAAATATATAAAGCCCTATTTATTATTATTACCGCAAATATTTGTGGGGATAATATTTTTAGTAGGCATAGGAATCGGGATCACACAAAGCTTTGGTGTGGTTCCGGTTTTTAATTTGTATAAGCCTACTTTCAAATACTACGCTGAGATATTAATGAGAAAGGATACGATAGACTCTGTTTTTTACAGCTTGAAAATAGCCTTTGTATCCTCGTGTATTTCCGTGATTCTGGGTATATCGATCTGTTTTTGCATGGTGTATACAGGAAAAGATAAGGGACTTATGCTTAATATAACAAAGATACCTATATTGGTACCTCACGTAATAGTGGCACTTATGCTCGTAAATATCATTTCACAAAACGGTCTGCTTGCAAGGCTGCTTTATCAATTCGGATCTATAAAAGAACAGAGTGAGTTTCCACTTATAATTTTTGATAAGGCAGGTATCGGAGTGATACTGGCATATCTTTGGAAAGAAGTTCCGTTCGTTATCTATTTTATAATAAGTTTAATGTCTGCTGTAAGCAGCAAACTCGGTGAAGCTGCGGTCAATCTAGGTGCAAGCAAGGTGCAGTCTTTTTTTAAGATAACTTTGCCGCTTTGTTACAACACCATTATAAGTGCATTCTTGATAATATTTGCATATTCTTTGGGGGCTTATGAGCTTCCGCTTTTAATGGGGGCTACCGTTCCCAAAGCGTTGCCGATAATGGCTTATATAGAATTTCAAAAGCCGGACCTTAGGTTAAGACCCTATGCTATGGCGTACAACGGGATACTTATAGTCATTTCGATGCTTGCGGCGATCATATATTTTATATTGCTTAAAAAAACTGCTAAGGAGAAGAAATAATATGAGTAAAAACTTAGCAAAAAAAATGATAATATATCTTTTTGCATTTGTAATAATATTTCCGATACTGACACTTTTCGTATGGAGTTTTACGGAAAGGTATGTCTGGCCCGATATATTTCCCAAAAATTTGTCGCTGAGAGCATTTAACAGCATTGTGATAAAAAGTGATGACCTCTCAAGGACATTTGCGGTAAGTATATTGATATCGACTGTAGTGTCTTTGATCTGTGTAATTACTGCGATACTAAGTGCAAGAGCCATGTGCTTTTTTGAGTTTAAGGGCAAGGCTTTTATGTCATTTGTCACTCTTGCTCCTTTTTTGGTGCCTACTACGGTATTCGGAATGGGAGTCCAGATCTTGCTTTTGCGTATGGGACTTGGAGGGACACTGACAGGAGTTATCCTCTGTCATACAATATACTCACTGCCCTATGCCAATAAGCTTTTGGAAGAGGGGACCGGAGCGCTAGGCAAGGGACTTGAAGAGCAGGCAAGGGTGCTTGGGGCAAGACCTGTATGTGCTTTTTTCAGTATTACCCTGCCGAATCTGCTTCCTACGGTCCTTTCGGCATTTACCATGTCGTATATTATTTCCATAAGCCAATACTTCCTTACACTTATTATAGGAGGGGGCAATATAAAGACCTTCTCGGTGGTCATGGTACCTTACATGCAAAGCGGAGAGAGGAATTTTGCAAGTATATATGCGGTTATATTTTTGGGGATCACCGTTATCGTGTTTTTTATATTTGAGGCTTTGGCAAAGGCTGTAAGCAAAGGAAATAAGGTAGAATATTTTAATTGATTGGAATGATAAATTATGAGTTTAAGTATAAGAGGCTTGAATGTCAGCCTTTCCGATAATCATATATTAAAGGATATAGATCTTGATATCGAGAGCGGAGAGTTCGTGTCTGTACTGGGTAACAGCGGTTGCGGAAAGACCACTCTGATAAAAAGTATAGCGGGACTTGTGGATGTAAACTCGGGCAGCATCAGTATAGATGAAAAAGATATAAGCTCTTTAAGCCCTGAGAAAAGAAAGACGGTAATAGTGTTTCAGGATCTTAGACTTTTTCCGCACATGAATGTTGAGCAAAATATTGCATTCTCTATGAAATTACAAAAAAAAGATAAAAAGTATATAGAAGAAAGGGTCAAGATCTTACTTGAGCAGGTCAGGCTTTCGGGCTTTGAAAAAAGAAAGATATCACAGCTTTCCGGAGGTCAGATGCAAAGAATAGCCCTTGCAAGGGCACTTGGTGCCGATCCTGAGTTACTTTTACTGGATGAGCCTTTTTCGGGGCTGGATGAGAGTTTAAGAAAAGATATGGGAAACCTTGTAAAAAGACTGCACAAGGAGAATAAAATTACCACTATTATGATCACCCATGATAAGGAAGAGGCTATGAAGTTTTCCGATAAGATTGCTTTGATGAAAGAGGGTCACATACTGCAATACGGCACTCCTTTAGATATTTTTGCAAGACCGGGAAGTAGGGAAGTGGCGGAATTTATGGGAGAGCTTAACTATTTTGAAGGAGAGGTAAGAAACAAAAAGTTTACAAGCGAAATCATAAGTTTCGATACCGATAAAGCCGACGGTAAATACTCTCTGATGTTAAGACCCGGAGGGCTTTCGGTAAGTGCAGGCACAGATAAGGGATATCTTATAAAAGAGGCTGTCTACGGTGGAGAGTTTGTAACTTTGGTGCTGGAAAAGGATAAGGAATACCTTGTAAGGCTGCCTTATAAAGAGTTTACAAGTCTTGATATAAAACCGGGTGATGGTGTGGACATCAAAGTCAATGAGGAAGTATTTGAACCGGTGCTTTGTAAGAAAGTATATCCGACAAGATGATATTAAAGCTGTTAAGAATATATCAAGGAATCATGACAGATAGTGTTTATTTTAAAAATCAAGTCAGACATTCACATGACTATTTAACCGCAAGGGCTGTGAATGTCTTTTTTCTTAGATATTATGTTTCGCAGATCACACTGTATATATGCAATCGATACGGTATGCAGTTTATTTTTGGCTTTTAATAATATTATACTTGTAAGGATAACAACATATAATTAAATTCTTCGGAGGTGAGAGTATGAAAAGAAAGATGATATACGATTGTGACAACACTATAGGTATAGAAGGTTGTGATGTGGATGACGGACTCAGTTTGCTTTTCTTGTTGGGCTGTGAGGAGGCAGACCTCCTTGGAGTTACCAATTGTTTCGGCAACAATGAGACCGAAAGAGTATATGAGAATACCCTCGAGTTCGTAAAAGAGCTGTCAAGAACGGATATCAAGGTATATAAAGGAGGTATAACTCCACTTGATCATGATTCCGAGGCTTCAAGGTATATAGCCGATATGGCAAGGCTTTACAAGGGAGAGCTTGAGATACTTGCTACCGGCTCACTTACGAATATAGCAGGTGCTTACAAGTATGATAAGGATTTTTATAAGAATGTAAAGGCTATATATTTAATGGGCGGGATCACCGAGGATCTGATATTTGAAAAGAAGAAAATGGATGAGCTCAACTTTTCCGTAGACTATAATTCCTCTTATGAAGTGCTTACCAATATGAAAAAGGTGAATATTTTAAGCGGAAATAATTGTCTTAGTGTGCTTTTTGAGCTTAAGGAGTACAGACAGAGGCTTAAACAGTCAGGAGATATAGGAAACTATATACTTGATAAGACCGCATATTGGTTTGATTACAATGAAGATGTATACGGTATACACGGTTTTTACAACTGGGATGTTACCGCTGCCTGCTATATGTTCTATCCGGAACTTTTTGAAGATGATATAAAGGAATATAAGCTTTCGAGAGATGATCTAAAGAGAGGATATTTGCAGGTGAGCAAAAAAGAAGATCATAATGCTGTACTTAATTTGCCGAAGATAAAAGATAAGGAAGGCTTCAAAGAAAGAGTGTACACTAACTGGGCAAAGGTCAGTCTATAAGCTGTAAGAATAATAAAACCGGTCTTATCCGTAATACTACCCCCCCTTACAGGTCATCCGGTAAGGGGGGATATATCAGTGCTGATAAAATCGGTTTTATTATTATTTGTCATATATACATCTTGAAAGAAATGATAAAAAATCAGTGTATTACATATCATGATACTGAAATCATATATTCCTCGGACCCGTGATCTTGGATCCGGGTCTTATTATGCAGACGCTAAGTAAGTGAAGGTCAAAGTAGCTTTTGAATAGTCGATCGGACATTATCCGTTGTACTTATTTACCTCTATGACCTTGCCGTTCCAAAACTTAAGCTCATCCCTATCATGGGTAACGGCTATAACTGTTTTGCCTTCGGTTTCTTCTTTAAGCACGTCCATGACAGTATGTTTGGTATGTCTGTCCAGACCTTTTAATGCCTCATCAAGTACATAGACTTTGGGAAAATAAGCTATCATACGGGCGACAGCGACCCTTCGTTTTTCGCCACCGCTAAGATCTGAGATTTTTTTTTCGGAAAAGCCCTTAAGTTCAAGCCTTTCCAAAAGGTCTGCTATATAGTCATCCACATCTGAAAAACCGGATCTTTCAAGGGAGACTTTATCCATCACCATCTTGATAGCGGTTTTTACAGTGAAATCCTCACAGAGCCTGTCCTCCTGAAACACGGTACCGACCCTGTCGGGCATACCTTCAATACTACCGAGATCAGCTTGTACAAGCCCCAGTATAATATTAAGCAGGGTGCTTTTGCCGTTCCCGGACTTACCCGAGACAACTGTAGTCTCACCTATGTTGAATTCACAGGAAAAGTCTTTCAGTACATGCTTGCCGTTGTAGCTTTTGCAAATATTTTCTACTTTTATAACTTGTTTTAACATTTCTTAACTCCATATATAAACATCAATTCGAAACTTGGTACAGATAGTCAAGGCTTTTGTCGTATATATCTACATATCTTTCTTGATCAGCCTATAGACTGCTTTTATCGCTGTTATGATAATTTTTTCAAATATGAAACTCAGGCAGACTATAACTATAGTCCAGGCGAACATGTCTGCCGTTTCAAAGTATATCTTTGATTTGTATAATTTATTGCCTATAGAACCGTCAGGCAGTGACAGGATCTCTGCAGCTATACCTGCTTTCCAGGCAGTACCGCATGCTGTTGTAAAAGATGATATCAGATAAGGGTACAGTGCCGGAAGATAGATGAACTTTAGTTTTTTTGCAGTATTTAACTTAAATGTTTTTGCCATTTCCAGAAGTTTTTTATCCGTTTGTCTAAAACCTGTAAGGGTATTGGAATAAATGATGGGAAAAACTATAATTCCGGAAATGCATGCCGAAAGCTCCCTTGATGATAGCCAAACAAGTAAAATAATAATAAATGAAGCCACGGGGACGGTCTTTGTTACAACAAAGTAAGGGTTAAGCAGGACTCTTAGCGTTTCAAATCTACCGGACAAGATCCCGAGCATCACCCCTGCCGTACCGCTTATAAAAGTTCCGGCAAATATCCTTGTTACAGAGAATAATACGGTCGAAACAAAACTTTTTTCTCTCAGCAAAGCTATACATCTTTCTGATACCTTAAATGCCGACGGAACTATAAGTTCTTCGTCTATAGCATAAGCCAGTATTTGCCAAAACAGCAGTGCTAAAAGCACTGCTGCAAAATTAATAATCCTCTTTTTATTGGTCTGCGGGCTGAACATAATAGAAATTCTCTCCGGGTAATTCGCCGCCTATTGCTGCCGGGTCGAACTCCTTAAGTACTGTAAGATAGCCTTCGGTAGCGGTCTTCATCTCTTCACCGACTATATACGTGATATTACAGAAAGGTATGGCTTTTTGTGCTATAGGGGCTTTTACTATATCCTGAGCCTCGATAAGCTTAGCTGCCTCTTCGGCATTTTGTTCATCATTGATCCATGTGGAAGAAGCCCTATAATCTTCCAGGAAGGCATCGACAGCCTCTTTGTTTTTCTCCAGATAATCTTCGGTGGTGAAAAATCCTGCGGTCACAAGTCTTCCCGCACCATCAAGCTTATCCCACTCTGCACTAAGATCAAGAACACTATTGAAACCTTCTACCTGAGCCTGTGCAGCTGTCATAAACGGCTGAGGGAGTAAAGCTACGGCAGAGTCCGCATTTTTACCGCAGCAAGTACTTCGGTAGGTTCACTCATCCACTCTACAGTTACGTCCTTGTTTATGTCCATATCGTTGGCACTGAGAAGCTTGGAGAGCACATATTCGGGAGTTGCACCTTTACCGGTCGCATATATGGTCTTGCCCTTAAGGTCTGCTATGCTCTTGATATCCTCACTTCCCTTTTCTCCCACATATAATACTCCCAGAGTATTGATAGCAAGCATCCTGACCTTGCCGTTTGATTTATTGTAAAGAACGGAACCTAAGTTTACCGGAGCGGCTATTATATCAAGTTCTCCGCTTAAGAGTTTGGGAACTATCTCATCGGGCATGGTGCTCATGGTAAAATCATAAGAATTTGCGGTTTTATTTTGAGCGGCATCATCAAGAAGCTTGACAAGTCCTATAGTCGTAGGACCTTTAAGTCCTCCTAGTTTAACGGTTACTCCTGTAGAAGTCGCAGCCTCATCAACCGAACTTTCCACGGCCTTGGAGCTCTGAGTCGCTGCCTCTGTTTGTTCACTGCTTTGTGTATCCGAAGCAACGGAAGATTCGGCATCCTTGCTCGTACATGCACTCAGTGATAATCCCATCAAAAGAGCTAAAGCTAATGATAATATACGTTTTTTCATAGTACCTCCTATATTTTTACATAGATCTTTAACTTAAGTTTACATTTTTTTGAAAATAATTCAACAACTACATAGTTTGTTCGACTTGCCGATCGTTTTATTTATTTGCATATACATTTACGGTATTTAATATATAAAAAGACCAATAATAAATTTATATAATAAATACATATGTTAGCTTTTGACTAACCGACTACCTATGTATTATGATAAATATTACAGATAGTTACATAATAAAAAGGTATATGATTCATGAGAAAAAGTCTGTTTTTTTGTATAAAGACGGAATGTTTTTTTCATCAAAAGTGCAAGCTGAAGTTAAGACACCTTTGTAATTAATGCATATTTTTTTATTGTAAAAAAATATATCATATATATAATTGATTTACAAGGTATTATTAACAATAATTAATAATAGTTATCAATTTTATAAGGATTTTCAATAAAAATTACGTTTGTTTTTTTAACTATTGTTGATTTTTACTTAAGTATTTTATAGAATGCACTTATTGGTATACAATATACCGTTTTAGTAATAGTTATTGTTTTTATATTTTTCGGGAATATTACAAATTGTATAAACTCATGTATTACCCTGTTGATATCGACAAAGCTTATTATCATATACTTAAAATGTATAATTATTCATAAGCAGCGGATATTACCGGGGTGATATGTTAATAATACACTTAGTGAAAGCAGAGGAGGTAGTAAAATGAGCCGTTTGGAAATATTTACACCTGATAGAGCCACACTTGTTATCGAGGATCTGTACAGGACTCTGGATAAAAGAATAGAGGCAAGCCCGCCTGGACTTTGTCCTGTTGACATCACAAGAGCCTTTATAGAGATGTGCCATTCTCAGACTTGCGGAAAATGTGTTCCCTGTCGTGTGGGGCTTTTGAACCTTAAGCACATGATGACAGACGTGCTTAACGGAAAGGCAGATATAAAAATGATAGACCTCATTGAAGAAACTGCCAAGTCGATATCCGAGACCGCAGATTGCGCTATCGGCTATGAAGCGGCAAATATGGTTTACAAGACGGTAACTACCTGTCGTGACGACTTTGAAGAGCACATAAGAAACGGACGTTGTAATTGTATGACAAGACAGCCGGTCCCCTGTGTTGCACTGTGTCCGGCACATGTGGACGTACCGGGTTATCTGGCACTCGTAAGAGAGGGTCGTTATGCGGATGCGGTAAGACTTATAAGAAAAGACAATCCGTTCCCTACGACCTGCGGATTTATTTGCGAGCATCCGTGTGAAGCGAAATGTAGAAGAAATATGGTCGACGATGCTGTAAATATCAGGGGTATCAAGAGGGTTGCGGCAGATATGGCAGGCAAGGTGCCGCCTCCAAAGTGCGGACCTTCGACCGGTAAAAAAGTTGCCGTGATCGGTGGAGGACCTTCAGGGCTTTCTGCAGCATATTATTTGCAGCTTATGGGACATCAGACAACTGTATATGAGATGCTTCCGAAGCTCGGCGGTATGTTAAGATACGGTATCCCCAATTATCGTTTGCCGAAAGACAGACTGGAAGAGGATACCGATGCGATAATTGCTACCGGGTGTAGAGGTAAAGCACGGTCTTAAGCTCGGTGTAGATCTTTTGCTTCCGGATCTTAAGAAAGAATATGATGCTATCCTTATAACTATAGGAGCATCCACAGATAAAAAGCTGGGTCTTGAAGGTGAGAATGCCAAGGGAGTTATGTCTGCAGTCAAATTCCTGAGAAATGTAGGCGTAGAAAGTATGATGATCTTACAGGTCATAATGTTGCTATAATCGGTGGCGGTAACGTCGCAATGGATGCGGTAAGAACAGCAGTAAGACTCGGTGCCAAGAAGGTAAGTTGTGTTTACAGAAGAAGAATCGCCGATATGACGGCTCTGCCGGCAGAAATAGAAGGTGCGCTTGCGGAAGGTGTGGAAATGCTTACTCTTAAAGCTCCTTCAAGACTTGAAGTAGAGGACGGACGTATAAAGGGTATATGGGTAACACCGCAAATGATCTCAAGGATCACGGACGGAAGAGCTGCGGTAGTACCCAGCGGTGAGCCGGAGGAGTTTATACCTTGCGAGACACTTATAGTGGCGATAGGTCAAAATATTGAGACAAAATATTATGAGGATGAGGGAATTCCTATACAAAAGGGCAAGATGTTTACCATGCCTAACGGTGGATTTACGGGACTTCCGGGTATATTTGCCGGCGGTGACTGTGCTTCGGGACCTGCCACTGTCATAATGGCTATAGCCGCTGCCAAGGTCATGGCTGCAAATATCGATGAATTTTTAGGCTATAAGCATGAGATCACCTGCGATGTAAGCATACCTATCCCGAATAAAGAAGATCACTTTGCCTGCGGAAGAGTTGAACTTGTGGAAAGAGAGGCTTGCGAGAGAGTTAACGACTTTGACGGTGTTGAGATCTGTATGAACGAAAAAGAAGCATGTCAGGAGTCAGGTCGCTGCTTAAGATGCGATCACTTCGGATTTGGAATATTTAAAGGAGGTCGTGAGCATATATGGTAAATTTAACAATAGACGGACGAAATATAACTGTACCCGAAGGAACCTCCATAATGGACGCTGCTTACAGTACGGGCATACCTATTCCGCATCTTTGTTTTTGAAAGAGATCAATGAAATAGCTGCCTGTCGTGTATGTATAGTGGAAATCGAAGGTAAGGATAAATTTATTACCAGCTGTAACAATGCCGTGGAAGAGGGAATGGTAATACACACCAACACTCCGAGACTTAGGATGGCAAGACGCAGAACGGTGCAAATGATACTCTCACAGCATGACTGTAAATGTGCGACCTGTGTAAGAAGCAGAAACTGTTCTCTTCAGACACTTGCAAATGATTTGAATATTACCGATATTCCTTACGGAGAACGTCTTGAAGTACAGGAATGGGATAAGAACTTCCCGCTTATCAGAGACTCTCAAAAATGTATCAAATGTATGCGCTGTGTTCAAGTATGTGACAAGATAGCAGGACTTGGTATATGGAATCTTGAAGGAACCGGAGCAAGGTCTACCATCAATGTATCCGGTTCAAGAAAAATAAATGATGCCGACTGTTCACTTTGCGGACAATGTATAACCCACTGTCCGGTAGGTGCACTTAAGGAAAGAGACGATACGGAAGATTTCTTAAGAGCGATAGCCGATCCAAAGAAGGTCGTAGTAGTACAAGTAGCTCCGGCGGTAAGAGCTGCCTGGGGTGAGGAACTGGGGATGGCAATAGGGGAAGCGGGTGTAGGAAAGATATTTGATGCACTCAGAAGAATAGGTGTGGATTACGTGTTCGATACCGCATTTTCGGCTGATCTTACCATAATGGAAGAAGCCGGTGAGTTCATAGCAAGATTTTCCAACGGAGAACTTAAGGAAAAGCCTATGTTTACCTCATGCTGTCCGGGTTGGGTGCGTTTCTTAAAGAGTAACTATCCTCATCTTACCGCACAGCTTTCCTCCGCAAAGTCTCCTATGCAGATGTTCGGTGCGGTGATGAAGACTCACTTTGCCAAGGAGATAGGAGTGGATCCGGAGAATATATATTCTGTTGCGATAATGCCTTGCCTGGCTAAGAAGGGTGAGCGTAACATGGAATTTTTCTTTAATGAATATGCCGGACACGATACGGACTGTGCACTTACCACAAGAGAACTTGTAAGGATGATAAAAGCCTTTCACATATTGCCGGAGACACTTTCCGATGCTCAGCCGGACAGCCTCTTCCATGATGTTACGGGAGCGGGTATAATATTCGGAGCGACAGGCGGTGTTATGGAAGCGGCACTCAGAACCGCATACTATTCGATCATGGGAGAAAACTGTCCGCCGGATGCATTCAAAGTAGTAAGAGCACAGTCCCAACAAACGGGACTTACGGAAGCTATTTTCAGTTTGAAAGACATCGATCTGCGTATTGCGGTAGTAAACGGTCTGGCTAATACCAGAAAACTTATAGAAGAGATAGAGCGTGGAGAAAAAAGATATGACTTCGTAGAGGTCATGGCATGTCCCGGAGGTTGTGTAGGCGGTGGAGGTCAGCCTATACATGATGGTGAAGAGCTTGCATTTGTAAGAGGAAAGAATCTGTACTTCCTTGATGAGAATGCCAAAGTGCGCCATTCACATGAGAATCCGGACATAAAGACTCTATACAAGAATTACTTCGCGGAACACCGAATTCTCACAAGGCACATCAGGTATTGCATACCGATCACTTTGCATGGGAGATGCCAAAGAGCCTTTCAAGAGATAAAGACGGTTATATAGTAAGAGAAAGAAGAGTATAATTACAGAATAGATACCCCCCGGTTGAGGATACAGGGTCTTGCGGATATGAAGCCCCGGTCTTTTACCGGGGTTTTATTATGGGGTTGTAACACCTTGCTTATATAGTATATAATCTAAGTAGGAAAAAGATCACAGATGCTGAGTATTCAAAAAAGTGTATATTAAGTCATTATACGCGGGTCAAGACTCTGATGAATATTAACTAAAAACCCTTAAGTGGAAGGAGAGACATGCGTCCTTTTAATCCGATCAAAATACCCGAATTTATACCGCAGCTTTTACCGTTTTTATCGGTTACTTTGGCTATTATGCTGGTTACGGTTTTTTTTGGCGGGATCCTGGGATTTATACTTGCTTTTTGTAAGCTTAAAGGAAGAGTAAGTGCCAAGATCGCCGAAGGATATATATACATAATAAGATGTATACCGTCTATAGTTATGCTATTTATGGTATATTACGGGTTGCCGAAATTTTTACTTGTCTTTAATATAGATATCAATAACTATGACAGGGCATTTTTTGTTGTACTCACATTCAGTCTGCTTTTTGCCGCCTCTATGGCTGAAGTGTTCAGAACAGCTTACATAGCCATAGACAAGGGACAGACAGAAGCGGCTCTTTCTATAGGACTTACACCTTTTCAGGCATTTATTAGAATAGTATTGCCTCAGGCGATAGTGGTTGCGCTTCCGAACTTTACGAATGCGTTGATCAATCTTATGAAAGAGGGAGCCTTAGCCTATACTATAGGACTTATAGACCTTATGGGAAAGGGCGATCTGATCATATATAACAATCAGGGAGCGTATAACCTTGAGACTTACATAGCACTGAGTCTTATATATTGGGCTATGACTGTGATCATAGAAAAAACTTTCATGTATTTGGAAATGAGACTTTCAAGACAAAGAACGACCGAAGATAAAATTTAGAAAGACAGAAATATGAAACTGAATACTGAATTTATGATAGAAGCTTTTAAGGCTTCGCTTTTAGGTATACCGGGTAACACTCGCAATAACGGCTGTAAGTCTAATGATCTCGATCCCGTTGGCTTTGCTTATGGCTGTAAAAAAAATAAACTCAAAAGGTCCCGTAAGCTTTTTGATAAACGGATATGTGTCGATAATAAGATCTACGCCTATGGTACTGCAAATACTTTTGCTCTACAGCTTATTGCCGAGCTTACTTAATTATTTGATAAGACAGGTACTGAAGCTTGATTTTAATATATTCAAGATCCCTGCAATATATTATGCTTATGCGGTATTTTCGTTAAATACCACCGCAATACTTTCGGAAGTATTTCGTTCCGCCTTTCTTACAGTGGATAAGGGACAGCTTGAAGCGGGCCTATCGGTAGGACTGGGCAAATTCCGTACCTATATGAGGATAATAATTCCTCAGGCTCTTGTGGTGGCACTGCCGAATATCTGTAACGTGACCGTAGGACTTTTAAAAAGCAGTTCATTGGCATTTCTTATGACGGTACAGGATATAACGGCAATAGCAAAATTAAAGGCGGCTTATGCCTATAATTATATAGAAGCTTATTCTGTCATATTTATATTATATATTATCCTTTGCACCATGGTACAACTGATATTCAAATATATCGAAGTGCAAATACATAAAAGGAGATAAGATGCTTAAGGTAAAGAATATACATAAAAGTTTCGGAAAGCATGAAGTGCTTAAGGGAATAGACTTGAATGTTGAAAAGTCGGATATAATAGTTATACTCGGTCCCAGCGGTTCCGGTAAGACCACCCTCCTTAAGTGCATTAATTTTTTGGAAAAAGCCGACGAGGGCAGTATAGACCTTGACGGAATACATGCGGACTATAAACATCCTCCCAAAAAGGCGGTGTATGAGATAAGAAAGCAAATAGGTTTCGTATTTCAAAATTATAATCTTTTTCAAAATAAGACCGCCCTTGAAAATGTTACAGAAGGGCTTATAGTGGCAAGAAAGATAGAAAAGACCAAGGCTATAGAGATCGCAAAGTCAGCACTGGACAGAGTGGGACTATCGGACAGATATGATTATTATCCATCAAAACTTTCGGGAGGACAGCAGCAAAGAGTGGGTATAGCAAGAGCCATAGCCGCAAGCCCCAAACTCATACTTTTTGATGAGCCCACCTCCGCTTTGGACACCGAGCTTGTAGGAGAAGTGTTAAAAGTTATGAAAAACTTGCTGACGACGGTGTGACCATGGTGGTGGTAAGCCATGAGATAGATTTTGCAAGGGAAGTTGCCAACAAGGTGATGTTTATGGATGAAGGCAAGATGATAGAAGAGGGCAGTCCGGCACAAGTTCTAAACGACCCGAAGGAACTGAGGACAAGACAGTTTTTAAGCAGGGTTTTACATAAGGAATGATCTGAAAAAGCTTAAATATTTTTATTTTTTTTATTAAAAAAATTCTACTTCAACTGTAACAAGTATACAAAATAATATACTCTATACAGGATAAATAAGTTATAGTGAATATTGCCAAAGAGGGCATTTATTAGGTATAATCTTCTTACCAAAATTAAGGAGATTTTTATGTTAAAGGAATTTAAGGAGTTTGCCCTCAAGGGGAATGTAGTTGATCTGGCAGTCGGTGTTATTATAGGTGCTGCATTCGGTAAGATAGTTACATCTTTGGTAGATGACATACTTATGCCTATATTCGGTATATTTATGGGCGGTATTAATTTTACAAACCTTAAGTTTGTGATTACACAGGCGCAGGGAGATGTACCGGAATCAGCGATAATGTACGGAACTTTTATTCAAATATAATCAACTTTTTGATCATAGCTTTCAGTATATTCTTAATGGTTAAGGCTATGAATGCTTTCAAGAGAAAAGAAGAGGCAAAGGAAGAGGAAAAACCTGTAGAAAAGCCTGCTGATGTAGTACTTTTAGAAGAAATAAGAGATCTGCTCCAAAAGTAGATCGTATAGAAAGACTTTGCTTTAAAACAGATATGGATTTGTTTTTCGGTGAAGTCTTTTTTATTAATAATTGAAAATAAACAATGTCTTTGCTAGAATAAGCAGATATCAATAATGTATTACAAGGAGACATCTATGAGAAGAAAAGACAGGCTGGTAAGTGAATTTAACGAGCTTATAGATATAATAAAAAAATGTGATGTATGCAGACTCGGATTAAATGATGAGGAAGTACCTTACATACTTCCGCTCAACTTCGGTATGAGCGTGGAAAACGAGACCTTATATCTTTATTTCCACGGAGCTACAGAAGGTTATAAGTATTCTTTGATAGAAAAGAATAACAGGGTATCTTTTGAAATGGACTGCGATCATGAGCTTTATTCGGATAAGGAAAGAGGATATTGCACTATGAACTACAGCAGTATAATGGGTAGGGGCAGGATAGAGATAATCGATGATGTGGAAGAAAAGATAAAGGCACTTACCATAATGACAGATAATTATCATGAAGTACATTTTGAATTCAATCAGGCAGCAGTATCAAGGACCACAGTCATGAAATTGACAGTTGAAAGTATGACAGGTAAACAAAAAGGATAGAGATTAACTGTTAAGTTTGAGTCAATTTGCAGATATGTAATAAGGATAAATTATGTTATAATCAATATGTTGATTTATAAAGCAGACAGTTTAAGTAAGTTGATATATGTAAGATCGGACGGGATTTGATGAAGTCTCAGAGACCGGATGAAAATATATCGGTCAATGTCGATGTTTCGAAAGATAAAGAAGCCTTGCATGAACTGTTGCGATAAAAAGAGTTACAATACTATATTCTATATCAAAGGAGTTGGGAATATGAAGTTGGTTTTGATTCGTCATGGTGAAAGTGAATGGAATAAATTAAATTTATTCACTGGTTGGACTGATGTGGAGCTTAGCGAAAAGGGTGTTGAAGAGGCTAAAGAAGCTTCAAGACAGCTTAAAGAAGCCGGATTTGATTTTGATCTTTGCTATACTAGTTATTTAAAAAGAGCAATTCATACATTAAATGAGGTACTTCTCGGTTTAGACAGAGAGTGGCTTCCGGTAAAGAAATCATGGAAGCTTAATGAAAGACACTACGGTGCCTACAAGGACTTAATAAGTCTGAGACAGCAGCTAAGTATGGTGAGGAGCAGGTCAAGATCTGGAGACGTTCATATGCCGTTATGCCTCCGGCTTTGGAAGAAAGTGACGAGAGAAACCCTCGTACACAGGATCAGTATCGTGAGGTTGATGATAAGGACTTACTTCCGCTTACTGAAAGCCTTAAGGAAACCGTAGCAAGAGTGGTACCTTACTTTGAAAGTGAGATAAAGCCTCAGATGCAGGCAGGAAAAAGAATAGTTATCGCAGCTCACGGTAATTCACTTCGTGCTTTGGTAAAATATTTCGATAACCTAAGCGAAGATGAGATAATGGGTGTTAATATTCCTACAGCTGTGCCTTTGGTATATGAATTCGATGAAAACTTCAAGGCTGTAAAGCATTATTATCTTGCAAATGAAGATGAGCTTAATGCAAAGATGAATGCGGTAGCTAATCAAGGTAAGGCAAAATAAAACTTATAAAAAATAAAGGCAGTTGCATTAAATAAAGAATATACATGATATAGTAGCAAATCAATTATCGGACTACGGTACAGAGTATTATTTTCTTTTAATGCAGCAGCCTTTTTCTTTATAAATCGTAAGGTATAGATAATGTGATAAATATTATATTAATGCCGGAAGGAAGATATTTATATGAAGTCTAAGTTAAATAAAACTATAGATTTAACTGTAGAAGAAGGAAAAGTATATCTGGACAGATGCATAAAAGTCGATGACCGAACCGATGTTGAAAGTATCCTGGACAAGACTCTGATCGGTGATACCTTTGAGATACTGTCATTTATGCCGGAAAAATTCATAGATCTGTTGATAGTTGACCCTCCTTATAATATAGATAAAGATTTTCATGGTAATAAATTCAAAAAAAGTGCGGATATCATATACGAAGAATATACAAAAGAATGGATAGAAAAGATACTTCCGCTGCTCAAAAGTACCGCATCCGTATATGTCTGCTGTGATTGGAAGTCTAGCATAGTAATAGCGGGAGTATTGAAAAAATATTTTCATATTCAAAACAGGATCACCTGGCAAAGAGAAAAAGGCAGAGGTGCTTTGTCCAATTGGAAAAATGGTATGGAAGATATATGGTTTGCCACAATGTCCAAAGACTATACCTTTAATGTAGAAGCTGTAAAGTCAAGGAGAAGGGTCATAGCTCCTTATAAGGTGGACGGAAAACCTAAAGACTGGGAAGAGACTCTTGAGGGGAATTTCAGGAATACCTACCCGTCCAATTTTTGGGACGACATATCCATACCGTACTGGTCTATGCCGGAAAATACCGCACATCCCACACAAAAGCCCGAAAAACTTTTGGCAAAACTTATATTGGCAAGTTCTAATGAGGAAGATATAGTATTCGATCCTTTTCTGGGTTCCGGATCCACCTCCGTATGTGCCAAAAAACTCGGTAGACATTATGTGGGTATAGAACAAAACGAGCAATACTGTATCTGGGCTGAGAAAAGGCTTGAGAGTGCAAATATTGACAAGAGGATACAAGGTTATGAAGAAGGGGTATTTTGGGAGAGAAATACAAAAAAATAGATAACTGAAACAGACTGTAAATCAGATCGTGCAGTTTTACAGACTATATTTCGCTATGATGCGTATCGAATAATATTGCCGCTTTTAAGATACAGGCATAGATAACAGTTAAAAGATATCATATAAAAATATGGTATCTATCTAAAGAAAACTATTTACATAATCGGTATTTTAGATTATAAATTAATTGTAACCGGTGGATTTTTGTATTAAAGGAGAGAATATGAAGAATGTATTAGTTGTATCGGGTCATACAGATCTTAATGATTCAGTGGCAAATAAGATTATACTTGAGGAAGTTAAAAGATTTATTACGGAAGCGGAAATAGATTGTCTGGACAAACTTTATCCGGATTTTAAAATCGATGCTAAAGCGGAGCAGGCTAAGCTTGAAAAAGCGGAAGTTGTTGTTTTACAATTCCCTATGTTTTGGTATTCGGCACCTTCAATACTTCATAGATGGTTAGAACAGACTTTTTTACATGGATGGTCACATGGAAGTGAGGGTGACAAATTAAAGGGTAAGAAACTGGTAGTATCTTAACAAGCGGAGCACCCGAGGAGTATTATCATACTTACGGAGCATCCGAGCATGAGATAAAAGATTTTATACTACCGCTTATTGCGACCGCAAACCTAGTACAAATGGAATATGCGGGATTCGTTTATACAGGAGGGGTATCATACCAGGCAAGACTCGATCCGGAAGTTCTGGCTCAGATCAAGGAAAAGAGCATAGCGCATGCTTTACAGCTTGTGAATATGATAAAGGAATTATAAATTACACCTTCAACAAGATGATTTTAGAAATATAAGTATTATCGCACCGGGAAGTACATATCTTTCTCGGTGCGTTTTGTTTGCTCCGAAAGCAAAATGAACGTAAATATATAGGCAAGATCATACTGCGCTAAACTGTAAATTTATCTAAAAATTAAAAAGTACAGGTGGTTACAAAGCCGGATATTTGTGTTAGAATAGTCAAAAGGATGCATAAAGGAGGATAAAAAGCGTTATGGAAGATATGAATGTTCAAGCGAAATCACCTGATTACTTAAAGCCTAAAGTAGCTCTTATTACAGGCGCTTCATCAGGAATAGGACTGAATCTTGCAAGGCTTTTTGCAAAAAAAAGATATAACCTCGTGCTGGTTGCCAGAAGAGAAGAAAGACTTAATGCAATAAGTGAGAAACTTAAAGAAAGTTACAATATAGACTGTCAGGTCATAAAAGCGGATCTGTCCTTGGCTAAGGGCTTAAAAAAGCTTATGTCCGGACTTGAGGAGAAGGGGATATCTGTGGACTTGCTTATTAACTGTGCCGGTATACTGCATGTGAATAAAGCCCAGGATATAGAATTAAAAAACGATATAAGTCTTATATACACCAACCTTATATCTCCCATAGAACTTTCAAAGTATTGTGTGAGAAAGTGGACAGAAAACGAAAAGAAAGGATCTATAATAAATATCTCTTCCATGGCTGCACTTTGTCCTCATCCGTATATGGCAACTTATTCGGCATCTAAGGCAGGTCTTTATCATTACAGTCTTGCTATGGCTGCGGAGCTTAGACATAAGGGCGTATACATACTTACCGCCTGTCCGGGACCTACGGATACGGATCTTATCAATAAAAACGATCTCTCATATCCTAAGGCAAAAGTTGCGGAAGTTGCCAATGATATAGTGCAGGCATATGATCAAAAGAGGGAAGTTGTGATTACAAACAGATTCTACAAGATGCTTCATTTCTTATCATTGCTTATGCCGAAATTCTGCAAAATAAGGTCTATCGCTCGTATAATGGAAAAGAGAAGCCAGATAAGGACTGCTTCATAGATCACGAAAAAAGTTCGGATAATTAAGGGCGGTTTTTATATTATGTTATAAAAAGGAACGAATGTTACATGTTGAAAAAACTGTATGTCTTCTTACAGAATAATGAGTATATAGTAAAAAACCTCAATATAGCATCGGTTTTTTATAGTTGTATAGTAAAAATATTTACGGTAATTATAGGGATAAGCTTGGCAAGAGAAATTTTCTATCTGAGCTTATCCCTAGCAGATTTATCACATTTCGGGGTTGATAATGCTCTGTATTTATTTATCAACCCTTTTTCTTTGGCAGTTTTTATTATATATTTACTTTTAATAGTACTTTTAGTCTGCGCCGAAGTATTTATTTTAATATATTTATGCCTGCCTTCAAAACTCAGAGGTCAGGTAAGTGTAAGAATGATGGTCAGAAAGCTCTTAAAGCCCGAAAAAAGTTTTGCATTCATAGAGATCTTACTCTTTATTGCTTATATAGTCCTGACTGTAAGGCTTACATATATAGGACTTTCTCTTAGTCTGACCAGTTCGGTATATATGCCGACTTTCTTCATAGATGAATTCTTAAGAACAGGTATGTTTAAATATTTTGTATATTTCTTATCTGTATTTATTATGTATGTAAATATAAGATTTATGTATACCTTTCCTATTTTTGTATTGGAGCATAAAAATTTCTCACGTTGTTTGTTCGAAAGTTTTATAAGGACCAAGGCGTTCGGATCCTGTTTTAAAGATGTGTTCAAGATCGTCTGTATAATAGCAATATTGCTTATCGGTAAAACACTTATTTACAAGATGATAATGTACAGTGCGCTGTTTCTGGATCCAAGTGGTGAAAATATAGTCCTTTATTCTTTTGTTTTGAGTTTACTCAGAACCGTTAATACGATATCCGAAGCGATTCTGAAGCTAAGTACCATGACTATACTTATTCATACAGTGGTAGAAAGTGATGAGATAGAAGTCGTGCCGCAACAAAAGAAGAAGAAACATGTGCATTTGAAGATAGCTTTGTCTATATTGTTGAGTATAAGTGTCTTTACCGCAGACTTTGTATACCAGGAAGTAAAGTTAAGTGCTATGAGGGTAAATAAAGGACTTACCATAGTTGCACACAGAGGTTTTACAAACATGCCGTAGAGAACACTCTGGAAGCCTTAGAAGGTGTAAAGGAAGCCGGACTTAAGTATGCGGAAGTCGATATAATGATGACCAAGGATCAAAAATTCATAGCTATGCATGATTTTAATTTATTCAGGCTTGCTAAGATCAATGCCGATATTAAGGATATGTTCTATGACGATCTGGTCGGTATGGAGATTTCTAATAACGGATTTACCGGGCATATAGTGTCGTTTGATGATTATGTCAAAAAGGCACAGGAACTCGGAATAGAACTTATAGTAGAGATCAAGCTTCACGGTGGAGAACCCGATAATTATGTCGATCTTTTTATGGATAAGATGAGAGAGCTTGGCATAGACGACAGATATAAGGTCATGTCTCTGGATCTTGATGTAGTGGAAAAGATCCATAAAAGATATAAATACATGGATATAGGCTACATAATGCCTTTTTATTTCGGGAATCTGTTCAATGCCGATGTTGATTTCTTTGTAGTGGAGGATTTTTCTTACAGAGAGCATTTGGTATGGCAGGCACTTTTATTTAATAAGAAAATATATATATGGACAGTTAATAAAGATAAAATAATAGAAAAATATGTATACAGTCCGGTTGCGGGAATTATCAGTGATTATCCCGATAAAGCCAAGGAAATAAAAGAAAACATAGAAAAATACAATACTTTATTTGATAAGATACGAAATCTGGTGGAGATGGAACTGTAAAAATACCGTTTTTGCCGGATATACGGTGTCGAAGGTCAAAATATAAAACTGTATTCGGTGTGTGATTTTGTTGATCGAATAAATATATAACTCAAACTTCCCACACTCAAAAGTAGGTTAGTACATTAAAAAAATCAATACTTCAGTTAACAAATTTCTGATCGGTCGGGGAGTTAGCAACGTAAACAATGGTACTAGGTTGATAAAATTCGTTGATAAAAAACACCTTATAATTCAATCATACACGCAACTCTTTTTCAAAGCTGCGACAAATTCACACAGACTGCGGAACTCGTGTGCTCGCCTACTACGTGGCGAGCTGCACTCGAACAGTCCTCGTCTGTGGAATTTGTACCTTGCTTTATCAAAAGAGTTAACCGCTACAAAGATTGAATTATAAGGTGTTTTTATCTTCCGCTACGTTACCGTTACAACGGGTATAAATAATGCAAGCTGTTAGTGATGGATCATTTAGAATTGTTTACGTTGCTAAGGAGGAGAGGAGGGGGATGCGGGAGCGACTTTTATTCCGAACTTAAAAATAGTCTTTCCATTACAGCATGTTTTCCCGAATAATTCAGCAAAATTACAGACTTAAAAGTAATCTTTGCTTTATCGTAATTTGTTTATCACATAAACCGTTACAAACATATCTTGCCTTGGACACGCTCTCTAACTAAAGTCTCGCAGCGATACTAAGCTTTCCCTTCTCCTTACGGCTCTGTAAAGCAAGTACCGGCGGTCTCAGATTGTCCTTGGCAAGATAGTTTAACGGTTTAAGTGCCTAAGGTACCGGAGGAGGGGAAGAGGTGTAGGCACACTTTTGTCTAATGCCACATCCCTCATGGAAACGACTGTTTTTAAGATTTGAATAAAAGTCTCTGCAACACCTCACCTCTGCCTCCCCTTAGCAACATAAACAATAGACATATATCTACTCCAACCTCTTATACAGCTACCCCTTGCGGGCTGGGATTAAAGAAACACTCCCTATTTCAATCTTTGTAGCGCTTAGTACTGTTAATAAAGTGAGTTACAAATTGTACAGACGAGGACTGTTTGAGCGTCAGCTCGCCGCCTTTGGCGAGCGAGCAAGCGAGTTCCGCAGTCTGTACTAAATTTGTCGAAACTTTATTAACAGTACTGCGGGTATGATTGAAATAGGGAGTGTTTCTGTTTAATCGTTACCATCCAATTGTTTACGTTGCTAACTTCCCGATAAATCGGAATGATATTTAATGTTATCCACAGTTAGATATTTTGTTTTTTAATAATGTTATCGACAAACTCCTTATTGTTTTCCGTATCGGCAAAAAGAGTGATAACTCTTTCGACACTTTCTTCCGCCTTGTTTGAGTTGGTCGATCTCTTGATTATCCTAAGAGCTTCCTGTTCAGAGCTGCTTAAAAGAAGATCATCTCTTCTTGTACCGCTTTTTAGGATATCTATTGACGGGAATATACGTTTTTCGGAAAGTTTTCTGTCAAGAACCAATTCCATGTTGCCGGTTCCCTTGAATTCTTCATAAACTATATCATCCATACGGCTTCCGGTATCGACCAAAGCGGTTGCAAGTATCGTAAGACTTCCTCCCTCTCTGGTATTTCTGGCAGCACCGAAGAATCTTTTCGGCATGTGAAGAGCGGCAGTATCAAGACCTCCGGAAAGAGTCCTTCCGCTTGATGCTATGGTAAGGTTATATGCTCTTGCAAGCCTTGTTATGGAGTCAAGCAGTATGATCACGTCTTTGCCGTGCTCTACCAGTCTCTTGGCTCTTTCTATAACCATCTCGGATACCCTTTTATGACGTTCAGGAAGCTCGTCAAAGGTGGAATATATGACTTCTACCTGATCGCCGTTATCGCCTCCTTGATATCGGTAACTTCCTCAGGTCTTTCGTCTATTAAGAGTATAATGATATTCATATTCGGTTCGTTTCTGAGTACCGCTTTGGCTACTTCCTTGAGCAGCGTGGTCTTGCCGGCTTTGGGAGGTGAAACTATCATACCTCTTTGTCCTTTTCCTATGGGTGAGATGATATCCATAACACGCATGGAAGTGGGAGTGCCCGGATAGTTTGAAAGAGGTATACGCTTATTGGGAAAGATAGGCGTAAGATCTTCAAAATTAGGTCTATGTTCAAGTTCGGACACTCTGTATCCGTTGACAGTCTGTACATAGAGCAGGGCTGCGAATTTCTCCGCACTTGCTTTGACACGCCTTGAACCGCTTATTATATCTCCGGTCTTTAACTTAAATCTTTTTATTTGAGAAGGTGCCACATAGACATCATTATCTCCGGGAAGGAAGTTCTCGCACCTTATGAAACCGAAGCCGTCGGGCATTACCTCAAGTATGCCGTGAGCAATTATACCGGAGTCAAGCTCCTTCATCTCTACCGGGATCTTATCATCGGTCGGCTGTCTTTTAGCACTGTATTGTGATGCTTCATTTTTGTGTATATTTCCGGTAGGATCTGTATTATTTTCGATAATTGCCGGGATATCATCGTCGGTATCTTCTTGTGTATCTTCTTCTTCGGCATCCAATTTTGCCTCATAGTGTTCTACCAAAAGAGCAACCAGATCCTGCTTATTCAAAGCGGTGAATTTTTTAAGTCCCTCATGCTTTGCAAGCTCTCTAAGCTGTAATATGGTCAGTGTTTCAAGTTTATCCTTCATCATATTTTTTGTCCTTTATATTTCTTTTAGTATGTTCTCGTTCCAAGCCCGTATCCGACGGGCAGTAAAATTTATATTTTGCCATCTCTTCGGGAAGGTAGTTTTGCTCGACATAGTGCTTCGGGTAGTTATGAGGGTAAAGGTATCCCACACCACGCCCAAGTGCGGCTGCACCGCTGTAGTGCTTATCTCTTAAGTGTACGGGGACCTCATAATGCAAGGTATCTTTAAGTGCGGCGTTTGCCGAGTCTATAGCTGTTATGGCGGAATTGCTTTTTGGTGCATTCGCTATATAGAGCACTGCCTGGGAAAGAACTATCCTTGCCTCCGGCATACCCAGTCTTTCCACAGCCTGAGCAGCAGAAACCGCCAGGATCAAAGCCATGGGATCTGCATTGCCCACATCTTCAGCCGCACAGATCATGATTCTTCTTGCTATGAATTTTATATCTTCTCCGGCATAAAGCATTCTTGAAAGATAGTATATACTCGCATCCGGGTCTGAGCCACGCATACTTTTTATAAAAGCCGATATTGTATCGTAATGGTTATCACCGGATTTATCGTAAGATATGCTTTTCTTTTGAATACATTCGCTTGCAACTTCCAAATCTATGTGAATGTAACCGTCAGAGCCGATATCAGTGGTGGTCACGGCTATCTCAAGTGCGTTGACAGCGGCTCTTGCATCTCCCGAAGCAGCCTGAGCCAAGAAATCTACAGCATCATCACTTATATCTATTTTATAGTTTAAAAGACCTCTGGGATCTTTAAGACATTTGATAAGAACCTCTTTAATATCCGATACGGAAAGTGACTTAAGTTCAAGTACGGTAGATCTGGATATTAAAGCGGAATTAACTTCGAAATAGGGATTTTCTGTAGTGGCACCGATAAGTATAACAGTACCGTCTTCTACAAAAGGCAGGAGATAGTCTTGTTGTGCTTTTATTGAACCTGTGTATTTCATCTATGAACAATATAGTCTTTTTGATACATTGCAAGGGTGTTTTTTGATTTATTTACGGCTTCTTCCATATCTTTCTTGCCGGTGCTTGTAGCGTTGATCTGAAGGAAATCCATGCTGCAAGTTGAAGATATGACCTTGGCTATAGTGGTCTTGCCACAGCCCGGTGGGCCATAGAGAATGATAGAGCTTAATTTGTCAGCTTTAATTGCTCTGTAAAGAAATTTATTTTTTCCCAGTATATGTTGTTGTCCGACTATATCATCAAGAGTCTGGGGTCGTATGCGAGAAGCAAGAGGAGCATTTTGCTCGAGCTCTTTCTCACGCATGTAATCGAATAGATCCATCATACCTCCGAATAGTTTGTTATCATCGGGGGAGAATTATTTATTAAATAAAGAGACTCTGATTCATCATCAGAGTCTCCCCATCTTGCTTAAGAGTGATTAAGCCAATACAGTAACATTAACAGCTTGAATGCCTCTGTTTCCCTCAGTTGTATCAAAAGAAACCTTTTGACCGTCTTCAAGAGACTTGTAACCCTCTGAATTAATTCCTGAGAAATGTACGAAGATCTCACTTTGATCTGCATCATCTGTGATGAATCCGTATCCCTTTGAAGCATTAAACCACTTAACTGTACCGTTATGCATGATGGTACCCCCTAATAGAAAATATTTGCATTTCTTTGAAACCAAATCCTCACATATTTTTATAAAATATAAACCATATAAATGATTTATACCTTATAAAAATATGTGAAACTTAAAGCTCAACTGAAACACAGACATATTGTATCAACTGACTAAAAAAAAGTCAATAGAGTAAGTATTATTTTAAGTTTTTTTACAGTGTAATACTGCAATAAGTTGGAGAGAGTATTTGTTATTCGTCAAAATAGCATAAAACTTTTAATTAAGTAAAATAAATTTGACTAATTAAGAGTTTTATGCTTAATAACTATATAACTATGATCTCTTTATCCTGAAACTTTTCCACATGTCCTATGATCTCGGCTTCGGGACAAAGTTTCTTTATTGCTTCCAAAGCCTTTTGTGAATGTTCTTTGGCTACGCTGTATAAAAGTCCGCCGGCAGTCTGAGGATCGAAAAGCAGATCTGTATGAGCACTGTCAAGTTTGGTTGCAAAACTTATATTGGAGCTTAAGAAAGCTTTATTTTTATAAGTGGCAGCCGGAACGAGACCCATACTCGCATATCCTAAAGAACCTGTTAAATAATGTATTTTTTTATAATCTATTACTATGCTTAAGCCGGTATTCTCACACATTTCGAAGCTGTGTCCCAGGATAGAAAAACCGGTCACATCAGTACAGGCATGTACACCTTCGATATTCTTTATCGCATCGGCTGCGTATTTGTTGAGGGTAGTCATGCTTTTAACCATTGCATCGTATTCATTATCCTGAATGATCTTACCACGGTAAGCATTTACAAGGACACCCGTACCTATTGATTTTGTAAGTATCAAAGCATCGCCTTCATGTATACTGTTATTTTTTAAGACCTTATCGGGATGAACTATTCCGGATACGCACAGACCGTACTTCGGTATGTCGTCCTTTATCGTATGACCGCCGACTATTATGGCGCCGGCTTCCTTAACTTTGTCATAACCTCCCTGTAGGATGGCATTGACATCTTCAAAAGGTAAAGTCTCCGGGAACATCAAAACATTCATACATAACTTGGCTTCTCCGCCCATAGCCCATACATCCGATAATGAGTTCGTAGCGGCTATTTGCCCGTATACATAAGGATCGTCCACCACAGGAGGGAATATATCGACGGTTTGAATAAGTGCAAGTTCATCTGTAAGTTTGTAAACTGCCGCATCGTCAGCCGTATCAAAGCCTACGAGCAGGTTGGGTTCATCAAACTTCGGTAGATTGCGCAGTACCTGCGAAAGGTCGCTCGGACCTATTTTGGAGGCTCACCCTCCACAGTTTTTTGATAATTTAGTAAGAGTTATATCTTCCATAAAATCTCCGATTGATTTTTTATTTTTAGTATTATAATCGTATCGCCTATCAAAAAAATATTATACATGGGCTTAAGAGTGCAAAGCCTTCGTGACACGTTGAATCTTACAATATTGTGTACGTAAATAAGCACCTGTAAAACAAAGAATAATATTTGATTTTGATGATACATAAATTCGGTTAATAATCGATAAACTGAAAATAACAAGAAATTCAGAATATTCCTAACTTCTACATTATAACAGGAAAATCATACTTTGTATATATTTAATTTTTATTTATAGACGAAAGCCTTTCTTTTTGTTGCCGGACTCATAGACCATATATAATTCCGAAGGCGGATAGTCGGGAGAAGTTCCCACTACAAGTTTTCCGACTTCCTTGATCTTGGTAAGTTTATCATTGATATCGGAAGTGCTGTTTGAGCCTGATGAAGTTCAGGCATTTACCGGCATGAATAAAAAAATTATGCATAATTACACATAATGTAATTCGAATGTCAATATGTAAAATAAGTTGCTTTTTATTAGGATTTTGAATATGATACTATATGTAGAGGGTAACGTTAAAAAGAGGAGGTTTGAAATGATAAAGGTTTACGGAATGGATACCTGTCCGGCTTGTGTAGAAGTACATAAGCAGATCGAAGGTAATAAAAACTTTGAATTTATTGACATAGGTAAACATGTGCTGAACTTAAAAGAATTTCTTAGACTGCGTGATAAGGAATCCGTATTTGATGATGCAAAAAACGGAGGCTATATCGGGATACCGTGCTTTGTATCGGAAGATAAAAGAGTAAGTCTCGATCCAAAAGATGTGGGACTTTTGCAGGTAGAATAATATTTTGAGTGCCGGGTCAGGTAAAACTTTATCGATTTCGGAAAGGATAAACTATGTCAAAAATATATGATGTAATAATTTTGGGTGCGGGTCCTGCAGGCTTAAGTGCCGGATTATATGCGGGCAGATACAAGCTCAGTGCTTTAATAATAGAAAAATCACAGGACGGAGGTCAGATTTCTGTTACCGACGAGGTTGAGAATTATCCGGGTCAGGTAATAGACAGTCATGAGTCCGGTACGACTCTGGTAGCTAGAATGACTGCTCAAGCGGCGAAATTCGGTTGCGAAAGAGTAAGTGCCAACATAACATCCGTAGATTTTGAAGGAGATATCAAAAAACTTACGGATGCAGCCGGAAATGTATACGAAGGACGTACTGTCATCATAGCTTCAGGTGCTCATCCAAGACCTATAGGATGTAAAAATGAGGCTGACTATATAGGAAAGGTATATCATTTTGTGCGACCTGCGATGCCAATTTCTTTGAAGACCTGGAAGTATATGTAGTGGGCGGAGGAGATTCTGCGGTTGAAGAAGCCATATACCTTACAAAGTTTGCAAGAAAGGTAACTATAATACATAGAAGAGATGCTCTTCGTGCAGCAAAGTCCATACAGGAGAAGGCATTTGCGAATGATAAGATAGAATTCATGTGGGACAGTGTTGTAGAAGAGGTAGGTGGTGATGAGATACTTACAAAGATGCTTGTAAAGAATGTAAAAACAGGCGAGATCACAACTATAGAAGCGGATGAAGAAGACGGACTCTTCGGACTCTTCGGATTTATAGGTCTTATACCTAATACCGAAATCTTGGAAAATGCCAATATCACCATGGAAAACGGATATATAGTTACAGATGACGATATGAATACCAATATAAAGGGGGTATTTGCTGCGGGTGATGTAAGAAAGAAGTCCTTACGTCAGGTTGTTACAGCGGCGGCAGACGGAGCTATAGCAGCTTCTCAGGCAGAACATTACCTTGCATAAAGCAGAAGTGTAATTATGCGGAACATATTACTGTAAAGCAGTTAAGGTGTTTTACTCGTACTATACTTAAGTTAAGGCTTACAACATACAAAATGAAGTTTTTTGTAACAGTTGTAAGCCTTTAAAAGAGATACCTTAGGTATAAAATTAACAATATTTCAAAAACAACTGAAAAAAATTAAAAAAACATCATTAAAGTACTGGTTAAATTCATTAACTATGATAATATATACGAGTGCCTTGATATATGAATTAAAGAACAAGGGAAGAATAATTACAAATTATAGGTTTACATAGCTGAATAGTAATTTGGAGGGAGTTAGGTAGCTGGTGCGCCTCGCGGTCTTCAAAACCGTTGTGTGGAGTTAAGAGCTTCACGGGTGGGTTCGATTCCCACCACCTTCGTTTTTATAAATTATAATAAGCACAGATGGAGACTCTTATATGACTAAGATACAAAAACTTTTACGTGAATTACCTAAAGTTGATGAAGTGCTGCTTAATGAGCAGCTTTTTTTATGTAAAGATGTAGCAAGACCCGTCATGGTCGATATGGTAAGAGATATCATAGCAAAAGCCAGAGAAGAGATACTTTCGGGCAAAAGACAAGAGGAACTCAGCATAGAAGAGGTCGTTAACGAAGTCTTGGCTAAGGTGAAAAAAGTCAAAAAGAAACTCAGAAGGATCATCAATGCTACCGGAGTTATATTGCATACCAATCTGGGAAGATCGATCATAAGCCCTAAGGCATGTGAAGCTATCATAGAAGTGGCTTCTTCATATTCTAATCTGGAATATAACCTGGAAGCAGGTGCAAGAGGCAGCAGACACGATATTGTAGAACATATAGTTAAAAAAGTGACAAATGCACAGGCATGTATGGTGGTAAATAATAATGCTGCTGCAACCATGCTCGTACTCGCAAGTATGGCAAAGGGTAAAGAAGTTATCATATCAAGAGGAGAACTTGTTGAAATAGGCGGTTCTTTCAGAATACCGGATGTTATGCAAGAATCCGGAGGTATACTTAAAGAGGTCGGTGCTACCAACAAGACAAGGCTTGCAGACTATAAGAATGCTTTTGACGAAGAAAAAACAGCAGCTATTCTTAAGGTACATACATCTAATTACCGAATAGTAGGTTTTACCGAAGAGGCACAATTAGACGAACTGGTGGAACTCGGAAAAACTCTCAACATACCTGTAATATATGATATGGGAAGTGGTCTTATCTCAAGTATGCAAAGATACGGCATTAATGAGCCTACGGTGTCCGATGCTCTTGATATAGGTGCGGATGTGGTGCTTTTCTCGGGTGACAAATTGCTTGGAGGACCGCAGGCAGGTATAATCATAGGTAAGAAGAAATACATAGATATGATGAAAAAGCATCCGCTTGCAAGAGCATTCAGGGTGGATAAGTTCACTTTGGCGGCACTGGAAGCCACACTCAGTTCATATCTTGATATCAATGAAGCAATAAAGGAGATACCTACACTGAATATGATAGCTATTTCCAAAGAAGGATTGTATAATAAAGCTGAGGAACTTAAAAATATGCTAAGCGAAGCACACAAAAGTCTAAGCTGTGAGATAGAGGAATGTATAGATCAGGTGGGCGGAGGAAGCGCACCTACGGACAGACTTGCGGGCTTTGGTGTAAGCGTAACGGATGAAAACGTAAGTCCGGAAACTGGAAAGAAGACTGAGAAAGGCTGAGATTCCGGTAATAGCAAGGATCAATCACGACAGATTATTCCTTGATGTAAGAACTATTAAAGTTTCAGAGTTTGAAGAAGTGGTAAAAGGATTTAAATATGCTTTGGAAGGAGGACAGGATGCATAATATTATAGTAGGTACATCCGGGCATGTGGATCATGGTAAAACATGCTTGATAAAAGCTCTTTCGGGTTTTGATACAGACAGATTAAAAGAAGAGAAAAAAAGAGGTATTACTATAGATCTTGGTTTTGCAAACCTTCCTAACGATGCCGGATTGCATATAGGTATCATCGATGTGCCGGGACATGAAAAGTTCGTTAAAAATATGCTTGCAGGTATAGGCGGAATAGACCTTGTACTTTTGGTGGTTGCATTGGATGAAGGAGTTATGCCTCAGACCGTAGAGCATTTTCAGATCATAAAAATGCTTAATATAAAAAGAGGTATAGTGGTACTTACGAAGTCAGATCTCGTAGACAAGGAATGGCAGGATATAGTTGAAGAAGATGTTAAAAATCTGGTGAAGGGAAGCTTTCTGGAAACTGCTCCCATAATCAGAGTGTCATCTTATACCTCAGAGAATATAGCAAAGCTGAACGAAATGATCATAAATATGGTTTCAGACATCGGAGACAGAAAAAACGATCCTGAGCTTTTCAGGCTTCCTATAGACAGAGTATTTACCATGGAAGGTTTCGGTACAGTAATAACCGGAACTTTACAGGAAGGAAGTGTATCCGTAGGTGATGAGATAATGCTCTATCCCAAGGAAAAGCTTATAAAGATAAGGGGGATACAGTCACACGGACAAAAGGAAGAAAGAGCCTTTGCCGGACAAAGAGTTGCTCTTAACCTTCTTAATATAAGAAAAGAAGAACTTGAAAGAGGAGATATACTTGCATACAAGAATTCTATAATAAAAACAAAGCTTATAGATGTATGGATAGAGCTTTTTTCAACAAGCAGCAGAGAGCTTAAAAACGGCGACAGGGTACATCTTAATTACGGTTCAAAACAGATTATAGCCAAGGTCGTTCTCTTAAGTAAGTCAAGTTTAAAAGCCAAGGAAGGTGACTTTGCTCAACTTAGATTCGATGAAGAGGTCTGCATAAAAAGAAATGATAGATTTATAGTACGATTCTTATCACCTGTAGAAAGCTTTGGAGGCGGAAGAGTTATAGATTCTATTCCGCTAAAGCACAAAAGAAATGATGAGGCGGTACTGAAGGTCTGTGAAGAAAAAGCAAGTTCGGATATCAATACGATAGCTTCTATAAAGATAAAAGAAGAAAGTCATAAATATTACAACAGACAAAATTATGCAAGTATTTTAAACGTTTCCGCAACAGAATTGAAACAAATACTTGACAAATTACAGGATGATAAGTTTATAATAGAACTAAGTGATGCATCTTTGATACATATAGATTACTTTAATAAAGTTTCGGAATACAGTAAAGAATTGCTTGCCCAGTTCCATAAGGAAAAACCGATTACCGAAGGTATGGACAAGGAGGAGTTCAAGTCAAGACTCAGTGAGAAGTTCAGACTTACAGATCCTAAAAAATCGGCACTTTTACTTGCTGAGATGGTAAGAAGAAAGATCTTAAAGACCAGAGACAAGTATGTGTCCGACAGTTCGTTTACAGTGAGCTATTCAAAAGAGCTTACGGGTATACAGGAGACGATAAGGCAAAAATACATCAAGGCGGGAGTTGAGGCTCCGGCGACCAATGATGTCGTTGCGGATATTAAGGATAGTAAAAAGGCAAGGCAGATAATAGAAGATATGCACAAAAGCGGAGAACTTGTAAAGATAAATCCGGCGGCATATATGTATGCTGAAGCTTATGAAAAGGTACTCGAAAGTATTAAAATATTGGCTGCAAGATCTGAGGACAACACCTTCAGTTTGGCGGAATTCAGAGATGCACATGCTACTTCAAGAAAATACGCCATGGCTGTTTTGGAGTATTTGGATAAGAAAAAGATAACCAAACTGGTTGGAGACAGAAGAGTAATATTATAAGATGTTTAGTTTAAAACTAAGGTCGGAGAGGGAATTTTTATGAAGTTAATAAGAATTATGGTATCCGCTGTATGTTTAAGTATGGGATTGAGCTTTACCTCCTACTGTGGTGAGTGGAAACAGGATAATAACGGTTGGTGGTATGCTGAAGATGACGGAAGTTATATAAAAGATAATTGGTTCAAAGAAGGAAATAACTGGTATTATTTTAATTCGGACGGTTATATGTCGACAGGTTGGCTGAAGAATAATGATAAGTGGTACTACATGGATGAAAGCGGAGTCATGCTCAAGAATACCGTTGTAGACGGGGTTCAATTGGCATTTGACGGAAGTATTTTGACAGCCACACGCAGCAAAGATAAAAGCACTGTTACCGACAAACAAAAAAGAGCAATGGATAAAGCTATTGCAAGTTTTGTTGACTTTTATGTGGATAAAAACGGTACAGATGAAGGTGTAGTGTACAAAAAAGACGATTTTGCCGGCAACAGTCCGGGATTGCTTTTTAATGTTTTAAGACATATAGATTCACATGAGCTTTTTAGCACTAAAAGAGGATTCAAGTCCGAGACTGACAGTGATTTTACATATTCGGCAGTAAGTGTTGATGAGGCTTTGGATGTACTGAACGGTCTTTATGCATGTGATTTTACCAAAGACGAGCTTCTAGAGTGTGTGAAGTCCCTGCAAAACAGCGGCAGAGGCTTTTTCACATTTGAAAATTCTTCATATATTTCAAAAGAGGGAATATTCGCAGGAAACCCTATCCCTAAAGTTGAAGTGGAAATATGAATTAAGGGACGGATACCTTAAGGTCAGCGGAAAAGTTACGGCAACAGCCTGTGATAAGTGCAGCGGTGAAACGCTAAAAAGAACTTACAGTATAAGTGTGGGATTTGATCAAAACCCGAGTTCTGTCAGCGGTTTTACCATGAATTACATATCTTTAAAATAATAGGCTGTTTTTAATCTCTTATTTGTGCTATACTTCACTTTAGTGTGATACCGTATCGGTGCAGTAATCAAATTTTACATATAAGGGGTATAGATAGATGAACAAAGAGATTAAAAGTGCGGCTTCAGAACATTTGTTCAAGGCGATACTTACGTTAGATACTGTTGAAGAATGTTATAAATTCTTTGAAGATCTATGTACGGTCAATGAGCTTTTAGCCTTGTCACAAAGGTATGAGGTTGCGAGAAGACTTAAGCAAAAGCATACTTTTTCGGAGATAGTGGAGCTTACAGGAGCTTCTACTTCTACTATAAGCAGGGTCAACAGAACTCTTAATTACGGTAATGACGGTTATGAACTTGTATTTGAAAGACTTGCTAAAGATGAATCGGAAAGACTTTAAGGAGATTTGAGATAATTAATTTATTATACCTGATTTTTTGTTGACTTGAGAATTTTAAATTATTATAAAAAAACCTTGCATTTTTTATAAATTGCAAGGTTTTTTTATGCCTTATATTAATAGTATTGTCTTTTGACATTGATATAAGTAATGTGATATATTTAATGTGAAAAAGAATATCAATATTAATGATTTCAAGTAATTGGAGGAACATATTATGCACAGCAGAAAAAAGATCGATAAAAAGGTCGATAAGAATATTAAAAATGCCTGGATAATTGCTTCTGCTGCAATATCCCTTTCTATGATAACTATGTCATCGGCATATCTGGTGGCATTAAGTGCCGATGCTAAAGTACTCAGATCATCGGATGCTACAGGAAAAGCAAGATATATGTCGGTAGCGGATGTTGTGGGCAGAGAGGCTTTGATAAGCCCTTCGGGAGTAAGATCACAGGAAAGGGTAGCGGTACCTGAAGTAAAAGGAGCTATGGAAGTTAAGGATACCCAAGGTAATACTCCGGCAAGCACAGGTTCGGGAAATACGCAGGTCGCTGAAACCAAGGTGAGCGGTGAAAAAGGAAGCGTTAAAGAACATAAATTATCGGCGAATTCAAGATTGGTTAATTATATGTGGCATCCGGGCGAAGGACAGATACAGGATGCAAAAGTATTCATATATGAGCCTGAGCAATTTAACGGACATACGGTGTGCGTAGATGCGGGGCACGGTGCCAATTCTCATCCTACAGCCACTCAGAAAAAAGAGAAAGTATACCCTGTTGAAGACTCCAAACTTGCAGGAATGAATACAAGTATGATCGGAGCTAAGGGCTATGATTACGGTGTGGAAGCGAGAGACTCAAGAAATGTGTATGATAAGAAGGAGACAGAACCGGAATATACTCTTAAGGTAGCTCTCATGGTAAAGGATCAACTTCTTGCAAAGGGTTACAGAGTGGTACTTACCAGAAACGATGCTTCTCAAAACCTTTCAAACGGTGCCAGAGGTGTTCTTGCCGGTGAGACTTCCGACATCATGGTATCTATTCATACTAATGCAAGTAAGTGTAAATGTGCAACCGGAACACTCACTTTTTATCCCGGAGACAAGGACTATATGGACGGGCAGGTACATCCCGGATATACACAGATCATGGGTATAGACAAGAACGTGGATAAGTCAAAAAAACTTGCAGAGTTGATGGTCAATAATGTTTCAAGCTCCGTAGGATTCGGCAACAAGGGAGCACATTCCGCAATACTCAGAATATTCTCATATTCGAGTATACCGGTATGTCTTGTGGAAGTGGGTTTTTCTGATCAGGCTACTGATGCCAAGCTTTTAACAGAGAAAAAACAACAGGCGGCAGACGGGATCGTAAAAGGAATAGATGCGTATTTTAACGGACAGTAAGAGATGACTTCCGGTTTTATACGAGCAAATAACGGATATGCTTATTGATATGGAAATATTCGGGGGGATATGACTGTAAAGATAGGAGGTTGTGAGTATGATATGTCCAAATTGTAAAAGAGAAGCGGGTGAAGGGTATAGATTCTGTCAGTATTGCGGTCACGCAATTAATAATAATCAAGAACATTCCGATAACTATCCCCGCAATATAAATCAAGCACCTAAGAATCAAGGATCCGGGAAAAAGCCCAACTCGGTATTGATAGCCTTACTCATACTGGCTGCCGGAGTTTTATTCTCCGCCGCTATTATATTTATCGGATATAATGTGATCAAGGGACGCAGTTTACAAGAACGTGCAGAGGGAAAGATAATAAGTACAGAAGAAGAAGAAGAGACTCTCAAGAAGAAAAAGAAGAAAGATAAAAAAGAAACTACAGAGGAAGAGGCTTCCGTACAGGAGAGCAGTGAGGAGACAGAGGCGGAAAGTACATTAGAAAGTCCCGCCTATGAAGAGACTACGATGGCTGCAACACCTGTATATATCACACTCTATGTGGTAAATTGTAAACAAAGTATATCGCTCAGAAGTGCACCGTCCACACAGGCAACTGCCATAAGACAGATACCTCTTGGTTCTGCGGTAAGCTTTATTCAAAATTCGACCGACGGTTTTTATCAGGTAAGTTATATGGGAGATACCGGATATGCCTTAGCTTCATTTTTATCCGAAAATCCGTCAAACAGCTACAGACCGCCTCAAACCTATAGCTATAATAATTATAATTATGATTATGATGATGGCGGTTGGTACGGATATGTTGTAGAGTGTAAAGAGTCTATTACTTTAAGAGAATCTCCGAGTACAAGTGCAAGAGAAATAATGCAGATACCTTTGCATTCAGTGATATGGGTAAATAATTATGTGGGATCTGATTTTCTTTATGTAAGTTATGATGGGTACAGAGGTTATGTTTTGGCACGATATGTTGAAGAATATTAATAAAAGGAGATAAAATTAGAAAGGCTATCGTACTCACAGACTGTGAGTATAACTGTAAAACTAAATATTCTATGAGAATCAGACTGTGAAAAGAGTCTGTAAGAATAAAACTGTATAACGGATCTTCTATTATGATCAATAAGTGCCGATGGCAGGTGAGTAGCTGTCGGTACTTTTTTATTTTTTATGAAATGAATTAAAAGCCTTGTTGAATCAACCGCACAGCACTTTAATTTGATTACTCAAACTTCCCATACTATTTCCGATTTATCGGGGAGTTAGCAACGTAAACAATGGTACTAGGTTGATAAAATTCGTTGATAAAAAAACACCTTATAATTCAATCATACACGCAACTCTTTTTCAAAGCTGCGACAAATTCACACAGACTGCGGAACTCGTGTGCTCGCCTACTCCGTGGCGAGCTGCACTCGAACAGTCCTCGTCTGTGGAATTTGTACCTTGCTTTATCAAAAGAGTTAACCGCTACAAAGATTGAATTATAAGGTGTTTTTATCTTCCGCTACGTTACTGCTACAACGGGTATAAATAATGCAAGCTGTTAGTGATGGATCATTTAGAATTGTTTACGTTGCTAAGGGGGAGAGGAGGGGGATGCGGGAGCGACTTTTATTCCGAACTTAAAAATAGTCTTTCCCCTACAGCATGTTTTCCCAAATAATTCAGCAAAATTACAGACTTAAAAGTAATCTTTGCTTTATAGTAATTTGTTTATCACATAAACCGTTACAAACATATCTTGCCTTGGACACGCTCTCTAACTAAAGTCTCGCAGCGGTACTAAGCTTTCCCTTCGCCTTGCAGCTCGGTAAAGCAAGTACCGGCGTTCTCAGATTGTCCTTGGCAAGATAGTTTAACGGTTTATGTGCCTAAGGTACCGGAGGAGGGGAAGAGGTGTAGGCACACTTTTGTCTAACGCCACATCCCCCATGGAAACGACTGTTTTTAAGATTTGAATAAAAGTCTCTGCAACACCTCACCTCTGCATCCCCTTAGCAACATAAACAATAGACATGTATCTACTTCAACCTCTTATACAGCTACCCCTTGCGGGCTGGGATTAAAGAAACACTCCCTATTTCAATCTTTGTAGCGTTTAGTACTGTTAATAAAGTGAGTTACAAATTGTACAGACGAGGACTGTTTGAGCGTCAGCTCGCCGCCTCCGGCGAGCGAGCAAGCGAGTTCCGCAGTCTGTACTAAATTTGTCGAAACTTTATTAACAGTACTGCGGGTATGATTGAAATAGGGAGTGTTTCTGTTTAATCGTTACCATCCAATTGTTTATGCTGCTAGCTCCCCGACAAATCGGAACAATTATAAGGTTTTTATCATCTGATCTTTTAATATACTGACCTACTCCTTACTGTGGGAAGTCTAAGTTAATTATACATATCTAATTCATAGATGGCGAAGGAATTATAAAATACATCGTAGGAAACCATGTTGCCGTTAAAATAAAATTCACCGGAACTATCTTCGAGTGTAGCCAGGTAATCTGAAAATGTTGTATTAACAGGGGCTTCATCCGGGGAATCGGCTTTGTATATATTTAATTTGGCATTCTTTGATATATATGTCGATCCCGAATAAGCTATGAATAAAAGATCGGTCACTTTTGAGTCCATACCTTTTACTCTTAGGATATATCTGTCGCTTCCTTCACGTTTAACAAGCTTAAATTCAACTCCCGGATACTTTGATTGAGAAAGTCCCACACATTCTCCGCCGAATTCTTCGTTATAACCCTCATCCCCGGTCACGGTATACAGTATAGTCTGTTCCGTTATATATAAACTGTCTCCGGATTTAAGTGCTTTAACTTCCTCATCGGAAAAAGTGCTTGTAGCAAAAAGATTACTATTGGTGATCTCGTATACATCGCCTCTGTCTGTAACATGGGATATCTTATTACCTTTGTAAAAACGGAAGCATTATCATCTTTATTCTTATCTGTTTTAACAGCTATACCCGAATCGGGATAATGAAAATAAATGAATGCAAACGGTGCGACAAAGTCGGTCACAGTTCCTTCAGCCCCTACGAATTTACCGTCCGGGGTATATTCCTGCTTATACATTCTTCCGTCTTCAGCGAAATAATAGTCTTTACCGTCTATATTCTTCCATGAGTTTTTATATAGCTCACCGTTATTATCATAATAAATACTGTTTAAGGTATAGAATCCGTGATTTTCCGCATTGTAATAATTAGTCGGAGTTTTAAAAGTCACCCAACCTTTGTTAAGAGATACGGGATCAAGGAATACCTGTTCCTTAGAGATATCTCCATTATTGCTTACCTTTCTGCTATATATAGGCATGGAACGTATACGTTCAAGCTTTGCAGCCGCAGTGTTGGTCTCGCTTACTGCGGACCTGTCATTATAACCGTAATAGACTGCTGTATCTGTGATGCCGATCAGATTGGCATTATCGGATATGGTATCAACATTATCACCGTCAAGATCGCAGGAGTGTATATTTCCGTAGGAATCCGGGATGTTCGGAGCGGATTTACTCAATATGAATAATTTATCATTAAGCACCATAGCTTCAACGTCATACACCCATGAATCGGAAGCGGTGTAGATCGTACTGTCATCACTTCCGTCAAGGAATACTCTTCTTACAACATTTTCAGAGTATCCGCCTTTTAAAGACCTTGTATAGTACACATATCCTTTATATATAGTGTAATAGTTCGCATCAAAGTCCCCGATCACAAGTTCGACTTCTTTGCTTTTCGGATCCAGTTTTTTAAGCCCTTCCTTATCCTTAAAATAGATACCTTCGCTTGTAACATTTATCATTGTATACATTGAATCTGTTTCTGCCGGAATAGTGTGTAAAAGTTCAAGTTCCTGCGTATCAAGATTCATTCGATAAAGCAATTTGTCGCTTGCATTATCCTGTTTTATCGAAAAGTATAGCTGCCCGTCATAAAGAGTGTCGGGTATTATATAAAAGGTATCCGATTCAAAAGATTTGAGCATTTCTTCTTCTCCGGTAGTTACATCGGCTCTGTAAACAGCGATAGAGCCGGGGACATCCCTGTCACTTACAGTAGAGGTATAGTATATATAGCCCTTATAATAATACATCTGTGAAGGTTGTCGTTTGCCTATAGGCTTAATATCCTTACCTTTTTTGATATTGGAATAAGAATAGATTTCATGGTCGTTATATTGGTTTTTGAAATAAATATCTTTGCCGTCAGTGACCACATAGCTGTCCGAGATAAAATTAGAAGCAGGTGCGGTATCGCATAAAGAGCTTATCTTGCTCAGAAAAGATGCGTCATCCTCATCTTTATCTTTCTTTGAAGACTTCTTGTTTTTAGACTTTTTTTCTGAAGTCTCTTCCATATTTGTATGGTTTTTCGGGGAGAAAAAACCTATCGAAAAAAATATAACACCGGTCATTATAGCGGCAACAAGTATAGCTAAGGTTATCAATATCCTGAGCTTTGAGTTGTTCGGTTTATTATCCGGATTACCCATAAAAACCTCCTTATAGTTAGTTTATTATAATGACTTAATAGTTTACAACGGATAAGTCATAATAAAATCAGAATGAAAATAAGAATCTGTGATCGGATTTTCATTGCTTAGTTTAAACAATAAAAGTTTAGCACAGGAAGCTTGGCATAACAATCAAACTAAAAAGTATTAAAGTTTTAATTAAAAAAATTAAACAATAAGTAAAAGCCTGTAAATAACTATATAGATCGATCGGAATTGAACCTTTTTTCCATATCTTCGAGTACGCATAAAGGTATCCTAAGGCTTCCGTAGCCTACACCTATATCTATATCGGGCTTGTTGGCTCCGTGAAAATCACTGCCTCCGGTGATACCGAGCTTATGTTTGATAGCAAGTTTTTTTAACATCGTGTTATCAGCTTGAGTCTGAGATGAGTGGTAGACTTCAAGTGCATCAAGACCCATTTGCGTTAAAACCGAGGTAAGTTCCTCAAGTTCACCTGAGGACAGTTTATATCTGCAAGGATGGGCAAGTGAAGTATAAAATCCGAATCTTTTGAAAAAATCCATTACATCCTCCACAAGTATAGACTTTTTGGGAACGTATTTTGAATCATCATCAAGATATTTTTCAAAAGCTGAACTTATACTGTCGGCATAATTTCTTTTGATAAGAGCCTTGGCTATATGAATCCTTGTTATACTCGATCCTTCGGCTTCTTCTTCGATTTCTTCAAATGGGAGAATGATTTTGTCCTCAGCCAGTCTTTCGATTATCTCGATATTTCTTCTTCTTCGCTTATCACTGAAGCTTTGTATCATCTCATCTATGTCATGACGTTTTTCTTCATAATCATCGAAAATATAACCGAGGATATGAACCTCTTTATCCTTGTATACGGCACCCAGCTCTATAGCCGGAATAAAACGTATATTCTCCTGTTCGGCTGCTTCGATCGCTTCCTGTATTCCCGCCATAGTATCATGATCGCTTAAAGCTATGGCTGCAAGATTTTTGGAAGCAGCGTATCGTATAAGCTCAGAGGGACTTAAAGACCCGTCCGATCTGTCGGAATGGGTGTGAAGATCTATAAAATCATTGTAAAAATTCATAAAATATTCCTTTCATTTAAGAGAGTATGTAAGTTATCGATGCTTTATCAGATAAAACCGCTGTGAATATAATATCATAAGAAAAGCCGGACCCATACATAAGCTTATACATAATGCACAAGTAAAGTTCTGTTTCTGATAAGACTATTATGTAAACAGTTGTTAAAAATCGGGTTTGAGCATCCGGAAAAAATCCCATACGATAGAGAGATCCTGCTGCTTTTCAGATAGGTAAAGTCCCTAAACAGTGCAGATTTGGGATATACAGCGAAAAAACACCGAAAAAAATCAGGAGTTATTTTACGAATAATATACTGTATTCTTTATTAAAATGCAAAGCGTATGAAAATTCGGAAAAATTATAAGCAAATACGCACTATTTTACAACTGTTACAATTCAACAAAAAAATTTATTAAAAACAATATACTTAGTTCACAATATCGAAAAAATATGCTATAATAAAAACAATTTATAGCAATCTTAACTTAAAGTTGTTGACGATCTTAGGGAAGGACTTTAAGTTAAACAGTAATATAAGTTATAGACTGTGAGGTGGCAAGATGATTAAAAAAGAGATGATTGCGATGCTTTTGGCAGGAGGTCAGGGAAGCAGACTGGGTGTACTTACTCAAAAAGTTGCGAAACCGGCGGTTTCATTTGGCGGTAAGTATAGAATTATTGACTTTCCTCTGAGTAATTGTATAAACTCAGGGGTAGATACTGTAGGTGTATTGACGCAATACCAGCCTCTTAGACTTAATGCTCATATAGGTATTGGTATACCGTGGGATCTGGACCGCAATGTCGGTGGAGTTACTATCTTACCGCCTTATGAAAATTCGAAGGGAAGTGACTGGTACACCGGTACAGCCAACGCTATATTTCAAAACCTTGAATATATAGAGTCGTATAATCCTGACTATGTGCTTATCCTTTCCGGAGACCACATATATAAGATGGACTATGAGATCATGCTTGATTATCACAAGGCTAATAATGCCGATGTGAGTATAGCTGCTATGACTGTCCCTATAGAGGAAGCAAGCAGGTTCGGTGTTCTCATAGCTGATGAGAAGAATATGATAATGGAATTTGAGGAAAAACCGGAAAATCCGAGAAGCAACCTTGTTTCCATGGGTATATATATATTCAGTTGGAAAGCACTCAGAGAATCTCTTATATACTTAAGAGATGAGCCGGGATGTGACTTCGGTAAGCATATCATCCCTTACATGCATTCAAAAGGTGACAGAGTATTTGCTTATGAATACAGCGGATATTGGAAGGATGTAGGTACCTTGGAGTCATATTGGGAAGCGAATATGGAGCTTATAGATATAATTCCGGAGTTCAACCTATATGAAGAATATTGGAAGATATTTACCAAAAGCGACATCATAACACCGCAGTATATCTCCGATAAAGCGTACATCAGCAGAAGTATCATAGGTGAGGGTGTTGAGATCTACGGTTCGGTGGTCAACTCCGTAATAGGTGCCGGAGTGGTCATAGAAGAAGGTGCCGAGGTAAGAGATTCCATAATCATGCAGGGTACACATATCGGAAGGAATACAAAGATACAAAAGTCTATAATAGCAGAACATGTTGAAGTCGGCGATAACTGTAATATAGGTGTGGGTGAGTATACCGAAAGTAAGTATGATAAGAAGGTATACAATGCCGATATAGTTACCATAGGTGAGAAGAGCATTATACCCAGGGGAGTAACTATAGGTAAGAATACAGCTATCATGGGAGAGACACGTATAGAGGACTATGAGAATGCTGTGCTTGAAAGCGGAGATTATATAGTAAAGGCAGGTGGAATAAGATGAGAGCGATAGGTATTGTTTTGGCCGGCGGTAATTCCAAGCGTATGAGGGAATTATCAAATAAAAGGGCGATATCCGCCATGCCTGTAGGCGGAAGTTTCAGAAGTATAGATTTTCCGCTTAGTAACATGAGCAATTCGGGGATAAAAAAAGTTGTGGTATTTACCCAATATAATTCACGTTCTCTGAACGAGCACTTAAGTTCTTCAAAATGGTGGGATTTCGGTAGAAAACAAGGCGGACTCTATGTATTTACCCCTACCATCACCGCTGAAAACTCTGACTGGTACAGGGGGAACTGCGGATGCATTGTATCAGAATATCAACTTTTTGAAGAGTTTACACGAGCCTTATGTTATAATATGTGCGGGAGACGGTGTATATAAGCTTGATTATAATAAGGTACTTGAGTATCATATAGAAAAGAAGGCTGATATCACTATAGTTTCCAAGCGTATGAATGACGAGGATGATATAAGAAGATTCGGTGTGGTAAAGGTCGACGATGACGGAAGAGTTATCGATTTTGAAGAAAAACCCATGCTCGCACAGTCTAACAGTATCTCCTGCGGTATATATGTAATAAGAAGAAGACAGCTTATAGAGCTGATAGAAAAGTGTGCCGAAGAAGACAGATATGATTTTGTAAAAGATATATTGATAAGATATAAGAATATTAAGAGAATATATGCCTATAGGTTGGAAACATATTGGAGCAATATAGCTTCGGTAAACTCTTATTATAAGACCAATATGGACTTTTTGAAGAAGGATGTGAGGGACTTCTTTTACAGAAACGGCCCCGAGATCTATTCAAAAATCGATGATCTTCCGCCTGCCAAATACAATCCGGGAGCAGAAGTGAAGAATTCACTTGTATCAAGTGGTTGTATAATAAACGGTTATGTGGAAAACTCGGTATTATTTAAAAAAGTATATGTAGGTAACAACTGCTCAATAAAGAATTCCGTAATACTCAACGATGTTTACATCGGTGATAACTGTGTTATAGAGAATTGTATAGTAGAGAGCAGAGATACCATAAAAGCCAATACACATCATGAAGGGACTCCGGAAAATATAAAAGTAGTTATAGAGCAAAATGAAAGATATTCTTTATAATATATAATTAAGGAGGAACTGTACATGCAGATTACAGATGTCAGAGTGAGAAAGTTGGATAGGAGTGATAGGATGAAAGCTATCGTATCCATCACCATAGATGATGAATTCGTAGTACATGACATTAAGATCTTATCCGGAGAAAAGGGCTTGTTTATAGCCATGCCGTCAAGACTAGCATCTGACGGAGAGTATAAGGATGTAGCTCATCCTATAAAAACACCGACTAGAGAATATATTAAGCAGACTATATTGGAAAAATATGATGAGCTGTGTCTTGATGAAGGATAAAGGGCACAGATTAACTAAAAAAGCTGTTATAAGATAGTATCAAAAGGCTTAAGCTGTCTTTAAGTATTCTATCTTATAGCAGCTTATTTAGTATAAACTTTAACATAAAAAAACTATGGAATAATTGCCGTAAACATGATAAAGTTATAGACGGCATATTAACTTTAAAAAAAGTTAATATATAAAAATATTTAAATGTATCATTTGTAAAATAATTACTCATTTTCCATATCTTATAATTAAGGATAAGCCAAAGAGGGCATGTACGCAGATCGGCAAGGAAGGGTCTGTTATAAGCGGAATTGGGTAAATATTTAATATATGATATACTGTGTATTAGAGGAAATATATGCTTGATAGAAGTATCTTGGAATTGGAAGCTGATAATAGAGATAAGCTTATTATAGATATAAGACGTAAGGAAGAGTATGAAAAGGATACTTATCCCGGTGCAATCAATATTTTTTGGGATGATATTGACGATCATATAAATGAGTTACCCAAGGATAAACCTATATATTTAATATGTTACTATGGAAGAGAAAGTTCTATACTTGCGGAAAGTCTCAGGGATGAAGGATTTGAAACTTACAATGTTGCCGGAGGATTTAGGGAATATCTGAGGATCAAACTTGAAAGATATTTTGATGAAGAAGGCAGCATTAAGGATAAGCACAAGCAGATAGAGCAAAGTATTATAAAAAAATTCAGAAAAGATATCTGGAAAAAGTTCACAAAGGCTATAAATGAATACAAATTGATAGAAGACGGTGACAAGATCGCCGTGTGTATATCCGGCGGTAAAGATTCGATGCTCATGGCAAAGCTCTTTCAGGAACTTTATAAACACGGTAAGCAAAACTTTGAGCTTGTATTTTTAGTCATGAACCCCGGATACAACGATCTTAATTATAAGACTGTACTGGATAATGCAAGACTGCTTGACATACCGATAGATGTGTTCTCTTCGGATATTTTTGATATAGTTGCGGAACAGGAGAAGTCACCTTGCTATCTTTGCGCAAGAATGAGAAGAGGGCATCTATACAGTAAGGCTAAGGAACTCGGATGTAACAAAATAGCACTCGGACATCATTTTGATGATGTAATTGAGACCATACTTATGGGGATGATATACGGTGCCCAGATACAGACCATGATGCCTAAGTTAAAAAGTTCCAACTTCGAAGGGATGGAACTTATACGCCCTATGTATCTGGTAAGAGAAGAGGATATAAAGCGATGGGTCAATTATAATAAGTTACATTTTATACAGTGTGCATGCAGACTTACCGAAAGCTGTGCATCCTGCGGAGGTACAGAGCAGGGGTCAAAACGTGCTGAGATCAAGGAACTTATAAAATATATGGCAAAGAAAAGTCCTTATATAGAAAAAAATATATTCAGAAGTGTTGAAAATGTGAATCTGAAGACTATTATTGCATATAAAGACGGAGACACCGAGCATCACTTTTTGGAGAATTATTAAAGGTGGAGAAGAATAATACATTTAACTTAATATATGAAGAAGTAAAAAAGATACCCAAGGGAAAGGTTGCAAATTACGGATACATAGCAAAAAAGATAGGAAGACCGAGGCTTTCAAGGGTGGTAGGATATGCCCTGCATGTAAACCCCGATCCGGATACCATACCATGTCACAGGGTGGTTAATAAAGAAGGCTGTGTAAGTAAAGCTTTTGCTTTCGGAGGTGCGAATAAGCAGACAGAACTGCTTGAAAAGGAAGGGGTAAAGCTAAAGAACGGCAAAGTCGATATGGCTATATATGCCCTAAAAGAAGAACCTTGGGATTAAGGAGACAGACATAAATGGAAAAGACCAGAATATTGACTATGCAAGATATATCTTGTGTCGGAAGATGCTCAATTACTGTAGCACTTCCTATAATATCAGCCTGCGGAGTGGAGGCTTCCATACTTCCCTCTGCCGTATTATCTACTCATGTGGGTTTTGAAGGACCTTTTTGCAGAGATCTTACATATGACATAGAGGATATATACAAACATTGGTTAAAAGAAAAGGTGGAATTTTCTGCATTATATACAGGCTACCTTGCAAATAAAAAACAAATAGAATATGTAATAGATATTATGAATTCCGGACTGATCTGTAACGGAAGCAGTATAGTCGATCCTGCTATGGCAGATCACGGCGAGCTTTACAGCGGTTTTGATATGGAGCATGTCAAAGAGATGTACAGGCTTTGTAAATATGCGGATATCGTACTTCCCAATATTACCGAGGCTGCACTGATGACAGGGAAGGAATATAAAGAAGTACATGATAAAGAATACATAGAAGATCTTTTAAGCGGTTTTGACGAGCTGCCTGTAAAGTATGTAGTCCTGAAAGGTGTTTTGTTTGACCGGGAACGAATTCGGAATTGCTATCTATGATAAAATAAATAAAGAAATAAAATATTATTTTCATGAAAGGATCACAAGATCTTATATAGGAACCGGAGATTGTTTTGCATCCTGTTTTTGTGCACTTTTTGCCAAGGGGTTTGGAATATATGAATCGGTAAGTATTGCGGCGGATTTTGTACTTGCTGCAATAAAAAGTACAGATCCAAAGTTAGATAAAAGGTTTGGTGTAGACTTTGAGCTTGCTATACCTTATTTAATAAAACGTATATACAATTAGGAGGTTTTTATGGCAAAGGAATATGTGGTATGTATAGACTCGGACGGCTGTGCTATTGACTCGATGACAGTAAAGCACATACAAGGATTCGGTCAGGCATTCGTAGAGGTCTTTGTGCCTGAAGACAGGTCGGAAGAGGGGCTTGAAAAGTGGAAAGAGATCAATCTTTTCTCAAAGACCAGAGGTATCAACAGATTTAAGGGACTGGCTTTGATATTGGATGAGATGGATCTTGAGAAAGAGACCAGAGGTGATTATATACAATGGACTAAGGATAATCACAAATTTTCAAATACCGAGATAGAAAAAGTATGTAAGACAACTACCAATCCTATATTTGAAAGGCACTCAGATGGTCAAGAAGAGTCAACGAGATAGTGGAAGCACTTCCTACACCTAAGGCTTTTAAGTATGTAAAAGAATGTATTAACAAGCTTCATGAAAAGGCGGATATCATGGTAGTATCTTCAGCTAACAGAAAAGCTATTGAGACTGAGTGGACAGATAACGGCATTATAGACATAGCAAGTCAAATATTTTCACAAAGCGACGGAAGCAAGTCCGCATGCATAGAAATGATCAAAGAGGGAAGAGATCCGGAAAAGATGATCATGCTCGGAGATGCCCCCGGAGATATGGAAGCGGCATTCAAGACCGGAATACATTTTTATCCGATAATAGCCGGTGAAGAGGAAAAGTCCTGGAAGGAACTTTTAGAGACATATGCGGATATATTCTTTACAAAGGGATTTGACAAAGAATTACAGGATAGCCTGGTAGAAAAAATGAATAATAAATTATCTATATAATCTGTTATGTACAAATTTTTTCCATTTTATATTAATATACAAAATAAATATTTTCTTATTGCAGGTGGTGGCAAGATAGCTTGCCGCCGCCTTAAGACTTTGCTTAAATTTGATGTAAATGTAATACTTGTTGCCACCGACATTTCATCTGAGATCAAGTCAATAGAAGATCATAGGTTAAAATTATATGAGCAGGATTTTGAAGAAAAATTCCTTGAAGGAATAGATTATTTGATACTAGCTACAAATGATAAGAAACTACATGAAAACATATCACGACTTGCCAGAGGTAAAGGTATAACGGTAAACGATGCTTCTTGCAAGGAAAATTGTGATTTTTATTTTCCGAGCATAATTGATAAGGATGAATTATTAATAAGCGTTACGAGCCTTGGTAACAATCATAAACTTACACACAGGATAGCAAATATCATAAGAAAATATTTAGATAAATTCACAAAATAGACCGATGATCTGCGAAAGCACTTAAGCGGTTTATAATCTACAGTTTTAGGAGGATAAAGCAAAGAAATGTTATATAGAGCCAGAAGGATAAGACGTGGAGATATTATAAGGAGAATGGTAAGAGAGACCAGAATAGATATAGCTTCACTTGTATATCCGATGTTTATAGTTGAAGGAAGCAACATTAAAGACGAGATAGGTTCCATGCCGGGACAGTACAGATACAGTGTTGACAGATGTTTTGAAAAGATAGATGAACTGCTTAGCGTAGGTGTGAGAGCCGTATTACTCTTTGGTATACCCGAGCATAAAGATGAAATAGGATCTTCTGCATATCATGATCACGGAGTTGTTCAAGAAGCAGTAAGAGCAATAAAGGCAAAATATGCGGATGATATATATGTGATAACCGACGTATGTATGTGTGAATATACCTCACACGGACATTGCGGTATCATTGATAATTTTTATGTGGATAATGATGCTACACTTCCGAGTCTGGCGAAGATATCCGTATCACATGCAAAAGCCGGAGCCGATATGATAGCGCCTTCCGATATGATGGACGGAAGGATCAAGGCTATAAGAGAAGCTTTGGATGCGGAAGGATTTAAGAATATTCCTATTATGAGCTATTCGACAAAGTACGCTTCAGCTTTCTACGGACCTTTCAGAGATGCGGCGGGTTCGGCACCTGCATACGGTGACAGAAAAAGCTATCAAATGGATGTACACAATGTTGTCGAGGGAGTAAAGGAAGCTTTACAGGATGTTGCGGAAGGTGCAGATATACTTATGGTAAGCCGGCTATGTCTTACCTTGATGTAGTTACTAAGGTAAAGGAAGCGACCAATCTTCCGGTAGCCACTTATTCCGTAAGCGGTGAATATGCAATGGTCAAGGCTGCAAGCAAGCTCAACTATCTTGATGAAGAAAGGATAATGTGTGAGATGGCTGTTGCCGCATACAGAGCCGGAGCGGATATCTATATAACATACTATGCTAAGGAACTTGCGGAATGTATAAAGAAAGGAATAATAGGATAAGATATGGAAGATAAGGGACTGTTGGTAGTAAGCTTCGGAACCACACATGAGGATACAAGAATAAAAAATATAGAGCTTTTGGAAAAAGAGCTGCAAGAAGCCTCAGGCGGGATGAAACTCTATAGAGCATGGACAAGCAAGATTATTATGGCAGTACTTAAAAAAAGAGACAACATTATCATAGATGATGTAAAAGCCGCTTTACAAAGGATGCTTGATGACGGTATCAAAGAAGTATATGTACAGCCCACACATATAGTAAACGGTATAGAATACGATCTTATGATGGCTGATGTCGAAGACTACAGGGACAAGTTTGATAAGATCGAATGTTCATCTCCTTTACTCACAGGCGATGATGACTACAATGAGGTAGTAAAGGCTTATAAAAATATTATCGATAACGGTGGGTGGAATACGGAGTTTGGTGAAGACTTCGTCTATTCAAAAGATGATACCGCTATAGTATTCATGGGTCACGGAAGCGATCATCATGTGAACAGCGTGTATGCCGCACTTGACTACAGGTTTAAAGAAAAAGGACTTGATAATGTATTCGTCGGAACTGTCGAAGCTTATCCGGACTTTGATGTTGTCTTAAATGAACTTAAAAAACATAATTATAAAAAGATCGTTCTTACACCGCTTATGCTGGTAGCGGGAGATCATGCCAAAAATGACATGGCAGGTGATGATGATGATGCTTGGAAAACTCTTTTTAAGAATGAGGGATATCAGGTTGCCGTAGTATTAAAAGGCATGGGAGAGTACGATAGTATCAGAAATATATATGTAAGACATATACTTGAAGTAATCGGAGATATGAAAAAAAATGTTGCATAAACCGAAAAAGATACGTATAGGAACCAGAAAAAGCAAGCTTGCGGTATGTCAGACCGAATTGGTGGCAAAGGCTATATCACAACATTATGATAACGATATAGAGTTTGAGATAGTGATGATGTCGACTGTCGGCGATCAAATGCAAGACAGACCTTTAAGTGAGATAGGAGGCAAGGGGCTTTTTACGGCGGAACTTGAAGACTCCATACTCTCAGGTAAAGTTGATATAGCGGTACATTCGGGAAAAGATATGCCTATGGAAGTCAGAAAGGACTGGAAATAAGTCCGGTGCTTAGAAGAGAAGACCCCTCAGATATGCTTGTATCCGATAGGGAGCTGGATCTGGATTCAGATTCATCCGGTCTTTGTCTTGGCACATCTTCTCTCAGAAGAAGGATACAAATAAATGCGATTAGTCCCGGATTCGATATTAAGGATATAAGGGGCAATGTGCTTACAAGACTCACAAAGCTTGTAAAAGGAGATTATAATGCCATAGTACTTGCAAGTGCAGGGATAAACAGGCTTGCGGATAAGTTCGGTACGGATCTTTATGACGGTTTTCACATGAAGAGAATGGATCCTAAGGTATTTCTTCCGGCAGCGGCACAGGGGATACTTGCCGTTGAGACCAGAGAGGGAGAACTTAGGGACTTGATAGCGGCTATAAGTGATGAAGACAGTAAATTGGCGTTTTATGTCGAACGTAAATTCTTAGAACGTATAGATGCGGATTGTAATGCACCTTACGGTATTTATACAGATGTGATAGATGATGAGTATGTGCATATATACGCCATGTATGCTACGGACAGACTCAGATATCTTGACAGAAAAGTAAGAAAAGATAAGGCTGTAGCGGAGTCTGCCGCTATGGCGGAGGAGTTGTTGAATGCAAGGAAATAATGTATACAGACCTTCGGTATCGATAGTCGGAGCAGGTCCCGGCAATACGGAACTTGTTACAAAAAAAGCCATGGAATGTATAAAAGCGGCGGATGTGATAGTATATGATAATCTCATAGATATATCCTTACTCAATCATGCAAGCCTTAATACGGAACTAATATATGCGGGTAAAGAAGCGGCTAATCATTACCTGAGCCAGAGAAGTATCATAGAGCTTTTGATGGATAAGGCAAGAGAGGGCAAGTATGTTGTAAGGCTTAAGGGCGGAGACCCCTATCTTTTCGGAAGAGGTTCCGAAGAGGCTCTGGCACTCAAGGAAGCGGGGATAAGTTACGAGATCGTATCGGGAGTGACCTCATCAATAGCTGTTCCCGCCTATGCCGGAATACCGGTCACGGACAGAAGGTTCGTCTCTTCATGTCATATAATTACTGCTCATAGAGAAGATGAAGCCGGTATAGATTTTGAAAACATATCAAAACTTGAAGGAACACTTGTATTTATGATGGGACTTTCAAAGCTCCATAATATAGTACACGGTCTGACATCACACGGCAAAGCTTCGAATACTCCGGTGGCTGTGCTTTCGGACGGAAGCAGATACAACAGAAGAAAATGTGTGGGAACATTATCCGATATAGAAGAAAAGGTAAAGGAGGCGAAACTTTTACCACCGGGCTATCATAGTGGTCGGTGAAGTGGTGACTTTATCCGGTGAACTGGATAATTTCCTTGAAAGATACAGCGATAAAAAGCTTTTCAAAAAGAAGATACTCCTGACCGGAACAAGATATATATGTAATAAAATAAAGGATGCTTTGGACGGTGAAGGCTGTGATATAGACGAGATCAGCATCATAGAAAGTGTGCCTATAGAAAGTGATTTCTATAACAATATAGAGAAATATATAGAAAGTCATGATTATCTGGTATTCAGCAGTGCTAACGGAATCAGAGTATTTTTCGAGAAATTAAAAGAACTTCATAATGTAGATCTAAGGAAACTTTCAAATATCAAGTTTGCCGTTATAGGAAAGGGAAGTGCTCAAACCCTAAGAAATTACGGATATATAGCCGACTTCGTTCCGACCAGCTTTTCCAATAAAGATCTTGCCGTTGAGCTTTGCAAGCAGCTTAAGGGCGAGAAATTGCTTTTGCTTAGGGCAAGGGAAGCTTCAAAGGAGCTTGTGGAAGAGCTTGAGGCAAATAATGTAGAATATACGGATATTTCCATATATGAGACATATAGGGACTACAGAAGAACCTTTGATATAAAAAGACTTATAAAGAATTATGATTATGTAGTTGTGGCATCCAGTATAACCGCACATACCCTATGTGAAATGGTGGAAGACAAGGCTTTACTTGAAGGTAGAGTATTGTCCATAGGACCTGTTACAACCGGCACTTGCAAAAGGCTGGGGGTAGAGCCGCTTATGTCGGCAAGGGAGTATAGTGTGGACGGCATAGTGAGGGCGCTGCTTCAATAAGATATTATAAAAAATCTCCTTGTAGTTTAGTCTTGCTCGCAGGACTTCGGATAAAGTATCGACAAATTTACACGGACTTAAAAACTTAACTTTATACAAAAGTTTGCGGACTGCACTTAAACAGTCCTCGTCTGTGAAATTTTTACCTCGCTTTATCCAAAGTGCTAATGCTTAAAGATTGAACTGTAAGGAGATTTTATGCTCTTTAAAAGTATGTAATTATTTGTTGAAACTGTGTCCTGCAATTTATTGCATAAGTATGTTAAATTACCTGTTGACTAAAGTAAATGAATTTAGGTTGAATAATTTCAAATCTTTAATCTTATGATGCACTGACTGCACATACTGCAATTCAAAATATCTGCAAAATACATTACATCCTAAACCTAAAACAGCATAAATCATTATTTTGTTAGCTGAAATATTGAATTTCAATGTACTAACCCCATTTGGGGTGTGGGAAGTTTGAGCAATTAAAAAAATATCATTTCTTCATTTTAGCTCCTTGTAGCTATCTTATTTACCCACATTGCGCTAACTTTGGGATAACACTTCTTTCTATTCATCAAAGAAAAACATCTCATTTAATTTATGGGAAAATCCTGATTTGGCTACGGAGGGTGAAGTAAGGGAATCAATTAAAAACACTATAAACTGTTCTTTGTCATTATTAACATAGACAGTTACGGTGAATCCTTGTAAACTTTTATCTTTTACGGAGTTATAGTCTATCTTATAGCTTTTTATAATACCTTCATCGGTAAGTGCCTTAGGATCGATTTTTTTTATAGATTTTTCTATCGCCGTTCTAACCCTATCACTTTTTACTACAGCTATCTCTTCCTGTCTTATAGCATATTGTGTAATGAAAAATTTTAATATAGGAAATCCTATTATTGAAAGTATTATTAAAAAGTATTATTATTAAAAAAATATATCTTTTCTTCATTTGTATTTCCTCTTTGGTCAAAAGCTGTCCTGTAATTTATTGCATAAGTATGTTAAATTACCTGTTGCCTAAAAGTAAATGAATTTAAGTCTAATAATTTCAAATCTTAAATGTAATGTACTCTTGAAATGACTTTATCTAAAACAATAATACAGTACAAACCTTACTGCTTATAAATGTATTAGTCTTTAAAAAACGGGCTTCTTTCTATAGTAACCTTACCTATATTTTCTTTGCTGAATGCTGAATTAGTGTAAGTTATCCAGTCTTCTATAACTTTGTCATAAAGTAGTTGATCGGCAGCTTTTCTGATTGATTCTACAGGAACACCGGCTTCATCCAAACACTTTTTGATTGTGTCAACCTTTTTACTGTGCTTTATGTCATACTTACTGATACTTTGGCTTACATAAACTTTTTCAACTAAAAGATTTTTATTTTTAAAATAGTCATAAACGATATAAATATTTGTATCTTCTTTTAGATGACTTGTATAAGATATTGAAAATATAGCTTCCGGAAAATTGAAAAAAAACCAAGTTAACCAAGATAAGCTATCTATAGTTGTATTGTCGGTATAACGCTCAAAAACCGAACCATCAATTTCATCATCCTTTCGTGGTCTGTCTTGTATACCGGGAATATTACTAAATGAAGAATATCCATAGGGAATATGAAATATACTTTCCTCGCCAAAATATATTTCATCAAATATATTTTGGTATTTTGGTTTGCTGTTATACTTAACAATTAAGGCTACACCTAAAAAAAGTATGGCTAATAAGGTGACTATAATGAGTTGTTTTTTCATTTATGGGTTCTCCTCGGATATATAATCAGTTAAATCATTGTTATGATTTTCTAAATTTTTAATAAAATTATAACCTACAGGATTTAAGTTTTTGAGTTCATCCATAGTTGGTACGGTAAATGGGGGGTGCGGACGATTTTTAGGTAGCTTTTTATCTGTCAGAATGTAAGTATCCTCTCCTGAGGGTTTGTGTATAACGTCAGAAACATATCCCACTTTTACACCATCTACAGTTATAAGTTCGCCGATATTGTAATCAATATCATATTCGGGGTATTGTTTCTTCATAATTAAAAAATTTTGTTTATCAGTATATTTCTCCATATCATTTACCATCCAACATATCATTCAGCTTACTTGATAAAACTAAAGATTCAACAGCTAAACCATCTGCACCACTGGAATTTATACTAAATTGTATATACAAGTCATTGTCATTGTTTAGGTATACAAAGAAATCAAGACCACCAAGACGATGGTGAGATACGGTATCAGGATCAAATTCATAACTTTTTATAATACCTTTTTCTGTAAATGCGTTAGGATCGTATTTTCTTATATACTGTTCAATTAATTCTTTAGTTGCATTACTGTCTGCTATATTTCTTACAATCTTTTTTTCTTCTTGTTTTGATGACATAAAACTCAACATAGGCACTCCTATTAATAATGTGATTATAATTAAAAAAACATATCTCTTCTTCATTGCTGCTCCTTGATGTTATCTGCTTTTTTTAGATACCTTTAATACAAAAATGAATCGGGGCGTTACCCCAATCCCCTTTTTTATTTTACAAAGCTTTTAATGATAGTAGAACCTTGATAAAGAATAGTTACTTCTGTAACTTCTGCAAGTTGCTTTGGTGTCGGATTTTCAGGTAGCTTTTTATCTGTCAGAATGTAAGTATCCTCTCCTGAGGGCTTATGTATAAATTCGGCGACTTAGCCTACTTTTATTGTTTCATCACCGTCTTTAATTGATATAAGTTCTCCAATTGTATAATCAGTATCTTTCTCTGGATATTGTTTCATAGCAATGTCAAAGTTTTGTTTATCAGTATATTTGCCCATATTTTCCCTCCAATAAATTAATAAGTTCGGGAGAAGGAGTAAAAGAACTTACGACAAGACCTCCTCCATTATTAGAACGCAAAGTAATTCTAAAATATAAATCACTAAGATTATTTACATATATAAGAAAATCAATTCCTCCCATAGGGTTCTGGGATATGGTTTTTGAATCAATTTCATAACTTTTTATAATACCATCATCTGTAAATGCATTAGGGTCGTATTCTTTTATATTCTTTTCAATTAATTCTGTTATTCTGACGCCATACACCGTATCTTTCATATATTGTTTAATTTCTTGCTTTGAAGCTATAAAACATAACATAGGCACTCCTATAAACAATGTTATTACAATTAAAAAAATATCTCTTTTTTTCATCTTTGCTCCTTGCAATTATGTGTTTCTTATTCTCTTAACAAAAAGGATCGGGGCTTTACCCCAATCCCCTTTGTGTTGGAAAACTGTAGTTTTATTTTACAAACCTTTTACTGCCTAAGTTCTTACCATTAAGTCCAAAGTTACGAGACAGTGCTTCATCATGCTGCTGCATAGCCTCAGCAGTCTTGGTAAGTTGAGTGTTGATCTGCTGTAAGCTTTGCAAATTGGGTTACCTTAGGTTTCAGTTCGTTAAACTGAGCGTCAAAGCCTTGGAATGCAGCACCTTCCCACTCGCTGCGAAGTTGCCCTTGGAGATTGCTTAGATTGGAAAGTATGGTATTAACGTCACTTGATGCCTTTCCGTAATCATTAGCTCCGGTTTGAAGTGTCTCAGGTGATACCCTTATCTGACCTGCCATAAAACCGCCTCCTTATATAAAAATATTTACAAAGTAATACTGAGATTTAATAAGAAGACCTACAAGGCATATAACTTATTGATTACACAGAAATTGTAACATATGCATAAAATAATAGCAAGTAAATAATATATGTATAACAATATGCATGTGATTTTTAAAATTAATTAATATATAGTATAATAAATAAAAAAAGGAAGTATGAAGATTTTTCAAGTATTAGTGTTATATTACAATTTCTAAAAAAACTTCTGCAATTGATTCATAAACTGTTGTTTTTTTCTTTCATCTAATTCTTCTCCAATATTTGAATTATTAGCTATGCATAGATTACATATACCTGACATAATTGCTAAACTTATTTCTATATCTGATATAGTATTGGATACAAGTGTGGCACAGTAACTCCGGATTTAGTTGTATGTCAATTTTGTTTTGTCCTAATAATCTATGAAAAGAAGAAAAATATTTTGAAGACAAGTCAAAACTTTGAAGTATAAAAGTACGTCCATTGCCTAGTGTAATTGGTATATTTTTCAAGGAGCCATCCTTACCTATGGTTAAATCAGGTATGCTGTCTTTATCAATGTCAATATAAGAAAAATCATCATATGAACTTGCTGATTGACCATTAGGGTAAAGAGTGCTGCCGAAATGATCAAACACATATGCTTTACCCATATGTTGACCTACTACATCAATTCTTGAATTATCCATAAGATGTACCTGACCTATAATATCCCACTTTATATATCCCAGCCCTATTATATCGTTAGTATCTATAAAAATATGTATTTTGGGTTGTAAAAGTTTGGCTTGTTCTTTTTCAGAATCACTCAAAAGAGGCTGTGCGTTAGGACCATTATAAGCATTGACTTCAATAATTCTTTCAGGATATTTACAACGGCAAGCGGCAACTTGGACGCCTGTACAACTGAGGGAATGTCCATACAAACGAAATCCGGCATTTGGATACTTAATCATGGAAGAATTTAGTGTATCAGACATATCGTCAAGTTGCTTTATGGGTTTAATTGTTTTTGTATTTCACATAGAAGGGGTGTTTTGGTATTCATACGAATTTCCGTCATAAATAGGAGTGCCTGTATATACGTGTGCGGCTATAGCTAAATCGGTAATAATCCAATCGGTTGGAATATCACGCAAGGGCTCATCCATAGTAGAACCTTGATAAAGCATAGTTACTTCTGTAACTTCTGCAAGTTGCTTTGGTGTCGGATTTTCAGGTAGCTTTTTTTATCTGTCAGAATGTAAGTATCCTCTCCTGAGGGTTTGTGTATAACTTCAGAAACATATCCCACTTTTTACACCATCTACAGTTATAAGTTCGCCGATATTATAATCAATATCATTTTTCGGGGTATTGTTTCTTCATAATTAAAAAGTTATGTTCATCAGTGTATTTGCTCATACTCGCCTCCAAATAAATCATCCAATTTACTTGATATAACAGAGGATTCAACAGCTGAATCACCTACATTATTAGAATTTAAAGTAATTCTTAAGTATAAATCAGGATCATTATTTATATATATAAAGAAACCGATGCCACCAAGGCGATGATGAGCTATGGTTTTAGAGTCAATTTTATAGCTTTTTATAATACCATTTTCTGTAAATGCATTAGGATCAATTTTTTTTATATATTGTTCAATTACTTCCTTTGTTTTATCTTCATACACAATATCTTTCATCTCTTGTTCCATTTGTTGTTTTGAAGCCATAAAATTTAACATAGGCACTCCTATTAATAATGTGATTATAATTAAAAAAACATATCTCTTCTTCACTGCTGCTCCTTGATGTTATCTGCTTTTTTTTAGATACCTTTAATACAAAAAAGGATCGGGGCTTTACCCCAATCCCCTTTGTGTTGGAAAACTGTAGTTTTATTTTACAAACCTTTTACTGCCTAAGTTCTTACCGTTAAGTCCAAAGTTACGAGACAGTGCTTCATCATGCTGCTGCATAGCCTCAGCAGTCTTGGTAAGTTGAGTGTTGATCTGCTGTAAGCTTTGCAAATTGGGTTACCTTAGGTTTCAGTTCGTTAAACTGAGCGTCAAAGCCTTGGAATGCAGCACCTTCCCACTCGCTGCGAAGTTGCCCTTGGAGATTGCTTAGATTGGAAAGTATGGTATTAACGTCACTTGATGCCTTTCCGTAATCATTAGCTCCGGTTTGAAGTGTCTCAGGTGATACCCTTATCTGACCTGCCATAAAACCGCCTCCTTATATAAAAATATTTACAAAGTAATACTGAGATTTAATAAGAAGACCTACAAGGCATATAACTTATTGATTACACAGAAATTGTAACATATGCATAAAATAATAGCAAGTAAATAATATATGTATAACAATATGCATGTGATTTTTAAAATTAATTAATATATAGTATAATAAATGAAAAAGGAAGTATCATAGGTGATTTACACAATGCACAGTCAAAGATGTTTGAAGTGGTTGAAAGAGAATATAAGACTATAAAAAGATATAATGAAAAACTTATGACGCTACTTAATTACCCCCATCTCAAATGAGGGTAATTAGTTAGGGATAAAGTTTTTTAAGTAAAACTGTTGAGACTAAAATTTACAGACTTTGCTTCACACCCCCCCCCAGCCTTTTCAGGTAACTCTATATCTGTAACTACATAAACATCTGCACCTGTAGGATGATGTATTACTTCCGCTACATATCCGACAGTAATATCTTTATCAGTTGGGTCGACTGTGTCTTTAGCTTCAATTACAATGGGATCTCCAATTTTATGTTTTTTATATTCTTGTTTAGCAATCAAAACATGCTGTTCATCAGTATAACTTGATACTGTGTTTGCTGCATCTTGAATGCTAATATCAGAAAATTTATTTGCGAATTTTGTAATATTATCAAAACTTTTATCATTCGGAATAGTCTATACCTCTTAGCATATCGTCAAGTTTACTGGACATGGAATATGCACCTATTTCAAGTCCATGGTGTTTATCAAATGAAAAGTTAAAATATAAGTCTTTATCTCCGTTTGCATACGCTAATATTGAAAAACCGCCCATAGGGTTAAGTTCTACTGAATCATAATCAATCTCATAACTCTTAATTATACCCTTTTTTGTAAAGGCTTTTGGATCCTGCCTTTTTATAACTTCTTCCATCAATTTTTTAGCGCTGTCACTTCTTGCAGTTCTTTGTATTTCTTGATTTATTTCTTGTTTCATTCTATAAAAATTTAACATTGGTACTCCTATAATTATTAATATTGCGATCAAAACTATATATCTTTTTTTCATCTTTGCTCCTTGTCGTTATCTGTTGTAGTACCTTCTACATGAAAATTAATCGGGGTAATTACAGATTCATGGTTTTAAAGAACTGTAGTTCTATTTTATTAACTTTTAGGGTTCAAGTCTTAACTGTTGAGTTTAAAATTATATAAAAACCTTGTTATAAATAAACCGATCGGTTCAAAGGTTTTTATGATAAACTATTGAGACTGAAATTTGTAGCACTGCCTTGTGAAGCGGTAGCAGTTGCTGCTTCACTGTAATTATCTCCGAAGCAGTCGGAGATAAAGGTAGAGAAGTAATTTAATATATTACTTTGTTTTATAGTTAAGTCGGTTACGCCGTCATTGTTTATATCAATTTCCGAAACAACACCGAAAGGTCTGACTAACTGTCCCATTTCATTAATAAGTTGACCTGAATTATTAAAGATATATGCATATCCAAGGTGTTGACCTATAAAGTCGATATCCTTATTATCAACAAGAAACACATGTCCCAGTGAAGGCATATTTTTATATTTCATACTTATAAAGTCCTTGGTATCTGTATAGATAAAAATTTTATCGGATAATATGCTCTTTTTTTCAATGCTGCATCCGTTAAAAGAAAATAGCCGTTAGGTCCGTTATAACAGATCACCTCAATGATTCGTTCTGGATAATTGCACAGATATGGTAATATTTGTAAAATTGTACTGGTCATGGAATGCCAGGTTATTCTGAATTTAGCATTTGGGTAATTATCCATGGATTGGTTTAATGTATCCAGACAATCACTGAACTGTTTTAGAGATACAGTACTTTCAACAGGTGTAACAGGAATATTTTTGGATGTAAGAATATGTCTGCCATAACCGGGATGACTGAGCAGTTTTGCTCAGGGCTTTGAGTTTGATATTTTATCTAATCCTATCTTATTATTTGAATACTCAGAGTTACTTCCTAACTTTGATGATACTTTAGATGACGGAAGTCTATCATACCCTTCCGTTGTTTTGGGATCCACAGTAGTAGAAATTTTACCGGCATTTTTTAATATGGTCATCCCCATATGAAGGTCAGTATCAATCCAATCATTATAAGTACCGTCAATACCATGAAAGGTAGAACCCTGGAAAAGGATATGTACTTCTTCAACTGATGCTCGCTGTTCAGGGGTAGGATCCTCAGGCAAGCATTTATCTGTTAAAATATAAGCATCCTCACCTGAAGGTTTATGTATAACTTCAGCGACATAGCCGACTAAAACCTCATCACCATTATTATCATTAATTATTATTGGGTTACCAACTTTATAATCTTTTGTATCTGGGTATTGTTTCCTCATGATTTGAAATTTTTCGCTATCAGTATAAGAAGTTTTTCTAATCATTTTGATCAAGCCCCCAAATATCAAAGAGTGTTGGAGTTATAGTATAAGATTCTATAACAAAATCCCCGTAAGTATTTCTATTTAATAAAACACTTATATATGAATCCTTATCATTGTTAATATATATACTAAACATTATTCCACCCATAGGGTTATCGGATATGGTTTCAGGGTCGATTTCATAGCTTTTTATACTACCTTCATCAGTAAAAGCCTTAGGATCGTGTTTTTTTATTAAATTCTCAATTAATTCTTTTGTTTCGTCACTGTATACAATATATGTCATAATTTGTTTCTTTTCAGTTTTTTTTGCTACACCGTTTAACATAGAAACTCCTAATAGTAATAATATTATTATCAGTATAGTTACAATTATCTGCTTTTTTGTCATTTTAGTTGCTCCTTACAGTTATATATTTTTTCATAACAGATCACAATATATCTAAAGCATCTTTTAGTTGCTGTGTCGGACCTAGTTTGCTTTTAGGTGGCATGGTAGAAATATGATTACCTGTTTTAGCTGCTAATGTAGCCGTGGGAATGTCGCTATGTATTCTGTATGCCATCGGGAAATCATTATCGATCCAGTCTTTTTTATTAAAAGAAGAACCCTGATAAAGTATAGTTACATCTTTTATATTGGCTAGTTCCTCAGGCGTAGGGTTTTTTGATAATTTTGTGCTTGTTACAACATAGGTATCTTCTCCCGACGGGTTATGTATTACTTCCGCTACATATCCGACGGTAATTTTATTGCCTGTATTCCTATCTTCAATAAATACTTCATCACTAACATCGTATTTTACATACTCTTTTTGGGCGATCAAAACATTCTGCTCATCTGTGTATTTTTGCATACTATCTTTCCTCCAACATATCACTGAGTTTACCGGAAATAGTGCCACCTCCTATATCAAGATATCCTCGATCTTTTTCAAATAAAAACCTCATGTATAGCTCTTTATCATTATTCATATATGTAGTTACAGTGAAACCGCCCATAGGGTTATGTTCTACAGAGTTATAATCGATTTCATAGCTTTTTATAATTCCTTCATCTGTAAAGGCTTTTGGATCTTTTCTTTTTATATGTTCTTCTATTAATTCTTTAGCATGTTCACTTTTTGCAACTCTTTGCATTTCTTGATTTATTCGCTGTTTCATTAAGAGAAAATTCAACATAGGCACTCCTATCAATAATATTAATACAATTAAAAAAATATATCTTTTTTTCATCTTTGCTCCTTGTCGTATCTGATTTTTACACATATCCTATACACAAAAAAGATCGGGGCTTTATCCCAATACTCTTTGTGTTGAAAAACTGAAGTTCTATTTTACAAACATTTTACTATCGAAGTCTTAACTGTTAATTTTGAAGTTACGAGATAGTGCGTCATCATGCCGCTGCATAGCCTCAGTTGATTTTGTAAGCTGAGTGTTGATCTGCTGTAAATTTGCAAACTTATATAAAAAACACAAAGTAACACTGTGATTTAATATATAGATATATCAAGTATGCAATTTATTAATCTCGTTTGAATTGTACCATATATATAAAATACCGACAAGTTAAAGAGAGATATATATAATAATTATATATAGAATTATAAAAAATGATTAATTTATAGTATAATTGATGAAAAAAACAACTTTGATTTACAAGTATGAAATATGGAAAAGGAATTTGGAAGAGCATTATGGCAGTGTGCTTGAAAGTTTTGTTTTTGCTTACATTATTGATGTCTTAATATTGTATAGTAAAGACAAAAACCATATTAAAGATAGTTTTATCAAAGTGACAAGGTACTTGCAGATATAGAAAAAGAAACTTCATTATGCTCTAATCTATATGGGAATACAGAACTTATATTTTCATAAAGTAAAGTTGAGGTATCTTTTTTTCACTTTTTAATTGTAGTGAAATATCAACGCATATAAAAGTCATGCTGCATATATAAGTATGTATTATTGGTTTGATTCAAAAAAATATTAAGCTTGGTGGACATTATGAAGCACTTATAACTAATGAAGAGGGGGCTTGGATGCTTATAATATGTATGATTGTTATGATGATTTTGTTCATTATAATAAGTCTAAAGAAGAAATAGAAGGTTCATTTAGTATGAAAATATATGAAATAGACAAGAAATAGGTAAATTGTATGAAAAAAATATTAATTTTATTAATTATATCATTATTTATATCGGGATGTACAAATCAACAAATTACTGATGAATATAGATTTAACGCATTTCTTATTCAGTACAAAAATAATAATAATTCTACAATAGGAGTTCTTGGTGTAGTGTACAACGATAGAATCTACTACTTTTCAGATGAAATGGGGCAAAGTGGAATTTACAGCATGAAAACTGACGGTTCGGATATTCGTTTTGAAGTCGAAGCAAAAGATATACAGAAATTACAGCTAAGAGACGGTAAACTATACTATCTTTATTATGAAGGAATTAGTTACGGGAAAAGTAATGAAAGATGGGGAAATAAAAGTTACTCGCTGAAAAGTAAGGATTTAATAACTGATGAGATAACGGAATATAAAGATATAGAAAGTAAAATAAAAGGTATAATGGAAAAATATCAGGAAAATGTTTATAGAGGGCTATGGGATTTTTATTACTTAGGTGATGATGAATTTATTGTAAGTTATTTGAATCCGGTAGTACCGGTAATGAATTTTAGGTTATTTAGTAATAAAATAAAGATAGATGGAGAGATTCCGGGATTATGCACAGCGGAAAGAATAAGTTTTGGTAAACATATTCATTCCATGAATTTGCGTAGCCCAAGTAAAGACAATTATTTATTAAGCTCCGGAACAAATGATTATGAAAATATAGGAACATACGATATGGCTGTCTATGATGTAGAATCAGATAGTGGGTTTACCCTTAGGGATAGTGTGCTATCGGATATATATATGTCAAATATATTTTTCAGACAGGAAAATAACTTGATTATAGGAAGTAAAAATTGCATAGCAAGCTATGATTTAGAAAAAAAGGAGATAAATAAAACCTGTGTTATAGATAAAGCGGAAAAGTTAATGCTTTTTGATAAGAAATATATTCTTGCTAAATTTAAGAACAGAGAAGAAATCTATGAGTTTGACAAAGAAGATTTTAGCGCACGGAAAGTTCTTACTAACAAAAAAGGCTATATAATAGATGTAAAAGATGACGGTTTTATAGTAATTGATAAGAAGTATCTGTATAAAAAGGATTTATCGGGTAAAGAGCTTTGGAAGGTAAAACTCGAAAAGAATTATATAAAAGATGAGGTTAAAGTAGAGATTGCAGGAGATTGGCTATTTATAAAATCATTTGACTTAAAAACCGAACAGTCAAGCTTGGAAGAAAAGATCGATTTGAAAAATGGAAAGAAAACAGAGCTTGAAAAGCTGATTAATTGATATAAGGGAGATAGCTATGTATATAAAAAGTGATAGACTTGAAATAGAGAGTATAAAAGCTGAGTTTTCAAAGGTATGTGAAGAACTATCCGAATACATAAATATTAATATAGATCAAAGAAGTACAATTTTTAGGTAATATAAGGGTAAAACGCAGTATAGAGTTTGAAGAGGATTTATCTAAAGATGTTGAGAAAATTATAAGTGGTTTTGTATCAAAAATAGATAAAACCAATAAAGAATTTGAGGATATAGATGATGATATAGGAACTAAAATAAAAAAGCAGGCATATAAACAATAGGTAATAACCATTACCCTGCGATAATGTGATAATAATGAGTTAAGAGGAAAAGAAGGATACGATAGCAAAATAACCGGATACATTTCGGGAATTTTATGCAATTAGCATGAAAGCGGAAGGATTGAAAATATGTAGTGCCATATAGACGGGAGGTAGCTTGGTGAATGAAGAATGTTTGATCTGCAAGGCAGAACCGGAATATCTTGAATCGGATATTTTAATGGAGTGTGAGCTTTGCTATCAAAAGGGAAACAGCAAAATTCAGTTTAAATAAGTCTTTTATGTTGACTTCGGATAATATAGCGACTGTAGGTAATTATTTAGCTTTGGTTGAGTTTAATAAAGAAATATTCGGGTATAAGCTTTTAATTTTAGACCCGACATATAAAATAGCCAAGAACAGATTTCCGGGAGTTGACAGATTTAATAAAGGTTCTGACATAGAAAATGTAAGCAAAACAATTTTAGAAGATCTCAAAAAAAGAATAGATGAGCCTGATAAGGACTATCCTTCATGGATAGTAATAATTCCGGACATAGTCAACTTTATATCAAACTCAGCTATCAAGGAAGCGGACTATAAATTACTCATTACGGAAGGGGCGAAGTATGGAATAACATTGGCTTTTGTAGGTTTGTACAGTGATTTGGTAACAAGTTATGATTCAAATGTAAGGCTAAGTAAGCAGCTGGTAGAACAGGTATTTATAGGTATGAGAATAAGTGATCAGGATCATACAAGATATCCATATATTTTTAACGAACCATATCTTAAACCTGTAGAAGGGCATATACTTTGTCCGGAGGGGTATGAGAAGGTGATGATAGTTAGTGGAAATGAGTAGGAGCACAAAATATATTATGGTCATGAGGTGAAAATAGAGTAACTATAAGTAAAGTTAATAAGAACTGTAAAAATAATTGTAGAGGAGTATGATTGAAATATGGAACAGAAAAAGAAATTAAAAACATGGCATATAACTTTAATAGTAATAGCTTCAATAATATTACTTATAATGCTTCCGTATCTTAGTATGCAGATAGAAATGCGGATGGTGGTAAGAAGCAGAGAAGTAAGGGAGTTGATAGAGGAGTATATAAAAAGAGAAGATCCAAAAGCATTTACAGAAGAAGGAGTTATTAAAAGTTACAAGATAGATTACGGCAGTGTATATCATAATCCTATGGGTGGAGTTGAGGTAGAAGTATATATGAATAAAGATAAAGAACAATATATATTTTTTTAATAGATAAATATAATGGACGCTTAGAATTACAAGGAACTACAGTAAGTAAAAAAATATATAAACAGTTGGAGGAGTAGTTTGTGATTAATTATAATGATAAACAAAAATATGTTAATTGCCAAAAAAAGAATACCCTAAAAAAATTCATATAGTTTAGGCGAAAAATTACACATAGATTATAACGGTCATCAAATATATATAGGAACTGTATTGGATGATATTCATAAAGATTCGGGAGAAGATACATATGTGTTAACAGATATAGCTTTGCCTGAAAATCCAACAGCAAAATATTATGCAAAGGTTAAAGAAATAACAATACTTTACCAGGGTTCAACTCTAAATACTGATGATTGGGTAGTTACAGACTTTGATATAGCTGCTAAACTTCCTGATAAATATACAGATATAAGTTATAATACAAATGGTAGAGAAACAGTTACGGTTAAAGCCAAAGATCCCAATACAGTAGAAGTTCCACCACAACAACTCAAAGATGCTGCTCAAACACTGGACGAAATCATGGAAAAGTATCCTAATGCTAAGATAACTATTTATGGTCATTCATTAGGTTCGATGAATGCTCAATATGCAATGGCATCTACCAAGTATCCCGAGGGAATTGCAGCAGCTTATTTGTATAACGGTCCTAATATATATAGATTTTTAACACCCGAGCAAAAAGAGCAGGTAGCAGATTTGTATTTTAATATATATAACTATGTGGATATATATGATTTTGTAAGTATGACAGGCAGAGGGTATAACCAAATTTAATATGAAAGTATATGAAATAGGTAAGTAACAGGAGACCGGCTATGAAAAGATTAATAAGTATATTATTTATAGTAGTATTATTATCAGGTTGCATAAACCAACAACTGACTGACAAGTATACATTTAATGAATTTATGATAGGATATAAGTCTAATAGCAAGGCAGGTATAGGAACAGTAGGGGTGGAATATAATGATAGAATTTATTATTTTTCACAAGAAAGCGGAGAGAGCGGAATATATAGCATGAAAACTGACGGTTCAGATATTCGCTTAGAAACAGAAGCAAGGGATGTGCAAAAGTTACAGGTGATAGATAATAACTTATATTATTTAGACTATAATGGAATAAGTTATGGTTCCAATAAAGAAAGATGGGGAAATAAAGCTTATTCATTAAAAAGCAAAAATTTAGAAACTAATGAGATAAAGGAATATAAAGATATAGAAAATAAAATAAAAAGTATAATGGAAAAATATCGTAAAAATAATTACAGAGGACTATGGGATTTTTATTATTTGGGGGATGATGAATTTATAGTTGGTTGTTTAGATCCTCAGGTGCCGACAATGCAATTTATATTAGTGAATAATAAAATAACAACAGATGGAACTGTTTTTGATCTGAACAAAGCGGAAAGGATCAGTTTAGAAAATATAAACCTTTTTGAATTGCATAAAGTAGGTGAGGATGATTATTTTGTATCAGATGCAGGAACAAATACATACTATGGAATCAGTGTGGGCAGATTTTCGGTTTATAACAGTATTATAGATAGCGGCTTTACTGTAAGAGACAGTGTGATAAAAGGCGTGGGATCTATGGATATTTGCTTTAAAGAAAATAATAATTTAATTATGCGAGGTAAAAACTGCATCGCAAGCTATGATTTAGAAAAAAAGGAAGTAAATAAAACCTGTGTTATAGATAAAGCGGAAAAGTTAATGCTTTTTGACAAGAAATATATTCTTGCTAAATTTAAGAACAGAGAAGAAATCTATGAGTTTGACAAAGAAGATTTTAGCGCACGGAAAGTTCTTACTAACAAAAAAGGCTATATAATAGATGTAAAAGATGACGGTTTTATAGTAATTGATAAGAAGTATCTGTATAAAAAGGATTTATCGGGTAAAGAGCTTTGGAAGGTAAAACTCGAAAAGAATTATATAAAAGATGAGGTTAAAGTAGAGATTGCCGGAGATTGGCTCTTTATAAAGTCATTTGACTTAAAAACCGAGCAGTCAAAACTTGAAGAAAAGATCGATTTGAAAAACGGAAATAAAACAGAGCTTGAAAAGCTGATTAATTGATATAAAGGAGATAGCTATGTATATAAAAAGTGATAGACTTGAAATAGAGAGTATAAAAGCTGAGTTTTCAAAGGTATGTGAAGAACTATCCGAATACATAAATATTAATATAGATCAAAGAAGTACAATTTTAGGTAATATAAGGGCAAAACGCAGTATAGAGTTTGAAGAGGATTTATCTAAAGATGTTGAGAAAATTATAAGTGGTTTTGTATCAAAAATAGATAAAACCAATAAAGAATTTGAGGATGTAGATGATGATATAGGAACTAAAATAAAAAAGCAGGCATATAAATAATAGGTAATAACCATTACCCTGCGATAATGTGATAATAATGAGTTAAGAGGAAAAGAAGGATACGATAGCAAAAGAACCGGATACATTTCGGGAAGTTTATGCAATTCGCATGAAAGCGGAAGGTTTGAAAATATGTAGTGCCATATAGATGGGAGGTAGCTTAGTGAAAGAGGAATGTTTGATCTGCAAGGCTTCACTTGAATATCTTGAGTCGGATATAGTTATGGAGTGTGAGCTTTGTCATAAAAAAGAAAATAGCAAGACGAGGTGTGTTAACAATCACTATGTGTGTAATGAGTGCCATACTCAGGGGCTTGACAGTATCATCGGCTTATGCATGAGAGAAGAATCAAAGAACCCGATTGAAATAATAGAAAAAATTATGTCAATGTCGTTTTGTCACATGCATGGTCCGGAGCATCATGTTATGGTTGGTTCTGCACTCCTTACAGCATATAAGAATGCAGGAGGAGATATTGACCTTAAAGTGCATTGATAGAGATGATGAATCGTGGCAAGTGCGTCCCGGGAGGTGTATGCGGATTTTGGGGAGCTTGCGGAGCAGGAATCAGTTCGGGGATATTTATTTCCATTATTTCAAGATCCACACCGCTTACTGAGGAACCTTTTGCTCTGTCACATAAAATGACCGCTAAGTCACTTGGAAAGATAGGTGATGTGGGAGGTCCTCGCTGTTGTAAAAGAGACTCATTTTTATCTATAGGGTCCGCCGTGGATTTTGTTAAAGAACATTTCTCTGTTGAGATGGAAAAAACTGAAACAGTGTGCCGTTTCAATGAACAAAACAATCAGTGTATCAAAAACAGATGCCCATTTTTCAGGGCAAATTATTGATACAAATATAATTGTAAAAGTCAGAAAAGGAATTGATAAGAAATTCCCAGATACATCGGAAGAAGATAAAAGCTATATTTTTAACTTGATTATGTCAAGACCGGTGTATAATGGAATTAAATGGGATCAAACTTCAGGAGATTTAAAATTATTATTTCATGGAGATGAAAACAATAAGATTTATACTGAGTTAGGAATTAGTGAGTCTGAATATCTAAAAGTAACCTATAATATAGGTTTACAACCAAGCCTTGGTAATGATGATTATAAAGCTGATTTAGATGCTGATAATATTGTTAATCTTTACAATAATTCCTCAGAAGATTACCTCACTGTAGTAAATACATATTATAACGATATTGAAAGTGGAGCATTAAATAGAGCTGATGAATTATTGGTACTTTAAATTATCGTGTGGGTTTGAAAAAAAGTGAACTCTAAATTATCGTGTGGGTGAGGTTTTTCATAAACTCTAAATTATCGTGTAGGTACCAATGAAATCAAGAGCACTTCAAGCTCAAATGCCTGAAGTGCTTTTTGAATGCTTACTCTCTAATTTTCTTGTATGTACCTCTTTTTCTTTAGGAACACTATCACTGTGCAGGCTATCGTTTAGTGCATATTGAACATCTTTCGAAAGCGAATAGATAACTCTCTTTCTGAAGCGATTAAAATTACTAATTCCTCTAGATACTGCTAGATAAGTACGCAGTTTTCCGTTAACATTTTCAGTGAATGAGTTAGATAGTTTCCTGTCATCATAGGGTCTAAGATATGAGTTCAAAATTTCATCCCTCCAGTTAATGAGTATCTCTGTAAACTCATTAAACTGCCTAATTCCGGATGTTTTAAAGGCTTTAAGCATATCATCATAAAGGTTGGTAGCTTCATCATATGAGCAGTCTTTATTCATATTTCGATAAAGCTCTTTAAGACTATACGCTTTAGATAATTCAGGAAAATTCTTGAATATCATTTCTCTTAAATCTCTCCTGTTAAGCTTGCATTTAAAACGTGAATTGTATACCTTGTCATTATCAAGGTATACACTATCTTTTGTAAGAAGATGGCTCCATTTCTTAAGCAGATAATATGCATTTGAACCATACGGTGACATGTTCATTAAGTCTATTCTAAGACGTTCAAAACCTTGGGTAAGATGCTTTATGACATGAAAAGGATCTACAGCTATTACACAGTTAGGAAAGTATGTTCTTGCAACATCTTTATACGGTTCCCACATATCGATAGTAACATATTTTACCCTAAGTCGTTCTTCCCTTGGGATATTAGAAAAGAATAGAGAAAGTGCCATTTTGCTTCTTGAATCAAGTACATCCCAAACGGTTCGTCTTTCGTTATCTACTAATATACAAAGGTAACTTGAGTTACGCCTTGATAACTCATGACTGTGTAATTCATCTATCCCAAGGCACTCAGGAAGAGGTCTTGGAGCTATGGTGATATATGAATCAATATACTTGCTGAGCTGTGTTGTAGATATACCCAATTCATCTGATATCATGGTGAGATTGTAGTTGAGATTCCCGATAAGTCTAAGTGCATTTTGCATGAGAAAGAAAGAAGAATTAAAACCATTGAAAGCAAAAGGATTTCTTTCTAAGATAGTTTTCCTGCACTCTTTACAAATATACCTATTTGCATAATATCTGATAATGCCTTTATGATTCCTAAGTGCGGGATGTTTGATTAGCCTTAATTTATGACCGTGTCCAATCATATTTGCACCACAGTAAGGACAGAGCATAGGCTTTCGGACAAGCATGATATCATAGAAAATTGTACCATCGATAGATGTAATGTCCGATTTTTCAATGTCAGAATTAGTGACATTAAGCATAAGTGTGGTAAAATCAATATTTGGAATGATAAATTCCTCCCTTCATAGTGATATATTGAGACTGCAAATCAATCATATCCTATGGAGGGATTTTTTGCACCCACACGATAATTTAGAGTCCACCCACACTCATAAAAAAAGAGGGTGAAAATCACCCACACGATAATTTAAAGTCCACCCACACCCACACGATAATTTAGAGTGCCATTTTAAATTGTATTTTATAAATTGTATTTTATAAATCGCACTCCTTTTAAAATGTAGTAGATGACCGAAAAATTGAAAAATTATAAAAATCAGTCAGTTAGCATTGATAAATCTCGATATCTGTGCTAGAATGAAACCATAAATTTAATAAATTGAAATTATGCTAAAGGAAATAAGTTTGAGCAATTGCTTGATTAAAAGGGAATTTGGTGTAAATCCGAAACGATCCCGTCACTGTGATAGCCGGCTTCTTGCATTTGCCACTGAGTATTTACTTGGGAAGGCGCAAGAAATGATAATGCTTAAGTCAGGATACCTGCTTATTTTTTCGTAGGATTCTTGCGAAAGACAAGAAAAACCTGTAAAGATATCTAGTTTTGCTGTTTTTTTTAAGTTGGACGCGAGGTTCAACTTTTTTTAATGCAGAATATTTCAATTTCGTAGTAAAAAGAAAGGAATACTAAAATGAAAAAGATTCTATCATTGGCTTTGGTTCTCACTATGGTCGCAGTCTTATTTGCAGGTTGTGGCGAAAATAGCGGATCGGATAGCAATAGCGGAGAGAAGGTGCTGAATTTTGGCTGCCAGATGTATACCGACGGCGTGGTAAACAGCGTATTGGATGAGAACGCCGGCTGGAATGCCATGCGTTACGGAATCACGGAAGCACTTTTTAAGTTTAATGACAAAATGGAGGTTGAGCCTTGGCTTGCGGAGAGCTACACCGTAAACGATGAACATACCGAATGGGTAATAACATTGAAGAAGGGTATCAAATTTTCAGATGGAGATTTGCTGACTCCTTCAAAGGTTAAAGCGACATTTGACTACCTAAAGAAAAACGGACCGTCGGGATCGGCAAAACCTGAGAAATATCTTGAGTTTGAGGCAAAGGTTACTGCAGATGACGATGCAAATACTATTACCATAGTAACATCAAAGCCTTATGCTAACTTGGCAGGACAGCTTGCACATCCAACTATGGCAATTATAGACGTAGAGCATACAAAGAATTTTGATAACGGTGTAATAGGAACAGGACCGTACATGATTGAAAAATTCGAAGGTGTCGGTGTCGGATATACAATGGTTAAAAATCCGAATTATAGAGAAGATGTTCCATATGACAAAGTAAACATCATGTTCATGGGAGATGCTTCTGCAAAGACAATGGCTCTTCAAAGCGGTCAGGTAGACCTCGTGGAAAATATTACCAATGTTTCGGACATCAAAGAATTCCAAAAAAACAAGGACTTTACAGTTGACATAGCATCAGGTGTTCGTTGCGGTTTCTCGTGGATGAACTTTAAAGGAATACTTGCAAATAAGACGCTTAGACAAGCGATACTCATGGGTATTGACAATGATACAATTTGCAAGTCAAAGACAATTGGCGGATTGTATACTCCGGGATTTTCGGTATTGCCGTCAACACTTAATTACGGTTATGACAAATTAAAAAATCCGTATGAATACAATCCTGAAAAAGCCAAAAAAATCTTGGATGATGCGGGAATAGTAGACACAAACGGGGATGGAATCAGAGAAATTGACGGTAAGAATATCGAGCTTAGATATGTATCTTACGAAAATAGGTTGCTGAACGACTTTTCAAATGCACACATACAGTATCTAGCAGAAATTGGAATCGGCTGCAAAGCGGATTACGGTTCATCTGACGATCAGTGGAGCAAACTCGCTGCAGGAGAATACGATTTTAACAATAACAACTGGACTACTGTAGGAACAGGAGATCCGTTTGCATATATGGCAAACTGGGCTACTGACAGTACATACTGTAGCTATTCAAATCCGGCATACGACAAACTTTATAATAAGCTAAAAGGGGAGATGAATCCTAAGAAGCGCGCTGATTTGATATTCCAAATGCAGCAAATACTCGTAGATGATGCAGTGGCAATCATAGACGGATATTATAACTCTTCGATGATTTATTCAAAGAAAGTTGGACAGGCACATATTCATACGGCAGATTATTATTGGCTGACTACGGAAATAAAGCCTGCAAGCTAGAAATGTTAAAGCTCCTGTCATTTAGAGTACGATGACGGGAGCTTTTTGTATAATTTAATTGAAAGGTAGTGGACAGATTTGAATAAGAAACAGATTTTAATTCGTCTTTTCCAAATAGTTATAGTACTGATAGGTATCAGTTTTATAACATTTATTTTGACATATCTATCGCCGGGAGATCCTGTGCGTAATATGTATACGGCGACGGGCGTAATGCCTACGCAAGAGATGATAGAGCAAACAAGGGAGGAACTTGGGCTAAACGACCCGTTTGCCATTCAATATTTTCGCTGGCTTTCAAATTGCCTTCATGGAGATTTTGGAAAATCCTATTCTTTGAATAAGGATGTAATGGAGTTGCTGGCGGGAAGGATATTGCCTACGCTTAAACTCGCCGGGCTGTCGCTTGCGATGATGCTTGCTATTTCAGTGCCTCTTGGTGTAGCATCGGCGTTGAAAAAGAACACAATTCCGGATTATATCATAAGGGGAATAACGTTTTTAGGCTGCTCTATGCCAAATTTTTGGGTAGGACTTTTACTCATGCTTTTGTTTTGTGTAAAACTGAGAATATTTCCGGTTATAAGCGCAACAGGAGATTTCAGAGGATTGTTTACCCGCGCTTACGCTTGCTATTGCAATGTCGGCAAAATATACAAGACAGGTTAGAACGGCGGTACTCGAAGAGCTTAACCAAGATTATGTAACGGGAGCTGAAGCTAGGGGAATTAAGAGAAGCAAAATTATTTGGGGGAATGTGTTTCCGAATGCTTTACTTCCTCTCGTAACCATGCTTGGACTGTCAATTGGTAGTTTACTGGGGGGAACAGCGGTAGTTGAAGTAATATTTTCATATCCGGGACTTGGTAATCTGGCAGTTTCCGCTATTACATCTAGCGATTACAATTTAATTCAGGGGTATGTGCTGTGGATGTGTTTGATTTATATGACGGTAAATCTGCTTGTAGATGCATCGTATATGTATATAGATCCGCGTATGAGAATAAAGGAGTAGCTCTATGAAAGTGGTAAAATTTTTAAATGCAAACAGGCAGTTTACTTTATTCTTATTTTTAGCCTGTCTTATAGTTTTAGTGGCGATATTTGCACCTGTTGTTACGGGAGGAGTGGATCCGTTAAAGGGCAATATTTCCAATGCTCTTATGGAACCTTCAAAAGAACACATTTTCGGTACCGACAAGATGGGGAGAGATATATTTGCCAGAGTAATATACGGAGCCAGAATTTCTCTTACATCAACATTCGGCGTTGTAGGCTTGGTATTTGGTAGGTACGATAATGGGCGTATTGGCAGGATACTTTAGAGGTTTTGTGGATTCTGCGATAATGCGTATTGCAGATATGATGCTTGCATTTCCGGGGCTTGTTTTGGCACTTGCAGTGGCAGGAATCATGGGAGCAAGTATTCGAAATGCTATAATAGCAATAGTAATTGTAAACTGGACTAAATACGCAAGACTTGCGCGCTCGCTTGTTTTGAAAATAAGGGACAGAGACTATGTGTCGGCGGCAATAGTAACAGGCTCAAAGACGCCATATATGCTATTTAGGTATATGCTGCCAAATGCCTTACCAACGTTGATTATTACAGCCGCAACGGACATAGGCGCGATGATGCTTGAACTTGCGGCACTTTCTTTCTTGGGGTTCGGAGCGAAACCGCCCGCACCGGAATGGGGATTTATGCTTAATGAAGGTAGAGCTTCAATGCAAACTGCACCATGGCTTATGATTTTCCCCGGACTTGCAATTTTTATAGTAGTTGTTGTATTTAATATGCTGGGAGATTCAATCAGAGACATTTTGGATCCAAGGTCTGAATAAGGAGCGGTGTGATGTTAAAAGTAGATAATATAACAATTTCATATAAAGGCAATCCTGTGGTGAAAAATTTCAGTATGGATATGGAAAGAGGACGGATTATCAGTTTGGTAGGAGAGTCGGGAAGCGGAAAGACATCGGTAATTCGCGCGATTTTAGGACTTTTGCCTATAGGAGGGGAAGTGTCTTCGGGAGATATAATTTTTGACGGAGAATCTCTTCTTTCTTATTCGGAGGACAAGTGGAATCAAGCGCGCGGCACAAAGATCTCGATGATATTCCAAGACAGCGGTGCAATGATGAATCCCACCAGAAAGATAGAAAGTGTATTTACAGAGTATATTTGACGCATGAGGAAATTTCGAAGCAAGAAGCGTGGCAAAAAGCGAAAACGATGCTTGAACGCATGAATTTACCAAGTGCGGATAATGTAATGAGATCTTATCCGTTTCAGCTTTCCGGAGGTATGCGTCAACGCGTAGGTATTGCTATGAGCATGACGTATAGTCCTGAGCTTTTGCTTGCCGATGAACCGACATCTGCGCTTGATGTAACTACGCAGGCGCAAATAGTAAGGCAGATGATGGAACTTAGAGATGAGTATAATACGAGTATTATAATGGTAACTCACAATATGGGAGTAGCGACATATATGTCGGATTACATTATAGTAATGAAAGACGGAAATATAGTCGATGAAGGTGATAGAAATCATATACTGAAGGAATCTGAAAGCGAATATACTAAAACGCTCATAAAAGCGGTTCCGTCTATGGGAGGTGAGCGATATGTATGATATCGGTGAGGTAATACTGGAAACAAAAAACGTATCGAAGCATTTTCCTGCTTCGGGAGGTAGAACCCTTATTGCAAACAACGATATAAACCTCAAAATGTATAAGGGAAAAACGCTTGGACTTGTGGGAGAGTCGGGTTGCGGAAAAAGTACACTTATGCGCATGCTCATATCTTTGGATGAACCGACATCGGGACAGATTCTTTTCAAAGGCGAAGATATTTCAAAACTCAAAGGTGAAGAAAAAAGGCTTAATCGGCAGTATATACAAATGGTATTCCAAGATCCGACATCATCATTCAATCCTAAAATGAAAATACGGGATATAATCTGCGAGCCGCTTATGAATTTTGGCAGAATCAAACCGTCTGAAAAAGACGAGGCTTGTAAAAAACTGCTGAAAATGGTTGAATTGCCTGAAGAATTTGTTGACAGATATCCGCACAATATGAGCGGCGGACAAAGACAAAGGGTGGCGATAGCAAGGGCACTTGCACTTGAACCTGAAATAATTATAATGGATGAGGCAACCTCGGCGCTTGACGTGTCGGTGCAAAAGACTATTATTGAGCTTATAGTGAAGATACAAAAAGCGAAGGGTATTACAATAGGTTTTATTTGCCACGATATAGCTTGTATTCAGAGTTTTTCGCATTATGTAGCGGTTATGTATTTAGGTAATGTGGTGGAGCTTTTACCTTCGGAAATATTGCAAAAGGCTCTCTACATCCATATACAAAGGCACTGGTGGCTTCGATATTCGACATAAATATGGATTTTTCAAAACCGATTGAAAGTTTGGATAATGAAGTCCCAAGTCCGCTTGATGTACCGAAGGGATGCCCGTTTCAAAGCAGGTGCAATAAATGCATGGATATTTGTTTGAAAGAAGCGCCTAAACTTAAGGAAGTGAGTGCAGGTCATAGCGTGGCATGTCATTTGTACGATTAAATTTAATAATATAATGTAAATAGCCCGAGTAATCTGAACAAGAAATCTGCTTCGGGCTTATTTTGAAGGATAAAAATATGCACGAAATCGAAGATTCTAAAACGGCTTATAAAAAATATCTGGAAGTTGCGCTTCCTGCTGCAATGCAGGGGCTTCTTTTGGATTTGATGCTTGCAATAGATCTTGCAATGGTAGGAGGACTGGGTGCAGATGCACTTGCTTCTGTTGGAATCATGAGTCAGCCGAGGATGGTTTTGCTGGTACTTGTACGTTCGCTATCCGTAGCTGTTACGGCTATGGTTGCACGCAGAAAAGGCGAGGGAAGAATTTCCGAGATGAACGGAATACTTAAGCAAGCGATAGCGTTGACATTTTTGATATATATTCCAATGCTTATTGCCGCATTTTGCTTTTTGCCTGAAATAATATCGTTTGCAGGCGGTGAAGGTGAATTGATAATCGAAGGGGCGGTGTACGGAAAATACATAGTTGTAGGGCTGTTTTTTGCGGCTTTTACACAAATTGTAAGCGCTGCATTGATCGGCATAGGTTATACAAGGGTTGTTTTTAAAGCAAATGCGGTAGGTAATGTGGTAAATACTATATTCAATATCCTGCTTATACATGGAATTTGGCTATTTCCGAGGATGGAAATAGCAGGGGCGGGACTAGCCACATTGATTGGAAATATTATTACAGCGGCGATAATATTTGTTGTAATCCTAAATAAAAATCACGAGCTTAATATTGTAGACGGCTCCTCGTGGAGATTTTCGAAAACTAATGCGCATACTTTTTTGAAGATCGGTTTGCCGGCGCTTGGTGAGCAGTCCTTTGAAAGGTTCGGTATGTTCACATACACCAAAATGGTTGCGGGGCTTGGAGTACTTCAACTTGCTACACATCAGGTTTGTATGAATTTGACAGATATTTTTTATTCGTTTTCTATGGGACTTGGCTATGCAAGTGCAGCACACACGGGGCAATGGCTTGGAAAAGGTCGTGAGGATGCAGCAAAGGAGTATGGCAAAATCGGGCTTAAGGTTGGAGTTTTGATAGCGGTAGTCTTTGCGCAATATGTATAATCGGCAGACATATATTGATTGATATTTATACGGATGACACGGAGGTTATAAAGCTGGGCTCGAATATAATTATCATCCTTGCAATTGCATCTTTTCCGCAAGCAATTCAACTTGTGTGTTCGGGGGTATTGAAAGGGGCGGGCGACAGTTTCTATGTGATGATTTATTCGCTTTTTGTTATTGCGATATTCCGTCCTATTTTGACTTATGTATTGTGTTTTAAATTTAATATGGGATTATATGGCGCTTGGATAGCGGTGATAACCGATCAGAGCCTTCGAATGGTATTTTCTTATACAAGATTTAAATATGGAAAGTGGGTGCACATAAAAATATAATTGCAAAAGATAAAAAAAACAGCCATATGTGAGGCTTGGTTGCTCAGGCTTTACATTATGGGTACTTTAAATTATCGTGTGGGTTTGAAAAAGTAAACTCTAAATTATCGTGTGGGTGAGGGTTTTTTCATAAACTCTAAATTATCATGTGGGTACCAATAAAATCAAGAGCACTTCAAGCTCAAATGCCTGAAGTGCTTTTTGAATGCTTACTCTCTAATTTTCTTGTATGTACCTCTTTTTCTTTTAGGAACACTATCACTGTGCAGGCTATCGTTTAGTGCATATTGAACATCTTTCGAAAGCGAATAGATAACTCTCTTTCTGAAGCGATTAAAATTACTAATTCCTCTAGATACTGCTAGATAAGTACGCAGTTTTCCGTTAACATTTTCAGTGAATGAGTTAGATAGTTTCCTGTCATCATAGGGTCTAAGATATGAGTTCAAAATTTCATCCCTCCAGTTAATGAGTATCTCTGTAAACTCATTAAACTGCCTAATTCCGGATGTTTTAAAGGCTTTAAGCATATCATCATAAAGGTTGGTAGCTTCATCATATGAGCAGTCTTTATTCATATTTCGATAAAGCTCTTTAAGACTATACGCTTTAGATAATTCAGGAAAATTCTTGAATATCATTTCTCTTAAATCTCTCCTGTTAAGCTTGCATTTAAAACGTGAATTGTATACCTTGTCATTATCAAGGTATACACTATCTTTTGTAAGAAGATGGCTCCATTTCTTAAGCAGATAATATGCATTTGAACCATACGGTGACATGTTCATTAAGTCTATTCTAAGACGTTCAAAACCTTGGGTAAGGTGCTTTATGACATGAAAAGGATCTACAGCTATTACACAGTTAGGAAAGTATGTTCTTGCAACATCTTTATACGGTTCCCACATATCGATAGTAACATATTTTACCCTAAGTCGTTCTTCCCTTGGGATATTAGAAAAGAATAGAGAAAGTGCCATTTTACTTCTTGAATCGAGTACATCCCAAACGGTTCGTCTTTCGTTATCTACTAATATACAAAGATAACTTGAATTACGTCTTGATAGCTCATGGCTGTGTAATTCATCTATCCCAAGGCACTCAGGAAGGGACCTTGGAGGTATGGTGATATATGAATCAATATACTTGCTGAGCTGTGTTGTAGATATACCCAATTCATCTGATATCATGGTGAGATTGTAGTTGAGATTGCCGATAAGTCTAAGTGCATTCTGCATAAGAAAGAAAGAAGAATTAAAGCCATTGAAAGCAAAGGCATTTCTTTCTAAGATAGTTTTTCTGCACTCTTTACAAATATACCTATTTGCATAATATCTGATAATGCCTTTATGATTCCTAAGTGCGGGATGTTTGATTAGCCTTAGTTTATGACCGTGTCCAATCATATTTGCACCACAGTAAGTACAGAGCATAGGCTTTCGGACAAGCGTGATATCATAGAAAATGGTATCATCGATAGATGTAATGTCCGATTTTTCAATGTCAGAATTAGTGACATTAAGCATAAGTGTGGTAAAATCAATATTTGGAATGATAAATTCCTCCCTTCATAGTGATATATTAAGACTGCAAATCAATCATATCCTATGGAGGGATTTTTGCACCCACACGATAATTTAGAGTCCACCCACACGCATAAAAAAAGTGGGTGAAAATCACCCACACGATAATTTAGAGCGCCAATTTATTAAGAACAATAAATTGGATTATATCCAAAATGAAATATTGCAGGCAAGCAGTTACATAAGTGAAACCACATCATCTTTTGATCCATATGGCTACCCTGTAGTAGAATTTATTACTCCAAATATGGATGAACTTAAAAACTTAAATCCTGTAGGTTATAATTTTATTAAAAGTTTGGAAAATCATGAAAATAATTTAGTTGACTATATAAATAATTAGGAGTGTTTGCTAAATGAAAAGAAAAATAATTATAACTATAATCGGAGTTGCTATACTTGCCGCTTTTATTATAAATTATATGCTAAATACCAAGATACGGAATATATTTGATGAGATATATTACGGTGAAGAAAGTATCTTTCATATTCCTTATGGCAGTTCTTCATTTGAAAATATTCCGGGTATTAAAAAACAATCCCGAAAAGATTATAAGTTCGATGATTCGGTTTATGAAAATTACACTGATAATACGACTATAGACAAACGCTCATGGTCTATATGGTTTTCTTTCGATTTTCCTGAAAAGATGTTTTCAATATCTTTTGCAAGTAAATTACAAGAGGATATAAGTTTTTATGTTGTTTATGAATATTTCAAAAGTAAACATCTCTTAGTTGAAAGAGTCTATGTAAATCATATTATTACTGAATATGAAGAAAATACCGTTAGAGATATCAATACAGTCAAACAGTATTTGGATAAAGTCGGTATTCCTTTGGAATCAATCAAAAAGGCTTCAGATCATCTACTTTATGACAAGGTTATTACTGATTGGACAAGGTATAACACTTCTAATTTCAGCAAAGAAAACATAGGTAAAGTTACTATAGAAAGAAGTCCGCTTTTTGAGGAGTAAGTTTTTTACCAAATGAGGAGATACTGTGAGAAAAAGGTATATTTTTTTTAATTATAGTAATATTATTTATAAGTGTTCCTACATTAGAATTTCTAATTAAACAGTATATGGTAAAACAGCAAATAATAAACTTTTTAAAAACTACTAGAGCACAGGCATTAATTGAGGAATCTATAAAAGAGAAGGATCCTAATGCTTTTACAGATTCAGGTATTATAAAAAGCTACAAAATCGACTACAAATCTGCAAAGCCTAAATCTTCTGAAGAATTTACTGTAAAAATGTATATTAATAATGATAAGGAGCAATTTTTGATATTTGCAGGTCATACTTATCGTAAGCCACCAGATATATCTTTGATAAGAATATCTCATAAGTTAAGTGATATGTTACTTTTTGAAGACTAGAAAACTTCGATATGCTCTAAATAACTGTTGTAATGTATCGTTGATAACTAGCTTTATTACCACTTTGTCAATAGATTGTAACATATATAGTCAAAGAGAATTAAGCTCTGCTCTCCTATTGCTGATATTAATTAAATGTTGATGATACTATACAAATCTTCCTTATCCGCTTTTTTGAACTTGTGGACATAATAGGGGTATTTGGGATTGAATAAATTGAAGTAAATAAAGTATATTATGGATATAAGGTTGAAGTAGAATAAGGCTCATTTAATCTGAAGTGTATGAAATAGGTAATAACATTACTCTACCGGAAGGTGATGATAATGAGCTAAGAGGAAAAAAGTATAGAATAAGGAGAGAGAATAATGTCAAGCTGGAGCGGTATAAGAAAAAAACTGGAAACAGATTATTTGGCGGAAAGCCTCAGGGGGCATATTCAGTATTTTGCGACATCCTACAGCAGGAGTCCAGACCATGATGGGAGGGCTGCTATAAGGTACGACGGTAAAGAGATCATCAAAGGTTGCTTTTAAAGAAGGATACGATAGCAAAAGAACCGGATACATTTCGTGAATTTTATGCAATTCGCATGAAAGCGGAAGGATTGAAAATATGTAGTGCCATATAGACGGGAGGTAGCTTAGTGAAAGAGGAATGTTTGATCTGCAAGGCAGAACCGGAATATCTTGAATCGGATATTTTAATGGAGTGTGAGCTTTGCTATAAAAAGGAAACAGCAAAATAATCAGTGTATCAAGAACAGATGTCCGTTCTTCAAGGTAAAAAAAGCCGGGGTAGAAACACCGTTGACTTAGATCTGTGTACAGTCAAGTGTTTAAGGAAAGCTTTGACCGCAGGTACTCGCTTTATCAAGCACTGAGCTTAAGATAAAGCAAGTACCTATGAAATTTATCGGTAAAGCGATCGTATCCGAGCAGGATATGTTTAAGTTTTTTCGGGCTTATTCCTTATGCCACCTCCATGAAAGGTCTGTAATATTATCCCCTCTTAGCCACAGTCTGAATCTGCTGAAAAAGTGAGTATATATGGTGAATAAAACCGCAGTTACCAGCCATGAAAGCGGATATGCGATTATTATATAAAAAAGCTCATGATGTTTACTGAATACAAATAGTATCCACAATATTCTTAAAAGACAGATACCGCTCAGGGATAAAAGCGTAGTTAAAAAAGTATCTCCGACACCTCTTAAAGAGCTTGAATATACTTCGATTATGCCGTAGAAAATATATGCGGGAACTATGACATTTAATATATACATTCCCTTAGTAACAACATCCTTGTCGTTGGTAAAAAGCGACATAAGAAAATCACCGTAAAAAATAAATAAGAGGGCTGACATGATGCACAGGCTAAAGCTCAATATACCGCTGATTATCATTGTCTTCTTGACTCTTGACCTGTTGCCGGCACCGAAGTTTTGTCCTATGAAGGTCGTGACGCTGACTCCGAGAGCCTGTGAGGTCATCCAGAAGATGGTATCCGTCTTAACATATACTGTATATCCGGATATAACATCTATACCCAATGTGTTGACATTGGACTGAACATAAATATTGGCGGCTGTATATGCAACCGACTGGACGGCGGCTGCAGTTCCTATACTCAGCATTTTTTTAAGTTCTTTGTTATTGATATGGATCTTATCAAATCTGAGTTTATATTCGGCTTTTACCTTGGTCAAGTTAATTATCATGAGCAAAGCACTTAATACCTGGGATATAACGGTAGCGATCGCAACTCCGGTAACGCCCATTTTGAAGTAGATTACGAATAATGCATCCAAAACTATATTGGTCAGGCAGGCAATTATCAAAAAGTATAAGGGTCTTTTGGAATCGCCTATACCTCTAAGTATGGCGGCACACATGTTGTAGATCATATTGGCTATCATACCTATAAAGTAAATTCTAAGATATATTATAGCTTCATCGAGCATTTCAGGCGGAACATGCATGAAAGACAAAAAGTAAGGCGTGAATACGGCTCCCAGTATTCCTATGGCGGTACCGCTTATAATTGCAAAACCCACTGCCGTATGTATACATTCATATACATTTTTATAAGACTTTGAGCCCATATATTGGGAAATAACCACTGAAAATCCGGTTGAAAGTCCTATAAAAACTCCTATAAAAAGATTTATAATGGTTCCGGTGGTTCCTCCTACAGCCGCAAGTGCTTCTTTTCCAACGTATTGACCTACGACTATGGCATCGACCGTATTGTAGAGTTGTTGAAAAAAACTTCCTACCATTATAGGTAGGAAGAAAAGTAACATTGAAGTGAATATAGGACCTTCAGTAATTCTGTTTATTTTGGCTTTTTCACTCATAGTATTCTCCGGATATTATATAATATAGTCATTGCCTGTTTCTTCGGCTATCAAGCTGTTTATGGTAATGTTTTTAAAATAATCGGCTATAAGAATATTTAAGTCGTCCCACATAGCAAGTATCTTTTTATCGGAATCATTTAGCATGGATTTGTTGTGCATAAGTGCATCATCTGAGATCAAAAGATTGTCTTCGGAAACATTAAGTATATCCCATACGGTATATTCTTCCGCAGGTTTTGTAAGTTTATATCCGCCGCCTTTTCCTCTAAGTCCCACCAAAAGTTGATTTTTAACCAAAACTTTTATGATGCTTTCCAGATATTTTTCAGACATTTCCTGACGATTTGCTATATCTTTTAATGTTATAAAATCATCACTTTGATGTTTTGCCAGATCTATCATTATTCTGAGAGCATAACGCCCCTTGGTAGATATCTTCATAAATCCTCCGTGTTACTTCTGTAATTATTATTATTCGATATTTTGACCATTATATAATACTATAAATATATAAGCAAGTATTACTGTAGGTTTATAGGCAAATAGCTTGAATTCGAAGAATATTTTTTAAGTCTTTTTTTGCGAAAATATCAAAATATCGGAAATAACGAAGTAGCTCATTAAGTATGTAGGAATAGCAGGGATATAAAAAAATATTAAAAAAAGTATGTATCCGAAATCATAATATTAATATATATTTATTTGATAAATCAAACTGTAATGATATCTTAATCTTGGAATTCATAAATAATCAAAAACTATTAATATCTGTTAAAAAAACAGATTGTTTTTACCGAATAATAATTCAAAGAAAAATACCCATGAAAAAAATATGCCGATTTTTATATACCTGAATAGTCGGCAAATAAAAAAATATTTTTTTGTAAATAGACATATAATTAGATTTATTATATTATATAGCTCGATAAAAACAATAATTAAAAAAATTCATCTAAATATAAAGATTATTGTTTCAGTAATAAATTGAAGAATAATATACATGATAATAAGGATTACCATATAATTTAAGAAAAAAATTTTTAAAAATATTACAATAATTATCGGCATTCCATTGATGGAAGTGTTAAAATCTTACTAATACTTGTATATTCATACAGATACATTTATTATAAAAATTCAATTCGAATATTGTGGAGTTTTCAAAACAATTATGGAAAATGTAGTATTTTCGTGTGACGATTCAAGTAAGTGATTGTTGCAAAAATGGATTGTTTGTATGTAAGTATTGTTGAATATCAATAAATATAGGATCGGTATTTTGGCAACCGGTTATTTAAGATATAGGGATAATAAGTCATATATTATTAAGTTGAGGTAGTTAAGCGGATACGTCCGTTATATTATATAAAATAAAGGAGGTTATTTTATGGGTGCTACAAATCAACAAAATGCTTTGGCACTGGAAGCAAAAAAGAAACTTACTGCGGATTTTTTTAAGAAAGGTATAACTGTTGCGATACTCTCGGGTATGAGCTATGGTATGTATTCCGCATTTGTCAATGCAGCTATGGGAAAAGGTGTATGGGCGGACTGGCTTGGAGAGAATACTGTCCTTTCGGCTTTTTTGACAATATATGTACTCGGTGCTTTGGGCAGTGCGCTTAATGATACTATGAGTGCTGTATGGGCTTGGATCTTTGCGGCTAAGAGCGGTAAGATACCTGATTTCTTCAGATGTATCAACAGTAAGCCGGGACGTATCATGATATTGGCAGCCATTATAGGCGGACCTATAGCCGGAACAGCCTATATAGTAGCCCTACAGACAGCAGGCTCTATAATTATACCTATTACTGCACTTTGTCCGGCAATAGGAGCTATACTCGGAAGAATCATTTTCAAGCAGGAGCTTAATGCCCGTATGTGTCTTGGAGTTGCAACCTGTGTTTTGGCAAGTGTTCTGATAGGAAGCACCGGTATGACAGGCGGAGCTATCAACTCAACCATGCTCTTTGGTATGCTTGTAGCACTTGTAGCAGCTTTCGGATGGGGACTTGAGGGAGTTGTCGGAGGTTTCGGAACTTCACTTATAGATGTTGAGATCGGTATTATGATAAGACAGACTGTTTCGGGTCTTGTTAACCTCATTATTCTTGTTCCTTTGCTCAGCTTACTTTCAGGTAATTCATTTGACGGAGTAATTCTTACATTTAAGGCACTTGCGGATATGCCGTCTATGTTATTCTTCTTAATAAGCGGTTTCTTTTCACTTTTTGCCTTCTCGCTATGGTATAAGGGTAATTCGATGTGCGGAGCGGCTCTTGGTATGGCATGTAACGGTGCTTATTCTTTCTGGGGACCTCTTTTTTGCTATCTGGTACTCGGTGTGATGTTTAAGCAACCGGGTTGGGAAGTTCATCCTATAGTATGGGCAGGAGCAATAGTTATGAGCTTCGGTATTCTGTTAATAGCGGTAAACCCGTTGGATCTTTTCAAAAAGAAGGAGGCTTAAGAGTATGAAACCTTTAAATTATGCAATATTAAAATATTTTACAAAAGTGGAAGAAGCCTCAGCGGATGATGTGATAAGAGCCCTAAAGCCCGAATACGGTGAGTTTAAAGCACTTAATAAAAACGCTGTAATAGAAGCACTTATGACAGCGGAAGCTAACGGTCTTTTGGCTGAGACAAGATTTGAACTGGATGAGAATAATGAACTCAGAGTATTTTATCATGCACCCCAAGACGGTGCCGATACTATAAATAAATATATACCCGATTAGGATAATGCGGTGCTCGGACCTGTTATGATGTATTTTCCTTCTTATATTGACAAGATAAAGGGAGAGTGTAGGGGGGTGAAGGTATTTCAACGAACGGTGGAAAGTCAGGGAGAGTATAATACATCGGCACTTGGCGGCAATACCGTCATATCCTGTTACCATGTGGGTCCTCATGAAAATATCAACGATACTTATAAAAAACTGCTTGAATGGGTCGAGGAAAAAGGTTACAGTTGTTACGAACATTCTATTGAAAGATATGTGACGGATTATTGGACAACCAAAAATAAAGATAAATTCGTGACCGAGATCATATTGGAGCTTAAAAACGAGATATAGACAGAGTCATAACTCTATATGATGGACAGTATCGTTCATAGACATATTGAAAAACGAAATGCAGACCTAACGGATCCGTGGGCTTTTACATCTTTGTAACAGCCCTTTTTTTATGAAGTAAGAGTGTTTTATAAGAATAGTCTTATATTTGTGTAAAATATTGATTTTCAAGAATAAAATATAGTAAAAATTATTATTCGAATGTATAATAACAGCTTGTACATATATTTGCAGATCGTGTATAAAAAGAACGGGGGTAGGTCGATTGGTTGAGAAAATATTTACGGATAATATAAAAGAGATCTTATATGATTCAAGTGATGACTTTAATGAGAAAGTAAGACCGAGTTATGCTGACGGGACCAAAGCTCACAGTAAATACATCACGCAGGTTTTTGAAAAATACAATATAGAAAATAACGAGTTTCCTATAACAAGTCTAAGACCCATAGCCTGGAGATCGGGTATAAGAGAAATATTGTGGATATACAAGGATGCATCCAATGACCTGGAACTTTTAAAAGATAAATACAATGTCACATGGTGGGATGACTGGGATATGGGAGACAGGAGCATAGGTCAGGCATACGGGGCGGTAGTCAAAGAATATAAACTTATGGAAAACCTGTTAAAGGGCTTGAAAGAAAATCCTTTCGGCAGAAGGCACATTATGAATCTGTGGCAATACAGCGATCTTAATAAACCGCACGGACTAGATCCCTGTGCGTATGAGACTATATGGTCTGTAAGAAAAAAGAATTCTAAATTATATCTTGATATGACACTTATTCAAAGAAGCAGTGACTATCTGGTGGCAGGTCATATCAATAAGATGCAATACACAGCACTTATGCTTATGGTCGCAAGGCACTGCGGATATGAAGCCGGGAATTTCTCGCATTTGGTACAAAACCTGCATATATATGACAGGCATTTTGATAATGCGAAGATCTTACTGGAAAGATATGAGAATTCATCAGAAACAAAGAGTAAACCGATACTTTTATTAAACAGTTCTAAAGATAATTTTTTTGATTTTGAGGCGGATGATTTTGAACTGGTAAATTATGCTCCGATGGGAAAATTGGAGTTTGAGCTTGCAATATAGGGAGGAAAATATGATATCGATAATTGCGGTAATAGATAATAATAACGCACTCGGTAAGGACAATAAGCTTTTGTGCCATTTGCCGGGGGATCTTAAAAGATTCAAGGAGACAACACTCGATCAAGTGGTGATCATGGGAAGAAAGACCTTTGAAAGTCTTCCGGCAAGACCTCTTCCGAAAAGAAAAAACATAGTGATCACAAGGGATAAGAACTTCGAATGTGAGGGTGCTTATGTGGTAAATGATACTGAAAGTGCCGTACAGCTTGCAAATGATCTGATCGATAAAAGTGAAGAAGCCAATGAAATATTTATCATGGGAGGAGGTCAGATCTACAAACAATTTATGGAAAACGGTCTTACCGACAGACTTCTTATCACAAAGGTCAACGAAAGTTTTGAGGCGGATACGTATTTTCCGCAAATAGATGACAGTTGGAAAATAAAAGAAAGAGTTATAGAATTTGATAACGATTTTGAAACTGAATTTATTGTTTATGAGAGAGGATAATTATATCCCCTCGCTGATCGGAAGTAAAATACCGGAGATCTTACGCTCTATGGATAATAGATATCCATAGAATTATGCACCTTGGTAAAAATACAATAGTATCATATTTTGTAATTATATATTTTACCGGTATAAAGCAGACGGGTATAAGAGATTTGTTATATATTTGCATATTATTATCTTTGACAGATGGATCTGATCCTAAAGAATATACATATAAGATAGGGTGTTTTATTTTTATTAAAGTATCAGGTAAATATTTAACTTGACATTCTCTCTCAAACCATTTAACATACTAACATACCATTAAGATATGTTAATAAAGATCGGGAGGATTTAAGATATGGCAAAAAGACAAGAGAAGAAAGACAATTAAAGTTTGAAAGCTTACAGCTTCATGTAGGACAGGAAAGTCCGGATCCGGTTTCGGATTCAAGGGCGGTACCTATATACCAGACCACATCTTATGTATTCAAAGACTGTGAGCATGCTAAGGCAAGATTTAACCTGAGCGATCCGGGGAATATATATGGAAGACTTAACAACAGTACACAGGATGTTTTTGAAAAAAGAATAGCGGCTTTGGAGGGCGGAGTTGCTGCACTTGCACTTGCTTCCGGAGCGGCGGCGATAACCTATGCCATACAAAATCTGGCTAAGGCAAACGACCATATAGTAACAGCCAAGAATATCTACGGAGGAACTTCTAATTTATTCGCCAATACTTTTCCGGATTTCGGGATAGAGTCAACATTTGTAGATATTTTTAATTATGAAGAGGTAGAAGCGGCTATTAAAGATAATACCAAGGCTATATTTATTGAAAGCCTCGGAAATCCCAGATCTGAAGTAACGGATATAGAAAAAATAGCTAAGATAGCTCATAAGCACAATATACCTTTGGTGGTGGATAATACATTTGCTACTCCTTATCTTATAAGACCCATAGAGTACGGAGCGGATATAGTGGTACACTCCGCAACCAAATTCATAGGTGGACACGGTACATCACTCGGAGGAGTTATAATAGACTCCGGTAATTTCGACTGGGAAAGATCGGGGAAATTCCCTGCCATCACCGAACCCAATCCAAGCTATCACGGTATAAGCTTCAGTAAGGCTGTAGGAAGAGCCGCTTATGTGGTTAAGATCAGGGCTACACTTTTAAGGGATACCGGAGCTTGTATAACACCTATCAATTCATTTCTTTTCCTGCAAGGACTGGAGACCTTATCTTTAAGGGTTGAAAGACATGTGTCCAATGCACTTAAGGTAGTTGAATATTTAAGTAAGCATCCACAGGTTGAAAAGGTACATCATCCTGCGGTAGCGGATACAAAGGAACAACAAGAGCTTTACAAGAAATATCTTCCTAACGGAGGCGGATCTATCTTTACATTTGAGATAAAGGGAGATGAGAAAAAGGCAATGGATTTTATAGATAATCTTGAGCTTTTCTCACTTTTAGCCAATGTAGCCGATGTTAAATCTCTGGTAGTACATCCGGCAACGACTACTCACAGCCAATCAAGTAAGGAAGAACTTGAGTATCAGGGAATAAAGCCCAATACCATAAGACTTTCGGTAGGAACGGAACATATAGATGACATAATTGAAGATCTCGATGAGGCTTTTAAGGCAGTAAGATAGTTTCTAAAGATCAATATCATATAAAATAATATTCTAATCAACTTCCGATCAAACAGGTAGGCTGTTTAAGCCCGTTTGGTCGGAAGTTAAAAATCAAATCATAATTTCTAAAATCAATCAATTAACTGAAGTAATAGATAATGATCGAGTTACATATCATAAAATCAGATCGGATAAGACAAGAATATTTTTACGGTAAGTTTATATACGTTTTTTCACTTGGGATAATACTTTGCCTGCTATGAAGCCTTTCGTATCAAAGGTCGACGACTTTTGGGAAAGGAAAGTTGTCGGCTTTTTTGTAAGAAGTTTATAGTGGAAGGCGGTATGGAACTTTATGAAATATTTCAGCTATGATATAATAATAATATTCTTTTCGAAAAATATTTTGAGGAGGTCTTGCCGTTATGTCCGCATCCCCCCCCGCAGAGCTTGAGATCTTGCGCTGCATATGTGACGGTCTGGAATATGAAGAGATAGCTTTACAAAGAGGTATAACGGTCAATACTGTAAAATATCATGTATCGAATATTTTACAAAAAACAGGCTATGCCAACAGAACAAGACTTGCCATAGCTGCAACGAATCAAAAATTCATAATACCTAAACTTCCGGAAGACACTGAGTTCTAAGGATAAGTTATATTTGATAAATACAATTGTTTAAGAATGTTATATCCGTGCCCTTAATAAATTGTTATCCCTACCTGTATGGGTAGGGTATTCTTAAAAATATATTATTATAATTATAATAATAAGGTTGGGAATACTGTATTAATACGTTTATATCAGGAGGCATTAATGATGAAAAAATTCTTGGCAATTGCAATATTTGCGGCATTATCTTTGTCAGCCTGTACACAAAGTGCGGAACAAAAAACGACAGAAGCTTCACAAGAAGAAGGCAGTGTAGCAGCAGGAGAGGAAAGTAAAGAAGATACCGCCATACTCGGGACCTGGGCTTATATAGACGGAAGTGTCGTAAGAGATTCGGTCAATATGACTTTTAATGAAAATCTGAGCGGAAACAACAGTCTGGTTGGAGATTTCAAGTATACTGCCGACGGTAAGGTCGTGGTTTTAAGTTTTACGGATAATAGGGTATATAAGGATCCTATAGATTATGAATATCGTATCGAGGGTGACAAGCTGGTTATAGTTGACGAAATGAAAATGGAAACCTTTTACCAAAAACGATAGATATGATATAATGATTCTACTGAGGTTTGAAAAAAACTAAGCACAGTAAAATATTTCGGGAGGATCTACAGTATGGTACAAAGAGCAAACGGTTCGGGAATTCTTAAGGCAACGGGGGTATTGATGATCTTAGGCGGTGTCCTTGTGATGTTTTTCAGTATTCTTGCAACTATAGGAATAGCGGCATTGGATATGTATACCTATGGTGAAGTAAACCTTATAAACCTTAAATTGGTTTATGTCTCATCGGCATTCGCATTTTTTTGCGGTTTGATCGAACTTATTACGGGAATAATAGGTGTGATGAATGCGAATAAACCCGAGAAGGCTACGACCTGTGTAGTATGGGGCGTTATCTTTACCGTACTTTGTATAATAGGTAATGTATTGTTCATTGTGAGCGGCTTGTCTTTTAACTTAGTATGGTTTGGTGTAGGATTGGTGCTGCCGGTAGTATTCATCATCGGAGGACTTAAGAACAGGGAGTCTTAAGCCTATCTTTACTTCTGCCGGCAGGCAATATATTTAATATAAAGAATAAATAAATCAATAGCCGGCACTTTAACTTAAAGGTCGGCTGTTTTTATTAAAGAATAGGGATAAATTATTAAAGACACATTGATAAAAGCAATTATATATCATACTTTCATACTGTTTTAATGTAAAGAAAAAGCCTGTTGTCGATATCTATCGATAACAGGCTTTTTAGCAGGGGAAGAGGGGCTCGAACCCCCATTTACGGTTTTGGAGACCGTTGCTCTACCATTGAACTATTCCCCTAAAGGACTTTGATATATTAGCATACAGATCAAAAACTGTCAATAAAAACATGATAAATATAAGTAAATTATTTACAAAGAAGTAAATTGTAAAACTAACATTTCCCTACATGTTAATATGAAAGTTGATGATTGCGAATACAGGGATGGAGTTTACTTTTACAATTGATTTTATTGACAAAAATAGCGAACCGAGTCACAAAACCGTGACTGTCATAAAGCGAACAATGCTCTCGTATATAAATATTTTCAAGTATAAAAAATTTACAAAAACAGATCCCTCTGTCTTTGTAAATTTTTTATCTTTTATTGAATTGATTTATACATTGAATCTGAAAAGTATCACATCTCCGTCCTGTACCACATAGTCTTTACCTTCAAGTCTCATAAGTCCCTTTTCTTTTGCAAGAGCCGAAGAACCGAGATCGAGCAGATCCTTATAATTGATAACTTCCGCTTTTATGAAACCTCTTTCGAAGTCGGAGTGTATCTTGCCTGCTGCCTGCGGAGCCTTGGTACCTTTCTTGATAGTCCATGCTCTTGTCTCATCTTCTCCGGAAGTAAGATAACTTAAAAGTCCCAAAAGATCGTAACTTGCTTTTATCAGCTTATCAAGCCCCGATTCCTTGATGCCCAGTGCTTCAAGGTACTCAGTCTTTTCATCATCGTCAAGCTCGGATATTTCTTCTTCTATCTTGGCACAGACTACAAAGACCTTGGAATTGGCATCATTTGCGAAGTTTCTTACTGTCTTGACGTATTCGTTATCCGCAGCGTCACTTGCAAGATCATCTTCGGATACATTAGCTGCGTATATTACAGGCATATAGCTTATAAGACCGATGGATCTGACAAAATCAAGTATTTCTTCGTCATCGCTTGTAAATGAGCTTGCCATCTTGCCGCTTTCGAGTATGTCTTTAAGTTCCTTTAATACATCAAGTTCTTTTTTAAGTTCCTTATTGTTGGTTGCGGACTTGGCTGTTTTAGCTATCCTTCTTTCAAGTATCTCTATGTCGGAGAAGATAAGTTCAAGATTAATAGTCTCTATATCACGCAAAGGATCTACGCTTCCGTCCACATGTATTACATTGTCATCAAAAAAGCATCTTACAACGTGAACTATAGCATCACACTCTCTTATATTGGAAAGGAATTGGTTTCCAAGTCCCTCTCCCTTACTTGCACCCTTTACAAGACCTGCGATATCTACAAAATCTATAGTTGCAGGTGTTGTCTTTTTGGAATTATATAATTTGGAAAGTGCCTTAAGTCTGTTGTCGGGAACGGCAACCACTCCTACATTGGGATCTATAGTGCAAAACGGATAGTTGGCGGCACTTGCTCCTGCCTTTGTAAGCGAGTTGAAAAGAGTACTTTTTCCAACATTAGGAAGTCCTACGATTCCTAATTTCATTTTATTTTACCTGTTCAAAAAGATTTAATATTAAATGCTTTTTGCCTTTCCTTGAATTGGTTTTTATCTTTTAAAATATTCTAATGTAGCCAAATATTATAGCATAAATACACTGTCAGTTCAATTGTAGCCAATATATAAATTACTGACAAATCAGCTTTGTTATGCTATAATTCGAATAATGTTCAGCTTTGGAGGTATTAAATGGGAGGATATGATTTAAGTTTCGTCAATTTGGGGATCAAGATAGATAAGATGATCAACCATATCGATATATTCGGATTCAGAATAGCCTTTTACGGTATCATCATCGGAATAGGTATACTTTTGGGATTGCAGCTTGCCATACAGGATGCGAAAAGAAGAGGAGAGAACCCGGATATTTATGTTGATTTTGCTATCTACGGTATAGTAAGTGCCATTTTGGGTGCAAGGATCTATTATGTTATATTTTCATGGGATCTTTATAAGGATAACCTTTTGCAGGTATTTAACATAAGAGGCGGAGGACTGGCTATATACGGAGCTATAATAGGAGCTGCGATCACCTTATATATATATTGTAAAAAGAAAAAACAAAGTTTTATATCTATGGCGGATACTGCCGTACTTGGACTTTTGGTAGGTCAGATACTGGGTAGATGGGGGAACTTTTTCAATATGGAAGCTTTCGGAGGATATACGAATTCTTTGTTTGCGATGCAGATAAAAAGGGAACTTGTTAATCCTGCTATGATATCAAAGGAACTGATAGAGCATATAGTCTATGTGGGTGAAGTGCCTTACATACAGGTGCATCCGACTTTCTTTACGAGTCTTTCTGGAATCTTTGTGTACTTTGCTTCTTGCTTTGGTACAGAAAGAGAAAGAGGTTTACCGGAGAGATATTCTTTATCTACATAGGCGCTTACGGCTTTGGAAGGGCTATCATAGAGGGATTAAGAACGGACAGCTTACTGATACCTAATACAAATTTAGCGGTATCACAGCTTATAGGTATAGCCTGTGCGGTGGCAGCAGCAGTATTTATTTATATTTATTCAAAAAAATCCAAAACAAAAAAGTAGGATATCATGATCATAGGGATAGGCACTGATATAATAGAAGTAGCAAGAATAAAAAAAGCCGTTGAAAAAGAGTATTTTCTGCATAAAGTTTATACGAAAAAAGAAGTGGAGATCTGTAAGGGGAATTTCAAGTCACTGGCTGCAAATTATGCGGTAAAAGAGGCTGTGAGCAAGGCTTTCGGAACGGGTTTCAGAAGCTTCCTTCCCATAGATATAGAAGTTTTGAGAGATGAACTCGGGAAACCCTATGTGCTTTTTATAATAATGCGGCTAAGATGTCCGAAGAAATGAATATTTTGTCTGTACATGTAAGTATAAGTCATACGGATGATTATGCTGTGGGATATGTGATCTTCGAAAGATGATAGATCTTATCAGATAGATATTAAAAATATAAAGTAATAATATAGTATAAGAAAACGGTTCGTATCTTTGTTCGCCTGCCTTGTAGAGGTCAGGTGCCGGAGGTACGAACTTTTTTATTTAAGTAAAAGCTCTCGGATCGACTGCTAAGATCGATAAGAAAAGGCTGAAATTTTATAAATTTAAATATTAAGAATTATTGACAATTTAAAACCTTTAGGATATACTGTAAAAAAAATTAGGCAAGCCTAAATAACTAACAAAGGAGATATGAAAAATGTATATTAAAAAATTATTTATAGGTTTATTATCTTCTATATCAATACTTGCTCTGGCAGCTTGTGCACAAGCCCCTGCAAGCAGTGAAGGAAGTGAGTCCGGCGAGAGTGCGGCTGTTGAAAGTTCTGTAGAGACAAGTTCGGCTAAAGATAGTAAAAGTGATGATGCATCCAAGAAAAATGTGGTTGTTTTAACCTCATTTCTTTATGATATGGCAAAGCAGGTGGCAGGCGATACCGTAAACCTTGAAATGATAATTCCGGCAGGAGAAGATCCTCATCTTTATGTTGCCAAACCTGAGGACTATACAAAGATAGAAAAAGCCGATCTGGTCGTATACCACGGTCTTCACTTTGAGGGCAAGATGGTAGATGTACTTGAAAAAGTAGGTGTTGCTGTAAGTGCGGACTTCCCTAAGGATAAGATAGGTGTTATGGATGAAGACGGAGATCAGATAGTCGATCCTCACTTTTGGTTTGATATAAGTCTTTACAAGATGGCAGTTGATAAGATGGCAGAGTCACTGTCCGAACTGGTTCCTGAAAATAAAGAAATGTATATGAAGAATGCGAATGATTACAAGCTTAAACTTGATGAACTTGATTCATACATTAAGGGAAGGGTTGAGGAGATACCTGAGGGTACAAGATACCTTATAACTCCGCACGATGCATTCAATTACTTCTCAAGAGCCTACGGTGTTACTGTTAAGGCACCTCAGGGAGTAAGTACCGATTCGGAAGTTTCCAATAAGGACATACAATCAACGGTTGATTTTATCATAGAGCATAAGATAAAGGCGGTATTTGCGGAGTCGACCACAGATCCCGCACGTATGCAAAAACTTAAAGAAGCCGTTGAAGCCAAGGGTGGAGAACTTACCGTGGTAAGCGGTGAGGGTAAGGAGCTTTTTTCAGACTCACTTGCACCTGTGGGACAAGACGGAGATACATATATAGATATGTATAAGCACAATATAGATTTAATAGTTGATAATTTAAAGGAATAATTATGGATAAAAAAATAGCGATCCATGTCGAAGATATGACAGTAGCTTATGCTGAAAAGCCTGTTATATGGGATGCGGACGTGGATATATATGACAACAGTATTACTGCGATCATAGGACCAAACGGAGCCGGTAAGTCCACTCTGATAAAAGGCATACTTAATATCATAAAGCCCATATCCGGAGAAGTTCGGATATGGGACAGACCTTACAAAGAGGTATATAAGCAGATTGCTTATATACCTCAGGCAAGTAATGTCAATTGGAACTTCCCCACTACTGTGGAGGAAGTTGTTTTAATGGGAAGGTATGTGCATGTCGGAGCATTTAAAAAATACACTAAAGATGATAGAGAAATGGCTCAGGAAGCACTAAAGACAGTCAATATGTCGGAATTTGCCAAAAGACATATCTCAGAACTTTCCGGAGGACAAAAACAAAGGGTATTCCTTGCAAGAGCCATAGCGCAGGATGCGAAGATGTATTTCCTTGATGAACCGTTGCAGGGAGTGGATATAAAGACCGAAGCTATAATCATGGATACTTTGAAAGAATTTCAGAAAAATTCAAAGACCATAATCTCGGTGCACCACGATCTTTCGACGGTTGAAGAATATTTCGATCATGTGGTTATGCTTAATAAGAAGATACTTTTTAGTGGAAGTGTTCAGGACGTGTTTACAAAAGACAATATAGCATTGACCTATGCTACTTAAGAAAAGAGGTGGCGTATGTTTGATAATCTAAAGATATTGACCCAATATTCTTTTATCGTGGTGGCACTGGGGACCTCTTTGCTGGCGATATCCACTGCCATGATAGGAAGTGTAAATATATTAAAGGGACAATCCTTAATAGGTGATGCGGTAGGACATTCCTCGTTTTTAGGTGTCGTACTTGCTTTTTTGATGTTTACTCAAAAGCACCCTGTCGTACTGATGTGCGGAGCTGTCATAGCCGGAGTCGTAGCCTTCGGTCTGATAAGTACAGTGGCAAATAATTCCAAAATAGAAGCGGATACGGCTATGGCTATCATTCTGTCGGCTTTTTTCGGACTTGGTATGGTTTTTAAAAGCTACATGCAGGGAAATACGAAATTCTCCAAAGCCTCACAGTCCGGTCTGGCGAACTATATATTCGGTCAGGCGGCATACATGCTTAAAGAAGATGTTATCATTATATTTTCGGTCTCTATTATAGCGATAACATTATTTATTATATTTTATAAAGAGATCAAAATACATGTTTTTGACAGTGCCTATGCACGAACTATAGGTATACATGAAGGACTTATGGCAGGTCTTATAATGTTCATGACCATGGTTCTTATAGCTGCCGGACTTAAGGCGGTAGGTACCATACTTATAAGCAGTATGCTTATAACTCCGGCGGTTGTCGGAATGCAGTGGAGCGACAGCTATGACAGGGTACTTTTAATATCTGCCGTAGTCGGAGCTTTTTCGGCACTTTTCGGAACTGTGATAAGTTCACTGTTCGATGGTTTTTCCACAGGTCCCGCCATAGTTTTGGTCATGTCAGTGATAGCTGTGTTCTCGGTGCTTATAGCCCCTAAGGGGCTGTTAAGTACATATTTTAAGAAAAGGAGATAGGCTTATGATACAAATTTTATACATACTTATCGTAACTTCCATAGCCTGCTCCATACTTGGAGTTTTTCTGGTACTCAGAAACCTTGCCATGCTCAGTGATGCCATATCACATTCGGTGCTTTTGGGAATAGTTTTGGCTTTTTTCGTAGTGAAAGATCTATCCAGTGTATATCTGATAATATCGGCAGGTCTTTCGGGGGTCCTTAGTTGTATATGCATAGAAGCCTTGTCAAAGTCAAGAAGAATAAGTAACGATGCGGCTGTGGGGATAGTGTTTCCGCTGTTCTTTTCCGTGGCTGTCATTCTTATCAGTAAATTTGCAAAGAATGTGCATTTGGATACGGATATGGTACTGACCGGAGAGCTTACACTTGCACCCTTTGATACGATAAAAATATTATCGGTGACTATGCCTAAGTCTTTACTTGTAATGAGCATAATGATAGCTGTTAATGCGATATATGTGGCAGTTAATTTCAGAAAGCTTACCATATCGACATTTGATCCGACCTATGCTCATACGGTGGGGATCTCTATGGCTGTACTTTATTACAGCCTTATGACCATGATATCGATGACGGCGGTCGCTTCTTTCAGTACGGTCGGAGCCATCCTTTCGATCTCGTTTTTTATCTGTCCGGCGGCATCCGCCTATCTTATAACGAAGAAACTAAAAATGACGATACTCGTTTCTGTAGTTTATGCTATAATCAACAGCATGATATCTTATTATACGGCGATACATTATAATGTATCCATATCCGGTATGTGTGCCGGAGTGTCCGGAATCACATTTTTATTGACATTTTTATTCTACAAAGACGGATTTATAACGAGGTTTACAGACAGACACAGAAAGAAAGTAAAATTCAGAAAAGAAATGCTCATACTTCACATGGCTAATCATACTTTGGGAAGCAATATGTTTTCGGAAAACGGTATGGCGAGCATGAAATACCATCTTGCATGGAACGGATTGATGTTAAAAAATTATATGGGCAGACTTATAAGTGCCGGTTATGTATATGAAGATAAGAAAAAGGGAATTTATGTATTAACGGATAAGGGCATGGAGCTTCAAGCACAGATCAAACACACTTACGGATTATAGATGGGGTTCATATGATAAATCGATACGAGCAGAGCGGATTATTTGAAGGCAATATTCAGTTGTATGGAAAAAGAAGGTAATGCAAGCAATAAAAGACTTACGGATCTTTTGGAAGTAAGTCCTTCTTCGGTCACGGAAATGATAAAAAAACTGGTAGAAGCCGGAGATGTATACCTTGATAAGAAAGAGATATATTTGACCGAGCAGGGAATGGTTGAAGTAAAGGATATACTTACCAAGCACAGACTCTGGGAGAACTTTCTGGTCAAATATCTTAATTATTCATGGTATGAGGTTCATGAAGAGGCGGATGCCTTGGAACATGCGACCTCAACAAGGCTTAAGGACAGACTTAATGATTTCTTGAATCACCCGGAGCACTGTCCGCACGGCAGTGAAATATTCGAAAATCATAAGTACAATGATAAATTACGACTTTTATCGGAACTAAAGCCCGGAGACGAGACAAGCATTCACAGGGTAGCGGATGATAAGGAATTGCTTGAATATCTGGAAAAGAAACATATCGGTATCAATAAAAAGATAATGATTTTAAATATAGATGAGTATGACGACTCAATGACAGTCTGGTGCGATGAAGAAGAGGTCGTGCTTGCAAAAAAGGCGACAGAAAAGATTATGGTGCTATAGCCTGCTATAACACCATTTTCATAGTTTAGGTAAAGCAGATTGATTTCATAGTTTGGTCAAAGAGGCAGATCCGATAGACTCGGTAAAGACGGCTTTAACTAGTTCAAGATAAACAAAACAGTAAGGTTTTACTAACATGCAAATAAGCATATTGCATAAATATAAATTGCCTTATTGTAATTAGTATTTTTGAATGATAAAATGTGTAATAAGTGTGAATTGTAGTATTTACATATAATATAATTAATCAATTTTAAGGGGGATAAATGAAAAAATTAACAATTTTAACGGGACTTTGTATATCAGCTCTTGCTTTATCCGCATGTAGCAATCAAAAGAGACTTGTAGGGTCTAAGGGTGATCAATACACTGTAAATAAGGACGTACAAAAGGTTGACAATGATTCAGCCCAAAAAGAGTATGAGCCATATACCATTACATTGAACCTTGAAAGATCTGGAGCAGGTCAGAATATGGAAGAGACATTCACTTCCGCCCCTAAGAGAGTTGTAGCGGACGGTGACCAGATGGTCGACTATTTCCTTGATCTCGGACTTGAAGATAATATAGCGGGATATACAAGAGGAGCCTGCCTTGATACTGTTAATGATTTTCCGGCAAGAGAAAAGCTCAATAAGATCCTCCCTGACGGGCAGAACCTGAGCAGTGCATCAAAGGAGCAGATATTAAGCTTAAATACAGACTTTATGATGGGATGGGATTCACTTTTCTCAGATGATAACTTCGCTGTAGACTGGTGCTTAAAGAACAACATCATACCATACTTCCCGTATTCTTGCTCAGACATGGCAACTATGGAGGATGTATATAAAGATTACGATACTCTGGGACATATCTTCGGTGTGACAGATGTGGCTGAGCAAAGAGTACAGGTTATGAAGGATACTATCGAAGAAGTGAAAGCTACTTTGGGAGATGAAGTTTACAGCAAACCTATCTCAGTATTCGTATATGACTCCGGTGAAGAAGCACCATTTACAGCTTGCCAGGGTATACCGGGAGATATGATAAAGCTTGCCGGCGGAATCTCAATATTTGACGATATTGATAAGGGCTGGGCTACTCCGTCATGGGAAGAGGTAGTTGCAAGAGATCCTGATGTGATACTTATATTGGATTACAACTATGATACAGAAGCAAAGAAGGAATTTTTACAAAACAATGAGTTCACAAAGAATCTTCGTGCCGTTAAAGAAGGAAAGATCTACAGTGCTTGCTGTTCCGATATGCAAGGATCTGCAGGTTCTGCAAATGCAGTAAAGCTTATGGCGCAGGAGTTCTATCCGGAGAAGTTCAAATAAATCGTAAAAATATAAAACTGTCACAGATCGTGGCAGTTTTATTTTAGGAGAAAGTATGTCTAAGATAAAAAAACATTTTTTCCCACTTGAATCCAGAGGCACATATTCGGGATTTATTTTACTGATGACAGTGATACTTTGTATATCCGTAGTTATGTCCATCGTCTTGGGAAGTGTGGAAATCGAATTAAAAGATATTGCAGGATTTTTGGCAAATAAATTAAGCGGTAAGACAGTGACACCTGTCACCTGGGATAAGAGTATAGAGTCTATAGTGTGGGATATACGTTTTCCCAGAGTCTTCGTGGCATTTTTTGTAGGAGCGGGACTGACACTGTGCGGGATCATAATGCAGGCTCTCACAAAGAATACACTTGCGGATCCCTATGTACTCGGTATATCACAGGGTGCATCTTCCGGTGCGGTATTTATGATAATGTACGGTTCGTTATTTTTTTACGGTCAACACATGACAATGCTCGGTGCCTTTGTAGGTGCGATGATATCTATAATACTGGCTCTTCAAATAGCAAAGATCAGAAACAAGATAACAGCTACCCAGCTTATACTTGCAGGAATAGCGGTGGCGGCACTTTTTGGAGCGGCAACAAATCTCATGATCTATCTACAAAGGACCGGATCCGATAAGGTAAAGACAGCACAGTACTGGATGATGGGTTCACTCAGCGGTTCTACCTGGGAGAGATTGGTATATGTAAGCATAACCTTTGTACTTTGTGTTACGGTTATATTCTCGATAAGAAAAATGCTCGATGCCATGCTTTTGGGTGATGATGTAGCACTTACACTCGGTGTAAATACAGCCAAGTTAAAGCGTATAATGATATTGGTTGCGACCTTGCTTACAGGTGTTATAGTATCGATCAGCGGAGTAATAGGATTTGTCGGTCTTACTATACCGCATATTACAAGGTCTGTGGTAGGAAGTAAACATACAAGGCTCATACCTGCCGCTACTTTGGTGGGAGGAACCTTCCTTGTGATAGCCGATGTTATATCAAGAGTTATCATATCACCCGAGGAGCTGCCTATAGGTGTGGTTTCAGCCTTCTTCGGAGCACCTTTCTTTTTATATCTGATCAAAAAATCTCACAATGGAGGAAGAGGCTAATGAAGTTAGAAACCAAAGGGATCACTTATTCCATAGATGGGAAACTTATAATAGAAGGTATAGATATAAGCGTAAAAGAGGGTGAGTTCGTAGGTATAGTGGGACCTAACGGTTGCGGAAAGTCCACACTTTTAAAAAATATCTACAAGGTATTCACTCCGGACAGCGGTGCGGCATTCATAGACGGAGAGGATCTGGCGAAACTTTCCAACAGAAAAACAGCTAAGAGGATGTCTGTAATGCAGCAGGAGAATATAGTTGATTTTGATATGACGGTATATGACATGGTCATGCTCGGAAGATTCGCTCATCAAAAGCTTTTTTCCGGCAGCAGTGAAGAGGACAGAGCGATCGTAAACGAGTATATCAAGGAAGTTGGCCTTGAAGGGTATGAGAACAGACACTTCCTTTCATTATCGGGTGGTGAAAAACAAAGAGTCCTGGTTGCCAGGGCACTTAGCCAAAAAGCTCCGCTTATACTTTTGGATGAGCCTACAAATCATTTGGATATAGGTTATCAGTACCAGATCATGAATATACTGAAGAGACAGAATCTTACGATACTTTGCTGCGTGCACGATCTTAATCTTGCCGCAACGTATTGCGACAGACTCATCTTAATGAAGAAAAAGAAGGTATTCGATATCGGCTCTCCCAAGGATATGCTTACAAGAGAGAACGTAAAGGCTCTTTTTGATATAGATACCACTATAATAGAGAACGAGAAAACAGGCAGACTTAATATAATATTCATGCCTGAGATGTAAAAAAAGAAGTAATTGTTAATAAGACTGCAAGAATTTTTGCGGTCTTTTTTTATTGACATAAATAATAAAAATTGTATATTAACTGTACTAAGATACATAATACACTTAGAAAGGAGCAAGCTATGATCGTAATTGACAGCAGGGATAAGAGAGCTATCTATGAGCAGGTAGTAGACCGTTTGTCCGACCTTATGCTTATAGGGGTCTTACAACCGGGAGAAAAGCTTCCCTCAGTCAGAAGTTTAGCTGTGGACTTATCCATTAACCCCAATACCATACAAAAAGCCTATCTGGAACTTGAACGTCAAGGCTATGTATACAGCGTCAAAGGTGTAGGAAGTTTTGTATCGGATACGGACGTGATAAAGAATAATAAAAAGACAGTTATATATAAAGAGTTGGGAGAACTTATAAACAGATCTAAGTCTTATATAACTAAGGAAGAATTTTGTGAAAAAGTAAATGAATTGTATAGGGGAAAGGAGAAAGGGGAATGATAGAAGCTGTAAATTTAAGTAAAAGTTTTGAGAATATCAAGGCTCTTGACAGTATCAATGCATGTATAAAAGAAAGCAGCGTATTCGGTCTGATAGGTACTAACGGAGCCGGAAAAAGCACTTTCTTAAAGATACTTGCAGGTATATTAAAACCGGATAGCGGCAGTATTAAAGTAGATGGTGAAAGTGTTTATGAAAATATAATAAGCAAAGAAAAACTTTTTTATATTTCGGACGATCAATTTTTCTTTTCGAATACTACAGGCAGGGAGCTGACAAAGTTTTATTCATCAATATACAAAGAATTCGATACAAAAAAATTCGAAAATATCTTAAAAGGACTGGATCTTGATATCAACAGAAAAGTAAATACCTTTTCAAAGGGTATGAAAAAACAGCTTTGTATTGCTTTGGGAGTATCTGCCGGTACAAAATACCTGCTCTGCGACGAGACCTTTGACGGACTTGACCCTGTGATGAGGCAGGTGGTAAAAAGCCTTTTTGCAAAAGAGATGGAGGACAGGGGACTTACTCCTATCATAGCCTCACACAACTTAAGGGAGCTTGAGGATATCTGTGACCATGTAGGTATACTGCATAAAGGAGGTATACTTTTATCAAAAGATGTGGCGGATATGAAACTGAATATCCATAAGGTTCAATGTGTCTTCGATCCGGATTTTAACATGGAAAGTCTTAACTCGCTTGACATTATGCAGGTGAAAAACAGCGGAAGAGTGTACACGCTTACCATAAGGGGCGAAGAAGAAGAAGTAAGAGCCAAGATAGAAAGTGTAGCTCCGATATTCTATGAAATCCTGGGACTGAGCCTGGAGGAGATCTTTATAAGTGAAACGGAGGTTTGCGGTTATGACATCAAAAAACTTATATTTTAAATTATTAAAAGAAGATTTCAAAATAAGACTTTGGACGTTCGTAGTAAGTTGCCTTACATTTTTCTTCACTCTTATTGTCGCTACGGCAATGATGATAAGTAATTATTCCGATGATTTTAATTACATGATGGAAAGTTCGGTGTCCGAGCCGGATATGATGAGGCTTGTAGGAGTTTATAAAGATTATATAGGGGTCAATAATCTATTCCTTGCCTTTATATTTACGGTTTTGGCAATACTTGTGGCGATCTCCGGATTTTCATATCTATACTCCAAAAAGAAGGTGGATCTGTATCACAGTTTACCTGTAAAAAGGGAGACCTTATTCTTTATAAAAACGATAAACAGCATACTTATAGTGCTTGTTCCGTTTACTGTAAGTGCTGTGATATCACTTCTTATAATCAGTGCCAATGTGGCGGATGTAGGACTTGCCATGGCTGTATTCACTGCAATAGCACAGTGGAGCATACTTTTTATATTTAATTATTTGGTAGTGATACTTGCTGTTATGTTTACCGGAAATATGCTTATAGGAACGCTTGCATGCTTTTTCTTTTATTTTTATTTTCCGTTCTTTTCATTTTTGATAATGGGCTATCAAAAAGAATTTTTTGAGACCTACTATAGCTCAGGATTCATATTGGAGAAGATCTGGGCAAATATGTCAAGTATTTATTATGTTTAATATCTCCAATATAGGCGTAGCACAAAGTGTGATCATAGCGGCAGTAGGAAGTGTGATATTATTCTTACTCGATCTTTTATTATACAAGAAAAGATACTCCGAAAGTGCCGGAAAGAGTATGGCATTTAATATAACAAAACTTCCGATAAAGTTCATGACGGTGATATTTTTAAGTATGTTAATGTACCTGGTATCATATCAAATAATGAATGAGAGTATATATTGGGGAATATTCGGTGCGGTGGTAAGTGCTTTAATAACTCACTGTACTATGGAGATCATTTACAATCAGGACTTCAAGAAGATATTTGCACGAAAGATCGAAATGCTGCTTTGTATGGTGATCTCACTAGTATTTATTGCGATATTCCAGTGGGATATATTCGGCTACGACAGGTATTTGCCTAAAGCGGACGATATAGAAAGTGTAGCGGTAATAAGTGATATTCTTGAGAATAATATCACGCAGTACTATTATAAGATGAAAGTCACTCAATACCCCGGTTCGCCGGATATTGCCGAAACGGAATATGTAGACAGTACATATATAGATAAAGACTTAATGAAAAGAATGAATATCGAAGACAAGGATGCCGTGCTTGATCTTGCCCAAAAATGTATAGAAGGAACAATGGATGTAGATGATAATTATTATATGGATGTAGATGATAATTATTATATGGATGTAGATGATAATTATTATATGGATGTAGATGATAATTATTATATCGGAGGCGGAGAGTTCCAAAGGGTTTTGATATCATATAAATTAAAGTCCGGTAGAAGTGTACAAAGAGAATACTATATGAACTACAGGAGCATAGCCGAACAACTCGGAGAAATATATGACGGAGAAAACTTTAAAAAGACTATCTATCCTATATTGTCTGAAGATGCAGCTGATATAGTAAGTGTTGATTATAACGGCATAGGAAATGACGATAAGCATATAATGCTTAAAGACAAGGCTATTAAGGCTAAGCTTATCGAAACTTACAAAAAAGAACTTACGGAATTTAAGTTTGAAGAAAGGGTAGAAAGTTATCCTTTTGCTTCTATAAGATTTAACGATAAGGCTATGCAAAAAGCTTTGGATGTGGATCTGGGCAGCTTAAAAAGAGATGGTATAGCTGTCGAGAATATAGATACTGCCTATGTTCAGTCTATGAATTCAGTGGGATATTATCCGCTATATCCGGAGTTTAGTGAAACTATAGCTTTGCTTAGGGAACTGGGAGCCGATGTTTTGGAAAAAATGCCTGCTCAAGATATAGACAGGATAGAGATATTCTACGATGTTGAGGGAATAAAAGAAGATACCGACGGTAAAGATAATTATGTCAATGAGCACAGAAATGTAGTCATAAGCGATGAAATAGATATTGAAAAGGTCCTGGATAAATTGATTTTTGAGACTACTCCTTATAATGATTATGATTTCAATATTGATGACAGTATAAGTGTATATGTGTATATGAAGGACGATTCGGATACTGTAAACAGTAGGTATGATGTTTCTTATTCATTCAGAAAAGGGGATCTGCCGGATAACCTGAAGTATATTTTGGATGAGATAGAGTAATAGTGGATAGATAAATAAAAGGTTGCGGCATTATAGACCGGTATTGCGGTCATATGCGGCAACTTTTTATTTACAAAAAGTATTAAAAAACATCAAAACCACTAATATATATACATATTTAATAAAAAAACAATAAAACAATAATATTACAAATATAAAACAAGAATTCAAAAGTAATTATCAACTATTTTTATTTCGAAAAATTTCGATTTATTTCTGTTTTATACAATAATATCTTGACTACGACAAATAGTTGTGCTAGACTGCATTTTATAATAAATATCGGATTTTTTTGGAGAAAAATTATGAATAAGATCAAGGTTGAGTTTATTAACACTTGACCCTCATGTGATTCTATAGGACGTTTAGTTCAATCGTCGGTACAAAGATATGAGGATAAAATAGAGTTAAAAATTTATCGAACAGGCAAAGATATGGATTATATAAGAAAATATGGGATGATCTATGTCGGAACCATGATCGTAAATGAGAAGATCTTTGTAAAAAACCTGAATAAGAAAAGTATTGATAAGGCAATTGATGATGCAATTAAAGAACTTGATACATAAAAGGGGGATAAGATGGCGGAATATCTGTTTGATATAGGTCGTGCATCATTTAATTTAATAAATACGGCATCGGCATGGATAGTTATAAGTTATATAATTGCAGGTGCACTTCATGACCTGATCCCGGTCGAAAAACTTCACAAGCACCTTGGAAATAAAAGTTTTTTTGCATTATTCAAAGTTATGGTCTCAGGTTTTATTTTACCTATTTGCAGTTGCGGAACGGTTCCTTTGGGTATAGGTATGTATTATGCAGGTGCGTACGTGGGACCTGTACTTTGCTTTATGACGGCAACACCTGTGATCAATCCCATAGCACTTATATTATCCTACGGTCTGCTTGGTAAAAAGATCACTATCATATACTTTATTATAGGACTGACTTTCCCTATATTTGTAGGTTGGATAGCCAATATAACTACCGGTAAGGAGCTTTTTTATGCTCCTGCATACAGTTGCGGTATGAATTTTGATACTGATATGCCAAAAGACAGCAGAAGTATATGGGAAAAACTTAAAGCGGGTTTTATTTGGATGAACAATGACTTTGCTTTAGTTATAAGTAAATATGTGGTCACAGGTATGCTCATGGCAGGTTTTATTATGGTAAGTTTTCCTTCCTCTTTGATCCGTGAGTATCTGGGAAATCCGAGTGCCCTGTCACTTATAAATATTGCGGTACTGGCTACCGTTATGTATGTTTGTGCCGTCGGTCACATACCGTTTATTGCAGCATTGATCGCAGCGGGAGCATCTCCCGGATCGGCAGTTACTTTTTTGGTTGCGGGAGCATCGACCAACATAGCGGAACTTCTCAGTATATACAGGATGATAGGTAAAAGGTCTGCGCTTATTTACGGTGTGCTTGTAACAGCATGTGCGGTATTTTTAGGTTACATCACCAATCTTTTATTGATGCCGGGTTATGAGCCGCAGATAAGTATCGACAAAATAGATTATTCAATAAAAAGTGCCAATCATTTGATGGTGATTTTCCCTAAGGAGGTGCAGTATTTATGTACAGGTATTATTTTGATATTCTTCTTTATTGCCATGTATCATAAAATCATGAGTTGGAAAGAAATGAGGAGAGTATGAAAAAGGCAGTAATATGGGGTTTAGCGGTTATTGTTTTGCTGACAGGCGGTTTTTTAATATATTCCAAAGATAAAAACATACAAAAAGCCGGAGGGATAGGAGTAGATCCCGGTCATCCTTTTTTGAAAAAGTATCAAAAAGAATTCGAAGATCATACAGTGATCCGTGCGGCTCAAGAAGATGTGAATAATGACGGAAAAAAGGATCTGCTTGTGGTATATCATCCGAAGGATGATGAGAAAAATTACAGTATAGTTTTGATAAATAAAGATGATAAGGATTATATTCTTTCAAAAACGGCTGTTGCTCCGAGAGAGAATGTAGATATAAAGTTTAAAAATATTGATGATAAAGACAATATAGAATTTATAGTTTCAGGATCAAAAAACGGCAATTACGGTTATGCGATCTATCGTTTGGAAGAAGATCTGGAAATAAGGGATCTGTTCAGTGAAGATATGGATAACTGTTGTTAAATCAACTATAAAGGGGGATTACAAAATGAAAAGAAAGTATGCAATATGGGGAATGTTATTGATGTCTGCGATCGCATTATCGGGCTGTGGAAAATCAGAAACAACACAAACAACTCAAACAACACAATCAACACAAACAGGTGAGAGCGCACAGGCTGAGAGTTCTTCAGGTGAAGCTACGGTTACAAGTGATTATGAGATCAATGTAGGTTATTATAATTGTGACCATATGGTTGCGGGACCGGTTGGAGAGGCTGCAGGCATATACAAAGCACATAATCTTAAAGTGAAACTTACGGGAAACGGAAAGGTGCCGCAGGCGATGGCGGCAGGTCAAATGGATGCCGGTTATATAGGAGCCAGAGGACTGGTGGCTGCTAACGGTGAGGGTTCACCTATAGTATATGCTGCCAACAACCATATAGGCGGTTCTATGTATCTGGTCGTAGCAAATGATATTGAAAAACCGGAAGATCTCTATCATCAAAAAGTAGCTATGAGCGATCCTTCCACATCCGAAAGCTGGCTTGCCGGATACGCGCAAACACTTGACCTTTCATCAGATCCGGCGGATTATGAGCTTATACAAACAGGTTCCGATTCCGACAGCTTTTTAGCACTCAGTACAGGACAGATAAAAGCATATACCTGCTGTGATCCCTGGGGTTCTATGGCGGAGTATAAAAAAGTCGGAAAGATCATGGGTACCTACTTTGAGATGGACGGTGCAATGGGAATATGTTGCGGCTTTGCCCTTAACAAAAACTTTATAAAAGAGCACAGAGATCTGGCTGTGGAATTGCTTAAGGCTCATCAGGACAGTATAAAATACATATATGAACATCCTAAAAAAGCGGCAGAGATTTTTGCTCAGTACTATAATGTGCCTTATGAAGTTGCATTAATGACAATTTATAAAAAATGTAATGCAGAGGGAAGAACACTGACATGGCAACTTAATGAGGAAGAATTCACTCATGCTTATGATGTATATAAAAAGTACGACCTTGTAAAAAATCTTCCTCCTATGGAAGACGTTATTGAAAAAGACGTATATAATGAAGCAAATCTGGATGATTTCGAGGATTTTATCGCAAACAACGTAGAGAAGAATTTTCCGGTTGGTATGACTTATGAGGATTTTGAAAAGAAAGCTGCTGAGATCGATCAGTAAAAGTTTTGCTTTTCTGCTAATGTTGGGAATAGCCGGATCTATATTATTTTTCAGATCTGATGATAACTCGGATACAACAAATCCGGGCATAGGAATAGGTGTAGCCGATGATATGTCCGGATTTGTTATTGATTATATTATTAAGGAAAATAAAATAAAGTCGGATTATGAAATAAAGCCCTTTCTTATAAGAGACTGTTGAGCTAAAACGTCTCAATGGGCATTGAGCACGCAAGTTTATTCTATGGCTATACTCTGTAAGGATGCGGCTAAGACCCTGGTAGAAAATGATAATGACCTTGAGATAATATGTCCTTTGTTTCAAAATACAGATGTGATCATAAAGAATAATGAACATATTGAAAAAATTGCCGTACAGCAAAGCAAATTCTTCCATGAAGAATATTTATTAAATAAATATCCGGACAGTGAGATCATTCAGACAAACAGGACTGCACTTTTATATGCTTATGAAAGTAAGCAGGTGGATGCCGTGTTTATAGATATTGCAAAAAGCGGAAGTCCGGAAGGGATAAGGGAATATCCGGATGTAGGAGATACTTTTGTACTTGTTGCCGTAAAGGGATACCGTGAAAGTGCTGATTTCAAAGAATTTGCAAAAACCTACAATGAGGCGGTGGATGTATTGAATAAAGACATGTCGGAAAGAAATAGACATATTTCAAGGTATACTGACTTGAAGGAGGTAGACGAAGAAACTTGGAAGGTAAAGCTACTGAAAATAAAAAATTAATCAAATTAAATATTAATGACGGTGTTGTAAAAATAGGATTTTATCTACTATTGATCATGCTATGGTATTTTGCTTCTTGGAAGATATCAATTCCGCTTTTACTGCCGACTCCTACTGCAACGGCAAAGGCTTTTGTAAGCAGTATAGGTAATGCAAAGATCATGGGTAATGTAGCTATAACACTTACCCGTGTTATAAAAGGTTGGCTGATAGCCTTGATCGTAGGAATTCCTATAGGTATAGCCATGGGCTTGTCAAAGAGGTTCAACTATGTATTCGGAGGGCTTATGAATTCATTAAGACAGATTCCGATGATGGCTTGGGTCCCGTTGACGATCATATGGCTTGGTATAGGAGACGGACCTACTTGTTCATGATAGCGCTCAACGGATTATTTCAGGTGATCTTAAATACTGATCAGGGCGTTTTGGGAATATCCAAGGATTACTACAATGCCGCAAAGACCATGGGGGCAAGCAGATGGAGTATATTTTGTAATATAGTTATTCCGGGATCGCTTCCAGATGTGCTTGTAGGTGCCAGACTTGCTATAGGAAGCGGCTGGATGTCGGTAATATGAGCGGAGTTTATTGCGACGAGTGCCGGTCTTGGTTACTCTATGGTTGAAGCACAATCTATGATGCAGACGGATGTATTGATTGCGCTGATGTTTATGTCTGCAATAATAGGCTATATGATAGATATATTACTGCAACTTCTAAGCAGATACCTTACAAGATGGAGGTATATGTCATGAAATTGCAGGTGAAAAATATTTGCAAAACTTTTAAGAACCAAAATCAGGAAAAAAAAGTTTTGGATAATATCAGTTTTAATGTTGAAGAGGGAGAATTTGTTACTTTACTCGGACCTTCCGGTTGCGGTAAGACAACAATGCTGTCTATAATCGCCGGTTTTGAAAAAAGTGACTCCGGTGTTGTTGAACTTGACTCTGAAGTTATAAAGGGAGCGAATCCCGACAGAGCTTTTGTATTTCAAAACTATGCTCTCTTTCCGTGGATGAGTGTGAAAAACAATATATTATTCCCTATGAAACAGCTAAAGATCCCAAAGAAGAAGAGAGTCGCAGGTTGGAACATTTACTTGAGATCTCAAAACTGAAAGGTCATGAAAATCTCTATCCTCATCAGATATCGGGCGGTATGAAACAAAGGACGGCTTTGGTGCGTGCACTTGCCGGAAAGCCCAAAGTCTTATTGATGGATGAACCTCTGGGAGCCCTTGACCTTATAATGAGGCGTTCGCTACAATCTGAAATAGAAAATATTTGCAGAGAAGAGAAAGTTACCGTGATCATGGTTACTCATGATGTTGATGAGGCGGTTTATCTGAGTGATAAAGTAATTTTAATGTCTACCGATAAAGGAAAGATCGTGCAGGAGCTAATGAATGATTTGCCGAGACCAAGGGACAGATATTGCGAAAAATATAAGGACTACTGCGATATGCTTATTAAGAAAATATCGGAAAAAGTGGAGACGTAATGAATACGCTGATAAGCTTGGATAAAGTGATAAATGTTGATGAAAAACTGAATGATAAAGAAAGTGAATTCAGAAAGAAGCTGCTGGATAAAATAATTTCAACTCAGGAGCTTGTTGCGATTGATGATTTTGAGGGAGAAGAAAAAGAATTATTAAAATCCCTGGTAGATAAGGATGTTTTGGTTTTTGAAGAGGGACAGATAGTATTTGCTTATCCTGTATCAAAAAAACCTACAAATCATCATGTGATACTTGCTGACGGAAGAGATTTCTTTTCAATGTGTGCCATTGATGCATTGGGCTCTACTTTGTTTTCGGTCAGGATACCGATATAAGTTCGGTATGTCCGGTCTCAGGCGAAGAGATACATGTTACTGTTAAGGATAAGGAGATAGAAGGATACTCTCCGGAAAACATATATGCGATACATGTGGATCTTTCAGCTGTCGAAAACTGGGCGGCAAACTGCTGAAACGTCATGAATTTCTTTAGTTCAAAAGAAAATGTACAAATATATTATGATAACGGTATTTCTGAGGATGACCAAAAGAATACATATGCTTTGAAACTGGATGATGCTTTTAAGGTTGCAGAGAAGACTTTCAGTATAAGGCAAGAAAAACCACATTCATAAGAATTACTAAAAATGATTCTGTCATTATAGATAGAATCCTTTTTATTTGTTAAAAATTCAATAGAATGACAGATATACTTGTCTGTGATAATATACATAAAAAAATCGTATAAATAAAAAGCAAAGTTTCTAAAAAAATCACTAAAAAAATAAAAAAATACCAACTAAAAAAAGAATAGATTTACTAAAAAAACATTGTAGTATAATTTCAAAAAACAATATAAATAATAAAAATCCTGGTGGGGGTATAAATGTTTAAGTTCAGCTATTTTTTGGAAATGATACCGAAGATATTCTTAAAGCTTAATGTTACTTTGACTTTAACTTTTATATCCATATTTTTTGCCTTGATCATCGGAACTTTACTTGCCGTGGTGATCTATTATAAGGTGAAAGTTTTGGATAAGTTAGCCTATGTCTATATATCAATTATGAGAGGTACACCCATAGTTGCACAGCTTTATTTCTTTTATTTCGGTGTCGCCATATATTCTACCGTAGTAAGGGATATGTCACCTATGACGGCGGTAGCTATAGTAATAAGCCTTAATGTAGGAGCTTTTATGGCTGAGAGTATAAGAGCCGCTTTGCTTTCTGTGGATGAGGGACAAAAAGAAGCGGCGTATTCACTTGGAATGAGCAATATGCAGTTGGTAACAAGGATAATAATCCCTCAGGCGATGAGAGTGGCTATTCCACCGCTTTTTAACGATGTGATCAATATCATAAAACTCTCTTCTCTTTCTTTTATGGTAGGTGTTATCGACATAATGGGGGCAGCGAAGATAGAGGGTGCAAAGAGCTTCAGATATTTTGAGATATATGCTGCGGTAATGGTAGTATATTGGGTGGTGATTTTTGTATTTGACATGTTGAGAAAATATCTGGGAAAAAAGTGTGCGGCGGCATTTTAATAAGTTGGTATCATGTTATCAACTTATTAAATATAACCGTGACAACCACGGGGATCGCTTAAAAATAAGATATTTAATATCTTATTTTTAAGAATTTTATTACTTTGCGTATCATAAATATTCTTTGACTTTTAATTATAGATACACTCTGTCAATAAATAGTAAAAAAACAAAGGGGATAATATTATGTTTAAGAAATTTATCAAAGCTGTTTCAGTAGCGGCATTAGGATGTTCTGTACTTGCTCTTGCGGCATGTTCAAGCTCCTCAACACAAAGCGAAGCAATAACAAGTGCGGCGGAAAGTGCCGATACAAATGCACAAAGTGCTGTGGCGGAAAGTAGCGATACAAAAGCTGATAGCAGTGCAGCAGGTAAAAAGATAGTAATTGTTACGGGGGGAGATGCGGAGCCATACAGCCTTGTACATGAAGACGGTTCATGGACAGGTATAGATGCGGATATATGGGCAGAGATAGAAAAAAGAACAGGTTGGGAAGTTGAACTTAAAAAGACTTCTTTTGATTCTATATTCGGAGAACTCGATGCCGGAAGAGCCGATATGGCTGCAAATTGTTTTGCAACCAAGGCTGAAAGACTTGAAAAATATTATGCCTCAATACCTTATTACGGAGACGCACAGGCTATAGCAGTGTCTGCAGATAACGAAGATATTAAAACATTTGAAGATCTTAAGGGTAAGAAAGTCGGATTTACATCAGGACAGGCAAGCCAGACTATCATAGAACAGATGGCTAAGGATATCGGATTTGAGACTGTGATATATGAGCAGTCAAACATAGGATGTCAGGAGCTTAGTCTCGGAAGAATAGATGCTATGGCAAGTGCTGTGACGGTATTTAACAACTATATGAATGCAAGCGGTAATAAGGTTCGTATACTTGATGAAAAACTTCTTGCAAACAATGTGGCATACTTTTTTCCAAAGACCGATGACGGCGCGGCTTTAAGAGACGAAGTTGATGTGGTACTTAAGGAGCTTCTGGAAGACGGAACTATAGGAAAGATCACCGAGAAGTGGCTTTTTGAAGATATGACTAAACTTATAAACGAAAAAAACAATAAAATTATCGGAAGTAGGAATTATGCAAAAACCATTGCTTAAAATTGAACATTTATATAAAGAATTTGAAAAAGACGAAGCAATACTTAAGGATATAAATCTTGATGTATACAAATCTGACGTGGTATCTATAATAGGACCGTCGGGCACGGGAAAGTCAACACTCTTAAGGTGCATTAATTATTTGACGGTACCTACCAAGGGTATCGTAAGTATTGATGATGTGAGTGTAGACGCTTCCTCTTATACCAAGGAGGATGTGCTGAAATTAAGGAAGCACAGCTCCATGGTTTTTCAGTCTTATAATTTGTTTAAGAATAAAACCGCTCTGGAAAATGTTATGGAAGCCCTGATCACGGTACATAAAATGCCAAAAAAGAAGGCTATGGAAATAGCTCTTGATAACATAGAACTTGTAGGCATGATGGAAAGAAAGGATTATTATCCTTCTAAACTCTCAGGCGGACAGCAACAAAGAGTAGGGATAGCAAGAGCATTGGCGGTAAATCCCAATATAATACTTTTTGATGAGCCTACTTCCGCTTTGGACAGGGAACTTGTCGGTGAGGTACTTAATACTATTAAGTTACTTGCCAATAAAGGAACTACTATGATACTGGTAACACATGAGATCAACTTCGCCAAGGAAGTATCGGATAGGGTGATATTTATGGATGAAGGCAGTATCAAGGCAGACGGTACTGTTGAAGAAATACTTGAAAACCCGAGTGACGAAAGACTTATAAAGTTCCTTAAATAGTAAGTATCACAAAATTGATTTTTAAAACACATTAAAAAACGAACTTCCGATCGATAATGCTTAAAGGAAGTTCGTTTTTGATTTTTTGTTATATGCGGTAATTTATATAATAGTATAACAAATTCAGATTCTGAAAGTTTATCTATGACATACTTTACATGCTTGATAGCCTGCAGCTTCAAGCGTTGCAATATCATTAGAGTAGCCTATATTCTTATCTGCTATTTTTAAAGATTCTTTGCACCCGGGTACATGGTACTTTTTGGAATGAGTATTGACTATTACGGTATAACCTTCGAATGCAGTACGGCTTATAGGTAAATTACCTATACTGTCTGAGTTGTTATTGTAAAAATAGGTGGTATTGCTATTGTTATTGCCGCTTTGGATCCAGACACCATCAGCACCTACTTTGTATCCATCCGGTGTAGTTGTGTTGGTAAGCATAGCACCGTCAGCACCGACATAATAATTTCCGACCCATTGATTAGCAGCCATATAACCGTTGTCTTTGAAGAAGTACCATTTTCCGTCTATTGCTTGCCATGTGTTTTTAGGATAGCTGTTATCATCATTTTGATACCAGTAGCCGATATTATCCTGTTTCCATTGTCCGGCAAATGCTGAAAAACTCATTGTAGTGATCAAGATAACAGATGTTATTAGTAGTTTAAAATTCCTCATAAAATCCCCCTAATATAATTAAAAAAAATATAATAAATTAGCTTAATAATAACATATTTTTTAAGATAAGTACATATATTTAATACATGTTTCAGAAGCTTTTGCAGAGGCTTGTAATAAGGCGGGAGTAAGTCAGGCAAAACAGCTACTAAGATGATAACATAGTTTATCGAGACAGTAAGCAAAGAAAAAAAGACAGAATAGTAATGATAAAAGGCTATAAATATTTGTATACGTTCTTTTTTATTGTGAAAATACAAGTGTTATCAACTTTTTTAGGAATAAGAAATGAGCTGATGATATATGAAGCTGACATTAAAACAAAAAAGATTCGCTGATGGATATATAATCGGTGAAAATTTTACATAGGTGGCAATAAAAGTAAGGTATATTAAGAAGACTTATACTGTTATATAGCTTTAAAGCCAAACAAAACCCTTTGCAATATCTATTTGCAAAGAGTTTTGTAAATGTTATAAAAAGCTATTGAAGGGAACAAGCCCGGATCTGTAAAATTATTGTACCGAAATACCTGTTTTTTGCCTGATCATCAAAGACTTTTCGTGTACGGTCGAATGGCAAATAACTGCCTAAAGCGGTAAAATCATACCTTATCAGGCAAAATAAAAGCCCTTGCAAACGCCGTGTTTACAAGGGCTTAGATGTTAAATGCCTTAAATGCTAAAACTATGAAATTAAGCTACTGACGGGAATCGAACCCGTGACCTTCTCACTACCAATGAGATGCGCTACCGACTGTGCCACAGCAGCTTATAACGAAGAAATATTAGCATATAAAGATTACTTTGTCAAATGCTTTCTAAAATATAAATTTGTACCATGTATAGAATTAAATCTGAAATTATGTTAAAATACATGACATAAATGCGTTGTAGATCTTTAATTTTAAATGCCATTATTATCGGTATTGGACAATATAAAATACAGGCTGAAAGATGTATCTGTAAAAATGTCTATAATTAAGATCACGATCAAGGTATTAAGCTCAAAAAATAAAAAGGCTTATAAAAAGCTTAAAAAGTAAGGGGAATATTACTATGAGAAATATCGAGAAAATCGAAAAAAGGCAGTCTATAAGAGATTATGAAAAGAAGAAACTGCCTGAAGCAGTAATTAAAGAACTTGAGGATTCATTTGCCGATTCCGCAAGACTTATCGACGATATAAAGTTGGAGCTTTTATGTGTTACCGACGGTGCCGACAGTAAACTTGCCGGCGTGGTAGGTTACAGCGGTAATGTATTCAATGCTCCGGCATACTTTATATTGCTATCCGAGAATAAGCCTCACTATCTCGAAAATGCGGGATTCGTAGCGGAAGCTTTAATACTTAAGGCTGAAGAACTTGACCTTAACACCTGCTTTATCACAGTTACCGACAGTGATGATGCGAAGCTGGCGTTGGATATAAGGGACAATAAAGAAGTGGCTGCGATAATAGCATGCGGCTACGGAAAGAAAGAAAAAGATCTGGTAAGACTTGATATCCAAAGTCCTTCTCATGTAACAATGAGAAAAAGAGATGGTCATATAGCACCTAAGATAGCACAGGAGGAACTTGTATATGATTCCAAGTGGGGTGTGCAGATAGCCTGGGATGACGATATGCAAGATCCTACACTTGACGAGGCTTTCTACGGAGCAAGTCTTGCACCGAGCTTCCTTAACCGTCAGCCTTACAGATATGTATATACCGGAAGTAAGATCTATATACTTACTACCGGAGAAGATAATACTTCAAAAGAAGATGAGAAATTAGGACTCGGAGCAAGTATGTATAACTTCTATGCCGTACTTTCAGACTATATGCCTAAGGCTCCGATGTGGAAGATGTACGGAGAAATGAAAGTGAAGATCTGGGACAGCCTAAGGACTATGTAGTGTCTGCGGTACTCAGTCTATAGATTTAAAATCAAATTAATACTAAGACTTTGTGCGTACTGTGCAAAGCCTTAGAAAGGAATATAACATGAAAGATTCTTTTCTTAGAGTTGCTGGCGTAAGTCCGAAACTTAAGGTTGCCGATGTCGTATATAATAGGGAAGAGATATTAAAGCATATAGAAAATGCCTCAAAACTGGGAGTTAAACTTCTTGTATTTCCGGAACTTTGTCTTACGGGAGTAAGTTGCGGGGATACTTTTTTACAAAAAACCCTGATTCAAAGTGTCAAAGAAGAATTGCTCTTCATATTAGAAGAGACAAAGTCTTTCGATATGCTTATATTTATAGGTCTTCCATGGGAATACAAGTCTAAACTGTATAACTGTGCGGCAGCCTTGCATAAGGGTAAGCTACTGGGGCTTACGGTCAAGAAACATTTGTCCGATCATTCCAATCATTCAGACAGCAGATACTTTCAGAAGGCTTTTGACAATGTATGTGAAATAGACTTTAACGAAAGCAAGATACCTTTCGGTACGGATATTATATATAATTGTACAAGCATACCGTCTTTGGCTGTTGCCGCTGAGATAGGAGACGATGCGTTACTGCCTATAACTCCGTCAATGAAGCATATACTTAACGGAGCAAGCGTAATAGTCAATCCTGCAGCTTTTGAAAGGCTTGTAGGAGAAAGTATACAAAGAAAAGAACAGATAAGAGCACTTGCATCGAGATTGCACACTGTATACATATCCTCAAGTGCCGGAACATGTGAATCAACACAGGATGTAGTATATTCATCAAGCAAATTGATTGCGGAGGATGATTCTATATTGGAAGAGTCCAAAGACCCGGAAACGGAGCTTATATGTACCGATGCGGATCTGGAACTCATCAGTTCCGTAAGAAGAAGGTCGGATGCTTACAAAGTTGCGGAAGATGATTATAAGACAGTGGATTTTGAGCTTGAGTACACAGAGCTTGAACTAAACAGATATATAGATAGGTTTCCGTGGATAAAAGATGAAAGAGTCGAAGAGTATGAAGAGCTGTTGCTTATACAGGCGTTGGGACTCAAAAAGAGGTTGGAACATACAGGGCTTAAGGCGATCGTTCTGGGACTATCCGGAGGTTTGGATTCTACCCTTGCCCTGCTTGTGGCAGTAAAGACCTTTGAACTTATGAAGCTTAATAAGAGCAATATTTACACTATAACCATGCCGGGATTCGGTACTACGGGAAGGACCTACAGAAATGCCTGCAAATTGGCAAACTTTTAGGTGTAAGTTTGGAAGAAATCAATATATCGGCTGCCGTAAGACAGCATTTCAGTGATATAGGTCAGGATATGTCCATGCACGATGTGACTTATGAGAATGCTCAAGCAAGGGAGAGAACTCAGATACTTATGGACATAGCCAACATGAGGGCGGCACTTGTAGTCGGAACAGGAGATCTCTCCGAGCTGGCTCTGGGCTGGGCTACATATAACGGAGATCATATGTCGATGTATTCGGTCAATGCCTCCGTTCCAAAGACCGTTATAAGAAAGATGCTGGGTGCACTTGCGGATAATTATGATAATAGTGAACTTACACATATATTAAAAGATATAGTGGATACTCCGGTAAGTCCCGAGTTACTGCCATCGGACGGAAGCAAGCAGGGGCATAAGACCGAAGATATAGTAGGTCCTTATGAGCTGCATGATTTCTTTATATATTACAGCCTGGTATACGGATTTACTCCGTCAAAGATATACAGAATGGCATGTAAAGCATTTGTAAATGAATTTACAAGACCCGAGATACATAAGTGGTTGTATACATTCTACAAGAGATTTTTCGCACAGCAATTCAAGCGTTCCTGTATGCCGGACTCTCCTAAGGCTACGGTACTGAGCCTTTCAGGAAGAGCGGATCTGGCAATGCCATCGGATGTAAGCTCTAAGCTGTGGATGAAAGAACTCGAGAAAATAGGTGCAAACTTATGATAAGTTTGTCTGCCAAAGAGCTTAAACATATCAATAACCTGAAAAAGAAATCCTCATATAGGAAGGAACATGATCTCTTCATAGTTGAAGGAATAAAGATGTATAGGGAAATACCTGAAAAATTATTGTTAAAGACCTATATATCAAAAAGTTTTGAGGACAGCCTGGACAGCAAGACAAAACTTAAACTTGGGACATACGAGGTTATAAGCGACAGGAATTTTGAAACTATAAGTGATACCAAGACACCCCAGGGAATACTTGCTCTGGTAAGGCGTATTTTTTATTCGCTTGAGGATATTTTAAAACAGAATAATAAAGTCTGCTTATCTTGGAAAATGTACAAGATCCGGGAAATCTGGGTACCATAGTAAGGGTAGGAGAGGCTGCGGGGCTTTCCGGACTTATTATGAGTGAGGAAACGGTAGATATCTATAATCCAAAGGTGGTACGTTCAACCATGGGATCTATATTCAGACTCCCTTTTATGGTCGTACCTGATCTTAGTGTAACAGTCAAAGAGCTTAGGGATAATAATGTTACGGTCTATGCAAGTACACTGAAAAACAGTACTTCGTATGACAGGTTTGATTATACAAAAGATCACGCTTTTATAATGGGTAATGAATCTAAAGGAGTGTCGGATAAATTATGCAATGCGGCTGACAGATCGCTTCATATTCCCATGCAGGGTGATACGGAGTCATTGAATGTGTCCGTGGCAGCGGCTATACTTTTATATGAGGCAGCGAGACAAAAGGGCTTAGGAGGTTTTGGTGGCAGATAAGAATAATAATTATAATTCTCTGATTTTAGATACTCTGCATTTTATTCTATCCTTTTTGGTGATACTATTCGGTATTTCGGTATATTTGGATTCGGATTCCAATATGATGTTCTTCCCTATCATATTTATCTGTGTAGCCATGCTTTGTATAGTTCAGATAATTAAGATATATAAGGGCATTGCCGAATATAAATACATGAGAGCGGCGCTGTGTTTTTATGCATCCGCCTCCGCATTTTTCGTACTCTTTGCTTTGATAAGTTTAGTTAGGATGTAGATGAATATGCTTAAAGATGAAGTGTTGAAAATATTGATAAGCAATAAAGAAGAATTTATTTCGGGAGAGAAGATAAGCGATACACTGGGTGTGTCGAGAACATCCGTGTGGAAGGCTGTCTCAGCTTTGAAAAAGCAGGGGTATCTGATAGCTTCTGTCAATAACAGAGGTTACAGCTTGACACGACCCAGCGATGTGCTTAATGAGGTCGAACTTAGAGAACTTTTATCACAGAGCGATATCAACTGCTATTACAAAGAAAAAGTCGACTCTACTAACCTTTGGGCTAAATACAGTGCGGAAGACGGCGAACAAAAAAACAGCTTATATATAGCGGATATGCAGACAAAGGGCAGAGGAAGACGAGGCAGAAGCTGGGTATCGGATAAAGGTGTCGGTATATGGATGAGCCTTTTGCTAAGACCCCGTATAAGCCCCGAAATAGCCCCGATGATCACGATAATTGCAGCACTTTGTGTGGCAAAGGCAATAGAAAAAAGAGAAGATCTTAAGGTATATATAAAATGGCCCAACGATTTAATCATAGAGGGCAGAAAGTTGTGCGGTATACTTACAGAGATGAGCGTGGATATGGAGGGGTTAAGTTATCTTGTTTGCGGGATAGGTATCAATGCAAATGCTAATAATTTCCCCAAAGAACTTGAAAACATAGCAACGTCTATATATATGCACACAGGAAAGATGTGCATACGAAAATATTTGATAAAAGAGATAATTGAAAATTTTTTCGAATATTATAATGTGTTCCTAATAGAAAATGATCTTCAGTTTATAAAAGACGAGTATGAGTCAAAACTTATACACAAAGAAAAATATATAAATATCATTTCCAAAGATTCCGTAAGAGAGGTCTTCTCAAAAGGTATTGATGAAATGGGATTTTTGGTAGTGCTTGATGAAGGTGTAGAAAGCAGGATATCTTCAGGAGAAATAAGTCTGCGAATGTAGGGAAATACTTGAAAAATCACATAAATCATTATATAATGGAGTGCTAACTATATTTAAGGAGGTGTATGCTTAGTGGCAGATAAGGATTTAACAAAAAAAATCAGTGAAACTGATTCCGGTGAACATAAAGTAGTGAACAAGCCTTTTTATCAGGGCTTGAATCACTTGTAGAAGTAGCTTCATCAAAAGGTTCCAAAATTGATTATGATGATATCAATGATTATTTTAAGGAACAGGAATTAAGTCCTGAGGCTATAGAGCAGATTATATCATATCTTGAAACCAAGGGGATAGAGATAGTTGAAAATATGACTGAGGATATGCCAGTAGATATAGATATAAGCATTGATGACGACCTGCTTTCCCTGGATGACGATGTTGAAGACTTTGAAAAAGAGTTGGAAGACGAAGATATAGACTTAAGTGCGATAGACATTTTGGAAGGTGTAGGTACTGAAGATCCTGTGCGTATGTACTTGAAAGAGATAGGTACAGTTGCCCTGCTTTCCGGTGAAGAGGAACTTGAACTTGCAAAGAGAAAGCAAGACGGTGATGAATATGCCAAGCAAAAGCTAATAGAGGCTAACTTAAGACTCGTTGTAAGTATCGCAAAAAGGTATACGGGAAGAGGTATGAGTTTCCTCGATCTGGTACAGGAAGGTAACCTAGGACTAATAAAAGGTGTTGAAAAGTTTGATTATACAAAAGGATTTAAGCTAAGTACCTATGCTACATGGTGGATAAGACAGTCAGTTACCAGAGCACTTGCGGATCAGGCAAGAACTATAAGAGTACCCGTACATATGGTTGAAACTATCAACAAGATGAGTAAAATGCAAAGAAAACTGACTCTTGAGTTAGGATATGAACCTACTGTTGCGGAACTTGCCCAAGCTTTGGATATGACGGAAGAAAAGGTCATGGAGATCATGCAGATAGCCAGAGAACCGGCATCTTTGGAGACTCCTATAGGAGAGGAAGATGATTCAAATCTCGGTGATTTTGTTGCGGATGCCAACGTGGTAAGTCCGGAAGGAAATGTTGAGTCTGTCATGTTAAGGGAGCATATAGACTCACTTTTATCCGAGCTTAAAGAAAGAGAAAGACAGGTAATACTTCTTAGATTCGGTCTTGAAGACGGTCATCCAAGGACCCTCGAAGAGGTAGGAAAAGAGTTCAAGGTCACAAGAGAAAGAATCAGGCAGATAGAGGCGAAAGCCCTCAGAAAGCTCAGAAACCCTGTCAGATCAAAAAGAATAAGGGATTTTTTATAAATAGCTATGAATAAAAGGAATTTACAAAAAGAGTTGGAACGCATCATATCGGATAATTTCCCCAAAGGTGTATTTCCAAAGCTTTTATTACATGCCTGTTGTGCTCCGTGCTCTTCTTATTGCATGGAGTACCTTAACAGGTACTTTGATATAACGATATATTTCTATAATCCAAATATAGATAATAAAAACGAGTACATTACCAGAGTTGAAGAAGAAAAAAGACTTATATCGGAGATGGATTTTGTACGTCCGGTATTATTCCTGGAGGGTGAATACGATCCGGAAAACTTCCATAAACTCTCAAAGGGGATGGAACTTGAGCCGGAGGGCGGAAAAAGATGCCTTAGCTGTTACGAGATGAGGTTGCTCAAGTCTGCACAGGAAGCTAAGGAAAGAGGTTTTGATTATTTTGCAACCACTCTTTCAATAAGTCCTATGAAAAATTCTCAGGTGCTTTGTGAGATAGGTGAAAAGGTTGGGAAAATAGTAGGAGTGGAATATCTTCCGTCTGATTTCAAAAAGAAAAACGGTTATAAAAGATCTGTTGAATTATCAAATGAGTATAATCTATACAGACAGGATTATTGCGGATGTTCATATTCGAGAAGAAGAATATCATAGATGGCTTTAGTTTATCATTTTCTTATAATTATAAATATTAGCGATGATTTGTTAAATACGCAGATTCAAGATCATTCTACCGATACAGATGACTAAGATCATAAGCAGCGATCTGCTACCATACGGTATTTTAAGATATCGAATCTATCTGTTGAACTGGTATTTTAATTAAAAAAGTTCGATAATGTCTATGTGGGAAAGTGAGAAACTTAAATTAATATATTATTTTAGGGAGGTTTATATGACCAGTAAAACAGTAACGATCAATAACCCGTCAGGATTGCACTTAAGACCGGCAGGTGTTTTATCACAGCTTGCTATGAAGTTCAACAGTGATGTTATTATTGAAGCGGGAGATAAGAAGGTCGTAGCCAAGAGTGTTCTTAATGTTATGGGTGCAGGTATCAAGACCGGAGATACGGTTACTATAGTATGTACCGGTGATGATGAGGAGAAGGCTCTTGAAGAGATAGTTGCGGCTATAGAATCAGGACTGGGAGAGTAAGGATATGTAATACTCCTTGCAATTAGATCTTACTCGCAGTACTTTTTCAAAGTTGCGACAAATTTACACAGACTGGACAAATTGCTTGCTCACCAAATCAGGTGAGTTGCGTTCAGACAGTCCTCGTCTGTGAAATTTGTGACTTGCTTTTTCAAAAGTACAAAACGCCACAAAGATCTTATTGCAAGGAGTTTGCGATAGAGAGGTAGTTGTAGCCGATAGGTTTGGATATAGTGAAAGCCTGTTTTCAAAATTATTGAAGTTTACAAAGAATTTATCGAATTTTTTTATTTTGTTGTTTTGTTGTTGCTGATCTGTTTTTCGGGCGGGTCGGCTTTTTTTATGGATTAAGTTTAGGATGATTGGTTATGAGATTTTCAAGAACAGAGTTACTTATAGGTAAAGAGGGTCTGGATAAACTTAAAAGTGCAAGGATAGCCGTATTCGGCATAGGAGGTGTCGGAGCCTATGTTGCGGAGGCACTTGCCAGAAGCGGTGTCGGTAGTCTTGATCTGATAGATAATGATACAGTTGATATCAGTAATATCAACAGACAATTAATAGCGCTCACAAGTACAGTGGGAAGATTTAAAACCGAGGTCATGAGGGAGAGGATCAACGATATTAATTCAGACTGTAGGGTATATGAGCATAGATTTTTTTATTTGCCCGAAAACAGGGATGAGATAGATTTTACGAAGTATGACTATATAGTCGATGCGGTCGATACAATAAGCGCCAAGATAGATATTATAGTAAGAGCTAAAGAACTCGATATTCCGGTCATAAGCAGTATGGGGGCGGGCAATAAATTAAACCCGGCGGATTTTGAGGTGGCAGATATATATGATACTTCGGTCTGCAAGTTGGCTAAGGTCATGCGAAGAGAGCTTAAGGCAAGAGGTGTGACCGACTTAAAGGTGGTGTATTCCAAAGAGATCAATACGTTAAGGTATGAGGCAGAGCTTGATGAAAAAAGCTTAAGCAGCAAAAAAAGGTCTATCCCGGCATCTATAGCTTTTGTACCCCCCGTTGTGGGACTTATTATAGCTTCGGAAGTAGTTAAGGATATAATTCGAAGGTAATGTACAGACAGATGTTGATGTATCGGCAATATAAACAATTGGTATTAGGCTGAAAAAAAACCTTAGAATTCAATCATATCAGCGATTGTAGATTTATAATTATTTATGTTATAGACAAATCATAATTTATGACAGTAAATACCTTAGAGTTTGGCTAAGTCCTAACAAAACCTTTAATATGGGCATTTTAATACTTTAAAACCTTAACAAAAGCATGACCTCATATAAAAATATAAAAGCTGTTAATAAAAATGTCAAAAAATAACTGAAAATATTTTATTGACATTTGCCCCTTTAAATGTTTTAATAATGGGCAGTTAAAAAACTTAATAAGTTAAACCGTTGAAGTGGAGATAAAAACTCTCATGCGCTTACAGAGAGTCCGGGTAGCTGGAAGCCGGATAGAAATGCAGTTTGTTAAATGGACCACTGAGGGCATAGTCAAAGGCTTTAGATAAGCTGAGTATTCTATGACGTGAGTACATACGTAAGTTGTATAGGATATGTTGGTATCCGAAAGAGAGCGTGTATTTATATACATGAATTAAGGTGGCACCACGGGTAAATATTACTCGTCCTTGATAGATTTTAAATCTGTCATGGGCGAGTTTTTTGTTTTCATAAAAAACCTTGCCCAAACAGAAATATACAAAACAGACATTTAATAATCGACAAAAATATATTTGCACCGGGAGGATGTATGAAGACAAACATAAGTTTAGATAAGGTCAAGGAAATAGCGGAACTCAAAATATACAAAAAAGTTGCTGTAAGCAGTGAGATACTTGCGGACGTAAGAACTCCGATAGAGCTTTTGAGAATACTTAAAGCGGTTAGCAAACACACATACATACTTGAGTCTGCCGAGGAAAACCTGACTTGGGGAAGATACACCTTCTTGGGCTTTGAACCCAAATTAGAGATAAGTCTCAATAATCACAAGATAAAAATAAAGGATAAAGACGGAATAAAACTTGAAGAAAAATGTATGGATCCGGCAAAGTATATAAGAGATATCTTAAAAGAATACAAGAGTCCGAAACAGGAGGAACTTCCGAGCTTTACAGGCGGTCTGGTAGGATATTTTTCATACGATTATATAAAGTATGCGGAGCCGAAATTAAAGCTTGAACATTCACAGGGTACAGATTTTAAGGATATGGACATGATGCTTTTTGACAAAATCATTGCCTATGATAATTACAAACAAAAAATCATAGTGATCGTCAATATGGATATAAGCAATGAAAATATTGAGGAAAACTATAAAACCGCTCTTGAGGAAATAAAGAGGATAATAGAACTGATAAAGTCCGGAAAGGTTAAAGAAGAAGAGAAAATAAAGCTATTGTCGGATTTTGAACCTTTGTTCAATAAGGAAGAATATATGCATATAGTGGAAAAGACTAAAAAATACATCTATGAGGGCGATATATTCCAAGCGGTCTTATCCAATAAGCTTGAGGCAAAGGCAAGTGGAAGTCTGTTGGATGTATACAGAAGACTTAGGATAAGCAATGCCTCACCTTATATGTTCTATTTTTCAAGTGATGATATAGAAATAGCCGGTGCATCACCCGAAACACTTGTAAAATTGGAGGATAAAGAACTTTCGACATTTCCGCTTGCAGGTACAAGAAAAAGAGGCATGACAGAAGAAGAAGATAAAAAACTCATAAAAGATCTTTTATCCGATGAAAAAGAAAAGGCTGAACATAACATGCTGGTAGATCTTGGAAGAAATGACCTTGGAAAGATAAGTAAGTTCGGAAGTGTAAAAGTTGATAAATATATGGAAATTGTCAAATTCTCACATGTTATGCACATCGGATCCACGGTGAAGTCAGTTATAAGAGAAGATAAAGATGCACTCGATGCAATAGAAGCGGTACTTCCGGCAGGTACACTTTCGGGAGCACCGAAAATAAGAGCTTGCGAGATCATAGATGAGCTTGAGAAAGATAAAAGAGGTATATACGGAGGAGCTATAGGTTATATAGATTTCAGCGGCAATATGGATACCTGTATCTCGATAAGACTGGCATATAAGAAGAGTGACAGACTTGTTATCCGCTCAGGTGCCGGAATAGTGGCTGACTCCGACCCGGAACTTGAATACGAAGAATGTGTCAACAAAATGAAGGCGGTAAAATATGCTATAGAGTCTGCATGTAAGGAGGATATGTAATGATACTCTTGATAGATAATTATGACAGCTTTTCTTATAACCTGTATCAGCTTATAGGAAAGATAGACAGCGATATAAAAATAATAAGGAACGATGAATTAAGTGTTGAAGAGATCATAAACTTAAGACCTAAGGCAATAGTTATATCACCGGGACCCGGAAAGCCTGAGGATGCGGGAGTTAGCGTAGAGCTTATAAAGTCTGTTAAGGATATTCCGATACTTGGTATATGCCTTGGGCACCAGGCTATTTGCGTGGCTTTCGGAGCAAAGGTCTCTTATGCCAAAAAATTGATGCACGGTAAGCAATCGTATATATATCTTGATAACAAGACTCCGATATTCAACAAACTTTGTACCAAACTAAAAGTCGCAAGATATCATTCACTTTGTGCTGTAGAAGGTACAATACCCGACTGTCTGGAAGTTATAGGAAGCAGTGAAGAGGCGGAGATCATGGCGGTAAGACACAGAGAATACCCTATATACGGGCTGCAATTTCATCCCGAGTCTATACTTACACAGCACGGAGAGGATATGCTTAGAAATTTCTTCTTACTTGTGGGTTAGAATGATAAAAGGTACATAAGTCTTACCCCTGCCCGACCGGAGAGAGAGTAATAATAATAAACTCAGTTCATAGAAGAATAAAAAAAGATAATGGATTCCGGTAAATAAGATCTTACCCCTGCCCGACCGGATAAGAGGATAATAAATATTAAACTCAGTGCAAAAAAAGAAAAAAGAACCGGAAATTTTGATGAAAAGATGTAGTCAAACTTGAAATATAAGATGAGAGTCTCGATAATGACCGTATAAATAATAAGTAAACATCTGATATTACAAAGACTTGAAAAGAGGGACAAATATGATAAAAGAAAGTATAAAAGATCTGATAAAAGGAAATGATCTGAGTGCCGATAATGCCTACGAATGCATGGAAGAGATGATGAGCGGCAGTGCAAGTGATGTGGCTATGGCATCATTTCTTACGGCACTCAGTATAAAAGGAGCAAGCGTTGAAGAGATAACAGCATTTGCGAAGTGCATGAGAAATCATGCTCTTGAATTTAATTACGAGGGAGATCTGCTTGAAATAGTGGGAACCGGAGGGGATGCTTCGAATTCATTTAACATATCAACGACTGCGGCTATAGTCACAGCAGCAGCCGATGTAAAAATTGCCAAGCACGGCAACAGAGCTGCATCTTCGAAATCCGGAGCGGCAGATTGTCTGGAAGCCCTCGGAGTTAATATAACTTTGAGTCCCGAAAAAGTAAAGAAGTGCTTGATAAGGCAGGGATATGCTTTTTATTTGCGCAAAACTACCACAGTGCTATGAAACATGTTGCAAATGTAAGAAAGGAGCTTGGTATCAGGACTGTATTTAATATACTGGGACCGCTTGCAAACCCCGCAAAGGCTAATATGCAGCTTCTCGGAGTATATGAAGAAGCCCTTGTTTTACCAATGGCATCCGTACTTCAAAGTTTGGGAGTAAAAAAAGGTATGGTCGTATATGCATATGACAGACTGGATGAGCTATCCGTAAGTTCCGATACATTGGTATGTGAGTTTGACAGCAAAGAAAAAAGGACATATAAAGTAAAGCCGGAGGACTTTGGACTGGAAAGATATGAAAAGGATGAGTTAAGGGGGGGAGAAGCCCTGGAGAATGCAAATATAACAAGAAATATACTTTCCGGCAAGGAAGTGGGTGCAAAAAGGTCGGCAGTGGTCATCAATGCAGGTGCTGCACTTTATGTTGCAGGTAAAGTAAATTCCGTGAAAGAGGGAGTAGAACTTGCACAGGAACTTATAGACTCGGGAAAGGCATTTGAAAAACTTAAAGAATTTATAAAATATACAAACATATAGGTGAGATATGATATTGGATGAACTTGTAGCGGTCACACAAAAAAGACTGGAAAGACTTAAGGCACTGAATTCAAGTGAAGAACTTAAGAAAAAAGCATTTGAATTTGAAAAAGAGAATAAATTCAGCTTTGCCAAGTCATTAAGGCAGAAGGAGCTTAGCTTTATATGTGAAGTGAAAAAGCTTCACCGTCGAAAGGTGTAATATCCGAGGACTTCCCTTATATGGATATAGCAAGGGACTATGAGGAAGCGGGAGCGGCTGCGGTATCCGTGCTGACCGAGGAACAATACTTTCTCGGCAGCGACAAGATATTTACGGATATCAGAAAGAATATTACGCTTCCCATGATAAGAAAAGACTTTACCATATCTGAATACCAGATATATGAAGCGAAGCTTATGGGAGCGGATGCAATACTTTTGATAGTTAGTATACTGGACTTTGAGCAAATTAAAAGCTTTCTTAAACTTTGCAAAGCTTTGGGGCTTGATGCATTGGTGGAGACTCACGATGAAAGAGAGATAAATACAGCACTTGAAGCGGGAGCGGATATAATAGGTGTCAACAACAGAAACCTAAAAAACTTTAACGTAGACTTTGAGAACATCTTAAGGCTAAGAGAACTTATACCCGCAGAAAGTATCTGTGTAGCCGAAAGCGGTGTAAGAGGGATGGAAGATATCCGTGTACTGAGAGAGGCTAAGGTAGATGCGGTACTTATAGGCGAACTTTTAATGCGTTCGGAAAATAAAAGAGAATTACTTAAATCTTTCAGAGGTATAGATGAGTAAGATAAAAATATGCGGATTGTTCCTGGAAGAAGATATAGCTGCGGTCAATCTATACAGACCCGATTATGTGGGATTTATAATAAATTATCCTAAAAGCCATAGAAATATTGATATTAAAAGTTTTGAGGATCTCAGTAAAAAAATTGACGGATCTGTAAAAAAAGTCGGAGTCTTTGTAAATGAAGATATGGAATTTATAAAAAAGCTATTTGATAAGGGATTATTTGATATTATACAGTTGCATGGAGATGAGGATAATGAATATATAAAAAATATCAGGTCATTAACAAAAGGATATATAATTAAAGCTCATAAAACAGAAAATGTATCAAGTATAGATAAGATAAACTCCTGTGCTTCGGATCTGGTGTTGATAGATACAGGCAAGGGAAGCGGTATAAGCCACAGCAAAGAAAGTATTGAACTCATAAAACAAATCAAAAGAGAATACATGCTGGCAGGCGGAATAAATGATGAAAATATAGAATATCTTTTAAAAGAGCTCTCACCGTATGCGGTTGATATATCAGGAGGAGCGGAAACAAACAAAAGAAAAGACAAAGATAAGATCAAGAAGCTTATAGATATAGTGAGAAAGGAAAAATATAATGAATAAAGAAAATACTAATGGCAGATTTGGAGTTCACGGCGGAAGATATATACCGGAAACTCTTATGAATGCGGTGATAGAGTTGGAAACTGAATATAATAAATATAAAAATGATGAGTCTTTTCAAAAAGAATTGGACGACCTTTTGAGTAATTATGCAGGTAGACCTTCAAGACTCTACTTTGCCGAAAATATGACCAAAGACCTGGGCGGAGCAAAGATATACCTTAAAAGAGAAGATCTTAACCACACCGGTTCTCACAAGATCAACAACGTTTTAGGACAGGTGCTTTTGGCTAAGCGTATGGGAAAGAAAAGACTGATAGCGGAGACAGGAGCGGGACAGCACGGAGTTGCGACTGCTACAGCTGCGGCACTCATGGGTATGGAGTGTGAGATATTCATGGGAGAAGAAGATACAATAAGGCAGTCTCTTAATGTATACAGGATGAGGCTTTTGGGTGCCAAAGTTCATGCGGTAACAGAAGGGACCAAAAGCCTTAAGGATGCCGTATCCGCTTGTATGAGAGAGTGGACGAGACGTATAGATGATACTTATTATGTATTGGGTTCGGTTATGGGACCACACCCTTTCCCTACTATAGTAAGAGATTTCCAGGCGGTAATAAGCAGAGAGATAAAGGCGGATATATTAAAATATGAGAACAGACTTCCGGATGCCGTAGTAGCCTGTATAGGCGGAGGGTCCAATGCGATAGGAGCTTTCTTTGACTTTATACCTGATGAGTCCGTAAGACTTATAGGTTGCGAGGCGGCAGGCAGAGGTCTGGACAGTTTGGATACGGCAGCAAGTATCAACAGGGGAAGTCTCGGTATCTTTCACGGTATGAAATCCTACTTTTGTCAGGATGAATTCGGGGGCATAGCACCGGTGTACTCCATATCGGCAGGACTTGACTATCCGGGTATAGGTCCGGAACATGCTCATCTGCACGATATAAAAAGAGCCGAGTATGTAGCTATAGAAGACGAAGAGGCGGTGTCGGCATTTGAATACCTGTCAAGGACAGAGGGTATAATACCTGCTATAGAAAGTGCTCATGCGGTAGCTTATGCAAGAAAACTTGCACCGACTATGGATAAAGATAAAATAATAGTGATCAATATATCAGGTAGAGGAGATAAAGACTGCCTGTCAATTGCAAGATACAGAGGAGAGGATGTAAATGAGTAGACTTTCAAAACTTTCAAAGAAAATAAATTATTTATACCGTTCATAGTATGCGGAGATCCGGATCTTGAAACTACTAAAGAGATCGTACTCAGCTGTGTTAAGGCGGGAGCGGATGCGATAGAACTCGGTATACCTTTTTCAGACCCTATGGCTGAAGGACCTGTTATCATGAATGCTTATGACAGGGCTATAAAGAGCGGCACAACGACCACCAAGGTCATAGAGATGGTGTCGGAATTAAGAAGCCAAACAGATATACCGCTTGTATTCATGACTTATGCCAATGTTGTATATGCATACAAGTCGGGCATAGAGGAATTCGTAAAAGAGGCGGCAGCAGCAGGTATAGACGCTTTGATACTGCCTGATGTGTCATTTGAGGAAAAAGCTGAATTTTCTGATATATGTGATAAATATGATGTTGATTTTATATCTCTTATCGCTCCAAGTTCAGGTGACAGGATAGAGATGATAGCAAAAGAGGCTAAGGGCTTTTTGTATTGCGTATCCTCTCCGGGAGTTACGGGTGTAAGAAAGAATATCGATACCGATATAGACAGTATGATAAAAAGAGCAAGAAGCGTAAGTCAGATCACTTGTGCCATAGGTTTCGGAATCTCAACTCCCGAGCAGGCAAAGGATATGGCCCATAAGGCTGACGGAGTTATAGTGGGATCAAGTATAGTGTCCTTATGTGAGGAACACGGTAAAAAAGCACCGGATAAGATCTTTGAATATGTGAGTGCTATGAAAGCCGTATTAAATTAAAATTATATTTGGATTTATGACTTTCGAAGATATTTAATGTATAGTATCTTAGATGAGTATATTAAATAATTTGCCTCTTGTTCTGATCGTATACATTAATAATACTTAGTGTTTCACCACTACGACAAAGTTTTTTAATGTGTGTACTCATAATAATATTCATCGTTTTTGATATACTTATTTTTGTGAACAATGCACTAAAAAAATCAAATTAATACTATGATAAAAAAATTGCCGGCAGGGTAAAAGCTGCCGGCAATTTTTTTATGTATACGGAAAAATATTTTTTTCGGAATACTAAAGGATAACTTTTTTTATCATTAATACTAAATTGTGCATACTACACAAAAACAGAAAACATTTTTTATGCAATATGTTCTTATTCGTTGAATACCATAGGGCTTTTTATGATTTATTTACTTTTTTTCTGAAAGAGTATTCATAGGATACTATACTTTTTCTAAAAAGATGTTAGTGTAAAAGTAAGCAAAGAACAGATAGCAAAACTTTCAGAAGTTTGCTTATCACATAAGTATCGTGTTGCTGTTAATAAATCAGAAAATTTTTAAGAAGGTTCATTATGAAAGTGAGGAGGTTAATGTCGTTTGCACTGTCGGTATTTTTAACTTTAGTACCGATAAATCCTAATGTGGCTTTTGCAGGCGCAGGCAGTCAAGGCGAACAGATATTCGTAAAGGAAGTTACGGAAAGATCTTTTGAAACTTTAGCTGAGCAGGGCTTTCCTATGTACGTGTCTTCGGATGCAGAGGTTGAAGGAAGACTTGTACCATCTCAAAATGCACAAGATAAGGGAGAACTTTTAGCATCTTTGGATGCAGAGGATGAAGGAAAACTTGCCCCATCTTTAGCTACAGAAGATAAGGGAGAGCTATCTACGTCTACATCTTTAGAGGCAGAGGATAAGGGAGAGCTATCTACGTCTACATCTTTAGAGGCAGAGAATGATGAAGAGCTTTCAGCTCTTACATCTACTGCTATGGAAGATGAGGAGTTTTCCAAAGCGGATCCGGAAGATATGCTTGCCGAAGCCCCGACTGTTTATCCTGTTAAGGTAGGGTATAGAACGGTAAACTCAGTCAATAAGGACGATGTACTTAGTGATGGAGGAAGTGTAAAGTATGAGCCGGCAAGCGGTGATAAAAGAGCGAAGATTACTTTAAATAACTTAAATTATACGGAATACGTATACCCTCATACAGGAGATAGTGTGAAGACGAGTTTCATCAAAGCGGATGAGGATATTGACTTGGTTTTAAAAGGAAGCAATGTTATAAACTTAGAGCCGTTTGAAGGATATCGTTCTTCGGATATGATAGCTATGTCCGGAATTGAGGTAAGAAAGTTATACTGCTCAGGAGATGCAGGTGCGGAACTCAGTATAAATATTGATGCAAGCAAACCTACAGATAACTTAGGGTCACTGATATGTATATTAACAAAGGATGAAGCGGTCTTTGATAATGTAAATATAAACATGAATATCAAAGGTAAATCAAAATATGCAGGCGGTATAAATAAAAGCCTGGGTGATCAGCTGATTATCATAAGAAATTCAAATATTAATATTACAACTTCCGTAGGCTATAATGATAAACTGGGAAGTTTAGGATATTTTGACGGTTCTATTTATGCTATATCGGGAGAAGGCTGTAGTATTGAGTCATCACAGCTCGTACTTAACGCACATAGTGAGGGAGGATACGTCAAGGATAGGGTAGATGTGACAGGAATCGTAAGTTTACTTGACAGTCTATATATTTCGGGAAATAGTAATGTCTTAATAAAATCAGATAAAGATGCTATAGAAGTAGCGGATAATGTCAATATAAAAGATAATTATAACATTGATCTGACCGGAAGGGTGAAATTTGATCGTGAATCCGATTCAGCTATTAATTTCAATAATGTGGGTCCGAATACAAGTTTTATAGCAAGACATAAAATCCCTGTATTATTCTGTACCGAAGATGAAGAGGAAGGTAAGGTGGATTTTACAGCTCCCGATGAAGCGGCGGTTTTGTCAGGAAATGATGAGGGAAGTTTAAACTTGGTAGATAAGGCATATTGGAAAAAGTTATTTTACTATAAATTAAATCCTACTGCTTATCCCGGTTGCAAAGTATTAAAAGTAACTTATAAAAATAAGGTCGGTTTTAATTCAAACGGCGGTTTGGGCAGTATGGCGGATGTTCTAGTGCCTCACAATGAAAAGTATACTTTACCTAATTGTACTTTTACTCCACCTTCAGGTAAGAGATTTAAGGCATGGGAAGTAGGCGGTATGCAGTATGCTGCAGGTGCCGAAATTCCTATAGGAGTAGATATAATAGTTACTGCTATATGGGAAGAACAACCGTCAGGCGGCGGTTCATCAGGTGGCGGCAGATCAGGAGGTTCATCAGGTGGCGGCAGATCAGGCGGCTCAGGAGGCGGAGGTTCATCCGGCGGTGGAGGCTCAAGAGGCGGTTCCGGCGGTGGAGGCTTGGGAGGTGGCTTGGGCGGCGGTTCATTAGGCGGAGCAAAAACTCCGGGCGGACAGTCAGGCTCATGGATACAGGACGCTACAGGCTGGTGGTATAGAAATGCCGACGGCTCATATCCAAGAGGTACTTGGCAGCAAATAGGCTCTACCTGGTATGCTTTTAACGGTTCAGGTTATATGATAACAGGCTGGTACTCCTCAGGCGGAAGCTGGTATTACTTAAATGCAAGCGGAGCTATGGCTACAGGTTGGGCACAGATAAACGGATACTGGTACTACTTAAATGCAAGCGGAGCTATGGCTACAGGTTGGATACAGCTTGGCGGATACTGGTACTATCTTGAGGAGGTAGGATCATGGCAACCGCAGGGCTCCATGTATGCATGGGATTATACACCTGACGGGTACTTTGTTAATGAGAACGAAATCTGTATAGAATGGTAGAATTCAGATTGGTCGGGGAGTTAGCAACGTAAACAATTGTAATCGTTTGTGGGAAGTCAGATGATAAAAAACCCCTTATAATTCAATCATACACGCAACTCTTTTTCAAAGCTGCGACAAATTCACACAGACTGCGGAACTCGTGTGCTCGCCTACTCCGAGGCGAGCTGCACTCGAACAGTCCCTGGCGTAGGGTTTCTTAAATCATCAAACTAATTCTACTGATTTTTGTATGTACTTCGTTGGTTTCAGTCAGCGTAGCTCGCTACGCCTCCTTCAACCGCCTCGTACCTAATAAAAATCAGTAACGAATTAATTCAATGATTTTGCGAACCCTACACTGGTCTGTGGAATTTGTACCTTGCTTTATCAAAAGAGTTAACCGCTACAAAGATTGAATTATAAGGTTTTTTATCTTCCGCTACGTTACCGTTACAACGAGTATAAATAATATAAGTGATTAGCGGTGGGCAGATTTATAATTGTTTACGTTGCTAAAGTGGAGGAGGGGAGGCGTAGCAGCAACTTTTATTCCAATCTTAAAAACAGTCGTTAGTACTGAAAACGTGGCGTTAGACAAAAGTGTGCCTACACCTCTTCCCCTACTCCGGTACCTTAGGCACATAAACCGTTAAACTATCTTGCCAAGGACAATCTGAGACCGCCGGTACTTGCTTTACCGAGCCGCAAAGCGAAGGGAAAGCTTAGTACCGCTGCGAGACTTTAGTTAGAGAGCGTGTCCAAGGCAAGATATGTTTGTAACGGTTTATGTGATATACCAATCAGCATTTTGTTAACTGAAGTACTGATTTTTTAATGTACAGACCTACTTTTGAGTGTGGGAAATTTAAGTTATTAACTGTTGCAAACTTCATTTTCACTAAGAGTTAAGGAAGATAACAGACAGCTCTTTTTTAGAATAATACCATTATGCCACAGATTAAATAGTTATACCGGTTATTTAATTAATATTACACTACGCCTACGTTATTTTATTTACATACTAAGAAAAAAATTCATCATTTTGGTATACTTATTTTTCGAACGATCCCCGGATATAATTTATCTATGCTATATGGCATGAACAATTAGAGATCTAGTATATTTTTATTGATTAAATAATATTTAGTTTTTTACAAAAGGTATTCATTAAAAATACAGCTCTGTGCTATACTTTAAGCATATAGTAATGTGAGTTATAAAGGTTATACATATAGCGAATTAAAAAGGAGTACAGAAAAATGATTAAAAAAAGAATTTTTTTAATTATGCTTGACAGTTTCGGAATAGGTGAAGCAAAAGATGCCAAAGACTTTGGAGATGAAGGCTCAAGTACCTTGAAAAGTATCATGAAATCGGATAAATTCAATATACCCAATATGAAAAAACTCGGACTTCTTAATATAGATGGATTGGAAATTGAAGGTAGCAAAGAAGCGATCATAGGAGCTTACGGAAAATTAAGTGAAGAGTCAAAGGGCAAGGACACTACTACAGGACACTGGGAAATATCCGGTATCATATCAAAAAATCCTATGCCTACCTATCCTGACGGTTTTCCGAAGGAGATCATAGATGAGTTTGAAAGGCTTACAGGCAGGGGAGTGCTTTGCAATAAACCTTATTCCGGAACCGAAGTTATTAAAGATTACGGGGATGAGCATGTTGCTACCGGAAAACTTATAGTATATACCTCTGCGGACAGTGTGTTCCAAATCGCAGCCCATGAGGATCTGGTACCTGTTGAAGAGTTATATAAATATTGTGAGATAGCAAGAAAACTTCTTAAGGGTGAACATGCCGTGGGCAGAGTAATTGCCAGACCCTTTATAGGTTCGAACGGTAATTATGAAAGAACTGCCAACAGACATGATTTTTCTTTGGAACCTACTTCAGATACCGTACTGGATATACTTAACAGGAACGGTCTGGAGACTTATGCGGTAGGAAAGATATATGACATCTTTGCCGGAAGAGGGATATCAAACTTCGTAAGGACCAAGAGCAATGCTGAGGGTATGCAAAGGACTCTTGAAGCTTTGGATATGGACTTTAACGGACTTTGTTTTGTTAATCTGGTGGATTGTGACATGATCTACGGTCACAGAAGAGATATTGACGGCTATGCCGAAGCTATTTCCCGAGTTTGATAAATTCTTAAGTACATTTATACCTAAGATGAAAGAAGACGACATACTTATGATAAGTGCCGACCACGGTTGCGATCCGGGATTTAAGGGGAGCGATCACACAAGAGAGTATGTGCCTTTATTGGCTTACGGAAAATCCGTAAAGCAAGGAGTTGATCTCGGTATAAGAGAGAGTTTTGCGGATGTGGCAAAGACTATTCTTGATATATATGATCTTGATAATAATGTATGCGGAGTAAGTTTCAAAAAGGAGCTTCTTGTATGATGAGTGACAGAGAGCTTATTGATCTGGCAATAGAGGCGAGAAATAACGCCTATACACCTTATTCTGATTTTAAGGTGGGTGCAGCCTTACTTAGCAAAGAAGGTAAGGTATATAAGGGCTGTAATATAGAAAATGCCGCCTACACACCTACAAACTGTGCGGAAAGGACAGCATTTTTCAAGGCGGTATCCGAAGGGGTAACGGATTTTAAAGCCATAGCCATAGTAGGAGGCTATGATAAGGACGGGCTTAAGTTTTGTCCTCCCTGCGGAGTATGCAGACAGGTCATGATGGAATTTTGTGAAAGCGATAAGTTCAGGATACTGTTGCTTGATGAAGATGATGAGATAAAAAGTTATCTGCTTAAAGATGTATTGCCTTTCGGTTTCGGACCGAAGAATTTGTAGGGATGGGGTATTTAGCGGGTTTTATCTTTACACCATACCAATATAAAACTTATTAAAGAATAATAAACGGACTGAGGATTGTACTTCCTAAGTCCGTAAAATTTTATATTACTTCCAAGTTATCTGTTTTATCTATTAAAGTATAGTATTTTAGATACTTAACTCAAACTTTCCACACTCAAAATAAGTTGAATATATAAAAAAACAGTACTTAAGCTATCAAATTCCAGATTTATCGGGGAGTTAGCAACGTAAACAATTGTAAGTCAGGAATTAAACAGAAACACTCCCTATTTCAATCATACCCGCAGTACTGTTAATAAAGTTTCGACAAATTTAGTACAGACTGCGGAACTCGTGTGCTCGCCTACTCCGTGGCGAGCTGCACTCGAACAGTCCTCGTCTGTACAATTTGTAACTCACTTTATTAACAGTACTAAACGCTACAAAGATTGAAATAGGGAGTGTTTCTTTAATCCCAGCCCGCAAGGGGTAGCTGTATAAAAGTTTGGAGTAGACAAATAGCCATTGTTTATGTTGCTAAGGGGGAGGAGGGGAGGCGTAACAGCAACTTTTATTCAAATCTTAAAAATAGTCGTTAGTACTGAAAACGTGGCGTTAGACAAAAGTGTGCCTACACCTCTTCCCCTCCTCCGGTACCTTAGGCACATAAACCGTTAAACTATCTTGCCAAGGACAATCTGAGACCGCCGGTACTTGCTTTACCGAGCCGCAAGGCGAAGGGAAAGCTTAGTACCGCTGCGAGACGAAGTTAGCGAGAGCGTGTCCAAGGCAAGATATGTTTGTAACGGTTTATGTGATAGACAAATCAGCATTCTACATCATTTTCCCCGTGATGATCTCAGAAGTTTTCTTTTTATTCTCAAGTGCCACATTGCCCAGGCTTTTAAATGTCTCATTGTATAAAATATCAACCAGAAAAAGCTGGGCGGTCTTAGCGGCTATAGAGCCTCCGTCCAAAGGTCCTTCGCTGGCACCGCATTGCAATAGTACGTCACTAAATTCAAGAGCCGGAGTCTTGGCAAATCCTGTTATAAAAACAACTTTAACTTTAGAATTGTTGCAGATCTTTGCTATTTCTATGCAATCCTTGGTGATTCCGGAATTGGAAAAAATTATTGCCAGGTCTTCTTCGCCAAGTAATGCTGCCTGGGTAAGCTGCATATGAGAATCCTGGCTATACATGATATTAGGAAGTATTTTCATAAACTTGTTCTTTGCTTCGGCAGCACTGGTACCGGAGCCTCCGAAACCGAACAGATTTATACTTTTGGAATTTAAGATATAATGTACAACTTTTCGGATATCTTCGTAATTAAGGTGTTCAAAAGTCTTGGATAAAGCACAGATATATGTGTCCATGATCTTTGAAGCGTTAGCTTTGGAGTCATTTGAAGATGAGTTGTCGGATTCACCATTATTATTAAGAATATTGAAATCGGCAGTGCTTAAGGCTAAAGAAAGCCTGAAATCCTGATAGCCTTTAAGATCAAGTGTTTTGCAAAACCTGAATACGCTGGTCTCACCTACTTCGCATAGTTTTGCAAGCTCGTTAATAGTTATATTAAGTGCCTCTTTGGGATTGGACAAAACAAAGTCGGCAACTTTTTTTTCGGTTTTGGTCATTTTGTAATAAGCGTTATGAATCTGTGTGATCAAGTTATTTTTTGTCATTTGTTAAGGCTCCCTAAAAACCGATATTAGATCGAAATAAAGTTTCATAGTAACTCTTAAATATTGATAGATATAGGTTTACGAACATTTCGCTATTAAAGCTACAGTATAATCATATTATGAAAAAAATTTCAAAAAGTCAATAATATTTTTTTATGAAAAATCAATATAAACTTACGCAATATTGGAGTTTTACCGATAATTTGACTTAGGATACAGTGTAAAAAAATAAAAGAAATTTTTTTTAGATTATAAGAATGATTACTGATAAAAATATTATACAATATGCACAAAAAAATAAAGCTAAATAAATGAATTATGCACAATTGACAAGCTTTAAGTCTAGTGCTAACATAGGGAATATAAAAATATGAAAAAAATTTTTATTTTTGAAAGAAGAGAAAGTAATAAGAAAGAGAAGGTAATAAGTAAGAGAAAAAATAAGTTATAGATTTGATGTAGGCTATAGACATTAGTTTCACCTAAGGTATACAAGAACATATTAAACTGCCTATCATGGCGGTTATTGTAATTTAATGCAGGAGGTAATTATGAAGAAAAGATTTTTAAGTATCCTTTTAAGTTCCGCTATGGCACTCAGCCTTTTATCAGGTTGTGCGGGTGGAGGTAGTTCGTCAGAGAATACTACAGCGGCTGCAGATGCAGCTACGGGTGATAAGCCGTATGCAGGTCAGACTTTAAGCGTGTTATATATGTCAAGCGTATATGCGGATGCCGCAAAGTCAATGGTTGCCGAGTTTGAAGAGAAAACAGGCGCTAAGGTGGAGGTAGTTGACTTCCCTTACACAACATTACATGAAAAGGCATTGCTCGATCTTACAAGCGGAACCGGTTCTTATGACGTGATCGATGTGGCAAGCCAGTGGGACGGTGAATTTGCTCCATATATGACAGATTTATCAAGCTATATTGAAAAAGACGGATACAAGATGGATGAGTTTATAGAGAAAGTTTTAGAGAACTCCGGTACATGGCAGGGTGTTACTACAGGTATTCCTAATGCAAGTACCCCACAGCTTTTTGCATACAGAACCGACTTGCTTCCTGACGGTTTACCTGAGACGTGGAAAGAGTACAGAGAACTTGCAAAGGCCAATACTAAGCCGGATGAAGGTCTTTACGGAATTTCAGTATCTGCAACCACAGGACAGCTTGGTGGAGTATTCGACTATGTACTTTGGTCTATGGGCGGTTCATGGGCTGATGAGGATTGGAATGTAACTATCGACTCTCCTGAGACAAGAGAAGCACTTAAGCACTTAAAAGAGATACAAGACTATGCGGATCCCGCTATACTTTCATGGGGTACAGAAGAGTCTATAAAGGCTTTCTTAGACGGCAAGGCAGCGATCTGTGAAACCTGGCCTACATTGGGACTTGTACAGGCAGCGGATGATGAGTCACAGTCAAAGGTAGCGGGAAAGTGGGCACTTGACACTATACCGTATGAGAAAACAGGTACAACACTCTTAAGTGCATGGGATCTTTCTATACCAGACAGTTCAAAGAATAAGGATCTTGCATGGGAGTGGATAAAGATGTATACAAGTGCCGATATGCAAAACAGATTCTATGAAGAATACGGCATACTTTCTCCGAGAAAGGCTTTCTGGGAGCAGGACGGCATAAAGGGTACTTACATGGATACAGTTAGAAAGGCCCTTGATACAGCCAACCTTTGGTGGAGAATACCTGCTTCTACAGAAGTAGACACTATGCTCAATACTGTTGTAAGCGAGTACATGTCAGGACAGATAGAGCTTGAAGATGCGGTAAAGAAGATGGAAGAAGGAATCAAGGCGGCACTTGAGAGTGCACCACCTGAAGAAGGTACAAAAAATTATAACAGATAATCAATAATATTATAATGAGCTGTCGCATCATATTACTTTGCGGCAGCTTTTCATATAATACTGTATCGTATGCGGTAAAGCTACCTACAAAGCAAACTCCGGGTCATTAACGGGACTTTGCCAAAGAGCTTGGGAAAGTCCGCTTTTGCTATACGGTCGTTGGTAAATAATGCATACGATACAGTAGCGGAAAGGTATATTTATGTCAGATATTAAAAGAAAAAAAGGAAAGAAGATAGCTAAGGATAAAGTGGCATCATGGCTTTTTATAATGCCGACTTTGATTTTTTTGGCTATTACTGCATTATTTCCTTTATTATATTCGGTGTACTTAAGCTTTTTCAGGCTTAAATTAAATCTTCCCAAAGCAGTCCCTCAATTTATATTTTTAGGAAACTATATAAGGATGTTTACCGATAAAATGTTACTTACAAGCACTGTAAATACTATAGTATTTGCGGTTTTCTCGGTTGCCTTGGAACTGGTAATAGGACTGGCTCTTGCTATGGCGCTTTGTTCCGATAAGATGTGGGCAAGGATATGTACCTCTATTTGTCTTATTCCTATGATAATGGCTCCGGTAGCTGTAGGTACTTTGTGGCGTATGATGCTGGATTCTTCTACCGGCGTGATCAACTACTTTGGGCTTCTTCGGGGTGCCGAGCATTACCTGGCTAAGCAGTCCCAAGACTGCTATGCTCTCTGTCATAATGGTCAATGTATGGCAGCTTGCACCTTGGGTAAGCATCATATGTGCCGCAGGTCTTAAGTCGCTGCCGACAGACTGCCTTGAGGCGGCTACCGTGGACGGGGCAAGCAACGGACAGATATTCACAAAGATAGTGCTTCCGCTTATGAGTCCGGTACTTACAGTAGTGGTGATGTTAAGATTCGTGGATGCCTTCAAGGTCTTCGATACAGTGTACGTTATGACCAACGGAGGCCCCGGAAGTGCGACTGAGATGCTCCCCAACTACATATACAAACAAGGACTTAAACTTTTCGATGCGGGATATTCAGCCTCTTTGGCGATCATGTTCGTGGTACTTATGACGGTAGTCACAGCTTTCTTTTTAAAGCTGAGAGATAAGATGGAGGCGCAGATATAATGAAGAAAAAATTAGCACATACTGACAGTATTATAGGAAACTTCGCCGGAAGACCTACAAGAATAATCATTATTATAATAAGTATGCTTTTTATAATCTTTCCTCTTTATTGGCTTTTGATAAGCTCTTTTAAGGTAAAAGCCGATTATTTGGCTTATCCTCCCATACTTTTTCCGACAAGATGGTCAAGCGAGAGTTATATAGAAGTACTGAATAAAGATAAACTTCTTAATAATTTTATAAATACCTTTGTGGTAGCGGCAGTATCTACATTTTTATCCGTGCTTTTCGGAGCAATGACCGCCTATGCGGTAGCAAGGGGTAATATAGGAAAAAGAGCGAGAAAATATTTCGGACTTTGGTTTATGATACAGAAAATGTATCCGGCTATAGCAACTGCCATACCGGTATATCTGGTTATGAGGACCTTGCATCTTATTGATACTTTATGGGCTCTTATCATCATGAACACAAGCTTTAATCTGCCGCTTGTTATCTGGCTGATGATGGGATTTTTCGAACAGCTTCCGAGAGAACTTGAAGAATCCGCCATGCTTGACGGCTGCAGTTTTACCAAAAGATTCTTTCTGGTGATACTTCCGATAACAAAGCCGGGTATCATAGCTTCTGCGATACTTGCATTCATAGGAGCATGGAACGAGTTTTTATTTGCGGTAATATTAAGTATCAATAAATCAAAGACTTTGCCGGTACTTATATCCGGATTTATCACAGACAGAGGATTGGCTTGGGGACCGATGGCAGTGACCGCATTTATTACTCTACTTCCTGTACTTATAATAGTATGGATGGCTCAAAAGAATTTTGTTAAGGGTCTTGCAATGGGAGCGGTAAAGGGATAGAGACACTGTATCTTAGTATATACAGTTTAGAAAACTGTATCAAGATCAATTAAATATTTGGAGGGGAATAATTTTGGAAAAGAGAATACTTTGTTTTGGAGATTCCAATACCTGGGGATATGACGCATACAGTGGAGGAAGATTTGCAAAGGATGTGCGTTGGACAGGTGTATTGCAAAATATTTTAGGTGAGGAATACCATATAATAGAAGAGGGCTTATGCGGAAGAACCACCGTATTTGACGACCCGCTAAATGAAGGACTTAGCGGACTAAGATACCTTCTGCCCTGCCTACAATCTCATTCTCCTATAGATATGCTTATAATAATGCTGGGTACCAATGATTGTAAAGAAAGGTTCTCGGCAACGGCAAAAAATATAGCGGACGGTGCAAAAAGGCTTATAAAGGTGGCACAAAGTGCGGATGTATGGAAAGAGAAGCCAAGGATACTTCTTGTAAGCCCCGCACCTATAGAAAAAGAGTGTGAGACTTCAGATGTATCGGGAGAGATGGGGGTATGCAGCGACAAGTCTTATGAACTGAAAGGTACCTACAAGCTTTGTGCTGATGATTGTAAATGTGAATTTTTAGATGCGGGTTTGTATGTCAGTATGAATAAAATAGATTACATGCATCTGGACAAGGAAAGTCATAAAAGACTGGCTGAGGCATTGGCGGATGTGATCGGAAAGCAGGTGTGATGAAAGCGGATGTAGAACAGATTCAATGGCAGCTTATAGTATCTTGTCAGGCACTTGAAGATGAGCCTTTACACTCATCGTTTATAATGGGAAGAATGGCACTTGCCGCAAAACAGGGCGGTGCTAAGGGTATCAGGGCTAATACTGTTGAAGATATCAGGGAAATAAGAAAGAATGTTGACCTGCCCATTATAGGAATAATAAAAAGAGATTATGAAGACAGCGAGATCTATATAACTCCGACTATGAGAGAGATAGATGAACTCGCAGAAGTAGAACCGGAGATTATTGCTCTGGATGCAACATTTTCAAAGAGACCGTTTGGAGAAAGTCTTAGTGACTTTTATGCCAAAATAAGGATAAAATATCCCGATCAGCTTTTAATGGCTGATTGTTCCACCATGGATGAGATAATATTTGCCGACAAACTCGGATTTGATTATATAGGAACGACTCTTGTGGGTTATACGAAACAAAGCAGGGATATTAAGATAGAAGCTGATGATTTTGCATTTATAAGTGAGGCGCTGGATAAGGTAAATGCCAAACTTATAGCAGAGGGTAATATAAATACCCCTCAAAAACTGAAAAGAGTTATGGAACTTGGTGTATACAGCACTGTAGTGGGATCTGCAATAACAAGACCTCAACTTATTACAAAAAGTTTCACTTCGGTACTTACATAAATCACAGGTATCTTCTGTTGAGTAAGACTACCGTTTTGGAAAGAGAATAAATAAAGGGGGGTGTTGCAAACTTAAGACCTTTTGCAAGATACAGTTCATATTGGCATAATGCCTTTACTTATCTTGTAGAGATCTTAAAATGCAACAGCCCCTTAAAATTTAACTCTAGGGATCTACTATAAAATTCCCCTTGCTTAATAGCTTAAAAGGATTATCTCTTTTTGGTGTCAACAAAAAAACCTTATTTTCCGATTTGTTTTTAGGATCGGGAAGCCCGGGGTTGTCGTCAAAGGCACTTTCGTGAATACCGGTAAGTCTGTCCTTTACATTTCTAAGCGAAAGAGGAATATTTACAGAACAAAGCTTATTGCCGGCAAAGGCTTTTGCATGAATGTGAACTATCTGACCTTTAAATACCAGATTTGAGATCTGATTGTTCATAAAGGCTTCTTCACCTATATTTTCTACTTTCTTGGGTAATACGAGGGATTTAAGTTTATTGTTCTTAAAAGCACCCTTGGCAGCATAGCGGAAAGTGGAGGGAAGTATGAGTTCCTCTATCTTATTACCTGCGAAGGCATGTTTGTTGGCATAGACCACACCTTCGTGAAGTACAAGTTTTTTTATTCTGCTTCCGGCAAAGGCGTGAAATTGAATATGAGTATAGTTACCCGGGATTTCAACTTCCTCCAAGTCCAGATTGGCGAAAGCCCCCTTGCTTATCCATACAGGAGTTCTGTCATCCTTTCCTTTGGAGGGAAGTACAAGTTTTTTACGTTTTTAAGTTTTTTTCTTCCTTCTTCGGAAAGTCCGGTTATGGTATATTCCACATCCAGATTTCCCTGCTCGTCACCCGTTCCGGGTATTTCCTCCTCAGCAAATACGAAATCGACTATGCTCCAGGGGGCTGTAGTGTCGGTTTGAGGTGAAGCGGTATTACTCACAGGTGCCGAACTTGCGACATTGGCATTAAAATCATAGTTTGTATTCATAAGTAATCTGACACTTTTGGGGTAGACACTTACTGTTAAAACAACTAATATAAGGTATAATGCAAAGGGGGTAGAAGGTTTATTATTTATCTTCATGAATACCTCCCACTGTATACATAATGCAATATATTCTAAATTAGGTTTTCCAAACTGTCAATATAAAAAATAATATCTATTACTATAATTAAAAGAGGATGTTTATTTATGAATAAAATGACAAAAAAAGAATTAAAAAGTTTGCTTGATGATTTTAGAAAAAAAGAGGAGAAACACCTTCTGGATCTCACTTACATCAGCATGAAGACCAAGAAACTTGAAGGCATAGATCTTAGCAATACGGATCTTTCCAACAGTGATTTTAAGAATATTAATTTCAGGTCATGTAAATTCGATAATGCAAAACTTCATCATAGCAAATTTTCAAACTGTGATTTTTCGGGTTCAAGTTTTAAGGATGCAGATCTTTTTAGTGCAGACCTTAGAGGTTGCGATCTGTCAAATACAGATTGTGACGGAACCGACTTTTTCGCAGCTCTGCTTTGGGGGGCAAAACTTGATGGTCTTTCGGATACGGACAGAACTAAATTCTTCAGAAATTACTGTCCACAGGAGGGGTATATTTTTGGATATAAAAAATGTTTTAACGAACGTATGGTGCAACTTTTGATACCTAAAGATGCAAAAAGATGCTCGGCAACCACCAATGCCTGTCGCTGCGATAAGGCAAAAGTTGTTGCCATAACGGATCTTGATAAAAAGGAGTCTTTCAAAGAAGCCATGTCTTATGTGGATCAGAACTTTATATATCGTCTGGGAGAGACTGTATATGCCGATTCTTATAATGATGACAGATGGCATGACTCTTCTCACGGGATTCATTTTTGGATGACTTTCGAAGAAGCTTTGGGTTATATGTAAATATCGGAAAGGAAAGTTATATAGGATATTATGTGCAAATATTTAAGTCTCGATATAGGAGGTACCGCAATAAAATACGCCGTACTTGATGAGGAGGCGGTTTTTACAGAAAGTGGGAGTACGGACACTCAGGCTCATCTGGGAGGTAAAAAAGTAGTTGATAATGTAAGAGCTATCATAGATAAATATATAAAAAAATACACATTAAAGGCTGTGTCGATCTCAACTGCCGGAATGGTAGACACTCAAAAAGGAGAGGTATTTTTTGCCGGAGAGACCATGCCGGGCTACTCACATACGGAGTGGAAGAATATTATAGAAAAAGAATACGGTTTATATTGTGTGGTGGAAAATGATGTAAACTGTGCAGCACTTGCAGAGTTTATATCGGGTTCCGGTAAGGATTCCGAAAAGATGCTCTGTCTTACAGTGGGAACAGGTATAGGCGGAAGTTTTATATCGGAGAAAGAAGTATATCACGGAGCGAACTACAGTGCCTGTGAAGTCGGCTATATGTGGATAGACGGCTGTGAAAAGAATTTTCAGGAACTTTGTTCGACTTCAACTTTATGTAAGGCTGTGGCAAAGAAAAAAAATGCAGGTATTGAAGAATGGAACGGATATAAGATCTTTGAATATTATAAGCTTGGAGATGAGGACTGTATATACGAAGTAGAGAAGCTTTGTAAAAATCTAAGTAAGGGTATAGCCAATATATGCTATGTTCTCGACCCCGATACCGTAGTGCTTGGCGGAGGCATAATGGAGCAAAAAGATATATTGAAAGACCTCATACTTAAGTTTTTATCAGTCTATCTAAAGCCGGTAATGTACGAAAAGCTGGATGTCAGATTTGCTGCCCACGGCAATAAAGCCGGGCTTTTAGGAGCTTATTATATAGCAAGACAAGATAATGATTAATAGTATAGGAAAATACTAAGCCGCAAGCAGTTCATTCATCTCAGTCACAAAGGAGAATTTATTGATTTTGCTATATAAATCAGACAGGGATGAATGTAAGCCAATATATTTCTGAAAGTAAATTTTAATTTGATAATATATATAATACACCTAAAAAGTAACATAAAACATTTACATTCATAAAATAAAAGGTCTTGTTCTACTTATACCTTTATAGTAAAATTAAGAGTTGTGATATCGGAGTGTAGGTCATAATACAATAATATTTAAAAAGGAAGAAATTATGGGAAAGATAGTTGTTACCGGATGTGAAATAGAAGGATTATATGTTATAGAGCCTACAGTCTATGCAGACAGCAGAGGGTACTTTTTTGAAAGTTACAATGAGACTGATTTTGTAAAAGCGGGTATAGATAAAAGATTCGTGCAGGATAATCAATCAATGTCTTCAAAAGGAGTCTTAAGAGGATTGCATTTTCAAAAAGAGCATCCGCAGGCTAAGCTTGTAAGAGTATTGAGCGGAGAGGTGTTTGATGTGGCACTTGACCTTCGTAAAGATTCGCCTACTTTCGGAAAGCACTTCGGAGTTATCTTAAGTGCCGAGAACAAAAAACAGTTCTTCATACCTGAGGGCTTTGCTCACGGCTTTTTGGTGCTTTCTGAAAAAGCGGAATTTGCATATAAATGTTCGGATTTTTATCATCCTAACGATGAGGGCGGTATTATCTGGAATGATAAGGATATAGCTATAGATTGGCATATACCGGAGGGTGTTGAACCTGTCATATCGGAAAAAGATTCTAAATTACCCGCCTTTAAGGATGCATTTATTTTTTAGATAGAGGAGAATTATGAAAGAAATTATAGCACTTATAAGAAGTACTATAGAAAAAAGGAACTTAATAATAGACCTGGCAAAGTCGGATTTTAAAAGACGTTTTGTAGGCTCTTATTTCGGTGTGGCATGGATGTTCGTACAGCCAATGGTTACGGTACTTATATATTTTCTTGTATTCCAAATGGGATTCAAAAGTACACCGCCCATACCCGATACGCCCTACGTACTCTGGCTCATACCTGCCATAGTTCCGTGGTTTTATTTCAGTGAGGTACTTACGGCAGGTACGACTTGTCTTAAAGATTATGACTATCTGGTTAAGAAGGTCGTATTCAATGTAGAGATACTTCCCATCATAAAGCTGGTTTCCTCGGCTATAGTTCATGTCATATTTATACTTATTATGATAGCGATGTTTTTGTTGCAAGGAAGACTTCCCATGATATCATGGTTGCAGATAGCCTACTATTCTTTTGCTTTAAGTATGTATTCGCTTTCTATAGTATATATTTGTGCGGCGGTAAATGTGTTTTTCAAGGATATGTCACAGATAGTGTCCATAGCCCTGCAGTTCGGCATGTGGGCAACTCCTATAATGTGGAGTCCCGATATATTTCCTCAGGCACCGGCATGGATAGATAAGGTACTTAGGATAAATCCGCTTTATTATATAGTCGTTGGTTATAGAGACAGTATGTTACAAGGTAATGCGTTTTGGCAAAGGCCTATGCTAAGTTTATATTTTTGGGCGGTTACCTTAGGCTTGTTCTGGTTGTCTGTCAAAATATTCAACAAACTCAAGGTACATTTTTCAGATGTCTTATAAGGAGGATTTATGGAGAAGAATTTAGCTATATCCGTTCAGGATGTAACAAAAATTTATAGATTATATGATAAACCTATAGATAGGCTTCTGGAAGCTATGAGCATTACCAAGAAAACTTATCATAAAAAATTCTTTGCCCTTGATAAGATAAGCTTTGAAATAGAAAGGGAACTACTGTAGGCATTATAGGAACTAACGGATCCGGAAAGTCCACGATCCTTAAGATAATCACCGGAGTTCTCAATCCAAGCAGCGGCAAAGTAGAGGTCGATGGCAATATTTCGGCACTCCTTGAGCTTGGTGCGGGTTTTAACATGGATTATACCGGAATAGAGAATATATATATGAACGGTACGATGATGGGATTTAGCAGGGAGGAGATGGAGAAGAAACTTCCGGAGATCCTCGAGTTTGCCGATATAGGAGACTTTGTTCATCAGCCGGTCAAGACCTACTCTTCAGGTATGTTTGTAAGACTTGCTTTTGCGCTTGCCATCAATGTAGAGCCGGAAATACTTATAGTAGATGAGGCGCTGAGTGTCGGAGATGTATTCTTCCAGTCAAAGTGTTATAAGAAGATGGATGAGATAAGGCAAAAGGGTACGACGATACTTATGGTTACCCATGATATGGGAAGCGTTATAAAGTATTGTGATAAGGTAATACTTCTTAACAAAGGAAGCTTTGTAGCCGAAGGTAATGCGGGAGAGATAGTAGACCTTTATAAAAAGATATTAGCCAATAGATTTGAGTCGGAACAGGAAGCGGAGGATGAAAAAAACTCGGGTGGAGCAGCCGTTCTTGAATCGGGAAAGCTTATGAAAGAAGCTCTTTCACTTAATCCCAATGTGACAGAGTACGGAGACGGCAGGGCTGAGATCTTCGATCTGGGACTGATAGACAGCAAGGGAGAGATAAGCAATCTCCTTATAAAAGGAGAAGAGTTTACCATAAAAGAAAGGATCAGATTCTTTGCCGATATAAAACAACCTATATTTACCTATACAATTAAAGATAAAAAAGGTACGGAGCTTAGCGGTACCAACACAATGTTTGAACTTACAGATGTAGAAGAAGTACATCCGGGAGATACCTATGATGTGGAATTTAAGCAGAAGATGAATCTTCAGGGCGGAGAATACCTGGTATCAATGAGCTGTACGGGATTTGAGAACGGTCGGCATGTCGTATATCACAGATTATATGATGTGGCAAACATTACCGTGATTTCCAATAAAAATACAGTTGGGATATATGATATGGAATCAAAAGTAAGCGTAAGTCTAAACGGGAAATAAGGCTTTCCTTACGATATCAGGGGCTTTGAGACAGATCCGTAATAAGATAATGTATAAATTCTGCATAAAATCAAAGCTGTTAAAAAAATATTTTTTGTTAAAAAAAGAATAGCACTTGTCAAGAACGGAAAAAAGTGCTAATATAATTACATAATATATTATATAAAAACATGTTTTTATTAGCAAAATAAAGTTAAATAAGAGGAGTCTGTTATGAGAGTTGGTTGCGTAAAAGAGATTAAGAATAACGAATTTCGTGTTGGCCTTACACCTGACAATGTTAAGAGCTATGTAAATGCAGGGCATGAAGTATACATAGAGAAGGATGCAGGTGTGGGCTCTAGTTTTGCAACAAGCGAGTACGAAGCTGCAGGTGCAAAGATCTGTGATACAGCAAAAGAAGTTTGGGATACAGTAGACATGATGGTTAAGGTTAAAGAGCCGTTACCGGAAGAGTATCCATTATTTAAAGAAGATCTTATATTATATACCTATTTACATATAGCAGCTGATAGACCGCAAATGGATGCATTGCTTCAATACAAGGTTAAGGGTGTTGCTTACGAGACACTTCTTGAAAGAAACCGTACATTACCTCTTCTTGCTCCTATGAGCCAGATCGCAGGTAGATTAAGTATACAAGAAGGTGCTAAGTACCTTGAGAAGCCATTCGGCGGTTCAGGTATGTTACTTTCAGGCGTTCCCGGAACACCAAAGGCTAAGGTTGTTATCTTAGGTGCAGGTATGGTAGGAACCAATGCTTGTAAGATAGCTGTAGGTATGGGAGCAGATGTTAGTATAGTTGATATCAATCTTGAAAGACTTGCATATCTTGATGATATATTCGGTGCAAGAATACAGACACTTTACAGTACAGATGCAGCTATAGAGAAAGAGCTTGCTGCAGCTGACCTTGTAGTAGGTTCAATCCTTATACCGGGTAAGGCAGCTCCTAAGGTAGGTAAGGCAGCTTACTTAAAGAACATGAAGCCGGGTAGCGTTATCGTTGACGTTGCGGTTGACCAGGGTGGATGTTTCGAGACTACACATGTAACATATCATGATAACCCAACATACGTAGTTGACGGCGTTGTTCACTACTGTGTAGGTAACATGCCCGGTGCAGTTCCAAGAACATCTACAATAGCATTGACAAATGCTACACTTAAGTACGGCTTAGAGATAGCTAACAAGGGACTTGAGAGAGCATGTAAGGAAAATGATGTTATGTACAGTGCAATCAATACATACGCAGGAAAGCTTACTTGCAAGAACGTAGCTGACAGCTTCGAAGTAGAATACGCAGATCCTAAGACATTATTCTAATTAAGAGTCGGGATCATCCGATAAAGATCGACAGATCGATAAAGTTAAAAAGTAAGAGGTTATTTAACATATAGTGTATTAGCTCATAATGGGGACTGTGTGGTATTATATTATGCGGTCCTCATTAATTTATAAAACCTAATTGATAATGATTACTTTTATTATGATAAGGAGTAATATTTATATATCTATATGGACATAAAGGAACAATATAAAAAGAGAATTACACAAAAAATAAGTTTTTTAATATCATTAGTAATAGCATTAATATTTATAACTATCATATCTATCAATGTAGGTTCGTCAGGTATGACTGTTAAGGAAAGTATATCAACTTTACTGGGTAATGGAAATGATAAAAGTAATCTTATAGTATATGGTATAAGACTGCCGAGGATCCTGGGCGGTTTTTTTGTGGGCATAGGTATAGCATTGTCAGGTATGATAATTCAATCATCCCTTAATAATCCTTTAGCTTCACCTTCTACTATAGGAATTTCTTCGGCTTCCGCCCTGGGAGCGAATATAGCAATAATTGTATTGTCCGGATTCGGAATGGAAGCCGGTTCAATGGTTACAGCTATATGTTCATTTATTGCTTCGGCACTTTGTATGATTTTAGTCTTAGCTATATCCAACTTGAAAAGATCGGATAAAACTAAGGTCATACTTGCAGGGGTAGCCTTAAATGCTCTATTTTCCGCAATTACTATCATAATACAATATTATGCTGATGAAACTAAGCTTGCGGCGGCAGTGGCTTGGACTTTCGGGGATCTTGGAAGGGTAAATTATAAAGAGGTAGTAATAATTATGTTGACCTCACTAATTTCTTCTGTAATCGTATATATGTACAGATGGAATATGAATGCCATGGATTCGGGAGAACAGGTCGCACATTCACTGGGAGTAAATACAGTGTATATGAGAAATCTATCTATATTTCTTGCAGCATTTAATACCGGTATTTGTGTGGCATTTGTTGGAGTGATAGGTTTTGTAGGACTTTTAGCACCCCAGCTTACTAAAAGGATCATAGGGGAGGATAAAAGGTTTATGATACCCGGTAGCTTACTTATGGGAGCTTTAATAGTGCTTTTTAGTGATATGCTTGCAAGAACTATAGCTGCACCATTGGTTTTACCGGTAGGTGCTATTACATCGATAATCGGTGCGCCGGTATTTGGATATATATTACTGAAGGAAAACTAAGATGAGTCTTATAAAGGTTGATGATATAAGTTTTAAATATAATAAATACATATTAAAAGATATTAGTTTTGATGTGGAAAAAGCTTGTTTTGTGTCACTTTTAGGAATAAACGGTGCCGGCAAGTCCACTCTTTTAAAGCAACTTGTAAGATTGCTAAAGCCCGAGAAGGGTGCAATATATATATCAGGAAATAATATTAAAGAGATATCTTTTAACAATATGGCAAAACAGGTAGCCTATGTAAGTCAGTATAATACAGCAATTAAAAATACGGTATATGATACCATATTGATAGGTAGGCTTCCTCATATTAATAATAATGCCGGTAAAAAGGATTTTGATAAGGTCGAAGAGATCATAGAAAAACTTGGTTTGAGCGAGTATGCTATGAGAGACACTTCTACATTAAGCGGTGGAGAGTTTCAAAAGGTCGTGCTTGCAAGAGCCCTGGCTCAAGAACCTAAAGTACTTTTACTGGATGAGCCTACCAGCAGTCTTGATATAAGAAATCAGGTTTCTGTTATGAGGCTGGTAAGAAAATACTGTGTAGAGAAACATATTTCCGTAATTGTCAGCATACATGATATTAATCTTGCCATAAACTATTCGGATAAATTTATAATGTTAAAAGACGGTAAAATATATGCTTACGGAGACGAGAGTATACTTACAAAAGAGTCTATAAAAGAGGTATATAAATTAGATGTGGAAATTATAAATCATAATAAAAGAAAAATAATTTTAATTAACCGGGAGGAATAATCATGAGGAAATACTTAATACCTTTTATCGGAGCAGCATTATTACTTACAGCTTGTACAGGTTCAAAACAAGCTTCAAGCGAAGTACCTGGCAGTGAGTTACAAACTACGGTGGCAGAAGCTTCAAGTTCTCAGGAGGATAATAAAAACAGTGAAGGCTACTCTGTTACAGATATTACAGGAAGGGAAGTGAGTTTTGCAAGGGTTCCTGAAAAAGTAATAGCATTAGGTCATGGAACACTTAAATTCTATACATATGTAGCAGGAAGTGATAAGCTTATAGGTATAGAGGAGGCTGAAAAGACCGGGCATACAGTTACAGGACAATCTATACATTATGCTTATCCGGATCTAAAAGAACTGCCGACTATTGGAAAGGGCGGTCCTAAATTTGAGCCGGATTATGAACTTCTTAAATACAGTGAGCCGGATGTTATTTTTATAGCTTATGAAAATACAAAAGAAGAGCTTGATGAATTGCAAAGTAAACTCGAGATACCTGTAGTAGGTCTGGGTGCCGGAATGAATGGCAAAATTTTTGAAGATGACACCTATAATACCTTTGAAATAATAGGAAAAGTTATGAAGATGGAAGATAGGGCTGAAAAGATCAATTCTTTCCTAAAAAAGGTACAGCAGGATTTGGAAAAAAGAGGAGGCGATATAAGTGAAAGCCCCAAGACATATATAGGCGGTTGTAGTTACAGAGGAGCACAGGGAATACTTTCAACCAGAACTCATCTCGATCTTTTTAATTCACCAAAGGTATATAACGTTATGGATGAGCTTACTGAGGAGAAGAATGCAATTATAGATAAAGAAAAGTTAGTTGAAATAAATCCGGAGCTTATTATTTTAGATTTAAGCGGTAAAGAATTACTTGATGAGGATATGAAAGCAGATCCTGATTTTTATAAGTCATTGGATGCTTTTAAGAATAAAAAGGCTTATTATATAATGCCTTATTTTACTTACGGAATGAACTTTGATACAGCTCTTTTAGATATGTACTATATGGGAAGTCTTGCTCATCCCGATAATTATTCGGATGTAGACATAGCAAATAAAGCTGCAGAAATTTATACAGTATTTGTCGGTAAGGATGTATATAATGATTTAAGGGGCACATATCCTGAAAGCTTTAAGGAGTGTAATGTTGAATAGTATAAGAAACATATGCAAAGAAGCTCTTACAAGACCCCCACAGGATATAGATAAGTCTAATCAAATGTGGAATAAAAGAGCGAAGGAGCTGAGTTTACTGGCTGAGCAAGATGATGCTGACGGCTATATTGAATTTTTCAAGCAACATGCAGACTTAAAAGGGGCGACCGTTATTGATCTTGGATGCGGAGCAGGAAGATATATAAAGCTTTTGATGGATGAAGGTGCTTTGGTCGACGGACTTGAGCCTTCCGAAGAGATGATAAAATATGCTAAAAATCATATTAAGGAGTCATGTTATAATGAGGAAAATGTTAGAATATATAATATGGCTTTTCAAGATTTTGAACCTCAACAACAATATGATTATGTATTTATATCCAACAGTCCTATAGTAGGATACTATGAAAGCTATGAGAAGATACTTAAATTAGCTAAGAAGGGGATCTTTATAGGTGAATGGATAGAACGAAAAGACCTTTTTTTAGAAAAACTTGCAAAGTCTATGGGTAAGTCGGTAAAAAGACAACTAATGTATGACATATATTACTATTTTAATTTATTTGCGGCTGATGGTTATTTGCCTGATTTTAAAAGTAGTATCAAGGTGACCAAAGAAGAGCTTAAAATAGAAAAATGTATACAAAGATATACCGGTTGGATCTACGGAGAAGGTTACACCGATGATGATGTAAAACAAGTAATGGATGAAATATTAAAAAATAAAATCGCTAAAGAAGAATTATGTGTAGAGTTTCATGGGATAAGAGGTATGATATACGTTGATAAAAAAGTATATATATAAATAAACAAACTGTTGTTCCTTGTATGTAAACGATAATATAAATTAAAAATTTACTGTAATATAATGATTTATATGAGACTTATATTAGAATAAGGCTACATGTATTCTTCTTTGATTAAACTAAAAAGGATCCGTAAAATTATAAATTTTGCGAATCCTTTTTGCTTTTAAGATCTCGGTGCCTCTTGAGAATGAGAAGTATCTGTTGAAGGAGCCTCCTTGCTTATATTCCCGTCGGGACCTGCTGCAGAACCGGATGTATCGGAAGTATTTGTAGCCTTTTCTTCCGTCATCACACCTGAAGCATCTATATTGTAGGTCTTGCCTTGATGATTGACAGTTATCGAAACGAATAAATGTCCGTCTTCAGCAAGCATATATTTTTTACCGTCAAGCTCTAAAAGTCCGGTTTTCATAACACCTGAGCCGTCAAGGTAGAACCAGTTGTTGCCGTCCTTGAACCATCCGGTCTTCATGATACCCGAGCTGTTAAGATAGTGCCAGTTGTTGCCGTCTTTTAACCATCCGGTCATCATGATACCGGAACCGTTAAGATAGAACCAATTATTACCTTCTTTTAGCCATCCTGTCTGCATCACACCGTCATTATTAAGGTAGAACCAGTTATCGGCATCTTTGATCCAAGATTTTTGGACTATACCCTCATTATTCAGGAAGTACCATTTGTCAGAATCCTTGACCCATGACTTTCCTAAAGCACCCTCAGAGTCCATATAATACTTCTTACCGTCTATATCGTTAAAACCGGTAGCTGCGGCACCCGAAGACTTAAGATAGTATTTTTACCGTTGTCAGTAAGCCATCCTGTCTGCATCACACCGTCTTTATTCATATAATATCTGTTGCTTCCGTCGCTAGCCCAGGCGGTCGCCATCTTGCCGTTGGAATTAAAGAAATACCACTTATTATCAAGCTGCTTCCAGCCTACCTGCATAGCTCCCGTGGTATCGTCAAGGTAGTATTTTGAGTCTCCCTCGACTTTCCAGGACTTAGCTATAAGACCGTCTCCATCCATGAAATACCATTTATCATTATCATTGACCCATGCATTTTTTTGCATGATATAGTTCTTGTAATAATATGTCTTTCCGGCTATCGTACGGAAAGTATCCTTCTTTGTTTTGGAAGAAAGATCCTTATACTGGAAGTCTATATCTACATTACCCTTAAAACCTGCGACTTTACCTGTTTCGGTAGCTTGCCAAATAACAGGATCGGGGTAAATATGCTTTACATTATATCTTGCGACCCAGATATCAAGGTCTTTAAGTGCTTTCATATCCAGTTTATTTGCTATCCAATAATCATTAGCGTAAAGTATGGGATGATAGCCTGCCGCTTCTATTTTATTGGTAAATGCTCTTATAATAGCTGTAAGTTCTTCTTTCTTAAGCTTTCCCTGAGTATTAATATCTTCCACGTCAAAGGCTACGGGGTAGGATATAGGGTAGTCCTTGATCATATCAAGTACAAATCAGCCTCCGCTTCAGCTTCCGCAGGTGTCATGGCATACGAATAAATATATACTCCAAGAGCGATACCTTCCTTATATGCCGCATTCATATTGTATACAAATTTAGGATCCTGCTTACCTTTATATCTTGTGCCGTGCATGAGGAATTTAACATCATCCGCTGCCGCAGCTTTCCAGTTTATGTCACCCTGCCAATGAGAAGTATCAACGCCTCTTGCATATACACCGCTAAGAGTCGATCCGTCAAGCATTTGGTATGCACCGGGAGTCTTCATGGTCCATTCCGAGGCTGCATATGAATCAGTAGCACCTATCCCCGAAACCAACAGGCTTAGGGATAAGAACGTTAATATTTTTTTCTTCATCAGTTCTCCTTATCTGTTACCTTTTTTGGGTCCGCCGGTTTGTCCGGCCTGTAATCCCTGGCTTGAGGCAGAGTCAGAAGAAGCGGAATTGTTAGACGCACTCGGAGCTTTTGCTCCTACATTGGTTCCGCCCGAAGCTCCGGGACCCGAATTGCTGTTTGATCCGCCCGAACTGTCCGGACCGCTTGAACCCTTGGTATATACAGCTGATGAAGTACCTGAAGGTAAAGCCGAAACGCTCGGAGCATTTGAATTGCTTACCGAAGTTGTATTTGCTATACCGTTTGCATCAAAGCTTACACTGTTGCCGTCTATGGTAAGGCTTGTATTTACCGCAAGCTTACCATCCTGGTCAAAGTACATGAATGAGCTTGAGTTCTTTGCCCAACCCTTTAACATGTGACCTTCCTGATCGAAGAAATACCATGAATTATCGATATATTTCCAATCATAAGCCATCTTTCCGAGATGTGTGGCATCCTTTGCTTCCATATAATATTTGTTGACACCGTCATTGAGCCATCCGGTCTTCATAGCCCCCTTAGAGTCAAAGTAATAGTAAGACTTATCTATAAGCTGCCATCCGGTAGCCATCTTACCGTCAGACTTAAAATAGTACCATACATCGCCTACCTTATGCCAACCGAATGTACATCTTCCGTCGGATCTGAAATAGTACCATGCGTTGTCCATTTCTCTCCAACCGGTAGCCATAGAACCGCTTCCACGCATGTAGTAGAATTTATCGTTCAATTTAAGCCAGCTGTTTTGAACCAGACTTCCGTCATTTAAGTTATAATACCAGGTATTGTCCGCATTTAACCAACCTGTACTCATGATACCGTTGCTTTTGAAATAATACCACTTATTATTGATCTTTTTCCAGCCTGTACTCATAAGACCTGTAGAAAGATCCATATAATAATAACCGTCACCGGTCTTGATCCAGCCCTTGTGTCTGCCTCCGTCTTTATCTATATATACCCAGCTGTTATTTACAGCCTGCCATCCGGTAGCGGCGGCAAGAGTATTCTGTGGTGCCGTAAAAATTATAGCTAAGCCGGCTGCACCTATAATGACGGCTTTTTTATAATTTAATCTCATATGTTCTCCTTTTGAAGTCATTTTCTTCATTCAGAAACAAAAAGCCCTGAAAGCTCGTCGGGCTTTTGTTATTGAAGAACTTTTGCCATACAAAAATTTCTTCCTTCCGAATAGATTTTTATTTGCTTTAAATATACCACTATATAGGAATTATTGAAACAGAGGATTTATAAAAAGTTTATTACATTATGCTTATGCAAAAAATCCTTCATCAACCAAGATCTTGTAAAAGTCTTTTGAATAGCGGTACATCTTCAGTGAATACTCACCGAAAGTCTCGCCGAAACTGCTCTTATAAACCGTCCACAATGCCCATAAAAAGCCTGACAAAGCCACATAGGAGTACACTATATGTCTATGTAGAGTGTCAACAGACTTTGATATGGCTTCTTTGTTTTTATTATAATCAAATCCTGCCTCTTCTGCATCGGGATAAGATCTTGAAACTGTATATATCAAGTAATCTGTCTATCTCGTCCTTTTCAAGATATGAGTAGATGGAGCACATGGCTATGTCTATCAAGGGATCTGCCATTCCTGCGTACTCCCAGTCTATAAGTCTTGTTTTATTATCATCAACAAATAAAAAATTGTCGAATACACAGTCAATATGACAAAGATTTTTTTTACGATCGAAGCTGTCAAGTTTGTCAAGTATTTGCAGCATGTGAGGTTTAACATCAAAATAGTCTCTAAAGCTTATATCACCACGTTCAAGACAGATCTTTTCATAGTATTCGATACGCTCTCTTATATCGAAATCATGACCTACTGTTATATCCGAGTTATGGAGTATGTTCAGTACCTTCATACATCTTAAAGTATCGGCATCATTCGTAAAGTCCGGTTTTTGGCATCCCTCATAATATCTTGTTATTTTATAGCCGGTATCGGCATCGAAATATATGATCTCATCGCATATATCAAGGTCTTTTATAGCTTGGTAGCTGTCGTATTCTGTTCTTCTGTTTATAAGAACTTCGGTTCCCTTACCGGGAATACGGCATATAAATTTTTCTCCGTTTACCGAAAAAAGAAAGGATTTATTGGTCATGCCGGCTTTTAAGCAGGTAATATCATATATTTCTGATTCCGGTATATCGAAGCTCTTAGCGATGATAGACATAGCTTCGTTGTTGGAATTGGTTTTATAGGAGGGGTCAAATTCTCTTAACTCCTCCAGATTTCGAACTCATATACTATGTCACTTTCCTGTTTATTAATATAAATATCACCTAAGGAGATCTTGCCCGATAAGCTGTCTATAAGAAGCTGCTCCCAATAAAAATCATCGCTGTCGGGTCTGTTATAATACTCTTCGACATATTTGCAAAAATCTTTGGAGAAGTCCTTACTCAAAAATACCGGACCGTACATTACGAAACTGTCATGTCCGCCTACGGATACGGCTGTGATCTTATCATTTTCATCATAGTCAAGGCACCATTCTGAAGTTGGTCCGCTTATGTATACGCTTGAGTACCAGCTTTTTTCTTCGTGCGAATGGAAGATATTCTCCCTGATCCAGTTATCGGAAGAGAGTATGTAACTGCTTTTATCAAATAAGATAGGCAGTGCATGATATATTGTTGAAAGATTATTTTTGCTTGCATAGTCGGGATTGTACAAAAGTTTAACTCCATACTTGTCACACAGATAATCAAAAGATTCCTTAAGATAACCTACTACTATGGTGATATCATCGATACCCACTTCTTTGAGCTGCTTTATCTGTCTTTCCACCATAGGTTCACCGTGAACTTTAAGAAGTCCCTTGGGTGTATCGTATGTAAGAGGAACCAAACGTGAACCGAAACCCGCAGCCATAATAACAGCCTGATCAACTTTATAATTTTTCATATAGCCTGCTCCTTTCAATATAGGACATTACTTAATACGTCACACTATCTTACCACAGATATCGCTTTAGTCCAACATAATAAAAAATGAAAGTAGGAGAGAAGGTATGAAGAATTATGGAATAAGTGTTTAAATCAAAGGATGAAAATTGAATAATACTGAACAAATATTATATTTATATTAAGAAAATCAAATTCTAAAAATGATTATATAAAAAATGAGATAAGATTATAAAAATTCAATCACCTTTACTTAGCATACTGTAATTATTAGAATGTATTGACGATCCAATCGGCACTAAATATATAAATTTTTTTAATAATATTCTGCTTAATATCCGAAAGCTGAGAGAATATAAGATATTTATGCTAAGGGAAGAATAAATGTATTAATATGATAAAGATATAAGGTGATAGATATAATATAAAGACCAAATAGATAAAAAATTCAAATAGTAAGATAAAAGGCTTGCTGTAACAATGTACGGCAAGCCTTTGTATTAGAAAAATCAACTCCTTATCATTTAGATCAATGCTCCAAAGCTCTCCATCTGAAGTTCGGTATTACATCGGACCATTTCTGGATTCCTATGATCGGCTTAGCAAATTCGGTATTTTGAAGAGTATAATTCTTTTTATCTATGTACTTAAATACCTGCCAGATCCTTCTTTTTGTAGTTGCTTTAATTGCATCACCTATATTCATATCCGCTCTCCACAGACCAAAGGCGATACCCTGGCGTACTTCACTCGGAGCGTCTATCTGACGACTGAGTATGTAGGCATCTATGAACGGGTTACTGTCGACCATGTAATATGAATATGCATAAGCTGCAGCCTGTATATCGTCAACCTCACCTCTTGAAGCACTGTGAGCTGTGAAGCCCTGCTCCGTAAGAATAATATGTCTTACATTACCTGACGGTGATTTACGTGCATCGTTGTTAAAATAGTCTGTAAGTACGGAAAGGTTATAGAAGTTAATTATAGGTGAATTCTCATCCTTTGTAAGTTCTCCGGTATTACCGTCATCCCAGAATTCAGGCTCTACCATAGGATAAGGGTATGGGTGATAAGCAAGTCCCCAATCTATATTACCCTTTTTCATTACCTCTGAGTTGAAACTGTCAACTATTTCCTTACCGCCGTATTTTAATTTGCCGTCTTTTTCCTTTGGATTATTCCAATGGAAGTCTAAAGAATAATACACTCTGTCGTTGGCACTTTGGCTCTTAATAGCCGTATAGAAGAGTCTGAATGCTTTCTCATAGCTTTTTACATAGGATGTCAGATCCCTGGGACCTATGTAATTCCAAGCCTGATTATTGATCTCGTTACCTATTACCCAGTTTGAGATCTTACCGTAATTAGGGTTGGAGCCGTCATATCTTTTCGCAAGGAAAGCCGCAATCGCCTTGGTAGTCTCGAAACCTTCTTTACTTTCAGCGTTGAACATATAATAGTAAGCTTTATCATTCTTTTGAGTTCCGTTATGGAAAGCTCAGGTCTGTCCTGGTTGTAACCGTTAAGAACTATGGCTGTGACAGTCATGCTCTTACCCGATAAAGCACTTATTGTCTTATCGTAACTTTCTATAAGACCTTTATTAAAGTGGTATGTCTTACCGTCGTAGTTAAAGTCTATACCTTCTCCGAGTATCTGATGAAAAGCTATATTGGTACCGACATGCTTTACACCAAGGTCGAAGGCATCGGAAAGCATGTTTATCTCTATATTAAGTCCCTTTTTTGAAATAGGATCCTGGAATGCCTGTGTGTTTTTTGCAACAGCTTCGGGATTGGTAACATAATGAGGGTTTGAGACCTCCACATATTTACTTCCGTCATGCACAGCAACTACGAAACTGCTGTAGAGCCTGTCATTTTCACTACCGAGATTAAGATCTACGGAATGAGTTACATTACCGGAAGAAACCTGTGCAAGATAATCGGTTCTTGCTCCAATACCCCCTTCGTAAGGTTTAAGCTCAAACAAGTAATATGACCCGTCGGTGCCGGATGTATCGGCAGAGTTATCCATGTTGATATCTATAGTTTTTTTGTTATTCGATATAGTGACCGATTTTATTTCAGAGCTTGCTTTTATTGATTGACTTGCCTGATTGGCACTTGCATACACGGTATTACTCTTGGCAAAACCGACACTTACCGCAAGTGCGAGAGGAAGCAGCCAAAAACGAAACTTTCTCATAATTATTAACTCCTTTACTTAGCTTTCTAAACCAGTTCATTATAGGTTATGCCCAATTTTTATACAATTACATTTTTATAAAAGTATCTTACGATTGTGAAAAATGCTTTAATAAACATAAACTGTTGACAATTGCCTTCAATATTTTAATAAAAAAAAGAGAAGCTTGAGCATGCTTCTCTTTGATTTTTGAAACAACAAATATATTCTTCTTAAGCTTGTGGTTCGATACATGCAGCCGGACAAACTGATGCACAAGCACCGCAGTCTATACAAGTATCAGCATCTATTACAAACTTTGGATCTCCTTCTGATATTGCACTTACAGGACACTCGCCTGCACATGTACCGCACATAAGGCATCCGTCATTTATTATATGAGCCATAAAATTTCCTCCTACTTTTAATCAATTATAACTGTTATTGATTACTGATATTATAATAGCTGAAAATAGCACAAAAATCAATAGGTTAGTATAGACTAACTTGTACAATTTGTAGAACAAATTAGGATATGCTTACTGAAGGTGTAGAAAAGTTAGTATAAAATATAAAATATCTACAATAATGTGATCAAATAAGTTCATAGTTTATACACATTTATATGATTAAATTAAACATGTATATGTATTTGCCCATGAAATAGTTTTTAGGATAGGATTATAATAAGTTAAAACTTATATAAAAAGTACATTGTACTCTTGAATCTTTGTCACATGAAAAAATACAAACACTTACTCTTGATTTTAGTTGTAAATATATTCCGTATGGTTTATATTTAAACTCGGTAAATATTTTATAAAGGAGGGATCCCAGATGGTTATTACAAAAGATATGACAATAGGTGATATTGTTTACTTGAATGAACACATGGCACCTGCACTTATGCGTGTGGGAATGCATTGTCTCGGTTGTCCGGCTTCTCAAGCTGAGACTATTGAGGAAGCTTGCATGGTACACGGTATTGACTGTGATGCTTTGGTAGAGCAGCTCAATGAGCTTGCAGCCTTATCTGTTTAGATCAATTAAAAACGGCTTGTTGCTAAAGAAGTTATCGCTACTTCTTAAGCCAAGCCGTTTTTTGATTTCTTTATACTTTGGAAAGTTTATCCAAAGCGTTATCTTTTATAATGATGTCAAAATATTCCTCATAATAAGCCTCGCTTGAATAATTGGACAAAAGTTTTATTCCGTATTCCGTAAGTATATTGCAAGTCTTATTGTAGCTTTGTGCATCATCGGCACTTCCCTTTATAGTAAGTACATAATTACCGTTCGTTCTGTGTCTGTAAAGGCTGCTTTTCCCTTTATAAGAATTGATCGCCATGTGTGCGGCATCTATAACCTTATCAAGATTGGAAAAAGAAAATGTACTTTGGTAAGTTTCTTCATTATTACCGTCCTCATGACCGCTAAAAAACTCCTGGGGTCTGGCACCTGCCATTAAATTAAATTTATTAAAATTCATATCCTTAAAATCCACTTCTTTACTGTATGCTGAAAATTTGGAAAACCTTGTATCTACTTCTTCGGGATCTTCCACCTTGGTGATAATAATTATTATACCCTCATCAGGTAAGGGGATCGCTTCGACCATAAGCGGAAGAGAGCCGGCATTAAAACCTAATTCATGAGAAGCTCTTTGCAACATTTCATTGAATAGATTCCTCGCCTTCTCATGCCCATATGCCAATTCTAAAATATTAATATCACGGGCTAAAAGATCGCTGTTAGTCAAGGTACATTTGATCTGTAAGTCACTTAATCTTTCTATTTGCATAGCATGCCCTCCTTACCCTATGATACTCTAAATCATAAAAATAATCAATAAAAGTATACTGCTTTTGGAAAGCACATCAAAGAGACACTGTATACTGTATACGAACGATACAAATACCGACCGAATATATGTTCATGGTTGACTCTGTAATAAACTAGCTATAATATGTAAATAAAGATGGAGAAAGGAGGCAATATAAAAGCGTTCTGCTTCTTGAAAGCCATTATACGTGGGAGTTTTTATCCGACCTATCCTAATGTAAGGTAATTTTGGTAGGATATAAGAACCTGTATGTGTACAAAGCTATGAAGACAGTCCCCCTGAAAAGCCCGTATACATACGAAATAACGTCGTATCGAAGTCCTTTGACAGTAGATGAGCCCTTAGTATATGATTCGGAAGAGTTTGCTTATACTTTTATATCAAAGAAAATCAAAAAAAAGACTATGAATAAACGTATATCTTACGTTTCTCAAATGTTTGTAAAAAAGCTGATACACTTTGGCATGTCTTTGTGTCAGCCTATCAAATATCTAGACGAACAAAACCCTATATATCATAGGTATCTGCAATCAATTGATTTGATTCTTGAATGAAACACCGTTAATTTGTTTGATTTTGAATATGCTTTATTAACATCCGATCAAAAATCTTTTCTTATTATATTTATTCCCAAATGTAAGATCTCTTAAACTATATTATTTTAGTCGTATCTGTTTTGTTAAACGAAAAATGGATTAGTTTAAAAAAGTAAAAAGAGAAACATTAAAAGCTGATCAAATGCAAAATATACAGCCATCATATACTATTGCGGTCGCAGCTTAAAAGTACTGCCTTACAAGCCTATAAGGAGAGGTAGCGGGAGCTTTCGTATAAAATATAAAAGAGAGTATAAGAAAAGTTGGCAATTCCCATACAGCTCAGACGATAAGGAAACCAAAAGATAAGTAATAAAAATATACAGACAATGAATATTAAGAATACAAAACTCCTATACCTCCTACACTTTAATTAAAAAATGTTCGGTTTATTGAATACCGGAAAATTCCCGTAAAAAGGAATATATAGTGTATGTTACGGAAAACTTCTTATGGTTCGGTATTTAATAAAGGCATTTGATTTATTATGGAGTATAGCTTGGAGAAAAAGGATAATTATATAGAACAAATACTTAAGCTTGGTTTAAGCGGAGTAGAGATATATGTTGACGGTTGCGAATGTAACGTATTTGACATCAAAGAGGTACTTACAGTTTGTGAGAGAGGGATCTGTTATATGCCCGATTATATAGAAGATGCAAGTACCGGAAAAATAAAAGAAATAAGATTTGACAAAATAAATTTAATTGAATAACGTATAAGTCTGAAAAGAGGCTGCGGTCTATTATTAATAAAGATAAGCGGTCTCTTTTGTTTTATGTAAAATATACTTAGTTCAAGTTTATATTAACTTCATACTTTTTTATAATAAGCTGTGTTATAATATCATGACGTTCGGCAAGTGTCTTTGAAGCAAAAATTGTACGATCGGTTAGGAGGATACTTTTTAATGTGGAACAAAAAGCTTATTTATTTGTTTGTTATTTTGCTGGCTTTTATAAGTGCGGCAGTATATATATATGTAACGTTATTCATGCCTTCGGGAAAACGAGTGGAACATAGCACATATTATGGTGTGAAAGACGATAGGGTAGCTATAATATATAATGACGGTTTACAGACAGCAAGTGCAATAGCACAGGATAAAGAAGTATATTTACCTTATGACTGGGCATCTGCGATCCTTAATGATAAGCTTTTTTGGGACGCAGAAGAGAATATCCTGGTGTATACTCTTCCGGAACAGATATTATATATGGATGAAAATCATATTTCCGAAGGAAAGAAAGTATTTATAAAGTCGGATGATATTACCTATGTATCAATAAGCTTTATAAAGAAGTATACCAATGTAAATTTAAGGGTCTTTACAGACTCCGATATTAAAAAAGTATATATATATAATGACAGTCTTAAACTTATGAGTGCAAAGCTCAAGAAAAAATCACAACTGAGAGTCGCTGAGAGTATAAAGTCGGATATAGTTGCGGATCTTGATAAGGAAGAGACCGTATATATGCTCGTAAGTACCGATAGCAATGCCGAGATGACAGCTAAAGATAAAAAATGGATCAAAGCGTATACCGATAAGGGAGACTGGGGCTGTGTACAAATAAAAAGCCTGGAAAATATAGATTACGTTGTAAATATAAGTGAATTTGTAAAACCCGTATATAGCTCCTTAAGTCTGGGCAAGCCGGTAGTACTTGGTTGGCATCAGGTCACCAATACAGATGCCAATAAAAACATGGAAATCCTTGTTGCAGGTACCTCAGGCATGAATGTCATATCGCCGACCTGGTTTTCATTAAGTGATAATGAGGGTAATTATACTTCCTATGCAAGCAAAGATTATGTAAAAAAAGCACACGAGATGGGCTTACAGGTGTGGGGACTGGTGGATAACCTAAGCGATGATGTCAGTACCGTAAAACTTCTGAAAAAAAGCAGTGTAAGAAAATTATTGATAGAAAAACTTATAAATGATGCTATTGATTACGAGCTTGACGGAATAAACCTGGACTTTGAAAGTCTTAATGCTGAGGGAGCAAAATATTACATACAATTTATTAGAGAATTATCCGTATATACAAGGAAAAACAAGCTTATCCTGTCTATAGACGATCCTTCATATGCGGCATACAATAAATTCTATGCCAGAGGAAAACAGGCGGAAGTTGCCGACTATATCATAAACATGGGCTATGATGAACATTATTCCGGATCGGATAAGGGAAGTGTGGCTTCGATAGATTTCGTGAAGTCTGCCATATATGACACTCTGAAAGAAGTTCCGAGAGAGAAACTGATAAATGCGATACCTGTTTATACGAGGTTATGGAAGGAAGAAAACGGAAAGCTGAGCAGTCAGGCACTCGGAATAGAAGCTTCACTGAAATGGGTCGAGGAAAATAATCTGACTCCAGAGTGGAAAGAAGATATAGGGCAAAATTACGTAGAACTTATAAGTTCGGGCGAAAGCTATTATATGTGGCTGGAAGACGAGAAGTCGCTGGAACTTAAGCTTAAATACATGAAAGAAAATGATCTTGCCGGTGTGGCGGTATGGAGGTTGGGATTGGAACCGAGTTATGTATGGTCGATAATCAAATATTAACGAAAAGTAAAAAATGAAATTTGCGGTCTGTAGGCTTTGATTTGCTTACAGACCATTTTATTTGATAGGAATAGCGTAATTTATTAAAATTATAATTAAATACTCAAAAATCCCATACTATTCCGATTTATCGGGGAGTTAGCAACGTAAACAATTGTAAGTCAGGAATTAAACAGAAACACTCCCTATTTCAATCATACCCGCAGTACTGTTAATAAAGTTTCGACAAATTTAGTACAGACTGCGGAACTCGCTTGTCCGCCTAAAAGCATGGCGGACTGACGCTCAGACAGTCCTCGTCTGTACAATTTGTAACTCACTTTATTAACAGTACTAAACGCTACAAAGATTGAAATAGGGAGTGTTTCTTTAATCCCAGCCCGCAAGGGGTAGCTGTATAAGAGTTTGGAGTAGACAAATAGCCATTGTTTATGTTGCTAAGGGGGAGGAGGGGGAGGCGTAACAGCAACTTTTATTCAAATCTTAAAAACAGTCATTCGTATAGGGAGAACACGCAAAAGTGAGAATGTAATTTGTAGTTTAACATTACTTACGGTTTTATAGAAAATTTTTCTATCCATTTATAAGGTTGCTGTATCCCTTAACAAAATCTGATATAAGGCAATGATTACTTTTAAGTATCTAAATTTAATGTATTGCTCGGAAAAACATGCTGTAAGGGAAGGACTATTTTTAAGTTCGGAATAAAAGTCGCTCCAGCATCCCCTCACCTCTCCCCCTTAGCAACGTAAACAATCATAGATCTACCACCGTTAAATAACTTGTACTATTTATACCCGTTGTAGCAGTAACGTAGCGGAAGATAAAAACACCTTATAATTCAATCTTTGTAGCGGTTAACTCTTTTGATAAAGCAAGGTACAAATTCCACAGACCGGTGTAGGGTTCGCAAAATCATTGAATTAATTCGTTACTGATTTTTATTAGGTACGAGGCGGTTGAAGGAGGCGTAGCGAGCTACGCTGACTGAAACCAACGAAGTACATACAAAAATCAGTAGAATTAGTTTGATGATTTAAGAAACCCTACGCCAGGGACTGTTCGAGTGCAGCTCGCCACGGAGTAGGCGAGCACACGAGTTGTGCAGTCTGTGTGAATTTGTCGCAGCTTTGAAAAAGAGTTGCGTGTATGATTGAATTATAAGGTGCTTTTTATCAGCTGATTCCTCATAAATGATTAGTATTGTTTATGTTGCTGTCAAATTTTTACTGTACTGAACTAATTTTGAGTGTGGGAAGATTGAGTTAAATATTATACACATGATAAATAATGGTTATGTGATCGTAAATACATGAGAAACGTAACGTTATTGCAAAGTCGAAGAAACAAATCTTTATACATTATAGCTTGAAGTTGCTTATAGTATTGTGCTAGAATGGAAGCTTAAGTAAGTTAAGAGGAGGTTTAGGGTATGGCGCTTATAATTCCGGAGAATTACGATCCGGTTCTTGATATAAGACAAACTCAGCAGGCAATAAAATTTATCAGAGATACATTTCAAAAAGAATTCGGTAAAGAGATGAATCTGGAAAGGGTATCTGCACCTTTATTCGTACCGAAGTCAAGCGGATTAAACGATAATCTGAGCGGTGTGGAAAGACCTGTAAGCTTTGATATAAAGTCAATCAAGTCTGAGAATGTTGAAGTAGTTCAATCACTTGCGAAGTGGAAAAGACTTGCTCTTTGGGAGTACGGATTCAAGGCTGGTGAAGGACTTTATACTAATATGAATGCTATAAGAAGAGATGAAGATCTTGATAATCTTCACTCCTGCTATGTTGACCAGTGGGACTGGGAGAAGGTTATAGAAAAGTCCGAAAGAAATGATCAAATGCTTGAAGATACCGTAAGGACCATATTCAAAGTTATCAAGCATATGGAGCATCAGGTCTGGTACAAATACCCCGATGCGGTAAAACATTTGCCCGATGATATATATTTCATAGATTCCGAGGAGCTTTTAAGCCTGTATCCGGATAAGACTCCTAAGGAAAGGGAGAATCTGATAGCCAAGGAAAAGGGTTGTGTATTTATAAAGAGAATAGGAGCGAAATTAAGTAACGGAGAACCTCATGACAAAAGAGCACCGGATTATGATGACTGGGAGCTTAACGGAGATATACTGTTCTGGTTCGATTGGCTTGATTGTGCTTTGGAAATATCAAGTATGGGTATCAGAGTTGATGAGGAATCTTTGGCAAAACAGCTTAAGATCTCAGGTTGTGAAGACAGATCGAAACTTCCTTACCACAGTAAGCTTCTAAAAGGAGAACTTCCTTATACTATAGGAGGAGGCATAGGGACAGTCAAGACTTTGTATGCTTTTACTCAACAGAGCCCATGTAGGAGAAGTTCAATCAAGTATATGGCCTAAGGAAATGATAGAAACCTGTGAAAAGTCAAAAAAATCAGATTGTTATAAAAAAATGTATACTAAGTTAATAAATATAGATCGTAAAGATATAGATAAAGGAAAAAGCTTGGGGAAGCGGCAAGGATAATTCAAAATGGAGGTCTTGTGGCTTTTTCCCACCGAAACTAGTGTACGGTCTGGGAGCGGACGCATTCAACAAAGATGCCGCTCAAAAAAATATGCGGCAAAAAAACAGACCGGGCAGACAATCCGCTGATAGTGCATATAGCGGATATAGAGGAGCTTGATAGTTTAGCATGTGAAATTTCGCCAAAAAGCCAAAGAAATGATGGACAGATTTTGGCCGGGTCCTTTGACGCTGATCCTAAAAAAAAGGCAGGGACTTCCTGATGAAACAACGGCAGGACTTGATACAGTGGCGGTACGCATGCCTTGGGATGAGGTTGCAAGAGAGTTTATTCGCTTGTGTAAAACCCCCATAGCGGCTCCGAGTGCAAATCTTTCGGGAAGTCCAAGCCCCACAAGTGCCAAGCATGTATATGAGGATATGAACGGTCGCATAGATATGCTTATAGCTTCTGATGACTCCAAGGTAGGACTTGAGTCTACTATAGTTGATGTAAGTGTGGATACACCCGTGGTTTTAAGACCGGGTGCCGTCACCCTTAATATGCTTAAGGTAATAGATGATAATATAAGTATAGATCCGGCGATATTAAAAAAGCCCGATAAGGACTTGCTTCCCAAAGCTCCGGGCATGAAATACAGGCATTATGCACCCAAGGCAAAGCTTACCATCATTGAATCTGACTTTGAAAAGTTCAGATCATTTGTTGAAAAAGAAAAAAGCTTGTCGCAAGGGAAAAGGATAGGGCTTATTTTAACTGAAGAAAACAGGGGCAAAATACAAGCCGATGAGGTGGAATACATAGGTTCAAGAGATTCCTATGAAGATATAGCCCATAATCTTTTTGCGGTACTAAGAAGATTTGATGAAAAGAATATCGATATTATATACAGTGAAAGCTTTGAAGAGGCGGAACTGGGTTTGGCAATAATGAACAGACTTGTAAAAGCGGCAGGATATAATATAGTTAAGTTATAGGAGGATGATATGAAGGTCAGCATGAAATCAAAACCGGCTTCTTTTTATTTTGAGATATCCGATAAACAGGTGGGAATCAATATTTTGATCGTATGCACAGCTGTAATAATTGCGAAGGTCATAGAAAGATTCTTAAAAAGCAGAGGTATCTAGTGCATAGTTTCTAAAATAATTATACCAAATAACTTGCTTCTTTTCTGATAGCATACATTAAAAAACCTCAGCGTAGTCACACCACGTTTACTTTTTAATGTGTATACTAAGAAAAAATTCATAGTTTTTTGTATACTTATTTTTAAGCGATGCACCTGTCTATAGTTTTTATATCGATCATAAGTTTAAGATCTGTTTAGCCGGGCTTGATCGGATCGTTTGTTTTCTGAGCCGGAAAATATTAAGATACGGATCCGGGCGGTATTATAGAATTATATACTTGGAGGGAATATGTCTGAAAAAAGGATGGACTATATTACATGGGATGAATACTTTATGGGAGTAGCTAAACTTTCGGCATTAAGATCAAAGATCCAAATACTCAAGTGGGTGCTTGCATAGTAAGTGAGGATAACAAAATCCTATCTATGGGATACAACGGTTTTCCGGCAGGTTGTAATGATGATGAGTTCCCATGGTCTAAGGAATTTGAAACTACAGATCCTTATAATGCGAAATACCTCTACAGTACACATGCGGAGCTCAATGCGATACTCAACTACAGAGGCCCGAGCCTTGAAGGATCCAAACTCTATGTAACACTTTTCCCTTGTAATGAATGTGCGAAGGCTATTATACAATCCGGTATAAAGACCGTTATATATGAAGATGACAAATACAAGGACAGTGCAGTTGTAAGGGCAAGTAAGCGTATGCTTAATGCCGCAAAAATCAGATATTACGAATATCAGCCGGGCAACAGAATTTTGAAGATCAATGTATAAATATGAGGGAAAGTAAAAAAGCTAAAGAAGCGAGAATAGGAAGAATAATAGATAAATTACATAATGAATACGGAAGTGAGCCGAGGATCTTTTTGAATTTTGAAAAACCCTGGCAGCTTTTGGTTGCGGTAATTTTAAGTGCTCAATGTACGGATGACAGAGTTAATATAGTGACTAAGGATCTGTTTAGAAAATATACCACGGTGGAAAGTCTTGCAAAAGCCGATATAAAGGAATTGGAAAAAGACATTAATTCAATAGGGCTTTATAAGGCAAAATCAAAGAATCTGATAGCATGTGCAAAAGCTTTGATTGAAAATTTTGATTCGGAAGTCCCTTCGGGTATCGATGAACTTACTTCACTTGCAGGAGTGGGAAGAAAGACTGCCAATGTTATACGGGGAAATATTTATAATATTCCGAGTATAGTGGTAGATACTCACGTCAAAAGAGTAAGTAAAAGACTCGGTCTGGTAAAAAGTGATGATCCCGAAAAGGTTGAATATGAGCTTATGAAGGTATTGCCTGAGGATGAATGGATACTTTGGAATATCAATATCATAAGCCTGGGTAGATCTGTATGTAAGGCAAGAAATCCTCTGTGTGAGACCTGTTTTCTAAATGATGATTGTCCGAGTGCAAAGCTTTTTGTTTAGGGTGTTCGAAATGGATAGTTTATGTAATTCATATATAGCTATAGATGTCGAGACCACGGGACTTAAGGTAAAAGAGGACAGGATCATAGAAATAGCCGCCGTTAAAGTTATAGACGGTGTGGAAACCAAACATTTCAATACTCTGGTAGATCCTCATATGAGGCTTAGCGATCATACCAAAGCTATTACGGGAATTTCAGAAGATGAACTTAAATTAAAACCGGATATAGAAGAGATCATGCCGGATCTTTTGGAGTTTATGGAAGATCTGCCACTACTCGGTCACAGGGTACTTTTTGATTACAGTTTTATAAAAAAAGCGGCAGTCAACCTTAATCTGGATTTAAAAAAAGAGGGAATAGATACTTTGGAACTTTCAAGGTTTTGTCTTCCGAAAGAACAAAGTAAGGTATTGAAAGAAGCTTGTAAGTTTATGGAGATAGATATTAAAGATTGGCACAGGGCTTTGCCGGATGCAAGGGCAAGCCACTGTCTGTATCAGGCACTTAAGCTAAGATTTGCGGATCTTTTGGCAGACAAAAATATAAAAAAAGAATTAAATTTTAAGATCAAAAAAGAACAAAAGGCAAGTAGGACACAAAAAGAACACTTGCTTAATATTTTAAATTGTCATAAAATAACTCTTGATAAAGATATAGATACACTAAGTAAAAACCAGATTTCAAGAATAATAGATAAGATAAAGTTCAATAAGGGATATATAGACTCGGAAAGGAAGTAGTTAAGTTCATGAACAACAATAAAAAAAGAAGAATAATAGCAACAGTAGTGGCAATTATATTAGCATTAGCCATGGTAGTACCCATGGTATTTTCGGGATTACGTGGATTTTTGTGGTAGAGGTTAGAGATATGAAGAAGAGGTATATGGAATATGTAACGAAATTAGGTTTTGGTGTTGCGGTATTTATTGCAGCATTTACGATCAAGACATACGCCGGGGTAGTACCCGACGGTGTATCAATATCAGGTATTGAGCTTTCCGGTAAGACAACGGAAGAGGCGGACAAGCTTATTCAAGAAAAAATAAATGCTATAAAATCAAAGACTGTTGATATAGATATATCTTCAAAAACAATAAAGGCGACGGTAGAAGAACTCGGATTTACTTGTGATAACGAAGCACAGGCGGTAAACCTTGTAAGAAATCTGTCAACAGGTAATGTTGTAAAAAGATACAAGGCGAAATCCGATTATGAGAATTCGGCTGAAAAGATAACAGACCTGAATTACAAAATAGATGAGACTAAGTTTGATGAGTTTATGGATGAGAAGACTAAGGGATTCTTGGATAAGCCCGTAAATGCAACCATAAAGAGAGAGAACGGTGTCTTTAAGATCACGGATGATGTCGAAGCGATCAATATAGATAAGGAAGCGACAAGAAAGACTATAGAGTCTGAGCTTAGCAGTGACAGTAATTCAATAAGTATTAAGGCAACAGCGAGTATGCAAAAAGCAAAGATCACCAGAGAAGATCTCGAATCTATAAAAGACGTACTCGGAACTTATACAACAGACTTTTCAAGTTCTTCTGAAGCGAGAGCGAATAACATAAGAGTAGGTTCGGCTAAACTCGGAAATCATCTTTTGATGCCGGGAGAAGAGCTGTCCGGATATGAACAAATGCATCCTTTTACAGCAGCCAACGGATACCAGATAGCTCATGCCTATGAGAACGGAAGAGTTGTGGACAGTGTAGGAGGAGGAAGCTGCCAGATAGCAACAACACTTTATAATGCAGCACTCAGAGCAGAGATATCCATACCTCAAAGACAGAACCACTCCATGACCGTTTCTTATGTACCGGCAAGCTGTGATGCGGCTATAGCAGGTACTTATAAGGATATAAAGATAAAGAATAACCTTGATACACCTATATATGTAGAAGCTTATACCAGCGGAAAGAAGCTTACATTTACAATATGGGGTAAAGATAAGAGAAACAAGGGGCGTACAATAGAATTCGTACCTGAAGTAATCTCATCAACACCGGCAGGGATAACCTACAAAGACGATCCTACATTACCTGCGGGAAAAGAGGTAAAAGAGTCTGCGGGTCATGACGGAAGAGTATCAAAACTTTGGAAGGTCGTTAAAGAAAACGGAGTAGAAGTTGAAAGAACTTTACTCTCAACTGACAGATATGCGGTATCAAACCACATATACAGAAGGGGTACCGGACAGGCTGTTGCATCTACCGATGCAAGCTCGGAAGGTCAGGGTACAGATCAGAACCAGGAGACAAAATCAGGATCGGATACCGAAACAAAGTCTGAGTCAAAATCTGAAACAAAGTCTGAGTCAAAATCCGAAACAAAGGCAAAGTCAACAGAAGCACCTACAACTGCCGCTCCGGATAAAAAAGAGGAGACTTCCGGTGCTTCACTGGTAGGACCGGGTGCTTAGTATAATGTTCAGAAAAAGACTTAAAAGTATACTTATGTACGGATATGCGGCATCGTATGCAACATCAGTTATACTTGACAGAAAATGGGATGAACTGCTTGAAAGATTCGATCACAGATATCTTTCGGAACAACAAAAGATACATCAAGCTTGCTTAATATAGAAAGACCGAATATAAGCATTACAGATGTAAGTATATATGAAATAGGAAAGGGCGGGGTGCTTACCTCGCTCTATGCCTTGTCCAAAGAATTAAACTGCGGTCTGGGTATAGATATGAAGAATGTACCTGTAATTCAAAGCACCGTGGAAATATCCGAGCTTTATAGGCTTAACCCCTATAATATGCTTTCAAGGGCGTATTTGATAGTGACGGACAATGCTGAAAAAACAAAAGAGCAAATGCTTATTGAAGGCTATGATACAGTATTAATAGGAGCGTTGTATGACGATAACTATAAGACGATAAATGACAAATGCGGTGAAGGAGAAGAGCTTTCATCTATCAACAGACCTGATAAAGACGATATATATAAGATCATAAGAGATATTAATTAAAATATTTATAAAAAACAGTGGAGTGGAAAATGAACATAGTATTACTTGAGCCTGAGATGCCGTCAAATACGGGAAATATAGGTAGGACCTGTGTGGCGACCGATACGGCACTTCATTTGATAGAGCCTTTGGGATTTACCTTAAATGAAAAAAAGATAAAAAGAGCCGGACTTGATTATTGGGATAAACTTAAATTATACATATATTCTGATTTTGAGGATTTTATTGAGAAGAATCCGAAAGCAAGAACAAGACTTTTTATGGCAACCACAAAGGCTGAAAAAAACTATACGCAGGTAAGCTTTGAGGAAGATGACTATATAATGTTCGGCAAAGAAAGTGCCGGAATACCGGAAGAGATATTGGTAAGAGATAAAGAAAGCTGCATACGAATACCCATGTGGGGAGACATACGCAGCCTTAATCTGTCAAATTCAGTTTCTGTAATTCTTTATGAAGCCTACAGACAAATAGGTTTCAGAGGTCTGAATACGAGGGGGAAGCTTCACCGACTTAGTTGGCAGTAGCATCCACCCATGCTCCGCTTGCATCAACTTTGTAACCGTCCGGTGTTGTGGTATTGCTAAGCATAAGGCCGCTGTTTATATCCATATAATACCATTTGTTGTTGGAAAGTTGCCAGCCTGTAAGCATATCACCTTTATCACCGAGTAAGTAATATCCTTCGGGTAATTCTACCCAACCTGTAAGCATATATCCGTTAGTATCAAAGAAATACCATTTATTGTCTATAAATTTCCAAGAAGCTCTGATAAAGTCAGAGTTTTTTTCTTTATATTGCCACTTATCACCGGCTTTGAACCAGCCTATAACAGGTGTAGACGCCTGTTTGGGAGATGAAGATGAAGATGATGAATTGCTCGGATTTATATTATTATCTTTTTTAAGAGCTGCTATCATCTCGGCATCTGCATAAAGAACATCTGATTTGATAGTAGTCTCGGTTTTTTTACCCTTACTGGGATATACGGTAAAAGTATAGTTTCCGGCACCGTGGTTGGCTATTTTTCTTGAAAAATTATAACGAGGAGATTGTACGGTGATCACAGAGTCTATTTTCTTGGTACCCTTGTAAAGTTGTACCTTATATGAGGTCTTATCCGCACTTTCATCCCAGTTGGCTATAGCAATATTGGCACCGGCATCCCAGGCTGCATTGCTAATGGTATAATCCTTATCTGCTGAACTTGCGTATACCGTGTTATTGATCGACGAAAGTCCGGCAATTACCGAAAAACACAATAATATTTTCTTGAAATATCTCATAAAAACCTCCAAATTTATTTTATAATTACACACATTAAAATCAAAACATTTATTAGCAACAATTTAGCTATACGAAGACCGATGAGAACCTTAACCGAAAAAGGTGAGTGTATCTACGGATAAAGCAGACCGGTCTTCAAATATTGCCTATATAGCTAAATTGTCACATGTGATAAATGCCTTCTAAATTAGGTAATTTATAAGCCTTATTACACTATGAGAGTATATCATTTATCAATGATTAAAAAAAGCACATTAAAATATATGTAAAACTTTGTATATAAAATGAAAAGAACATTCATGAATCGTAACAAAAAAGTAATATAATAAAGTCAAATATTATTGTACTAAAGGAAGTGAAAAAATAAATTCAGTTCCCACATCTTTTGTACTGATAACATCTATATACTCCCCATGAGCCTGAACGATATCTTTTACGATGGAGAGTCCAAGACCGGTTCCTTTCTTATCCTTGCCTCTTGAATAATCGGACTTATAAAATCTGTCAAAAACCTTGGTCAGATCTTTTTTCTCTATACCTATACCGCTGTCCTTGACAGATACAAACAATTTGCCTTTTTTGTCAACAGTCGAAATAGTTATAGAGTTGTTGTTATTAGAGAATTTTATGGCATTGTCTATCAAATTATATAAGACCTGCTGAATCTTGGTCATATCGGCATACACAGTTTGACTTTCTTCCGTAAAGATAAGATTGATCACTAGACTTTTAGCGTTACACTGAAGTTCAAAGCTTTTTGCCGTGTCTTTTATGACCCTGTGTATATCGAAATTCGTTCTGAAAAGCCTTCCTTTGGTATCAAGATCGTTAAGAGTCAGGATATTATCTGTAAGTTTTGTAAGTCTGTCGCTTTCATCTATGACCCTTTGAATGTATTTGTCCTGCATATCGGGAGTGATGGTACCGTCAAGAATGGCAGTCAAATATCCCTTGATAGATGTTAAGGGTGAACGAAAGTCGTGAGATATATTAGTGATAAAATTTCTTTGATATTCTTCAGTCTGACTAAGCTCGGTTGACATAAAATTAAGAGTGGCGGCAAGATAACCCATTTCATCGTTGGTACTTACATCTGCCTTAAATGTTAGGTCTCCCTGGGCATATCTTTTGGCAACCGTAGTTATCTCTTTAAGCGGTGTATATACTATTTTATGAAATATTATCAGTATAAGCATCGACAACAAAAATACGATAAAAAATGTTATATATACTATATTAAGTATTTTATTTTGACTTTCAACGACCTTGGTCATGGGCAGGTGGATCACTATATAACCGTAGGTTTGATAGTTGCCGGTTATGGGGGCGGATACACTTAAAACGTCAAATGAGAAGGAATCGAAATAAGTGCCCGTCATATAGGACTTATTGCCCGGTAGCCAGCGGATCGAAACCCTCTATATAAGTATTTGTTTTATTGTTGGCGGAGTCGACTATGACCTTGCCGTCCTTACTCATGATCCATATATATGAATCAAGAAAGGTGGCTACTGCTTTAAGTTGGGGATAAGCCTGGTTGAGATCAAGGTCACTTCCTTCATATACGTTGGAATAAGTTGAGGCTATCAAGTTAGCCTCATCATACAGTATAGAGCTTCTTGAGCTTATAAGGTAATTATGAGTAAGTTTTGAAGAAAGTGTGGCTATAGCCAAAAAACCGGCAACACCGAAAGCAATATATGCCAAGATAAATTTTACGTATAAGGAGGAACTCATAGCACTGCGTTCTTTCTGAGTTCGAATTTATAACCTATGCCCCATACTGTTGATATAGCCCAGGAATTATGATCCTTGATCTTTTCACGTAATCTTTTAATATGAACATCCACTGTTCTGGTATCTCCTATATATTCATAGCCCCAGATATTGTCAAGAAGCTGCTCTCTTGTAAATACCTGATTGGGGCTGGATGCAAGAAAGTATAAAAGTTCAAGTTCCTTAGGCGGCATATCCACATTGTTACCCTTATAAACTACAGAATAATTGCTTAAATTAATGGATAGATCCGGGTATTCGACTATGTTTTGTGCTCTCTCTTCCGGATGTTGTTTGGACTTTTGATATCTTCTCATAACAGCCTTGGCTCTTGCTACCAGCTCCTTGGAATCGAAAGGTTTCACCATATAATCGTCAGCACCAAGTTCAAGACCCAGGACCTTATCAAATACTTCGCCCTTTGCGGAAAGCATGATTATAGGTACCTGAGATCTCTGTCTGATATATTTGCAGACCTCGTAACCGTCAATGCCCGGAAGCATGAGATCTAAAAGTACGAGTTGAGGGTCGAATTCTTCAAAAATCTTTATAGCCTCTTCACCGTCATAAACTATTTTTGTTTCGTAACACTCTTTCATCAGATACAGGGAAATAAGTTCCGCTATATTTTCATCGTCATCTACGATCAATATTCTTTGTTTTTCTGCCATATACTACTCCAAATTCTAAAATCTAACTATAGTGACTGCATTGCCTCCGTCATCAAATTCCGCAAGTTTAAAAGATTTGACAAAGCTTTGTCTTTTTAAGTAGGCGTGTATACCCTTTTGCAAAGCACCGCTGCCTCTGCCGTGAATTATCCTTACATACTCAAGATGTGCAAGCAGAGCATCGTCAAGATATTTGTCAAGCACCGAGCAGGCTTCGTCCACATTCATACCTATAAGGTTAACTTCGGGAGATATATGAAGTGACTTAAGACCTTGAGAACTCCTTGTAGCCGTTCTTTTTAAAGTGTTGTCATTTTTTTCGTCCAGAAGTTCAAGATCGTTTATATTTACCTTAGAGCTTATGATACCGGTTTGAACCGTCAGTATACCCTTATCATTGGGAAGTGTTGAGACTGTACCTTTCAGATTAAGGCTGTGAATAAATACGCTGTCCCCTATATGTACATTTTCAACTTTCTTTGCCGGACTGCTTTTTACAATATTTTTTTTATTCTTACTTTCATTTTCCTTGATGGAATTTCTTAATCTGTCTCTTTCTTTTTCAAGAGGCGCACCGAGCCCCGAAGCTATTTTATTAATATTTCTTATAGTACTGTCGGCGGTCTCTTTCGCCTCTTCGAGTATGCTCTGGGCTTCCTGCCTTGCCTTGTCGAGTAACTTTTCTTTTTGTGAATTTATCTTTTCAAGGCTCTTATCGTAACTTGATTTTAACGAACTTATCTCTCTTTCCTTCTTTTCTATCTCTAAGCGACTTTTTTCAAGAGCGATGCGGTCTGTCTCAAGTTTGGTGATAAGGTCTTCAAATGAGATGGCATCGGAAGAGATATGCTTTCTTGCCTCAGATATAATATCCATCGGAAGTCCGAGTTTTTGAGAAATTGCAAATGCATTGGATTTTCCGGGAACACCTATAAGAATACGATAAGTCGGTCTTAGTGTCTCAACATCAAACTCACAGCTTGCATTCTCAACGCCATCTGTATTAAGGGCATAGACTTTGAGTTCACTGTAATGTGTACTTGCCATGATACTGCTTCCTCGCCTTTTAAGCTCATCAAGCACTGCTATGGCAAGTGCCGCACCCTCGGTCGGGTCGGTACCGGCACCAAGCTCGTCAAAAAGGCACAGGGATTTATCATCGGCTGCTTTAAGGATGTATATGATATTCTTCATGTGAGCCGAGAATGTAGAAAGGTTTTGCTCAATACTTTGCTCATCACCTATATCCGCAAATACATTTTTATATACCGATAATCTACTTCCGTCAAATGCCGGTATGTGAAGCCCCGACTGTCCCATAACTGTAAGTAATCCAACAGTTTTCATGAGTACGGTCTTACCGCCTGTGTTGGGACCGGTAATGATAAGGAGCTTATAACCGCTCCCCAGGCTTATATTGACAGGTACTACCTGCTTAGGATCAAGTAAAGGGTGTCTTGCCTCTTTTAATTCTATAACGGAATCTTCGTTAAATAAGGGCTTGCTCGCCTTCATCTGATTGGCAAGTCTTGCCTTGGCATATATAAAATCAAGCTTTGCCACAAGTTTATTATTAATATCAAGTTCATAGGTATAAGCGGCTGTATTCTTGCTTAGATCAAAAAGGATCTTTTCTATTTCCAAAGCTTCGGCTATCTCTATCTCTTTTATTTCATTGTTCATTCTGACGATGGCTATAGGTTCGATGAATACGGTCGAACCTGTGGAAGACTGGTCGTGTATTATACCCTGAACACGATTTTTATATTCACTTTTTATAGGAAGACAGTAGCTTCCGTTACGCTGTGTAATGATGGCATCCATCATGTATTCTCTATGAGCCTGTAAGATATTGTTAAGCTCGGTATGCAGTCTTGATTCTATATTCTTAAGCTGTCTTCTAAGTTTGGAGAGGGTAGAAGAGGCTGCATCTGCAACAGTGTCTTCGGAAACTATACATCTGTCAAGTTCTTTTTTTAAGTCCTTAATCGGTGAAAGTTCCTCAAAATACTCGCTTAAAGAGTCATTATAATTTTCATTATCGGCTTTTTCTTTATAAGAATAAGCTTTTTCAACTTGATCAAGAAGTATTTTAATTTTAAAAAGTTCACTAAGACTTAAAGAAGAATCTATATCAAGGCTTTTTAAAGACTCGCCGATATCGCTTACCGATGGAAAGGTAAGATTACCGAAGAGTCTTAATCTGTTGACTGCCGCAGTGGTCTCTTCCTGGTTTTGCACTATGGTATGAAAATCGATATCGGGTCTGAGTTTGGAACAAAGCCTTACTCCCGGTTCACAACTTGCATAGGCTGTTAATTTTTCTATGATCTTATTAAATTCCAATATTTGTAATACTTTGTTGTTCATAATCAATCCTCTGTATAAATAAAAACACTATATATAGTATCATATAAAAATGGGTTTAGCTATAATGCAAATGTAATCTATATAGAAAATTATGCAGATATTAATTGCGTAACTATTCAATTACAAGTATAATTACTGTTAGTGAGTCTTATCAATAAAGTTATGATATAGGTATGTTTTGGGAACTATTGTAGGAATACTTTAGCGATTGTATAAAAACGGAGAAATCGTCTATGGATAATGATAAGGACAAATTTATCACTGAGAAAATAATAAAAAAAGACAGCGGCAGATACATTAAGATAGTAAAGCTGCTCCTTTCTGCAACCGTGTTCGGTGTAGTGGCTATGGCTACTGCGTTATTTGCGAAGCCGGGGCTTGAAAAATTCATAGTAAAAAGCAGCACACAAAAAGAAACCATAAGTATAGAAAAAGATGTGACAGATGTTCAAAGCAGCAGTGCTACTTTGGAGACAGAAGACACCGAGGCGCTTAAGAATATTGCGGAGTCTATCATAGATGAACATAATTATGATGAAGAAGACGTAAAGTCCATGTATAAGGTCCTGGCTAATCTGACAAACGAGCTGGACAATTGTGTTGCTGCCATACATTCCGTAAAGAACGAAAAAGACTGGTTTGATAACATGATAGAGTCGGGGCATTATTATTCGGGACTTGTAATAGCTAAGACGGATAATGAGGTCTTGATTCTTTGCCCCATACAGGCTATAGATTCGGCAGATATCATAAATGTAAGTTTCAAGAACAATTACAGCAGACAGGCAACTGTCAAGTCGGCGGACGGTCATATAGGCATAGCGATATTGTCCGTAGATACAAGCGATGCCGACAGCGGTATAAAAGAAGGAATAGAAGCCGTAGCTTTGGGAAACTCCTACCTTATATCAAGGGGAGATATAGCCTTGGCTATAGGCAGTCCGACAGGATTTAATTATTCTACCGGTTACGGTTGGATATCCTATATATCGAAGGATGTAAGCATAGTTGATTCAACGGCAATGTTTATGTATACTTCACTTGCTTTGGATAATTCCAAGGGAAGCTTTTTGGTAAATACTTCCGGTGAACTTATAGGTATTGCGACAGCTTCCTATCAATCGGATACGAGTGCAAGCATTGTCATAGGAATTTCTGATCTGAAATCAAGACTTGAATATATGATAAATGCGGTGCAGGCTGCATATATAGGAATAAAGCCTGTAGATATCAATTCCGATGCGAAGGAAAATAAAGTTCCGGAAGGTGTGTATGTAACGGAAGTGGTAGCTGACTCTCCGGCATATATATCGGGTATACAAGTGGGTGATGTGATAAGTGAGATAGACGGTGAGAAGATTTCTTCGACAGCCGCTTATAAAGAAGTATTGGATAAACTTACAGTAGGTAAGGATATAGTTATAAAACTTTATCGTGATAATGGAAAGAATGAATACAGTCAACTGGAGATAAATATGACAGTTGCGGGCAGGTAAATTAAAGGGGATCGTATGCAATATATAGAAAGTTTAAGAGAAGGAAACAGAGTAGTATCTCAGATCTATCTTTGTAAATCAAGGAATATTCAGCTTACAAAGGCAGGTAAGGAGTACGGGAATCTTATATTTCAGGATAAGACCGGTACCATAGAAGCAAAGATCTGGGACCTTACTTCTCCGGGCATAGAGGAATTTGAAACAATGGATTACGTTTGCGTTGAGGCTGATGTAATAAGCTTCAACAACAATCTGCAGCTTAATGTAAAGCGTATAAGGCTTGCCAGAAGCGGAGAATATGAGACCTCGGATTATTTACCCGTATCAAAATACAATATTGATGACATGTATAAAGATCTTGAAAAAGTGATTCAAAGTGTTCAGAATATATATCTTAATGCATTGCTCAGAAACATTTTTATAGAAGATAAAGAATTTGCAGCAAAATTCAGGTATTCCTCAGCTGCAAAAAGCGTTCACCACAGTTTTGTCGGAGGACTCTTGGAGCATAGCTTAAGTGTAACAAGACTTTGTATACATTATTGCAGTAAATATAAATTACTTAATTACGATCTGCTGATAACGGCGGCACTTTTGCATGATATAGGAAAGACAGTGGAGCTTTCAGCCTTTCCGGAAAATGATTATACCGATGAAGGACAGCTTTTGGGACATATAATAATAGGGCTTGATATTATCTCAAAGTCTATTGAAAAGATAGATAAATTCCCGACTACTTTAGCCAATGAATTAAAACATTGCATAGTGGCACATCACGGAGAACTCGAATACGGATCTCCGAAAAAACCGGCTCTGATAGAGGCTATGGCACTTAATCTTGCAGATAATACAGATGCCAAACTACAGACATTTACGGAGATACTCGAAGCAAGTTCCAGTGCCGGGAAAGAGTGGCTCGGATACAACAGATTTTTTGAAAGCAATATGAGAAAGACTCAGCTGTAGGTGCTGTGTGAAAGGATTTTTTATGAAAGATAACATCATAGCCGATTCTTATAAAAAAGGCGATATGATAGAGCTTGATATTATAGATATGAGTACTACAGGGGAAGGCATCGGAAAAACCGGTGCCTTTACTTGGTTTGTAAAAGACAGCGTGGTAGGGGACAGAATAAGTGCTTTCGTTATGAAAAGCAAGAAAAACTACGGTTACGCAAGGCTCAATAAGGTATTAAGGGCTTCAAAAGATAGAATAGAGCCTAAATGCAGTGTGGCAAGAGCCTGCGGAGGTTGCAGTCTGCAAAACATGTCCTATGAAAGACAGCTTGAGTTAAAAGACAATATGATCATCAATAACCTTATAAGAATAGGCAAGTTTTCAAAAGATTTTTTTGTAAATGATAGTGATGCCTATGACATACCGGGAGTTTGTATACATTACCCTATCATAGGTATGGAAGAGCCGTGGAGATACAGGAATAAGTCCATTTACCCGGTCGCAGTAAAAAAAGACGCTACGGTATACGGCTTTTATGCCGCAAGGACACACAGTGTTATAGAGCCGGATGATTGCCTTATAGGTATAGAGGAAAATAAGCCTATAATGGAAGCCGTAATGAGATTTATAAAAAAATACGGCATAGCTGTTTATGATGAGTCAGAGCATAGGGGGTTATTAAGAAATGTGCTCATAAGAAAGGGATTTACTACAGGAGAACTTATGGTCTGTGTGGTCATAAACGCTGACAAACTTCCTCATAGTGATAAGCTTGTGGATATATTATTAAAAGCGGCTGACATAAAGAGTATATCCTACAATATAAATACAGCAAAAAGTAATGTGATACTCGGTGAAAAGGAAGTAAACATCTACGGTGATAAATATATTTATGATCATATAGGTGATATAAAATTCAGGATCTCAGCCAAGTCATTCTTTCAGGTAAATCCTGTACAGACAAGGAAGCTTTACGATACGGTACTGGAATTCGCAGACTTAAGTAAAGAAGATACGGTATGGGATCTTTACTGCGGCATAGGCAGCATATCTTTGTATATGTCAAAGCAGGCGGGTAAGGTCTACGGTATAGAGATAGTCAAGGCGGCAGTGGAAGATGCACTGGACAATGCCAAGTTGAATAAGATAGAAAATACCAACTTTTTACTTGGGGAGGCAGAGAAAGTACTTCCGGAACTTTATGACAGGGCAAAAGTAAAGGTGACGGATAAAAAAAGTGAAGATTATATAGAGAATGCCCTATCTGTGAAGATCGAAAAAGAGTACAGTATGGGGGGGATAGAAAGTATTCCGGTAAAAGACATATTGGAAGTTGACTGTCTGGTTCTGGATCCTCCGAGAAAAGGCTGCGATAAAGCCTGCCTTGATACGATACTTAAAATAAAACCGGAAAGGATAGTCTATGTAAGTTGCGATAGTGCGACACTGGCTAGGGATCTAGAGTATCTTTGTGAGAAGGAGTATGAGCTTAGGAAGGTCAGAGGTGTGGATATGTTCGGGTGGAGCATGCATGTGGAGTGCATAGCGTTGATACAAAGAGCGAAATCGTGAAAATCCTGCATTTTAAGCAGTTTTACAAGCATTATGTATTTGTAGAAGATGGCGAAGGTGGACGAAAAAAAGTCCTAAAAAATTATATAGATGTGAATGTTTGCATTGATATGGTGTGTGGAGATACAAAGTATGAATTGGGAAGTGAGGAATAAGAAATGATGAGATGGATAATAAAAATAATCTTATTTCCAATCAGCTTGCTGCTGAGTATCCTTACTGCCTTTATGACATTTATACTTGGCATAGGAACAACTATTCTATATTTCTTGATGCTGATGTGTATCGTTGCTGCAATAGGATCATTTATGCAAAAAGATATATCACTTGGCATTGAGGCATTGGTATTAGGATTTTTGTTAAGTCCTTATGGAATACCGATGGTCGGAGCAGCTGTTATAGCATTCCTTCAGGGAATCAATGAAGCAATAAAATCAATCTAAAAAAATTCATACAAATGGTTACCAAAGGCGATAGAAGAAAAACTATCGTCTTTTTCTTTGCCAATTTTTAAGGAGGGAGGTGAAGCGATGGACTTTGACTATTTCTATAATAGAGAAGCAGAAAGATTTAACTTTCTAAAAGTACCTGAAATATTGGTAGACGGAGAAGAATTTAAGGGACTGTCTGCTGAAGCAATTATCCTTTATTCTATGCTTTTGAAACGAACAGGAATGTCCTTTAAGAATAATTGGGTGGACAAGGAAGGCAGAGTATTTATCTATTTTACTGTTGAAGAAATTATGAGAAGAAGAAATATCTCAAAGCCGACAGCTATAAAAACATTAGATGAACTCGATATGAAAAAAGGAATCGGATTGATTGAAAGAATAAGGCTTGGGCTTGGTAAGCCGAATGTCATATATGTTAAAGACTTTATGAGCATATTAGCGGTAAAAGAAAATGACTTTCAGAAGTCAAAAAACTTAACTTCAGAAGTAAAAGATTTTAACCTCAGAAGTAAAGAAAATGAACTTCAGGAAGTTCAAAATCTTGACTCTAACTATATAGAGAATAATAAGAGTAAGTATAGTAAGAGAGAATATAGTTTTGGTGAAAACGGACTTGGGACATTTCAAAATGTGTTTTTAACGGCAGAAGATATATCCGATTTACAAATCACACTAAACTCACAGCTTGAAAATTACATTGAGAGATTATCTGCATATATCAAAAGTACTGGAAAGACCTATAAAGACCATAAAGCGACAATCCTTTCTTGGTTTTATAAAGATCAGGGAAGAAGTAAAGAAGTGAAAACATCAAATATCCCGACATGGGAAGAATATGATAAAGGAGAACACCTATGATGAAAGAATTAGAAAAAGTAATGATAGAAGATGTAGAGTATTCTTACAATCCTGAAAAAGAATATATCAAGGACGGACACGCCTTTTGTAAAGTCTGCCATGAAAGAAAAGACGGAAAAGTGATGGAGTTCTTTGATAACAAGATGATATTTAAGATTTCTTGCAAATGCGATAGAGATAGAGAGGCAAGAGAAAAAGAAAGACAAAAGCAGATGGAGATTGAACGATTAAAGAGTAGCTGCTTTAACTCGATTATTCAGTGGTCATACACCTTTGAAAATTATCAGGGAGAAGAAAATCAAAGCCTTATTATTGCAAAGAACTTTGTAAAAGACTATGAGCAGATGAAAAAGGAAAATATAGGACTCCTTTTTTATGGCTCAGTAGGTAGCGGAAAGACCTATCTTGCCTGCTCCATTGCAAATAGCCTTATTGAACAGTATCGAATAAGCGTTAAAATAAGAAATTTTTCACAGATTATCAATGAGCTGCAAAAGGGAGGATTTGATTTTGACAAGAACGCATATATTGAATCCCTTGTAAATATTTCCGTTCTTATCTTGGATGACTTAGGAATAGAAAGAGATACAAGCTATGCCAAAGAGCAAGTATATAACATCGTGAATAACAGGTACTTAAAACAGAAACCGACTATCTTTACCACTAACCTTTCCTACGACACAATCCAAAATTGTAAGGATAGCGTAGAGTATCAAAGAATCTACTCAAGAATCATAGAGATGTGTATTCCTGTTATGGTTGTAGGAGAAGATTTTAGAAAGGTTATTCAAAAGGACAAACTGAATCGGAATAAGGACAGACTGCTGAATGGAGACTAACTATTAAAAGTCAAGCCTTAAAATGATATTTTTTGAATAAAGTACAGAAATGTATTTTAGATATATTGGAAACTTAGTTAGAGTTCCTTGAACCTTGAAAACTGCATGACAAAAAGAGCATCGTGATAGGTGCTCAAAAAGGAGTATTGAATTAGAAAGGTTTAAGCTGCTTTTATGTATTGCTGCTTTGTTTTTTCAAGATGATAAATCACTCGAACCAACTTTTTTACAGCGTGTGATATGGCAACATTGTAATGCTTACCTTCCGCTCGTTTTTTAGCAAGATAGGCTGCAAATGTTGGGTCCCAGTGGCAGACATACTTGGTGGCATTATACAGAGCGTATCGCAGGTATCTGGAGCCACGTTTTTCCATATGTGCGTAAGCACCATCCAGTTGTCCGGATTGATATGTTGATGGCGAAAAAGCCGGGCATAAGCTAAGATTTTATCGGGAGAATCAAATCGACTGAAATCACCAATCTCGGCAATGATCATGGCTCCCATGCGATAACTGATTCCAGGAATACTGAGAATCGGAGAGTTGATTTCATCCATGATGATTTTGATTTCATTTTCGATTTCGTCAATCTCGGAATCAAGTTCCTGAATCAACTTAATGGTGTGTTTCAGTTCAAGTGATTTCGCTGGCATATTTGAACTGATAGAAGCTCTTGCAGCATCTCTAAATGTGATTGCTGTTTCCTTGTCGTAGCGACCTTTTGAGGATTCAGAAAGTAGATTGGTAAGTCTGGTAAGGTGAGCATTGGCTACTTGTTTTTGCACCGGAAATTCAGAGAGCATTGCATAAATAGATGCCATATGAAGTTGAGGAACCAGCTTTTCCAATTCAGGAAAAAGAATACAGACAAGTCTCGAAACGGAGGTTTTCAGCTTGGCACGTTCTTTCACTTTGTCAAAACGATAACGTGTTAATGACTTTAGCTCCTCGTTGTGGTAAAATATGTCTGAGTAGGACTTCAAGTTCACATCAGAAATAAGCATGGAAGCAATCGTGCGGGCATCTACTTTATCCGTTTTCGTCTGTCTAAGGCTTAGACTTTTTCTGTACAGATTTGTATGTAACGGATTGATAACATAGGTGGGCAAACCTTTATCAATGAGATATCCGAGGAGATTGTAACTGTAGTGTCCGGTGGCTTCCAGTCCTACTTTTACTTTTGTCACATCATTCATAACGGAAGCAATCTTTTGATGAAGTTCATTAAAACCATCTAAGTTGTTGGTGATGGTAAATGCTTTAAATAACACTTCTCCATCAGAGTTGGTGATAAAGCAATCATGCTTGTCCTTAGCAACATCAATTCCTACGTAAATCATAAAAAAACTCCTTTGAAATGTATTTGATACTGTTTTATAACCACAGATGCTCTTTGCGATTGTAACCTCGTTCTAAATAAACCGTCATGCGGTATCTAACTGATTAACAAATGAACAAAGAGACTGTGGTTGGAGCCTCCATTAAACCATCGAGTGGTAGGTGATTGAAACCAATCCACAGCATCTTATATATCATAGTCAAACCTACAGAAGAGGTAAAGAAAAGGACTATGACTTAATAGTTAAAAGACCTTGGAGAGGGTCTCTAAAAACTACTACTATATAATACGAGGTGAGATAAGTTGATCAATGAAGAAATAGCAAGAAAAACGCTGAATATGGAAGTTAGAGCTGCTAAAGTAACAGGAAAGCTAATTCTGAACTTATTAAAGAAACTGATGAAAGAGGCAGAGAAACTCGGAGGACTTGAAAAGCTCGTTAGTAGCAAAGGCAATGAAGTAAAGTTAAAAGATATGGTAAAAAAAGGACAGCTTGAAGAAATTCCGGTTGAAGAAGCGGAGCTGAAAGAACTGAAAAAAGAGCTAAATAGATACGGTGTTAAGTTTTCGGTGATGAAAGATAAGGAAACAGGTAAATTCTCAGTATTTCCAAGCCAAAGATATGAAAGTAATGGACAAAGCATTTAAGCACGCTCTTTCAGAATCAGAAAAGAAAATGGAAAGGAAAGAATCTATTCATAAGAATATTGAGAAGTTCAAGGAGATGGCTAAAAACTCTGTTTCCAAAGATAAAATCAAGAATAAACAAAAGGAGCAGAGCCTATGATAGATAAAATATTAAAGGATATCAAAGGCTTATTTAAGGTGCAAGATAAGGTAAAGTTTCTAAAGCAGAACATTCCCTATCTTGCATTTTTCTATATAGGTAATATCTTTTCACATCATGTAAGAGCATATATAGGTGGCGATATTATTGACAAAATTTTTCAAGGGATATTAGAGATTAATACGATGAGCTTTCTTCCAAGCCTTCATCCTACGGATATTATAATGGGCGTGGTAGTAGCTGTTTTAATCAAAATTATCGTATATACCAAAGGGAAAAATGCTAAAAAGTTTAGACAGGGGAAAGAGTATGGCTCAGCAAGATGGGGAACGAAAAAAGATATAGAGCCATATATGGATGAAAAGTTTCAAAACAATATCCTGCTTACTCAAACTGAGCGATTAACAATGAATGGTAGACCATCTAATCCAAAGTATGCGAGAAATAAAAATGTGCTTGTTATCGGTGGTTCAGGAAGTGGAAAAACCCGATTTTATGTAAAACCTAACTTAATGCAGATGCACAGTAGCTATTGTGTAACTGATCCCAAAGGAACAATAGTCCTTGAGTGCGGTAAGATGCTTGAAGATAACGGATATGAGATAAAAATCTTAAATACAATTAACTTCAAAAAGAGCATGAAGTACAATCCATTCGCTTATCTCAGAAGTGAAAAAGATATACTCAAATTAGTACAGACAATCATCGCAAACACCAAGGGAGAAGGAGAAAAAGCAGGTGAAGATTTTTGGGTCAAAGCTGAAAAGCTCTATTACACTGCACTTATAGGATACATCTTCTATGAAGCTCCAAGAGAAGAAAAGAACTTTGCAACACTTCTCGATATGATAGACGCTTCAGAAGTTAGAGAAGATGATGAAACCTATATGAATCCTATAGATAGACTCTTTGAAGCACTTGAAAAAAGAGAGCCGACACACTTTGCAGTGAAGCAATATAAAAAGTACAAATTGGCTGCGGGAAAAACTGCCAAATCTATTCTTATCTCTTGTGGTGCAAGGCTTGCTCCATTTGATATTCATGAACTTAGGGACTTGATGAGTGAAGATGAACTTGAGCTTGATACACTGGGGGATAGAAAAACGGCACTCTTTGTTATTATCTCTGATACAGATGATACCTTTAACTTTGTAGTATCCATTATGTACTCACAACTTTTTAATCTCTTATGTGATAAGGCAGATGATGTATATGGCGGACGATTACCTGTCCATGTGAGATGCTTGCTTGATGAATTTGCAAACATCGGCTTAATTCCAAAGTTTGAGAAACTTATAGCAACAATCCGTTCCAGAGAAATATCAGCAAGTATCATACTTCAAGCACAATCTCAGTTAAAGGCAATCTATAAGGATAATGCCGATACAATCGTAGGTAACTGTGATAGTACCTTGTTTCTTGGTGGAAAGGAGAAAACTACACTAAAAGAATTGTCTGAAACACTGGGAAAAGAAACGATAGATTTATATAACACATCGGAAACAAGGTCAAATCAAAAGAGCTTTGGTTTAAACTATCAAAAGACAGGCAAAGAACTGATGAGTCAAGATGAGATTACTGTAATGGACGGAAGCAAATGTATCTTTCAGCTTAGAGGTGTCAGACCTTTTCTTTCAGATAAATACAATATTACAAAGCATAAGAACTATAGATTACTTGAGGACTATGATAAGAAGAATTTGTTTGACATAGAAAGCTATATGAAGCGAAAAGGAAAAGCAAAATTAAATAGAGAAACGGTTATTACAAGAATGCAGTAAGTCTTAAAAAGATTTGCTGTTTTTTTATTCAAAATCAGGAGGCAAGATGATAAGGATCAGAAGTCCCACTAAGAAAAAACTAAATAGAAAGAGTATCAGCGATTGGAAAAGAAATACTCCAGTCGCTTTTTTATTGAATTGAAAAGGAGAAATTTTTAATGAAGCAGGAAATGATTAACATCAACGCCAACTTATTGGCAGAGCCTACCTTCTCAAGTTTTGAAAATGAAGGAGAGAAAGTAGAAGTTGCAAACTTCACGCTTGTAAAAAAGTACGGTAAAGGCAAGGAGTATATTAACTGTGCAGCCTATGGAGAAAAAGCTGAGAAAGCAAAGGACTTTGAAAAAGGCGATTTAATTCATATCTTTGGTTACTTTAAGAAGCGTGAAAAAGAGGGAAAGACTTACAAAAACTTTGTAGTGAAGTCATATAACAAGATTGAAAAGAAAGAAGAAAACGAGGAGGAATAACTTATGGCATTTTTTACACAGGCAGTTAATGTATTAAAGATTTTGGTTATGGCAGTAGGTGCAGGACTTGGAGCATGGGGCGTTATCAACCTGATGGAAGGATATGGTAATGACAATCCCGGTGCTAAGAGCCAAGGTATTAAGCAGCTTATGGCTGGAGGAGGTATCGTTCTTATCGGACTTAAGCTCATTCCACTACTTGCCAATGTACTCAATTAAGAAGAAAAGGAGAGCTTAGATGTTTGGAATATTCGACAAGATAGAAGAATTTTTTAAGGAACTTCTACTGGGCGGTATCCAAGCAAACTTAGAGTCCATGTTTCTTGATATCAACGACAAAGTTGGTGCGGTTGCAACAGATGTAGGTAAAACGCCTATGGGGTGGAACGGAGATGTATTTGCCTTTATCAAAAGCATTAACGATTCCGTTATCATTCCAATAGCGGGACTAATCATCACAGCAGTTCTTTGTATCGAGCTTATCAATATGGTAATGCAAAAGAACAATATGCACGATACAGATACCTTTGAATTTTTCAAGTACATCATCAAGATGTGGATTGCTGTATGGTTAGTATCCCATGCCTTTGAGTTTTCAATGGCAGTTTTTGATGTGGCACAGCACATGGTAAATAAGGCGGCAGGGGTGATAAATACCTCTGCCACCGTTTCCGGAGATCAGATAGTGGCAATGATGGATACCCTAAAAGAAAAGGGACTTGGAGAACTTGTTATGATTCTCTTTGAAACCTCACTCATCAAGGTTGCTATACAGGTAATATCCATTGTGATTATGCTTGTAGTTTACGGAAGAATGTTTGAGATTTATGTTTACTCATCGGTTTCAGCTATTCCTTTTGCCACAATGGGAAACAAAGAGTGGGGACAGATTGGTACAAACTACATCAAAGGACTATTTGCACTTGGACTACAAGGACTCTTTTTAATGGTTTGTCTTGGAATTTACGCAGTTTTAGTTAAGACGATTAAGATAACAGATATACACACAAGTACCATGACGATACTTGGCTATGCGGTTTTTGCTGGGGTTAATGATGCTAAAGAGCGGAACACTGGCCAAAAAGCGTATTAAATGCACACTAAAAGAAAGGATAGATAGTATGGATAAAAGAAAAAAACATTATTGATAGCAGTAGTAATCGGAGCAGGTATTATGGCGATAATTGATAGGTTCAGGCTTCATAATAAGGTGGAAGAATTGGAAGTAACATCGGACATTGGTCGCTGCCATAACGATTTTTACCTAATGCAGCAAAGATATAACAAGAATACAGATGAACAGCTTGCAATTATTCAGGATGAAATCGGATCTGTATATGAACACTTTGAGGAGCTGTCAAAGGACAAAGAAGATGGGAGGTAAGTTATGGCGTATGTACCAATACCCAAGGACTTAAAGAAGGTAAAGACAAAGGTTGCTTTTAACCTAACGAAAAGACAGCTCATAGGCTTCACACTTGCAGGACTGGTTGGAATACCAGTCTATTTATTTATGAGAAAGGTAGTGCCAAATGACATAGCCGTTATATTCCTTATCGTGTCCACGCTTCCTATCTTTTTCATCACACTATTTGAAAAGGACGGACTGACCTTTGAGAAATATTTTAAGCACATCTACCTTCATAAGTTTTATCAACCGCAAAAGAGAGTGAGAAAGGAGGTTTACCTTGAACAAGAAAAGAAAAATTCAGCAAATAAAACTCATGCAAAACGAAAAGGCATTGAGAAGTCAAAAGCGGGACTTAAAGAAAAGTAATTGTAAGTCAAAAAAAGACAAGGGAGGAATCCTTGATCTTATCTTTAAGAAAGAACCGAAAAGATATACGGTAGAAGATACCATTCCCTATCTAAGGCTTTTAAAAAGCGGAATATGCCAGCTTGATGAAAAGCACTTCAGTAAAAGTATAGCCTTTCAGGACATCAACTATCAGCTTGCCTTAGATGAAGATAGGGACTTGATTTTTAATCAGTTTGCAAACTTCCTAAACTCTTTGATCCAAGTATCAGCATTGAGTTTTCATATATCAATCAGCTCGGACGAAACGAAGAAATGAAGTCGGCAATTCAGATACCGGATAAAAAGGACGGTTTTGACGATATACGCTTTGAATTTAGAGAGATGCTTAAAAGCCAGATTGTAAAGGGAAATAACGGACTTAAAAAATCAAAGTATGTAACCTTTACAGTGGAAGCGGATAATTTAGAACAGGCAACATCAAAACTTGAAAGACTGGAGATAGATATATTATCTAATCTAAAGAGCATGGGTGTGAGAGCAGAAAGCCTAAACGGAGAAGAAAGGCTAAAGATACTTCATGATGTTTTAAATCCAAATAAAACATTTGAATTTTCCTACAAAGACCTAAAGAAAAGGGAAAGTACAAAGACATATATTGTGCCTGATGAGTTTAACTTTACACCGAGTAGATACTTTAAGTTCGGCAAATTCATCGGAGCAACGAGTCATTTTCAAATCCTTGCCAGTGAGCTTTCAGATAGGATGTTATCCGAGTTTTTGGATATTGATGATAACATCAATATTTCCTTTCATATTAGGGCAATCGACCAATCGGAAGCCATTAAGATGGTAAAACGAAAAAACACTGATATTGATAAGATGAAGATTGAGGAAAATAAGAAGGCGGTAAGAAGCGGTTATGATATGGACATTCTTCCATCAGACTTAATTACCTATGGTGAGGATGTAAAGAGTCTATTAAAAGACTTGCAGACAAGGGATGAGAGAATGTTTGTTGTAAGTATTGTCTTTATGAATTTTGCAAGGACAGTGCAAAAGCTTGATAACACGATTGCTCAAATAAGCTCTATTGCAAACAAGCATAACTGTAAGCTGAAAAGACTTGACCATTCTCAGGAACAAGGTTTAGTGAGTGTGCTGCCTCTTGGTGTAAATAAGATTGAAATAGATAGAGGACTGACAAGCTCATCAACGGCAGTATTTATGCCATTTACCACAGAGGAGCTTTTTATCAATTCAAGTAATAGTCTTTACTACGGACTAAATGCCCTAAGCCATAACCTGATTATGGCAGATAGAAAGAAATTAAAGAACCCAAACGGTCTAATCCTCGGAACTCCGGGCAGTGGTAAATCCTTTAGTGCCAAAAGAGAAATGGCAAATGCGATTTTAGTAACAGATGATGATGTGATTATCTGCGATCCGGAAGGAGAGTATGGAAACCTCGTAAGGCAGTTTAAGGGAGAAGTCATTAAGGTCAGCAGTAAGTCGAAGGATTACCTGAATCCCCTTGATATAAACATGAACTACGGTGATGGGGATGCACCGCTGAAAGACAAGGCAAATTTTATCATGAGTATGCTTGAGCTTGTAGTAGGCGGTAGTGGTCTTACAGCAGAAGAAAAGTCCGTTATAGATAGATGCCTGCCTAAAATTTATGAAAAGTATTTTGAAAACCCGGAGCCTTGTAATATGCCAATACTGCAAGACCTATACGATATGTTAAAAGGACAGGAAGAAAAGGTTGGTAAGAAGCTGGCAACAGAGATGGAAATCTATGTATCAGGGTCTCTTAATGTCTTTAATCACAGGTCAAATGTGGATTTGAATAAGAAGCTGCTTTGTTTTGATATTAAAGAACTTGGAAGTCAGCTAAAGAAAATCGGTATGCTTGTTATTCAGGATCAGGTGTGGAATAAGGTGTCACAAAACAGAGGAAACAAGTCTACAAGGTACTATATCGACGAGTTTCATTTACTTTTAAAAGATGAGCAGACAGCATCGTATTCGGTTGAGATTTGGAAGCGTTTTAGAAAATGGGGAGGTATTCCAACAGGTATTACGCAAAATGTCAAAGACCTACTTATGAGTAAGGAGATAGAAAATATCTTTGACAATACAGACTTTGTCTTAATGCTTAATCAAGCATCAGGAGATAGGGAGATACTTGCAAGAAAACTTAAAATCTCACTTCCGCAGCTCAGATATGTTACTAATTCAAATGAAGGCGAGGGACTACTTTTCTTTGGAAATACCATTGTGCCTTTCCTTGATAAGTTTCCGAAAGATACAATCCTTTATCAGAAGATGACTACAAAACCTGAAGAAGTGAGGTAGCTTATGGATAGGAAGCTGAAAAAAGATTTTAGGGAAAGGCATAAGGCAAGTCTTGAAAGAGAGATGCTTAAAGCTGAAACAAGCTCCATACCTGAAGAAAGTAAGCTAAAGGATACCGATGATTACAGAGGAAAAATCGTTCATGAGAAAGATAGATTTCAGGATAAGGTGCATGAAAAGGTCAGTAAGAGAAATGCAGAAATTGAGCCAAATGGAGGTGCATTTAAAAGAAATGCAAAGTATAGGGTTTCCGATAAAGGAAGCGTAAATTCTTCAAATGAAACTAGGAAAACCGATTATGATACTGAGGTAAAGAACGGGAAAATCTATGATCCTTTAGGAAAAGACCTTGATAATGATGGGATTATAGACAGATACGACAATGATTTTAGGGATAGCGACTATTTTGAGTCAACCTATGATGTAGATGACAATCTCCATAAAAAAGATGAGTTTATTGGAAGTTCCTCTAAAAATCATAAGGCTCAAAAGAGCAGATATAAGAGAAAAAACTACACCGATAGCCTTTATACAAGAAAAAAGGAAGATGTGCCAAAGGAAAATAAATCTGAAGGTAAAAAGACAGGGAAAGATGTTGCAGGCGAAAAAGAGTATAGCAGTCTATCAAAAGACCAAAAGAAAAAGCTAAAAAAAGACATGGTAAAGGTATCTGCCCTTTCAGGACTTGCCAAAGGAAGTGAAACGGTAAGAGACTACCTTTCTCATGGAAGCGATGAAAATAAAGGGGTAGAAGCAGGAGAAAAGACGGCAGATGCAAGCTCAAAACTCATTCATGGCATAAAGAAATATTCTGATAAGAAAAAGGCGAAGAAAGGATATGACCTTGCAAATAAGGACTATAAAATTAGAAAGCGTAAGTCAAAGTTAGAGTTTCGGGATGCCAAAGAGGAGCTGAAAAAGACAGATGAGTATAAAAGAGCAAGTGCCTATAAAAGATTTCAAAAGAAAAATCAGGTAAAGGCAGCAATTTCTCGTGAGAATAAGTCAAGGCTTAGAGATCGAATTAAAGAGGGACTTATCGGAACACTGAAAAGCTCAAAGGATATGATTATCCGAAAAGCAAAAGGACTAATGCTTATTTTCATAGGTATCATTATCTTAGGGACTTTTGTGATTAACTTTGCAGGAACGGGAATGACAGGCTTTATGAACTCTACAAGCTCTGTGCTTACAACAATCTATTTATCAAAGCCAAATGTCCTAAGCGAAATCAATCAGAAATTTTCAGATATGGAGGGTAAGCTTCAAAGTGAAGTTGACCATGTGAAAGAAAATTATCCCGGATATGATGAATATATCTTAAATAATACAGAATACATCGGTCATAATGTCCATGAGCTTTTATCCTACATTACATCAAGGTGCGGAGAGGTAAAGAGTGTATCGGAAGTAGAATCCATATTAAAAGAACTATTTGAGTCCATGTATGACCTTGAGTATAGGGAAGAAATTGAAATCAGATACAGGACGGTTACAAAAACCTATACCGATGAAGATGGCAATGAATATACCGAAAGCCACGAAGAACCTTATGAGTATAAAAAACTCATCGTAACGCTTCATAAAAAAGAGATGGACAGTATTATCCGAAAGGTCTTTGCAAACTATCCCGATAATCTAAAGCACTATGAAGCCTTGTTTCTTGCACAAGGCAATATGAGAGAAGCCTTTGGTAATTCTGACCTTATCAGTGCAAATGGAGGTATCGGCGGTGGAAAAGAGTATGAGGCATCTACGGAAGTACAAAAGAAGATTGTTAATGCTGCATACATTACGCCATCTCCGGGTGCAGGATGGTGTGCCATGTGGGTATCACAGGTCTATCAAATGCAGGACTTGGATATATAGGTGGGAATGCCTGTGATATGTACCGAAACTATACCTTTACATCAGACAGGTCAAAGCTTAAGGTCGGAATGCTTGTGGCAGTCGAAAGCAGCAGTAGCGGAAGCAGTGCAGGGCTTACCTATGGTCATGTAGGTATTTACATTGGAGATGGAAAAGTGATTGATAACATCGGTCGAATAAGAGTAACTACCTTAGATGATTGGATAGCAACATTTTGTAAGCACCATCCCGTAGGATTCGGTTTTCCGTCAAATGTAAAGAAATAGGAGGTAAGAATTTGAAAAAGGAACTGATAGCAGTAAAAAACAGAATAAAGAAGTTAAAGGATAAAAAGGCTCTGATTGATGAAGAATTGGAGCCTTTATTCATTCGTGAAGAAGAGCTTGAAAATGAAGAAATCATTGCCATTTGCAGAAAGAACAACATCACAATCAGCGATTTAATGGCAAAGGTAAACAGACAAAAAGCAGAAATAAAAAAGGAGAAAACAAATGAAAACCAGTTTGAAAAAGAATAATAAGTTTTGGACGGTAACACTTGCGGTAATTGTAAGTATTAGTTGTATTTTAGGTCTTTGGACGGTTGTTTATGCCAAGGAGCAAAAATCTGAAGCTCCAACAAAAAACGAAGCTGTTCAAACGGAAGTTGAAGTAAATGTAAGGTATATCTTTGAAGATGAAAAGGCCTTTAAGGAAGAAAAGATAAAGGCTGAGAAAGGACAACTTATTGATAGCGGAGATCTTCCAATGCTCCCAGATGATATGAAATTCATTGATGAATTTCTGTTTTATGAGGTAAAGGGAGATGGAAAAGATGAGATTATCCGTAAGGTAGCAAAAATAGAGGTTAAGGCTGAGGAAACGCAGACAGAGCTTTCTAAAGACGATATTTCAAAAATAGAAAAAGAGGCAAAAGAGCTTCAGGATAAACTTGATAAGTTAAATAGCGAACTTAAGGACAAAGACAAATTAAGTGATAAGCAAAAGAATAAAATTAAAGACCTTGAAGATGAAATTGATAGCCTGAAAGAAAAAATGAAGAAAGATAAGGGAAATAAGGACTTATCAGAAGATATGAAAAAGGAAATAGATAAGCTGACGGAAAAGGTGAAAGAGCTTGAGAAAAAGGCAACTGAAACAAATAAAGCTCCTGTAACATCACAATCAGTTACACCGATTAGTCCCATTTCCGGAATTAAGACAAGCTCAGGCATTTCAAATCAAACACCCGTAAGCAACAACGGCAAAGGAACTTCTGAAACAACAAGTTCAGGGACTGTTACAAAGGATACGGCTAACGCAGAAACAAAAGAAAAGGAAATTCGTTATCCTAATAAGTTGACGGCAAAAGCTCCTGCGAATAACAGTCAGGATTCATCAATGGGGTCTGCAAGTAAGAGTGTAAATACCAACAAGGGAGTAGCTTCATCTCCGTCAAAGGCGAGAGCATCCGTTACGGAGAATAAAGATAATGCAAATAAGGAGTATCCGATTCATCATGGAGATAGCAGCGATAATAAAGAAACGGATCAGTATTCGGCTGATGCAAGGCAGTTTATTACCTTTCAAACGAAAAACGGTAAGACTTTTCATCTTATCATCAACCATGATGAGGATAGTGAGAATGTAATGCTTCTTACGGAAGTATCTGAAGATGATCTCTTAAACATGGTGGAGAAAAAAGAAGCACCAAAGCAGGAAGTAGTAAAAGAAGAACCTGTTAAGGAAGAAGTAAAGCCTGAGAAGAAGGACGAAAAGAGTAATTTAGGAACCTATATTATTTTGCTTCTTGTAGTAGGTGGTGCATTAGGAGCAGGCTACTATTTTAAGGTTGTGAAAAAGAAAGAAGATAAAGAACTTGAAGCCTTAGAGGAGGAAGATGATGATTTCTTTTCTGAAGCAGAAAGTGAAGAAGAAACAAATGATGCAGATGAAGCAGAAGATGAGCAGTAATGCTGCATCAAAAACAATACAGTATTTGGTGCAAATGCAGGGCGGGAGAATAAAATCTTTCGCCCTATTATATTGAAAACAGGAGGAAAACACAGATGAAGTTAGTTATTGCAGAAAAGCCGAGTGTTGCAATCTCCATTGCAAAGGTTATTGGAGCAAATAAAAAGAAAGACGGATATTATGAAGGAAACGGATATAGGGTAAGCTGGTGCGTAGGACACCTAATTCAAATGGCAAATCCTAATGCTTATGATGAAAAGTACGCCAAGTGGAATATGGCGGACTTACCGATTATTCCGAGCGACTACAAGTATGAAGTAGCAAAGGCAACCAAGAAGCAGTTTAACATCCTTAAAAAGCTGATGAATGATAAGGAGGTTGATATGGTTATCAATGCCTGCGATGCAGGGCGTGAGGGAGAAAGTATTTTTAGACTTGTATATAATCAAGTGAATTGTAAAAAGAAGATGAAACGCCTTTGGATTTCTTCAATGGAAGATAGTGCCATTAAAGAGGGTTTTGATCATCTAAAAGACGGAAAGGACTATGATAATCTCTTTGAATCGGCACAGGCAAGAGCTATTGCGGATTGGTTAGTCGGAATGAATATTAGTAGGCTCTACTCTTGTCTGTATCAGCAAAATTACAGTGTTGGCAGAGTGCAGACACCTACCCTTGCCATGATTGTAAAAAGAGATGATGAGATAGCAAATTATCAGAAAGAAAAATATTACACAGTAGAGCTTTCTATGAATGGATTTACACTCTTCACAGACAGAATTGATGATGAAGTTGCTGCTGAACAGCTCTTAAATTTAGTAGGCGATAAGATTGAAATAACCGATGTCATTCAGAAAGAAAAGATTACTAAACCTGATTTACCTTTTGACCTTACAACACTTCAAAGAGAGTGCAATAAGTATTTCGGATATAGTGCTAAACAGACACTTGATTATGCCCAAAGCCTTTATGAGAAAAAGCTCATCACCTATCCAAGAACAGACAGCAGATGTTTAACGGAAGATATGATTGTAAGTACGGTTAATAACATTTTAGGTAAGAATGACTTTGACACAGGGCGTATTAAGGTAGTATTTGATTCTAAAAAGGTTACGGATCATCATGCGATTATTCCTACAATCAGTTCATTAAAGGAAGATGTTTCGGAGCTTCCTCCAAGCGAAGCAAAAGTTTATTTCCTTATATCCGATAAATTTCACGCAAGTGTAGGCTATCCACTCATTGAAAATATAACGAAGATAGTAGCTGAATTTGACGGCTTTGAATTTACAAGTTCAGGAAAGGTAATTAAAGACGAGGGGTTTACAAAATATCTTAAAGAGTATAAGTCCAAGAAGAATGAGGATGTAGAACTTCCTAATGTAAATGTTGATGATGCTTAAGCATTGAAAATAAAGAGATTAAAGAAAAATTTACCCAACCTCCCAAGCACTTTACAGAAGATACGCTTCTAAAGTCTATGGAGATTGCAGGAAATGACGCACTTGAAAAAGGTGTAGAAGTGGAAAGAAAAGGTCTTGGCACACCTGCAACAAGGGCAGGAATTATTGAAAATCTAATCTTTAAGGGATTTGTAGAAAGAGATAAGAAAAATCTTGTAGCCACGCATAAAGGAATTAGCCTTGTAACAATAGTATCTGATAGCTTTAAGTCAGCAGAAACTACCGCAAAGTGGGAAATGGAGCTATCCGATATTGCACAGGGGAAATCTTCAAAGGAAGAATTTTTAGAGGAGATTGAAAATGAGATAAAAGAGGTTGTTCTGACATATAGAAAGTAAGTGGCTACTAATTTCAGAGTGGAAAAAATGTCTTAAAAGTGCTATAATCTTTTGTAGGAAAAGTAGGGCGAAAGGAAGTAAGTATGAAAGATATATTTATGGATACTGCAAAAGTTATGGCAAAAGGACAGGTTACTATTCCGAAAAGGATAAGGAAACTTTTGAATTTAGAAAATGGAGATTATGTTACTTTTGTAGTTAATAAAGATAAAGTTGAAATTCAAAATTCCAAAGTTTTTATTGAAGAAAACATTAGGGAATAAAGGTGGTGAAAAAGCAGATGACGATAGATGAAATAAAGAAGTTAATTCAAAATGGAGAGAAGATAGATGTTGAGTTTAAAGAATCTAAAGATGCTTTAACCAAAGATGTCTTTGATACAGTATGCTCCTTCAATAATAGAAATGGCGGACATATTTTACTCGGTGTAAATGATAAAAGAGAGATTGTCGGTGTTAGTAAAGACAAAGTTGATAAAGTGATTAAGGAATTTACTACGGCAATCAATAACTCGCAAAAGATGTATCCACCACTTTATTTGCTTCCTGAAGTCTTTAATATAGATGAGAAAAAAGTAATTTACATCAGGGTGCCGGAAGGTTATCAGGTGTGCAGGCATAACGGAAGAATTTGGGATAGGTCTTATGAGGGAGACATCAATATCACAGACCATTCCGAACTTGTATATAAGCTATATGCAAGAAAGCAAGGAAGCTATTTTGTAAATAAAGTATATCCGAATCTGGATATTGATTTTCTTGATGCTTCTGTTATTGATAAAGCTAAGAAAATGGCTGTTTCCCGAAATAAAAATCATGTTTGGGAGAATATGAGTAATGAAGAACTTCTTAGAAGTGCTAATCTCATTCTGACAGATCCGGAAACAAAGCGTGAGGGAATTACATTAGCTGCTATTCTGTTATTTGGAAAAGACAACTCGATTATGTCCGTTCTTCCACAACACAAAACAGATGCAATATTCAGAGTTGAAAACAAGGATAGATATGATGATAGAGATGTTGTCATAACAAATCTGATTGATAGCTATGACAGGCTTATAGAGTTTGGGCAGAAGCATTTGAACGATTTATTTGTCTTAGACGGAATTGTAAATGTTAATGCAAGAGATAGGATACTTAGAGAGATAGTTTCCAATACATTGGCTCATAGGGATTATTCAAGTGGGTATCCTGCAAAGATGATTATTGATGATGAGAAAATTACTGTTGAAACAGCAACTTGGCTCATGGAATGGGAGCTTTAGATTTACAGAAGTTTGAGCCATTTCCCAAGAATCCTGCTATATCAAAGGTGTTTAGAGAAATAGGTCTTGCAGATGAACTTGGTTCAGGAATGCGAAATACCTACAAGTACACACAGCTTTATTCAGGAGAAAACCCGTTATTTGAGGAGGGAGATATATTTAGAACGATTATTCCTCTAAAGAAGATAGCGACGCAAAAGGTTGGGGGCGACAATGTCGCTCATGATGTCGCTCAGGGTGTCGTTCACGATGTCGCTCACGATAAGATAGCCCTCGCAGAGTTTATTAAAGAAAAAGTGAGAAGCAATGATAGGATTACAAGAAAGGCTATTGCAGATGAAGCTGGAGTTAGCGTAAAGACTATTGAAAGAGCTATAAAGGAAATAGATAATCTGAAGTATGTAGGAAGTGGTAACAGCGGACACTGGGAACTTAATGAATAAAAGTAAGTTGCAGAACTATGATTTTTAGTAGGTAATTGATTTCTAAAAGTGCCATACAATAAGGTTTTGCAACAGAAAAATTAAGTTGCAGTAAGTTGCAGCACACAGAATCAAAAGGTGATTAGAGTAAAATCTAACCACCTTTTTTGTTTGGAAAAAAGAAGGAGGTAAAAATGCGAATAAATGATTTCATAACATTTTGGAGCTTGTAAAACAAGATATTTTGCAAAGTGAAGCAGAATATCTGAAGCTCCTAAAGGTTGTCGGAAACAATCAGAGATATGACTTTAGAAGTCAATTAAGTATTTATGATAGAAATCCTGAAGCGACAGCCTGTGCCAAGTTCGATTATTGGAGGGAACGATTTAATAGGACCGTTATGAGAGGGCAGAAAGGTATCCCTATCTTAGAGGACTATGGCACATACAAGAAAGTTGACTATATCTTTGATATAGGTCAGACGGTTTCAAGAAACAGGGATGTCAATGAAGTAAATCTTTGGAAGTTTGACAAAGAAGCTCATCAAGATGTCTTAAAGGAAATGATAAAAAACGAGGGCTATGAGGAAAGTGAAAGCACACTTGAAAACATCTTTTCTTTAAGCAGGATTTACGGAGATGAAAAGATAGACAGCCTTATGAATGAGCTTAGAATAGCAGATGAGAATAGAATATCTTTTGCAAAGTTTGTGAGGGACTCTATAAGCTATGCAGTTGCTTCAAGATTTAAGGCAGATTATCCGATAGATAACGAACTTTTAAGAGAGAATTTTCAAAGACTTGATAGCATATCTATTATGAGTCTTGGTGAAACCGTATCGGATATTAGTGGAAAGATTATTGATGCAACCATTCAAAAAAGCAAAGAGCTGGACAAAGAAGTTTTAAGAGGAAAAGAAGCAGGATATAATAGGATTAAAGAAGAAATTGAGGAGGTAGAAGAAAATGTACTTCGACGAGATGATCAGGAAAGAAATGAAAACGAGCGAGTTCTCCGAAATGGAGAGTACGGACGAGATAATAGAGAAAATCAGGGAGAATACGCTAAACAGCTTGGAGGAACAGGTGGACTTCATGAAAGAATTCCCGAATCCGACTTACGCAGTGATGAGGCTCACTTACCTTTCAGAGAGCGAGGAGCAGAGGCACTTCGAGATGTTGGTAGACCTATACAAGGAGAAGAAACTGACAGGACACCTGATGGATATTCAAAAACAAGCGATAGACTTTATGAGAGCGGAGAAGCCGAAACTGATGGCAGCGTGGAAGATAGAGGACGAGAACAATCCACAGTATGGAGCAATGATTTCAGCCCTCAAAGAGATGACCATCAAGGAAATCGTGGAAATCTAAAAGAAAATACTGAAGTAGAGATAAGAGAAGCTGATAAGGCTTCTTTTTCTTTGCCTGAAAATTCTTATGGACAGATGAGGCTTACTATTCCTCTTAATCAGAAAGAGATAGATACTGTCTTTATTAACGGAGGAAATCACGATGGAAGTAGACTTCCTCTTATAGCTGAGTTTTCCAAAGGAAAGAGCAATGAAGAATTAGGAGAATACCTCAAAGATACCTTTAGAGGTGGAAACGGATTTTACATTGACGAAAGAGAGGTATCTTCCTGGTATTCGGATAAAGGTATTCATTTAGCTTATGGGACTTCTGCAAGAGAAGATAATACACAAATTTTAAGCTGGAGTGATGCAGCAAGCAGAATAAACGAGCTTCTTAATAGCGGTGAGTTTGCTACAAATGTAGAACTTTTAGAGGCACAGGACTATGAAAGGGATAGAATTTCAGAATCCTTATGGTATCTAACACACGATTTAAGCGAAGAAGGAATAGAGAAAGGATATTTCAACTCCTTTGAAAGAGGTGGTGGCTTTCCGGAAGAAACGAAAAGATTGTCTGAAGCGTTAAAAAATCCTGAATATCTGAAAGAAACAATCAGGGAATACGACAGATTTTTAACAGGATACAAAGAAAACAGAGATGTACTAAGGTTTCATTATCACAAGGTTGATAGCCTTTATCAGAGACTCAAGGAACTTGAACTGCCACGAAAGCAATACAGTACCAATCTGACAGAACTTCCGAAGGTAAAGCCTTTTATTACAGAAGATGAAGTCCTTGAAAGCCTTTCAAGAGGAAGCGGCGTTGATAGAGGAAAAGAACGAATCACCAAGTTTTTTAAAGAAAATCATACGCTTCAGGAAAAAGCGAACTTCTTAAAAGACGAATATGGAATCGGAGGACATTCCCATGCGGTTTCAGGGGCAATGGGAAGTGATGAATGGCATGATGCAAAGGGACTTAAATTACAGAAAAATGATTGTAATGCTGTGTTTCTTACTTGGACAAGTGTTGCAAAGCATATCGATGAGCTGCTTTCTAAAAATCGCTATATTGAAGAAACGGAAATAGGAAGTAAGACAGAGATAGAAGAACCACAATATTATTCCAAAGATGATCCTGAAACTTAATGACAGATGAAATGCTTGAAAGAGTACCGGAGCTTTACGCACAGGAGGATGTAGCTTTAGCGGATAAGCAGGTTCATGCTGCATATATTATTCCCTTTAGAAGTAACTGGACTTGGTATATGACGGAGTATGACAGGGAAAGCGGCGATGCCTTTGGACTTGTGCTTGGGATTGAGCCTGAATGGGGATATTTTAATCTTGAGGAGTTGAAAGAACTAAACGCACAAAGGCTCATTTTAGAAGATTTTCCAAAGACCTTTAGAGAACTTAAAGACAGTGAACTTAAAAAGCAGATGGATGAGCAGGAGCTTCAGTTTGTCTTTAATGGAGAACTTAGCTTTGAAGATAAGGTAGAGCTTGAAGCACCTGAAGAAACAGAAGAAGCTACAAAGCGTGACACAGTTCAAGCTACCTTATTTGATTACCTCAAAGAAAGAGAAGAAGTAGAACTGAATGAAAAAGAGGACAGCCTTTTAGAAGAGTTTGCAGTTAAAGCAGGCGATACCGTCTATTTTCATCATGAAGAATATAAAGTCAGAGAAATTTCTAAAAATGAAATCACAGGAAGGTATGATTTGTGGCTTGATCCGGTAAGAAGTGGAAACCATCAAATTCCGATCGTAGACTTTACAAATAATGAGGACTTGCTGAATAAAATAAGTCTTGAAAGACCAAACTTTATCGTTGGAGATGAAGTTAAATATAAGGATAAAAACTATACCATCACACGCTTTGATGATATGGGAAATAACCTAAAGACAATAACAGTCAAGGACAATACCGAATATCTTGGCGGTATGATAACAGGATCCGATGTAATTCCTTATCGTTTTGAAAGCGACCTTGATAGGCTATTTGAAAATCTAAACTATACGAAACTTGAAAAAACTATTGAGGAAGTAGAAATAAAGAAAACGGAAGCACACAACTTCAAAATCACAGAAGAAACGCTACCTGAAAAGTTATCTCCAAGCGAAAGACTGAATAGCAACCTTGAAGCAATCTCTATGTTAAATAGAATTGAAAGAGGTGAGAGAGATTTAGATATTAACGCTCAGGAAGTCCTTTCAAAGTATGTCGGTTGGGGCGGACTTGCTGATGTATTTGACGAAAGTAAAGAGGGACAATGGGAAGTTGCAAGAAGTTTCTTAAAGGAAAATTTATCACCATCTGAATATGAAGCTGCAAGAGAGTCTACCCTAACAGCTTTTTACACACCGAAAACAGTGATTGATAGCGTATATAAGACACTTGCAGGTATGGGATTTAAGAGCGGTAATATCTTAGAGCCAAGTATGGGAGTTGGAAACTTTATCGGTAATCTTCCCGATGAAATGAGTAAGTCAAAGTTTTATGGCGTTGAACTTGACTCAGTAAGCGGTCGTATTGGAAAACTCTTATACCCTGAAAGTGAAGTGCAGATTAAAGGGTTTGAAGAAACGAGCTTTTCCAATAACTTTTTTGATGCAGTTATCGGTAATGTTCCCTTTGGAGAATATAAGGTAAATGACAGGGATTATAACAAAAATAACTTCTTGATTCATGACTACTTCTTTGCTAAGTCCATTGATAAAGTAAGAAATGGAGGTGTTATCGCCTTTATTACATCAAGTGGCACAATGGATAAAAAGGATGAAAGCGTCAGACGATACATTGCAGCAAGAGCAGAGTTTTTAGGAGCTATCAGACTTCCAAATGATACTTTTAAGGGTGTTGCCGGAACGGAAGTAACATCGGACATTATTTTCCTAAAGAAAAGAGATAGTATCAGAGAGCGTGATGAGGACTGGATACATCTATCTGAAGATGAAAAGGGACTTGTATATAACAAATACTTTGTAGATCATCCTGAGATGGTGCTTGGAAGTATGGAGGAAGTATCAGGAAGATTTGGAAATACCCTTGCTTGTCTACCGAAAGAAAATGCTGACTTAAAGGAACTACTTACAAAAGCAAGTGAAGAAATCGCTAAAGATGCAAAGTATGAAGAAATAGAGCTACTTGATGATGAAATCAGCACAATACCCGCAACGGACGATGTCAAGAATTTCTCCTACACCATTATTGATGATGAAGTGTATTACAGAGAAAATTCCCTATTTGTAAAGAAAGAAGTAACGGATAAAAACAAGGAAAAGATTAAGGATTACCTTGAAATGAACAACGCCTTAAAGGATGTTATTTATAAACAAAAGGAAGATTTTTCCGATGATGAAGTAAGGAAAGCTCAGGAGAAGTTAAATGAAGTTTATGACAGTTTTTCTAAAAAGCATGGGTATGTCAATAACCTTTCTAACACTAGAGCCTTAAAAGAAGATAGTAACTTCCCACTTGTTTCCTCAATAGAAATTCTTGATGAAGAAGAAAACTTTAAGGCTAAGGGAGATATTTTTTCAAAAAGAACAATCACAAAGGCAAAAGTTATCGACCATGTAGATACTTCCCTTGAAGCTCTTGTGTTATCTATGTCTGAAAAAGGCTATGTAGATTTTGACTATATGGGAAGTCTTACAGGAAAAGACAGACCGACTTTGATAGAAGAATTAAGGGGAGAAATCTACTTAAATATCAGAGAAGAACAGAACTTTTACAGACCGTTATCCTTTAACCCTGAAGATGGGGATTTACCTTTTGCCTGTGCAAATGGTAGCAATTCATATAAATATGGATATGTAACAAAAGATGAGTACCTATCAGGAAATATCAGAGATAAGATTGCGATTGTTGACAGTTATCTTTCTAAGCTAAGACAAACGGAAAGAGAACTACCTCATCTTGGCTATGCAGAAGATGGCAAAGAAAAAGAGCTGATAAGCTATGAGATGAACCGATTGGAATACCAAAAGGCAGAGCTTACAAAAGTTTTACCAAAGGAGCTAGAAGCAAGTGAAATCAATGTAAGGCTTGGTGCTACTTGGATACCAATAAAAGATATTGAAAAGTTTATCTTTGAAACACTGAAAACGCCGGGCTGGGCAAGATGGGATATTAAGGTTAAATTTTCAAATCTGACAAGTGAATGGAATGTAGAAGGAAAGAGCAGGGACAGAGGAAATGACCTTGCAGAGATGACCTACGGCACCTCAAGGGTAAATGCCTATAAGCTGATTGAAGATGCACTGAACTTAAAAGAAACAAAGGTGTTTGACCAGATTGTAAATCCGGACGGCTCGAAAACTTCTGTATTAAATAAAAAGGAAACGCTTCTTGCAGGGCAGAAACAGGAGCTTATAAAGGAAGAATTTAAGAACTGGATATTTAGCGACCAAGAACGAAGAAACAGGCTTGTAAAATTGTATAATGAGCGTTTTAATTCAATCCGTAATAGAGAATATGATGGAAGCAATTTATCCTTTGAGGGAATGAATACGAAAATAGAGCTTAGACCTCATCAGAAAAATGCTATTGCAAGAAGTCTGTACGGAGGAAATACGCTGCTTGCCCATGTAGTGGGAAGTGGTAAGACTTTTGAAATGGTAGCTTCTGCAATGGAATCTAAAAGGCTTGGGATGTGTTCCAAGTCTTTATTTGTTGTACCGAATCACTTAACAGGTCAAATCGGTCGTGAGTTTATGCAGCTATATCCGTCAGCTAACATTATGGTGGCAGATAAAAAAGACTTTGAGCCAAAAAATAGAAAAAGGTTCATAGGAAGAATTGCAACCGGTGAATATGATGCGGTTGTAATTGGGCATACGCAATTTGAAAAAATTCCGATGAGTAAGGAATATCAACAAAAACACATAGAGGATCAGATTGATGAAATCATCAACTATGTTGAGGAATATAAGCATGATAGAAATCAGAACTTCACGGTAAAGCAACTTGAAAAGACCAAGAAAAAACTGGAAACAAGGCTTGAAAAATTAAATGATGATTTTAAGAAAGACGATGTTATTACCTTTGAGGAATTAGGCGTTGATAAGCTCTTTATCGACGAAGCACACAATTACAAAAATCTCTATCTCTACACAAAAATGAGAAATGTAGCAGGTATCGGTCAAAGTGAAGCATTTAAGTCCTCCGATATGTTTATGAAGTGTAGGTATATGGATGAAATGACGGGTGGAAAAGGTATTGTATTTGCCACAGGAACTCCTGTATCAAATTCCATGACGGAACTTTATACAATGCAGCGTTATCTTCAGTATGAAAGCCTTAAAAAGAATAATTTAGAGCATTTTGATAGCTGGGCATCTACCTTTGGTGAAACACAGTCTGCCTTTGAATTATCTCCGGAGGGAACAGGATACAGAGTTAAGACAAGATTTTCAAAGTTCTATAATCTTCCGGAGCTTATGTCTATGTTTAAGGAAGTTGCAGATATTCAAACAGCGGATATGCTTAACCTTCCAACACCTGAAGCGCACTATGAAGTTATTAAAACTTTGCCAAGTGAGGAACAAAAGGAAATCCTAAAGAGCTTATCCGAAAGAGCTGATGATGTCAGAAACAGAGTGGTAGAACCTGATGAAGATAATATGTTGAAAATCACCAATGATGGTAAGAAACTTGCTTTAGATCAGCGTTTAATCAATCCATTACTTCCTGACAATCATGACAGCAAGGTCAATGTCTGCGTAAAAAATGTGTTTGCCATTTGGGATAAGACAAGAAAAGATAGGTCAACACAGCTTCTATTTTCCGATATGTCAACTCCAAAAGGCGATGGAGAGTTTAATATCTATGATGATATTAGAGAAAAACTTGTAGCAATGGGGATACCGAAAGAAGAAATAGCTTTTATCCATGAGGCGAATTCCGACAAACAAAAGGATGAATTATTTGCAAAAGTTCGTAAGGGAGATGTTAGGATTTTGCTTGGCTCTACTCAGAAGATGGGAGCCGGCACGAATGTGCAAAATAAACTGATTGCACTCCACGACCTTGATGTCCCTTGGCGTCCTGCCGACCTTGAGCAGCGTGCAGGTAGAATTGTAAGACAGGGAAATGAAAATAAAGAGGTAAATATCTATCGTTATGTAACGGAGAATACCTTTGATGCGTATTTGTGGCAGACCATAGAGAATAAGCAAAAGTTCATATCTCAGATTATGACAAGTAAAACACCTGTCAGGGTTGCAGAAGATGTGGATGAAAGCAGTCTTAACTATGCAGAGATTAAGGCACTTGCAACAGGTGATCCAAAAATCAAGGAAAAGATGGATCTGGATAATGAAGTTACAAAACTTAAAATGCTGGAAGCAAACTTCAAGTCCAATCGTTACAGGTTAGAGGATAAGGTCGCAAAAAACTATCCGGAAGAAATTGCAAGGACGGAAAAACTCATTGAAGCTGTTAAGAAAGATATGGCAAATGTAGAACCTAAAGCGGAAGGTGAGGAAAAGTTTACTTCCATTACCATTGCGGGAGAAAAGATTACCGATAAGAAATTAGCCGGAGAAAAGCTGCTTGAAGCTATTTCTAAAGTAAAAATCAATGAAAGCAAGGTTATAGGTAAGTATCGAAATATGGATTTAGAGGTCAGTTATAACTTCTTTACCAATGAGCATAATTTCAACTTAAATGGTGCTGCAAAGCATTCAGGAGAGCTTGGCACAAGTGCAGACGGCAATATCATAAGACTGGATAATGCCATTGAGAAAATGCCTGAGAAATTAAATAGACTTGAAGAAAAACTTATCAGCACAAGGGAACAACTGGAAAATGCCAAAGAAGAATTAAAAAAGCCTTTTGAAAAAGCCGATGAGCTGAAAAGTAAGGTATTAAGACTTGCAGAACTGAATAAGCTCCTTGATATGGGAGAAGTGGAAGAAAAGAGAAATGATAATCCGCTTATAGAAGATGTAAAAAGAGCAATCATTGACTTCTGTAATAGAGAGTACGAAGAAAATCATAGCTATGATGAATTTAATACCTTGTACCCTGATTTAAAGCACATCGGCATCGCCTATACCAATACACCTGACGAAAAACACAGCATCCAATATGAGCTTAACTTAGAGGATAAGAGATGGACACAGTATATTGAAGATATACCGATTAAAACGGAGAGTTTTGATTATGAAAACAAAGGAGAAAACGAAGCTCTACGAAATATGAAAAATGAGATTGGGCTGTCTTCTTTTAGTGATTTGGTCTATGTCGATTCGGAAGATTTAAGGGTGGCACTTGGACTTGAAATTGATGATGAAGGTAACTTCTATGATCCACTTGCAAAAGACTTAGATAATGATGGAATTGCTGACAGATATGACAATGACTTTAAGGACAGCGATTATTTTGAGTCAACCTATGATGTTGAAGATAATTTGCATACCAAAGAGGAAGCCACACAGAAAACGGGTGATAAACCATCTATCTTAGGACAGATAAGAGCCTATCAGGAAGAAAGTAAAACAGAAGAAAAACAAACTGCAAAAGAACAGGAATATGTACGATAAGGGAGGGAAACCTCCCTTTTACCATGAAAGGAGATAAAACATGGATTACAAAACAATGAGAAATCAGATAGAAGATATGGTAAGTGATAATTACAAGGACTTTGTTAAGGCGGTTATCAGCATGGAAAAAGGTATCAACGATGAAAGTGCTTTGGATAAGCTCTATGAGGCTTATATGGACAATGACACCGTTAATTTACTGCATGAGGAATTTGATTACATGATTGAAGATTTAAGAGAACAGGGGCAGATTAAAGATCTTCCTTATGTTCAAGAGGAGAAAGATAATCTTGTCAATATCGTTGGAAATATTGTAGGAAAGATCGATGTAGTTGAAAGAGAAAATAAGAACGGCGAAGCCTTTCAAGTAGTAAACTTCTCTGTGGCATCTAAAGATGATGAGGGCAATAAGGTATATCATAATTGCTCCGCATACGGAGAAAAGGGTGATATTCCAAAAGACTTTAAGCAGGGAGATTTTGTAAAACTCTTTGGACAGATCAGAACTTCCGTTGACGATAACGGCAAGGAACATACTAACATCAGGATACTTTCTTCAAAGCTCTTAAAGGCAAAAGAACAGATGAAAGGTCGAGATGAAAAGAAAGAGTCTGTGCTTGGAGCTATCAAAAAATATCAGGCTGAAGATAAGGAAAAGCCTAAAGAAAAGAAAGAAACATCAAAAGAAGCTGAGAGATAAACTTATGGTCGGTGTGGTCTTGGGACTGCACCGACTCTTTTTTAATTTGCGAAAAAAGGGATAAAGATTATCTCTCCATCTCCTTACCCATATAAATTCCGTAATTTTTTCGTATCTTATAAAGCTCGTCCATAGTGGATTTTGAGGAAGAATACTCTTGCATAAGGCTATTCTTTTTTTCTTGTAATTTATCAAGCTCAGCTAAAATATCCTTTGAATTTGGGAGCTTGGAATAAGATTTTTTAAGCTCTGAGAGAGCATTTTCATATAGGGTAATATGAGCTTTGTACTCTTCAAAAAATGCCTTGTCAGACGGATTAGCAGTATATTCCTTGTAGCACGCTCTGTATTTTTTAACGGTATGAACTTGCTCCATAGTGGTGGAAAGCTTCTGCATTTCCTTATCAATAGCCTTGATTTTCTCTTGTATATTTTGCCTTTCATCGGCTGCTTTTTGAATATACTCGTCAAGCTGTTTAACGGATTTAATGCCATGTTCTCTGATATAAATAACAGACTCAGCCATTGTATGAAGGTTATGTTTGGTTGCCCAATATTCGTAGCCTTTGCTTTCCTTTACCTTTGCATTGGTGTTCATGTCAATAACATTGCCGATGCGTTTTTTGACGTCGGGAGTCTTGATAAACTCTCTTTCTGCAATTCGTTCTTTTAATCTTTCCTCGGTATAATCTTCTCCGATTGTTTTAGTCCTTGTAAATCTCGCCTTATCTTTTGGCTTAAAAGCAATGTGCTTACCGTATTTGATTTCATAGCCAAGATCAGCCATCTTCTTTAAAAATTCGTCCCAGTCCTTTGACTGTTTTATTATTCTATCAATGTCAAATTGAAGTTTACTTTTCCAAGAAGTGCCATGCTTTGCCTGTTCGTTTTCATACCAAGATTTACCGTTAATCTTATATTTTTTCTTATAGCTTTCGTAAAACTCATCAATGACAGATAGGCTATTTTCTTTGCAGAGTTTATCACTCTGATAACGGATTTGGTGGTAGCTTTTCTTGTTAGACTGGTAGCACCTACCTGTTACCATATTTACATTATTGAAGATGATGTGATTGTGGATATGCCCCTTATCTACGTGAGTAGATAAGACAAATTCGTACTCATCTTTGAGTATCTTTTTACACAGCTCCATACCAATCTGGTGAGCCAATTCAGGGCTTGTTTCTCCCGGTAAAAATGATTGAATGAGATGTCTTGCAAGAACGGTTCCTTTTGTTCCTGCGTCATTTCGTGTCCTTAAAAACTGAGTGTGAGCAGTTGATTCGTGGCATTTATGAGTGCTTACTAAAAGCTGCTCGTCTGTTTTATCTCCATTTACAATGTAGTCAATAGCAAGATTAAGAGTCGATTTTTATTGGGTGTATTTTTGTAATAGCCATTATTATTCACCTTCCGTTTCAGATGTTCTTTTCAGAAGTAGTGAATGAATTTGCCACAGCTCTTTTGAGAAATGTTCAATCTCTTTTTTTATATCACCTATGTCCTCTTTGTAGATTACACCTGTCGAATTTACTCGCTTTGCAATCTGATTGATGTTGTTTGTTGCATTAGAAAGTAAGCCTTGTAAATCTCTGAAAGGCTCTAAATCCACTTGATAAATTTCCTTTTCCAAAACGCATTTGCGGATGAAATGGCTCATGTTTCTACACTTCGCAAGTTTCCTTTTCTCTTCAAAAAGAGCCTTTTCTTCTTCAGTTAGTTTAATTTCAAGTCTTTCGTTTCTTGTTCTATTTGACATAGTTAGTTCCTCCTTTGAATGTATTTCGGGGTCTTAGGGTTCTCCCTAACAAGCTAAAAATTGATAAAAAAAGAAGCAGATCCCCAAGGGCTGCTTCGTCGATTTTCCGTAAGTGTCCGTACACTTACTGTGCTTGCTACATAAGAATGAATTAGATAGCAAGCGTTAAGCAAGTTTTGAATTTACTACTAAATTATACCATAAGGACGCCATGATTTCCACATGTAACTTGACAAATACTGAATTTTGATTTATTATTAAATATAAATTCAGTATTGGAATAGAAAGAGGTGTGCTATGGCACAAGTATTAAAAGAAGAAGTTAGAAATAGAATACTCGAAGCAGCAGAAAAAGTATTTTATAAAAAGGATTATAGAGGTGCCAAATTAACAGAAATTGCAAAAGAAGCAGATATTCCTGTGGCACTAATTTATACCTATTTCAAAAATAAGGAAGTTTTGTTTGATGCAGTAGTAAGTTCTGTTTATATAAACTTCGAGTCAGCCTTTGATGAGGAAGAGTCTTTGGAAAAAGGTTCTGCTTCTGAAAGGTTTGATGAAGTTGGAGAAAACTATATTCATGAACTTTTAAAAGAGCGTAAAAAGTTAATTATTTTAATGGATAAAAGCTCAGGTACTAAGCATACAGAAGCAAAACAAAAACTCATATCGCAAATGCAGATTCATATTGAAGTAAGTTTAAAAAGACAATCGAAACAGGAATATGATCCAATGCTTGCCCATATTTTAGCCAGTAACTTTACAGAGGGGCTTCTTGAAATAGCAAGGCACTATCAAAGTGAAAAGTGGGCAAAAGATATGCTAAAACTTATTGCAAGGTGTTATTACAAGGGAGTGGAATCCCTATAATCAGCACTAAAAAATAGACTTTGCGTAATCAGCAAAGTCTTACTTTAAACCTTAATACTGAATTAAAATTCAATATTATTCAATTTTGAAAGGAGAGTTGTTCATGCCGGAAAAAGAATTGAGGAAAAAAGTGATTGGAAAAAATGGTTTATCCAATTTACTTCTTGCTTTAAAAATAGTATTTGATTTGATACCACAAATCTTACTTGTATATTTGATTAGTTCTTTAATCACAAACAATATTAACGAAGGTAATTTAAAGTATATATTCTTGGGAATCTTTATATCGTTTGTATTAAAAGGCGTGTTTTACTATTTTGCAACAAAGGTTGCCCATGAAAAAGCCTATGAAAAACTGACAGAACTTAGGTTAGATATTATAGATCATCTAAAAAAACTAAGTTTAGGATTTTTCAAAGAACATAATACTGGAGAGCTTACCAATATCGTTCAACATGATGTAGAGCAAGTGGAAGTATACCTTGCTCATGGATTACCTGAAATAATGGCAGTTACGCTTCTACCTACCATTATTTTCATAGCTATGATTTTTGTAGACTGGTGTCTTGCTCTTGGAATGATTGCCGGAGTTCCACTCATGTATTTGGCAAAAGTTCTTTCACAGAAAACAATGGATAAAAATTTTACTATTTACTTTAACCATGAAAACAAGATGAGAGAAGAATTGATGGAATATGTAAAAAATATTTCTGTGATTAAGGCTTTTGCTAAAGAAGAGGAGATTAGTGAAAGAACATTAAAAACGGCAAGAGAATATATTTACTGGGTTAAAAAGAGTATGGGAGCAATCACAATTCCAATGGGACTCATTGACATATTTATGGAAATTGGAGTAGTTATTGTCATGATTTTGGGAAGTATATTTCTTTATCATGGGAATATTACAACACCTAATTTTATACTTGCCATTATTTTATCGTCTGCTTTTACTGCATCTATAAGTAAGACGGCTACATTGCAACATTTTTCTATTGTGTTTAAGGAAGCTCTAAAGGCGATTGGAAAAGTTTTAACAGTTCCGCTTCCAAACAAAAAGACAGAACAAGGTTTAGAATTTGGAAATATAGAATTTAAAGATGTAAATTTTGCATACGGAAAAGATAGATTTGAGCTAAAAAATATCAATTTGACTTTTAAGAAAAATAGCTTGAATGCCTTTGTAGGGGCAAGCGGTTGTGGAAAGAGTACCGTATCTAATTTGCTTATGGGATTTTGGGATGCAGATGAAGGACAAATACTGATAAATGGGAAAGACATAAAAGAATATAGCCAAGAAAATATCTCAATGTTGATTGGTAGTGTGCAACAGGAGGTTATCCTTTTTGATTTAAGCATTTTTGAAAATATAGCAATCGGAAAACTAAATGCAACAAAAGAAGAAGTCATAGAAGCTGCTAAAAAAGCAAGATGCCATGACTTTATTTCAGCATTGCCAAATGGATATGAAACACGAGTAGGTGAAATGGGAGTTAAGTTATCTGGTGGAGAAAAACAAAGAATCTCCATAGCAAGAATGATACTTAAAAATGCACCGATTTTAATATTAGATGAGGCAATGGCAGCTGTTGATAGTGAAAATGAAAGACTAATCAGTGAAGCGATTGATGATTTAAGTAAGGATAAAACCATCATTACAATTGCTCATCATCTAAATACGATTAGAGATTCAGACCAAATTATAGTTATGGATAAGGGTGTTGTTCTTGATGCAGGAAGTCATGAAGAGCTGATGAAAAGATGTGATTTTTATAAGGATATGGTTGAAGCACAGAATAAGGTTGACAGATGGAATTTGAAAGAGGTGGTAACAGAAAATGTTTAGAGAAATGTTAAAACTACTTACAAAAACCGGGAAGATAGATTTGATTATATCAAGTGTATTCTTTGCCCTTTATGGACTAAGCTCCATAGCTATGATTGTTATCGTATTTTCTATACTGTTTCAGATATTTGATGGGACGAGTTTAGCAAGCCTATATAAATATTTTATTGCGATTGGAATACTTGTAGTCTTCAAAGGTATTTGTAATATGGTCGCAGATATGAAAAAGCATAGTGCAGGTTTTGATATTGTTCAGCAAATAAGAGAACGCATGATTATCAAATTAAAGAAATTCAGTTTGGGATTTTATACCAATGAACGACTTGGGGAAATAAATACAATTTTACACAAAGATGTTGATAATATGTCCCTTGTTGTAGGACATATGTGGTCAAGAATGTTTGGTGATTTTTTGATAGGTGCAGTCGTATTTGTTGGTCTTGCAAATATTGATATAAAGTTGGCACTGATAATGGCAGTATCCGTTCCGATTGCACTTGCCTTTCTATATATGACAATTAAACAATCTGAAAAAATAGAAATCAGAACAACTCAGCACTTCTTGATATGGTTAGCCTATTTGTTGAATATGTGAGAGGAATACCTGTATTAAAGAGTTTTTCAAACAATAAGAGCTTGGATAATGAGCTTATGAATAAAACAAAGAAGTTTGGAGAAACAAGTAAATCAGCCTCAAGATTTAAGGCAAAACAATTATCGATATTTGGGTTTTTATTGGATATTGGATATTTGGTTCTTTTAACCTCTGGAACAATATTTGTTGTAAAGGGAAATCTTGATGTACTTAATTTTATTATCTTTGCAGTAATTTCAAAAGAGTTTTATAAGCCATTCGCTTCTATGGAACAACACTATATGTATTATGTTTCGGCGGTGGACAGTTATGAAAGACTTTCAAGAATTTTATATGCAGATGTAATACCGGATAAAGTGGGTGGGATTGTTCCGAAAGATAATGATATAGCTTTTGAGAACATTGGTTTTTCCTATGAAAAAGATGAGTTCAAAATGGAAAATTTAAGTTTTGATATTGATGAAAAAACAATGACTGCACTGGTTGGTGAGTCAGGAAGTGGCAAGACGACGATAACTAACCTGTTATTAAGATTTTATGATGTGCAGCAAGGGAAAATTACACTTGGAGGAACTGATATAAGGGATATTCCTTATGATGAGCTTTTAGATCGTATCAGCATTGTCATGCAGAATATTCAACTTTTTGATAACACGATTGAAGAAAACATCAGAGTAGGTAAAAAAGGGGCAACAAAAGAAGAAATCATTAAAGCTGCAAAGAAGGCAAGGATACATGATTTCATTATGAGTTTACCAAAAGGCTATAAAACTGATATTGGAGAAAATGGTGGGATTCTTTCAGGTGGACAGAGACAAAGAATATCTATTGCAAGAGCCTTTCTAAAGGATGCACCTATTTTAATTCTTGATGAAATGACAAGTAATGTTGATCCTGTAAATGAATCTTTGATACAAGATGCTATTACAGAACTTGCAAAGAATAGAACTGTACTTGTAGTGGCTCATCATTTAAAAACAATTCAAAAAGCTGACCAAATTCTCGTATTTCAAAAAGGAAATTTACTTGAAAAAGGAAAGCATGGGGAACTTCTTGAGAAAGATGGTTACTACACAAAATTATGGAAAGCTCAATATGAGGTGTAATCATGATTTTGTTAAAAGATGTTTCTTATGAATGGGAAGATGGGCGAACTGCTTTAAAAAATATCAATCTTAAAATTAAAAAAGGTGAATTTGTTTTAATTTCAGGGAAAAGTGGAAGTGGTAAAAGCACTCTTGGAAGTGTAATGAATGGTCTTATTCCACATTATTACAAAGGCAAAATGAAAGGAGAAGCCTTTGCGTCCAGAAAAGATATAAGCAAATTATTACTTCATGAAGTAGGGCATATTGTAGGGACTGTATTTCAAGATCCAAGAAGTCAGTTTTTCACGACAACGACAGATGAAGAAATAGCTTTTGGGCTTCAAACTATCTGCAAATCAAGAGATGAAATCAAACAGAGAGTAGAAGAAGTATATGCAGAGTTGGATATTGAGGAACTGAAAGGAAAATCTGTTTTTGAATTATCAAGCGGACAGAAACAAAAGATAGCTATTGCAAGCATCTATGCGATGAATCCGAAAGTTTTAATTTTAGATGAGCCTTCAGCAAATTTGGATATGAAAGCAACATTTGACCTGTTTTTAATTTTGGAGAAATTAAAGAAAAAAGAAACAACGGTTGTTCTAATTGAACATCGTTTGTACTATGTAAAGTCTTTATTTGACCGTTTTCTTTTGATGAAAGATGGAGAAATTGCACAGGACTTGAGTCGGGAAGAAGTTATCCATCTTGAAGAGGAGTTTTGGGATAAAAATGGACTAAGAACTCTTGAATTAGAAGAATACAGGATAAGTGAGAAGAAAGATTCATATCAATTAAACGATGAAAGTATTAGTGGAAAAGGCTTGAAATTTTGCTATCCGAATGTAGCTAAGGATGGAAAGAAGCAAAACCAGTACGTCTTAAATCATCTTGATTTCAACATGGAGTACGGAAAAGCCATTGGTCTTATAGGCTTAAATGGTACTGGGAAAACCACCTTTGCAAGAGTGCTTTCAGGACTTGAGAAGATAAAAGAGGGAAAAATATGGGCGAGGAAAGATAAGTCGCTTAATCATAAAGATTTAATGGATATGTCATATTTTGTCTTTCAAGATTCAGACTATCAGTTGTTTTCGGAAAGTGTACTTGATGAAATGCTACTTGGTATTTCAAGTAAAGATAAAAAAGAAAATACTCAAAAGGCAAAGTTTATTTTGAGTGTACTTGGCTTAGACAAATACATTGATAAGCATCCGTTTGCTTTATCAAGAGGAGAAAAACAAAGATTGACAATAGCTTGTGGAATGATGAAACGGGCAAAGATTTTCATCTATGATGAACCAACATCAGGTTGTGATAAAGACTCAATGCTTTCCGTCGCAAAACTTATTGAAGAACAATTGAAAATTGGGACAACAGTTTTGGTAATAAGTCATGATTTTGAGTTTTTAGCAAACACAGTGAGCAAGCTATGGGTAATGGGAGATGGAAAAATAGAAACTGTCTTAGATATGAGTGAAAGTAATAAATTTCTCATATTAGACAAGATGAGAGGAGGTAGAGAGCTTGTCAGATAGAAAAACTATAGATCCGAGAATAAAACTTACTCTACTTCCAATTGTTGGATTTACGAGCTTTTTTATAAGCGATACAATTCTACTTTTTGTACTAATTGTTTTTGCCTTTTTTCTATATTTATATAGCGGGATGTGGAAAAGAGCGTCACACTTTATCTTGTTTTTTGTGCTTTTATACTGCATAGAGTTAGGGCTTGGAAAATTTTGCCAAGCAAGTATTGTATTTGCAATATATATGTTTATTTACTTTGCATCAAGAATGACCTTAATCGCTATGTTTGGTGGATATATAACAAAGACTACAAGTGTAAGTGAAATGCTGGAAGCGTTAAATAGAATGAAAGTACCAAGAAGCATTGGTATACCTTTTAGTGTTTTGCTTAGGTTTGTACCAACTATAAAAATAGAACTCAAGGCATTAAAAGAGAATATGAAGATTCGAGGAATTGTAACAAGCAGATTTTTCCCATTGCTACATCCAATTAAATATATTGAATATACGCTTGTTCCACTTTTAATGAGAATGATTAAGATTTCAGATGAACTGTCAGCTTCAGCACTTATTAGAGGACTTGATAGTGATGAGAAGAGGGTAACATTAACAGAATTGCGGTTTAGAAAAACAGACTTAATGATTGGACTATTAGGAGCTTTGATGATTGCTCTTGTGATAGTAATACAGAAAATTTATTAGGAGGACTTTTATGAAAAACAAATTGAATGGTCGTGATTTTATTACAATCGGAATCTTTAATGCAATTGGAATTGTCATATACATGGCGGTTGCATTTGCTATGGCAACAACAGTTATTGGAGGATTTATTGCTTCAGGAGTTAGCTTTATGGTAGCTGCTACCGTTTATATCCTTATGGCTTTGAAAGTTAAAGAATGGCGTATTTACAATATCAGGAACGCTTCTTGCTTTAATTGCATTGTCAGGAGGACATTTGCCTCATGCAGTCTTTGCTGTAATCGGTGGAATTATATGTGATTTGATTATAGGAAATTATGAGAGCAAGGGACGAATGATTATTGGATATGGGACATTTGCATTAGCAGATTTTTTAGGAACAGTAATTCCTGTAATTTTATTCGGAACAGCTTCTTTTGTGGAAAGAGCATCAAAATGGAAAATGAGCGAAGCCCAAATAAATGAAGCATTATCTTATTTCAAAGTTTCGTGGGCAGTAGGATTTGGCTTGATAACTTTTGTTCTTGCTTGCATAGGAGCATTTGTTGCAACAAGGATACTTAAAAAACATTTTGAAAAAGCAGGAGTGATTTAATCAATCTTTGTTTTTGAAGGAAAAAATGGATTAAATAATGGAGACTAACTATTAAAAGTCAAGCCTTAAAATGATATTTTTTGAATAAAGTACAGAAATGTATTTTAGATATATTGGAAACTTAGTTAGAGTTCCTTGAACCTTGAAAACTGCATGACAAAAAGAGCATCGTGATAGGTGCTCAAAAAGGAGTATTGAATTAGAAAGGTTTAAGCTGCTTTTATGTATTGCTGCTTTGTTTTTTCAAGATGATAAATCACTCGAACCAACTTTTTTACAGCGTGTGATATGGCAACATTGTAATGCTTACCTTCCGCTCGTTTTTTAGCAAGATAGGCTGCAAATGTTGGGTCCCAGTGGCAGACATACTTGGTGGCATTATACAGAGCGTATCGCAGGTATCTGGAGCCACGTTTTTCCATATGTGCGTAAGCACCATCCAGTTGTCCGGATTGATATGTTGATGGCGAAAAGCCGGCATAAGCTAAGATTTATCGGGAGAATCAAATCGACTGAAATCACCAATCTCGGCAATGATCATGGCTCCCATGCGATAACTGATTCCAGGAATACTGAGAATCGGAGAGTTGATTTCATCCATGATGATTTTGATTTCATTTTCGATTTCGTCAATCTCGGAATCAAGTTCCTGAATCAACTTAATGGTGTGTTTCAGTTCAAGTGATTTCGCTGGCATATTTGAACTGATAGAAGCTCTTGCAGCATCTCTAAATGTGATTGCTGTTTCCTTGTCGTAGCGACCTTTTGAGGATTCAGAAAGTAGATTGGTAAGTCTGGTAAGGTGAGCATTGGCTACTTGTTTTGCACCGGGAAATTCAGAGAGCATTGCATAAATAGATGCCATATGAAGTTGAGGAACCAGCTTTTCCAATTCAGGAAAAAGAATACAGACAAGTCTCGAAACGGAGGTTTTCAGCTTGGCACGTTCTTTCACTTTGTCAAAACGATAACGTGTTAATGACTTTAGCTCCTCGTTGTGGTAAAATATGTCTGAGTAGGACTTCAAGTTCACATCAGAAATAAGCATGGAAGCAATCGTGCGGGCATCTACTTTATCCGTTTTCGTCTGTCTAAGGCTTAGACTTTTTCTGTACAGATTTGTATGTAACGGATTGATAACATAGGTGGGCAAACCTTTATCAATGAGATATCCGAGGAGATTGTAACTGTAGTGTCCGGTGGCTTCCAGTCCTACTTTTACTTTTGTCACATCATTCATAACGGAAGCAATCTTTTGATGAAGTTCATTAAAACCATCTAAGTTGTTGGTGATGGTAAATGCTTTAAATAACACTTCTCCATCAGAGTTGGTGATAAAGCAATCATGCTTGTCCTTAGCAACATCAATTCCTACGTAAATCATAAAAAAACTCCTTTGAAATGTATTTGATACTGTTTTATAACCACAGATGCTCTTTGCGATTGTAACCTCGTTCTAAATAAACCGTCATGCGGTATCTAACTGATTAACAAATGAACAAAGAGACTGTGGTTGGAGCCTCCATTAAACCATCGAGTGGTAGGTGATTGAAACCAATCCACAGCATCTTATATATCATAGTCAAACCTACAGAAGAGGTAAAGAAAAGGACTATGACTTAATAGTTAAAAGACCTTGGAGAGGGTCTCTAAAAACTACTACTATATAATACGAGGTAATTGCTATGTATTATTTAGGGTCTGTTATTCATATAGAAAAAAACAATAGACCTTTTTGATACTGGTAATTATCATAAAAAATCAAATTTAAAATATAGAGAAAGAGCAAGTTTCTTTCATTTCAGAGGACTTCTTATGCTTATGTGCAGAAGTCCTCCTTTTTTGTCTAAAAACGCAGACAAAAAAGAAATGGAGGAAATAAAATGCCAAAAGAATATTACCTTTATGTTAACGGACAAAGGGTTAAAGTCAGCGAGCAGATATATAAAGTCTACTGGCGAGAAAAAGAACACGAAAAGTATTTAGAGCAGGTGGACAAGAAAAACCACTTGCTCTTTTTTTCATCATTGGATCATGACGGACACTTTGTAGATAATATTGTCGATGAAAGTGTTGATGTAGAAAAGATTGTTGAAACACAGATGATGATTGAAGCAGTCAGAAACGCTATATCAAGACTCAATGCAGAAGAAAGAGATATTATTGAACGCTTGTATTTCAATGATGAAACGGTTCGTTCAGTGGCAAAGCTTAAAAGTATTACACATCCAGCCTTAATCAAAAGAAGAAACAAAATTCTTGAAAAGCTGAAAAAATTCATCGAAGAACTTTAAAACTTCGGTAACCAAAGGTGTCAAATTTTCCTTATGTAAAGTGAAGGGGAGTTTGACCTCCTTTACTTTCTTGGGTAAGAGATACGCCTGCTTATGGCAAATAGGAAAATGTAGAGAAAACAATCCCTTTCAAATATTGCTCTTTGACAACTGAATAGACCAAGGTAGGACTTTATCTACTTGTGGAGGATTATGACTTACGCCATGACCTTTCTGCTGAAAGAAATTTTGGTTTTATGAATACTGAGAAATCAAGGAAACAAGAAAGCGAGCGATAAATAAGAATACATAAAAAACAGAGGTGGCAATCTGTTCGACGATACAAGTAGTGATAATGATACTTCAATAGTTTAAGCCGGCTCGTCTGGAATAAGGGGCGGAGGTGAGATTCCTATGTTGCTGCCAAGCACCTATCAATGTCATAAAACTTAAAAATGAATTTTAACAAGGAGGATTTAGAATGAATAATGAACTATTAAGATATAGCCTCCAATTATCTATGCTATCTATCTTGCTCTCTAAACATTTACTAAACGATATTGAATACAGAAAGATAAAGTTAAAACTGATGAAAAAGTACAACATTTCAACAGAATTATATTTATAATGTTTTGCGAGTGTGGTATAATAGAACTGCATAGAGAGATACAAAAAGGAGGCGGATGCAGTGAAGAAAGATGTAAAAGTTATTAAAGGTGATACCACACTGAAAAGAACTGCATCAGGCTGTGTTGAACGCTCAATAAAGCGAGTGGCAGCTTATTGCAGAGTTAGTACAGATACTGAAGATCAGATTAACAGCTATAATTCTCAAGTAGAACACTACACAGAATTTATAAAGAAAAATAAAGAGTGGACACTTGCAGGAATATATGCTGATGAAGCGATAACCGGTACACAGGTTGACAGAAGAATTGATTTTCAAAGACTAATCAATGATTGTATGAACGGCGATATAGATATGATAATTACAAAGTCTATATCAAGATTTGCAAGAAATACATTAGACACCTTAAAGTATGTAAGAAAGTTGAAAGAGTTTAATGTTGCGGTCTTTTTTGAAGAGGAAAACATAAACACCTTAACAATGGACGGAGAGTTGCTTTTAACAATTTTAAGTTCAGTTGCGCAACAGGAAGTAGAGAACATTTCAGCCAATGTCAAAAAAGGTTTGAGAATGAAGATGGAAAGAGGAGAAATGGTCGGCTTTCAAGGGTGTTTAGGCTATGACTATGATCCGGAAACTAAAAGCATTTCTATCAATGAAAAAGAAGCTGAGATTGTAAGATATATTTTCAGAAGATATATTGAAGGTGTTGGCGGTATGGTAATCTCCAGAGAACTTGAAGAACAAGGATATTTATCGCCAAGAGGAAATAAAAGATGGACGGAAACAACAGTTTTAGGAATCATAAAAAACGAGAAATATAAAGGGGATCTTATGATGGGAAAGACCTATACGGTTGATCCTATTTCAAAGAGAAGATTGGATAATTTCGGAGAACAGGATAAGTTTTATATAGAGAACCATCACGAGCCAATCATTTCGGAAGAAGATTTTGAAAAAGCTCAAGGTATTAGATTAAGAAGGTCAAAAAACAGAAATACCGTTGCTAATAATGGCGGTAAGAGAGAAAAGTATTCAAGAAAATATGCTTTTAGCAGCATGCTTGAATGTGGATTTTGCGGTCATAATCTTTCAAGAAGAAATTGGCATTCGAGTTCAGAGTATACAAAAGTTATATGGCAGTGTGTCAATGCTACTAAAAACGGAAAGAAGTATTGTCCACATAGTAAAGGAATTGAAGAAGAAGCCATAGAAAAAGCATTCATGGAAAGCTATCGTCAGGTATGCCACAATAATGTGGAAATTACTAATGAATTCCTTAAAACTGTGGAAGAAGAATTGAAAGACAACAGTTTAGCTAAAGACCTGAAGAAGATAACAAATCAACTTGATAAGATACTAAAGAAAGAAAAGGATCTTGTTGAGTTAAGGCTGAATGAGTCAATCAGCATGGATATATATCAGGACAAGTATAATGAAATAGCTATTAGTAAAGAAAAATTACTTGCAGAAAAAAGGAGTTTAGAAGTAACACTTACTGATGAAAAAGCGTTGAAGAAAAGGCTCGAGGGGTTTAAAAAATTACTTGAGTCCAATAAATATCTTGAGGAATTTGATAGGGCAGTATTTGAAAGTATAGTAGATAAAATCATCATTGGGGGAACTAACGATGAAGGTGAAATTGATCCTGCAATGATTACTATCATATATAAGACTGGAAAAAAAGATTCTCAGGATGGAAGATTATTCAAGAGCAGAAGAAAAAATGCCAAGGAAGTTAATGAGGAAACTGACAACAAATTGTATCCTCGTTCAAGTGACGAGGTCAATAATTTGTGTTCCTATCCTATGGACAACACATGTGGAGACGGTAGCGTTATTGTCCAAACTCAATTAAGGGAAACATTAGATTAGTAAGTTCTACTTCTGTATCCGGAGAATAAGATGATTAGTTATTGGATGGATTTTAATAAGTCCATTGTTAAAAAATGTGAAAGAGGGATATTTATGCAAGAAATAAGAATTATCGAAACATTGACAGAGTATCAAACACTGAAAGAACAAGAAAAGTTTAGTTTGTTTTTGTTTGGTTCACAGGCTTGTGCTCCGTGCAAAGCACTTAAAGAGAGAATTATAGTTTGGAGTGGAACACATCCGAAAGTATTCACTGGCTATATATCAATAGATAATAATATCTCACTTGCAGCACAGGAAAACATTCTAGGAGCACCAGCAATACTTGTTTTCGTTGAGGGAAAAGAAGCAATACGAAAAATTGGATATTTCAGCCTTGAAGAAGTATTTACTGCATTGGATAGATATATATCATACAGTGAATAAAGTAAGCCAAACTTATTTTGTTATCAAAGAAATTAGAAAAATTTGATAGAGGTATTCTCTGATGAATTATTTCATAAATTGATTAATGAAAAGCGCATAGCAATTGAAGAAGTTTTTGACAGAATTTACAGCTTCTTCATATGAGAAAAATTTTCGAGAAGCATTAATTCTCGAATAAAAAAATGAGAATAGTCTAAGAAAAAAATTAAGAAGAAAAAAATTATACTAAAAATCTTGGGTATAGAATCAGATGAAAAATATAGATTTGCAGAATATAATTTTGCGAAAAAAACTTCCAGATTTATTGGGCTTTAGAATAAATTGCTAATTTAAAAATTGAAGAGGAAATAGTTTTTGATAAACTGATAGAGTTTTTTTAAGGGATAAAGATAATATAGAAACTGAAGAAAAATCCTAAGTTAGTGCAGAATAAAGGACATAATATTTATAAGATAGCTTGTAAATACAAGGAGTTAAATAATATTTTTTCTTTTGAAGTTCAAATTAAATCATTACCATTTTATGTAATAATAGGATAATATAAAACATACATGGAGCATATTAGGATAAATTTGAAGCATCAGCGGAAAGCTTTATTTAGCTAAAAACCTTGACAGATTCTACACTATTTAAGAAGAGGGCTTTGAAGAAATACTGAAAAACATAGTTTAGGCAATATAGAAAGGACGAGCATATGGGAGAAAAAATGATAGAAAAAATGATAGAAAAAATGATAGAAGAGCCAAAGAAGGTCAATCTTACTGAGCTGTTTTATGACTTGGTGTTTGTATTTGGGATTTCTAAGATTACTCATGTTCTACATAGCCTAGAGAGAGGAATATTTAGCTTAAATGAGATTATTATATATATTGTTGTTTTTGTATGTTTCATAAATGTTTGGAATGTGCAGACAGTGTACATGAACCGCTATGGGAAGCATAATTTATTGCATATCATCATTATGACAGTTCTCCAAATGCCTGCTTTATTATTTATGGCTGCAAATGTCAGCCCGGATATGGAGGATAACTGGACCGCCTTTACTTTGGCGATTCTATGGATTGCTGTCGTGCAATTTCTGCAATATATTTTCGCTTATACAAAGCACAAGCATAGTGAAAAAGATATAAAACTGATTAAGGATTTTCTATGGCTTCTATTTGTAGGATTAGTTGTTATTGTTATTAGCTTATTTATACCGGGAACAGGCCGAATCTTGTTGACTGGCTTTGGCTCTATTTTAATTATTCTAGGCTCAAGCCTATTTAGAAAAGACATGGCTATGGTACCAATTAATCTGCCCCATCTTATAGAAAGATTGACACTCTTTACTATCATTACTCTTGGGGAAATGCTGATGGCTGCTGCGAATTTCTTCGAAATAGAGAAATTTTCAATAAACTCTGTTTTACTTATGTTTCAGATAGTGGCGTTGTTTTTGTTTTATATATCAGAATTTGACCACGCCATTGAGGATAATCTTCCTTGTCAAAGTGGGGCTGGACTCATTTACAAGCATTACTTTATTTGGTTTGGCTTAAATATCTGCACAATAGACTTACACTATGCTAATGATGCCATGGGCATTATAAGGGTTATAATGATGTTTATTGGCTTGTTTCTGTTTTACCTTGGTGTGCTAAGCAATTCACGATTAAACAAAAAGAGCCATCAGCTGGATAAGAAGATAATGATTCCGTTTGTGCTGGTTTATATCTTGGGGCTTGGCAGTTCCATTGTTTTCCAGTCAAATATTCCTGTGTCTATTGCTCTTTGTACCCTGACGATTATTTTGGAAACGGTATTATTTGTTACATTCGTATTAAGGCGTTATTCAAAGAAAATCAGGGAAGAGATAATTTGTCCGTAAATGAAATGTCTATTGTGTTTTACAAGATTGATTTAGCTCGTGGACATTGTGGACTGGTTGCTTGATGAGTTATAATGTCAGTAACTCACCGATAAATCGGAAATTTATAGAGGTGTATATAAATGAAAATATGTATTTTAGGCTTAGGTGTGATAGGTACAACTTATGGATATGTATTTCAAAAAGCAGGACATCAGATTGAGCATTTAGTTAGGGAAAATAAAAAACAAAATGTTCCAGCAAAGCTGAATATAACTATATTAGACGGACGTTATGATAATAAGGGAGAAGAAAAAACAGATACATACACTGTAAATCTTGCAAAACCGGATACAAGTTATGACTTTATTCTTTTGAGTGTTTCACGCGGAAAAATAAAAGATGCTATAGCAACACTTTCGCAAAACAACATTACGGGAAGTTTGATATTATTCTGTAACTTTTGGAACAGTCGCAAAGAGATTGAAGAAATAGTAGGTAATTTTAAATACATTATAGGATTTCCTACTGCTGGTGGAAGTATGATACAGCAAGAGTTGAACTGTGTTCTATTTGACCATATAATGCTTGAAAGTAAGGAAAAAGCAAGCATTCCAAACTATAGAGATTTGATAGAACTTCTTAAATCTGCAGACTTAAAAACAGAAGTTCCTTATGATATGGTGGAATGGATATGGATTCACATGGCAATAAATGCAGGTGTTACTTCTACTGCTGCACGAGCAGGAAAAATTGATGACCCAAAACAGCTTGCGATTAATCTTATGAGAGATTCCCACGCATTATCTATAGCAGTGAAATCGGTAAGAGAAACTGTTAAAGTAGTAAAAGCTAGAGGGGTCAATTTGAAATTATATAAAAATGAACTTCTTCCTTACAAAATACCTTCTGCTGTCGCAGGTATGATAATGAAACGAATGTTTGCAGGAAATGAGCTCACAAGCAGAATTATGACGTTACATAATGATGTAAAAGACATTATGTATGGATGTAAAAGTATTTATGAGGCTGGGAAGCAAGAAAATCTGGATTTACCCTTATTTTATTCAAATATGGATAAAATCTTTAATAGATAAATTCGTAGATAAATTCAGCTTCATAAATTCCAGTTTGTAGAGGGAATAATTTTTGACGATGACATTATGCTATCGTTAAAAAGTTTGTGGATATGTTTCCACATACGAACGTAACTACTTGACATACTTGGTGTTAACTCGTTTCATGTTGAGTATGTTGTATTGCTTGTACGATCTACAAAGTAGCGAAGGTGAAGCAGATGTACATCCTATGCAAGGCACGCCAAAGAAAACGATCAAGGTGGAGTTTGATTGGCTTCGTACTACTGCAAATTGAAGTCCTAACATATAGATCTAATATAATTATTAAAATTATGTAGACAAATGTAAAGTATAAGCTGCCTACACCAAAACTAAAGAAAGGAAATAATTGAATTTGAGGGGGGTTTGTGTCAACAATTAAAATTGAAAACCTAACTTTCTCATATTATGGATATTTAAAACCTATATTTGAAAAATGTATCTTTTTTTATTTGATACGAACTGGAAAAACAGGGCTAATAGGAAGAAATGGTATTGGTAAATCAACACTATTTAAGCTACTTCTAAACCAAGAAGTTTATAAGGGGAAAATTGGCAAAAGTGTTGACTTTATTAAATTTCCACCCAATTTAAGTGATACTTCAAAAATTAGGGATTGAGTTATATAAAGAACTAATATCGGATGAGGAAGAATGGAAATTATTTAGAGAACTTAATTTACTAAATGTAGATGAGAGTCTTGTCTACAGAAAGTTTGAAATTCTTTTCTAAAGGAGAACAAACAAAAAAATCCTTTTTAGCTATTTTTGTTTACAAGAGAAGATGGTTTTTTTACTTATAGATGAACCAACAAATCATTTAGATATGGATGGAAGAAAAATTGTAAGTGAATATCTGAAAAATAAAAAAGGTTTTTTGCTTATATCTCATGATAGAGATTTTTTAGATGGTTGTATCAATCATGTTATTTCTATTAACAGGAATTCTATTGATGTTCAATCAGGAAATTTTACGTCGTGGTATGAAAATAAAAAGAGGAAAGATAAGTTTGAAATCAGCCAAAACGAGAGATTAAGAAAAGACATTAATCGATTAAAGGAAGCAGCAAGACAAAGTCAAATTTGGTCTGATAAAGTTGAAAATACTAAAAACGGTGTGAAAGTATCAGGTGTAAAACCGGACAAGGGACATATAGGTCATCAGTCAGCCAAGATGATGAAAAAATCTAAGAATTTGGAGAATAGACAAAATAAGGCAATAGAAGAAAAACAAAGTTTACTGAAAGATATTGAAACAAAGGAAAGTCTATTATTGCATCCTTTACATCACCACAAAAATCCTTTAATATCGGTTAGAAATTTATCATCATGCTATGGAGAAAGACAGATATTAAGCGATGTAAGTTTTGATATAAAGCAAGGTGATATAGTGGCTATATATGGGAGTAATGGCAGTGGAAAATCAACCTTGATTAAAATTTTATTAGGTTTAAATCACGAGTATACAGGTGATGTAAAATTAGCAAGTAATTTAAAAATATCATATATTCCTCAAGATACCGCCAATTTAACGGGTAGTCTAAATGAGTATATTGAAAGCCAAGGTGTTGATGAAACATTGTGCAAAACAATTCTTAGAAAATTAGATTTTGCAAGAGAATTATTTGAAATAGGTATGAAGAACTATAGCGATGGACAAAAAAAGAAAGTTTTAATTGCTGTAAGTTTGTCAAAGCCGGCTCATTTATTTATTTGGGACGAACCACTGAATTATTTAGATGTAATATCAAGAATACAGATTGAGGAAATTATAAAAGAAGCAAATCCTACACTCATAGTTGTGGAACACGATAAAAGGTTTGTAGAAGATATAGCTAATAAAATAATACGATTATAAACTAAATAACAACTTCCGGTTTGCCTGGGTAATACCTTTTAACGATAAAATTATGCTATCGTTAAAAAAGTTCATGGATATGTTCCCACATACAGACAGGTTGAGTTAACGTACTGAGTGTTCATTCGTTTCATGTGGGGAGCGTGGTATTGATGTCAAAGGTTGCACCCGCTAAGTAAATAAAGTGTAGAAAATAAAGGCTTACTCATAGGCTATCGTTAAAAGGTATCGGTAGCCTATGAATAAGCCTTATTATTTGAGAGAAAATAAGGTTGAGTGGGAACATGTCCCGGTAAGAGTTGACACTATGGAATGGATAACAAGAAAAAATGCACCCCCCAGCCGCACCCCTTTATCGTAAAAAAGAGATGGACTTCATCCACCTCCCATAAATGCTATATTTAGTTTTTATCTTAGAAACTTTGAATGCAAGCATCTTTTTATTGCTTGCGCGAAGCCCTTAGGATTTTCCCATGCCATCGAGTGCCCGGCATTTGGAACAACTTCAACAATAACATTATTGGCTGTGTGAAGCAAAGTCTGTAAATTCCTATTTTCGGACTTCTATGATAAGTATTATTTTAAGGCGAATGCCATCATTTGGCATTCGTCCTTATTAATATAATAATCAAAAAATCAGACCCATGTCAAGGGCGTCGGTCGAAGACCGACGTTTATTTTATCCTTGACTTGTGGTCTATTTTTTGTTACTCGGGAAGACGCCCCGCATACATGATGCTCAATTCTCCATATATCTGTCCCCAGTTTCGTATGGTAGCTGTCCACTTCTTAGTGGCTTCAAATGTCGCCAGATACAAGGCTTTTAGCAGGGCTGTATCGCTTGGAAATACGCTTCTTTGGCGATTTAACTTTCTGTATGTGGAATTGAGGCTTTCAATGGCGTTGGTGGTATAAATAACCTTTCTTACATCCACAGAAAACTTGAAAATAGGGGTGATAGCGTCCCAGTTATCGTACCAGCGTTTCATAGAATTTGGATATTTTGATGTCCATTTCTCTGTAACACGATCCAAAGACTGACGTGCTTTCTCTTCATCCGAAGCTTGATAAATAGTTTTCAGGTCTGTTGCAAAAGCCTTTCTATCCTTGTCCGGTACATATTTGAGTGTGTTTCTTACCTGATGTACTATACACCTTTGATATTCTGTTTTCGGAAAAGCCGCAGAGATCGCTTCTTTTATGCCTGTCAGTCCATCTGCACACAGAATGAGGATATCCTTTATACCTCGGTTCTTCAGTTCATTTAATACTGAAAGCCAGTATTTAGAGCTTTCAGTATCGCCTACTTGAATCGTAAGGACCTCTTTCTTTCCTTCTGTATTGATACCAAGAATGACATAAGCAGCTAGCTTTCGTATGATACCGTTGTCACGAACTGAGTAGTGGATCGCATCTATATAGAGGATCGGATAGATCTCATCCAAAGGTCGATTCTGCCAGTCTTCGATCTGTGGTAAAAGCTTATCTGTAACATCAGATATAAAACCTTCTGATGTTTCAAAACCGTAAATATCTTCGATCGTTTCTGAGATCTGACGAGTTGTCATACCTTTCGCATACATGGAGATGATCTTCTGATCAATGTCGGAAATATCTTTTTGACGTTTCTTTACTACTTGAGGTTCAAAGGTTGATTTTCTGTCTTGTGGAACTTCTATCTCCATAGAACCATAACGACTGTTTACTCTTTTTCGCTTATAACCATTACGATAATCATCGCTTTTATAACGCTCTGATTTTTCGTATCCTAGGTGTTCATCCATTTCTGCTTCCATCATTTCTTTGATCGTTCCACCGAGAAGATCTTTTAGAGCATCTTGAATATCTTCTGCTGATTGGATATCGTATTCTTCCAAGAGTTGGTGAATGATGTTACGCTTTCCTTCTGTCATTTGTACTCTGTGTACCGGTTTCTTTTCTCTTGCCATAATAAAAGGCCTCCTTATGATAAAATATTTTATCATAGAAGACCTTTTTTAACATTATTTACAGAGAGATTTTCACAAGCTCACATTATGCTCTTTTAATTTATCAAAATCTGCATCAGGTAGTGATTTTTCTCCAAAAATAAAATATTTTGGAAATTCAAATCTATATAGAAGCTCTCTCTCCATGATACTTTACCACCATTAGCAGCATTAACAGATAATTCAAATGCAGCTTTTGGTAGCCAGTTTCTTAAGGTAGCAGTCCACATTGTATTCCCTAATTTTTCATACTCTATAAGTTTCTTTTCAAATGACTTATCTAAATCCTTATCATTAAAATTCGCAAATTCAAAACTTGCTGATCCAGGAGTGCTTGGGTCTAAATTTGATTCACTTAGTATAAGAGCCTTTACACGACTTTTTAACAAATCAGACAATTCTATCGCTATTGCCCCCCCTAAACTGTGACCAAATATAATAACTTTTTCTAGATTAAGATCTTCAATAAACTCTTTTAAATATTTAACATGCGAAGCAACTGTATATTTAAATTTTAGTGGTTTATCGCTATAACCTGCACCCAATAAATCAACTAAAATTATTCTATGATCACGTCCAAGAGTGGACGCTACTTCAACATAATCAAAAGACCCCGCACATCCTAGACCATGTATGAACACAATCGGTATTGAATCTTTGCAAAGATCATTATAGCGAATTTTGTATTCTGTACCTTTAATTTTATATTCCTTCATTTGCACCTCACCATCAATGTTCCTTAAAGTATGCATAATAATATCCATCCAAAGTTGAAGGACAATATAGTTCGGCTTTCTTTTCAAATGACAACTTTCCTTCAACATAAGCAGCACATATAACAGAATAGGCCAAACCAAGATTCTTATCTTTAGGCTTTGACCCCAAAATTTGTTTTGCGTCTTTATCTTCCTCTATAATTTGACTAACATCCACCTCATAAAAAACTAACTCATTATATTTTTCTTTAAGCTTTTCATACTTCCCAACTCCACTATAGAAACTTTTTATATCCTCTTTTATATCATTGCTTAAAAGATTAGTTAGGTTTTTTGTTCTGCCGACCTGGATACAAGTTTTATCACCATTATCTGCTTTTCCCATCAGAAACCATACACATGCAGTGTTTTCATCAACAATGTACTTTTTTCGTTCTTTTCTATACCTTTTGTTCATAGATGAGGTGAAAATACTTTTTTCATCAGGAGCTTTAAGAGATTCTCCGTTGCAATCTGAAAATTCCCATCCATTATTATTCTTTCTAATTGCACATATTAAATACATTCCATCATTTATTACATCATCATTCATTACATCATCCTTGTTGTTATAAACTGGCTATCATTTTTTAAATAGACTGATTGAAGACAAACATCACCTCTCGAAGATGTTTCCCTCCAATATTATCATCCAAGTAGTTATCTGTTTCTATAAAGCCATTTTTTTCATAGCATTCATTTGCCAAATGGTTATCGTCCAGAACCCAAAGCAAAATTTGGATGTAACCTTGCTTTATTAATTCTTTAGCAGCCCAATTTAACAGTTCATAGCCATAACCCTTTCCAATATAGTATGGAAGCAAGTATATTTAGATTATTTCTCCATAAGAAGAATATTCTTTAAAACGAGATTTTGAAAAGCTACAAGTCCCTATAAATTTATCATTTTCAACACATACAATGGTATTCGACCCCGGTAAATCCAATACCGATACCCATTTCTCACTTTCAATAGAATCAAGATAATCTTTGGGAATTATATCTTTATATGCATATTTCCAGCTTTCTTCATATATTTTGCTGATTTTCATTCTATCATCAGATGCATTTATATATTTAATTTCCAAATTCTTCACCCCTTCATGTATAAAATGATATAATATATTATTTTACCATATTTTTGAGTTTTATTTAAGTACCAGTTTTTTCTATATTATATGTCTATCTCCGTGCTACCTTTAAATACTACAGTATAGCTTTCTTTATCCTTTACTAGAATGTAATCTACCAGACCAGACCACAGATCCTCATCGAACTTTGTAAACTCTCCTTTAACACCATCTAGGGTCTATAATGAACCCATAAATTAAGATAAAAAAATTATTGTTTCTAAGTTGGATTTTCCGTATAATCTTATAGCGAAAGGAGTCCAAATATGGCAAGACAACAACACTCCCCGGAGGAAAAATCGAAACTTGTCCTTGAAGCAATTCGAGGCGAGCGTACAATCAATGAGATAGCTGCCGAGAACAATATTCATCCAAACATGCATTGTCTTGACAAATGGGTTCACTTTATATTGTATAGGAGATAACTTATGAAAGAAGTAATGACGACTAATATATATGACATATCCAAAACCATTATCATAGTGGGGACTTGTCTTAAATCAGTTCAACCGGACGGATACAAAAAGTAAGAGGAAATTTCTCCCAACATATATAATTTATGTCTTGAAAATACTCATGTGAATATGGCTATAACAAAAATAGGCGGTATGATCAGAATGGGAAAAGTACATAATATTATCTTTGCAACAGTTGATGAATCCCCTCATTGTATACAGATGCATTATATTCAAGATGAGTTAGGAGAAATGATGAACTTAGAAAATATTAATATAAAGAATTATGTGGTCGTAAATGATGAATTAATAGAAGTAAGTCCGGAACTTATTTTGTTATCAAAGAAATTATCGGAATTAAAGAAAAAAAGTTAAGACCCGATGAGTTTTTTTATTAAGATTTGGAGGTTTTATATGTATATATTGGAATTATATCAAAAATAATTATTCAAAAGATTTGGTAGCATTTGATTCTTTGGAAGAAGGAAAAAGAATTTGTATCTAAAAATACCGGGATATACTATAGAAAAAAAGAAGATAATTTGGAATATGAATATTTTGATCCTAAAAACATACCTGATTATATGGAAATCATCTATAATGAAAAACATTGTTCCCTTTATCTAAATTTATGTTTGAATCTGAAGAGCATGTTGAAATTCTTTGGAAAGAAATTTCCAATCTGTCAGTCACAAAAAGGTAGAATTATAGCGGGATATTCAAAAAAATAGATGCTTATATAATTGACAACGAAGAAGTTAAATCTTATGTTGAAGAAAGAGAAAACAAATATAATACGATAAAGAACTTCTTGGAAATTAACGGATATGAAGTAGATAGAAGCTTTTTTGGAAGTGAAGATGGTGAAGCGATAATGTACAGAAAAAAAGAAAGCAATGATTGGCACTTTTTGTGCCATTTAGATCCATCAATTTTAGATATAAAAGATCCAAAAAAATTTGTCAAAGAAATAATAGAAGATTTATAGTAAAAAAATGACCTAAAAATTCTTTCGGAAAATAAAAAGAGATGTTTATATTCTAATTGAATGGGGGTATGATATAAAAGTATTAAAAATCCTAAGCTGATTACAAAGAACAATCCATTTACCGGGTTACTATGGATTTGTGATGGTAGGAAAGACGGTAGCATTTATTGTAATTGATAAAAGAGATGATCAAAGCAGTGTAAACAACTTAGAATTTGAAGGAGAGTTATTATGGGATTACCGGTGGGAAAAACTTACCGCATAAAAAAAGATGTTTTTTCCCTAAAAAAAGGTGAGATCTGGACTTTGAAGGATCAAGGGTATCAGGCATACTATGGTGAACATAACTTTCGATTTATCAATTCAGATAAAGATATCCGCTTTATGGTTTTACGTGACGCAGCAGATACAGATATGGAAATATATAGGAATTTAGAACTATATTTTGAAGAAATAAAATAGCCTACAAGTAGTTGTAATATATATTTTATCAAATTTCCGTTTGTAGATCCGAATAAAATCGAACATTTTAATATATGGGGCGATAGAAAATAAAATATTTATCGTATTTACTTATGCAAAATTAAATAGTGTGGGTAATAAGGAATACCGATTTGCTTAGCAGCAGTAGACTGTAATATACTAAATATATTTTAGTATTCCGTTGAATTTGAGTCGCTTATAGGATATTATCAAATACATAAGTTTCTATCGGAAAATTTTAATTTAAAGGAGATAGACGTATGTATATAGAAAAATACTGGGGTGATTTTATAGGAGGTAGTGATGACAGTTTAAATCTCGTAGCATTTTTGGAGGATGTGAAAAAAGAGGAGATCACACTTGATGAAATATTTATAAAGATCGGACTTGCAAAGCAGAACGGTAAATTTCGATGCACCAAGGAGTCTTTGGAATTTTCCCATTCTATCGGAGTGGTAATGGATTTTCATTTTGCAATTGATCTGATCACCGATCTTGCCGCTATTTTGCTGGAGTGTAAGGTCAGTGGTAGTGTAGATCTGCACGAACTGTTTGATAGTGAAGACGTTGCGTCTCGAAATATCCGAGTTACTGCTACAAAAGAGGAATATGAGATCATAGAGGAGGCTTTGACTGATTTTACTAAGGATCCTACTGCATATGATTTATATGAAATGATAGGGGATGATATTTTTGATATGGCAGCAGTTGCGGCAAAGTTACTTAAGGAGCTGCGTCAGACCGGAGCACTGTCACCTAAGGGCAGTAGTTAAACCAACTACTATATGCTGTTATTTAAAAAAAGTACTAAAGGCAATGTTCGTGAATTTAGCCGGAATAAATAAACATAATGAAAAACAAAGTAAAGTATATAAAAGCTGACAAAAGAAGTCTGTAAGAAAAAGTATTAATGATAATAATATTATCTTACAGGCTTTTTTAACGTACAATCAAGTAAACCTCCCTTTTTTATTTATATAGTCATTAAAAGACGGAGTCCGTTTTTTTGGACACATATCGTAGTAAGATAAGTTTATCAAATTAAGCGGTAGCTACAGGGCAGGAAAGGAAGTAATTATGAACAACAAACGGATCGTCAGTTTGGGAATCAATTCAATGATTTATCACAAACCCGGATGCAGGTATGTAGAACGTATTAAGTACAAAAATCGAATATCTCTTCCAAAGCATGATGCAAAAATCGAAGGATACCATGTATGCAGATATTGTAACAGTATGAACCATCATTATAGGGTAGAACATAATAAACTGGATTTTTACAGTAGATGTAAAAAGTTGCAGTTCAACTACATAGATGGGATCCTTTATGTGAAGTCTGAAATCGGATGCTGGAAATTGGTATATGTGCGTAGAGAAGAAAAAATAGCTTTATACCATCGAAACACAAGCACCAAACCTTTGGACTTTGAGCATCCTCAGTACGAAGCATATCATCGCCAAGAAGATAAGCCATTTTGTGATTCGATCGAAGGATATCTTTCTTATATTTATGAGCATGACAAATATAAAGCGGCTATTGAAAGAGGAGAAACCGTTACTAAGTTTTCGAATAAGAAATATGCAAGGTATGAAGCTAAGGCTCAGAGGAAACGACAGAATAAAAGATTGGATCATCTTTTCAGAATAATAGAAAGACAGAGGGCTTGATAAAAGTAATTTTATTATCCTCTCAATTACCTAACTTAAGAAAGATTACGTGTTTTTAGCTGCCGTTTAAGCTAACACATCCATATACTAATTAAAAGATGGCTTGAAAAAGTAAAATACACCTCGGATACTTCAAAAGTCGAGAAGAAAAATGCTCTATAAAATAGAATCAAATAAGATCCCGACGTAAGTATATCTTAAGGGTAGCCTATAGGCTGCCCTTAAGATATGATACAAGTCGCCTGAGCATATAATGTTCATCGGAACAGGCTTTTTTTTGTTCTTATAGCAGTTTATGCAATTGAACATAAGAGTTGTGTAAAATATCAGGACTCCACCCATCCGCTTTTTCTGTAGGCGAGGGGAGTACATCCGTATTCTCTTAAAAAAACACGGTTAAAGTAACTCCGGTCAAAATAACCGCAAAAATTGGCAATTTCAGCCACACTCTTGGATGTTGTGCGTAGCAGTTTTAAGCTGATCTCAAGCCTGTGCTTATTAAGGAATGACATAGGTGAGAGTTTGGCGTGTTTTTTAAATAATTTGGAACATTGGCTGCGGCTTTACACCACAGTATGCTCCGATCGAAAAATTATATAAGGACTATCATGATAAGGGGCTTGAGATCCTTGATATCCCATGTAACCAGTTTGGAGGACAGGCACCCGGGTACGGATAAAGAGATCCATGAATTCTGCACACTGCATTTCAACACTACATATCCGCAGATGAAGAAGGCGGATGTAAACGGAGCCAATGAACTTCCGCTTTATACCTATCTTAAGTCTGAAAAGGGATTTGAAGGTTTAGACGATCATGAGCTTAAGCCTATACTTGCAGATATGTTTAATAAGGCAGATCCTGACTGGGCGAAGAAGCCTGATATCAAGTGGAATTTCACCAAGTTTGTTGTTGACCGTGAAGGAAAAGTAGTGGCGCGTTTTGAGCCTACCGCAGATATGGAAAAGGTTGAGGCTTGCATAAAGTCATTACTTTAATTAAAAAAGTTAATGTAAACAGCACGGATACGCTTAATTTATAAATATGTATAAGCGCTTTTGGGGATACAAACTCCTTAGTCCGTAGTTACATTTAAGGTTAGGGAAGATATTACAAATATTGTTGATCAAATTAGCAGAAACATATACTTGATCAACTAAAAAAATACAAAATATATGATAAAAATAAAAGGGCGATTACCGATAGGAATCGTCCTTTTAAAATGTTAATTTATTATTATTAAAAATAATATATACTTATTAAAACAAAAATTGAATATATTAAAGATAATATCAGGGGGATATAATGAGAGGATTTAAGACTACTTCGACCCTTTTTGACGGAAATCTTGCATTATCCATAGCACCTGCACTTACACCTAAAGGAGTGGAAGAAGATCCCTTATTCTTTAACGGGGAAATTATAGATCCGGTGGTTATTTCCGGAGGACTTTTGGTTCTTGCGGATATAGTAAGTACAAGATATTTCAACTACGTGCCGGTAGCACAAAGAGATCCTATCCTTTCAGCACAAGGAGACCGATTAAGAGCGGAATGTTTTTCTGCCTGCAACGGTGTCTATGCCAGGATGGATGTATTTCAAAGTGCTCTGGACGGAGAGATACTTTACGGAACTACCAATGTTGATATAGGAGCCGATCTAAGGAAATCTTTATTTAATGTGAAGCAAGGAGACAGGCTAAATTCAGAATAGGAGATGAGGGTTGGAAGACTGTACATAGCAGGAAGGCTGATAACAACAATATATTGACGGATGTACGTATACAACGTCCCGTTAAGATGCCGGACAGGTGGATCAGAGCACTTGGCAACTGTGCCATGCTACATCAGAATATGGAATATAAATTTCATGTTGAGGGAATGCAGGCGAAGGCATTTATCGCAATGCTGCCGGCTACTACCGGAAAGGAAAGATCCGGTTGGCTTACTCCTACTAAAGTAGGTGTGATGTTGAAACTCAGAGAAGAAAAAAACAGCGTATATATCAGCGGACTTCACAGACTAAGTGCATTAAGGCGTATAATGAGTCATGTAAATGCTGTTTATTTTTATGCACCCAAAAACAGTGAAGCGGGGCGGATGATGATAGAAGTATGTATGAGGGGAGCAAGTATCACACTAAGTTTGACTGCAAAAAGTTACGAGGGATATTCGGGTGAGGGTGCTTTACTCGACTCACTTTCAGATCTGAAGATATTGGAATATGCAGACAAGATAGATAATATATTAAACTTTGAATCGATACTTGATCTTGATAAAATCTCGGAAAGCACGGGAATAATAAAAAATGATATCAAAAATGCGATAGAATTGCTGGCAGTATCGGGAAAACTGGGATTTGATGTTCAAGAAAAGGCATTTTTCCACAGGGAACTGCCGGATGATCCGGACAGAGTCTTAAAAGATAATCCGAGGCTTGTAGGAGCAAAGAAACTTATGGAAGGTATTTCGCATGTAGAAGACGATATATGGCATGTAAAGTCGCAAGACACTACCTACAGAGTTATTTACCCCAAAGATCTTGGGGCACAGAATGCAAAATGCACCTGTACATGGTATCTGAAACATCAAAACAGCAGAGGTCCGTGTAAACATATCTTGGCAGTAAAATTAAAAAAGGGAGTATAGTATGGCAGGTAAACTTGAAAAAGCGGTTGAGATCTATCGTTCTTTGGGTTATGAGGAAGCGGCTTTTGAAGATATATTAAGTCTTGGTATAGGAAATAAGGAAGAACAAAAAATAGCAAAAGAGGGACTTAGATCCGGTGAATGGTTACAGGTCAAACAATTATCGGAAAACACCTACGGTTTTGTACCTGTGGTAGATGTAGACTTATCCAAGCTTGCGATATTTGCCATACGAGTAGGCGTGGATGCCAAGCGTGCTGCAAATGTTTTAAGGAAGGGAAGTAAAGTCGCTTTAGAGGCTATAGAGGCTCGTGGAGAAACTTATGCTATTGATTTTATTAAAGCAGCCTGCACTTCCAATAGGAGGATATGGGAGCATTCCCTGTCTGTACTTGGAATCTTGGCTGTAAAATTGGTACATCAAATGAATCTTGAAATTCCCGAATCTGTTGAATATATGAAGGACTGGGCAGCTATTGCCTCAACGCTTTTGATATCCAAAAGAAAAGATAGAAATATTGATGAGAACTTTGTAATTGAAAAAGAAGAGATCATAAGGAGGTTTCACGAACATATAGAAGGAGGTATTTCTGTAAATGTACCCTGTACAGGTCCGTTTTCTGAAATGATCATTTTGGGGGTACAAAATAATATACTTGCAATAGAAGATGCTATGGAGCAGGTGTTTTACGCACTTAATACGGCACAAAGACCGGGAGACAGGAAAGAACTGGTAAATGTGTTGGAACAGATAGGACTTAGCGATAGTGATATTCGAACACGGGCAGAAACGATCATTCCGCTTTTAGGACTCGGAGAGAGCGCTTTGATCGAGAGATTTGCCCCGGTACTCATAGAGAAGTCAGATGAAGAGTTATTATATCAGGTGCTTATTTCCTGTAGTTTTGCAAAGGTCAAAAAAATAAAAAAGATGATCTTAAATGCTGTATTAAAAAGAGAGAAGCCAAAGTCTGTAAAAGAGTTTGAAGATTGGCTTTTGATCTACATTCAAGATGAAGACAAAAGCGTTATAAAACTTGCTCGAAATATAGAGAAGGCATGGGGACTTAGGCTTGAACAAGAGGATATAAAAAAAGAAGTACAAGGACTCTGGAGGGAAACACCAAAAGTTTGGGAGCTTCCAAAGTTTGAATTGGGAGAGGTATCTTCAGAAGCATTAACCGATCTGTTGGCAGTGATCTTAGAAAGAAGAGTAATCGTTGAAGATATTGTTTTTGAGAGATTTATTGCCATGGCAAATCATATTGCGTACAAAGATCCGGATGAAGCTAAAATAAGTCTTGCGGGAATTAAGATAAATGATTCAAGCGGCATATGGGCACTGGGCAGATGGGCGAAAAATATTGATAATATTATATGTCCGGACAGTACGAAAAAAGTATATAATGGTGATAGTGAAGTAGTAAAAACCATGTATGGAGGACTTTTATATACAAGGAGTGTTGTTTTATTTGCCTCTATCGATAAATTCCCCTGTCTGCTGAGCACTCCAAGTTATGAAGATTTAAGTATAAGTTTATCTGATCTGGTTGATCGACTCTTGATATATAAAAATAAAGACTTATCTTATGTTTCGGAGCCGGATCTGCAGCTGGCACTTACAAGACTTGATATGGACCAGATTAAAGAAAAAGATGTAAATGAGTATGTTGAAAAGCTGAGCGGTATAAATTTGAAGATACTGCTTCCATTAGGTGAATTTGTGCAAGATGAAGAGGGAAATAATGTTTTAGCCGCTAAAATAATTGCCGACTATTTAAAAGATCCTTATATTGAGCCGGAGTTTAAACCTGCAAAAACTCCATATTGGAAGATAGAACTTGATATGCCAAAAAGCCTTAAATTATTACCAAACAGACTATCATACAGCCATGAATCTATGTTTTCAATATTTCCGACCTGGGGGGATTATTCACTTACTGCCGTACGCAGAGACTATGAAGTCTACCACGGGCAGGGACTGGTTTTAAGGCAGGTCGCAAGAAGGAGAAAACCTATCACAAAAGGTGCGCTGATGAATTGGATCGCCGTGGTAAGTAAGCTAAGTGATGAGAATGCGCAAGATGTTATAAAAGCAACACATGAAGCATGGGAGAGAGGACTTTTACTTCCCGGTATAGCAGATATTTCATTTTTGGATTGGAGAGGCGGAGTACCTTCAAATCTGGCGAGTATGGCTCTTTCTATGGAGAACATGGCAAAAGACGGTATGCTTAGTATTGTCTGGAAAGCTGCATGTGATACGGTGGAAGTATCATTAAAGTGCCCAAGGATGTTGGTAGGTACAGCTGAGGTATTAAAATTTATAAAAGATCACCTGGATGAGGTCATCTTGGCAGTGGACAATTCCCTTGCTCCCAAAAGTGCATTGGAGATGAATGCGGTCAAGGAATTTGCAGCTAAATCCGGAGCATCACAGGCTGTAGCTTATGCAAAAGAGATCATCAATAAATTAAAACCTTTTGAGAGTAAGATAATAAAGGAAGAGGACAAAAAAGAAGATACAGCGTATATACAGAATGCTCCCGATGATTTTGATGATGTCTGGTCGGTACTTCCAAAGCCTAAAAAACTAATACTTGATGGTGCTACGATGAATGTAAAAACCGTTGAACTCAGAAAAAATGAAAAATCATTTCAGTTTGATCTGAAGCTTCCGGATGTTACAGATCGTATATACCGAGTAATGTTAGCCGGGTGGATCTACGGACTTAGCAATGAAGGACAGGTTGCGGGATTCGAGGCTGACAGTAATGGTGAGATAATAAATGAAGAAGAAAAGGCTGTGTGGCTTCATTATGATGAGGAAAAAGAAAAAATCGCAGTGAGTAAGTTTAGAAATTGGCGTGCAGAAAAAAACGGTCCTCTTGAAGGAGGAGCAACTCCTTATTCCAAGATATTCCTTACTGTTGCGGTTGCACTGTTAGCACAAGACGGAGAAAGCATTTACGGTGCAAAGAATCTCTTTAAAAAACTGGTAAACTCAGGTGCTCTCTCTGTTGAGATACTGCGAGAGATAACAAGAGAGCTTTTATTACACGATAATATAAGCCCGGCAAAACTTGTACGAATAGTCGAGAATGAAAGAGAACTTTTAAGCATATGCTATGTTATGCTCATTGAGTGTATCAAATATGCAGGGTTACAGGTTACAAAAAATAATAAGCCACCGGTATGGATAAACAGAATTTTAGATATTTGTATTTACTACGCAGATTATTTAAGAGAAGCGTCAGATAGAGGGGCGATTTTTGCTGAAGATGCAAAATGGCAGGGGCTTTTGGAAATCGCCCAAAGCAGTGCCAAGTCTGCTGCTATAAATAAGGCAAAAAGCTTTGCAAAATTACTTGGGATAAAAAATTAAGAATAAATAACATGAGAGGTAAAAAAAAGAGAACAATAAAAGTAATGGGAATAGGTCATCTTGAAATTAAACAGAATATTTATTTTTTTAAGATGGGTGAATGACCCATGAAAAAACTTGGCAAATAATCATATAGGAGGAATAAGTTATGAGCAATAAACCGGATTACAAAAATTGGGTGCCTGAGGGCATGATAGCGGAACCTTCCGCCGCAGCCCTTTGCGCAATAGGATCTTACATATCAGGAAAGAAATAATATCAGATCTTAATAATAATACTGAGATTATCATACAACTTAATGTCGGCTTATTTAATATTGTTTTCAGTAAGGCTTTAAAAGCATTTATTACATTATTTATAGTTTGCTTGACAGCACAAGAATAACATATATATTTATTGGACTTGGAAAAAAAGGAGTTTAATAAATGTCAAATTACAATATTAATACTATCTGTGTACAAGGTGGTTATGATCCTAAGAACGGAGAAGCAAGAGTAGTTCCTATAGTACAGTCTACAACTTTTAAATATGAATCATCACAGCAAATGGGTGATCTGTTTGACTTAAAAGAAGCGGGGTATTTCTATACAAGACTTGCCAATCCTACCAATGACGCCGTAGCCAATAAAATATGTCAGCTTGAAGGCGGTGTGGCGGCTATACTAACCTCATCAGGACAGGCGGCTAATTTTTATGCCATATTAAATATTGCCAATGCAGGAGACCATGTTATCGCATCTTCCGCTATCTACGGAGGAACCTACAACCTGATAGCTAAAACTATGAAAACTATGGGCATAGAAGCTACTTTTGTCGATCCTGATATTTCAGCCGGGGAACTGGAAACAAAGTTTAAGCCTAATACAAAACTTGTGTTCGGTGAGACCTTATCCAACCCTTCACTTAAAATATTTGATATAGAAAAGTTTGCAAATGCAGCACATAAGCACGGTGTGCCTTTGATAGTAGACAATACCTTCCCTACACCTATCTTTTGCAGACCTTTTGAATGGGGAGCGGATATTGTTACTCATTCAACTACAAAATACATGAACGGTTCAGCGAATGCTGTAGGCGGTGCAGTTGTAGACTCAGGAAACTTTGACTGGGAAAAATACAGTGATAAATTCCCGGGGCTTACAACTCCGGATGAAACCTACCATGGAACAGTATATACAAAAAGCTTCGGTAAGGCTGCGTATATTACAAGGATGACAACTAATTTAATGCGTGATCTGGGCTCCATACCTTCACCGCAGAATTCTTTCTACCTCGGGTTTGGGTTGGAAACACTGCATCTAAGAATGGAAAGACATTATGAAAATGCTCTGGCACTTGCCAAGCATTTGGAAAAACACCCTAAGGTATCATGGGTTTCTTTCTCGGGACTTGAAAGTGACAGTCAGCACGAACTTGCAAAAAAATACCTGCCTAAAGGATCTTGCGGAGTTATTTCATTCGGTGTGGTAGGCGGAAGAGAAGCGGCTGTTAAGTTCATGGATTCTTTAAGACTGGCTGCAATAGTTACTCATGTGGCTGATGCAAGGACCTGTGTACTTCATCCGGCATCCACAACTCACAGACAGATGAATGATGAGGAGCTTTTGGCAGCAGGAGTATCTGCGGATCTTATCAGAATGTCAGTAGGTATAGAAGATATCAGTGATCTTATAGCTGATATAGATCAGGCGTTAGAAAAATAAATATTTTATCAAAGTGGCTGTTGCAAAATAGAGATCAAGCACAAGATGTAGTGGCATTTTGGTAAAATGCAATTATACAACTTGTAATAAAAATATTAAAATGCAGCAGCCTTATTATTTTATTAAAAGTAAGATTGCTTTGTATATTGATGACTATAACTTGCAGTAAAAAAATTTCATCCAATGGATTGTATTTTCGTCCAAAATATAGTAAGGTTGGATGAAAGTACAGATTGTTGGATGAAAGGAGTTTATATGAGAATATTTGATTACAGTGTACTCCTTAATAAAGTATGGGATAATGAGATATTAAACCTTGTTGCAAGGATACATGAATGTAAGGGAAGGCAGGAATTATTTATAAGGCAAAAGCCGGTAGAGTTGGATAGACTTACTGAGATTGCCAAAATACAGAGTACAGAAAGTTCAAATAAGATTGAAGGTATAGTAACAACAAGTACCAGAATGAAGCAATTATTTGAAGAAAAAACAACACCTCATAATCGTAATGAAAATGAAATTATGGGATATAGAGATGTTTTAAATACAATACATGAAAGTAACGAGTATATACCTATCAAACCATCCTATATTCTACAACTTCATAGAGATCTTTTAAAACGAGCAGGATTGTCTTATGGAGGATATTTTAAAAGCGTTCAAAATTACATTAACGAAACAAGAGTGGATGGAACTGTAGTAACAAGGTTTACTCCTATTGCACCATATGATACACCTGAAGCAGTAGAGAGACTGTGTAATGCTTATGAACAGGCTATTTCAAATGAAAAAATAGATTCGCTTATACTGATTCCCATATTTATATGTGATTTTTTATGTATACACCCATTTAATGATGGAAATGGCAGGATGAGCAGATTGCTCACGCTTCTTCTTTTGTATAAGAACGGATATAATGTAGGAAAATATATCAGTGTAGAAAAACAAATAGAGAAAACAAAGGACATATATTATGATACACTGGAAAAAGCTGATATGGGATGGCATGAAGAAAAAAACGATTCTACTCCTTTTATAAAGTATATGTTGCAGGTAATTTTGTCTTGTTACACTGAGTTTGAAGAAAGAGTCGGACTCATAAAAGAAAGTAGTAGAGCCTATGATATTGTGAAAAATTATGTAGAGAAAAAAGTAGGGAAGTTTACAGGAGCGGATGTTGTGCAAAACTGTCCAAGTATAGGAAGATCTTCAACCTTGGCAGCATTAAAAAAGCTTACAGAAGAAGGGATTATTATTCGAAAGGGTTCGGGTAGAGGAACATTTTATATTAGAACAGACAGCATGAGCGATTTGTAAAAAAGTTGCAATTTAGGTAGCTGAGATATCCACATCAATGTGCCTATAAAGATCAATGTAGAGTTTGGATGGTTTTAATTATAAAACCATCCAAGAATTTCTCACCCCTTCTTCACCTGCCTGTTATCTATCCTATAAATAGTAATCAAATTAAAAAGAAGCGCACTGTCCTTTGGGTAGGAAAGGTATCGTGCTTCCCAGATCGGTGCGAACTTTTCCTTATATTTTCTAAGTCCTCCGAATGAATAAAATCTATTGGTAAAGCTATAGACTAAGAATGCAAGTTTCTCTTGAAAGAAACTGTGCTCATACTGTCCGACATTGGAAAGAGGAGCCATACCCAGATCAAAGTAATTAACATTATTATCCTTAAGGTAAAGGAAAATCTGAACAAAAAGATAGTCCATAATACCGCCTTTTTCATTTTTGGGGTCATAACGCATTAAGTCAATGCTTGATTCCTCTTCAGTATTGCATGCAAGAAAATTAGCAAATGCCAGAATATTTCCTTCTTCATCAAGTACACAGGCGATAGGAGCAAGCGAAAGATAATCCCTGTCAAAAAAACCCAAAGAAAAGCCCTTTTCCTGCCTTTTGTCAAGCCAGTCATCGGAAATGTTTTGCAGTTTATCCAAAAAATCATCAGAATAAGGAGGCAGTTCCATCTTAAAGCTGTATCCGTTATTTTCTCCTCGATTTATAATAGCACGAAATTTCTTTCCGTTTTTTCCGATTAGACTGAATTCACTAAGATCAACTCTGGCAGTCTCTCCGAACTTCATAAATTCATATCCATAGTTGTGTAGTATTAAAGTCATCTCCTGACCGACCTCATAAAAAAGCGGAGTGAGATTTTTTTCTTCCGCATCTTTAATAAATGCGGAAACTGCTTTATCAAAATATTTTCTTTCTCCTATAGGGTCTCCCATAACCACAGCTTTGCCGTCTTCCAAAGCAAACTGGAAAGCTGTCAGATCCTTATCATCTTCTTTATAGTAGTAGAGAAGTTTATCGCCCAAAAATGCAAGGGAAGCATCTAAGTTAGTATTATTAAAGCTTTGCAAGAAAGTTTGAAAACGGGATTTTTCGAACCTTTCTCCAAACGAAAAGTGTCTATCCTTTGCCATAGACTCCACTGCAATATAAAAAAATACGATGATTAAAAAGTATGCAAAAAGATGTAAAAAGTGACTCAAAAATCCTGAAAAGAAGAAAGTTCTTAATGAGCCTTTTAATAAAATTCTATTATGATGAAATAAAAGAAAACCCAAACTGTTACTTCCGCCACTTCCTCTTGATATATACAAAAGAAACAGTAATCAGCAAACTTGCAACTATATATCCGATGTCTTTTGCTCTGTCTTCAAGCGGATAAAAAAATGATTTTCTGTTTAAGTCTTTTCTTTGTGCATAAACTAAAGTCATAAAGATCACTATATAAAGAGAACTAAAGATAGAATAGTCTCCAAGATTAATATAAATCAGGCTGCTTAGACATAAAACGATGCAAAAGGGCTTTGCAAAGACAGAGCGCCTTTTTAACAGTCTTCCAAGTAGGAAGAAAAGGCTGCCAAGCAGGAAACTTGGAAACTGAAAAAGAAGCTGACCCCTGATCGGATCCATTTTTCCGATAATGGGTATGCTATGAATTTCATCGGGAAGTATGGCGGTTGCCATCAGAAAAAAGCCGAAAAAATCTGCCATAAAGTGGATTAAACCTTGTCCTATCAGGTTAGCAAGTTTTTTCGGTATGCCTAAAAATTTGTTATTTATTTGACTTCCCATACTCTTTATGAAAAGAAACAGTCCGATGAAAAAAGGAATGATATAATAAAAAATACGGAAAAGTAAAAGCCAGGTTGCCGCCTCATTATTGTTTATTGAAAGGTGCAAAAGTCCGCCTATCATTATCAGATCAAAGCTTCCGAGACTTCCGGGTATCATGGATACGATACCTATGCAAATAGAAATACAAAATAACGGAAGTATATTTGCAAGGGAAACATTATACCCCAGCACTCTTCCCACATAAAAGAAAAAGCCCGATACAAAACTCCAATCTAAAACTGAAGTACCTATTAAAGCTATGATTTTCTTATAGCTTAAGTTTCCAAAATAGTTTAAACTTTTTCTGGTAGAAAGAAATAATAAAACAGGAAGTATGAATGTAGCAATTACAAGTACAAAGCTATACGTCTTTAATGAATCATTTTTAGGATAAAAAAACAAAAGAAAAAGTGAAATAAAGGACAAAATGGACATACCGGACATAAAGTAAGGCATTACCTTTGATATACCCTGCATGGTCTTGCCTTCATTTTCCTCTTCTGAAAAATAGCTGTAGCGAAGTCCTACATCAACAATTCCGGCAAATCCTATAAGATTATTTAAGCTGTTGATAGTCCAACTGTTCTCTATCAGTTTAGCTATAGAAATCTTTTTACCCAGTTCATTACTAAGTATATAGTCATACAGTATCATCGGAGACACCGCAAGCATACCGAAGAAAAGAAGACTAAAAATCTTAAGTACGGACAAAGTGCTTAGTATACTTTTAATGGCAGCAAAAGAAATGGTCTTCTCCATGCGAGAAAGCTCTACAATTACCAGTATAAGTATACTCATGAATAAAATTCCTTTTAGAAGATTTTTCCATCTTCTAAAAAATGAGATGATGTTTTGCATTTCTTACCTCCTTATATTTTCGGGAATGTATTGTTTGAAATTTTGTATATATTTTACCAATCCTGAAATGATCTTGTTAAAGCAGATACTGTCTTTTTGGGGAATGTCGTGACCTTGATTTTTTATTTCTATGAATTTTCCTTTTGGAAAAAGCTTTGCAATCTCAATGCTGTGCCTTCGTTTGATCATATCATGTGCACCTGCCAAAACCACGACCGGATAGTTTGACTTGGCAAATGCGTCCTTTGGAATATCAAGATCCTCATATAAAAGTGCAGAGACCTTTGCTCTTCTTTTAAAAATAGGAGAAAATATTCCCAAAACCTTATAAAAGATCTCTTCGAGATAAGTTGAATATCTTGGGAGGAACTTAACACCTTCAAATGACATATTACCGCTATTTGCCAAGATACCGGCGACTCTGCTTTGATGAAGTGCGGCATATTCTATGGCAAGATTAGCTCCGTCACTATGTCCTACCAAGAGACATTTCTTTACAGCAAGGTATGAGAGTAGTTCTTCCAGACTGTCCGCCAGATAGGAAAAACTTATCTTTCCGAATATATTTCCCGACTGTCCCTGTCCTAAGCTGTCCACAAAAATTAGTTTGAAGTACTTGCTAAGTACCCTTTGCTTTTTAAAATAACCGCTTTCTAAATTATTGCCATGGAGAAATACGACAGGAAAGCCTGTCCCGATAATCTCATAATGTATCCTTTCTCCGTTTGTACGATAAAATTCCATATCTTAATACACTTTCTTGGCTGTATTTTTGTAACATGTTTTATCACGACGATACTGAATTGTCAAATGGTATTGCGTAAGATATTGATAATTGCTATATGGTAAATGATAGTACGAATGTGTGGAGATATTGTGTAGGATCATTTATAAAATCAGATTCAAATATATGCTTAAAAATGTTATTATTGTGTATATTGTGATATATTGTAATAAGAGATGAAATCGGCTGTTGTAGGATGTTTTATGATATCCACGGATCAAGTCCGGATAATTGTATAGGATAGGTATTAAAACAAAAGAGAGTGAGAAATCCTTACTTTTTGACCTGTTTCAAGTGTTTATATACATCTATGGGCTAAATAAAGCAGTCAGTAATGGCGCTGTGGTACATGATGTTACTGACAGTTATAAGTCATTATTGGATATGGTTACAAAGTAATAAGTTTATATTAGGCATGTTTTTTAGGTAATGAATATTTTAGGATAAAGGAAAGAATAAACAATGAGTGAATACAAACCGCCGTTTCATATGACGGATAGGATTATAAATCTTGTGGCTGCAATTTGTGAGCAAGTAGGACGGATAGCAGTTCTTTCTCATGGGAAAATAAATCCACATTTGAGAAAAGAAAATAGAATCAGAACAATACATTCTTCACTTGCGATAGAACAGAATTCGCTTTCTTTAGAACAAGTGACTGCCATTTTGGATGGAAAGAGGGTTCTTGGAAATCCTAATGAAATACGAGAGGTTAAGAATGCTTATGATACATATGAACTGCTGCTTTCACTTGATCCCAATTCTGTAAAAGACTTACTGAAAGCACACCGGGTTATGATGGAAGGGTTGATTTTGGAGAATGGAATATTTAGAAGTAGAGGAGTAGGAATATTTGATGGAGATGTTGTTGTGCACATGGCTCCACCTGCCGAATTTGTACCTATGCAGATTCGGGAATTATTTGAATGGTATAAAGGATCTCAAATGCATCCATTGATCAAGAGCGCAATTTTTCATTATGAGTTTGAATTTATTCATCCTTTTGCAGATGGAAACGGTCGTATCGGAAGAATGTGGCACAGTTTATTGCTTGGAAAATGGAACGAATTGTTTTTTTGGCTTCCGATTGAGGAATTGATAAGAAGTAGGCAGCAGGACTATTATGATGCACTCGGAAAGTCTGACAAAGAGGCTGACAGTTATATCTTTGTAGAACTGATGCTTGAAATTATACTTACAACTCTTGAAGAGACTGTTGTAGTTGGGGACTCAAAAGAAATGTGAAATACCTTTTTTTAACAAAGAGTACACAGCTGTAAAGTAAAAATGGCACTTAAACAGGACTTTTTGCAGTATATGCCATGTATAAAAGCGATGTATTTGATAAAGTGACAAGTATGTCAGGTTCGCTTTTGTTTCCGAATTTTAAGGAATATTGCCTCTCGAATAGAATGAATAAACTTCCGAATAAAATATATCTCTCACTTGGAGATAAAGAGGCTAAGACAAGAAATCCTATATTAAAAACCGTAGATGATAATACGAGAGAGCTTCAAAGTATTTTAAAAGTCAGGGAAGTGAAGTAGTATTTGAAATAAATCAGGGTAATCATTTTAATGATATTACGCTTTACTGTGCAAATGTAATAAAGGCTATTTTGGATTAAAGCCGGATATAAGGAGGTGTTTTATACCATGCTTACATCAAAAGTTGATGAAAAGAAATTAAAATTGTGGAAAAGAATTATAAAAAAAGTATTCTGATTCTCTTAAACCCAATAGAATAAGCGGTAGAGATTTAAATATATACTTTCAAAAAAATTATTCCGCAGAAAAATTATGATAATGTAGTGTTCAAGAAAGTTGTACATTTAAATTCAAAGGAATATTTTCATGAAAATGCAGGTGATGTAAATGATATTGTAGCCTATATACTTAATGGTGATATTTTTGTCGGTATTGATTTAAAGACAGGATTTTTTCATATTGAAAGCGATGATGTAAGCAAGTCTATTCCGATTTTCGACGATTTGTTTATCACAAGAGGGTTGAGTGAAGATGAACTTCAAAATTTTGTGATTGTAGGTCAATATTTAGAATTAAAAAGTCTATAACGCTCGATTTATTTAATTGGGTATATTAATTCCGAAAAACAGTAAATCACAAAGGTTTGCTGTTTTTTTTAGTAAATTATGAAAATAAAAGTGTAAATAAATTAAAAAATCAGTTTCTAAAATGCATGATAAGTATAAGGAGAACTGTTAAAATGAATCATATAACCAGAATTAATCTTAAAACGGATTGTGAGGATAGAAGTAAGTTAATTGACTTTTGCTTAAATCATGAGAAGCAATATCTTGTAATCGGGTGGAGTTCTATATACAAAAAAGATATTGAAATAAATACATATAAGGACTTTTATTATGCCGTTAAGGAGAATGTCTCTAAGAAAGGCTCTCGACTAAATCATGCGTTCAATGTATTCAGGGATGCTAAGGTAGATGATTTGTTTTGGACCAGAGACTTGGATAGTAATTATTGGATCTGTAGAGTGAGGGAAAAAGCAAGACCTAAGTATGATAGAGCAATGGATATAGGTGCAGTACTTCCTGTATTAGCATTTAAGGTGGGAATGCAGATTCCGGGACAGATCAAGGCGTCATTTAACAGACCGAGAGGTGGTATTGCCGGGAGTATACGTGAGGATATCATAGTTGAGTATTCAAAACATATGTATAATACTCTTTCCGGAATAAATAAATACAAGTGCAATCAGCTTTCAGGTTCAATTTTAGATAATCTTCCTGATTTTAATCTTGAAGAATTGGTTATCGCATATCTGCAAATTGAAAAGAATTTTTATGTTTTAACAAATTCTATTGCGAAAAGATCTACAACAATAAAGATCGAGTGTGAATTGATCGGTAGGGATAAGAACAATAAAAAGAAGGCTGTCGTACAGGTAAAGGGAGGAAAGACAAAAAGTATTGATGCTTTGAGCTATAAATCTTATTCAGATGATGGTTATGAAGTGTACTTATATGCTCCCGTAATAGAAAATCTAAGATCTGTATCCAATTGTATAGAAATTACAAGGGAAGATCTGATGACATTTTATAATGAATATAAATGTATTTTACCTGAATCTATAACAAGATTGGAAAACTTATTTTCTTAAGGAAAGAGTTGTCGGAAGATGTTGTAAAAAGTTATAGAAATTTGAGTATTGTTAATAAAAGGAACTGGTTATGATATTACAGTAACACATTTTTTTAATTTATGCATTTGATTTAATTTATTGAAATAAATATTAGTACTACTTTAGATAATACCGAGGTGTGTATTATACACGCAAGCAATTACCTAACATCAACACTTGAGTAAATACTGCATTTAGTATACTATTATTATTGAATAGATATTGTTTAAGTACATAACAGCGGAAAGGAGAAGATCCGTTCTTCTACAAGTGAGTACGAACGGATCATACATGGATATGAAAATAATAGATAATAAAAGAATATTTGCATTTGACGCTAAAAATGAATGTGTAGCGGAAGTTGAGGACGGTGAAACTCTGATTTTTCGTACACATGATTGTTTTGACGACCAGCTTAGCGAAGAAGGATCGACTATAGGAAGTTTGAACTGGGATTGTATCAATCCGGCTACCGGTCCGGTGTATGTTAAAAATGCACTTCCGGGGGATGTGCTTAAAGTTGAAATACTTGAAATCACACTTGGAAAACAGGGAGTAATGTGTGCTCTGCCGGATAATGGTGTGCTTGGTTCATTGGTTAAAGAGGAATCAGTTAAAAGATTAAAAGTTGAAAACGGAAAGGTTCATTTCAATGAAAAAATAGTATTTGATATAAATCCTATGATAGGTGTAATCGGTGTGGCTCCTAAAAAGGGTTCTATAAACTGTGGAACTCCCGGTAATCATGGCGGAAATATGGACAATAAACGAATTAGTGAAGGAGCAACACTATATTTTCCGGTATTTCATAAGGGAGCGATTTTTTCATTAGGTGATGTTCATGCCGCCATGGGAGACGGCGAAGTTATGGTAAGCGGTGTGGAAATCGCTGCCGATGTGAAAGTTAGGCTGTCTGTGATAAAAGGCTTAAGCATTGAAACTCCTATGCTGGAAAATGATGATAGCTGCGGTGTGATTTATTCCCATGAAGAAATTGAAAAAGCGGTATTTCATGCGGTAAGGATAATGAACGAAATCGTGCAAAAAAAGCTGGAACTGTCACTTAATGAGGCAGGTATGTTGCTTAGTGCGGTGGGTGATTTGAAATTCTGTCAAGTCGTTGATCCTGAGCGTACGGTTATGATGTGCGTACCTAAATCAATTCTTGCTCAGTTGTTTTAGCTCATTTATTTATTAAAGATAGACTGAAAAACAGTATTTGTATGATTAAATTTTTAATGTTAGACAGACTGAAAATAGTGTTTGTATAATTAAATTTTCAATGTTATCGACAATAAAATTATTCGGTTCAAGGTACTGATAAAAGGTTCATTGCATAAGGGAGGAGAAAATGTTAGGTGCGATCATCGGCGATATCGTGGGCTCACGTTTTGAGTGGAATAATCACAGAAATAAAGAATTTAAGTTATTTACAAACAGCTGTTTTCCTACCGATGACAGCATTATGACCCTTGCCATAGGACAGGCAATTATTATAAGTAAGCCCGATTACAGTGATCTGTCTGAGAATGCTGTAAAATGTATGCAAAGCATAGGAAGAAACTATCCTGATTGCGGATATGGCGGTAGATTTTTTGCTTGGATGTTCTCAGATGATCCAAGACCATATAACAGTTATGGCAATGGTTCCGCAATGAGGGTCAGTGCAGCAGGATTTGCCGCAACAAGCCTTGAAGAGGCGAAACTGTTATCAAGGCTTGTAACTGAAGTGACCCATAACCATCCCGAAGGGATAAAGGGAGCTGAGGCAACAGCGGTGGCTATATATATGGCTAAAACAGGCAGTGATATTTCAAAGATAAAAGATCACATTAACAAGAATTACTATCCCATGAATTTCACTATAGATGAAATCAGGGATACATATATGTTCAATGAGACTTGTCCGGATACGGTACCTCAGGCTTTAGAGGCATTCTTTGAATCCACGGGCTTTGAAGATGCCATAAGGAATGCTATATCTGTCGGAGGAGACAGCGATACTTTAGCAGCGATATGCGGTAGCATTGCCCAAGCTTACTATGGGATACCGGATGATATCAGAAAGCAGGCATTAACCTTCTTGGATAAGGACTTGCTTAAGCTTTTGACTCTTCTTGAGAGCAAATATCCGCCCAAAATTGAAAATAAATTTTAACGAAGTGAAAAAGAATTTCCGCCGAGAATAAGTGTTAAATAAATCCCGGGATATGGAGTTTGGCTTAGATATTAGTTTAGTATTTACGGAGGTCGATAGGTTGAGATATATACTTTTGTTACGTGGTATAAATGTGGGGGGTAAGAATAAAGTCTCTATGGCAGATCTTAAGGAAATGTTTTTAGATGTCGGATTCGAAGATGTTGCTTCTTATATCAATAGTGGAAATATATTCTTCGGCAGTGATGAAAGTATTGAAACTTGCATCATGGTGATAAGAAACGTATTGGAAAGCAACTATGACTTTTCTGTTCCCTTTGCTTTATTCACAAAAGAAGAGTATTTGGAAGAAAGAAAAAGATTGCCTGAATGGTGGAATAAAGATCAGGCAAAAAGCGATGTTTTGTTTTTTTCATACAGCTTGAATAAAAATGATATTATTGATTTTATAGATAGATCCACATTTTACAATGAAATAGTTTATGTTGGAAAACTGGCTGTATTTTGGGGAAAACAAGATGAGTCCGAGTATTTAAAAACCACTTATCATAAAAAACTGATGAAACAAGACTTTTATAAGCATATTACTATCAGAAACAAAAACACATTTGAAAAGATAGCGGAAATTTTTGAAAATGAGAAATACTGAGAATTTACAGAGGTCAAATATATGGAAACACTAAGTGCAATTATTCAAAAAATGGAATACAGTATTGATGATGATTTCGAAAAAGTTATGATGGAATGTATGGAAGATATAAAAGAGAATTATGATCGATCGGATTCGGTAAAGCCTCTGCTTTTACTGATGGAAAGACACCCTCTGTCAGACTTCGGAAGTCCGGGACCGATAGTGCATTTTATGGAGAGGTTTTACAAAAAAGGATATGAAGAAGAGCTTGTTGCTTCATTAAAAAGAATGCCTACGCTGCATACTGTTTGGATGTTGCAACGTATCATAAATGCAACGGATGATCGGGAGATTTATTTAGATCTCTTAAAACAAATTTCTGATAATGAATCATACGATAATGAAATCAGAGATGAGGCATCACATTTCTTGGATTTGAGCTTGAGGTAAATGTATGTTATAATCCTACTGCAACAGTAGGATATTTTTATATTAAAAAAATTAAAAATAATTGCAATAAAATTATACTCTCTTGCATTAATATAGTGAAAGGATGAAAAAAGATGCTTAATTTGCTTGCTGTCTTGGAAGAGAGTTCAAATTATTCACCTACAGTGGATGATAAACTTATAAAAGAGATCGCAAAGGGCAATATGGAGGCATTACATACTTTATACGAAAAAACTAATAAAAGTATTTATGCCTATGCCCTTTCGATAACTAAAGACCCTCATGATGCAGAGGATATTTTACAGGAGACTTTTTTGAAAATATATCAAAAAGCACCGGATTATACCTCGTATGACAAACCCATGGCTTGGATATTTACGATTGCAAAAAATTTCGCACTGATGAAATTCCGTCAAAGAAAAAAGGAAGACAGTATGGAAGTGGTGGAAGATATGCCGGAACCTCATTTTTCTTTTGTCGAGGATGTCAGTGAACGTATAGTTCTCGAAACTGCCGTAAAAAAATTGGATGATAATGAAAGAACTATACTTTTGCTTCATGCCGTGGCAGGACTTAAGAACAAAGAAATAGCAGATCTTCTTGATATGCCGATCAATACAGTACTTTCAAAGTACAACAGAACTATTAAGAAGATGCAAAAATATTTGGAAGAGGAGGGCTTTTAATGAAAAGGGAAGATATTGAAAAGAAGCTCGACACTGCCGTATCCGGAATGATTCCCGAGGATATGTTTGAAAGGATCTCCAAAGAAATTGCTTCAAAAGATGAAGTGAGAGTGAAAAAAGGAATAAATAAGAAGCTTAATATATTCAGCAGTGGTTTTATAGGAGTGGCAGCGGCGGCTTGCGTATTATTTGCAGTGGGATTTGTGGGAGTGCCGTATTACGGCAACAATTTTATTCCCGACTCACGTGTGGACATTGATGTAAATCCTGGAGTCGAGATTGTGACCAATAAAAAGAATAAGGTCCTGGAAGTGCAATCCACCAATAAAGACGGAGAGATCGTTATTGACGGAATGGACTTAAAGAATACAGAACTTAAAGTTGCGGTAAATGCACTGATCGGTTCAATGGTTCAAAAAGGTTATATCGTGGATAACAGTACCGGAATACTGGTTACTGTAAGGAATGGCGATCCCGATAAAGCTCAGAAGGTAAAAGAAGAGGTACTGGATGACATTAATTTTGCTCTGTACAAGAACGACTTAAAGGCTAATGTTATGAATCAGACCTTGACAGATACTGTGGATGTCTCTAAGTTTGCAAAAGAAAACAACATCTCCATAGGAAAGGCGGTATTTGTACTTAATCTGGCTGCCAAAGACAATAGTCTTGATGCAAAAGAACTGGCTAAGATGAAGATAAGTGAGATAGCTGAACTTGTTGCTAAGAAAGGCATCGACATAAGAGATATAGTTGACTATGATGATGACGACAGTATTTGGGAAAATATTTCAGATGCAATAGAAGATATTGATGAAGATGTAAATGAAAATGCTACTGTCACTAAAGAAAATGAGTCAGTTTACTCAGCAGGTACTAAAAAGCAGATAAGTGTAGATGAGGCAAACAGATCGCACTGGCACATGCAAATCTTGCACAAAAGGACGTTACTTTTGTCAAGACAAAACTGGATAATGAGGATAACAGAATAGTTTATAAGATAGAATTTGTTATCTCCAATATAGAGTATGATTATGAGATAGATGCAGTCAGCGGAGAGATAATATCGAGTGATTCGGACGTTGAAGATGATAATAAGAAGATACAGACTGAAACGTCACAGCAGCAAAATAGTGCCGATCATTCAAACAAAGATAAAGCAAAAGGAAGTCAGGAGCATTCGACAGCACAGACACAAGCTCCTACAGCGGCTCCTACACAGCCGGAACCTTCTAAAATCTCCGTGGAAAGAGCGAAACAGATAGCCGTTTCTCATGCAGGAGTTTCAGGTGCAAGCTTTACGAAGGTAGAGCTTGACACAGACGACGGTATAGCAGTATATGAAATAGAATTTAAAGTGGGGAATACCGAATATGATTATGAGATCAATGCTGCAAGCGGAGCGATAATTTCAAGTAGTTTAGAAATCGATGATTGATGATCGAGATATAAATAAAGATCAAGTAAAGTTCTCTGATGTTTTAGGGTCATATCCTAAGGCATTAGGGGACTTTTATTTTCTATTAAAACAGCCGGAAAATAAAAAATAAAAAAATTTGAAAAGACTGCAATAAAATGACATGCTCATGCATTAATATAGTGAAAGGACAAAAAGGAAGACTTAAATCAGCAAAGATCCATATAACGTCGACGGTGGATGGCAAACTTATAAATACACTGCAAAGCTGAGCAAAAGTAAAAGTATGAATAAATACCCGCATACTCTTTTGATCTTTCAATAACAAAATATTAATAGTGCGGATAATATTTTGCAGAAGACTTTTTTTGAAAAATTCATCAAAAAACTGATCACAAGAGCAGATGATCAAACATATTATGTAAAAAAATCTCTCAAAATATTTTTTCTGTAGACTCGGAAAGGATGGAAAATAATGAAAAAGTTTAATATATTAAATAAAGGTATTATAGGTGTGACAACAGTGGCTTGCGTATTACTTGCGGCAGGAATCGCTTACGGTAACAATTATGTTTCTAACTCAAATGCAAACAGTGCTAAGCAAGGAGCTGCAAATGCAGTTGCGGGAACAAATACAGCAAAGAAAATAACAGCGGATGAGGCAAAGAATATAGCACTGGCACATGCAAAACTTGCACAAAAGGACGTGACCTTCGTTAAGGCGGAGCTTGAGACCGATAATAACAGATTGATCTACGATGTTGATTTTTACAGCGGAAATATTGAATATGATTATGATATAGATGCAGTGACCGGAGAGATAATATCAAGTGATCTTGATATCGAAAACTATAATATACCTGCACAAACTACAGCAGCCCAGCAGGAGACTGCCGCACCGGCAGCGGACATAGGTGTGGAAAGGGCGAAGGAGATAGCACTTGCTCATGCAGGTCTTTCAAATGATAAAGTATCATTTGTTAAGGCACAACTTGATAACGAAGACGGTGTAAAAGTATATGATGTTGAGTTTTACAGCGGAAACGTCGAATACGATTATGAGATAAGTGTTGCAGACGGAACTATAATATCAGCTGATCAGGATATTGAAAATTACTCAATTCCTGCACCTGCAAGTACAGCAGCACCTGAAGTTACAGCAGCACCTGAGAGTACAGCAGCTCCTACCGTGGCTCAGACTTCTGGGATCTCTGCAGAAAAAGCAAAACAGATAGCTCTTTCACACGCAGGAGTAGGAGCAGCTACATTTACAAAGGTAGAGCTTGATACAGATGACGGCATTAAAGTTTATGAGATAGAGTTTAAGGTTGGAAATGTAGAATATGAATATGATATAAATGCTTCAAACGGTGCGATAATCAAAAGCAGTTCCGAGATAGATGATTAAGAGTAATTTACTGAAAATAAACTTTAGAATATCAGTATTAAAAGTATAATAACTTTTACCTTCAAATTTATAAAATACCCCATATAGATCTGTTTCCTAAAAATGTTAAGTATGTACAGATCAAAAAAGTCCTCTGAGATCTTAGATCAGATATATGGATCCCGGAGGATTTTTTTCTTAAATATCTATAGGAGATACGGGAATATACAGTATTTTTTTACGGATAGTTAAAGGAAAGATTAATTTAGGGCGAACTTGTGATCGAGTCCGTTTTTTTGTACATCAAAAATAATATAATAATGATACAAAAAACAGATGACATATTACGGAGGTAAGCCATGAGCAGTCTTGATATAATAGAAATAGCAAAAGAAACTATGAAGTTGACAAAAGAGTTTATTACGAGAAATAAATATACGGATGATACCGGGCTTGATGCATTCGCTTATGAAAATTCAGAGGATTTTGAAAATAATGAAAATAATGAGGAGAGTATAAGTGACGCTTACTTAGAACCTAATTATGACATGCCGGTCTGCAATCACAAAAAATTCATGTCAGACTCACATCTGGGATTTGCACAAGGGATAAGTTATGATGGTGTTCCTTTTGAAGCGGAACTTACACAGTATGGAAAAACAAGAAATTTATGTGTGATGATGCCCGAGATATTTGCTCAGGATCACTACCAATATCTTATAGAAAAAAACGACGAAGAAGATCGGGATATTATAGAATTAAGTGTAGCACAAGAATATGATGTAAGTATTCTTGATGTAGGTATGGCTGATAAGGGGATAGAGGATGACATCAATGTAATAAACCGATATATTGAATTTCTTACAGAACGTAAGATCATAAGCTTCTTGTCCGATGTCTATAACGGATCTGTTATGTATAGAGTTGATGAATCGGGAAATTCTCTTGTGAAGATACTTGTTACTTTGGAAGAAAATGAGGATATATGGGCATATACAGATCTGAATTTTAAACGAAGAGGAATCACAAGAACAGAAATAAAAGTAGTGATATAGAAGTTGAAACGTATAACAGGGTCGGCTACTAAAGTATGGAAATAATCGTATAGAATCCGGATTAAAATCATTGATATAATCGTAATAAGCCCAAAATAAATCATTGATATAGTCGGATTCAAGCCGAAAGTATTAAAAGCTGATCGTATATGTTCACTTGAAACGTAAATAATCAAGAAAAAAGAAGTTTAGTAAATAAGAGTATGTTAAGAAGATATAAATACGTAGTATAAGAGAATAATACTGTAATTATGAATATTTATATTGCATGGGAAGGAGCAAAAGTTTATAATTTTTCTTGAAGTCTAAAGTAAATAAGAACTTGTGATTTATATAGTTTTCTATAAAGTCATATGTTTAATAAAAAAATAACAAATAATTCAGGCGGTAAATAGTAATGTTACATTATTTTTTTGTAGGTATGGAGCAGGTGTTCTCATACAATATATTTATAATTTCCACTATTTTAATAGGTTTCATGTTATCTGTCATTATATTTCGAAGATGGACGATCACACATCAAAGTGGGGGAAGTTATTTTTCATCATTTAAGATAACAGATGATTATTTCTATATTCACAGCGGTATGGTTCCCGGAAACAGAAGATTTTCTTTGTCTGATATTAATAGTGTCATTATACACCTGATAAGAGGAAGAGGCGGTAACGGAGATAGATTTCATATAGAACTGGATCTAAAACACAGGAGAAACAAAGCATTTTTTGTAGGAAAATCAAGTAGGACTGTCAAAGAAATCGAAGAAATGAAAACTCTGTTAAAGAAAAACAAAATCAATGTAAATTATTATGATTATACATAAGGATGAATGCCAAGATAAAACATATGATTCATGAAAAAGCATCAGTTACTCTTAAAGATGATATATCATCTCAATATCCTTTTTAAGATGCCCTGCCTATGGTCTATCCGGGTGAGATTGACAATATGCCGGAACACGGGATATTGATAGGAAAATAAGAGGATCGCACTTGCACACGCAAAACCGGCTGAAAAGGATGTAACTTTTGTTAAAGTAGAGCTTGAGTTTGAGGATAATAACAGATATGAGTACGATGTTGATTTTTACAGCGGAAATGTAGAATATGATTATGAGATTGATGCAGTGAGCGGAAAAATATTATCAGTTGATAAGGATATTGAGAACTATGTGATACCTACACAGCCAAGCACACCGGCTGCTAATACTCAAACTTCAGAAATTTCAGTAGAAAAAGCAAAGCAGATAGCACTTTCACACGCAGGAGTTGGATCTGCTAGATTTAAAAAGGCTAAGCTTGATTATAAAAATGGTATTAAAGTTTATGAGATCGAGTTCAAAGTCGGAAACTTGGAATATGAATATGATATCAATGTTTCAAACGGAGCTGTAATATTAAGCAGTGTAGAGGTAGATCATTAATAGAGATATATACTTACAGTCAGTCCGGGGTGAATTCCCCGGGCTGATTTTTTATGCATAACAGTAAGTCGGGCTGAGTTTAAATTACTTCAAAGTAAATTGAAGTTTGTTTGAAGTGATATTGAAGTTGACTTTGAAGTTATAATGAAGTAACATTGAAGTAGTTCAAACAAGGAGTGTAGAATATGTTTTTGGAGGAGATAACAGGTGATATAAAGCCGGAAAGTGATAAGCTTGAGTGTAAAGCAGTTTTAAACAGAGAAGATGTCGTTGGTTGGCTTAAAAGTATTGCCGGATTTGCAAATGCATCAGGTGGAGATTTCTATATCGGAGTTGAGGATAAGACTAATAAACTGATAGGTTTTGACAGGAAAGCAGCTGATAATGAAAGAAATTATTTTAATAATCAGGTAAATGAGCATTTGACACCAAGACCACAAATGAAAATTTCGTTTTTAAGTTATGAGATGCGTGGAAATGAACGATTTATAATAAAGGTGAGTATAGAAGAATCTACTATAAAGCCCGTAATTCTAAAATATAAAAATATTCCGGCTATTTTTATGAGGCGTGACGGATTTACAAATGGAGCAACTTATGAAGAAATCATAGATATGAGTGTAAGAAGTAAAAAAATACGCAATATGATATCTTAATATCTGACATTAAATATAATCCTGAAAAATTTTTTTCAATGCTTAGAGATTTCTATAAGAAATATAATAATGGTAAGACTTTGAAAGATAAGGCATTACAGTCATTAGGATTTTTTTAATGAAGAAGGTTATTTGTCTAACGGTGCAGTTTTTATTTCAAGATGATTATAAGGGTAACAAAAACCGATGTACAGTGCTCCGTATTTTCCGGATCAAATAAGGGGAGCGACAGAGTCGTTACTATAAATCGATTTAAAGGGAAATGTAATAGCGAGTATAAGTTATATTATTGACTTTGTAAATCAAAGAATGAATCATAGTATTATAAAGCTGGATGAAGGTAGAATAGATATTGATTCATATCCGGCAAGGGCCCTATTTGAAGGTGTAATAAATGCAATTGCTCATAGAGATTATTATCTGGACGGAACACAAATTCAAGTCGATATGTTTAAGGACAGATTGGAAATATCATCACCCGGAGGTTTTTACAGAGGTGAGAAACTTGGCAAAACATATGATTTATCTACAATTATTTCAAAGAGAAGAAATGAAATAATATCAGGAGTTTTAGTTTTATGTAATGTAATGGAGGCGGCAGGTACAGGCTTTGATAAGATAGTAGAGGAGTATAAGTCGGCGGATGAAGTACATAAGCCATATATTTATTCAAAGTCCGACCACTTTACATTGGTATTGCCGGATCTGACATATGATAGAGGTATTGAAAATAATGATGTACCGAATATCAGCTTTCAGCCTGTCCCACAAGGGACGGATCTTGATAAAAAGGTACTGTCATTTTGTTATCATAGAGCACATAAGGTCTCTGAGATAGTGGAATACTTGGGAATCAGTGATTCAACATATTTTAGAAAGAAAGTTTTGGCTAATCTCGAAAAAAACGGGTATTTAGAAAAGAGTAAGTTATCAAGAGCGGCGTTTTATAAGACAAATCATAGCATGGTAAGTATTGAATGATGTAGTTTAATATAAGATTATTTATTGAAAGTCAGTCCGGGACAGCTTCGGGCTGATTTTTTTATGCATATAACCACTTGTTAGTAAAACCTAACTATGATATAATAATCATACCGACGATAACGTCGGTAAAAGAGGAGGTACTATATGGCTGCTGCGAAGAGGCTTAGTGAGGCTGAAAGAAAAAAGGAAATTATGGATTCAGCCACGAAAGTAATTGCCGAAAAGGGCTTGGGAAAGACGACTATGGAGGACATCATTGCGGGGACAACTTTATCAAAAGGGGGAGTATATCATTACTATGGGAACGTAATAGAAATATTTAAAGACATTATGATATCGGGGATCGATTATAGAAACAATATCATTAAGGAGCATTTGGTTGAATGTGAAAAGGGTGGTGAGAGTAAGTTTATGGCAAAACAGTTGGTTGATAAAGTCATAGACAACAATCCTTTAACGCCTCTTTATGTTGAGTTTTTGATAGAGAAAAAAAGAAATACGGAACTCAACAATATTATGGAAGAGCTTCAGGAACAGACAAAGGAAAGATTTAAAGCGATATGGAGTGATGACTCAGGATGGTTGTTTGATCCTCAAATTTTTCAGTTTGTTACCGATTTTATGAATGCTCTGATACTGGCTTCGGATGTACTGGATGCAAGAGAAAATTTCAAAAAGAACAGACAGCATTTGGAAGCAATATTTACTTACTTATTTGCACAAGTAAAGGAGAAAACTGATGGGAGTTTATAAAAAATTATTCAGATATGTGCCGAATGAAAAGTATATCGGATATATGTCAATTTTATTATCGAGTATTTCGGCATTCCTGGTGGTTTATGGGTATTATTATATATATTTATTTCTAAAAGAAGCGGTAGTAAAGGGAAATTATGAAAATGCAGGATATTATTCTACAAGGATAGTTATATGTTTGACTATAAGTGCAGTAATGTATTTGGTATCCGGCATTGTTTCACATAAGCTGGCATTTAGACTCGAAACAAATTTACGAAAAAGAGGAATTGAAGGGCTTACCGATGCAAGCTTTCGATTTTTTGATTTACATTCCTCAGGATATATAAGAAAAACGATAGATGACAATGCAGCGAAAACTCATATGGCGGTAGCACATATGTTGCCGGATAATTCACAGGCATTTTTGGTACCGATTTTTGCACTTATACTGGCATTTGTCATAAGTCTTAGAGTGGGAATAGTTATTATAGTTTTATCTGTTGTAAGCGGACTTATATTGATGGGAATGATGGGTAATAAAGATTTTATGAAGCTTTATCAGACTTCACTTGATAAACTGAGTTCGGAAACTGTGGAGTATATCAGAGGCATACAGGTAATAAAGATATTCGGTTCAAAACTTAGATCTTTTAAGGCATTACATGATTCTATTATGGAGTATTCAAAATACGCTTATGATTATTCTCTGTCTTGTAAAACACCCTATGTCATATATCAGCTGATATTTTTGGGATTGATTGCCATTATCAGCATTCCGCTCAGCTTCTTTTTGACTGATATAAAAGATCCCAAATTTATGGCTGTAGAGCTTATTATGATCTTTTTTTCTTAAGCGGTGTAATAATGGTCTCTTTTTATGAAAAATAATGTGGGCAAGTATGAATATCTATAATGCAAATTTTTGCCATTGACAGTTTGGAAGAATTATATGAAAAGATGCAGGAGGACAAACTCACATATGGAAACAGAGATCATTTTGACAATTTCAATATTGAATTTGAAAATGTGAGCTTTTTCATATGGGGATAAAAAGGTTCTGGAAAAACTTATCATTTTCATTAGAAGAGAAGAAAAACTTATGCCTTAGTAGGGCATTCAGGTTCAGGAAAGTCAACCATTGCAAAAACTTCTGTCAGGATTTTATAAGGTTGATGGAGGAGCAATAAAAATAGGTGGATATCCTCTTTCGGAATATACAAAGGAGGCAATCATAAGGAATATCTCGTTTGTATTCCAAGACAGCAAACTGTTTAAAAAATCTATATATGATAATGTAGCATTGGCTGATGAAAATGCAGGTAGAGATAAAGTAATGAAGGCTCTCAGTCTTGCAGGTTGTGATGAAATTATTGAAAAGTTTAAAGACAGGGAAAATACAATTATAGGTTCAAAAGGGGTGTATCTTTCAGGAGGTGAAAAGCAAAGAATAGCTATTGCAAGGGCTATTTTGAAAAATTCACCTATTGTTATTATGGATGAAGCGAGTGCGGCAATTGATGCCGATAATGAATACGAATTACAAAAGGCATTTAAAAATTTAATGCAGGATAAGACTGTTATAATGATTGCCCATAGAATGACAAGTATCCGAAATGTAGATGAAATAATAGTTTTGGAAAAGGGAAATGTAATAGAGCGAGGAGATAATGATTTATTAGTAAAAACCGGAGGGTTATACAGCAGACTCCTCAGTCTTTACGAAACTGCAAATGATTGGAGGGTGTCAAATGAAAAACTACTATAAGAAAAGATATGCTCTCTCAGAACAGGGTGCAAAAAATCTTACAAAAGCAACGATATATTGTTTTTTGACATATTGTATAAACCTTGGTCCGATGTTTATTTTAATGGGACTTATTAATCAGTTGGTCTTGGGAAATGTATCAAGCACCTTGCAGTATATTGTTATGGCAATACTTACTCTTGTTTTTATGTATATTTTATTATCAGAAGAATATGTAAGTCTTTATAATTCCACCTATAAAGAATCGGCAAATTTGAGAAAAGGAATAGCAGAGAATCTGGCACAGCTTCCGCTGGCTTATTTTTCGAAGCACGATCTCTCCGACCTTTCACAAACGATAATGTCTGATGTGGAAAGGGTAGAGCATTCTATGAGCCATTCTATACCAAAGGTTGTGGCTATGTGGTTATTCTTTCCTCTGATGGGACTTATTATGCTTATTGGAAACTGGAAGCTTGGACTTGCAGCAATTATTCCTACTCTTTTAAGCTTTATGATCAATCCTTTGGCAAAACAAAAGGAAGTTTCAGAGTACAGCAGATACTTTAATGTGCTGAGAGATAATTCAGAGCTTTTTCAAGAAACAATAGAGTTACAACAGGAGATAAGCAGCTTTAATCAAGCCGACAAGGTGAAGGAAAACCTGTATGAAAAGATGGAAGAGAGTGAGAGGATACATCTTAATGTAGAGATAGTTCCAATGCTGGCGGTAGGTATATCTTCATCTCTCTCATATATAAGCCTTGCGGTAGTATTGGCTGTCGGAATACAGTTACTTATTCATAATGAGATCAGCCTCTTATATCTGATAGGATACCTGATAGGAGCAATAAAGGTTAAAGAACTTTTTGATGTTTCAAGGGAAGGAATGACCGAAATGTCCTATATTGAACCTGCAATTGTAAGAATAAAGGAGATAAAAATGCAGCACTTCAAGAGGGTGAAGATACAGACCTTTCAAGCTACGATATAGAATTTAAAAACGTTTCATTTGCTTATAATGAAGATGCAAAGGTATTAAAAGATGTGAGTTTTACGGCAAAGCAGGGTGAGGTTACAGCTTTGGTAGGTATATCGGGTTCCGGTAAAACTTCCGTACTAAGACTTATATCAAGGCTGTATGACTATGATACCGGAAGTATCTTAATAGATGGAAAGGATATCAAAAATATATCTACAGAATCATTGTTTAAGAATGTCTCAATAGTATTTCAGGATGTGACCTTGTTTAATACAAGTATTATGGAAAATATTCGTCTGGGCAGGGAGAGTGCAACCGATGAGGAAGTAAAGGAAGCGGCTAAGCTTGCAAACTGTATGGATTTTATTGAAAAATTGCCGGATGGATTTAATACTCTGATTGGAGAAAACGGTGCTGAATTATCAGGTGGAGAAAGACAGAGAATTTCTATAGCAAGAGCATTTCTAAAGGATGCACCTGTTTTGATATTGGATGAGATATCGGCAAGCCTTGATGTGGACAATGAAAAGAAGATACAGGACAGTTTAAATAAGCTTATCAAGGACAAAACGGTTATTATTATCTCTCACAGATTAAAATCAATAGAAAATGTGAATAAGATCGTGGTAATAGATGATGGAGTTGTTGAGACATCAGGAAATCATGATGAGCTTATAAAAGATTCAAAGGTATATAAAAACTTGATCGAAAAGACAAAATTAGCCGAAGCATTTAATTATTAAGGGGAAGATATGAAAGAGAAAAAGCTGAAAATAAAGGATCTGGTTACTATAGGTGTGTTTGCTGTTATATATTTTGTAGTTACTTTTGCCATTGGAATGATTGGAGTTATTCCGATTTTATTCCTGGTATATCCTACGATACTGGGTATTGTTAGCGGAACTGTTCATCTTTGGTTATGCAGGATGTAAATCATCAGCTTTTCACAGATTCTGTAGAGGAGGAAATAAAACTTGGGGTTAAGGATTTGTCACAGGATAGATTAGATAAGGTCCTATATGGTCTTGAACTTACAGAATTAAAGGACAGACATCCTATGAGCCTTTCAGGTGGACAAAAACAAAGAGTGGCTATTGCTTCTGTTCTGTGCAAAAATTCAAGATTCATATTTTTTGATGAACCTACAAGCGGTATGGATCATAAAAATATGATGAAAATATCAAAGCTGATAAAGGAGATGAAAGCAGATAATAATATTATATTTATAGTTTCTCATGATATCGAATTTTTGAATAAAACCACAGACAGCATACTTTGTTTGGAAAATTATAGGCTGTGATAATTTGTTTTTAATACCCTAACTTAATAAAGGCTTGAGGTGGTATCGTTATTACTTGTATTATGCAGCTATAAGAATAAAAAGTTATTAAAGTAAAGGATATTACTAAAATGTCGGACGAGATAAAAGCGTATTGGTATAAATTAAAAATTGATTATGAAAAAAGATATAAGCAACAGATTTTATCGGATTTTGAAAAATCAAAAGAATATCTTGAAGAAATGGAAAGCTATCTTTTGAAAATGCAGCAAGAATATCCGGAAGATGTGGATGTGATGTGTACACTTGCATCTGTAAAGTTAGAACTGAGGAGTGAAGAAGAAGAATATATAAAAATATCAGAGAGATTTTTGGAAAGATATCAAGATATTTTAGACGATAGACAAAAGGCAAGGATCTATACAAATATAGCTTTTTGTGACGATTATTCCAAGAAATCATTGGAATATTTGATAAAAGCCGAGCAATTAAAATCACCGTTTCCGGAAACATACACTGCCCTGGGTCTTTATTATTTTTCCGAATACGAGTTCTCTCAAGATGAGAAATATATATCGATAAGCTCGGCTTATTTTAAGACAGCAAGAGATCCGGATAAAAGTTATAAAAGTTATATGAACTATGCGGTATCTTTATATGAGCTTAAGGAATATGAAAAAGCAAAAGAAATGTTTACAGACTTGCTTAAAAATTATCCGAATAGAATGTGGCTTAGGCTTTGTATCGCATATTGTGAAGTCAACCTTGGGAATAAAAGTACGGCAATGTTATATTTAGCACAGTTAAAGACGGGACAAGATGATAATTATGATCTGGACACTGATTATATCTCAGATTATCAGATCTTTGATGCCTATTATATACTTGAGGAATACGATAAATATTTATTTTATTGCAGTGAAGAGGTGGATAACGATTATTATACGGCGAACTGGGACTCTCTTTTTTATGTTTTGTGGCTGAAAAACAAAAAAGAAAGATTTGCAAGACTTGAAGAAAAGAACAGGACATATTTTGAAGAGGCTGTAAAAGAGGCTATAGAGGATGATGACTATGAGAGTGAAGATGAAAAGCTTGCAACTGTCGCAGATTGGCAAGAGAGCAAAAGAGAATTCGAATCAATGATATCCTCTATAAAGGCAGGTGTTCAAAGACCTGAGGTCAGACTTAAGTTATATCCGGAGTACGGATGCTTTATGGTGGACTGCGTCAGGCATAAACTTGGGTGGATATAAAAATATTTTAATTCGAATATTTTTATCTTGAGGTTTATTTGAAGTTATATTGAATAATTCAAAATATGAATTTCAAAAACTATTCGAAGGAGATAAGTAATATTGATATTCTAAAGAAGATCGCAAAGCCTTCTCTTTCGATAAATTATGATTAAAATATATTAAGTAGTGGGGGATATTTATGAATCGTTTCGTGAAAATGTATCGACAAGGAGTTATTGATAAAGGTGAATTGGATGTGGTTGAAATATGGGTAGATACAAAAACAGGGGTAAATTATATGTTCACTACAAAGGGTAATGCCGGAGGTTTGACACCTTTATTGGATAAGGACGGTAAGCCTGTAGTAACACTTGATCAGTATAATAGTAAGTAATGCATAGGGGAGCGTAAATTATTTTATCAAAATCTCATAGACCAATGCAAAAGTATTGATTAAGTATGTCATAGAGATTTTTGAAAATTTTGTGTAAACATTAAAAGCCAAGCATGTTTTTAAAAATCAAATATGGACAGAGCATATCGGCTGTGTCCATATTTGAGTAATATATAAGTTTAGATATATAAAAAAACCGTTAAAAAAATGTCATAGGTCTTTTAAGATCATTCCCATATAGAATGCTGTGCTCTGACACCGTAATAATCTATTGAACCGTCTGCGTGGAAATTTGCAAGAATACTGTAACTTGTCCAGAGTTCATATCCGGCGTTTTGCATTCTTATAGTATAGAAGGTATCTTGTCTTGTCTCTTTATAATCAAAAGGATCAAGTGAAAAAATATTCGTCAAATGTTTGTTTCTGAAATCTTCAATACTGAGTTTTGACAGATCGGTATCATTGAATTTGATACTTGAGAGAACTTCGCTATCTTCCGGTGTCTCATAGTATGTAATAACACAATTTTCAAGTTTATCCGAGTCCTTCCATGTAGGCGTAACACTTACAAAACCGTAGGATCTTCCGCCATAAAATATTTCTGTGAATTCACCGTAATAAAAGTGATCGTCACGTTTATTTAATATCTCACTATCCGCATTTTTATCTGCGAAAGTAAATCCATCAGCAAGAAGAGCAGATGCCTTTGTTTTACCTATTGTCAAAGTACTTTTGTCCAGTTGTACGCTGACAGGCTTGGCGGGAAAGCCGACCATAGAGATAAATAAAGTCAGTATAAAACAGCTGAAGAATATTAAAGATATGACCGCATTTTCAGCTGAATAAAGCCTCTTAGGTTTATCGGAACGCATCAAAGTCACAAAAACAAATTGTAACCCCCTGTGAATTAAAAGAGTTACTAAAACAATAAAAAATTGTGCTTTGAGACAGGTATAAAGTCCTGTATTAAAATCATATATTTTATCGGACATTATATTTATATAAATATAATTATCGACTATCCAGATCAATATAAAAATAATTACGTGCCATAATGCTGCAGGTTCCGTAACATCGTCAAATTCTATATGTACTCTACCTTGAAAACCCTGTCCGATCTTGTATATTCATATAGGTACTTGCTTTCCAAAAGCTACGCAGATCACGAGTCTTAAAAAAATGTAGATGGTTAATAAAACACTGAGCAATAGAATAAATCCGAAAGCTGATGCAAATATAAAAAAGCCCATAGCGGACCCCCTCTTTATTATAAAAAAATTATACTGTGATATTATAACATTATTTTTTTTGATATACTTAACAATATTTTTTTCCAACAAAAAAATATAAAAATTATGATCTTAAATATGTGTGATAAAGTAATGTGTGAAAGCAACTTTTATTAAAGTAGTGCAAATGTGATTGAAAAAAGCTGTTTCTAAGTTACGGATGAATTATAAATAAGGAACTTGCCGACACTATAGAAAACAATTTTAAACATGCTATAATACATTTAATGTATAAAATATTTGTATATATTTTGATCATGTAGACCTTGCCGAATAATTAATGGCAGGTGTAGAATCAATAAATATCGTCGAAATGTCGGCTTATGTATTTACAGGAACATAGCATAAGCCTCGGCAGCAGACAATAAATATAGAATATAAAGGAGCAACTTATGAATTATTTAATCGATTTTTTAAAAAAGAGAATCACGGATAAGATGCCGACGGAAGATATCGTTAAGGTTTTCGAGCAGATGTGCGACATGCCTATTGAAGATGATATGATTTTATTTGAAACGGGAACATTTACCTCTCATTCAAAGGAGCCGTTGTTTCAAATATCATTAGTCAGGCAATGCTCCAATGAGGATGAGGAATTTTATCAAATCCATGTAGATATTTTATATGAGCCCGACAACGAGAATAAGGTATTAAGTGAATCTATATGGGATGAGGATATAAGTGAAAGTATATTCGAATATATAAAAAAGTCAAAGTCATTTGCTTATGCAAAAAATAAAGAATACTTAGAAACAAAGATATATTTAGATGAAACTTAAAGATCAGTATTGCGTAAATATATGTGAATACGGGCATCTAAAAAGCAGACTTATATAATATATGAAAAGTGTCTGAATATTGTTATCTTATTTATATGCAGACATAACAGGAGAATAATATGGTCGGAGAATATAAGGTGATAACTCTGTGCGGCAGTACACGTTTTAAAAAAGAGTTTATTGAAGTACAGAAAAAACTGACACTTAAAGGTCATATAGTGATCAGTGTAGGACTTTTCGGACATTCCGGAGACGATGAAGTATGGGACGGTATGGACGAAGGCACTTTTACAAAAACAAAGGAAATGCTTGATGATATGCATAAACGAAAGATAGATATGGCTGATGAAATCTATGTGATCAATAAGGGAGGTTATATAGGAGAGAGTACAAGATCCGAGATCGAGTATGCAAAAGTACACGGTAAGATAATTAATTATTACGAAGAAAAAAACGGCGAATAAAAAAGATAAGCATATAATAAGTAATTAAACATTGAAATGGGGGATCGAAATAATGGCTTATACACAGGATGATTTTCAGGAATGGATATTTTTTATTGGTTTTAAATTGGATTATTTTACGGGTGAATTTGCACAAAAGGAAAACCTTAATTTGGATTACAGTATAGAATCACTGGACGCTTTGGAGGGATGGATCTTAAATAATTACAGTGAAATACAAAAATTAATTGAAGATAAGCAAATGCTAGATTATCTGACGGTATATATAGGTGAAACATTCAGAAAACACATAGGAGGAAAGTGGTTCATAGATTTAAAAAATAAAAAAAATGTATATTATTCCATGCCTGTTTTGACAGATCCTTCATTCAGAGGTGAGGTCTATAAAGCCCCGATGACATACGCAACCGCCTGTATAGATAGACAAAAGGGCAATTATATAAGCAGTATACTAAAAAATAATATCAGGTAATAACATTTGCTTAAAATAATAATAACAGCTAAATAAAAACTATGATCGACAGTGATAAGACCGTGCAAAGGGTCACACTACAGATCGATAATATTGGGAGATAATAATATGTGGGCAACAAACAGTGTTTTTTATCAAATATATCCTCTTGGATTTTGCGGTGCACCGAAAGAAAATGATGGGCAACTTGTTCCGAGGATAATAAAAGTAATTGACATTATACCTCATCTTAAAAAATTAAATATAGATGCGATTTATTTTTCGCCGGTATTTGAATCCGACTGCCACGGTTATGATACAAGAGATTACACAAAAATAGACGTTAGACTTGGAAGTAATGAAGATTTTGCTTTTGTATGTAAAACACTTAAAGAAAATGGAATAAAAGTAGTTTTAGACGGAGTATTCAATCATGTCGGCAGAGGTTTTTTTGCATTTCAAGATGTATTGCAAAACAGAGAAAATTCAATTTATAAGGACTGGTTTCATATAAGTTTTGAAGGTGATTCATGTTTTAATGACGGACTGTGGTATGAGGGCTGGGAAGGGCATTTTGAACTGGTAAAGCTCAATCTTGAAAACCCTAATGTAATCGAATATCTTTTTTCTTGCATAAAAATGTGGATAGAAGAGTTTAATATAGACGGATTGAGACTTGATGTGGCATATTGTTTGAAGGAATCTTTTATGCGTAAGCTAAGAGAGTTTTCAAATTCAGTCGGAGAGGATTTTTTCCTGCTCGGAGAAGTCTTATTCGGAGATTATAATAGGATAGTAAATGATGAAATGCTCCACAGTTGCACTAATTACGAATGTTACAAGGGGCTTTATTCAAGTTTTAACGATATGAATCTTTTTGAGATAGCCCATTCACTTAATCGCCAATTCGGAAAGGAAGGCAGTGCTATCTATAAAGGAAAGCATCTTTTATCATTTGCGGATAATCATGATGTTATCAGGGTGGCAAGTATATTAAAAGAGCAAAAACATTTACCTCTTGTTTATGCTCTGCTTTTCGGTATGCCCGGTATTCCCTGCATTTACTATGGAAGTGAGTGGGGCATTACGGGAGTTAAGGATAAAAACAGCGATGATGACCTGCGTCCCGAAATTAAAGCTCCGGAATGGAATGATCTTACTACACTGATATCTTCACTTGCACTTATCCGCAAAGAGCATAAGTCTTTGATTTTTGGAGAGTACAAAAGTGTTGTGCTTACAAACAGACAACTTATTTTCGAGAGAGAATTTGAGGGGGAGCGTATATGGGTGGCGGTAAATGCCGACAGCTCGGAATATTATGCAAGATTTAATTCTTCCGCTTCAGGAGTAGCTACAGATCTTTTAAGCGATGAAAAAGTTTACTTGAAGGACGGATATATGCTGCCGCCATACAGTCTTTTTTATTGGAAGCATGAATGATAGGTCTTAAAGTATATCTGACAAAGTAAAATGAAAAATAAGCTAATAATAATCGGCTTGATTTGAAAAATAATATATCTGTAAACGGTAGGACTACATTTATATTATGAAAAAGAGATATAGAACCTATAATTAAAAAAATATTTTAATATTAGTATTTTTCATACAAATAACACAATTTCATTATATTATATAGCAAGCAATTTAATTGAGTAAAGCCTAAAGTCTTAATAATAAACTTAAGAGATATATACATAAGTTTCACAGGCGTTTGCCTGAGTAATTGAAAGGAGAGAGTATGAAGAAAAAATATGATTTAATAGTTATAGGATTTGGAAAAGCCGGAAAGACACTTGCAGCAAAGCTTTCAAAAGCCGGAAAAAGTGTGGCACTTATTGAAAAAGATGCCAATATGTACGGGGGCACCTGTATCAATGTGGGATGTATACCTTCAAAACGACTTATAACCGATGCACATAATTCACCTAAAGCAGATTTCAATGCAAGTTCGGAATATTATAAGAATACGATAGAAGATAAAAGGAAACTTACATCAGCTCTTAGAAAAGCCAATTATGATAAGCTGTTCAAGCCGGTGTTGATGTTATTGACGGTACCGCAACATTTACGGATGAGCACCATGTAAATGTTGCTACGAAAGATGGAATCATAAATATTGAAGGTGACAGTTTTGTAATTAACACAGGATCCACACCTGTTATTCCTGAAATTCCCGGGTGCGGATAAAAGTAAAAAGGTTTATTTTTCAGAAACTATCATGGATCTTGAGAAGTTACCCGAATCACTTACAATAGTCGGAGGAGGATATATAGGTCTTGAATTTGCTTTTATGTACGCTGATTTTGGAAGTAAAGTAAGTATTATACAGGACACTGAAGTATTCTTACCGAGAGAAGATGAAGATATTGTTTCAGCTATACGCTCAAGTCTGGATACAAAAGGTGTAAATGTTATTACAGGAGCTAAGATAACAAAGATAGATGACGGTACTCTTTATTATGAAAGTAATAAAGAAAGTAAAAAGATAGAGTCAGAGGCTATTCTTCTTGCTACGGGTCGCAGACCTAATACGGACGGACTGGGGTGTGATAATGCCGGAATAAAACTTAGCGAAAGAGGGGCAGTCGAGACGGATGAACATCTTAGAACAAGTGTTAAAAATATATGGGCTGCCGGAGATGTATGCGGAAAGTTACAATTTACCTATATTTCACTTGATGACAGCAGAATAATACTTGATGACATGTCGGGAGAAGGTAAACGATCTATCAATAACAGAGGAGCTTTTTCTTATTCGGTATTTATCGATCCTCCTTTTTCCCGTGTCGGCATGAGTGAAAGAGGCTAAGGCGGCAGGTATTGAATATAAAGTAAATTCTTTAGCGGTAAATGCTATTCCGAAGGCGAAAGTTCTTCGTAAAACAGACGGTTTACTTAAGGCGATAACCTCGCCGGACGGAACGATACTGGGGGCAGCTTGTTTTTGTGAAGAATCTCATGAGATGATCAATTTTATTAAACTGGCGATCGATCATGGGATAAAGGCTGAGGATATAAGGAATTTCATATTTACACATCCTACAATGTCTGAAAGCTTAAACGATCTGTTTTAATACCATATAAGATATACATGCCAAACTTAAAGAGTTGACCTGACAATTATTTTGAATAATCGGATTTTTAAACACCTCTGAGGTGTGTCTCAGAGGTGTTTTTATTTGTAAGGGCTAAGCCCTTTCTCGTAAGAGAACAAATTCAAAAACAGCTGTTTTTGAATTATAAGTTTATTTTTAATGAATGTATGCAACGAGATCTTCGAATATTTATTTTTGAATCTTAAAAAATTTTATCGTTTTATTCATCAAATATATCAAATCACATTAGAAAAAAATCAACGAACAGGTCGTATTTACTTTACTTGATGATCCCTGTAGCATATTCATAATCTTGCATGAATTGATAGATACCGTCCATAGCAAGCTCTCTTGGGTCAAGTTTTATAATACCGTCTCTTACTCTAAGATAGGAGAAAGGCATATATTGATGCAGCATATTCATAGGGATGGCGTATTCTCTTAAGTTATTAAAAAGCTTATTCATTGCATAAACGACTTCAGGTTGCCCTATGTAGTATCTTGCCCTGTCGGAAAAACTGTACTTTCTGGCAAGTTTGAGTTCATTATCATTGCCGTGATAATGATTCTGCCAGTTTTTTGGATTCTCAAGCATTACCTTATCTAAAGTTTCTATGAAGTTAGCCTGTTGACTCTGAGGTACCAATTCTTTTTCTATCATGCTGAGTGCAAAAAGCGCTTCTCTGAGACCGTATGTAAGAGCGGGACCGACCTTTAAGATACCGATTCCGTCATATACCATCTCCTTAAGGCATTTTGCACTTTGATAATCGGTTGAATGTCCCTCAAAACAAAGATACGGGAATTCTTTCAATGAATTGCTCAAAGCCTCGGCAGCCTTGGGATCATAGAAGAATACCTGATTATCTCCGAATTCAACACCCGGTTGCACTACCACAGCGATCACATCGTCCATGCCGTAGCCCACGCCTTCTTCATCAAAAACTCTGCTGTATGTTGTTACAGTGTCTTTAAAGTCTTCAACTCTTGTAACCTGTAAGCCATCTTCAACTTCTCTCGCACCACCCGGAATCGGAACTTCACTTCCTATTATGAATACGGGTCTAACCGCATCTGATTTAGTCGCTTTAAGCTCTTCATATCCTTTTATGGCTGCTTTGTAGAGCTGAGCACCTCTTCTTGCAATTACTTGGGTGCTTAGAAGTCCTTCTTTATCATCAGCTACCTTCATGCTTGTATCCAGGTGTATCTTAGTAAAACCGGCTTTTGCATACTGGTATACAAGTTCTGTAGCATTCTCCATTGCTTGTTTTTCGTTAAGGTGCTGCCAGGTAAGCGGTCCCAGGTGGTCTCCGGCAAGTATTACATGCTCCTCTTTAAGACCGATTTTTTTTGCCATACTTATAACCAGGTCATAGAAATCTTTTGGAAGCATACCCGTATAACCGCCGAATTGATTTACCTGGTTGGCAGTGGCTTCTATAAGTACCGGGGTATCTGTTTCCTTAGCTCTTCTTAGAGACATTTCAAGCACAAGTTCGTTGGCACTGCAATAAGAAGCTATACCGCAGTTTTTATCCTGAAGTCTTTTTTTGATCATTTCTTTTAATGGATGCATAAAATCCTCCTGAAATATATTGTTTGAATATTTATTAAGTATGATTATTACATATAATAACTTCTTTATCAATTAAAGATTGATTTTTCCTCTGGTGTAAGTTTGTATCACGGAATAATCATCGTCAAGTACAACAAGATCGGCATCAAGCCCCCTTCTTATACTTCCCTTTCTGTTGTCCACTCGAAGGCATCTTGCGGGATTTAAGGTACAAGAGTTGATAGCATAGTTGAAAGGAACCATGGCTTCTTCCACCAGAAGTCTAAGTCCTTCGTTAAGTTTTAGAGTGGAACCTGCAAGACTCTTACTTTCTGTAAGATGGGCACTTCCGTCATCATATATAACTATTTCATGTCCTCCGAAGATGAATTTACTTCCGGGAGCGGAACCCTTTGCCATAAGTGCATCACTTATCATGATAGAATAATCGGGTCCCTTAGACATAAAGAATGTATTGAGTGCGGCAAGTGTGGAATGATTGCCGTCGCAAATTATCTCTCCGTACATTGTACGGATACGAAAAGCCGCACCTACAAGGTTGTTGGATCTATGTGTAAAGGCTGACATACCGTTGTATACATGAGTCATTGAATTGGCACCGTGAGCATAAGCCATAACAGCCTGTTCGTAGGTGGCAGCGGAATGCCCTATACTTACAACCACACCGTTATCGGTAAGGTACTTGGTGAGTGCGAAATCATCATCCTGCTCTGTAGCCATAGTGATATAGATAATATGACCCCTTGCGGCTTTCTGAAATCTCGTGAATTGCTCAATACTCGGTTTTACTATATGTTCAGGGGGCTGTGCTCCCTTGTATACCATATCGAGGTAAGGACCTTCGAAGTGTATACCGAGTATCTCGGCACCTTCATACTCGCTCTCTATAACAGCGGCGGCATTGGCTACAGCCTTGGTTAGCACAGCCTCACTCTGGGTTATGGTAGTGGCAAGAAAACTTGTAGTACCTTCGGACGGTATATTTTTAGCCCAGTTTCTCATTCCTTCCTCATGGGCATCATTGGTATCAAAACCGTAGGCTCCGTGACAGTGTATATCTATAAATCCGGGAACTATCCTTTTATCTTTGTAATCAAAGGCTTCTTGATGTTCTCCGTATGGATATATTCCGAATATTTTAGAGTCCCTTATATCAATACAGGCAGGAACGAACTGGTCTGCTATCCATACTTTTTTACTTTGTATCAGCATAAAACCTCCTTAAAATTGATTCAAGGTTAATTATATATGTGCAACAAAAAAAATAATTTGCATTTTTTAACCTAAAGATTATTACTTTTAATAATAATATTGTCTTAGCAAAGCTGCAAGCCTATAATACCATTAAAATTAAAATAAATAACAGTCAGGTCGAAGTTTTGGAGCCTATATCGATAGGGTATCAGGCATGTTTTGATTATTTAACGACATATTGAACTGTTATATAATAAAGGGGGCATTTATGAGCATTTTTGAATTATCAGGTGAGCAAATGAAGACTTCAAAGTCGGAATTTACTATTAATGAGATCTTCCAACAGCCCGTTACTTGGAAGAAGACATTTGATCAAATATTACATTCCAAAGAGGAGATAAAGGATTTTTATCTAATGTATTTTCCGATTCGGATTATGATGTGATATTTACAGGAGCCGGCAGCAGTGAATTTATAGGTAATTCTTTATATCAAATATTAAATAAAAGATTCGATCATAAGGTAAAGTCCTGTGCCAGTACGGATATAGTCGTTTCTCCGGAAGACTTTATATCAAGGGATAAGAAGACTCTGCTCGTAAGTTTCGGACGTTCCGGAGATTCGCCGGAGTCTGTAGGTGCTGTAGAACTTGCTCAGACGGTATGCAAGAATATATACCATATATTTATTACTTGTAATAAAGATGGAGCTTTATCAAAATATGCAGATGGGAAGACAAATTGTTTGGCTGTAAATTTAAGTCCAGAAACTCATGATAAGAGTTTTGCCATGACATCAAGTTTTACCAATATGCTTTTTGCAGCTTACCTTGTGTTCTCACTTGATAGAATCGAGGAGATAGGATCGGATCTGAATGAAGTGGTATTATCTGCCGGAAATTATTTGAAATCTGATTATGTTATTGCTAGAGATCTGGTAAGTGACTTTGATTTTTCAAGAATAGTATACCTAGGAGATGAAGCACTCAAGGGAATCGCACAGGAGTCGGCGTTAAAGATGCTTGAGCTTACAGCAGGTAAGATTGTAACTATGTATGATTCACCTCTTGGTTTCAGACATGGTCCGAAGTCTATAATAGATGAACATACATTGACTGTACTTTATCTTAGTGATGATGAATACAGAAGAAAATACGAACTGGATCTTTTAAGAGAGATATCTTTACAAAGACAGGGCAATAAGATCGCACTTGTTTTTAATAATGCGGATGAGGATGTAAAATCACTTGCCGATTATTGTATAGATATGAATACTGCTAAGAATAAAGACACTTTGATGCTCGGTCTTGAATATATTTTATTCGCACAAAGCCTTGCGGTATTTAAGTCATTATCAATGAAATTGACACCTGATAATCCCTGTCCCACAGGAGAGGTAAACAGAGTAGTAAAAGGTGTTATATTATATAAATATGAATAATTAAAATTTTATAACTGTTTCTCTGCTTTTTGAAATGACGATATTTAACTTGAACGGTTTAGTTATACGATCGATAATTGATGATAAAAAGTGCTTTTAGTACTTATGAATCATAACTTACATTTTACATATAGACATCAACAGAGATTTAGGCGTTTTAATATGGATATACTGATAAGATACTGTTAGGGAAGGAGTATCTATCATTCATATTTTATGTTTAGCTGTTTGTCTTAACTTGAGTTTTCTATAAAATTATAATACATATTCTATAAGAATAGGGAGATCATAGTATGATAGCTTTAATTGTAACAGGTCATGGTAATTTTGCTACGGGTATTTGTTCCGCACTTAAATTAATAGCGGGAGATAATGAACATATTTTAGCTGTGGATTTCGAGGCTCAGCACAATATCAGAGATCTTGACAATAATTTGAAAACAGCGTTCGATTCATTAAAAGATGTCGGATCGATAGTGGTATTTTCCGATATAGCCGGTGGTTCACCCTTTAAGAGCGCTTCAGAGTTAAAATACAAATACTCGGACAAGGATATAGAGGTAGTGGCAGGAACTAATCTACCTATGCTGATAGAGGCTTTTATGCTTATGAATATATATAATAATGCTTCTGATATGGCTAAGGCTTTGGTAGAGACCGGAAAAAGTCAGGTTATGAGACTTGAACTTAAAGAACATAAGGATGATGTTGAAGAGGACGGTATATAATGGCTAATATATTTCAAATCATTGTATGGAGCTGTATTACGATTGCTACTCTTATCGGGATAGCTGCTATAATACTCTGGTCCGTATCGGCTAAGAATATGAAAAAAAGAAGAGAAGCTATGCTCGATCTGCAATCAAAGATAAAGACCGGAGCAAAGGTCTTATGTGCCAACGGTATTTACGGAAAAATCACGGCAGTGGATGAAGAAAAAATATTTGTGGAAATAGCAGCACATACTGTTATCACAGTATCAAGATATGCCATTCAGGAAATAGTTGAATAAATATTAAAAAAGGTGTCCATCATCTTTATAAAAACAATTTGCTAAGATAAATTTAGTCATTTGTTTTTATCAAATAAGATCGACACCTTTTTAATATTTTTTAGTTGACACCTTGTTCTGTATTAAAAAATCAATTTTATACTTATCGGATCTATAAGATCAATAAATAATAAGTAATATGTAAAAAAATCACATTTTAATCATTTGTTTTGCATATTCACTCGGAGAGATGGAATATTTTTGTGTAAATGCTCTTGAAAAGTAATGTATTGAGTTAAAACCAAGCAAAAGAGCGATATTGCTTATAGTATACTTTTCTTCTCTTATCATCTGGCAACTTTTTTCAAGTTTCATATTAATTATATATTTCTTAGGGGTGGTATCCATATTTTCCTTAAATAAGATCTGTAGAGAAGATCTAGACAATGAGAACTTTTGGCATATTTCAAATATAGTTATAGGCTCATATATGGAATCGTTTATAAAATCAAGTATCTTCTCCAACAATTCGTCCTGATAATGTTTATGTACAGGAGATGCGGGCTTATCGTTTTTCTCTGTAGAATTTATATTTTTTAAAAACGGTAATTGAAGTAATCTGATAATTATCTCCTGTAAAAGGCAGAGCATAAGGCTGTTCATATAAGGGATCTGTGTAGAACTTTCCTGAACAAAACTGTTGATCAAATTATATATCTTCTTATCGTAACCGAAGATGCGGTTATTGATAAACTCATCATTGTTGGCGGTATTATTCTCTACGAAGATCTTCATATCAAAAATTATGGTCACATAAGAACATGAAGAGCCTTTCGATAGATTGCGTATGGAATTGACCGGGAGTATAGATAAGTATATCCTTCTCATTAAGTGTGTATGTTTTGCCTTCAACTTCGGTAATAAGACTGCCTCTGTCTACAAAGGTAAGTTCGTAGTAATTATGCCTTTCTCCCTTAAACCTGTACCCCGAATTTCTTATGGAATAATAATATCCGAGGATCTCGTTAATATGTATAGTAGGAAGTATCCGGTTGAATTTATAAGGTGGTTCCAAGGTGTGTGAACTGAATTTATAATTTGCATGAGTAATTATCTTATAAGAAGAGTTGGGGCTTACAGACATAATATTGAAGTATATATTAGGTTTCAGTTTAATAAATCTATGTACGGCAAAAAGTTTTATATCCTTTACATTAGGAGTAAAACTGACCAACATAACAGCCAAACCGCTTTGTAATTCTATACAGACTTCTTCATTAAAATACAGCAATACATCGGCATATCTTTTTGCCGGTATATATTGCTCTATGCTTATCATGTTGTTTTCATGCATATTTATGGGAGCTTCGTAAACATTTCCGAAGTCTTCAAATTCTTTACTCGATGTTTTATGTTGCATAAGCACCTCCAAACGGCTATTATTATAGCATTTTTTATATAAAACTTCCATAAAAAGCGTATTAAGTAAAATATATTTCAACTAAAATGCTTGTACAATACTAAAATAAATAACTTTATAATTAAAAAATATAAATACAAAATAATTAAGATATTATATCATATATAACATAAGAATAAACAAACGGTTAAAGTTTTATAAGGAGGTTAAGGTATGCCAAATATACTTTTAACGAGAATCGATAACAGACTGGTACATGGTCAGGTTGCAACACAGTGGTGCGGAAGTATAGGAGCGAACCTTATATTAGTGGCTAATGATAAGGTCGAAAAAGATACTCTTCGCCAGGGACTTATGGATATGGCAGCTCCAAGCTATGCATCTATGAGATACTGGTCATTGGAAAAAACCATTAATAATATTCACAAGGCAGCGGACAGACAACTTATATTTATAGTTTGTGAGACACCGGAGGATGTACTTAAACTTGTTGAAGGCGGAGTTCCTATAAAGAAAGTAAATATAGGAAATATGCATATGGCGGAAGGTAAGAGACAGGTTGCGGGTTCTGTTGCGGTAGATGATAAGGATGTTGAAGCTTTTAAGAAATTAAGAGAGCTTGGAGTTGAGCTTGAGATAAGGAGAGTTCCTTCAGAGCCGAGTGAGAGTATTGAAAAATTATTTAAATAAATAATTATAGAAATTGGAGGGAAAATTTTATGGGATTTTCAGCACTTCAAGTTGCGTTGGTATTTATTGTGACTTTTGTATTCGCGATTGACCAGTTCAACTTATTGGAATCTCTGTACCAGCCGATAGTTACGGGAGCGGTCATAGGTGCTATCTTGGGTGATCTTCAGACCGGACTTGTGGTAGGCGGTACATATCAGCTTATGACTATAGGTAACATGCCTGTAGGTGGAGCACAGCCGCCAAATGCGGTTATAGGCGGTATTATGGCAACAGTATTTGCCATATCGGCAAAAGTTGACGTTGAGACTGCGGTAGGTCTCGCCGTACCGTTTGCTCTTATTGGTCAGTATATGGTCACATTACTTTTCACAGCAATGTCTCCGATGATGTCTGTTGGAGATAAAATGGCTGAAAAGGCAGATACCAAGGGTATAGTAAGACTTAACTATACAGCTATGGCGATACTTGGTGTATTATTCGGAATAGTATGTGTGGCAGGTCTTTACGGTGGAAGAGCACTAGGATTGAGATTACAGGCAATGTCAGAGCAATATGGATGGGTCATGAACGGACTTAAAGCAGCCGGAGGTATGATGAGATTTGTAGGATTTGCTATACTTCTTAGAATCATGCTTTCAAATGAATTTTGGGGAATTTACTTTGCGGGCTTTGCGATTGCTACAATTATAGGCTACATACCTGAACTTAGCGGTTCAGCGCTTATACTTATAGCATTCCTCGGTGTAGCTGTAGCACTCGGAGATTTCCAGACACGTGTAGCTATAAAGGCAGCAGCAGGAAATACCTCATCCAATACACAAGGAGGTGAAGAAGATGGCATCTAATGCAACACAATATAATAATCTTACTCCTGCTAAACCTCTTGATCAAAAAACACTTAACAAGATGGTATGGCGTTCTATGAACCTACAGGCATCTTTTAACTATGAAAGAATGCAGGCAGCCGGTTGGTTATATTCAATACTTCCGGGACTTGAAAAGATACATGAAGATAAGGAAGATCTGAAGATATCCATGGGACACAACCTTGAGTTCTTCAATACTCATCCTTTCCTTGTAACATTCGTTATGGGTATTATTTTATCACTTGAGCAACAAAAAGCCGATATCAATACTATTCGTGCGGTGCGTGTTGCGGCAATGGGACCCCTCGGAGGAATCGGTGATGCCATATTCTGGTTCACTCTTGTGCCTATTACAGCAGGTATAACGGCTAACATGGCAATAAACGGATCTATATTGGGACCGATACTGTTCCTTTTGATATTCAACGTAGTACAATTCGGTATAAGGTTCTTCCTTATGAGCTGGTCTTACAGCTTGGGAACCAAGGCAATAGAACTTTTAACGGCAAATGCAAAGGAATTTACACGTGCGGCTTCAATGCTCGGAGTTTTTATAGTAGGTGCTCTTACATCTAACTACGGAGGAACTACTATAGCACTTGAAATAGCAAACGGTGAGAAGCCGATAGTTATTCAGGATATCCTTGACGGTGTGCTTCCAAAGCTTATACCTCTTACGATCACCTTACTTCTTTTCTATTTGTTAAAGAAAAAAGGCTGGACACCTGTGGCTTGTATCTGCTTACTTTTGGCTATAGGTCTGGTAGGAGCATTCTTAGGAATATTCTAAATTAAATAATATTATTTTAACAAGTAAAATAAGACTCTGACATCTGAATTAGATGTAGGGTCTTATTTTTATTTTGTATTTAGGAACTAATATAAAGTAATTTATAAAAGTATGAATAAGTGTAAGAATATTTTCAGCAAATCCTTAAGTTATATAAAAATAGTCAAAAATACAAATCCTATAGTATATTAATTTCAAAAGAAGGAATATTTAAAAATATTATCATAAAAAAATTGAGAAAAATTATGCAAAAAAATAAACGAAAAATATGATCAATATCAATGAAAAATAATTTAGTCATTGATTTTTTTGTTTTATGGTTATATTCCTATTTTTTTGTTGAAATAAGGAGTTTTTTTATTTTTTTATACAAAAATGCATATAATTTAGTGATATATAATATTATTTTAATGCATAAAGGATGTTCTTGTTTGTTCTTGATAATAGAAAATCCTGTATCTATAATGAACTTAACTTTTTAAGGGAGTATTTGCTGTGAGATATTATCAATAGTATAAAAGGGTGAGTATGAAGGGGTATGACCTCAAGTAAGGACTGATCTTTTAAAGTATTGTAACAAAAGTTATATTTCAATGAAAGGTAGCGTGTAAAATGAAAAAAAGATTGTTAGCATTGGGAATGGCGGCAGTGATGGCTTTATCATTAACTGCTTGCGGAGGAGGAAACCAATCAGGTAAGAAAGTGCAACTTAAGATGAGTATCACTATCTCAGACACTTCAACTTGGGGTCAGGCGGCTAAGAAGTTCGCTGATGAAGTTAAAGAAAAGAGTGAGGGAAGAATTGAGATTCAGGTAGTTGCCAATGAGCAGCTTTCCGGAGGAAATCAGGCTAAGGGTGTTGAGCAGCTTAGTACAGGAGCTACAGACATAAGCATTCACTCAAACATTATATATTCAGTGCTTGATCCACGTTTCAGCGTACCGAGTCTTCCTTTCCTTATCACATCCGAGGCACAGGCTGATGAGAAGCTTGACGGCGAGGCGGGAGAAGCAATCAACGAAATATTGCTTGAGAAGAATATAATAGGTTTAGGATTCGGAGAAAGCGGATTCAGAGAGATCACAAATAACAAGCAGCCTATCACCAAAGTTGATGATCTTAAGGGTATGAAGATAAGAGTACCGGGAATGAAGATGTACGTGGATCTCTTTAAATCATTAGGTGCAGACCCTATCTCCATGAACTTTGCGGAAGTATTTACTTCATTACAGCAAGGTGCCATAGACGGACAGGAAAACCCTCTTGATGTTATAGACAGCAATCAGATAAATACAGTTCAAAAGTATATGAGTATGTGGGATTATAGTTATGATATGCTTATACTCGGATTTAACAAGACAAAGTTTGAGAGTCTTTCACCTGAAGACCAGGAAATAATCCGTTCAGCAGCAAAAGATGCTATGGCATATCAAAGACAGTTAGTTCGTGAGTTGGCAAAAGAGCAACTGGAGAAGTTTGAACAAGGTGGTATGCAGATAACCGAACTTAAAGACATAGATATAGAATCCTTCAAGACGGCTGTAGAACCATTGTATCAAGGATATGAGCAAGAGTATGGAGCAGACCTGATTAATAAATTTAGATAATAAATAATATAATAAAGGCTCTTCATTACACTAAAATGAAGAGCCTTTATATTTAGAGTTATATGAGTAAGGAAAGGGGATTTTAATGAAAAGGAAATACACACCGGAAGAAATAATTATTGCGATATGTATGGGAATCATGACATTACTTACTGCAGGTAATGTTATAGCAAGAAAATTATTTCATTCTTCATTCTCATTTGTAGAAGAAATCACTATCATACTGTTCATAGTTGCAACTTTGGTAGGAACGGCTATGGCGGCAAAGAGAAACCAACATATGGGATTTTCGGGATTGACAGAAAAACTATCACCTAAGTCAGCAAAAATAGTGGAGTTGATAGGTGAGGTGATATGTCTTATATTCTTTGCATTGGTATTATACAACGGAGTCGGTATGGTAACTCAGGAGTTCAGGTCGGGCATGACTACACCGGCACTGGGTCTTCCCGAGTGGATATACGGATTATCTATTCCTGTAGGAGCTTTGTTCATTTCTTTTAGATATATCGGCAGAATGATAGAAGCATTGAAGAAGAAAGAAGAAAAGAAAGAAGAGAAGGGAGAATAAGATGAGTCCGGCTGCGATACTGTTTTTATTTTTTGTTATTTTACTTGTAATAAATGTTCCTATAGCTATATGTTTGGGCTTTGCCTCAGTTATTACCATGTTTTATTCGGGCGTACAGATGTCTTTGCTTCCGAATCAGATGTATGCCAATATAGGTAAGTTTACACTTCTTGCAATTCCTTTTTTCATACTTGCGGGAAATATTATGGAAAAGGCACAGATCTCAGATAAACTGATCAAATTCGCCAACAAGATGGTAGGACATCAAAAAGGCGGTCTTGCAATAGTTTGTATAATCACTTCATGTTTCTTTGCGGCTATTTCAGGTTCAGGTCCCGCAACAGTTGCGGCACTCGGTGTGGTTCTTATACCTGCTATGGTCAATGCAGGATACGGCAAGGGATTTTCAAGCGGTCTTATGGCAACCTCGGGTTCGATAGGAGTTATTATCCCTCCAAGTATCTGTTATGTAGTTTACGGTGCGATATCCGGAGTATCTATAGGTAAGATGTTTATCGCCGGAATAGTTCCGGGAATACTTATGGGTCTTGCTTTGGTAGTTGCGAGTCTTATCATGCTTAAAAATAAAGAGCTTGTAAAGATGGAAAAGGCAAGCGGTAAAGAAAGTGGGATGCATTTAAAGATGCTTTCTGGGGACTTATGATGCCTATTATAATACTCGGAGGGATTTATTCAGGGGTATTTACACCTACCGAGTCGGCTGCTGTAGCTGCTGTATACGGTCTGCTTGTAGGCTTATTTATATACAGGACCATTAAGATCAGACAGCTTTTTGAAATCTTGGTAGATTCAGGAGTTCAATCAGCTGTAATTATGATCATAGTAGCCTGTGCGAGCCTTTTCTCATGGCTTTGTGCAACGGAAGGAATTGCAAATCAGACATCTTCATTACTTATGGCAATTTCAAGTAATAAGTTCGTATTCTTATTAATAGTCAATATTATATTGCTTATAGCAGGATGCTTTATTGATGCAAACTCAGCTATGTACATATTTGTACCTATTATATTGCCGGTAGCACAGGCTTTGGGTTATGACCTTGTCGCACTGGGAGTGTTTATGACCATGAACCTTGCGATAGGAATGGTAACTCCTCCGATGGGAGTCAACTTATATGTAGGTGCGGGAATAGCCGGAATAGACTTAAAGACTATATCAAAGGCGGTCATGCCGTTTATCGTGGCATCTTTAGTAATACTGTTTTTGATTACTTACGTGCCTCAAGTAACTTTATTGTTACCGAATATTATGCAAGTTAAGTAATAATTTTATTTATATAAAAAATATAAGGAGGTGGTAATAGTGATGGATTTTAGCAATAAAAATGTTATTGTGACCGGCGGTGCAAGTGGTATCGGCAAGGCTGTTGTTCAAGGCATAGTTGCGGGAGGCGGTCATGCGGTCATCTTCGATATAAACGAAGAGAGCGAAAAGAAGGTTCAGGAAGAGCTTGGTAAAGATAAGGTTTCCATATACAAGGTGAATCTGATGGATACCGAAGAGATATCAAGTACCGTAGAAAAGGTATATGAAGATCTTGGAAATGTTGACGTTATAATCAATAATGCGGGGATCGTAAGTACAAAGCCTTTTGAAGAAATCGACCAAAAAGAGTGGGATAAGGTAATAGCAATCAACCTGACCTCTGTCTACGCAATGACACATGCGGTTTTTGCAAAGATGAAGGCAGCCGGCAAGGGAAGAATAGTCAATATTGCTTCTGTTGCGGCTAAAAGAGGCGGAGGACTACTCGGAACGAGTGCCTATGCCGCTTCAAAGGCGGGAGTGATAGGGCTTACCAAAGCCGTTGCAAGAGAGGGTGCGGCATACGGGGTTGCCTGCAATGCGGTATGTCCAAGTTACACCTTAACACCTATGACTGCACTTATGGATGATGCCAAGAAAGAAAAAATACTGTCAACTATTCCGCTAAAAAGAGGGGCTGATCCTAAGGAGATTGCTAGTGTCATTCTCTTTTATGCATCAGATCTTGCAAGTTTTGTAACAGGTGAGATCAGTGATGTGGACGGCGGAGTAACTATGGACGGCTAAGGAGGAAAAGATAATGATTGAGATGGCAAGTGGAAAAATAATAAGAACAGTTGCCTTTCGTATGCAACCGGGAGAGGATCTGCTTCTCGGTATACAAAAAGTATGCGAAGAGAAGAACATTAAAAACGGTTGTATTCTTACAGGTATAGGGAGTCTTAACGGAGCAAGATTTTTTGATCCGGTGGAACTTCCTCATAAAAAGGCAGGCTATGGCTACAGCGATCCTATAATACTTGAGGGTCCTATAGAGCTTGTCAGTGCTTCAGGGCTTATATGTCATAATAAAGATGATATATTATTGCATGTACATTGTGCCTTCAGTGATAAAAACGGTACGGCTTACGGCGGACATTTGATAGAGGGCAATAAGGTATTATTAACGGTAGATATGGTTATAGCCGAATTTGAAGGTATACATATGGGCAGAGAAATGGATCCGGATCTTGAAGTTCCTATTTTCCACCCTACACAACTATAGAATCAATAAGAAGGAGCGTGATTAAATTGGCAGAAAAAGAACAATACTCAAAAGAGTTCTTACTGAAGCTTTATGAAGACATGTATAGGATTCGACAATTCGAATTAAGAGCAAAAGAATGCTTCACGAAGGGTATGCTTGCGGGAAATATACATCTTAGTATAGGCCAGGAAGGTTCTATGGTAGGTTGTGCACAGGCACTTGAAGATAGGGACTTTATCACAACTACACATAGAGGACACGGACACAGTATAGCTAAGGGCGGTAAGACCGATATAATGATGGCGGAACTTTTCGGTAAGGAGACGGGATATTGTAAAGGTAAGGGAGGTTCAATGCACATAGTTGACACAAGCCTAGGTATCCTCGGAGCTAACGGAATAGTCGGTGCGGGTATTCCTATAGCTACAGGTTCCGCACTTGCATCTTACATAAAGGGTAAGGATGAAGTGACCATGTGTTTCTTCGGAGATGCGGCATCAAACCAGGGTACTTTCCATGAAGCTATCAATATGGCGGCGGCATGGCATTTACCTATAGTATATATATGTGAAAACAACCAATACGGAGTTTCAACAGATATTCATCGTGTTATAAATACGGATACCATTTCAGTCAGAGCCAAGGCATACGATATCCCGGGCATCACTATTGACGGAAGAAATGTTTTAGAAGTATATGAGGCTGCCAAGACGGCTGTAGAACATGCAAGAAGCGGTAAAGGACCTTATCTTATAGAGATTTTGGTATATCGTTGGGAAGGACATTATTGCGGAGACCCTGCAAACTATCGTCCGAAGGAGTACCTGGTAGAGGCACAGGAAAAAGATCCTATACTATACATTAGAAATTACATGTTAAATGAGGGTATTGCGACTGAAGAAGAAGTTGATAAGGTAAAATCAATGATAGATAAAGAAATCGAGGACGCAGTAGAATTTGCGGATAAGTCTTCTTATCCGGATCCTAAGGAAGCATTGACAGATGTATATTCAATGGATAATGAAAGGAGTGTTCTTCGATGAGTAAAATCAGTTTAAGTTCAGCAATCAGAGAAGGTTTACATGAAGAGATGCTGAAGGATGAAAATGTTATATGTATAGGTGAAGATATAGGTGTAATGAACGGAACCTTCGCTGTAACAAAAGGATTTCTTGATGAATTTGGTCCTAAAGAGTTTGGGACACACCGATATCCGAATCCGGATTTACAGGACTTGCGGTTGGTGCTGCCATGAGAGGCTTAAGACCAGTGGTAGAGCTTATGTACAATGACTTTATAAGCGTGTGTCTGGATCCGGTTATGAATCAGGCGGCTAAGATCAGATATATGACAGGTGGACAGGTAAATGTGCCTATGGTGATCAGAGCACCTTTTGGAGCGGGCAGAAGAAATGCCGGTCAGCACTCACAATGTCTAGAATCTTTATTTGCACATATTCCGGGACTTAAGGTAGTGTGCCCGTGTACACCAAAGGATGCAAAGGGACTTATAAAGGCTGCGGTTCGTGATAACGATCCTGTTATCTTTTTGGAGCATAAGCTTTTATATGCAAAGAAAGATGAAGTACCCGATGAAGAATATATCATACCTCTCGGAAAAGGAGAGATCAAAAAAGAGGGTAAAGATGTAACTGTCATCACATGGAGCAGACAGGTCAATTTCTCTTTGGAGGCCGCGGATAAACTTAAGGAAGAGGGAATAGATGTAGAGGTACTTGACCTTAGAACGTTGGTTCCGCTTGATTTTGATCTGATCAAGGAGTCTGTTAGCAAGACTCATAACGTAGTTATAGTAGAAGAAGATGTTAAACGTCTTGGTTTCGGTGCTGAAATAAGTGCGCAAATAATGGAAGAGCTCTTTGACGAACTTGACTCACCGGTACTTAGAGTAGCCGGAGCCAATGTTGTATCTCCGTTCAGTCCGAGTCTTGAGGATGCTGTATTCCCTCAAGTAGATGACATCGTAGCAGGCGTGAAAAAAGCATTAAATAAATAAGGAGGCGATCGTTTTGGCACAGGAAGTAAAAATGCCTCAATTAGGCTTGACTATGGAAGAAGGCACTATTGAAACATGGCATAAAAAAGAGGGTGATAAGGTTGCCAAGGGAGAGATCCTTTTGGAGATAGCAACCGATAAGATCACTTCAGAAATAGAAAGTGAGTTTGACGGAGTAGTATTAAAACTTATTGCGGCTGAGGGTGAAGACGTTCCGGTACAAGGAGTAATAGCTATAATTGGTGAAGAGGGTGAGCAGGTGGATACGGGATCAAAACCGGCAGACCCCATTGAAGAGAGCAAAGTGCAAGAAAGCAGCAGGGAAGTTGCCGTAAGATCCGAAACGCTTGCTTCGGTAACAAGTGCGGGAGGAAGAGTAAAGATATCACCTTTGGCTAAAAAAACCGCTGAAAAGATGGGGATTGACTATACATCACTTGCGGGAAGCGGTCCCGGAGGACGTATAATACAGCAAGATGTGTTGGATGCCAAAGATAAAGTGGTCGTAAAGGAAGAAAAAGCACCTGTTCAGATAGTGCAGGAAGTTAAAAAAGAGGGTGGAACAGTGCTTAAGGGTATGAGAAAGGTAGTAGCCGAGAGGATGCTTCAGTCTCACCTTGAGATACCGCCTGTTACTCAGAATATGAAGATAGATGTGACTAAGCTTATTGAGTTCAGAAAGTCTGTCAATGAGACAAGAGAAGAAAAGAAATTTTCTATCAATGATTTTGTCCTTAAAGCGGTCGCTAAGGCATTAGCTAAGAATCCTCATATAATGGTAAGCCTGATCGACGGACAAATATTCCAAAACAGCAATGTAAATATAGGTATGGCAGTATCTACCGACACAGGACTTATAGTGCCTGTTATAAATGATGCAGACAAATTAAGTCTTGAAGCTCTTTCCTCAAAGGCTAAGGATCTGGCATTAAGAGCAAGAGAGAATAAGCTTGATATGGATGAGTATAAGGGATCGACGTTTACCGTATCAAACCTTGGGATGTTTGGCGTTGAGTCATTTACACCTATTATAAATCAACCTGATGCGGCAATTCTGGGAGTATGTTCTGTAGAAGATGAACTTGCACTTGAAGATGGAGTCGTAGTACAAAAAGAAGAAAAATGAAAAATATCTCTGACTTATGACCACAGGCTGCTTGATGGAGCTGTAGCTGCAAAGTTCCAGCAGGAGATCAAGAAGCTGCTTGAAAATCCGATGGAGATACTTTTATAAAGTAGGAGGAAGAATAATGGCACAAAAAGTGGTTGTAATAGGAGCCGGTCCGGGAGGATATGTAGCAGCTATAAGGCTTGCACAGCTGGGAGCAGATGTTACTCTTATAGAAAAGGATAAACTCGGAGGTACCTGTCTTAATGTCGGTTGTATACCTACAAAAGTTTTGCTCCATTGTGCGGAAGTTATCACTAATCTGGGTGAAGCACAGGAGCTCGGTGTTAAGGCAGACAGTTCAAGTATCAATTGGGACAAGGTTCAGGAAAAACGTAAAAATATATCCTCACAGCTCGTAAAAGGTGTAGGCGGTCTGGTTAAAGCCAATAAGATAAAGCTTATAGAGGGTAGTGCAAGCTTTTTAGATAAGCATAGCTTAAAAATAGTTAAAAAAGACAATAGTGAAGAAAAATTAACATTTGATAAGCTTATAATAGCCAGTGGTTCAGTCCCTGCTATTCCGCCTATACCGGGCGTTAAAGAATGTCCCGCATGCATAGACTCTACTGCAGCTTTGGAACTTGATAAAGTACCTAAAAGTATGCTTGTAATAGGCGGCGGAGTCATCGGTATAGAGATGGCAACAGCCTATAGTGCATTCGGAACAAAGGTGACCATAGTAGAGGCACTGCCCAAGATACTTCCTCTAATGGACGGTGAACTTAGCAAAATGTTGGAAAAGTCCATGCAGGAAAAAAATATAGAAATACTTACGGGGACAAAAGTTTTATCGGTGGAAAATACTTCCTCAGGAGCTAAAGTTAATGTGGAAACCGCTCAAGGCAATAAAAGCTTCGAAGCTGAAAAAGTACTGGTTGCGGTAGGCAGAAGAACCTTTACAGAGTCACTTGACCTTGCAGCGGCAGGTATAGACAACGACAGAGGAAGAATTTCGGTAAATGACAAGATGGAAACCAATGTTGAGGGTATATATGCCATAGGAGACTGCCTTGGAAAGGTCATGCTTGCTCATGTTGCCTCAGCACAGGGAGAAGTTGCGGCGGAAAATATCATGGGTGCAAGTAAGAAGTTCAACGGCGTTACAAGTCCGTCTTGCGTATACACCGATCCTGAATTTGCCGGAGTAGGACTCACCGAAGAGCAGGCTAAAGAGCAAAATAAAGACTATGAAGTTGGGAGGTTCCCGCTTGTAGCCAACGCTAAGGCTTTGATCGCCAACGGTGGTCAAGGTGTGGTCAAGGTCATTAAAGGCAAAGAATACAACGAGATACTCGGAGTACATATTTTCGGACCAAGGGCTACGGATCTGATAGGAGAAGCCGCTCTTATGATAGGAATGGAAGCGACAGCGGAAGATGTAATTGAGACAATACATGCACATCCTACTCTTACAGAGGCTGTAAGAGAGGCAGTACTTTCATCAGAGGGTATAGCTATACACATACCTAATAAGAAAAGATAAGGTTTTAAATTAAGGGGGGTGCCAAGAAATCATTGAATAATATCAAGTGGCATCTCCCTATTTTATATTAGAAAAGGGTTTACTATATATTAATAAAAGTATTGATAAACTTAAGGTAAGATTAAAAAAAAGAAAAGTAATAAATACAAGGAGAAAAAAGTGAAAATTACACTTTTGGCAAATGCGGGATTATATATAGAGATAGATGATGAACGTTTCTTAATTGATGCCCTACACTATAATAACGATCATGAGTTTAGCAAACTGCCTAAAAATATATGCTGGGATATGCTTCATGGAGTAGGAAAATACTCAAATGTACATAATATACTTATATCACACTTTCATCCGGATCATTTCACATTGAAAGAAGTTATGTCCTATAAAAAAACAATGACGTAAGAGAAATCTTCTCATCTGATAAAAATAAATAAAAAGAAAAGATCTGATAAATTATATTAAAGACAGTGAAATAAAATGCAACATCATTGAGAAAGATCAAAAAATCTTAAAGTAGGAAAGATAGAAATCAGTGCTTTTTACACACCGCACCTTGGAGAAATTTATAAGGATATAACTAATATTTGCTATATACTGAAAGGAGAGAATAAATCAGTACTTTTTTTATAGCTGACGGTGACTATCGGGAGGAATTTTTTTATTAAAAAAACCTTGAGAATGAAAAATATAGATGCGGTATTCGTGACACCTATTTTTTTAATAATAAGAACGGAAGAGCAATATTGGAAAAATGTTATAAAAAGCAAATAAAGTTATAATATATCACATACCTTTTGAGGAAGATGATAAAAGACATTACTATGAAATATCGCTAAGAGACAGTAAAAAGATTTAAAGATCAAATAAAAAAATACAATAATTTTTACATACTAAAGAGCAAGTCGTTAACATATAATAAAAGCCTATATGTAGTGTAGAATGTGGCAGAAAAAAACACATATATAGTTATATATGTTAAGAAACTTATTCGATTCAAAAAAATAAAAAAATAAAAAAATAAATAAAAAAATTGAAAAAAATCTGTTGACAAAGAATAATACCCGTGATAATATATCTGAGCTGTCGCAAGACAGAGAAAAACAAAAAAACAAGAACCTTGAAAATTAAAGATTAAACAGTACACACAACCCTGAAAATTCTAAAGAGAGAATTATCATGATGATGATTCAAAGAGAATTTCAAGGAATGAAAACCTTTAAAAACAGAAAAAATTTCGGAAACAAAATTGCTAGTGTAATTTTGGTCAAGGAAAAACTTTTAACATGAGAGTTTGATCCTGGCTCAGGATGAACGCTGGCGGCGTGCTTAACACATGCAAGTCGAACGGAGTTTATATAGAAGGAGTCTTCGGACAACGGAAGTATAAACTTAGTGGCGGACGGGTGAGTAACGCGTGGGTAACCTGCCTTATACAAGGGGATAACAGAGGGAAACTTCTGCTAATACCGTATAAAAATATTTCACGCATGTGAGATATTTGAAAGATTTATCAGTATAAGATGGACCCGCGTCTGATTAGGTAGTTGGTGAGGTAGAGGCTCACCAAGCCGACGATCGGTAGCCGATCTGAGAGGATGACCGGGCCACATTGGGACTGAGACACGGCCCAAACTCCTACGGGAGGCAGCAGTGGGGAATATTGGACAATGGGGGCAACCCTGATCCAGCGACGCCGCGTGAGTGAAGAAGTATTTCGGTATGTAAAGCTCTATCGATAACGGAAGAAAATGACAAGCCGTTAAGGAAGAAGCCCCGGCTAACTACGTGCCAGCAGCCGCGGTAATACGTAGGGGGCAAGCGTTATCCGGATTTACTGGGTGTAAAGGGAGCGTAGACGGCATATAAAGTCTGAAGTGAAATCCCGCAGCTCAACTGCGGAGTTGCTTTGGAAACTTATAAGCTGGAGTGTCGGAGGGGTAAGCGGAATTCCCAGTGTAGCGGTGAAATGCGTAGATATTGGGAGGAACACCGGAGGCGAAGGCGGCTTACTGGAAGATAACTGACGTTGAGGCTCGAAGGCGTGGGTAGCAAACAGGATTAGATACCCTGGTAGTCCACGCAGTAAACGATGAATACTAGGTGTCGGGAGGGATGACCCTTTCGGTGCCGTCGCAAACGCAATAAGTATTCCACCTGGGGAGTACGTTCGCAAGAATGAAACTCAAAGGAATTGACGGGGACCCGCACAAGCGGTGGAGCATGTGGTTTAATTCGAAGCAACGCGAAGAACCTTACCAAGTCTTGACATGCCGTTGACGTACCCGTAATGGGGTATTTCCCTCGGGACAACGGACACAGGTGGTGCATGGTTGTCGTCAGCTCGTGTCGTGAGATGTTGGGTTAAGTCCCGCAACGAGCGCAACCCTTGTCCTTAGTAGCCAGCAGTAAGATGGGGACTCTAAGGAGACAGACGGAGATAATCCGGAGGAAGATGGGGATGACGTCAAATCATCATGCCCCTTATGATTTGGGCTACACACGTGCTACAATGGCGTAAACAAAGAGAAGCAAGAGTGCGAGCTTAAGCAAATCTCAAAAATAACGTCTCAGTTCGGATTGCAGGCTGCAACTCGCCTGCATGAAGCCGGAATCGCTAGTAATCGCAGATCAGCATGCTGCGGTGAATACGTTCCCGGGTCTTGTACACACCGCCCGTCACACCATGGGAGTCAGCAATGCCCGAAGTCAGTGACCTAACCGCAAGGAAGGAGCTGCCGAAGGCAGGGCGGATGACTGGGGTGAAGTCGTAACAAGGTAGCCGTATCGGAAGGTGCGGCTGGATCACCTCCTTTCTAAGGAAGAAAGTAGGGGTTGTGAGTACTGTTTAGTCTTTAATTAAGAGGGAGAGAAAATATTTTTGGTGTCGATGCGTCTTAGGGAAACACCCGTACACATCCCGAACACGATGGTTAAGCCTTTGACGGCCGATGGTACTATATTGGAGACGATATGGGAGAGTAGGTGGATGCCAAATTTTATAAAAGATGACTTTTATAGTCATCAAAGGATTTGATCAAAAGATCGAGTATTTTGATGACTATAGAATACATAGTCAAGATCGTACCTTGAAAATTGCATATCAATCAATAAGAAGTTTGTCTTAACGAAAGTTAAGCAAATATCTTAGACATCCGAGGTGATGAATTACGAAAGTAGTTCATCCGAATAAAAACAACAAACCGAAGACCAACAGATACACGCTAGTATCGAGAACTTTACTCACCGCAGAGTAAAGGAGTTGGTTAAACATAAAGAGCGTAGGGTGGATGCCTAGGCACTAAGAGCCGATGAAAGACGTGATAAGCTGCGAAAAGCTGCGGTCAGGAGCAAATATCCAGTGACCCGCAGATGTCTGAATGGGGAAACCCACTTAAGTAGACCTTAAGTATCCATGGGTGAATAAAATAGTCCATGGAAGGGAACCCGGTGAACTGAAACATCTAAGTAGCCGGAGGAAGAGAAAGAAAAATCGATTTTGGAAGTAGTGGCGAGCGAAACCGAAAGAGCCTAAACCATTGTGCGAGCACGATGGGGTTATGGACTGCAACAAAGTCAAAAACTTGTTACCGGAAGGGATATGGAAAGACCTGCCAGAGAACGTGAGAGCCGTGTATGGGAAAACAAGTCGAGACAAGCAGTATCCAAAGTACCATAAGACACGAGAAACCTTGTGGGAAGTCGGGGGGACCACCCCCCCAAGGCTAAATACTACTTAGTGACCGATAGCGCATAGTACTGTGAAGGAAAGGTGAAAAGGACCCCGGGAGGGGAGTGAAAGAGAACCTGAAACCCTATGTTTACAAGCTGTGGAACACCGCAAGGTGAACCGCGTACTTTTTGTAGAACGGTCCGGCGAGTTGCATGTACTGGCAAGGTTAAGCACTACAGGTGCGAAGCCGAAGAGAGATCAAGTCTTAATAGGGCGAAGAAGTCAGTGAATGCAGACCCGAAACCGGGTGATCTATCCATGTCCAGGTTGAAGTCAACGTAAAAGTTTATGGAGGACCGAACCCACATCCGTTGAAAAGGGTGGGGATGAGGTGTGGATAGGGGAGAAATTCCAATCGAACCCGGAGATAGCTGGTTCTCCTCGAAATAGTTTTAGGACTAGCCTTAATTTAGTCTGATGGAGGTAGAGCACTGAATTTTTGCGGGGGCGTCAAAGCTTACCAATGAATATCAAACTGCGAATGCCATACAGATGATGATTAGGAGTCAGACTACACGAGATAAGTTGGGTAGTCAAAAGGGAAAGAGCCCAGATCTACGGCTAAGGTCCCAAAGTGAGTGTTAAGTGGAAAAGGATGTAGGATTTCATAGACAACTAGGATGTTGGCTTAGAAGCAGCCATACATTAAAAGAGTGCGTAATAGCTCACTAGTCGAGAGGTTCTGCGCCGAAAATGTCCGGGGCTAAAACACTACACCGAAGCCAAGGGATGACGAAAGTCATCGGTAGAGGAGCAATCTTACCAACGTAGAAGCCATACCGAAAGGAGTGGTGGAGAAGTAAGAAGAGAGAATGCCGGAATGAGTAGCGAGAGTGAGGTGAGAATCCTCACGGCCAAATACCCAAGGATTCCAGAGTAAAGCTGATCTGCTCTGGGTAAGTCGGGACCTAAGGCGAGGGAGAGATCCGTAGTCGATGGACATCAGGTATATATTCCTGAACTGCATATAATCAGAAATGTGGGGACACAGAAACTTAAGTCGAACCCGGGAGAGCAAAGACCGGGATAAGCGAGGTAGCAGGTGGTAGGAAAAACCGCCACGAAATGCGAATACGTGATATGTAGCGAAGAAAAGTAGCGAAGTCGAATAGGGGGCTGTCAAGAAAAGCCGCTATTGCGTTATATGCACCCGTACCGTAAACCGACACAGGTGGGTGAGGAGAGGATCCTAAGGCCGGCGGGAGAAGCATTGTTAAGGAACTCGGCAAAATGACCCCGTAACTTCGGGAGAAGGGGTACCGAAAGGTCACAGAAAAAAGGCTCAAGCAACTGTTTAGCAAAAACACAGGTCTATGCGAAACCGAAAGGTGAAGTATATGGGCTGACGCCTGCCCGGTGCCGGAAGGTTAAGAGGAGAGGTTAGGCAACGAAGCTTTGAATCTAAGCCCCGGTAAACGGCGGCCGTAACTATAACGGTCCTAAGGTAGCGAAATTCCTTGTCGGGTAAGTTCCGACCCGCACGAAAGGCGTAATGATTTGAGCACTGTCTCAACAATGCACCCGGTGAAATTGAAGTACCAGTGAAGATGCTGGTTACCTGCGCCAGGACGGAAAGACCCCATGGAGCTTTACTCTAGTTTGATACTGGGGTTTGATGATGCATGTACAGGATAGGTGGGAGACTGCGAGGCGAGGACGCCAGTTTTCGCGGAGTCAATGTTGGGATACCACCCTTGTATCATTGAATTTCTAACCCATGGCCGTGAACCGGTCAGGGGACAATGTCAGATGGGGAGTTTGACTGGGGCGGTCGCCTCCGAAAGAGTATCGGAGGCGCTCAAAGGTTCCCTCAGAATGGACGGAAACCATTCAAAGAGTGCAAAGGCAAAAGGGAGCTTGACTGCGACACTGACGGGTGGAGCAGGTACGAAAGTAGGACTTAGTGATCCGGTGGTTTTAAGTGGGAAAGCCATCGCTCAACGGATAAAAGCTACCCTGGGGATAACAGGCTTATCACTCCCAAGAGTTCACATCGACGGAGTGGTTTGGCACCTCGATGTCGGCTCATCGCATCCTGGGGCTGAAGTCGGTCCCAAGGGTTGGGCTGTTCGCCCATTAAAGCGGTACGCGAGCTGGGTTCAGAACGTCGTGAGACAGTTCGGTCCCTATCCGGCGTGGGCGTAAGATATTTGAGAGGAGCTGTCCTTAGTACGAGAGGACCGGGATGGACTGACCACTGGTGTACCTGTTGGGTAGCAGACCCATGGCAGGTAGCCAAGTCGGGATCGGATAAACGCTGAAGGCATCTAAGCGTGAAGCCGACCTCAAGATGAGATATCTCATGCGAAAGCAGTAAGACCCCTTAAAGACAATGAGGTAGATAGGGCTAAGGTGTAAGTGCAGAAATGCATTAAGCTGATAGTTACTAATCGGTCGAGGGTTTAACCAAGGTTGGAAGGTTTATGATTTAGGAAGAATTGATATGCAATTTTCAAGGTATGATAAAATTGTAAAGTATAAAAAATGCTTTACAGGAAAGAAGATATATGCTATAATATCTCTCACTGGTGAAAATATAATATATGCGCGAGTGGCTCAGTTGGTGGAGCACGACCTTGCCAAGGTCGGGGTCGCGGGTTCGAGTCCCGTCTCGCGCTCTTGAAAAGTCTTGAGTTTCAAGGCTTTTTTGTTTTTTGTGTCATATTTTGTGTCATACTGTCTATATGTTCGAAAGCTTTCTTATTAAATTTTTCAAAGCTTTTTTGTTTTATATAAAATAACACCGAGCCATTGGTCGATGATACTCGACAGAAGATACCCGGTGTTATTTGATTTATAAATTGTTATACTGAAAACTTATATATAGTTTAAAATATAAACAAATATAGATCATTACTATATTAATATAAAATTACTTAAAAAGTAAATTCTGTGCTGATAAAAAAACGATCAGAGTATTTGATTTATGAAGTAGACAGAAGTTTATATAAGTCTTTATTTATTGACAATGCCGTTGTTATAATGTTAAACTCCCAATATGGTATTTTTCTTAAAAAGATATAGCTTAGTTGATAAATCAAAGAAATCATATATATAGAAAAATAATCAAAAAATACATTTAGAATCGAATAGTAATGAAAGTTAAAAGGAGGTCATTATGAAAGTCGTATTGATTAACGGAAGCAGAAAAGAATTCGGTTGTACATATACTAATCTTACAAGAATATCTGAAATACTCAGATCAGAGGGGATAGATACTGAACTTTTTTTCGTCGGAGTAAAGGTAATTGACGGTCAGATGAGTGAATTACTTGATAAGGTAGAAGAAGCTATGAACGGTGCTGATGGTATAATAATAGGCTCACCTGTTTATTTTGCTTCTCCTACGGGAGAACTTATAAGTTTTCTTGACAGATTATTTATGAAGTGTAGTGCATGTCTTAAGTTCAAACCGGCTGCGGCTATAGTTTCAGCAAGAAGAGCGGGGACTACAGCTACACTTGATGTTATACATAAGTACTTTTTATATAATCAAATGCCTATCGTTTCTTCAAGATATTGGAGTATGGCTTTTGGAAATACTCCGGAAGAGATGGTGCAGGATGAAGAGGGTACTCAGATAATGGAGACACTTGGAAGAAATATGGCGTGGATAGTAAAAAGTATTGCGGCAGGAAAAGAAGCAGGTGTAAAACAGCCTGTTTCAGAACCGAGGATACCTACTAATTTTATCAGGTAAAAAGAAGAATAAAATTCAGATTTGTCTATCACATAAACCGTTACAAACATATCTTGCCTTGGACACGCTCTCTAACTAAAGTCTCGCAGCGGTACTAGGCTTTCCCTTCGCCTTGCGGCTCGGTAAAGCAAGTACCGGCGGTCTCAGATTGTCCCTGGCAAGATAGTTTAACGGTTTATGTGCCTAGGTACCGGAGGAGGGGAAGAGGTGTAGGCACACTTTTGTCTAACGCCACGTTTTCAGTACTAACGACTGTTTTTAAGATTGGAATAAAAGTTGCTGATACGCCTCCCCTCCTCCACCTTAGCAACGTAAACAATCATAGATCTACCACCGTTAAATAACTTGTACTATTTATACCCGTTGTAGCAGTAACGTAGCGGTAGATAAAAACACCTTATAATTCAATCTTTGTAGCGTTTAACTCTTTTGATAAAGCAAGGTACAAATTCCACAGACGAGGACTGTTTGAACGCAGTCTGCCGGTTTTTGGCAGACAAGTGAGTTCCGCAGTCTGTGTGAATTTGTCGCAGCTTTGAAAAAGAGTTGCGTGTATGATTGAATTATAAGGTGTTTTTTATCAACGAATTTTATCAACCTAGTACCATTGTTTATGTTGCTAACTCCCCGACAAATCGGAATTGACCTGCTCAAAACTTATCGGAGCACTTTTTTTAGGTCTTAAAGACAGTGCGGCACCTATGGCTCCCGCATATCGTCCCAATGGGTGAGTGAATATATTTTTACCTAATTTCTCAGATAGCAATTGTATAAAATAAGGCGTATAGCTTAAGCCTCCGGTAAGCATGATCTCGCCCTGCAGTCCATGTCTTTTTGCCAGATTAATAACCTTATTTGCTACGGAGTCGATAACTCCGGCTGCGATATTTTCTCTTTTTTCACCGGATCCTATATAGCTTATAACTTCCGACTCGGCAAATACCGTGCACATAGAACTGATAGATAAAGCCTCACCGTTTGCAGCCATAGAGTATAACTCATCAAAGTCGCATCCAAGCCTATTTGCCATGACTTCTATGAATTTACCCGTGCCGGCAGCACATTTATCATTCATCAAAAAATCTTTTACCATGCCAAGTTCAAGGCTTATGATTTTAGTATCCTGACCTCCTATATCGATCACGGTTCCGTCCTTACCGAATAAAGCAAATGCACCCTTGGCATGGCAGCTTATTTCGGTGATGACCTTATCCGCATAGTCAACACATATTCTTCCGTAGCCGGTGGCGGCAAATAACATATCTTCTAAAAAACCCTCTTCTTTGAGTTTATTCATAATAGTATTCGCAGTTTCCTTGCTGTTCCAGCCGGTAGGAATACAAAAAGAGTCAATCAGCTTTTCGTCATCAATAACCACTACTTTTGAAGCGGTTGAGCCTATATCTATACCTACATAATATTGTTTATCCATGTGATCAAATAAATCCTCTCATTATACGGCTATGGTTTCCAGGAAGGCTTCAAGTCTGGTATTGATCTGACCCACATCCGCCTTGGAATAATCGGTTTCTATCTTAATATAAGGTATGCCCTTTGCAAGTACGGTCTTCTTAACATTGTAAGATTCAATTGAGAAGGTATGGCAGGCTTGAAGTATGATCTCAAGCACTCCGTCGATTTCATACTCATCTATCATATCGTTAATAAATCCCAGTCTGTTGTCGTTAGGACTCATTACGGAGCAGTTGATATTAAGGTATTTTTTTGCAAGTGCCCTTGCTACAGGAAGACTTGTATCCACCTTTTCGATCTTTTCACGATTACTGTTACAGGTATCAAATGCAACTACATCGGCACCGAGTTCTTCAAGAACTTTAATTGTCTTATCCCTTGCACCTCCGTTAGGGCATCCGGTCACTAGAATTCTTGGTTTTCTTGAAACCTTGCCCTTGTAGTTTTGCTCCCAGTCAGCCTTAACTTCATCTATTCTTTGTCTGATCTGCTTGCAACGTTCATCCATATCCGGTATAAAGCTTAGAGCATCAAGTTTTGTACCGAGTTCATAACCCGAGATGGGAGAAGGATTTAACTTACTTAGTTCGAGATATTCGAGTATCAGATCTCTTTCGGCATTCTTTTGCATAATTACTTTTTTCACATCTTCTTCGCTGATGCTGATACCGTAGAAGTCTTCAAGCTTTTTCCAGAACTTATATATCTCCTGCTCCCACATATTGAGGGCTATTTCATCTCTGGCAGAAGGAAGCTGCATGACATAAGTTTCTTTAAGATCGTTTAATAGCTCGAACATCTTCTTTTTGCCGTCACAGGTAGTCTCGCCAACTATAAAGTCTGAAAAATAGAAGTAAGGACAGGTATCTGTAAGAGCAAAACCGTAACTGGCCTTGATCAAGGGACAAAGATTGGCAGGCAGATGAGCTTCCGCCGCACTTATAGGTTCTTCGCTGGTAGCACATAAAGATACCGGAACTGCACCGGCTGCTATAATAAGCTCTGTAGGAACAAATGAGCAGTAAATTCCCACAACTTTACCTCCACGGTCTTTGTGTTCCTTCATCTTCATGAAACCTGATTTTCTTGCCTCAGAAAAGGTCTCAAAATTTTTTGGAAGTCGCAACATAATGAAATCCTCCTTATGAATGTTAAATATATTGATATACGTATAATTCAGGTACGCAAAAGAGTGGTTTCCTACCTAAAATATCGTAATATATCAATAAATATTATACTTAAATAGATTATATATAAATTACGATAAATTTTCAACAATTATAAAAAAACGATGTATAATATCTTAACTTTATGATCTGAACGAGTTACGGCTATGTATCTTTATTGAATATTGGAAATTGTAATAGTGTACATGAAATATCTGAACTGTGATAAGATAGTGAAGATGATGTTTTTATCAGTGTATATATGGTAGTTATGGTTATTATAATATTATTAAAAAAATGAGAATTTTGAGAAAAAAATTAATTTTAAAAATAAAAAGACTGTTGCAGGATATTTATCTTTCCATAGATATAGCGACTTGTGGGTAAAGTGACGTAATATATCCTGTCTAAAGATAAAGTGCAACAGTCTTTAATAAAATATTAATCAGTACCTAACTTTTTTCCGTTGTATTCTTCTATCTGAGTTATAAGTTTCTGGTAGTCTGTATTCTGAGATTCAATATTGGCGACTATCTGTCTTAAAAGTTCAACTTTAGACTCTAAACGCTGAGTATATGCGAGAAGATGAGCATGAAATATCTTATAATTATTGGGAATATCATTAGGTAAATTATTGACATCCGCTCTAAGTTTTTCTACCGCACTTATATGAGCCTTTAACATTTCAAGATCCGCATTATCACCTATCTCAATAGAATCTACCAGATCGGAGTTATCTATAACCAACTTCTTAACTGCAAGCGGGTATTGAGATATTGCTTGACCGTCGGGATTAAGGCACTCACCGTCTTCGTCAAAATAATATGTCTTACCGTCCTCGTTAAGAGGTTCGTATCTCATTTTACCGTCTTCATTAAAATAATACCAATAATATAAAGCGGAATTCTGATGGTAATCATAATAATTCACATCATCATGCCACCAACCGGTAACCATGTAACCGTCTTTATCGAAGCCGTATTTTGCATCATCTATAGTAAATGTCTCATTACTGGGATAATAAAGTTCGGGACTGTCGCTGCAGCTACACCCATATTTCCAACCCCTGGAATCCTGTTCCCACCCTGCAGCCAGAGCGGTAAAGCTTAAGGAAGATATAAAAACTACCGATAATAAAGCCTTTATAACAAATCTAAAACCTCGATCATTAAATAAATTGATATTCCTCATACAGCCTCCTTGTTAAATTAATATAATAGATAATGTATCTATAGACGTATTATATACTATATTGTAATAAAAATCACTATTAATTTATTGAAAAAAATTTAATATCATATATAATATTTAATAAAAAAATACAGTATCAATCTTTGAAATTTATATATTCAATACAAGGGGTCTTATATAAAAAAATACTGTAAACCAAATGATCTTAAGACAGATAAGAAACCTTATTTGAGATTATTTTGAAGCTATAAGGTATTTGCTAAAAGATTTGACCGTTTATTGAATAAATGTTATACTTATTAAAATTTCATAACAGCTTAATGGAATCTTTATTTAATTATGCAATCTGTATAATTTTCTATAGACTTTTTAAAAGCACCTATGCACATTATTGCTTTGTCATACGGAATATGTCGACTGAATGTTCTAAGTGCTTTACTGAGACTTTGGCTGTATAGATGAAAAAATGATGGAGCAAGAATTGAATAATATTCATTAAGATTAAGTGAAGATGGAGGGAAATATATATGAAAAAGGGTTATTTATTGGCATTGTCAGCATTGTTGAGTTTAGGAATTTTAAGCGGATGTTCTTCTTCGGGTCAAAGCAGCGAAGTGGCTTCAAGTGAGGAGACAACTGTTGCGGCTTCACAAGATGCTTCCAAAGAAGATGAGAGTGCTACAGAGGCGGCTAAGGATGAAGCTTTCCAATCAGATATTCTGTTTTGCGGTTCTACTTCACTGTATCCTATAATATCTTCTTTGGCTTCTTCATTTACGGAAGAGTACGTTACATGGAACAAGGTTGATCCAAAACTTCCCGAGAAGAATATATCAATATATGTGGCACCGGGAGGTTCGGGTGTAGGTGCAAGTGCGGCTATAGATAAGACAGCTGACTTCGGTATGCTCGCAAGAAGTGTTAAGGATGAAGAGAAAGAGGCACTCGGTGCGGATTATAAAGATTTTACTGTTGCGAAGGATGCTTTGACCGTATCTGTAAATGCTGAGAATCCTATTGCGGAAATTATCGATGATATGAGCAGCGAAACCATACAAAAGATATTCTCGGGTGAACTTAGCAAATGGAATGAAGTAGATTCAACACTTCCGGAGGAGAATATAAATGTATATATCCGTGACCTTTCGGGAGGTGCATACGAAGTATTCCAAAAATCAATTATGAAGGAGACCAAGGTGACCGATACAGCTACACAGTCAGCTTCCATGACAGAGCTTGCCAACAATGTGGCTAATGATAAATGGGGTATAGGCTATGTTGGTTACGGTGCTTTCAATAAGGCAAACAAAGAGAAAACCGTACTTATAGCTATGAAGGTAGACGGGGTTGAGGCTAATGAGGATGATATCAAGAACGGTTCATATATCATACAAAGACCGGTTCTTTTCCTTACAGGTGATAAGATATCCGAAAGCGAACAATTATTCATAGATTATATCTTCTCACAAAAGGGATATGATGTGGTGGTTGAAAACGGTTATATACCTGCATTTGAAGTAAAATAGATAAATTGTATGTCAGAAAAATTATTTAAAGGATTTTTATTTGTACTTAGCCTAATGAGTGTATTCTTGTTAGGCTTTGTAATTTTATACATAGTAAAAGAAGCTCTTCCTTTGTTTAAGGAAATAAGTCTGAAAGAATTTTTATTGTCTTCTAAGTGGATGCCTACAGGAATAACGGGGGATAAAAGCTTCGGGATATTTAATTTTATCGTGGCAAGTGTAACGGTTTCGGTACTTGCAATGCTTATAGCGGTAGGATTTTCTTTGGGTTGTGCTATATATTTGGCATTTATAGCAAAGGAAAGATCAAGAAGTATACTGTATGCATGCATAGATCTACTTGCCGGAATACCATCGGTCATATATGGATTTATTGGAATGAGTGTAATAGTAAGGTTTTTTGCAAAGCTTAGGATAGGTACGGGACACTGTGTTTTGGCAGCCTCGATATTATTAAGTATAATGCTTTTACCCTACATGATATCGTCATTTACCGAGACTTTGATCAAGGCTAAGAATAAATATCTGATATCTGCCGAAACCTTAGCGCTTTCCAAATGGTATACTATAGTCAGTTTGATAATTCCTATATCTTTTAAATACCTGCTAAGTTCTATGCTTTTGGCGATTGGAAGGGCGATGGGAGAGACCATGGCAGTCATGATGCTTATGGGTAATGCCAACCTGTTTCCCAAACTTTTGGGTAAAGCTGAGAGCATTGCTTCTTTGATTGCTTTGGAAATGGGTGCTGCTGTAGGAAAAAGTCTGCATTACCATGCACTGTATGCGGCAGCATTGGTACTTATGTTGAGTTTGATATTAATAAATATGTCTATATATTTTATAAAAAATAATCTTATTAAGAGTGAGATCTTATGATGGCTAAGAGGGATAGAATATGAGAATATTGGAAAGGTTAGTTAAAGTCTGGGCGTATTTGTCGATGTTTATGTATGTCGGTAATAATATTCTTATTTGTCTTTGTATTCATAAAAGGTATGTCAAAGCTCAGTTTTGAATTTATACTAAGCTCTCCTAAGGGTATGGTACTGGGAACCGAGGGCGGAATATTTCCGGCTATTGCCGGAAGTTTTTGTTTCGGTCTGCTCGCACTTTGTTTATCTATAGTACCTGCATTGGCATTGGCGCTGTATACAACATTTTTTTGTGATTCCCCAAAATTAATTGCGTTAATAAGATCTGTATTGTATTCAATATCGGGCATATCTTCAATAGTTCTTGGACTTTTTGTATACAGCTGGCTTATTAAAGGACTTAGATTTGAAAGGTCGGTTTTTTGCGGTGCGGTCAGCCTTGCCATAATGATACTGCCGTTTATGGAAAGCAGAATAGAAAAATCATTCCTGGAAGTGCCTGATAAACTTATAATGGCTTCAAAAGCTCTGGGATGCTCCGGTGTATACATGGTATTTAAGATGGTTTTCCCCATGTGCACGGTGAGATCATATCGGCTATGATACTGGGAACTTGTTTTGCGATGGGCGCCACGGCTCCGGTGATGTTTACCGGAGCGGTTGCCTATGCATCGATTCCGAACAATATATTTAAGCCTGCCATGTCACTGCCTCTTCACCTGTATCTTTTGGTATCACAAGGAGAGACTTCCATGAGTACAGCCTATGCTACAGCCTGCGTGATGATGTTTATTCTATTGATAAGCAATATTGCGGTGAATTTATATAGGTTAAAAAAAGATAGAGTATAGAATATAGGTCTTTTGAAAGGTATTTGTTAAGATCGGATATTAAAAGTATAGGGCATTTTTGTTTGGATCGGGAAAGCTTAACTATACCGGTATATTAGGGATAAGTGGATATGTAAAATATTAAATTAGTTAACAAAACTAAATTTAAACTAAGAGTTTTATGAATTATAAGAGGTATAGATAAATGCAGAATATAATAGAAACGGATGCGCTTTGTGTATCTTACGGAAACCGGAAAGTTTTGGATAATATAAGCTACGGTTTTAAGAAAAATAAAATAACGGCTATTCTGGGAAGTTCAGGTTGCGGAAAGACCACTCTTTTACATGCTCTTAACGATATCATATCGGAAGAGGAGAATGTGAAATTAAGCGGTGATATAAGACTTGAGGGCAGGTCGGTATACAGTATGCAAAAAGAGTCTCTTAGAAAAGAGGTTGGGCTTGTTTTCCAGACTCCGGTGGTTTTTCCGATGTCGATATACAAAAATATGTCTTATGCACTTAATTATCACTCTACACACTCAAAAAAAGAGATTGAGGATATAATAAAAGAAAAACTGGAATTTGCCGGTCTTTACGATGAGGTCAAGGATAAGCTCAAAAAAAGTGCCTTGAAACTTTCGGGAGGACAAAAGCAAAGGCTTTGTATTGCCAGGGCACTTACGATAGAGCCTAAAGTGCTCTTGCTTGATGAACCCTGTTCGGCTCTTGATATTGAGAATACCCTTCTCATAGAAAAACTCTTGAGTAGCTTAAGCGAAAATATAAGTATAATAATAGTTACTCATAATATTGAGCAGGCTAAAAGGATAGGTGATGAGATACTTACCATGAAGTCGGGACAATTGTTTGAGGGTATATTGCTGTAGGATGATCGGAAAACTTTTTATACCTATACCGATGCCCTCAGCCGGGTATCGGTATAGGGTATTATGTAGGAAAAGAAGCTATAATAAGAATAACTTAGTCGGTAAATTATTTTTGAATATGATCTGTGCTTATGTATATGTTTTTAATAAAAACAATGCACTGTTTTGCATTTAGTTTTGTATCGAGATCTTGCAAGCAGTGCATATTTAATTTATTTATCAAATAAAGGTTTTAAATATCCGTAACCTTCTTCATCCATTTTTTCATAAGGAATGAACCTTAGAGAAGCGGAATTGATACAATATCTGAGTCCGCCGCTTTCTGAAGGTCCGTCATTAAATACGTGTCCCAAATGTATATCGGCATTGCGGCTCCTTACTTCAGTTCTATGCATGTTGAAACTGTTGTCATCCTGATAATTGATCAGATCCTCTGAGATAGGCTTGGAAAAACTCGGCCAACCGCAACCGGAGGAGAACTTATCTGTTGAAGAAAAAAGCGGTTCTCCGGATGTTATATCCACATAAATGCCTTTTTCAAAATTATTCCAATATTCGTTGGAAAAAGCACGTTCTGTCCCGTTCTTAAGAGCCACATCATATTGTATATCGGTCAATTTATTTTTAAGTTCTTCATCTGAGGGCTTTTTATATTTATCTTCGTCTATGATAGGCTCATTTGCCTTGTTAAGATCAATATGGCAATAACCCGTAGGGTTTTTCTTAAGGTAGTCTTGATGATATTCTTCAGCTTTAAAAAATTGTTCCAAAGGAAGTACTTCCACAACTATTTGTGAAGTGTATTTGCTTTGTTCATCGTTAAGTACTTCTTTAATGATCTCTTTGTCAGCCTCATCCGTATAATATATACCGCTTCTGTACTGGGTTCCTCTATCATTTCCCTGTTTATTAATACTGGTGGGATCGACTACCCTAAGGTAGTATTTAAGTAAAGTTTTAAGACTGAGTGTATCGGGGTCGTAAGTGACTTTGACAGTTTCGGCATGTCCGCTGTTACGGTATACAAGATCCTCGTAAGAGGGGTTCTCGGTGTTGCCGTTGGCATAGCCGCTTTCGGCATCCAAAACTCCGGGGATCTTTTCCATATAGGCTTCTATACCCCAAAAACACCCCCCGGCAAGATAGGTTACTTTTTTATTTGCCTTATCTATATCAACAACTTGTGTATTTGAATCCATATTTTCCTCCTTGTTTGATTCGTTTTGAACAGTCGCTAAACTATCGCTTCCGGTTGTTGTATTTCCTTGACTTGAACTTCTCATTATATGTGATAAGCCCCAAAATAAGGACAGTATGACCAAGACCGAAAGGGATATCTTAGCGAACTTTCCTGATGATACAATATATTTTTTTATTGTTTCAAATATATTCATAAGAAACTCCTTTCATAATGTATATATAAGTATTCTACTCCTATTTATAACCATTACAAGAGTGCTTAAGTAGAATGTTATAATTAATCATCATATCTTAATAAGGCTAAATAATAAAAATAATAATAGTTATTATTATATTAATAATATCTTTAATAAAGGACACAAGATATTCATATTCACAGGCTACATAACAGTCTTTATCCTTAAATGAAGATTTTTATATACATGAGGTATTGTTTCGTGCACAGGTATTTTAAGGTATTTTTGGACAAAGTTTATATTAATTACTAAAACTAACAGTATATAACAACACTTATGATCTTATCTTGTACAGCTCGAAAAATTAGCTCTTGCAAATCATGATATAGAGGATATAAGTGCAATTTTTCAGATGAGAAAGCTTGTAACACTTTCACTTAATAACAATAAGATAAGAGACTTTGAGCCTGTGATATGACTTCATCGTCTTTCTACCGCTTGGCTTTGGGGAAATATACTTGTATTTTAATATCCCATATCCATAAAAAAATATTACGGAAACTTATAATATAAAAGATAGCTTAATCTTTGTATCGATGGTATACTGGATACAAATAATATTCATTTAGACTTGCTTAACGGACAATAACGTAAAAATCATTGCCGGGATGTTTCTATGGAAAAGGTTACATTTAATTATGTACCTAAAATGTTGAAGAATTAAAAGCTCTGACCGAGTCTGTCTTGAATCTCCGTATAAGAGTGCGGTGCTTGCTATGCTTGTACTTTGTAACTATAAGAATGATGTGGAAAGTACACACAGTATGCTTGATTTTTAAGAGGTCCGGATCCGCTGAGCAACTTTGCAAAACAATTTTTAGTGTTTTGTCAACGAAATTCAGTGTCCGGCTGATATAAGGACTCCGAGATCTATAGATCCGTGGGCTTAGAAAGGTATATGCGAGCTTTACTATAGCAAACAGATATAGTATACTGGTATAGCTTTTATTTAATGTGCAAATTAGTTCTGCGATTTGATTTTTACGGGTATTTGCCCTGTGAATCGGCGTAGTTTACTACGCCTTCTTTCGCTGTCTGTATCATTGAAAAAGAAGTACATGATCACAGTAGGTAGCGTACCGGTATAAAAGTCTTAAAATGATCTTAATTTTAAGCTGATAAGAGGTTTTTATGCTTAGTAACAGAGATATATTAAAAAAAATACTTAGAAGAATAAGAGAGTCTTCCTATGTGGAGCCTGAAGATATACCTAATATCGATCTGTACATGGATCAAGTCACTACATTTATGGATGAACACCTTACGAATAATAAGAGGCATCCGGGTGACAAGGCGTTGACTAAGACGATGATCAATAATTATACAAAAAATCGTCTTTTGCCTCCGCCTGTAAAAAAGAAGTATAGCAAAGAACATATGCTACTGCTTCTGTTCATATATTATTTCAAGAATTTGCTTTCATTTTCTGATATTGAAAATATTTTTAAGCCTATCACCGATTTGCATTTTTCCAACAAAGATAAATCGGGAATAGATCTTGAAGACATATACAAAGAAGTTTTAAGGCTTAATAAGCCGGATGTATATGAGTTGCAAAAAGATATCATAAGAAAGTTTAAAAAGGCGAATAAAAGCTTTGAGGATGCGGACAGTAAACAAAGGGAGAAGCTTATACTTTTTGCTTTTATATGCGATCTTGCTTTTGATGTCTATATGAAAAAACAAATTATCGAGCAAATATCGGATTTTTTGGCGGAAAGCGATTAATACGGTTTGTGTTATGGGAGGTTTTAAGAAATGTTTTCTTTAAATAAAAAAATCAAGAAATATGTCTATGCATTGGTATTGGTCATGCTGACGGCATTTTCATTTACATCTAAGGCTGATGAAGGACTTAAGGTTTCATACAGTATGTATTTTACTGATGCGGGTTGGTCTGAATGGGCACAGGATAACAGTTATCTTTTAAAATACGGTTTTTATCCGAATGCATTTAAGGCAAGTGTTCAAAACCAGCCTCAGAACATGTCGGGTACAGTACAGTATCAGGTTAATCTAAGCGGTACGGGCTGGATGGACTGGGCGGAAAACGGTGCCGAGACCGGTAATGCTTCTTCAAATATGCCCTTAGAGGCTGTAAGGGTAAAACTTAACGGTGATCTGGAAAACAATTATGATATATATACCAAAGTCCTCATGGAAGGTAAGTGGACAGATTGGGTAAAGAACGGTGAAGCTGCCGGTATAAGCGGTGAAGGAAAGCATATCGACGGTGTTAGAATTGCGGTAACCGCTAAGGATGCCGGTCTGCCTGTTGATGTACAGGAGCCCGTCCCGGTTTCCGTAAGAAATATAGATCCTTCAAAACCTATGATAGCACTTACATTTGATGACGGTCCGAGTCACGGACTTACGGATAGGGTCATAGCGGCATTGGATAAAGTCGGGGGTAAGGGGACTTTCTTCATGGTGGGTTCAAGGATCTCGGGTGCTAATGAACAGACTGTAAAAACTATGTATGCCAACGGTCATGAGCTTGGCAATCATACTTTTGCACATGTGGCGATAACAAAGCAATCGGAGGCACAAAGAGCTGATGCGATGGCAGCTACCAACAACAGGATAAGGGCACTGACAGGAGTTTCTCCAAAAGTTTTCAGACCTCCGTACGGTGCCGTAAATCAGGCTGCAAAAGCAACCATAGGAGCACAGGGGATGTCAAGCGTTCTTTGGTCGGTTGATACACTGGATTGGAAATACAAAGATACCAATCGAGTGGTCAATTATATACTAAGTAATGTAAAGGACGGAGATATAGTTCTTATGCATGATATACATCCGACTACCGTTGCGGCAGCGGAGATAGTTATACCGGAACTGGTAAAAAGAGGATATCAGCTTGTGACCGTATCGGAACTTGCAAGTTTTAGAGGCGGTATGGTTCCGGGAGTAAGCTACGGAAGTTTTAGAAGGTAATTAAAAAGTGATCATATAAGGGCTGTAGCAAGGTGTGTTTTATGTAAATAAAACTTGCATGAAATCTACTTTGCAGCAGCTTTACTATTGCAAAAAGAAAGGATTGGATTAAATTTATGATAAGTGCAAACGGCATAACCCTAAGGTTGGGCAAAAAAGCTTTGTTTGAAGATGTTAATATAAAATTCGTAGAGGGTAACTGCTACGGACTTATAGGTGCCAACGGTGCCGGAAAGTCAACTTTTCTTAAGATACTTTCAGGGCAACTTGACTCGACTAGCGGAGAGGTGGTCATGACTCCCGGGTCAAAGACTTTCATTCCTTGAACAAGATCATTTCAAGTATGATGAATATACGGTCTTGGATACCGTGATCATGGGCAATAAACGTCTTTATGAGATAATGAAAGAAAAAGATGCCATATATGCCAAGGAAGACTTTTCGGATGAGGACGGTATAAAGGCGGCGGAGCTTGAGGGAGAGTTTGCGACAATGAACGGCTGGGAAGCCGAGTCGGACGCAGCCAACCTTCTTAACGGTTTAGGAGTGGAGACCGACAATCATTACAGTCTTATGAAAGACTTAACAGGTGCTCTCAAGGTAAAGGTGCTTCTTGCCAAGGCACTTTTCGGTAATCCTGATGTCCTTTTGCTTGACGAGCCTACCAACCACCTGGATCTTGATGCGATAGCCTGGCTTGAAGAGTTTTTGATCAACTTTGAAAATACCGTAATAGTGGTATCACACGATAGATATTTCCTTAACAAAGTCTGCACTATGATAGCCGATATAGACTACGGTAAGATACAGCTTTATGCCGGTAACTATGATTTCTGGTATGAGTCCAGTCAGCTTATGATCAAGCAAATGAAAGAGGCTAACAGAAAGAAAGAAGAGAAGATAAAGGAACTTCAGGAATTTATACAGCGTTTCTCTGCAAATGCTTCAAATCAAAGCAGGCTACTTCAAGAAAGAGAGCTTTGGAGAAGATAGAGCTTGATGATATCAGACCTTCATCAAGAAAGTATCCTTACATAGATTTCAGACCTAACAGAGAGATAGGTAATGAAGTACTTACCGTTGAAGGTATTTCAAAGACCATAGACGGTGTGAAGGTACTTGATAATATAAGTTTCGTGCTTAACAGAGACGACAAGGTGGCATTGGTAGGACCGAATGAAAGAGCTAAAACAGTTCTTTTCAAGATTCTTGCAGGTGAGATGGAGCCGGATGAAGGTAATTACAAGTGGGGAATAACCACTACACAGAGCTATTTTCCTAAGGATAACAGTAAGATATTTACCGGAGAAGAGACCATAGTGGAGTGGCTTACACAATATTCGGAAAATAAAGACAGTACTTATGTCAGGGGATTCCTCGGACGTATGCTTTTCGCAGGAGATGACGGAGTTAAGAAGATAAAGGTTCTTTCGGGAGGTGAGAAGGTAAGATGTATGTTGTCAAAGCTTATGATAAGCGGAGCCAATGTACTCATGCTTGACGAGCCTACGGACCACCTTGATATGGAAAGTATTACCGCACTTAATAACGGGCTTATGAAGTTTCCCGGAGTGATTATCTTTCATCAAGAGACCATCAGGTAGTACAGACGACTGCAAACAGAATCATGGAGATAATCAACGGTAAGCTTGTAGATAAACTTACTACATACGATGAATACCTTGATTCGGATGAGATGGCAAGAAAGAGATTCACCTTTACTGTTTCTGAAGATGAAGAGATCGATGATTAGTAAAGAGGAGAGTTAAAAGTTATGAAGAAGATGATTTCGTGGAATGTCAATGGACTCAGAGCCTGCGTAACCAAAGGTTTTCTTGATCATTTCAAGGAACTTGACGCAGATATATTCTGCCTACAGGAAACTAAGCTTAGCGAGGGTCAGATAGAGCTCGATCTTCCGGGTTACTACGACTATTGGAATTATGCTGATAAAAAGGGTTATTCCGGAGTGGCGATATTTACCAAAGAAAAGCCGTTAAGTGTAAGTTACGGGCTAGGCATAGATGAACATGATCATGAAGGAAGAGTTATCACTTTGGAATTTGATGATTATTATGTACTTACCTGCTATACTCCAAACTCTAAAAGTGAACTTGCAAGGCTTGACTACCGTATGGTCTGGGAAGACGATTTTTTGAAATATGTTAAAAAGCTGGATGAAAAAAAGCCTGTGATATATTGCGGGGATCTTAATGTTGCTCATAAAGAGATAGATCTTAAAAATCCGGGAAGTAACAGGAAAAATGCGGGATTTACCGATGAAGAAAGAGAAAAAATGAGTATAGCTTTAAGTTCGGGATTCGTTGATACATTCAGGAAGTTATATCCCGAGGCAAAGGATATGTATTCCTGGTGGTCCTACAGAGCATCAGCCAGAGCCAAGAATGTAGGCTGGCGTATAGATTATTTCATAGTTTCACAAAGGCTTGAAGACAAAATAAAAGATGCCAAGATACATATGGATATAACCGGATCGGATCATTGTCCGGTCGAACTTGAAATAGATGTCTAAATATGCAAAAGGAAGAAATCATTGCTTATATAGAAAAAAAGTATAAGACCAAGGCACAGCTTCCATGGCAGCCCAAAGCAAAACATATGGTTTTCAGGCATAGTGAAAATAAAAAGTGGTTTGCCTTGATCATGGGAGTTGATGCAGGCAAACTTGGGATAGACTCCGGAGGTATTCTTGATGTGATCAATTTAAAATGCGATACGGATCTGTCATCAAATATAAAAATGAGCAAAGGCATACTACCGGCTTATCACATGAATAAAAAGCATTGGATATCAGTTGTTTTAGATGGGGCAATAGCAGATGATACCGTAAAGTCACTTATAGATGTGAGTTTTGAGCTTACGGCATCAAAAAAACGATCCTAGAGTTACGATTCGGGTGTGCGGTTAAAAACAAAGGCAAATATGGATTTTATTGACTTTGTGTTTTGTAAAAAATAAAACAGAGGTAGATCCATGAAAATAAAAATATATAAAGAAAATGCTTATATTTATCCCTTAGGGACAGTTATACATAAAGACGGATTTCATATAAGTGCGGTATCTTCTTCGGAGTCACTTTTTTTGCTTTTGTATCACAGAAATGAAGAAGAGTTTTGCGAAAAGATAGAATTTCCGAAAGAGTTCAAAACAGGTAATGTATGGTCCATGAGTATAAGTTGTGATGATACAAACGAACTTTTTGCCATGGAATATAATTTAAGTGACGGAAGTAAACTTTTCTCAGATCCCTACGGTAAAACCTTCAGCGGTAGGGACAGCTACGGAAAGGTCGAACAGCTTTACAATATAAAAAGAAGTCCGATCAGATCAAGTGATTTTGATTGGGGGAATGATAAGCCTATAGGACGGGAATTCAACGAAACAGTAATATATAAAATGAGTGTAAGAGGTTTTACCAAGTCTTCGAGTTCAAAATCCGTGCATAAAGGAACATTTACCGCAATAGTAGATAAAGAAAAAATAGAATATCTTAAAAAACTCGGGATCAATGCTATAGAGCTTTTGCCCTGTCAGGAATTTGAAGAACTCATGTTTGAAAAAAGTTACAAGGCACAGGAGGGGATAGAGGCTACAGGTAAGATCAATTATTGGGGATATACAAAGGCGTATCATTTTGCGCCCAAAGCAAGTTTTTGCACCCGAAAAAACAGAAATCCGAGCGTTGAATTTAAAAACATGGTAAAGACCTTACATGAGCATGATATAGAAGTAATACCCGAATTCTATTTTACTGAAGAAATGACAGAAGAATATATACTGTCTGTATTAAGGTATTGGCATATTGAGTATCATATAGACGGGGCTCATATTGTGGGTAGAAACCTGTCAAAAAATATTGCAAATGATCCTTATCTGAGTAATATGAAGTTGATCGCTCAGTATTGGGACGGTGATATATCAAGTAAGCGAAGATTCGTAGCTTCAAGTAACGATAACTTTCAAAATGAGATGAGAAAAGTATTAAAGGGCGATGAGTCAATGCTTGAAATTCTTATAAAAAACATTACATATCAGGATAAAAATCTTGTAAATGTTAATTATATGGCTGATATAAGAGGATTTAGCCTTTGGGATCTTGTCAGTTACGATATTAAACATAATGAACAAAACGGTGAAGATAACAAAGACGGCACGGATGCCAACTTCTCATGGAACTGCGGTACCGAGGGTCCTACAAGAAAAAAACAGATACTCAGTCTAAGAAACAGGCAGTTTAGGAATGCATCCGTCTTACTGTTTTTAAGTAAGGGGGTCCCTATGCTTAATTCTTCGGATGAAGTGGGACAAAGCAAACTGGGCAACAATAACACCTATTGTCAGGATAACGAACTTTCATGGTTCAATTGGAAACTTCTCAAAAAGAATGAACAGATATATAAATGGTTTTGTTTTTTAATAAATTTCAGAAAAACACATCCGGTATTTTGTCGTAAAGAAGCAATAAGAAATATGGATCATCTGGCATGCGGTATGCCGGACGTGTCATACCACGGCACCAGAATATGGAAACTTGAGCTGGATCCTTATAAAAGGCAGCTTGCAATCCTTTATTGCGGAAAATACGCCAAAAAAGAAGATGAAAGCTTCGATAACGACTTTTATGTTATGTATAATATGCATTGGGAAGATCATGAATTCGATCTTCCGAGATTAAAAAAAGATCTGAAATGGCATGTATGTATAGATACTTCTTTGGAAGAAAACTACGGATTTTATGAAAGCGGACTGGAACCGACTTTGGGAAATGATTTAAGTTATAAATTAAAAGCAAGAAGCATAGCAGTGCTTATAAGCAAGGAGAAATAAGGTCAGATGAATGTATTTGATATTATAGGTCCCGTAATGATAGGACCGTCGAGCAGTCATACCGCCGGAGCGGCAAGACTCGGAAAAGTTGCCAAGATAATGTTCGGCAAGGAAATAAAAAAGGCTCACATATATATGCATGGAAGTTTTGCAAAAACCGGTAAGGGACACGGAACGGATAAGGCACTGATAGCCGGGCTTTTAGGCATGGAACCGGATAATGAGGATCTCAGATACAGTTTTGATATTGCAAAAGAACAGGGAATGGAATTTGAATTCAGTGCTATAGAACTTGAGAATGTACATCCGAATACCGTAAGAATAATACTTAACGGTGAGAATGATGAAAAACTTACTATGGAAGGCTCATCGGTAGGCGGAGGATGTATACTGGTATACAAACTCAATAATTATGAAGTTAATCTGAATTTTGAAAATCCGAGCATAGTAGTCGTACATACGGATCATCCCGGTGTGATAGCCAAGGTCACGGATGAGCTTTATAAATACGGTGTCAATATCTGCGACTTCCATCTGTCAAGAAGAGTAAGGGCGGGGAAGCTCTTATGACCATAGGCATGGATTCAATGCCGGACTGTAAGATAGCTGAGGATATATCTGCGATCGACTTTGTAAGAGCGGTCAATTTATTAGACAGGTTGTAGTTAAGTTTGTTTCAAATAAAGTATAGGAATGTGGTTTTAATATGCAAATAAAATATAATTCTTTGTCGGCGGTAGCCGACCTGGCTATAGAAAACAATATGAGTATAGCCGAGCTTGTTATTAAGGAACAGGCGGAAAGCATGGGACTTAGCGAAACCGAGATCAAGGCTAAGATGCTTGAAAGATATAATATTATGAAGAAGGCTAAGGAAGAAGGCTTAAAAGAAGGATTGGTATCCGTAAGCGGTCTTACCGGCGGTGATGCCTTCAAGCTTTATAAATACAGAGAAAACGGTATAAATATTTGCGGTAATATATTCACCAAAGGGCTTTCATACGCTTTGGCAGTCAATGAATACAATGCCGCAATGGGTAAAATAGTGGCAACTCCGACTGCCGGAAGCTGCGGTATACTGCCTGCAGCTATGATAACCATGCAGGAAGAACACGGATTTTGTGATGAGGAAATAGTTGAGGCTATGTTTACAGCCTCGGCTGTAGGTATGGTAGTGGCAACGATAGCCAACGTCTCCGGAGCGGAGGGAGGTTGCCAGGCGGAGTGCGGTTCGGCTGCAGCCATGTCGGCAGCGGCTATATGTGAGCTTTTCAAGGCAGGACCTAAGGCATGTATTAATGCGGTAGCTATAACATTTAAGAATGTACTCGGACTTGTGTGCGATCCGGTAGCAGGTCTGGTGGAAGTACCCTGCGTAAAAAGAAATGCCTCAGGCGTTGCGACAGCGTTCATGGCTGCACAGCTGGCTATCAGCGGTATAGAGAGTAAGATCCCCGTTGATGAGACTATACTTACCATGAAGAGTGTAGGGGATAAGATGTGCTCCAGCCTAAAAGAAACGGCGGAGGGCGGACTTGCAGTGACTCCTTGCGGCTGTGCTCTGAGTAAAAAGCTTATGGTTTAATATTCGCTCTCTTAGGTCGGTATAAATCCTACTATGAAAAAGTCACGATATTGATAATTATATGACTATAGCCTGCAAAGCCCATTGATACAGACTTTTCTCTGTAAAGTTATATCGGGCATATTATCCATAGCATAATGTTATATCTGAAAAAGCCCCGAAAACTAAGCTCTAACACAATATATAGTATATTACTTCTTGACCAAGCACAATATAAGGTATATACTTGGTCTTGTAATTAAATACACTCAACTTAGGAAGGGATTTTGGCACTTTGAAATATAGGTCGTCAAAATCCTATTCTAGCCTAAAAGTGTATTTTACGAAAAATAAAATAATTATTATAAAGGGATTTTTTTAGGAGTCACTATGAGGATCATTAAAAGAAGCGGTGTAGAACTTGATTTTGATATCAGCAAGATAATATGTGCGGTCGAAAAAGCCAATGCGGTCGTTAAAGAAAGTGAAAGACTGAGCAAAGAGCAGATAGAAGATGTAGCGAGTAAGGTTGAGACTTCTTGTAGTAACATGAACAGATCTGTGGGTGTTGAAGAGATACAGGATATGGTCGAGAATGAGATCATGGCTCACAGAGCATTTGAGGTTGCCAGAAAATACATAACTTACAGATATGTACAAAGTCTAAAGAGAAAAATCCAATACAACAGATGAGAAGATATTGTCATTGATAGAGTGTGACAATGAAGAAGTAAAACAGGAAAAATTCGAATAAAAACCCCACCGTAAGCTCGGTTCAAAGAGATTATATGGCAGGTGAGGTGTCTAAAGATCTTACGGAAAGGATACTCCTTCCGCATGATATAGTAGAGGCACATAAAGAGGGAATACTGCATTTCCATGATTCGGATTACTTTGCTCAACACATGCATAACTGCGATCTGGTTAATCTTGAGGATATGTTGCAAAACGGTACGGTCATTTCAGGCACCTGCATAGAAAAGCCGCACAGTTTCTCGACAGCCTGCAATATAGCCACACAGATAATCGCACAGGTGGCATCAAGTCAGTACGGAGGTCAGAGCATATCTTTAGCCCATCTTGCTCCCTTTGTCGATATAAGCAGACAGAAGATAAGAGCAGAGCTTGAAGCCGAGCTTTACGGTGTACCTTTAAGTGATGAGAAAAAAGAATTGATAGTTGATAAGAGACTTAGAAGTGAGGTCAATAAGGGCGTACAGACCATACAGTACCAGGTGGTAACTCTGATGACTACCAACGGACAGGCACCGTTTATAACAGTTTTTATGTATTTGAACGAAGCTAAGTCGAAGCAGGAAAAAGAAGATCTTGCTATGATAATAGAGGAGATGATAGTTCAAAGACACAGAGGTGTTAAGAATGAGAGCGGAGTATGGATCACGCCGGCATTTCCAAAATTGATATATGTTTTGGAAGACGACAATATACATCCGGATTCAAGGTATTATTATCTTACAAAGCTTGCCGCAAAGTGTACTGCAAAAAGACTGGTTCCGGATTATATATCCGAGAAGAAAATGCTTGAGCTAAAAGTAGATAAACTGGGTAGGGGCAATTGCTATACCTGTATGGGTTGCAGAAGTTTCCTTACACCTTATGTAGATGAAAACGGTGACCCTAAGTATTACGGAAGATTTAATCAGGGTGTTGTAACACTTAATCTTGTTGACGTGGCTTTGAGCAGCGGTAGTGATACCGAAAAGTTCTGGGATATATTTGAGAAAAGGTTGGAACTTTGCCATAAGGCACTTAGGGCAAGACACGAGAGACTGCTCGGAACCCTATCCGATGTTGCACCTATATTGTGGCAGTACGGAGCATTGTCAAGACTTGAGAAGGGAGAGCCGATAGATAAACTTCTGTACGGAGGTTATTCGACTCTTAGCTTAGGTTATGCGGGGCTTTATGAGTGCGTAAAATATATGACGGGAAAGAGTCATACCGATGAAGAAGCAAAACCTTTTGCGATCAGGGTCATGCAATATATGAATGACAAGTGTACGGAGTGGAAGATAAAGGAGAATATAGACTATTCATTATACGGAACACCTCTTGAATCAACTACCTATAAATTTGCCAAGTGCTTGCAAAAAAGATTCGGTATCATAGAGGGGATCACCGATAAGAGCTATATTACCAACAGTTACCATGTGCATGTTTCGGAAAAAATAGATGCATTTACCAAGCTCAAATTCGAGAGTGAATTCCAAAAGCTTTCACCGGGCGGGGCTATAAGTTATGTTGAAGTCCCGAATCTGCAAAATAATATGGATGCGGTAATGAGTTTGCTTAAATTCATATATGATAATATCATGTATGCCGAGCTCAATACCAAGTCGGATTATTGCCAGGTATGCGGATATGACGGAGAGATACTTATAAAAGAAGAGGATACGAAACTTTTATGGGTATGCCCTCATTGCGGTAATCAAGATCAAAACAAGCTTAATGTTGCCAGACGTACCTGCGGATATATAGGAACTCAGTTCTGGAATCAGGGAAGAACGCAGGAGATCAAGGACAGAGTATTGCATCTATAGAATAAATTTTGAATTTATAAATAATTTTTACGGTTCTGCTCTTTAGTCATGGAATATCCGGAATTCGATCCGGATGACCGAAAGGATCTCGATCTATGAAATATGCAAATATAAAATATTATGATGTGGCAAACGGTCCCGGTGTAAGAACAAGCCTTTTTGTATCGGGTTGTACCCATAGGTGCGAGGGTTGTTTTAATGAGATAGCCTGGGACTTTAATTACGGAGATGAGTTTAATGCTTCGATCATAGATGTGATACTTGATTCTGTCAAAGAAGATCATATAGCGGGGATCACCTTACTCGGCGGAGAACCTATGGAAAAGGAGAATCAGGCAGAGCTTATAAAACTGTTGAGGCAGTTCAAAAAGTTATACCCCGAAAAAACAGTATGGTGCTATACCGGTTATACTTATGAAGAAGATTTTATACAGGGTGCAAGAGCATATACGGAAGTGACAAAAGAGTTTTTGAAATTGACAGATGTACTTGTGGACGGGAAATTTATAATATCTTTAATGGATATAAGGCTTAAGTTCAGAGGCAGTTCCAATCAAAGAATTATAGATATGAACGAAACAAGAAAAAATGATAGAATAATATTGTGGGATGGTTAGATCTTTCGGTCTGTCCTGACCTGATGGAATAACAAAGACAGATCTTTTCGGATAGCGATGCGGATCGATAATATTATATTCTCATCACAATAATCTATGTAATATAATAACAAAGTGGAGTCTTGTCAAAAAATTGGTAAAGACTCCATTTGGTGTATCAGAGGGGGATTTTTTATGAGTTTTATGGAATTTATCAATACACCTATGGGAGCGATGACCGGCTTTATCATAGGAGGATTTATAGCATTTGTATTTGTTATGATCAGACTTACAAAAGTGAAAGGCAAAGAGAAAAGTCAGGTCATAAGATGGTTCAATGCAACTCATGCCATACTTACCTGTATAAATGATAAGAATGTATATTTATACGGAGGCGTGGTACCGGGCAGATCTTGGAAGAAGCTTGAAAGAGAAGGATTAAGAGCTTACTGGGATATAACGGATGTGAATTATTTGAATAAGACAATAAGATATCTGATGCATAACGATTCGGAATATAATAATTCCAAAGAGATAAGCGAAACGGACGGATGGGACTACAGCAGGGCAATGTCACTGCTTTCTTCAGGATATATATGTGCTTATCTGACGAAGGAGGAAGCACTTGATAAATCTCTTGAAGTTGCGAAGGTAATACAAAAAAGGTTCAATTCATGGGATGAATTTATTGATTCATACTTGAAAGGATATGAGAAATGGTCAAAGCATACTGCAATGGGCAGGTGGCAGATCTATGAGAATTTGAGAAAGGAAAAGGACAGCATATTTAGTGTTCCATGGGATCTTGAACTGAAAAGAGAGTGGTAGAGACTTAAAGCAGCTTCTCATATTTGATATGCGGTATGATGCTTAATGTGCTATAATAATGTATCAGAATTATATTAAGTCAGAAAGGTTTTAAGTATGGATAAGATTATATTAACGGGAGACAGACCTACAGGAAAGTTACATCTCGGGCATTATGTAGGTTCACTGAAAAGAAGAGTAGTGCTTCAAAATTCGGGAGAATATAAGAAAACATTGATAATGGTGGCGGATGCACAGGCACTTACCGACAACTTTGAAAATCCTGAAAAAATCAGGCAAAACATAATAGAGGTTGCCCTTGATTATCTGAGTGTAGGTATAGATCCGGCAAAGGCTACTATATTTATACAGTCAATGATACCCGAGCTAACAGAGCTTAGTTTTTATTATATGAATCTGGTAACGGTATCAAGACTGCAAAGAAATCCTACCGTAAAGACTGAGATACAGATGAGGAATTTTGAGTCGAGCATACCTGTGGGATTCTTTACCTATCCTATAAGTCAGGCGGCGGATATTACTGCATTTAAGGCCACAACGGTACCTGTTGGAGAAGATCAGCTTCCTATGATAGAGCAGACAAGAGAGATAGTCAGAAGATTCAATCAGATATATGATGAGGTTTTGGTGGAGCCCGAAGCTTTGATACCTGATAATAAGGCGTGTCTTAGACTGCCGGGAACCGACGGTAAGGCGAAGATGAGCAAGTCTCTTGGCAACTGTATATATTTATCCGACAGTGCGGATGAAGTAAGTGCAAGGGTCAAGACGATGTATACCGATCCTTTACATATACAGGTCTCAGATCCGGGACATATTGAGGGCAATACGGTATTTACTTATTTGGATGCTTTCTGCCTTGACAGACATTTCGAAGAATATTTGCCGGAATATAAGAATCTTGACGAGCTTAAAGAGCATTATCAAAGGGGGGGACTCGGAGATGTCAAGATCAAGAAGTTCCTTACCAAGGTGTTACAGGAAGAACTGGAGCCTATAAGAAACAGAAGAAAAGAATACGAAAAAGATATTGCAGCAGTATACGAGATCTTGAGAAAGGGCTGTGATGATGCCAGAGAGATAGCTGCGAAGACCTTAGACGAAGTAAAACATGCTATGAAAATAGATTATTTTACCGATACCGAGCTTATAAATTCACATATAGAAAAGTATAAGGGAGTATAATTATGGAAAAGATAGCAAGTTTTACAGTGGATCACTTAAATCTCCTTCCCGGTATATACGTATCAAGAAAGGATGTATTAACAGATGATGTGATCACAACTTTCGATCTGAGAATGACAAGGCCTAATTTTGAGCCGGTTATGAATACCGCTGAAATGCATGCTATAGAGCATTTGGCTGCCACATATCTCAGAAATCATAAAGAATACGGGCAAAAGACCATATATTTCGGACCTATGGGTTGTCGTACAGGATTTTATCTTTTATTAAGGGGAGATTATGAGTCCAAAGATATAGTGGGACTTATAGTGGAGCTTTTTGAATTTATAAGAGATCACGAGGGTGAGATACCGGGTCAAAGTCCAAGAGATTGCGGTAATTATCAGGATATGAATTTAGCTATGTCTAAGTATCTTGCCGATAAATATTTAAGAGAGGTATTACTTAATATAAGTGAAAAGAATTTGATATATCCCGAATAATCTGAAAGGAGTAATCTTGATGGGAAGTAAAGAAAATCCTTTAGGCTATGCCCCAATATCGGGGCTTATCCTAAAGTTTGCATTGCCCTCTATTCTAAGTCTTTTGGTAACTTCGGCATATAATATTACAGATCAAATATTTATAGGAAATGTAGTAGGAGTACTGGGAAATGCGGCTACCAATGTTGCATTTCCCATAGTTACTTTAACCGGAGCTTTGGCACAACTTGCCGGGATAGGTACGGCAGCCAATTTCAACCTTGGACTGGGGGCTAAAAAAGAAGAAGAGGCTAAGGCTTATGTGGGAACAGGATTGCTTTGTCTGTAATACTCGGAGTTATAATAGTTGCACTTACATTGATATTCAGTGAAAAAATACTTATTGTTTGCGGTGCAACACAAAATGTTATGCCTTTGGCATCAACTTATCTTAAAATTACTGCCTGGGGCTTGTTCTTTCTGCTTTTTACAACCGCAGCAAGCAATATTATAAGATCTGATGGAAGTCCTGCCTACTCTATGCTGTGCAATATAGTCGGAGCTGTGCTGAATATATTTCTGGATTATTTATTAATGTTTGTTTTTAACATGGGTATAGAAGGAGCGGCAATAGCGACAGTTATAGGTCAGTTTGTGTCATTTGTTTTAAGTTTTATGTATTTTTTCAGGTTCAAAACATTTAAGATCACAGCTTCAATGCTTAATCTTAAATTAAAGTATGTTTTGGGAATATTGAGTCTTGGCATAGCTAACTTTATTAATCTCGCTATGATCATGGTGCTTAATATAGTACTTAACAATGTACTTAAGTTCTACGGAAAGGGAAGTATCTACGGTGCGGATATACCGCTTGCGGTATCCGGAGTAGTATCAAAGATAACGAGTATACTTATAGCAATATCAGTAGGTCTTGCACAAGGCTGTCAGCCCATACTCGGTTTTAATATGGGAGCCGGTAATTACAAAAGGGTGAAAGAAACCTTCATTAAGGCTGTTTTAGTATCACTTAGTATAAGTATTTTCTTTTTTATAGCCTTTCAATTCTATCCGGATAATATAATCCTTATATTCGGTTCGGGAGATGAACTGTATATAGAATTTGCAAGAAAATATCTCAGGATATTTTTGTTTTTTATATTCGGTTTTGCGATCCAGCCGCTTGCGGTCAATTATTTTACAGCAACAGGAAGTGTTCTTTCCGGCATAATTCTATCCACAGCAAGACAGGGACTTGTTCTTATACCGTTCCTTTTAATTTTTCCGATGTTTTGGGGACTTGACGGTATACTGTATGCAGGGCCGTCATCAGATGTGATAACCACTACATTGGCAGTAAGTATGGTACTAATAAATTTTGCAAAACTAAAAAAGAAAACGGAATAATACATTTATATTTCTGTAAAAATCATGGGTAAATTAAATTATCAGGTTTTGTAAAGAATTGTTAAGGAGGGATGATGGCGGTTTTTGGTGATTTTGAAAAGTTAGACATAAGAGTTGGAACGATCATATCTGCCCGAATATTTGAAAAGGCAAGAAAGCGGCTTATATACTTGAACTTGATCTTAGTGAAGAAATAGGTATAAAAAAGCCCTATGCACAAATTACCGAACATTATAAGCCCGATGATCTGATCAATAAGCAGGCTCTTGCTGTAGTTAATTTTCCTCCGAGACAGATCGCTGACTTTTATTCGGAAGTTTTAGTCTTGGGAACTAACAGAGAGAGGAGTTGTGCTTATAAGGCCGGATAAGGAAGTTAAGAACAAAGATAAATCAGGATAAGGAGAGAATTTATGAAAAAAGCAGCTGTAATATTGGCAAACGGTTTTGAAGAAATAGAAGCTTTGACGGTTGTGGATGTACTAAGACGTGCACAGATCCCCTGTACCGTATTGGGATTTGATAAGCAGGTGGTTGGTTCACACGGTATTAGCGTGATAGCAGATGAAGTCCTTGATGCGAATGTATTCGATCATGATATGATAATACTTCCGGGAGGTATGCCCGGTTCGACCAACCTAAAAAGTAGTGAAACAGTAATAAGTATACTTAGAAAGATGCAGTCGGAGGATAAGTATATAGCCGCTATCTGTGCTGCACCTATCGTTCTTGAGCATGCAGGTGTGCTCAAGGGTAAGAATTATACCTGTTATGACGGATTTGAAAAAGAAATCAAAGACGGAAATTATATAAAAAAAGCAGTGGTAACAGACGGAAAATTAACCACTGCCTGCGGTCCTGCTTTGGCACTTGATTTTGCCTTTGAACTTGTAAGACAGCTCGGTAAAAATCCCGAACAGATCGAAAAGGGAATGCTTTACAAAAGATAAAGAATAAAAAACTTCTCACAGACTTAAGCTTTACACTTTGCAAAACACTGAGCTGAGTTCAGTATAACATAGATATAAATAAAAAATAATTGCTTAGATTATTAACATAACCTTAAGGACATGACCGGAGTAACTCATAAACTACACATACTATTATAAATATTATAAGCTAAGGAATAAAAAGTAATAAAAAAATTAAAAATGATAAGTATAGGTTTAGAGAATAGATGAAAGAAAATGTTATCATGTCCAGTCAATAAAATAATACAAAAAGACTTCGCACCAATCGGCAGATGCGGATAAAACCGCCCCCTTTACACGTCCCAAACTCTAAAGGATAAGAAGTCTTTAAATATTATAATAGTACTATATCGTCGAAAAAACAATAATAAAGCACGGGAAAAATTATAAAAAGTATAAAAAAAAAATAATACTTATGACTGCCTGTAGCATGGAAACTGTTACAAAAAATCAAAGTAATTGGTTAAAGAATAACAACAAATACTTTACGTTTTTTATAAAAACATGTTATAATAGGAGCAGTTTAGTGATTAGGTATGTGTGTATCAAATATTTAGGAGATAAACAAGGCTACCTGTATTTTTGAAAATAAAGCAGAGTATGGGTACATCTTGGGTGGACAGTATTATGGATCAATATATAATAAAAGGCGGCATGTCGCTTGCCGGAGAGGTTACCATAAGCGGTGCCAAGAATGCCGCACTTGGTATTTTAGCGGCGGCTATCATGACAGACGAAGAGGTAATAATAGATAACCTCCCTGATGTAAGAGACATTAATGTCATGTTGGAAGCCATAGCTCAAACAGGTGTGTACGTTGACAGAATAAACAGAAATAAAGTAAAGATCAATGCGTGTAATTTAAATTCTTATGTAGTAGATGACGAGTATATAAGAAAAATAAGAGCATCTTATTATCTTATAGGAGCTTTGCTCGGAAAGTATCACAGAGCGGAAGTGGCACTTCCCGGAGGTTGCGAGATAGGTGCAAGACCTATAGACCAACACTTAAAGGGATTCAGGGCTTTAGGTGCCAATATCGATATAAGTTCCGGAAGGGTCAATGCGACTTCCGGCGAACTTAAAGGAGCACATATATTCCTTGATATAGTGTCGGTTGGAGCAACTATCAACATAATGCTTGCTGCAAGTTTGATACCGGGAAAGACGGTTATAGAAACGTTGCAAAAGAACCTCATATAGTTGATGTGGCAAACTTCCTCAACAGTATGGGAGCCGATATCAAGGGTGCCGGAACCGATGTTATAAGAATAAACGGTGTAAGTAAGCTTCACGGAACCGAATATTCAATAATCCCCGACCAGATAGAGGCAGGAACCTTTATGTGTGCGGCGGCGATAACAAGGGGTGATGTTATGGTTAAAAATCTCATCCCCAAGCATATGGAAGCTATAAGTGCCAAACTTATAGAGATAGGCTGTGAGATCATCGAGTTCGATGATGCTATAAGAGTCAGAGGTGCGGTAAGACAAAGAGCGGCTAATGTTAAGACTCTTCCGTATCCGGGCTTTCCGACAGATATGCAACCGCAGATAACAGCGGTACTTGCCAGAGCACATGGTACGAGTACGGTGCTTGAGAGTATATTTGAAAATCGTTTCAAGTATGTATCAGAGCTTGCCCGTATGGGAGCGGAGATAGAAGTAAAAGGTAACCTTGCCGTTGTTTCGGGAGTGGACAAATTCCTCGGAGCCAATGTTAATGCGCCGGATCTCAGAGCGGGAGCGGCACTGGTGATAGCTGCACTCGCAGCAGACGGAATATCGACAGTAAGTGACATTAAGTATATACAAAGAGGTTATGAGCATTTTGAAGAAAAGCTTGAAGCCCTGGGTGCAAAGATAGCTCTTGTTGATACTGAAAGAGCAGCACAAAAATTTATACTTAAAGTAAGCTAGATAAGCGAATTATTGATAAATTATTTTAATAATGATATTATAAAGGGACTGTTGTGTAGGTGTATGAGTATAGTGTATACTTGTATACATTATAGGCAACAGCCCCTTTGTAGTTTGAAGGAATCATAATAACACAAAAAATTGCATTTGCCAAAGATGTATCCACTCATATGGTGTTCATGGCTAATGGAGTAATAGAAGAAGAGGGAAGTTCAAAAGATATATTTAACGATCCGCAAAAAGCTTTAACCAAAGAATTTTTAAGTCGTTTCAGAAATAATTGATATATAAAATCATAACAGATCGTATTGTTATTCTTTATTTACCGTATCGATATCGCAAGAATGACAATAAAGATCGAATATATAATTATTATCGCTAAAATTATTTGAATAAAGCAGGCTCAAATATTGCGGGTCAACAGTACAAAAGGAGGATATTGACATCATGTCGGAAAAAAGGTTATTTACTTCTGAATCAGTAACAGAGGGACATCCGGATAAAATGTGCGATCAGATATCTGACGCTATATTAGATGCTATCATAGAGCAGGATCCTATGAGCAGGGTAGCCTGCGAGACCTGTGCTACTACAGGTGTTGTCATGGTCATGGGAGAGATAACTACCTCTGCCTATGTTGACATACAAAAGATAGTCAGAGATACTGTAAGAGAGATAGGATATGACAGGGCAAAATACGGTTTTGATGCCGATACTTGCGGAGTTTTGGTGGCTTTGGACGAACAGTCTACAGATATAGCCATGGGTGTGGATAAGGCACTTGAAGCCAAGGAAGGACTTGAGGATGATGATCTTGACACCGGTGCCGGAGATCAGGGTATGATGTTCGGATATGCCACTACCGAGACCGAAGAATATATGCCTTACCCTATATATCTTGCGCATAAACTTTCAAGAAGATTAAGCTATGTCAGAAAGAACGGTATCATACCGTATCTTAGACCGGACGGAAAGACACAGGTCACAGTAGAATACGATGAGGATCATAAGCCTGTAAGAATAGATGCGGTAGTACTTTCCACACAGCATGACGAAGAAGTGGAACAGAGCAAGATACATAAAGATATCAAGGAATATATATTCAATGAAGTGTTGCCGGCTCATTTGATAGACGAGCATACGAAGATATTTATCAACCCTACGGGAAGATTCGTGATCGGTGGACCTCACGGTGACTCGGGACTTACCGGAAGAAAAATCATCGTGGATACTTACGGTGGTTATGCAAGACACGGCGGCGGAGCATTTTCAGGTAAGGATTGTACCAAGGTCGACAGATCCGCAGCTTATGCAGCCAGATATGTGGCAAAGCATATCGTGGCGGCAGGTCTGGCACAAAGGTGTGAAGTTCAGCTTTCTTATGCTATAGGGGTGGCTAACCCGACCTCTATAGCAGTAGACAGCTTCGGAACGGGCAAACTAAGCGATGAAAAACTATGTGCCATAGTCAGAGAGAATTTCGATCTCAGACCTGCGGGAATCATAAAGATGCTGGATCTTAGAAGACCTATCTATAAGCAGGTGGCAAGTTACGGACATTTTGGAAGAGACGATCTTGACCTTCCATGGGAAAGACTTGATAAACTTGATAAGATAAAGTCTTATCTTGCTTAATATAAAAAAAGCTGTTTTGTTTTATTAATTTGAATAAAAATAAATATTTGATCTGTCAGTATTTAAAAACCGATAATGATATTTAAAAACAGATATATCAATATAATAAATTGATTTATCGGTTTTTATGCGGCAGGATCTGAGAATTAAAAGCGGCAAAAGGATCAAAAGAAGTTTTAGCGGGATAAAATGTTGAAAACTAAGAGGTTTATGAGATTAAAACTTGGTTTATTCGTTATTTTTGCAACCATACTTATGGTCGCTATACTTATGATAGTGGCTATACTCACAAGCATAACCGGGCTTAAGGAAATAGATATACTGACCAGCGCTATAAGTATACTTATGGCTATTTCTTTTCTTAATATTTTATGGGTATACAGATCCATATTAAGACCGCTGTCAAAACTTCAGGAGGCTACAAGACATATAAAAGAAGGCAATCTTGACTTCACACTTGATATAGATTCCGATGATGAGATAGGGCAGCTGTGTATGGATTTTGAAGAAATGCGCATAAGACTCAAAGAAAATGAATCGGAGAAGATCCAGTATGACAGAGACAATAAGGAGCTTATAAGTAATATATCTCACGATTTGAAAACACCTATAACCGCTATCAAAGGTTATGTGGAGGGTATAATGGACGGAGTGGCTTCTTCTCCCGAAACTTGATAAGTATATAAGAACTATATATAATAAGGCAAATGACATGGACAGGCTTATTGACGAACTGACATTCTATGCCAAGATAGATACCAATAAGGTTCCTTATAATTACAATAAGATATATATTGTGAATTTTTTTAAGGACTGCTCGGAAGAAGTGAGTCTCGATATGGAATCCAGAAATATAAATTTCAGTTTTGAGAGCGATCTGTCACCGGACGTGGTAGTTATTGCGGATGTTGAGCAATTAAAAAGAGTAGTCAATAATATTATCGGCAACAGTGTAAAGCACTTGGACAAGCCGGATTCGAATATAAGCATCAGACTTTATGATGACAAAGATTTTATAAAGATAGATATAGCGGATAACGGCTCAGGTATATCATCGGCGGATCTGCCTTATATATTTGACAGATTTTACAGGGGAGACAGTTCCAGGAATCTGGCAAAAGGAGGCAGCGGAATAGGTCTTTCAATAGTTAAAAAAATAATTGAAGATCATAACGGTCATATATGGGCAAGCAGTAAAGAAGGTGAAGGAACACATATAACGATGCTCCTTAGAAAATACCAAGAGGTAAAAAGCTATGAAGAAAATATTGATAGTAGAAGATGAAGTCAGCATTGCGGAGTTGGAAAGAGATTATTTGGAAATATCAGGTTATGAGGTTGAGCTTATTCACAACGGTGAAGAAGGTAAAAAAGCCGCTTTGGAGAAAAATTACGATCTTATAATCCTTGATATCATGCTTCCGAAAGTAGACGGTTTTGAAATATGCAAGGCTGTAAGGGAAGTAAAAGATACCCCGGTTATTATGGTAAGTGCCAAAAAGGATGATATTGACAAGATAAGAGGTCTGGGACTCGGAGCGGATGATTATATCACAAAACCGTTTTCTCCGAGTGAACTGGTGGCAAGAGTCAAGGCACATATGTCAAGATACGAAAGGCTTTTGGGAAGTGCAAACCAGGACAATGAGTTCATAGAAATAAGGGGTCTTAAAATCGATAAGACCTCAAGAAAAGTATGGGTCAACGGTGAAGAGAAGTCCCTGACTGCAAGAGAATTCGATCTGCTGACCTTCCTGGCTTCCAACCCCAACCATGTTTTCTCAAAAGAAGATCTGTTCAGAGAAATATGGGACATGGAATCGGTAGGAGATATAGCTACCGTGACCGTGCATATTAAAAAAATAAGAGAAAAAATCGAATATAACTCAGCCAAGCCTCAATATATCGAAACAATATGGGGGGTGGGTTACAGGTTTAGAGTTTAGGATCAACGAAGTATCATATTTTTAATGCTTTCTATGATACTGAACATCTGGTATTGCAGTAAAAAGATCTGAGATTCGCTCAGCATATGCCCTGAATATATATGCTCAAGAAGCGGAAATACGTACATTTGAGTATCATTTATATAATTGATAAGTCTTGTATCATGGAAACTGGCAGCCATATTGGAAATATTATTGCATCTGTCGAGTATTTTAACTATGGTTGCGATGGGATTTTTGATATTTCGGTATAATATATCTCCTTGAGAGTTTCCTTATCAAGTTTGGAATCTTTATTATAACTCAGTAATTTAACAACTTCTTTAACGATGTCATTGCAGGGAAGATCGCTACAGTGTACATCACAATCCTCGCAGACATCGTGAAGAAGTATACTTGCAAGTATATTATCATCATAAATACCGAGGGCTATCGAATGTTTTGCCATAGATAGAGGGTGGTTGATATATTCAACATTATTCTCCCTGGCAAACCATGTTTTATTTCTGTACTGACCTTGATGTTTTTCTTTCATAAAGGGAAGTGCAACTATACTTTCTTTGAAATTGTTATTTATTGCAAAGTTTTCTACATACTTATAGAGTGATTCGGTGTTAAATATTTCTTCCCTGAGATGCCAATGCAATCTTTTAAATGTCTCTTTCACAGTTGCTCCTTTCTGTAATCCCTATAAAAAAACTATATGATATTATTATAATACATATAAAAAAATAGACAATAAAATCCGGCAAGAAAATAGATAATATTTTTTAATTTAAAAAGCATAAACGATCCTAAAAACAGTCGTTTTTAAATAATTACATAAAGGACAATGAAAGTAGTAGCTTTTTTGTAAGAATTAATGACTTGTACTAGTGTTCTATATCGTATAAAATATAATTAAATAATGAGAGGTACGTGAATTATGGCTGATATTAGAGATACTCAGTTTTTTGATACAGTGCAGGAAAAGAAAATAGATGTAAGTGAGGTACTCGCTCTTGTGTATGAAGCGTTAACAAAGAAGGGGTATAATCCTGTAAATCAGATAGTAGGTTATGTTATGTCCGGAGATCCAACTTATATAACCAGCTATAACAGTGCAAGAAGCTTGATCATGAAGGTCGAAAGAGACGAGATAATAGAAGAATTGCTTAACGTATATATAAATACTAAGTTTTCAAACTAGTGTTTGTTAAGTTGCGTAAATGTCGTGGAAATTTTGGTCAATTATATAAAATCGTGAGTTTAAGTGGATGTGTTGACCTTAGAAAGGTCAACTTATTTGCGTGGATTTGATTAATAATTAATATTGGAATAAAATGAGAATAATTGCTTTGGACTATGGTTCTAAAACGGTAGGAGTGGCAGTAAGTGATGAACTTGGACTTACTGCTCTTCCTTTAGAGACCATAAAACGTGATAAAGAGAATAAACTAAGAAAAACATTGGCTAGGATAGAAGAAATCATCAAAGAAAGATCGATTTCTCTCATAGTGCTCGGAAAACCTCTCAATATGGATGACAGTGAGGGAGAAAGAGTCAAAAAAACTTTGGAGTTCGGTGCGGCCTTGGAAAAAAGGACCGGACTTAAGGTCGTGTTGCAAGATGAGAGATTAAGCAGTATAGAAGCTAAGGAAATACTTGCGGACAGCGGAATAAAAAAAGAAGATATGAAGCTCTACATAGACAGTGTGGCAGCTTCCGTTATATTAAGAGATTTTATGAATACTGATAAAGAGAGGTAATATGGATAACAAGATAAATATCATTGATGAAGAAGGAAACGAAATAGAACTTATAATTATTGAAACCGCAAAGTTTGAGGGACGTGATTATATACTGGCAAGTGAAAGTGAAAACGCTTATATATTAAAAGATGTATCGGAAGATAAAGATTCGGATTCAATATATGAGTTCGTAGATGATGAGAAAGAACTTGATATGCTTGCGGATGTGTTTTCAGAACTTATAAGTGATATGGATATTGACTTGGAAAAATAGGAGGTTGCTAATTGAGCATAGGAAAAGAAATGAATCCGCTTAAGGCTATAAAGAAGATAACAGAACTTAACGACAGCCTTAGTGCTAAGGATGGAAACATTAAAGAAAATACAAAAGTTAAAGTTGAAAGAAAAAAAGAAGTTGCAAAAGTAAAAGAGGTCGCCAAAGTAAAAAAAGCGTCAAAGGTAAAAGAAGTATCCCTACATACTGACAAAAAGGCTGATAACAGTTCGGAAAAAGAGAAAAATACAGGTCAGGTCAACAAGATAAAAAGAAAAAAGAAAAATACGGAACAAAACACAGAGGAAATTAAAGATAGGGATAACTCATCAAAGAATTCAAAAAAAGCCAGAGAAGAGGCTATTTTAAAATCTGTTGAAGAACAACTTGCAAAGATTGCCTTGGATAAAGACAAAAAGCCTAAAAACAGAACGGTGGTTTCCGTAAAAAAACAGGTGATGTCAGGTAAAAAAAATAAGAAAAACAATAAAAAGATCAAGATCATACCTCTGGGAGGACTTGAACAAATAGGTATGAATATTACCGCCTTCGAGTATGAGAACAGTATATTTATAATAGACTGCGGTCTTGCATTCCCAAGCGATGACATGCTCGGAATAGACCTTGTCATTCCGGATGTGAGTTATTTGAAAAATAATTTTTCAAAGCTTAAGGGATTTTGTATAACACACGGACATGAGGACCATATAGGAGCATTACCGTACATATTAAAACAACTTAATATACCGGTCTATGGTACAAAGCTCACTATGGCATTGATCGAAAGAAAATTAAAAGAGCATAATATAGACAAGACGGCAAAATTAAATGTGGTCAAGTACGGTGATACAGTAGAACTCGGAGACTTCAAGGTCGAATTCGTAAAAACAAACCACTCGATAGCGGATGCCGCAGCACTTGCGATATTCTCGCCTGCCGGAATAGTATTCCATACCGGAGACTTCAAGGTGGACTATACGCCGGTATTCGGAGATGCGGTAGACCTTCAACGTATGGCAGATATAGGAAGAGAAGGCTGTCTTGCACTTATGTGTGACTCTACCAATGCTACCAAACCCGGATTTACCATGTCTGAAAAGACTGTAGGAAAAACTTTCGATGCGATATTTGCGGAAAATCAAAAAAATCGTATATTGGTAGCTACATTTGCATCTAATGTAGACAGAGTTCAGCAAATAATAAATACCGCCTACAAATACGGAAGAAAGGTGGTGGTAGAGGGCAGAAGCATGGTCAACGTCATCTCGGTCGCAGGAGAACTTGGGTATATCAATATACCGAAAGGAACACTGATAGATGTTGACAGTATTAAAAATTATCCGCCCGAGTCCACGGTTATTATTACGACCGGAAGCCAGGGAGAGAGCATGGCGGCACTTTCACGTATGGCTTCATCCATACATAAAAAGGTGACCATAATGCCTGGAGATGTCGTGATCATGAGTTCGACACCTATACCGGGCAATGAAAAGGCTGTAAGTAAAGTTATCAATGAACTTTCGATCAAGGGAGCCAATGTTATCTTCCAGGATACTCATGTGTCCGGACATGCCTGCCAGGAAGAGATAAAGCTCATGTATGCACTGCTCAAGCCTAAGTTCTCCTTGCCGGTACACGGTGAGTACAGGCATCTTATGGCACAAAAAGAACTTGCGGTAGCTATGGGTATGGAGAAGGACAACGTACTGCTTGTTTCATCGGGAGATGTGGTGGAACTTGGTGCCGACAGCATAAAAGTTATCGACAGAGTTGAAGCCGGAGGTGTCTTTGTTGACGGACTTGGAGTGGGCGATGTAGGTAATATAGTGCTAAGAGATAGACAAAACCTGGCACAAAATGGTATTATCATAGTTGCACTCAGCTTGGAAAGGCTCCAATCAATTACTTTCCGGCCCTGATATAGTATCAAGAGGATTTGTATATGTCAGAGAGTCCGGTGATTTGATGGAAGAGGCAACGGAGGTCGTAAGGATAGCTGTAGATGACTGCCTTGCTGCCGGAGTATCCGACTGGTCCAAGATAAAGAATATTATAAGAGATACCTTAAGTGATTTTCTATGGAAGAGGATCAAGAGAAATCCTGTCATATTACCTATAATCATGGAAGTGTAAAGGGTTTTTATATAATTAAGAATAAGGGGTCGTATGAGTAAGGTTAGTAAGTTAAGCAAGGCTGCATTGAAAGTATCTGTAAGATTGGTCATATATACGATTTTATTCGTAGGTGTATGGTTTGGAGTTAAAGAAGCATATAGATTCGGTCACGATATATTCTACGATCAGGCGGTAGATAATGAACCCGGTAAAGATGTACAGGTGACTGTCACCGAGGGAATGGAAGCAGGAGATGTTGCGGGAGTTTTATATGATAAGGGACTTATAAAAAACAAACTGGCATACAGATTACAGGCAAAGTTTTTTAATTATTCGGTAAAAGCCGGTACTTATACACTGAATACATCTCAAACAATAAGACAACTTTTGCAGGCTATTAATTCGGGTGAAGATAACGAAAGCGAGAGCAAAGAACGAAATACAGGTAACAGCGGAGAAAAAAGCAATTGATAGTTGATGAAAGAGTAAGTAGCTATATCGAGTCCCTCATAGCTTATAACTCGGATTTTTTGGAGGAACTGAGAGAAAAAGCCCTGGCGGACAATGTTCCTATCATAAAAAGAGATACGGAAAGTTTTTTAAAAACCTTATTGCTTTTAAAAAAACCGAAAAGAATATTGGAAGTGGGTACTGCCGTGGCTTATTCGAGTTTGGTCATGGCAGAGACCCTAAAAGGAAATACGGATATAAGCACTATAGAAAACTATGAAAAAAGAGTTTTACAAGCAAGATGTAATATTGCCGATTCTCCTTACGGGGATATAATACATCTGATAGAGGGAGATGCTTCTGTGATTCTTGAAGAATTGGTTCAAAAAGAAGAAAAATACGACTTTATTTTTATGGATGCGGCAAAGGACAATACATTAATTGGCTTGATCTTGTATTGAAACTTCTTAACAAAGAAGGAGTGTTGTGTTCGGATAATGTCTTACAGGGAGGCGATATAGTACAGTCCAGATATCTTATAGAAAGAAGAGACAGGTCTATACACTCAAGAATAAGAGAATACTTATACGAACTTACGCACAGAGAGGGATCGAGTACAACAATATTATCACTGGGAGATGGAGTGGCACTGACTGTGCTTGAAGTAATATAATGAGAAGAAATATAGAATTATTGGTGCCGGCAGGTAGTTTGGAGCTTTTAAAAACAGCCATAGATTACGGTGCCGACGCAGTTTATATAGGCGGAGAGGCGTTCGGTCTCAGAGCTAAAGCAAAGAATTTTACCATAGAGGATATGGCTGAGGGCATAAAATATGCACATGAGAGAAATAAAAAAGTATTCGTTACAGCTAATGTTTTAGCACATAATAATCAATTGGAAGGTGCTAAAGAATACTTCGAGCAACTTAAAGCAATATCTCCGGATGCGCTTATCATATCAGATCCGGGAATATTTACCATAGCAAAACAGGTACTTGAAGGAAGTGATATTGAACTGCATATAAGTACGCAGGCTAACAACACCAACTACGGTACATATAATTTCTGGCACAGCCTCGGAGCAAGCAGGGTAGTAACTGCAAGAGAGCTTTCACTTGAAGAGATAAAGTGCATAAGAGAGCAGATCCCCGAAGAGATGGAGATAGAAACATTCATACACGGAGCCATGTGTATGGCGTATTCCGGTCGCTGTCTTTTGAGTAATTATTTTACCGGAAGAGATGCCAATCAGGGGGCATGTACACATCCGTGCAGGTGGAAATATTCCGTGGTCGAGGAAAAAAGACCGGGTGAATATATGCCGGTGTATGAAGATGAAAACGGAACTTATATTTTCAATTCAAAAGACCTGTGTATGATAGAATACATACCGGAACTTATAGAAGCCGGTATAGACAGTTTTAAGATAGAAGGCAGAATGAAGACAGCACTTTATGTTGCCACAGTTGCAAGAACTTACAGAAAGGCTATAGATGACTATCTCAAAGACGAGAAGATCTACAGAGCCAACATGGAGTGGTATAAGTCTGAGATAGGAAAATGCACATACAGAGAATTCACTACCGGATTCTTCTTCGGAAAAGCCGATGAAACAACACAGATCTATGACAACAACACCTACGTACAAAATTATATTTATTTGGGGACAGTACTCGAGAAAAAGGCCGGTTTGGTTAAGATAGAGCAAAAAAATAAATTTTTGGTAGGCGATAAAGTAGAACTTATGAAGAAAAACGGAGAGAATATCCAGGTGGAAGTCAAGTCTATCAAGGATGAAGAAGGCAACTTACAAGATAGTGCGCCGCATCCGAGGCAGTTGCTTTTCATAGAATTCGATACCGACAGTGCGGATATGGGAGATGTAATAAGGATCAAAAAGCATGAGCCCGTGGACATGCTCAAAGAAGATATGTCGGACGGTTGCGCATGTATAAATAACTAAGGAGGGGGCAAGTATGAAAACAGTATATAAGATCATTGCAATATTCAGTTTTATATACTTTATTATACTTGCCCTGTATTTAAATTTTAATATAAGTATATATTCATACGTATGGCTTCTTATTGCGATCATAAGTTTAGCCTATATGTATCTGGTAAAGATACATAAAAAAGATAAAAAGAGGATTCCGCTCAACCTTTATGTAGGCTTAAATGTATTGCCTATTTGTGGAATTCTCATTTTTATTATAATGCAAATGCTGCTCTTTAGTACCGCAGATACAAAAGAGGTCGAGGGTCTGGACTATATCATAGTCTTGGGGGCAAGAGTAAGAGCCAATTTAGAACCTTCTTCCGCACTCAGAAAAAGACTTGATATGGCTTATGAATATTCACTTAACAATCCCGATACGGTTTTTGTACTTTCAGGTACCAAGAGTAAGACTGAGCCCGTGACAGAAGCGGAAGCAATGGCAAATACCTTATAGATAGGGGTGTTGATCCCGAAAGACTCTATATAGAAATACAATCAAGAAGTACCAAGGAGAATATCATTTATTCCAAAGCATTGATCGAACATAAAGTAGGGGGTAAGACCAGAGTATCGGAATGTATTATGGAAGACGGATTCGGTAAAGTTCTTCTGGCGGAAGACAAGCCCAAGAAGATAGGTATAATAACCAGTGACTTCCATTGCTTCAGAGCCAAGACATTGGCATATAAGTGCGGACTGGAATCAGTATATACCATGGGGGCGGCTACCGATCCTATTCTTTATCTGAATTTCAGTTTAAGAGAGAGCATTGCTATATTATTAGAAAAATTTATGGGGAACATATAATGATCAAAGATGAAAATAAGAATAAACAGCTTGAAAAGCTGGGAAAATTAGACATATACAAAATAGAGAGCATTACAGAGATAGAAGAGATAGATTCTGTAGCAGTAACGATGTTGCACAAAAAGACTAAGGCAAAGATCTTGTTAATGCTTAACGATGATGACAACAAGGTATTTACCGTAGGTTTCAGAACTCCTTCGATCAATTCCACCGGTGTGGCACATATACTTGAACACTCGGTATTGTGCGGATCGAGAAAATTCCCGAGTAAGGATCCTTTTGTAGAACTGGTAAAGGGTTCGCTCAATACCTTCCTTAATGCTATGACTTATCCGGATAAAACGGTATATCCGGTAGCAAGTGTTAATGATAAGGATTTTCATAATCTTTGTGACGTATATCTGGATTCCGTTTTTTATCCGAATGTATACAAAGAAGATAAGATATTCAAGCAAGAAGGATGGCATTACGAGCTTGATAAAAAAGATGGAGAGCTTAAGATCAACGGTATAGTATACAATGAGATGAAGGGAGTATTCTCTTCGGTCGACGGCATGCTTGACCGTCTTATAAGTAAGAGCTTATTCGAGGGTCACTCTTATGGCGAAGAGTCCGGAGGAGATCCCGACTTTATACCTGAGTTAAGTTATGAGGAATTCATAAATTATCATGCAAGTTATTATCACCCTTCCAATTCATATATATATTTCTACGGAAATATGGATATGGCAAAGAAGCTTGAATGGTTGGATAGGGAATATTTATCCGACTTCGAATATAGGGAAGTTGATTCTGCAATCAAAGACGTGATACCTTGGAAAGAAAGCAAAGAACTGAAGTTCGAATATCCTATATCGGATGAAGAAAGCGAAGAAGATGCAAGCTATATATCTCTCAATACCTTAGTGGGAGGAGAATTCGATCCGGTAGTATATACGGCATTTGAAATACTTGACTATGCACTTTTACAGGTACCGGGTGCGGTGCTTAAAGAGGCGCTTATAGATGCGGGAATAGGAAAGGAGATACTCGGCGGATATTCACCGGGTATCAAAGAACCGTATTTTTCGGTGATAGCAAAGCAGACGAGTAATGAAAAACTGGCTGAATTCAAGATGGTGGTAAAGGGTACATTAAGGAAATTATTAAGTACCGGTCTTGATAAGGAAGTCCTTAAGGCTGCTATCAATGTATATGAATTCAAAGCCAGAGAGGCGGACTTCGGTTCATATCCCAAGGGACTGGTATACGGACTTCAGGCTTTTGATTCTTGGATTTATGACGCCGACCCTACCTCACATCTAAGATTTAAGCATATATTCGACACTTTGAAATTAAAGCTCGAGGATGGTTTCTTTGAAGATCTTATAAGAGAATATCTGCTTGGTAACCCGCATGAGGTCTATGTAACTTTAGTACCCAAAAAGGGATTGGCGGCTGAGAAAGAAGCGAAACTTAAAAGTAAGCTTGAAGCTTACAAAAAGTCTTTGAGCGAAGAGCAGATAGAGACAATTATAAAAGAGACCGATGAACTGAAAGCATATCAGGAGGAGCCTTCAAGACCGGAAGATATACTTAAGATACCTTTGCTTAACCGCAGTGATATCAAAAAAGAAGCTGCCGGATTCAAATACGAAGTAAAGCAAACAGACGGTGTAAAAGTAATACACAGCAATATTTCAACATCGGATATTGCTTATGTAAAATCGCTCTTTGATATAAGCGACCTGTCAAAAGAAGAATTACAATACGCACAGCTTTTAAGCGACATACTTGGCATGGTGGATACGAAAGACTATACATATTCAAAGCTTTCTACTCTCATAAACTTAAATACGGGAGGAGTATCGCTCAGTCTTTCCAACGTGACCGATATAAAGACAGAGGAAGATAAGTTTTATTTCGGATTAAATTCCAAAGTATTATACGATAAGCTGATAGTCTGGCGGATATTTGGACACAGCTGATCATATTTTCAAATCTTGACAATAAGAAGAGGATAAAGGAAGTCTTACTGGAGCTTAAAGCGGGATTAAAGACGAGTATTTTATCAAGCGGACATGTCACAAGCCTTAACAGAGCTTTTTCGCATGTATTCAAGTCCTCTTTATTTACCGAACTTATTAAGGGAATAGAGTATTACAGATTCCTTGAGCGTTTGGATGCGGGGAACGACTATGATACAGTAGTTCATAAACTTGAAAGTGTAAGAGATAAGATATTCAATAAAAACAAACTGATATTGCATATTACAGGTGATGATAAGGTATATTCTTACTTTAGTAAATTTACCGAAGGGTTTTTACCGAACTTAGGCGATAAGTTTTTTGAGAAGAATACATTTGAATATACACCGCAGCCTGTAAGGGAGGCATTCTCCTGTGCTTCAAGTGTAAATTACGTATCAAGAGTCGGAGATTTTAAAAAGCACGGTTTCGAATATACGGGTGTATTAAAAATATTCAAGGTACTGCTCAGTTACGAATATCTCTGGAATCTGATAAGAGTTCAGGGAGGAGCCTACGGTGCAATGGCTGTCTTCACAAGATACGGTGCGGGATTTACCTCTTTCAGGGATCCCAATATATCGGCTACAGATAAAGTATATCAGGGCATAGCGGACTATGCGGTGTCTTATGAAGCGGATGAGAGAGAGATGACTAAGTCTGTTATCGGTGCGATAAGTACGCTGGATACACCTCTAAGTCCGAGTCAGGAAGGCAGCAGAGCTTTACTTGCCTATCTTACCGGTTATACATTCGAGGATGTTCAAAGAGAAAGAGATCAGATACTTGAGGCTGATGCAAAGGATATAAGAGCACTTGCGCCAATGTTAAAAGCAGTGCTTTCAGAGGATGCGGTATGTGCCATAGTAAATGAATCACAGCTTAAAACTGAAGACATAAGCTTTGATAAGGTTGAGCTGCTTTACAGCACGGGAGAAGTATAATGGGAAAAAAATCAGGTTTTGTAGCATTGATCGGAAGACCGAATGTGGGAAAGTCAACCCTAATGAATACACTTATAGGGCAAAAGATAGCCATCACTTCGGACAAACCGCAAACTACCAGAAATAAAATACAGACAGTATATACGGATGACAGAGGTCAGATAGTATTTGAAGATACTCCGGGTATACATAAGGCAAGAACAAAGCTGGGAGAGTACATGACAGGTGTCGTAAAACATACTCTTAAGGACGTTGATCTGATACTTTGGATAGTGGAAGCTTCCACCTATATAGGTCAGTCCGATATGCAGATCGCCGAGAACCTTAAAGGATCGGATAAGCCGGTGATACTTGCCATCAATAAAACCGATAAGCTCAAGTCCAAAGAAGCCGTGTTGGAGATAATAGATAAGTACAGTAAGTTACTGGAATTTACAGAAATAGTACCGCTCTCAGCTTTGAAGGCAAATAATACGGACAGATTGCTTGAGATACTTTATAATTACCTTCCCGAAGGACCTTACTATTATGATGAAGATACACTTACCGATCAACCGTTAAGACAGCTTGCTGCAGAGCTTATAAGAGAAAAGGCACTCAGATATTTATCGGATGAGATCCCTCACGGAATAGCCGTGGAGATCGTCAAAATGAAGAACAGATCCAAGACTTTGGTTGACATAGAGGCAGATATAATATGCGAAAGAGAAAGCCATAAAGCCATAATAATAGGAAAGTCCGGAAGTATGTTGAAAAAAATAGCCACCACGGCAAGAAAAGATATTGAAAATCTAATGGATATTAGTGTAAACTTAAAGGTATGGGTCAAGGTTAGAAAAGATTGGAGAGATTCTGATATACAAATGAAGAATTTCGGTTATAATATTAAAGACCTGTAAAGGTAATAATATGTCAAAATCAGCTAATAATACCGTAGAACTTACAGGCATGGTGATCAATGTCATGCCTGTAGGTGAATATGATAAAAGGCTTACCGTGTTCACTAAGGAAAGGGGTAAGATATCCGCATTTGCAAGAGGTGCCAAAGGCAGGGCAGTAATCTGATGGCATGCAGCAGGATATTTGCTTTCGGTAAATTTGTCTTCTATGAGTCGAGGGATTACTACAGTTTACAAAGTGCGCAGATAAGTAATTATTTTGCCGATATAACGCAGGATATAGAAAAAACCTGCTACGGAACGTACTTTCTAGAACTACTCAATTATTACGGTAGGGACGCAGTAAGGGATGTAGACAGTTTGAAACTTTTATATGTATCCTTACTTGCACTTGCAAAACCGGCTATACCCCATAGGCTTACAAGAAGGATCTTCGAGCTTAGACTAATGGTAATAAACGGAGAGTATGACATACTTCCCGATACCTTGAAAACCGACACGGGAAGATATACCTGGGACTATATTATAAGAAGTCCCATAGAAAAGTTATACACTTTTCAAGTAAAAGAAGAGGTGCTTTCGGATATCGAAAGCAGTGTGGATATAATGATGAAGAAATATATAGACAGGGAAATGAATTCGCTGGATATATTAAATGTTATATCCAAACAAAATTATTAAATCAATCGATGTTAAACAATAACCTAAGAGGTGTTTTATGAAAATTATAAAATATGCTTTATGTTTCGCAGCTGTAACTATGCTTACAGCCTGTGGCAGTGTAAAAACAGTGGGTTTTGAACCTACCGTAAGTTCGATATTTTTAGAAAGAGATCTGGGAACCAAGTCAGCTATAATAGAAGATGCGGGAGCCGCTTATTATAAAGAAGAAGAACTCAAAGGCTTTGTACAAGGTGAAGTTGACGAATTCAATTCAACACAATCAAGTCCTACAGTGAAGATAGAAAGTGCAACTATAGCGGACAACAAGATCAAGATCGTTTTTGATTATGAAGACCTTCAGAGCTTACTTAGCTTTGCGGTATCAAGCGGAGACGAGAATATGGGTCTTACATCATTAAGACTCCTTAAATACAAAGACAGAGATTCAAGTATCGAGATCACGGATACTTCGGGAATAAAAAAGAATTCCACTGTTGCCGTGTTGGAGGGAAAGATACATGCCTATACCGAAAGTAAGATACTGTATACGGGCGGAGAGGGCATAAGTAAGCTTAGCGATTATGAATTTGAAACCACAACAGGTAAAAATATCGTGGTATTTGAATAGAGATAGCTTACATACTCGATCTACAGCTTATAAAAGCCCGAGTATATAATAGGCATCAATATTTCACGTACATCTTATTATCTTTAAGATATCAGGAAGTAACATAAATAAATGGAGGATGTTGTTATGGAATACACTATGGAAAAAAATCATAGCCTTAGCCAAGTCAAGAGGCTTTGTATATCCGGGATCCGAGATATACGGAGGACTTGCGAATACCTGGGACTATGGAAATCTTGGAGTAGAATTAAAAAAACAATGTAAAAGAAAGCTTGGTGGCTTAAGTTTGTACAGGAATCCCCCTATAATGTAGGTGTTGACTGTGCAATACTTATGAACCCGCAGACATGGGTCGCATCGGGACATTTGAGCAGCTTTTCGGATCCTCTTATGGATTGCAGATCCTGTCGTGAAAGATTCCGTGCCGATAAGCTCATAGAACAGTATATAGAAGAACACGGCGAAGAGATACATGGAAGTGTGGATGCATGGTCTCATGATAAGATGAAGGCTTATGTAGACGAGAAGAACCTCACCTGTCCAACCTGCGGTAAGCATGATTGGACCGATATCAGACAGTTCAACCTCATGTTCAAGACCTTTCAGGGCGTAACTGAAGATGCAAAGAATACGGTATACTTAAGACCGGAGACCGCACAGGGAATCTTCGTAAACTTTAAAAACGTACAAAGAACATCAAGAAAAAAACTTCCCTTTGGAATCGCACAGATAGGAAAATCATTCAGAAATGAGATAACACCGGGTAACTTTACTTTCAGAACAAGAGAGTTTGAGCAAATGGAACTTGAGTTCTTCTGTAAACCGGACAGCGACCTTGAATGGTTCGATTATTGGAAGAATTATTGTATAGACTGGTTGAAGAAACTTAAAATAAAAGAAGAATATTTAAGATATAGAGATCATGAGAAAGAAGAACTCAGTCACTACAGCAAGGCTACGACCGATATAGAATTCCTGTTCCCGTTCGGATGGGGAGAGCTTTGGGGTGTTGCCGATAGAACAAACTACGACTTAAGACAGCATCAGGAAGTATCGGGTCAGGATATGACATACTTTGATGATGAGACATCGGAAAGATATCTGCCTTACGTTATAGAGCCTTCACTGGGAGCGGACAGAGTAACTTTGGCTTTCCTTTGCTCGGCTTATGATGAGGAAGAGCTTGAAGGAGGAGATTCAAGAACAGTACTTAGATTCCACCCGGCTATAGCACCTATCAAGATAGGTATTATGCCGCTTTCCAAAAAGCTTAATGAGGGTGCGGAAGAAGTGTACAGACTTTTGAGCAAATATTATAATTGCGAGTTTGATGATAGAGGTAATATAGGAAAGAGATATAGAAGACAGGATGAGATAGGAACTCCTTATTGTGTGACTTATGACTTTGATTCCGAAGAAGATAAGTCTGTTACGGTAAGAGAGAGAGATAGCATGAAACAGGTAAGAATGCCAATCGGTGAACTTAAAGCATATTTTGAGGATAAGTTCGAGTTTTAGCTGTTAAAAATCACTTAGGTATGTTATAATTTTAAAAAATTTATGGAGGTTAATATCAATGTCTAAGAAGTGGGTATATCTATTTCAAGAAGGCGATGCGAGCATGAGAAATACTCTTGGCGGTAAGGGTGCAAACCTTGCGGAAATGACCAAACTCGGTTTGCCTGTACCACAAGGTTTTACTGTAACTACAGAGGCTTGTAATCAATATTACGAGGACTCTAAAGTCATAAATAAAGAAGTTCTTGATCAAATTATGGAGAACATAGTTAAGCTTGAAGAAATAGCGGGTCAGAAGTTCGGTGACAAGGAAAATCCTTTGTTGGTATCAGTACGTTCAGGTGCCAGAGCATCTATGCCGGGTATGATGGATACCATACTTAACCTTGGCTTAAACGAAGAGGTCGTTGAAGCATTAGCTAAAAAATCAGGTAATCCTCGTTGGGCATGGGACTGCTACAGAAGATTTATACAAATGTATTCTGATGTAGTTATGGAAGTCGGTAAAAAGTACTTTGAGGAACTTATCGACAAGATGAAGGAAGAAAAGGGTGTTACTCAGGACGTGGATCTTACTGCTGACGATCTTAAAAAACTTGCCGATCAGTTCAAGGCTGAGTACAAAAACAAGATCGGAGAAGATTTCCCTACAGATCCTAAGGTACAACTTTTAGGTGCGGTAGAGGCAGTATTCCGTTCATGGGATAACCCACGTGCTAACGTATACCGTCGTGATAATGATATTCCATATTCATGGGGTACAGCAGTTAACGTACAGATGATGGCATTCGGAAATATGGGTGAAACATCAGGTACAGGTGTTGCATTTACAAGAGATCCTGCTACAGGTGAGAAGAAACTCATGGGTGAGTTCCTTATGAATGCACAAGGTGAAGACGTTGTTGCAGGTGTACGTACACCTGAGCATATAGATCACCTTAAGCAAGTTATGCCGGAAGTATACGATCAGTTCGTAGAAATATGCGGAATACTTGAAAACCATTACAAAGATATGCAGGATATGGAGTTTACCATCCAGGATAAGAAACTCTATATGTTACAGACAAGAAACGGTAAGAGAACAGCTTTCGCCGCTCTTAAGATCGCTTGTGACCTCGTAGACGAGGGAATGATCTCAGAAGAGAAGGCAGTAAGCATGATAGATCCGAGAAACCTTGATACACTTCTTCACCCTACATTCGATGCATCAGTTGTTAAGACTACCGAGCCTATAGTAAGGGACTTGCAGCTTCACCGGGAGCGGCAAGCGGACAGGTAGTATTCACTGCTGAAGATGCTAAGAACTGGGCAAATGCAGGAAAGAAGGTAGTACTCGTAAGACTTGAGACTTCTCCGGAAGATATAGAGGGTATGAAGGCTGCCAAGGGTATACTTACAGTACGTGGAGGTATGACATCACATGCTGCGGTAGTTGCTCGTGGTATGGGTACCTGCTGTGTATCAGGTTGTTCAGAGATCATAATGGACGAGGCTAACAAGGTATTTAAGCTTGGCGGCAAGGAGATACATGAGGGAGATGTTATATCTTTCGACGGTTCTACAGGTAAGATCTACTATGGTGCTATACCTACAGTAGAGGCTCAAATAGGCGGTGAGTTCGGAAGAATCATGGCTTGGGCTGACAAGTACAGAAGACTTAGTGTTCGTACCAACGCCGATACTCCGGATGATGCAAGAAAGGCAAGAGAGCTCGGAGCAGAAGGTATAGGACTTTGCCGTACAGAGCATATGTTCTTCGAGGCTGACAGAATAGAAGCATTCAGAGAGATGATCTGTTCAGATACATTGGAAGAAAGAGAAGTTGCACTTGCTAAGATCCTTCCGGTACAGCAAAGACTTTGAAGAGCTATATGAGGCACTTGAAGGAAATCCTGTTACCATCAGATTCCTCGATCCGCCACTTCATGAGTTCGTTCCTACAGATGAAGCCGATATAGAGAAGCTTGCTAAGGCTAAGGGCAAGACCGTAGCCGATATTAAGGCTATCATAATTTCATTACATGAGTTCAACCCTATGATGGGACACAGAGGTTGCCGTCTTACAGTAACCTATCCTGAGATAGCTAAGATGCAGACATCAGCTGTTATCCGTGCAGCTATAACAGTAAAGAAGGCACATCCTGACTGGAACTTAAAGCCTGAGATAATGATACCGCTCGTAGGAGATATTAAGGAGCTTAAGTATGTTAAGAAGACTGTAGTTGAGACAGCTGAGGCTGAGATCAAGGCTGCCGGTATTGAATTAGAGTACGAAGTAGGTACTATGATAGAGATCCCGAGAGCTTGTCTGACAGCTGATGAGATAGCTAAAGAAGCTGAATTCTTCTGCTTCGGTACTAACGATCTTACACAGCTTACATTCGGTTTCTCAAGAGACGATGCAGGTAAGTTCCTTGATGCATATTATGACACCAAGATCTTCGAGAACGATCCGTTCGTTAAGATAGATCAAGACGGTGTAGGAAAGCTTATGGAAATGGCTTACACACTAGGTAAGAAGGCAAGACCTGAACTTCATGTAGGTATCTGCGGTGAGCACGGCGGAGATCCTTCATCAGTAGCATTCTGCCATAAGATCGGACTTGATTATGTATCATGTTCACCGTTCAGAGTGCCGATAGCTAGACTTGCGGCAGCACAGGCAGCAATTGCGGATGGAGGAAAATAGAAGAGCGTAAGTATTTTTACTTCACAACGCTGATTATTACAAGGGATGATGTGAATGAGTATATGAAATATCATTCCGAATATACGAAAGCGAACCGATTTAAAGATATTATTTGTAAAATCTATATATAACTCGAAAGGGAAGCATAATGCTTCCTTTTCTTATCTCTCGATTAGGACTAAATCCTTGAAGCTACGGCTAAAAAGGGCTTAGTCCTTTTTTATATGCAAAATTAAATATTTTTAAAAGGAGGTTCAATATGAACAGTACAGCGTTAAGGGCAAAAAACACAGATAAATGGGAAATTATATTTATCAATGAAGCACATGAAAAATTCTACTATGAAAAACTAAAAGAAGTAAAGGAACAAGATGTCTATCATAAGGCACTTTGTTATTCTCTAGCATCAGCTCTGATACGAGAAGAAATATTAACAGTATTTATGATTTTAAGACCGGTGATATAAAGACCGAGTGTTTGTGTGAGAGTGGCAAACAGGTAGCAGTATGAAGGTGGTGAGACTGGCATTTAACCTTTATTATAACACTACACCGAGTGTAGATGATTATAAAGAACCGGAAGAACAGATATATGAGTGTATGAAGTATACAGTAGAAGATTGGTTTTGCTGTACTTATGCATCATTCTTTTGGCAAGCGATACAGATTCGCTATCCTGACTACGCTAATTATAATTGTGAGATATAAGCTTTATTGGAGGTGCAAACTAATGCTGAAAATCAGATTGATGGGAACAAAGAGTGATATTGCATGGTTTCAAAAAATATTAAGCAGTAATAATAAAATAGAAGTTCTGGAGATATCAGAGATTTATAGTAATAAGGGAACAAGAAAATATTACAGGGCTTATGCACAAGTGCAGAAAGTAAATTTGAAAAAAGACAACTAAAATAGTAGAACAATAGGAGAATTATATCATGTGTAGAGTTATAGCTATTGCAAATCAAAAAGGTGGAGTTGGAAAAACCACAACAACAAGTAACTTGGGAATTGGACTGGCAAGGCAAGGAAAGAAGGTTCTGTTGATAGATGCAGATGCACAAGGAAGCCTTACGGCAAGTCTTGGGATTAGGGAGCCGGATAGATTGGAAATTACACTTGCAACTATAATGGGAAACATTATTAATGATGAGGAAATAAGATCAGACTATGGAATTTTAAGCCATGATGAAGGAGTTGATTTTATACCCGGGAATATAGAACTTTCAGGTTTGGAAACTTCACTTATTAATGTGATGAGTAGAGAAACAGTACTGAGAACCTATATAGATTTGCAGAGAGACAATTATGATTATATTTTGATTGACTGTATGCCATCCCTTGGGATGATTACAATAAATGTTTTTACTTGTGCAGATAGTGTTTTAATTCCTGTACAGGCGGCATATTTACCGATAAAAGGTTTGGAACAACTTATTAAAACCATAGGGAAAGTAAAGCGTCAGATTAATCAGAAACTTGAGATTGAGGGGATTTTGCTAACAATGGTTGACAACCGTACCAATTATGCAAAAGATATCAGTAATCTGCTTATTGAAAATTATGGAAGCAAAGTTCATATATTTGAAAACAGTATCCCAATGTCGGTAAGGGCAGCGGAAATTTCTGCGGAAGGTGTGAGCATCTACAAGCACGATCCGAATGGGAAAGTGGCAAGTGCATATCAGTCATTGACAAAGGAGGTGCTTTGCAATGAATAAGACAGGAAGTGCCACAAAGGTAAAGCTTAACAGCTTTGATGATTTATTCGGGATTGAGCAGCCAAAGTCAGGAATAGAGCAAGTACAGGAAATTGCATTAACAGAGCTTCATGAGTTCAAAGAACATCCGTTTAAGGTATTGGATGATGAAAAGATGCAAGAAATGATTGAAAGTATTAGAGAGTATGGAATATTAATGCCGGGTATTGCAAGACCGATGAAAGGCGGCGGTTACGAAATTATCGCCGGACATCGTAGAAAATATGCATGTGAAATAGTTGGACTCTCTACAATGCCGATGTTTATCCGTGATTATACAGATGATGAAGCTACAATTATCATGGTAGATTCTAATATTCAAAGAGAAGATATTCTGCCAAGCGAGAAATCAAAAGCGTACAGAATGAAATACAATGCAATGAAACATCAGGGAAGAAAAGCAGGTGGACTTACACTTGGAGAACTTGGAGAAGTGGCAGGAGAGAGTGCAAAGACTGTTCAGAGATATATATGGATTTCACGCTTGGCGGATGAGTTGCTTGATATGGTGGATACAAAGAAAATAGGTATAATGCAGGCAGTTGATTTATCATTTTTATCAGAGGATGCACAGCAATGGGTTTTGGCTGTAATACAGGAAACAAATATTATTATTACAACTCAGCAGAGTGCCATACTCAAGGAAAGCGATAAAAAAGGGGAGCTTACATTTCCGATGGTTCGTATGCTGCTTGAAAAAGAGAAAACTGTGGAACGAAAGGTTATTATAAAAGCAGAGCGTATCAACAGTTATTTCCCCTGTAACATATAGCAGGAAAGAAATAGAGAATATTATTTATCAGTTATTGGATAACTGGAAGAACACTCAGTAGAAAGGAGGAGCCGAGAATGAGTGAAATATTACAACTGGATTATTATTATGGGATTGAAGCGGAGCAGTTCTCATTCTATAGAGTTCCTCGCTTGCTTATTAAGGATGAACGATTTAAGAAATTATCAAGTGATGCAAAACTTTTATATGGTCTGATGCTTGATCGTATGTCCTTATCTATAAAAAATAAATGGTTTGATGATAATAACAGAGCATATATTATATATACTATAAATAGTATTATGGAAGATTTGGGATGTGGAAAGGAAAAGGCGGTTAAGGTTCTTGCAGAGCTTGACAATACTAAGGGAATTGGTTTGGTGGAAAAAGTTCGTAGAGGATTGGGCAAACCGGATATTATATATGTCAAGAATTTTGCTTCGCCGGAAGGAAATGTAGATAAAAAAGAGGCAGTAAATACTGATAAAATCACTGAAGTCGGAAAATCGGACTTTAGGAAGTCGGAAAATCAAACTTCTAGAAGTCAGAAAACAGGACTTCAAGAAGTCGGAAAAACAGACCTTAAGAAGTCAGAAAATCAAACCTTTAGAAGTTCGGAAAACGAAACTCAAGAAGTTGGAGAATCGAACCCTAATTATACTAAATATAATAAAACTGATTTAAACTATATTGAGGAGAGTTATATCAATCCTATCACTCAATCCGGTTCAGAGAAGAATGATGTGATAGATGATGTACAGAAATGCATAGAACTGATCAAAGAAAATATCAGTTATAATCATCATATGAAATATGATAGTTATGGAGAAAAAGAACTCTATGATGAACTGTTTCAAGTAATATGTGAGGTAGTATGTGTGAGGCGTCCAACAATCAGGATAGCCGGAGAAGAATATCCGTATGAGCTTGTAAAATCAAGATTTTTGAAACTGGAAAGCAGCCATTTGGAATATGTGATTGAATGTATGAAGAATACAGCCACTAAAATCACAAATATCAAGGCATATATTATTACGGCACTTTATAATGCAACAACTACAATAAATCATTTTTATCAGCAGGAAGTAAATCACGATATGTATGGTGGCGGCTGGTGTAAAAAGGATATTATTTAAGGTAATGCTGTTATTGCTTTTGATTGTAGTGTAGAATAAAATACAAGATATATAAAGAAACCGTGTATCTGCTTTTTTATAACTTCTGGTCATAATGTCCAGAAGTGGGAAGGAAGAAAAAATGATGCAGGTAAGTGAAGATTATAAGGTATGACGACATAATGGTTGCAGTGGGAAAAAGTTATAATAGTTATAATTTATTTAAGAATTGAGAGGTGATTTTGTGTCTAAAATAAATGTTGAAGGATCTGAAATCAGCATTATAGCCATAGATGATAAAGATTATATTTCTTTAACTGATATGGTAAGAAATATTGAAAACGGTTTAGCTTTAATCGAGAAGTGGCTAAGAAATAAAAAAATACAATAGAGTTTTTAGGGTATTTGGGAGGAAATGTATAATCCTGATTTTAATTCCCTCGAATTCGAGGGAATTAAAAAAATGAAGCCGGACTGAATCGCTTTGTTTTATCGGTAAAAACAGTAGGTAGAAAAAAACCAATTCTATCGGTATTGTTGCAAAAAGCAGGAAGATACGGAGGAACTTACGCACATAAAGATATTGCTTTTGAGTTTGCTTCTTGGGTATCCCCATACTTTAAGCTGTATTTAATAAAAGAATTTGAATGCTTAAAAGAAGAAGAACAAAAGAAGCTCGGTTGGGATATAAAAAGAAATTTGGCAAAAATTAATTATAGGATTCATACTGATGCTATAAAGAATAATCTTATACCTGAAAAACTGCCAAAGGAAAAAATCAACTTTATTTATGCAAATGAGGCTGATATTTTGAATATGGCTTTGTTTGGAATGACTGCAAAGGAATGGAGAGATGAAAATCCAAATTTAAAGGGAAATATCAGAGATTATGCGGATATATCTCAACTTGTTTGCCTTTCTAATCTCGAAAACCTAAATGCAGTATTTATAAATGAAGGGATGAAACAGTCGGACAGATTGGAAAAATTGAATTCTATTGCAATTGAGCAGATGAAAATATTATCTGAAGCTGAAACTGTAAAAAAGCTGAAGTAAAATGAATCTTAAAATAATCCTGTAAAAAGGTGATTAGAGTAACATCTAACCACCTTTTTTCTTGTAATAAATGAAGGAGGTGAACTATTGATCAATGAAGAAGTAAGCAGACAGGTTATTGCCATAGTAGAAAGAGAAAACATAAGAACAGCCAAAATGGTAATAGACCTTATGAAAAAAATGTTAAATATGGCAGCCAAGAAAGGTAAAAGTCTAAAGGAATTTATAGAAGAAAAGAAACCGACAACCGTAAAAGATTTGGTGAAGAAAGGGAAGGTTGAAACCTTAGAACTAAATGACCTTGATTTTAAGGGCTTAAAAAGAGAGCTAAATAAAAACGGAGTAAAATTCAGTATAAAAAAAGATCTTACTACAGGAAATAATATCATCTTCTTTCATGCAAAGGATGAAAAGGTCATGGAGCAGGCATTTAAGGAAGCAGTAGAAAAATTTGCCGGAAAGAATAAGAAAAGAGAATCGGTAATGGTCAAACTAAATCAATTCAAAGAAAAGGTAAAAAACGCACCTAAGAAAGATAAAATCAAAGAAAAGCTTAAAGAACAGAGTTTGTAGAAGGAGGGGTAAATACGAAGATATTAGAAGCAATACTGAAAGATATAAAAAAATATTTCATATAAGAGATAAGAAAAAGTTTGTAATTCAAAAACTTACCTTATCTCTTTTTATTTTATCCGGGAAACATCCTATCAGCTCATGTTAGAAGTTATATAGGTGGAGATATTTTTGGATAAGATTTTTTTAAGGCGATTTTAGAAATTGGCAAAAATAAGTTTTTATTCCAAGTATTCATTTAATAGATATAATGGTGGGAATAATAGTAGCAGCCCTAATCAAAGTAATTGTCTATACCAAAGGAAAAAATGCCAAGAAGTTTAGGCAAGGTAAAGAGTATGGATCAGCAAGATGGGGGAACTCAAAAGATATAGAGCCGTATGTAGATGAGAAGTTTGAAAACAACATACTTTTAACTGATACGGAAAGACTTACCATGAATGGTAGACCTAAAAATCCTAAATATGCAAGGAATAAAAATATACTGGTGGTGGGAGGCTCAGGAAGCGGAAAGACCAGATTTTTTTTAAAGCCCAATCTTATGCAAATGCACTCATCCTATGTTGTAACAGATCCTAAGGGTACTGTTCTTGTAGAGTGTGGAAAGATGCTTGAGAAAAACGGATATGATATTAAAGTGCTAAATACTATAAATTTCAAAAAATCCATGCACTACAATCCATTTGCATATCTAAGAAGTGAGAAAGATATTCTAAAGCTTGTACAAACCATTATAGCTAATACGAAAGGCGAAGGAGAAAAATCCAGTGAGGATTTTTGGGTGAAAGCAGAACGCCTTTATTACACCGCACTAATTGGATATCTTTACTATGAAGCACCGGAGGAAGAGCAAAACTTTGAAACACTTCTTGCTTTTATTGATGCCAGTGAGGTAAGAGAAGAAGATGAAAACTTTAAAAATGCAGTTGACTATATCTTTGATGCACTGGAAAAAGAAAAACCGAATCACTTTGCGGTAAAGCAATACCGTAAATACAAGCTTGCTGCAGGAAAAACTGCAAAGAGCATATTGATTTCTTGCGGTGCAAGACTTGCTCCCTTTGATATTGAGGAACTTAAAAACCTTATGGAGTATGATGAGATGGGCTTAGATACTATAGGAGATAAAAAAACAGCCTTATTTATTATCATATCCGATACCGATGACACATTTAACTTTGTAGTGGCAATGATGTATACTCAGCTATTTAATCTACTTTGTGATAAGGCGGATGATGTCTATGGTGGTAGACTTCCAGTTCATGTAAGGTGTTTATTGGATGAGTTCAGTAACATCGGTCAGATTCCAAAGTTTGAAAAGTTAATAGCAACCATTCGTTCAAGAGAAATATCTGCAAGCATAATCCTTCAGGCAAAATCACAACTTAAAGCTATATATAAAGATAATGCCGATACGATTACAGGCAATTGTGATAGTGAATTATTTTTGGGTGGAAAGGAAGGAACAACCATAAAGGAGTTGTCAGAGAACTTAGGAAAAGAAACCATAGACCTGTATAACACATCGGAAACAAGGTCAAATCAAAAATCTTTCGGACTGAACTATCAAAAACTTGGAAAAGAACTTATGAGCAGGGATGAACTTAAAGTGATGGACGGTGGGAAGTGCATACTGGAGATAAGGGGAGCAAGACCTTTTTATTCAGATAAATTCGATATTACAAAGCATAAAAATTATAAGCTGCTTTCAGACTACAACAAGAAAAATGCCTTTGATATAGAAAAATATTTAAAAAGAAGAGATAAGGTCAACTTAAAAGAAGAAATGAGGGTAAAAGTGGTGGAGGTTAATTGGTAAACTCGGAATAACTTTAGTTCAAAATGAGTAGAAGTTAATATCAAACCGAATTTTTGAAAGGATTAGTAAATGGATGAATGGGAAAAGATAGAAATGAGAATTAAAAAAGCAGGGAAGAGGTTGGGGCAGATAAAATACAAAAATAAACATATTAAATCAAAAAGCTTAAATATAAAAAAACGAAGAATGAATTTCATAAAAGCATATAGCAGCCAAAGTAAAGGATTAAGATAAATCAAATCTTAGTCTTTTTGTTGAAGAAAAGGAGAAATGGTTAAGTGAAAGCAAAGGTAGAAGCCCTCCGACTTTAGTTCAAAAATGAGCAGAAGTCGGAATAAAAAAATATAAATAAGTCCATGGTAACTTGAAAAATACTATGGTCTTTTTTTGATTAAATCAAATAGAAAAACGGAGAAATTATATGCAAAAAAAGAAATGCTTAACATCAATGGAAATCTGATTAATGAAGTGGAGATAAAAGTTATTAAGGGTAAGGACGGCGAAGTTAAAGCTGCTAATTTTACCCTCTTTAGAAAGATGGGAAAGGTAGGGGAGAAAAAGAAGGAATATATAAATTGTAATGTTTACGGTGAAAAAGCCGAGTTTACGAAGGAATTTGAAAAAGGGGATTTTATTCATGTTTTCGGCTATTTTAAAGAGGTTAAAAAAGAAGATAAAAGTTATAGAAACTTTATTGTAAAACATCTTAACAAGGCAGATAAGACAGTAAATGAGGAGGAAGAATAATGGCATTTTTTACACAGGCGGTAGATGTATTAAAGATTTTGGTAACAGCAATAGGGGCAGGACTTGGAGCATGGGGAGTCATAAACCTGCTTGAAGGTTATGGAAATGACAATCCTGGAGCGAAATCACAGGGAATAAAGCAGCTTATGGCAGGGGGTGGAATAGTTTTAATAGGGCTGAAACTAATTCCGCTACTTGCCAATGTACTTAATTAAGATGTTGGATTTATTTGGAAAAATAGATGAGTTTTTCAAGAATATCATGATTGATGTAATTAAGGATAACCTCTCGGCAATGCTTTTTAGATATTAATGAGAAAGTGGGAACGGTTGCCGGGGAGGTCGGCAAAACTCCGAGTTCATGGAACTCGGAGGTATTTGCCTTCATAAAATCAATCAATGAGAATGTCGTTTTACCCATAGCAGTAATAATCCTTACAGCAATCTGTTGTATTGAATTAATTCAAGTGGTAATGCAAAAAAACTCCATGCATGATACGGATACCTTTGAGTTTTTCAAATACATCATGAAGATGTGGATAGCTGTATGGCTTGTATCCCACGCCTTTGAGTTTTCCATGGCGGTCTTTGATGTTGCACAGGAAATGGTAGGAAAGGCAGCCGGGGTTGTGGGAAGCAGTGCGAATATTTCACCGGGAGATTTTGATGCTATGGTTGATGCCCTAAAAGAGAAAAGTGTTGGAACACTCATCGGAATTTCACTTGAGACAGGACTTGTTAAACTCTCTTTAACAATACTTTCTGTTTTAATTACAGTAATATTATACGGAAGAATGATTGAAATTTATATTTACTGTTCCGTAGCCGCTATCCCTTTTGCCACAATGGGAAATAAGGAATGGAGCAGTATAGGAACAAATTATATAAAAAGTTTGTTTGCACTTGGACTTCAAGGACTGTTTATTTTAATCTTTTTCGGGATCTATGCGGTACTTGTAAAAACCGTAAACTTTACGGATATTCATGTAAGTATTTTAAAGGTGCTGGCATACGGACTGATACTTGGGGTAATGATGATGAAATCGGGAAGTATCGCAAAGGCTATTCTTAACAGTCATTAGATGACTTTTGTTCAAAATGAGCAAAAGTGAAATGTCAAACAATGAGATCAAAACAGTGGGTTTAAGTAAAAATATAAGTACCGGGAGGTGGCAATGAAAATATTAAATAAAAAAATGAGAATAATATCAGGAGCAGGAGTAATGCTTTTTATAGTGTTGTTGCTTGGAAAGATCGTAAGCAGGAAAAAGCAGGATATATCAGTACCTTTAGATAAAGATTTTGACTTTGTAAAAATAAAAAATGATGAAAATATCTTATGTAAAGCTGATTTTGAACTTGCAGAAGAATTAGATAAGGTAAAAGAGGAAATTATCTCAATTTGGGAACATATAGAAGCACTTTCAAATAGCGAAGAACAGAGGGAGGAAAGAGCATGGCATATGTAAAAGTACCAAAGGATCTTAGCAAAGTAAAAACAAAGGTAGCCCTTAACCTTACTAAAAGACAGTTGATCGGCTTTAGTATAGCAGGATTATTAGGTTTTCCTGTTTATCTGTTATGTAAAAACTTTTTAAGTACGGATATTTCAATGATACTGATGAGTATAGTTGTATTACCGATTTTGTTTGCAACGCTTTATGAAAAAGATAACCTGCCATTTGAAAAGCATTTGGCATATATAGTAAGGTTTCATAAGGCTGAAAAGATAAGGGTATATAAGATAAAAAGCATTTATAACACTGATAAGAAAGACAAAATAAAAGAGAAAATAACTATAAATAAGTCCGGCTTAAAGAGTAATAGGAGGAGAAGAATTGAATAAGGAGAAGAAGAAAAAACAAGAGCAAAGAATACAAAGGGATGAAATGGAGCTTAGGGAAAACAGTAAGGAATTATCCGAGTTAAAAAAGTTAAGCAGGAAGAATACAGGCAATAAAAAAGACGGGAAATCATTCATAAAAAAGGGATGGTTTCCCTTTCTGATTAAGTCTAAGAAAAAGGAAACGGTGCAGGATACAATTCCCTATAAAAGAATGCTAAAGGACGGAATCTGTCAGGTTGAAAAGGATAAGTACAATAAAACCATTCGCTTTTTTGATATTAATTACAGACTGATGGAAGAAGAGGATCAGGAGGGGATATTTGCCGACTTTTCTTCTTTTCTTAATTTCTTTGATTCAAGTGTTGAAGTGGAGTTTAACTATATTAACAGCATAGGTGAGAATGAAGAAAGGAAAGAGCTTATTAATATCAAAGAAACCGAGGATGATTTTAATGAGATAAGAAATGAATACAGACAAATGTTCCTAAATCAAAGTAGCAAGGGAAACAATGGACTGTCAAAAAATATGTATTTAACCTTTACCATAAAAGCTGAGGATTTAAAACAGGCAAAAAGCAGACTGGAGAGAATAGAATCGGATATATTAAATAACTTTAGGCAGATGGGTGTAAAGGGCTATGTTTTAGACGGAGAAGAACGCTTAAAAGTCATTCACGATATATTAAATCCTGAGGACAGGTTTATTTTTAACTTTGAAGATTTGAAATATAGCGGGCTTACAACAAAGGAATATATTGTACCGACTTCCTTTAATTTTTCAAAGCCTACATATTTTAAGATGGGAGAAGTATTTGCAGATGTAAACTTTCTACAGATTTTAGCATCGGATATAAAGGATGAAATGCTTTCAGAATTTTTAGAGGTGGAAGAAAATATTATCGTTACCTTTCATATCAAAGCTGTTGACAGGATGGAAGCGATTAAAAATATAAAAAGAAAAATAACCGACCTTGATAAGATGAAACTTGAGGAAAATAAAAAAGCAATCAGAGCAGGATATGATATAGATATCCTGCCAAGTGATCTTGTAACTTATGGTGCGGAGGCAAAAAGCCTACTTTCTGAACTTCAAAATCATGATGAAAAGATGTTTTTAGTAACGATCCTTATTATGAGTACAGGTAAAAGTAGGACTAAGCTTGAAAATACCGTATTTACATTAAAATCCATTGCAAACAGGCACAACTGTAACCTTAAAAACTTAAACTACAGGCAGGAACAGGGGCTTGTTGCAAGCCTTCCGCTTGGAATAAATGAGGTGGAAATAGAAAGAGGACTTACCACAAGTTCGGTGGCTATATTTATTCCCTTTACAACGGAGGAACTCTTTATTAAGGGTGAAAGTCTGTATTACGGCTTAAATGCTTTAAGTCGAAATATTATCATGGCTGATAGAAAGAAACTTAAAAATCCGAACGGGCTGATACTTGGAACACCGGGTAGCGGAAAATCTTTTGCGGCAAAGAGAGAGATTACCAATGCTTTCTTGATTACGGATGATGATATTATTATTGCAGATCCTGAGGCTGAATATTCTCCGCTTGTTAATGCCTTAAAAGGTCAGGTTATTAAAATATCACCGATTTCAAAAGACTATATAAATCCCCTTGATATCAACACCGACTATGCGGATGAAGATAATCCGTTGTCATTAAAATCTGATTTTATACTGTCTCTTTTTGAACTTGTAGTTGGAGAGAAAAAACTTAGTGCGGAAGAAATCTCAGTTATTGACAGGTGCTTGCCAATTCTTTATAAAGCCTATTTTGAAAACCCTATACCTGAAAATATGCCTATACTGGAAGATTTATATAATCTTCTTAGAAAACAGGAGGAGAAAATAGGAAAGAAACTTGCGGTAGAGATGGAGATCTATGTAAAGGGAAGCCTTAATGTATTTAATCACAGAACGAATGTAGATACAAACAACACGGTGGTTTGCTATGACATTAAAGAACTTGGAAAACAGCTTAAAAAAATAGGGATGTTAATAATTCAAGATCAGGTTTGGAACAGAGTAACGATAAATAGGGCAAGTAAAAAAGCAACGAGATATTTTGTTGATGAATTTCACCTTCTTTTAAAAGAACCGCAAACAGCCAACTATTCTATAGAAATCTGGAAGCGTTTTAGAAAATGGGGAGGTATGCCGACAGGCTTAACACAAAATATTAAGGATCTTCTTGCAAGTCCGGAGATTGAAAATATCTTTGATAATACAGACTTTATTTTAATGCTTAATCAGGCGGGAACGGATAGAGATACACTGGCTAAGAAGCTTAATATTTCAAAGCACCAGCTTTCCTATGTAACAAACAGTAATGAGGGAGAAGGTTTAATCTTCTATGGAAATACCATTGTACCCTTTATAGATCGGTTTCCTAAAAATACAAAACTGTACTCACTGATAACAACAAAATTAAGTGAGACAGGAAAAGATAAAAAGTGATGAAGTAATGAGAGAGAGTCAAGGTAAACTAAGAATATTTAGAAGTGGCTAATAAAGATTGAAAGTGAGGTGAAAAACTTGATAAAGAAAAAGAATATAAGGTATAAAAACAGTAGAGAAAAGCCGTTAAATCAAGAGATACAGCCTTTTCCATCTAAAAATCAAATAGGTTATAAAAAAGAAGATGTTCAAAATCAGAATGTTCATATTAAAGATAATATGCCGACTGAAGTAAAGACATCTTCATCTAAGAAAACATTTATAAATCATCCGGATAGGGAGAATAAATATAAGGACTTAAATAAAGGTAGTGATTCTTATGAGATACCGGGTAAGGGAAATATAAGTCAAAATAAATCTTTTCTTGAGCCAAAAAAGGATAAAAAGGTCAGGCAAAGGCAGATAGGCATATTTCATCAGAAAGAAAAAGAAACCTATGAAGATTTATCAAAAGATACGGATAAAAATATAGATTCTAATCAGTATAATATGGGCTTTAGGGATGATAAAGACCTGCAAAAGGTATCAGCCAAGGAGCAAAGGCATAAAGAAAATGCCGCCACCATACCAACTGATAAGTATAAAAATAAAGTAAGAGCAAATAGGAAACGATATAAGAAAATTTTGCAAGAAAAACACTCTAAGGAAGATTTAAGCTTAAAAGACTACCCAAAGAAATATTTTAAAAGTAACTTTGAAGATAAAGAATTTACAAGAACTAAGAATAAGAAAAATCCTCTAAACACAAAGAATGGCATAAAAGAAAAAAATGACAATAAAGGAGAAATAGCGGATAATTCAAAGCCTAAGCCTAAAGAATATTCAAAAAAAGCCAATGATAAATTTAGAAAACAGGAAAAGAAGATTTTAAAGCTTCAGCATAAAAAGCAAAGTTTTGAAAAGGAACTTAAAAATAAATGTAAGGACAGCATATCTTCTAAGAGTGCAATAGTTGCGGTAGGAGCGGTAAACAAGTATCTTGAAAGTGGACAAGAGGATAATGCCGGTGTCAGTGCTGCCCATAAGACCACAGAAGGCATAGAAAGTCTTGCAAGAAAAGCCCACAATCATGGAAAAGGTAGGGCATTAAAAAGACAAAAAAGGATAGTAAGGCTTGAAAAAGATATTGAAAAACAAGAAAAAAAGCTGTTTTTTAAGAAAAATATGGAAGAATTTAAGAAAAGTAGTGATTATCAAAATACTTCAAGGTTAAGACAGTTTTTTAAAAGGAGGCAGTATAAAAAGCAACTTCAAAAGAAATATAAAGAAAGGATAAAGAATGGGCTTAAAAAATCCTTAGCAAAGGGAAGCAAAAAGTTTGCAGAATTTATAAAAGAAAGAGGTAAAAAGATAATGTTCCTAATACTTTTGGTGGTAGGAACATATTTTATGCTCTTTCAGGCAGGAAGCATGGTGATGAATATAGGAACAGGAACAATCAGTGATACCGTTTCTACAACTTATCTTTCCTCAGAAGAGACCTTAAGGAATATCAATCAGGAATTTTCTTCTTTAGAACAGGGACTGCAAGAGGAAATGGAAAGCGTAGAAGAAACCAATCCGGGATATGATGAATATATAATAAACGGAAAAGAAAAAATCAGTCATAATGTCCATGAGTTGCTATCTTATATAACATCTCGATATGGTGTGGTAAAAGAAGTATCTGAAATAGCCGGAGAAATACAACAGCTGTTTAATCAAATGTATACATTGACCTATGATGAAGAAATCGAAATCAGATATAAAACCGTTACGTCAAGCTATATTGATGAAGCGGGGAATGAGCAGACAGAAAGCCATGAAGAAGCTTATGAATATAAAAAACTCATTGTAAACTTAGTAAAAAGAGAAATGGACGATATCATCAGAGAGGTATTTAATTCTTATCCCAACAATTTAGCCCACTATGAAGCACTGCTTTCAAGTAAAGGCAATATGGAGCTTGTTTTTGGAAGTGATAACGGAGATTTATCGGAGATTATAAACAATCCCGACTTTTCAAATCCGGGAATTGCCTTTGATGATGTAACGGTTAAGGCACTATTTAACGAAGCGGAGAAACATATAGGTAAAAAATATGTGTTTGGTGCAAACGGACCGAATAACTTTGATTGTTCGTCATTTGTATGCTGGAGTTTCACGCATTCAGGAGTTAAAAATATGCCAAGAACCACTGCTTGGGGGATTTATAAAACTTATTGTAAACCTATATCTCCAAGTGAAGCAAAGGCGGGAGATATTATCTTCTTTAAAAACACTTATAACAGCAAGAGTCCGATATCCCATGTAGGTATCTATGCAGGAGACGGAATGATGATACATGCAGGCAATCCTATTCGCTTTGTAAGTATCAATACACCTTACTGGATAGAACATTTCTATGGTTTCGGTAGAGTTAAATAACAGGAGGAAGAAGTTGAATAAAAAATATCAAAAGAATATCGAAAATAAAAAAGCGATAGAAGAAAAAATAGAAGAACTTAGGCTGAGGCAGGAAATACTTAAAGAAGAGCAGGAGGAAATGGAGCAAGTTGAGGTTCTAAAAGAATACAGAAGCATTGATATTTCACTTGATGAGTTTTTAGAAATGATGAGAAATTACAAAAAGGAAAGACAAAGTGAAAAGAAAATGAAAGAGCCGGAAAATTCTAAAGAAGTAGAGGAAAATAGAGAAAAAACCATGGAGGATAAGAATGAAGGAAATGAAATCTAAAAAGAACAGGGTGAAAAGATTGGTAGGAGTTATTTGCTTACTTGTGATGTTTATTATAGGGAATGTTTACCCCACATATATTTTTGCACAGGTTAATGAAAGTGAAATAGAAAGTGAGAAGACTCGTGAAACAGCCTTAGAAAAAGATAATTGGGAAAGAGAAGTACGCTTTCCGAATAAACTGGAGGCAAAAGAGCCTCCAAGTGATAATCAGGTAGGCAGCCAAAGTGATAGTATAAATAAAGGTATTCCTACAGCAGAAGGCAGTGCAAAGGCGGAGCTTATAGAAAATGTAAATAATGCCAATCAGGATTATCCTATTCATCATGGAGAAAGTGCGGAGGATGAAAGTGGCAAATATTTTGCCGATGCCAGACAGTTCATTACATTTAAAACAAAGTCCGGAAAGACCTTTCATCTAATCATTAATTATGATGAAGAAGGGCAAAATGTCATGCTGCTTACAGAGGTAAGTGAAGATGATTTATTAAATATGGTTGAAGCAAAAGAAAAACCTAAAGAGGAAGTAAAAAAGATAGAAGAGGTACCGCCACTAATAGAAGCAACAAAAGAAGAACCGGTAAAGGAAGAGCCTAAAAAGAAAGAAGAAAGTAAAGGAGCAGGGCTTTATATATTTTTAGGATTGCTTGTCATGGCAGTTTTAGGAGCAGGATATTATTTTAAGGTTTATAAGAAAAGGCAGGAAGAAAGTGAGGATGATGAAGACTATAATGAGCTTGAGGATGATTATGAAAGCGAGGATAATATAGAAGAACCAGAAGAAACACCGGAGGAAGAGGAGCAGGAAGAAGTGGATGATATGGCAATAGATGCCTATGAGGAAGAAGATGATGATTAGAAAAGTATAAATAATATAGTGTCTTTTTTTATTCATATATAGTATGATATTTATGTATTAGAAGAAAACTATATTAGTAGAATATTGAGTGTTCCATTGAAATAAAAAATTAGGTAATAGTTAGGAGCATTGCATGAAGACAGAAGAAATTGAGCAGAGGTTAATTGAACATATTAATTCTCATGGTGGTATGGTAACATCTTTAGGTAAATTATTATTTACTAATAATGATAGAATCGGACAAGGAGGAAATGGATTAGTATATTTAGCGATGATAAATGAAAAAGGAAATTGCTATAAAATTTTTTTAATTTCTGATTCAGAACGAAAACATATCAGATTTAAGTCGGAGTATTTTAATACAAATTATGTTCATAATGAATTGAAAAAAATGTTGTTAATATGATACATTATGGTAAACTTGAAATACAGGATGGGGTTGCTATTCCATATATAATTATGACCTATTACTCAAAAAAACTTAAAAAAATATAGAAAGGAAAAAAAGTGAAATTGAGGAAAAGGATTTTTTGGGTTTAGTAAACTTTCTTTTTTCTACATTGAATTTGATTCATAAAAAAGGTATTATTCATAGAGACATTAAGCCAGAAAATATTTTGGTGGACAAGAATGAAAAGTTTGTGTTATCTGACTTTGGAATTGCACACTATGATAAGGAAGATTTCCCAATAGATAATAAAACAAAAAAAGGTGAACGCTTAGCTAATATAGAATTTTCTGCTCCAGAACAAATTAATAATCAATATGAAGTGGCACAAACCTCCGATATATATTCCATGGCTCAGGTTATGTATTGGTTTATATTTGGAACTGTAAATCGTGGTACAGGAGCGGAGTATATTTCGCAAAAATATAAATGGGATGATGCATATATTTTTGATACCATCATTAGTAAATGCCTTAGAAATAATCCAGTGGAACGCTTTCAGTCGATAGATGAGATAATTCAGTTTTATAAAAATGAAAAAAGTAAAGAGAAAGAATTAGATCCATTTGAAGATATGAAGACATTTCAGAGTGCGATATTATCTGTTGTTCCTGAATTTTACAATCAGGCATTTGCTATTACAGATAAAGAAGTTATATATCAATTATTTAATAGTATTTTCTCGAAAAAATATAATCAGCCAATAGAGTTTAATACAGGGAGAGCGAATAACATTATATCTTCAATAATAAGGCTGGAAAATGGTGATTTTTTGATGGGAGAAAGACAGTTGAATATTCGAAGTATATGGGGACTGCTTTCAAATGATATTTATGATGATATTTTATTGTTGGAAATAGATAAATCATCACCTTATTTAATTGAAGATAGAGAATATCATTCGGTTGTAGTTATTGAAAACAATGAAATTGTTCCTTACGAAAAAATTTCAAGTGGTTATATTAGATATAAAGGCAAGGTACAAAGCGTTTCGGATTTAAATATTCAAGAACGTTGCGTTCTATATGACTATAAAGTAATAGCTATTGCTCCATTTCATAGTTGTACTAATATTGAGGAAAAATGATACTTTTTAAAATGAATTACAAACATTAGAAGTATTGAAACAAGAAGATATATATGAATTAAAAGAAAAGATTCATATGAATAGACCCCGTGATGTTTATATGAGATTGTAAAATGACAATTAGATAACTCCAAGTTTAAATATAATAAATTTATCTACACTATTTCTATAAGATAGGTAAGAGCGCTGAATTTGGATACAGTCGATATTGTATAAACAAGCAGGAAACAGCATAGTGGTGAATTGTGATTGAATATATATTCAGATTTATAATAAGAACAATAGATTTTTTTAAGATAGGAGATTCAAAGATATGTCTGATTTAAAAAAACAAGATTAAAGAAGTAATTCAAAGAATGAAATTCTATATATGTTTAGAATGTATAGCATTTTTGGGTATGATAGCCTTAATAAATATAAAAAAATATGATGTTATGGATATTATATTTAATGCTATAATAATAGAGTTATGTTTTTAATGAGATAGTAAACTATGTAATTAATTTAAAGGAAACATTTTTTTAGTGCATAAGTATGCTAAAGAAAGTAAAGAATTTAATAAAGAATATTTTAGCCTATATTATAATAAAAAAATGTAATTATAGTAAGGATTTTAGTGCTTTTTGGAATATCTATCTTGCATACTATATTCAAAAATCTGGTAGTGACTTTTTGGATAAACTATCAGATATTGATTTTTTTGGGATAAAATACAAGTTATTGGGATAGCTATATTTGAGGTTTTTTTGCATATTTATTAGTTGGGTTTGGGGTTTGGGTTATCGCTATACTGTATTTTAATAGGTTAGAAAATATTAAGAAACTAGATCGGCTAATTGAAAAAAAGAAAGAAAATTTTGTTACATACACAGATGAAGAACGTGATATTTTGGAATCATAGGACTATTTGTTCTTAATTTAAAGAAAATTGATATAGATAAAAAAAGACGATAGAATATCGTCTTTTTTTATGCAATAAACATAATAATAAGGAGGATTTATAAATGAATTTAGTGATATGTGAGAAGCCGAGTGTTGCAATGAATATTGCCAAGGTAATCGGTGCAACCGGCAGACAAAACGGATACTATGAGGGAGGTGGATATATTGTAAGCTGGTGTGTGGGACATTTGATACAGATGGCAAGTCCTTCAGCTTATGATGAAAAGTACGGTAAGTGGAGATTGGAGGATTTACCGATTATTCCGGGCAAGTATAAGTATGAGGTTGTAAAGGCAACTAGGGGTCAGTTTAATACTCTTAAAAAGCTGATGAACTCTAAAGAGATTGAAGCGGTTATTAATGCCTGTGATGCGGGGCGTGAGGGAGAATTAATCTTCAGGCTTGTGTATGAGCAGGCAAGCTGTAAAAAGAATATCAAAAGACTTTGGATCTCATCAATGGAAGATGTGGCAATTAAAGAAGGCTTTAGGCAGCTAAAAGAGGGAAGAGAGTATGAAGCTCTATACCGATCAGCTCTTGCCAGAAGTAAGGCGGATTGGCTTGTCGGTATGAACATGAGCAGGTTGTATTCACTTATTTATAATCAAAATTATTCTGTTGGAAGAGTACAGACACCCACGCTTGCTATGATTGTAAAAAGAGATGATGAAATAGCAGCTTTTAAGAAAGAAAAATATTATACAGGTGAGCTTTATTGTACTGGTTTTACTCTTTCAACAGACAGAATAGACAGTCTTGAAATTGTAGAAGATTTAGTAAATGCGGTAGGAAATAAAATCGTAGTAAGAAATGTGGAGAAAAAGGAAAAGCTTACAAAGCCCGACTTGCCTTTTGATTTAACAACACTTCAAAGAGAATGTAACAAGTACTTCGGATACAGTGCAAAACAGACACTTGACTATGCTCAAAGCCTTTATGAAAAGAAAATGATTACATATCCCAGGACGGACAGCCGATATCTTTCGGAAGATATGATTATAAATACGGTAAACAACATACTCGGTAAAAATGACTTTGATACGGAGAGAATTAAAGTTATTTTTAACTCAGCTAAGGTAACGGATCATCATGCAATCATACCTACAGTAAGTTCTTTAGAAGAAGATATGTCCACAATTCCTGAAAGTGAAAGAAAAATATATAAACTTATCTTAAATAAACTCCATGCAAGTGCAGGCTATCCCTTAATTGAAAATATAACAAAGATTGTTGCTATATATGAAAGTCAGGGTGATGTATTTGAATTTAAGGCAAGCGGTAAGGTTATTACAGATGAAGGTTTTACAAAATATCTTAAACAGTACGGTTCAAAGAAAAATGAAGATGTTGTATTACCTGATTTAAATGTAGGAGATGTACTTGAAATCAAAGATAAAGAGATAAAAGAAAAATATACGACACCACCAAAGCATTTTACAGAGGATACTCTCCTTAAGGCTATGGAGATTGCAGGTAATGATGCACTGCAAAAGGGAATTGAGGTTGAGCGAAGGGGACTTGGAACACCGGCAACAAGAGCAGGTATTATAGAAAATCTGATTTCCAAGGATTTTGTAGAAAGAGATAAGAAAAATCTTATTGCAACCAAAAAAGGAAAAGCTCTTATAGAGATAGTGGAGGATAACTTTAAGTCGGCTAAAACAACAGCAAAGTGGGAAATTAAACTTTCTGATATAGCACTGGGTAAAGCATCAAATGAAGCATTTTTATCGTGTATTGAAACCGAGATAAAAGAAACCGTTGCCAAGTATCAGGGAAGATAATCTATGTTTGATACATTGATGAAACTTGATAAAGACAGAGAGGTCTTGGATTTTTATGCCACAGATAAAAGAGCAACAAAGGAGCTTTTAATAAGAGAAAATTTCAGAGAAACAATATATGAGCCTGCCTGCGGTCAGGGGCATATCGGAAAAGTACTGGAAGAACAGGGATACAGGGTAAAAGCGGAGGATATTTGTTACAGAGGATATGGAAGCAAAAGAGAGGTGGATTTTTTTACAGTTAAGGAAAATACCTTAGACATTGTAACCAATCCGCCTTATTTTTGTACGGATAAATTTCTAAAACACGCCCTTGAAATCTCAAATAAAAATGTAAAAATTGCAATGCTTTTTCGCTTAGCATTTTTGGAGGGGCAAAAAAGATATGAGTTATTTAAAAAATATCCTATAAAAAAGGTATATGTATTTTCCAAAAGACTTAACTGTGCTAAAAATGCCGAGTTTGAAAAGTATAAGAGCAATGCCATTGCATTTGCATGGTTTATATGGGAAGTAGGATACATAGGAAATACGCAATTAGAATGGATTTTATAAAAGGCAGTAAAAAATAAGGAACAGAATTTAAGGAGGACGAAATGAACGATAATAAAAACATTCAGAAACAGGAAGAACAGACAAGGGAAGTTATAAATGAGATTAAAAAAGAATATACAAAAACAGCAGACTTTTTAGAAGAAAATACCGATATACAGATAGGGATTGCCGGAGAGCTTAAAGAGGAGCTAAAAAACAATGACTTTGATGTAAATATTGAAGAGTTAAAGGCACTTAAAGATGAAATAACAGGTCTTAAGGCGGAGATTAAAAGGCTTAATGAAATGGATAATATAAGCCTTAGCTCCCTTATTGCTAAGGATATTAGGGCAGTAGGAAAATCTCTTATTAATCTTCAGGAAAAGGCGGTAGGAAGTATTAAACATCTTTATGACAACATGAAACATCAGCTTACCTATAACCTTACGAAGGCACAGGAAAAGTTTGTTCAGATGAAAATAGGAATTGTAAAGGGACTTGTAAACTCAATGCAAAGTTTCATAAAGGAGCAGCAAAAGAAGCTTAATAACTGCCTTGAAAAACTGGATACCTTATCTAAAGAGATACAAAAGGATGAGGAAAAATTAAATAAGGGAAATAAGGAAGAGATTAGTCAACCGGATAATGAAAATAAAGATATTAAGGCAAGTGAAAAAGGATCTGCAAGAGATGGCAGTGAAAGATCGGATAACAAGCCTATGAAGAATGATGATAGGAGTAGTCAAAATATAAAAAGAAAGCCTTCCGTATTAAAAACACTTAAAGAAAATCAGCAAAAGATTAGACTTGAAGAAAATGGGAAAGGAGAAAAGACAGTAAAAAAGGATAAGGGAATGGAAATATAATGAAAGAAGCCGACCTTATCAAATATAAAAATATTCCTGATGAATTAAAGCGAGAGAAAAGATGGTGTCTTTATAAAATCATTGTAAGAGATGGAAAAAACACAAAAATGCCGATTATGCCAAATGGAAAACCTGCCAAGTCAAATGATAGAAAAACTTGGAATAGTTACAAGGATTGCATGGATGCTTTATGTAAAAATCAAGGAACAGGCTTGGGATTTTTCTTAGGGGACGGGTATATCGGAATTGATATAGATAAGGTAAGTGATGAAATAATGGAATACAGTATGGACTTTAATGCCGCTTCCATGACAGCTAACTTTTTAAGAGGGATTTCCACCTATGCGGAAATCTCTCCGTCAAAAACTGGACTGCATTTTATAGGAAAAGGTAAAGTACCGGGAGAAAGAAAAAGATATAAAAACCTTGAAATTTATGACAGGGACAGATTTTTTACAATAACCGGGAATATATTAAAGGATAAAGACAGAAAGAAAATAGTAAATATCAATCAGGAATTATTACCGCTTTATCAAAAATATATGCCAAGTATAGACTCTGTAGAAGGCAAAGCGGGTAGGATTAATCTAAATCCAAATAGTTTGGATGATAAAAACAGATTTTCACAAGATGACATTCTAAACATACTTTTTAATAGGGGATACTTTAACTATAGTGGAGAAGATCTAAGACAAATATATAACGGGAATTATCAAAACTATTTTAACAGCCAGTCCGAGGCTGATTTTTTTATGCTTGGGAGGCTGCTTTATTACACCGCAGATGTGGAAGCGTCAATCAGCCTTATGGAAAATAGCGGGCTTAAAAGAAACAAGTGGTATAAAAGGCGAGGCAGTGCGGACTATATACACTATATTGCAGACAGGGCAATGAACGGCATAAGCAAGTTTTATGATTGGAATAAAGAAAAGGCTGATATTACAAATAATGTAAAACAAGAAGAGAACAAGAATAAGAAGGAGGGAAAGATGCCAAGATATTCAACTGAAAAAATCAGTGATATTTTATCTCACTCGTTAGAGGAAATCAGAAGTGATGTAAGTACCTACAAAGATTTTCTAAAGACAATGGGAAATAACTATAAATACTCATATATGCACCAGTTAAGTATTTACAGTACCTACAAGAGAGCAACTGCCTGTGCGGAGTATGATTTTTGGAAAAAGCTTGGAAGAAGTGTAAAAAGAGGAGAAAAGGGAATACCGATTCTTGATTTAAGCATGAGACTACCAAAGGTAAAGTATGTATTTGATGTCAGTCAAACAGTTAGTATAGGAAATAAGATCAATGAAGTAAAACTGTGGAAATATGAACCTGAGAAACATACTTTAGCTATAGATTCACTGATTGACAGCTTTAAAGAAAGAAACAGCGGGCTGCTTTTTTCACAGGAAGAAAAGATAAACGCTCTTATAGATTTATATGTTAGGAAAAGGATATATCCCATCTTTGATATGCTGACGGATGATACACTTAAGAGTTATACCAAAGTAGAACTGATACAATTTATCACAGAATCCATAAAGATTTCACTGGCACAAAGAATGGATATAGGTATTCCTGTTGATGAGGGCAAACTAAAAACAGTATCGGGTATTAAACATGGACAGGATATTGACAGCCTTCTTGGAGAAATATCTTTAATTTCTAAAGAAATGCTTATAGCTATCGGAAGAGAAATAGGGAGAATAGGTGATAGAGAAAAACTTAAAGAAGTAGAGATAAAAGAGCAGACAAAGACCGACAAGGAGCGTTATAATAATACTGTAAACGAAACCGTTAAAAGTACTGATACAATAAATAATGAAGAAAATAAAGGAGGCTTGGCTGATGAGAGAAACAGTAATACTGGCGGACAGGGAATACCTTTTGGAGGAAGAAATCTACATCCCGGTAATCAAGGAGAATATGTTCGAGAAACAGGGGGGAACCTACAGTTTGGAGAAGATGGAAGATGGAGAGGAAGTTTTGATACCGAATATCGAGATGCCAAAGATAGTAGATCAGAGCAGGCTGAACAGATTTGGCAGGGAGAGGCTAAAATTCCTGAAGGAGAACAGGGAGAATCAGTATCAGAGTATGTATTACAGAGGGACATTGATGGAGCATCTTCTAAATATAGAGGAACAGGCACAGGAGTTTTTGGAGAAGGAAGAGCCGAAAATGATGGAGGCTTGGGGGCTGACAAACGAACTGAAGTCGGAGGATTTTCTGAAATATACGGGACTGAAGAAAAATCTCGATATGACACTGACAAGGATAGTACTGGAACAGATAGTCTGGGCATAGAAAATGATTCACAATTAAATAATAGAAATATTGAAAGGGAAGTCGATAAGACTTCTTTTTCTTTTGCCCAGAATGAAGGCGGTCAGGTGCGATTTAACTTGCCCTTACAGCAAAAAGAAGTAGATACGGTTTTAATTTATGGAGGAAATGAAGAGAATTTAAGATTAAAGGTTTTAGCTGAGTATTCTAAAGGAAAAAGTATAGAAGAATTAGCAGAATTTTTTAAAGATACTTTTAAAGGCGGAAACGGTTATGAAGTGGACGGAAACAAGGTTTGTGCATGGTATGATAAAGAAGGAATCTACTTATCCAATGATATTTCATCAAAAGAAAATCCGATGCAGATTTTATCATGGTCTGATGCGTCAAAGCGTATAGGAGAACTTATTGAAAGCAGTGAATATGCAACCAATGTAGAGGTGGCGGAAGCCTTTTCCTATGAAAGAAAAGAACTTGCCGAAAAGCTGTGGTACTTAAAAAGAGATTTTCCAGATGATGTAAAAGAATACTACCTACAGGTTCTTGATCGAACAGAAAAACAAGGATTTCCTGATGAAACCGAAGAACTTACAGAAAAGCTTAGAAGCCCTGAATTTAGGAATAAACTTAGAGAAGAATATAGCATATTTTTACAGGACTATATGGAAGATAAGGGGATATTAAGATTTCATTTTCATAAGCCGGATGAGATTTTACAAAGGTTAAATGATTTGGAGATACCAAGGAAGGAACTTAGTTCCGGTCTTATGGAATTACCGAGAATAAAAGAATTTATCACAGAAGATGAGATAGATGAAAACTTAAGAAGTGGAAGCGGTATTTCAGGAGGTAAAAAACGGATTGCTGACTTTTTTAGAGAAAATCATACACTTTCAGAACAGGCGGAGTTTTTAAAAATGAGTACGGCACAGGTGGAAGAACTCATGCTTTATCAGGAAATATGGAAAGCAGTGAATGGCATGATGCCAAGGGAATAGGTCTTAAAAAGGGGAACTCTCCGGAAGTTATGCTTAGCTGGAGTCAAGTGGCAGTAAGGGTTAAAAACCTAATAAAGAATGACAGATATGAAAATAAGGATGTTGTGTCCGATGTACAAAAACAGCTAAAATCAAAAGAAGAAAATATAGAGTCAGAGTATTTTAATCAGGAAGAAGAACAGGATATAACGGATAAAGAAAATGCTACCGACATTAATTCTGATATACAAAGGGAAGAAGAAATACTTTTAATTCAGGATGAAAGAGAAGTATCTTATGAAGAAGCTGAAAAAATCTATGAGTTGCAAATAGAAAGAGAAGAGAGTTTCAGTACAGAAAATATCTTAAATCAAAATACATCATATAAAGAGCAAAATCCAAATGATTACTGGGTGGTGGAATTTCATGAAAAATCAGGTCTAACAGAAAAAGTCTATACAGGTATGATTGTTACAAAGGATCTTCTTAATGAAATAAAAGAGTTGGATGAAAAAATAAGTATACATAATGAAACTGTAGGCAAAGATAAGTATGGGCAAATGACAGATGAGTGGTTAGGGTATTCAAAGTTTTATTTTGACCATATCGTAGACAGCGAAGTAAAAGAACATTACAGAGTGGATATAGGGGATGGTAATGAAGCAAATGAAAGAGAGTTTGCCTATCTTTATAGAAACACGGCACCAACTCAGGAGATAATAAATGAAGTATATCAAAATACTGCCCATAGTAACAAAGAAAGTGAAATACAAGTTAGTTTAGCTGAAGAAGAAAATGAAAAAGCACTAGAGCTTAGAGCTAAGAATGAGATTATATCTGCTCTGACTTTTAAAGAGGAAAAGGAAGCAGGAGGGTATCAGTATAACTATCAAAATGAAGAATTTATTTTGCTTAAAAAGACTGTAGATGGAGGAAACTTAAAAGCACCGGAGCATATAACAAACAGCATAGACGGGAAAGTCGAATATGAAGCGGAGCTTGTTTTGGATATGAAAAACAGGCAGTTAAAACAAAATCTTAGATATAACGGATATTTGTTAAATAACAATGTGGCTATTTCATATGACAGCTACAAAGAGATGCTTCAAAATCTTCCCTATTTACTTGATGATAACCATAGAAATGTACTTCTTACAGGTTATATAAATGAGCAGATTAAAAAAGCAAATGAACAAGAAAATGTAAATGAGCCGATTTTTAAAGAGGGTATGCAGGTAAGATATCTAGGAAAGGAATACCTGATTTCAGAAATAAAGGATTATGGAAACTATAAGACAATAAAATTGGATGATAATGAAGGGTATCTTACCGGCTTTATTACAGGAAGTGAGATTCTGACATTTAGAAATGAAAATGAACTTGACTTTGAGATACTTTCCACAGAAGAAAAATCACCGGAGAAAAGTGTATATAAAGAAGTTTTACCTGTCTTAAATAAAGAAGCTTTAAGTGAAGTACCAAAGCAAGAAGAATCCTATAAAAAAGAAGAGAATAAGAAAAACAATCTAACCGTCAATTACAGGATAACAAGAGAAGATGAAGTCCTACCACCGTCAGAACGATTAAAAAACAATATCGAAGCAATAAAGGTACTAAAACAGCTTGATAAAGAAACAGAAATGCAAGTAAAGAAGAGCAGGATATTTTAAGCAAGTATGTAGGTTGGGGTGGACTTTCAGATGTATTTGATGAAGAGCGGGGAGGTCAGTGGCAGGAAGCAAGGGAATTTTTAAAGAAAAACTTATCATCGTCGGAGTATGAGGCTGTTAAGGAGAGTACACTTACCGCCTTTTATACACCCAAAGTAGTTATAGATGCTATTTATCATACTTTATCCGATATGGGATTTGAGAGTGGAAATATCTTAGAGCCAAGTATGGGAACAGGAAGATTTATCGGAAATCTACCCGTATCAATGCAAACCTCAAAGTTTTACGGCATAGAACTTGACAGTATCAGCGGACAGATTGCTAAAAAGCTTTATCCCAATTCAAAAATTCAGGTAAAAGGTTTTGAAGAAACTGTTTTTTCAAATAATCTTTTTGACATAGCTGTAGGAAATGTACCTTTTGGAGATTATAGGGTATCCGATCGTGAGTATGAAAAAAATAACTTTCTTATTCACGATTATTTTTTTGCCAAAACACTGGATAAGGTGCGTAGCAAAGGAATAATTGCTTTTATAACTTCATCAGGCACAATGGATAAAAGAAATGAGGATATAAGAAGATATATAAGTGAGCGTGCAGAGTTTCTGGGAGCTATAAGGCTTCCAAATAATACATTTAAAGGTGAAGCCGGTACAGAGGTTACAAGTGATATTATTTTCTTAAAGAAAAGAGACAGGCTGCTAAAGATAGATGAGGACTGGGTTAAGCTTGATAAGGACAGGCAGGGACTAAGCTATAACAAATACTTTGTAGATAATCCACAGATGATACTTGGAAACATGCAGGAAGTACCGGGCAGGTTCGGTACCGCTCTTGCCTGCATTGCAGATGAAGGTAAATCAATAAAAGAACAGCTTGAGGATGCAATTAAAAATATCAAAGGTACTTATGAAAAGGCGAAGTTAAATGAAGAACTTGAAACAGAAACACTTCCGGCTGATGACAATGTTAAGAATTATTCCTATGCAGTGATTGAAGATAAGGTATACTTTAGAGAAAACTCCATTATGCAAAGAGTACTTTTAAATAAAGCTGACGAGGAGAAGATATGGGCATATCTTGAAATAGAAAAAGCGTTAAGAGGAGTAATTACCTATCAAAAGGAAGATTATCCGGAAGGAGAAATTAAAGCCTTACAGGGGAGATTAAATAAGCTTTATGATGATTTTTCTAATAAGTATGGACTGATTAATTCAAGGGCAAATAAAAGATTATTGCAAGAGGATGCCAACTACTCTTTAGTATCCACCTTAGAAAACCTTAATAAAGAGGGTAACTTTATCGGTAAGTCAGATATTTTTACAAAAAGAACCATTAAAAAAGCTATGGTAATTGAACATACGGATAGCTTAACAGAGGCATTAATCCTTTCCATATCTCAAAAAGGGAATGTAAACTTTGAGTATATGGAGAAGCTTACAGGAAAGATAAGAAAAGAGCTGATAGAAGGACTAAAAGGAGAGATATTTCTAAATCTTGACAGTTTTGAGCCAAGTGATATTACTCCTTTTTTATCAGCTTTAGATTTAGTGGATTTTTCAAGAGAATATGTCAGTGCAGATGAATACTTATCAGGTAATATCAGAGAGAAAATTGAAGTAGTAGACGCATATATAAAAAATATAGATTATGAAATTAAAAGGAATGAGGAAGAGTTAGATAAGCCTCATGAATTACGATCGGGTATTGATAGGGGAAGGTCCAATCAGGAAGAATTATCGCATAAATCGGAAATAACAGAGAAAATTTCAGTATTAAAACAGGAATTATCCGATCTTAATTATCAGAAAAAAAGACTGGAAGAAGTAATGCCAAAAACTCTTGAAGCAAGTGATATAACTGTCAAGATGGGTTCTACATGGATACCTGAAAAAGACTATAAGAGCTTTATGTTTAATCTGTTAAAGACCTCCGCATCAAACAGATGGAATATAGATATTAAATATACTGATTTTACAGGAGAGTATAGGGTAGAGGGAAAAAGCACGGATAAAAATAACGACCTGGCTAATTTCACCTATGGAACAAGTAGAGTTAGTGCATATAAGCTTATAGAGGATAGTCTAAATCTTAGAGATACTAAAGTATATGACCTGATTATTGATTCGGACGGAAGAAAAACATCAGTTCTAAATCAAAAAGAAACCATGCTTGCAAGAAGTAAGCAGGAAATCATTAAAGAGGAATTTAAGAACTGGGTCTTTGAGGATGTGGACAGAAGAAACAGACTGGTGAAAAAATATAATGAAAGATTTAATTCCATTCGATTAAGGGAGTATGACGGAAGTCATTTGCCTTTTGACGGGATAAATCCTGAAATTAAGCTTAGACCTCATCAAAAAGATGCAATAGCAAGGGGGCTTTTTGGAGGAAATACATTACTTGCACATGAAGTAGGAGCAGGTAAGACCTTTGAGATGATAGGAATTGCGATGGAGTCTAAAAGGCTTGGAATGAGTTCTAAAGCCATGTTTGTAGTTCCAAATCATATAGTAGAACAGTTCGGGCGTGAGTTTAACGAGCTTTATCCGGCTGCCAATATACTCTGTGCTACGGAAAAGGACTTTACACCGGACAAGCGGAAAAGATTTTGCAGTAGGATTGCCACAGGAGACTATGATGCGGTGATTATAGGTCATAGTCAATTTGAGAAAATTCCGATTTCAAAGGAAAGACAGGAGTATGAACTTAAAAGTCAGATCGATGAGATTGTGGAATTTATCGGAGAATATAAAAGAGACAGGGATCAAAGATTTAGTGTAAAACAGCTTGAAAAGACAAAGAAAAGTCTGGAGGCAAAATTAAAGAAACTTAATGATGATTATAAAAAAGATGATGTGGTAACCTTTGAGGAACTTGGAATTGATAAGCTTTTTGTGGATGAAGCCCATTCATATAAAAATCTGTACCTGTTTTCAAAAATGAGAAATGTTTCAGGAATCAGTGCAACGGATTCACAAAGTCATCCGATATGCTTATGAAGTGCAGATATATGGATGAGATAACAGGTGGCAAGGGAGTTGTTTTTGCAACAGGGACGCCTGTCAGTAACAGTATGGCTGAGCTATACACCATGCAAAGGTATCTTCAGTATGACGAACTTAAAAAAATGCACCTTCAGCACTTTGACTCTTGGGCATCCATATTTGGAGAAACAGTTACGGCAATAGAACTTAATCCGGAAGGAAACGGATATAGAAGCAAGACAAGATTTTCAAAGTTTTACAACCTCCCGGAACTGATGAACATGGTTAAGCAGTTTATGGATATAAAAACGGCGGATGTATTAAATCTTCCCGTTCCAAATGCACACTATGAAACCATAAAGACAAAACCGACCGAGGAGCAAAAGGAAATATTGGAGTCTTTTTCTGAAAGAGCGGATAAGGTTCGAGCAAAACAGGTGGATTCCTCTGTCGATAATATGCTGCTTATTACAAATGACGGAAAGAAGATGGCACTTGATCAGAGGCTTATAAATCCCCTACTTCCTGATGATGAGAACAGTAAGGTGAATACTTGTGTAAAAAATATCTTCAGTATATGGGATAAATATACAGATAAAAAATCGGCACAGCTTGTCTTTTGTGATATGTCCACACCATCAAGCGAGTTTAATATTTATGATGATATTAGGAACAAACTCATTATGATGGGAATTCCAAAAGAAGAAATTGAATTTATCCATAATGCAAATAACAACAGGGAAAAGGATGCTATCTTTGATAAGGTAAGGAAAGGAGAAATTCGTGTGCTTTTAGGCTCTACACAGAAAATGGGAGCAGGAACCAATGCACAAGATAAACTCATTGCCATTCACGATCTTGATATACCATGGAGACCTGCGGATCTCTCTCAAAGAGCCGGAAGGATCGTAAGACAGGGAAATGAAAATAAGGATGTTTATATCTTCAGATATGTAACTGAAAATACCTTTGATGCTTATCTTTTCCAAACACTTGAGAACAAACAAAAGTATATTTCGCAGATAATGACAAGTAAAACACCGGTAAGAGTTGCAGAGGATGTGGATGAGGCTACATTAAATTATGCTGAAATAAAGGCACTTGCGACAGGTAATCCTTTAATTCGTGAGAAAATGGATCTTGATGTGGAGGTATCCAAGCTAAAAATGCTTGAGTCCAACTTTAAATCAAACCTGTATAAACTTGAGGATAAGGTGGTAAAGGTTTACCCTAAAGAAATAGAAAATTTAAAAAATAAAATAGAAAACCTGAAAAAAGATATAAAAGCAGTAGAGCCGTATAGAGAAGAAAATACAGATAGGGAAGTATATATTCAGTCAAGTTTGGAGAATGTAGGAGAAAATTCAATGGAGATAGAGAAAAAGTCGGATAAAGAAACAGTATCAAAATTCACATCTCTTGTTCTTGACGGCAAAAAATATACGGATAAAAGACAAGCCGGAGAATTTTTGATAAGCAAGATAAAAAGCATAAGAAAGACGGATGATTTTAAGTCGGAAGAAGTAAAAATCGGAGAGTACAGAAACTTTGATTTATTTGCATACTATGACAGCTTTTCCAATCAGTATAAATTTAATCTAAAAGGCGAAGAGAATCATTATGGTGAATTTGGAACGGACGGTATAGGAAATATAACGAGAATGGATAATGTCCTTGATAAAATGCCTGAGAGACTGGAGCAAACTTTAGGTAAGCTTAGTGATACCGAAAGTCAACTAGAAACCGCAAAACTTGAAATTCAGAAGAAATTTCCGCAGGATGAGCTTCTAAAAGAAAAGATACTAAGACTTGCAGAGGTAAATAATCTACTTGACATGGGGCAAAAAGAAGCAGTAACAGAGGAAAAGAATCCATTACTTGAAGAAGTAAAAGAAGAATTGATTCATTTCTTAAATAAAGAGTATGAGGAAAATCATAGTATAGAAGATTTTGATACTTTGTTTCCTGATTTAAGCGATATAGGGCTTGCTTATACGACTACGCCGGATGAAGAGCATGAAATACAGACAAGCCTTGATTTAATCAATTATAAAATGAATACCTATGTTGATAATACTTTAGTTAACAGCTTTCAGTACACTTATGATCCTCTTGATGCAAGCGATAGAAGAGAGCTTGTGCAGATAAAGGCAAACATAGGTTTTTGGGATTTTAATGAGCTTATCTATGTGGATGAAGAAAAGTTAAAAGAGGTGATGGGGCTTGAAATTGATGATGAGGGAAATTTCTATGATCCGTTAGAAAAAGATACTGACTTGGACGGTGTAGCGGACAGGTACGATGCAGACTTTAGAGATAGCAAGGTACAAAGTATCGGAGATCTTAATAAAAGAGATAGAAACTCTGTAGTAGATAAATTAAACGGGTATAAGGAACAAGTAAGTCAAACAGGTGCAAGGGAAAATCAGTTGGAATACTTTGAGGATGCAAGGTAGGATCCAGATAAAAAATATCATATATAAATATGGGAAGAGAGTATCTTTTATGGGTACTCTTTTCTCAATCTTTAATAGAAAAATAAAGTGTAAAGACAGAAATGGAGGAATTTATGAACTTAAAAAAAGGGGATATTATTAAAACGGCACTGGGAGAACATACAACGGTATTAGATGTAAAGAAAAATCAGGCAGTATTATTTACAGGTGAACAATTTGTTGTAGCATCAGGAATTAAAGAAAATAAAGAAAACGGCAAGTTTGAGTGGGTAAACGGAAGATATGCAAATGATTTAAAAAGTATTTCAAATATGCAAAATAACAGCTTTGAAAGTATGAAAGAAACGCTATCATTCCTGGCAGAGTATAACCATAGTGATTTTATTAAGGGAATAATATCACTGGAAACAGATGTAAACAATGAAGATATACTTGATAATGCTTATGACAACTATATGAATGACTCTTATATGGGATTGATTGATGAAAGATTTATGGACTTTATTGATGAAGACCTAAAAACAGCGAAAGATATAAAGCAGGAAGAGATAGAAAAAGATGCAGGCATTCAGGAAAAAAGCAAAGAAGAAATAAGTGAAAACGAGCAATACCAAACACAGGAAAATACAGTAAAAGAAAATACAAGTCTGAAAGATAATAATGACCAAGAAAAGCAGTATATAAAAGGTAATCTGACCGGAGATGTTGAAATAAAGAATCTAAGATCAAATGAGGGACAGGATTTTAGAGTGGCAAGTTTTTCCATTGCTCAAAATGACGGAATGGGGAATGTAAAGTTTATGAATTGCTTTGCCTATAATGAGCAGGTTCAAGCAGTAAAGGACTTTAAAAAAGGGGATTTTGTTTCTCTTTCAGGAAAAGAAAAGCTTAGTACCGGAAAGAATGGAAAGCAATATACAAACTTTAAGGTATATGCCGCCAAGCTGTTAAAAGCCAGAGGACAATCTCAAGATACAAAGGAGAAGGCTTCAACACTTAAAAAACTGAACGATTATAAGGAGAAAACGAATGGCAGATCAAAAGAACAAGGGAATATGAAAAGTGAAAAAGGGGTAGAAAGATAAAAGTGTGGGGATTGGTAGCCTAATAAGCTGCTGTCCCCTATCTTTTTTGATTCTCTTTTAAACTTAAAATAAGGATTTGCTAAAAAAGAAGAGGGGCGTTATAGTATAAGAAATAGGATTATTTAGTAGAAAGGATGAAATGATATGATTGTTATTTTTATAGCCTTAATTATACTGTATTTGGGAGTTATCCTGTTTGTAGGAACAACATTTGTAAAAATAAGCTTATTTGCAATGGATAAGCTTGCGGTATTTATAGCAAGTTGGTACTATACTCACCATTATTTTTCCATCAAGTTTTCATCCGGATATGCAGTATATTTTTGGGATATATTATCGGCAATAGTGGCTGTAGTGCTATATTCTGTCTTATTTAAGCTAATTCATGATAAATTTGGATTGATTGGAAAGATTCTTAATTTAGCTATATCGTTTTTCAGCTCAATGACGGTATATTGTATTTTGATACATGGATTTATTACAAATGAAAAAAATCTTATTTCCTACCCCTTTTTAAAACAATGATTTAGCCAATCAGGTGGTAAACTATATCATAATAGGTATAATCTCTTTAGTTGCATGGAAAAGAAGAGAAGATTATCTTATAGAAATGGACAAGGTATAAGAAAACAGTGTTATTAAAAAACAGATCTTGCAGAAAACTTTAAAACTGGGGGTAATCATACTGTTTTGACTTAGCCTATTTGAGACTATAAGAAAATGTCTGTCCCTGAGTCTATATATTTTTATTACTTATAAAGAAGGAGGTTGCTTTCTACCAAAAATCAGGTAGGAGCTATCTCCTTCTTTTATTTTTCCAGATGGTTGTTAAGGTATATATCCGTATTTTTCTTTGCTTGTTGAAGATTGTGGAGCATGAAGTTTTGATAGGCATATTCTTCCATAAGGTTAATTTTTTTCTGTTCCAAAACAGCGTATTTATCTGACTGTTCCGGAATACTTAATGTACGGTATCCTGATTTTGCAAGTTCTTTTAAGGCGGGCTGTGTGAAGCAAAGTCTGTAAATTCCTATTTTCGGACTTCTATGATAAGTATTATTTTAAGGCGAATGCCATCATTTGGCATTCGTCCTTATTAATATAATAATCAAAAAATCAGACCCATGTCAAGGGCGTCGGTCGAAGACCGACGTTTATTTTATCCTTGACTTGTGGTCTATTTTTTGTTACTCGGGAAGACGCCCCGCATACATGATGCTCAATTCTCCATATATCTGTCCCCAGTTTCGTATGGTAGCTGTCCACTTCTTAGTGGCTTCAAATGTCGCCAGATACAAGGCTTTTAGCAGGGCTGTATCGCTTGGAAATACGCTTCTTTGGCGATTTAACTTTCTGTATGTGGAATTGAGGCTTTCAATGGCGTTGGTGGTATAAATAACCTTTCTTACATCCACAGAAAACTTGAAATAGGGGTGATAGCGTCCCAGTTATCGTACCAGCGTTTCATAGAATTTGGATATTTTGATGTCCATTTCTCTGTAACACGATCCAAAGACTGACGTGCTTTCTCTTCATCCGAAGCTTGATAAATAGTTTTCAGGTCTGTTGCAAAAGCCTTTCTATCCTTGTCCGGTACATATTTGAGTGTGTTTCTTACCTGATGTACTATACACCTTTGATATTCTGTTTTCGGAAAAGCCGCAGAGATCGCTTCTTTTATGCCTGTCAGTCCATCTGCACACAGAATGAGGATATCCTTTATACCTCGGTTCTTCAGTTCATTTAATACTGAAAGCCAGTATTTAGAGCTTTCAGTATCGCCTACTTGAATCGTAAGGACCTCTTTCTTTCCTTCTGTATTGATACCAAGAATGACATAAGCAGCTAGCTTTCGTATGATACCGTTGTCACGAACTGAGTAGTGGATCGCATCTATATAGAGGATCGGATAGATCTCATCCAAAGGTCGATTCTGCCAGTCTTCGATCTGTGGTAAAAGCTTATCTGTAACATCAGATATAAAACCTTCTGATGTTTCAAAACCGTAAATATCTTCGATCGTTTCTGAGATCTGACGAGTTGTCATACCTTTCGCATACATGGAGATGATCTTCTGATCAATGTCGGAAATATCTTTTTGACGTTTCTTTACTACTTGAGGTTCAAAGGTTGATTTTCTGTCTTGTGGAACTTCTATCTCCATAGAACCATAACGACTGTTTACTCTTTTTCGCTTATAACCATTACGATAATCATCGCTTTTATAACGCTCTGATTTTTCGTATCCTAGGTGTTCATCCATTTCTGCTTCCATCATTTCTTTGATCGTTCCACCGAGAAGATCTTTTAGAGCATCTTGAATATCTTCTGCTGATTGGATATCGTATTCTTCCAAGAGTTGGTGAATGATGTTACGCTTTCCTTCTGTCATTTGTACTCTGTGTACCGGTTTCTTTTCTCTTGCCATAATAAAAGGCCTCCTTATGATAAAATATTTTATCATAGAAGACCTTTTTTAACATTATTTACAGAGAGATTTTCACATGCTCTTAAGGCGATTTCATAGGCAACAATCTGTGGCTTGTATTCTTCATAAAATGCTTTATTTTCTTTATCTTCAATATACATGTCATAGATTAATTGATTTTTCGAAAGGATGTTTTTATTTTCTATCACAGAATATATGGATTTCATTTCCTGTTCAGCTTGTTTTATCTGATCTAATAATTGTTGTCTGTCTGAAGCTGCTTTCTTTAATTTTAATTCCAGTTCTTCATAGGTGTTTATGCCATATCTTCTCATTTCATTTAAGGATGAAGCCATTGTTTTCATGTTGTGCTTGCCTGCCCATACTTCATAACCTTTTGAGGATTTTACCTTTTCATTGTTCTTTATATTTACAATAGTATCCGGCTTTTTATAAGAGAGTTTGTCATAAAGCTGTTCTTTATTATAAATCTGCTGTTTGGTTGGATCTTCAATTCTTTCTTTAATTCGCTCTTTGGTATAATCTTCTCCAAGCACATTTGCCTTTGTTCTTGTAAATCTTCCTGTATCTTTTTTGTCTTTATGGCGGAATGAAAGATACTTTCCAATCTTAATTTCATATCCTAAATCTTCCATTGCTTTTAAAAACTCTTCGTAAGTACCGGACTTTAGAATTGCTTTATCAATGGCAAGGTGAAGTCTGTTTTTCCAAGAACTGCCTTTCTTAAATTCCATATATTCAATATAGCTTTTACCGTTTGTGGAATATCTGTTCTTGAATTTTTTATAGTTTTCATCAATGACAGATAAACCGTTTTCCTTACAAATCTCATCACTGACAGTTCTGATTTGATGATAACTTCTTTTGTTGCTTTGATATGCCTTACCTGTTACAAAACTTACATTATTAAATATAACATGATTATGAAGATGCCCCTTATCTATATGGGTAGTGAGTACATACTCATACTTTCCTTGAAAGACTTTTTCGCATAGTTCCAGTCCTATTTTGTGTGCCTGCTCAGGAGTGGTTTCTCCGGGAGCGAAAGATTGAATTAAATGCCTTGCTAAGATTTTTGCCTTGGAATTACATTCTCTTTTCGTCTGCTCAAACTCAAGATGAGCAAGCTTAGGATTGCAGTTAAAAGAGGAAATAAGGATTTTTTCATCGGTTTTATCAGCATTCATAATGTAGTTTAGGGCTAAGTGCAAAGTTTTTTCTATGGGATGAATCTTTGTAACAGCCATCAGATCTCCTCCGTATTTATACTTTCTAAATTTCCAAGATCATATAGTCTTTTTCGCAGAGAGTAAATATCTTTCCCCTGCTTTTTTAGCAGCTCTTGTATATCAATGATGTCATCTTTATAGATAGCTGCGGTGGAATTTACCCGCTTTGCAATCTGATTTATGCTGCCGGTTATTCTACCAATACTTGCGGAAAGTTCCCTAAAAGCTGTCATATCCAATACAAAAATATCCTTGCCTATTATGCATTTCATAATAAACTGACGCAAAGTTTTGCAACCGGACAGCCTATATTTTTTCTCCAAAACCTTTAGTTCATCATCTGAAAGCATTAAATAAATGCCATGAGTTCTTACTCTGTTTGCCATGTCAAAACCTCCAAATCCTAAAAATAGCAAAAGAAAAAACCTGTAAAATCAAGTGCTAAGCTTGACTTACAGGTTTTGCTTTATAGTATATTTCTAAATCAGAAATCTCCTGTAGAGAGATAAAATAGTTATATAAGTTACAAGAGGATTATAACATTTTTGAAAGTAAGCTTCAATGAAAGAATCGAAAACTATTTCAAAAACTACTTAGGAGATGAAATCAACGAAGTTATTTATGTAGGGGTTTGGGGATATTTCCCAACAAGCAAAAATTGACTGAAAGAGTCCGATGCGAAAGCGAGGATTAAGTCAATTTTTCGTAAGTGCATATGCACTTACTGTGCTTGCTACAATTATCCGGAAAAGTCCACATAATATTTTTGTTTTTTAATCATTCAAATCATGTTGGTTTTAAATTTTAACTATAAAAAAGTCGGTATAAATTTTTGTTGAAATCATAAAAATAAAAAAGACAATAGAATTTACCATGGAATACCGCTCAAAAAAATGATATTTTAGTAGAGTTTACATCTGAGAAATAGGTATAACTAACCTTAACTTTAATACTATTTTTATATATCGTAGTATAGATGTAAATTATATTAAAAAAAGCTTGAAATTATCCTGTACATATGGTACTATCGTAGACAGATAAGGGATATAAAATTTGTAAATAATATAGGTATAATTGTCGTTTTATTGTTATTAAGAAATTATTTCTTGGTAGAAATAGATACTGTTAGTAGCTGGAATTGGTTCTGATAGAGATAAACAACACAATTTATCTGTTGTTATTTTTTTCTATTAAGTCTATGTTCTGTACTGCCAACAATGATAGTTATTGGTTTTGTATCTTGTAGGGATTCCTACTGTTTATATTCCTTTTACCCGATATGTAATGAGATCTTAGAGTTTGTATTTTATGTAAGAATAATATAGATTTAAGGAGATGCAGGATGGCAGAGAGTATTATAAAGCAAACGAACCGTACTTTGTTGATTGAAGAGATTAATCCTGAAAAACTCAACTTACTTACCTTGGTTGGTGATGTAAGGGGACTGGACAGCCTAAGTGATGACAAGATAAAAGAAATCAATGAAGCACTGCTTGTCAGAAACTTTGAAGAGTTTTTAGAAAAGTTTGACCCTACGGTATATTCTTTTTTTAATGCCGCAACCGGAAAGATTGTGTATTCCAAGGAAAAACCGGCAGGTGTTCCTGAAAACATGCTGAGCATAGTTCATCTTAATGCACATAACGACTTTCTAAAAATGCTTATGACCTTGGTTGAGACCAAAAGAAGTCAGGGAATTATCAATGCGGATTTTAAGTTTGAAAAGCTTACAGAGATGATTTCTCCCTCAAAGGTTATGGATGATATAAAGCAGGTAAGAAAAGAACTTCAGTATACTTATGCGGAGTATGCAAAACTTGAAGATGGAGATCCTCATAAGCTTGATCTTGGTGATAAGCTTAATTCGATGTTTGAAGAAGCCAGTGCCAATTACCAAAATCTTATGGCGATGATTCCTCTTGCTATTTCAGATATAAAAACAAGACTTTTACTTGGAGAATCAAAAGAGTCTGAAAGTAATGATGCTCTAACATTAGGACTTCTTACCATGTCTTCCGAAGGAGAACTTACAGTAATAGAAGCTCCAAAGGTGGAAGAAAGTGCTTTGGTGGTTACGGATGACAATTCAAATGCAGGACTTATTGAAGCTCTTGAAGATGACTATGAAGCTCTAAATTCTGAAGGAAACAGCTATGTAAAACAGTTGGTGGTAAGAACGTTTTGTCCTCTTAATTCATCAATGCAAAGTCAGATTGATGTTAAGAAGGAAGTGGACAATTATAACACATATCTTGAGTTTTATAAAAATGCCAAGGATGACTTTATAAAGGTTGTGAAACCTTTGGTTGAAAAGATTTTAGGTGTGTGGGCATTTTTTGAACAGTATCCCAAGCAGATAAAGGGAATGAGACCAAGTCTTCTGATTGCCAATGTAAAGAATGAAACTATGGCAAACAGCCTGAATGTACCAAAGCTTTGTGCTTATTTAAATACTGTAAATGAAAAGAATGATTATAGCAATACCGTTTGGTATGCAATAGTTGCAGGAGTGTCTTTGGATGAAAAATCAAAGATGAATGTTACAAGAGAAAGATTTAAGGGAAATAAAGACAGTGTAAAAACTGAAAATGTCAGTGTGGAGTCTTTGGCAAGAATCGCAGATGCATTAAAAGATTATGGAGTACAATGCTTTTATTCCTATGAAACAGGGGATAAGACAACATTTAACAGTATGGCAATGACTGGAGTGGGATTTTTTGACGATAGATGTGCAAGCCTTAGTGGTAAGCCATATTCAGAGTATTTGATTCCATGTGTACCGAACTTTACAATTATTCCAAAAGATAAATCAGGAGTAAAGCTTGAAAGCAGGATGATTGTAAATGAAAATGAAGCTGCTGAACTGTCAAAAGCCAAGGAAGATATCATGAAGCTTTGGATAGACGGAGTTTATATAGGTGCAGCATACATAGCAGCAGGATTTGTGGCAAGTTATCAATCTCCTGAGTATCTTAAAGAGTATTTTAAGAAGGATGTGGATACGGATTTACCGGGTGTACGATTTGATATTGAAGCAAAGAATAATTCTCTCAAGATACATACCACCATGTCAAAGGAGATTACTGGATTTACGAACAGTGTAAAAGATGACATTAACAAAAGAGGATTTGGCTTTGTATTTTCTTCAGAGAATGCAGTATTAGATGGAGAAAAATATCAGCCATATAATGGTATATAAAGCAAGAAACTTAAAAACTTTCAGGTGGAAGTTATGAACCTATTTATAAAACTCAGACCGCTAACTATATTGAGAGGATTTTAAGGCACGCTACAGGAGATTTTAAGGCGGAAAATATAGCAAAGTTCTTCTCAAATAATCCGTCCAGTCAAAAAAGTATATGGCTTTCTAAAAAAACAAATATTAACGGTATACTGGGAAGTAATGATGATATTACTTATGAAGCGGATGAAACGGCAGGTGTATGTGCTATAGAGATAAGTTTTGGAAATGCCGTTAAGAGAGTTGAAGTGCCGCTAAATCGTGTGGCGGGAGAGTAAGGATACATATTAAGATGTGATATAAAATGAGAACTTCATTTTTGAGTTGATTACAAAAAAAATTAAATATTTGGAGTAGTTTTATAAAAAATATATATTTTCATAGGAGGTAGCACAATGGGAATTAGGTTTAGAGTAACCGGTTCGGAAGTAGCAGACTTTGATGAGAGAAGCATAGTAAACGCAGAGTTTTTGTCCGAGTCTCCAAAGGATTCCAATGCCAAAGCAACAGATTACGGTCTTGGTGTAAAGGTATGGGGAAGAGTTTTATACAATGTCGGAGCGGATGTTGATGATGTATTAAAACTTGCCAAGTGGTCTCAGATTCCTTCCGAGAATGCGGATTGCTACAGAGTAGCGGAAGTAACAGTGGTATCTGCAGGCTCTGTTGTAAGAAAGTATGTAATTCCGAATGCATTCGTGGTGGAGTATTCTGAAAAGGCGGATGATGTAAACGGTACCGGAGAGTTTTATATCCATATCCGTCAAAAGAAGGATAATAATGCAAAGGTGGCGGTAGAAGGCGGATATGCCGGAGAATAAGAAATAGGAGGGATTAGAGCATGGCATACAAAGTAAAAATAGAAGGTAATGAAAGCTTTGAACTTGCAAAGGAATGTGTAAACAGCGTATTTTTATCCACAGACATTCCTATTGATTCAAATGCTCGTACCAATGATGCCGGTGCAACAATGGAGATTACCGGTAAGATTTTAACAGCAGTAGACGGAGATCCTTTTGACTCAACAAGAAATATGGCACTTTGGTCAATGGTTTCGGCACAAAATAAAGACTGCTACAGAAAGGTTACCGTAGAACAGATAGTAGCGGGAATTACCAAAAAGAAAAATATGTATTTCGAATGCTTTTGTAGTGAACTACAAAAGAAAGGCATGGGGATGAAGAAGGAGTAGGAAACTTTACTCTTGTAATAAAACAGAAAAAAGATAAGATGGCAGGTCTGATAGTTGAAGGCGGATACGCAGCCGAGTAACAAAAAATCAGTCGTTAAAAGTTTGGGCTGCAAGACATTTATTGTCATGCAGCCTATTTTTATAAATTATCTTAGAAGCCTACATAAAGGAAATTATAGCATTTAGGGAACACCACAATGATGAAGAGTAGGGAGATAAATATTTCCTATACAATTAAAAGTGGTTGGAATGGGAATATATGAATAGAAGATTTGTATTTGATGTTTCAGGAATAATTGCAGCTATCTTGTGTGTCGTAATTGTCGGATTTTTGGGAAGAGGATTAAAGGGCGGATATATATTTTATATGTTTTCTTTTTTAATTTCAGGTTCTTTGATTTACTTTGCAGTAAAGGACTTTTCTTTTAAAAAAGAAAAGATACAAGATACATTTTTGTCCGAGCTTGTACTTTTAAGTGAAGAAGATACCGTAGTAAAAACATGGAATATTTTAGGAAAAAACTCATTGGTAATCGGAAAGAAAAACAGTGAAGAGGATATAGACATAGATTTGTCCGATACTTACTTTTCGGGAACCGTAAGTGATGTTCATGCAATACTTAACTATGTGGACGGGTCATGGTATATAGAAGATATGCAAAGCAAGAACGGAACACAGATTAAAGGATTTTTAGAAGATAAACTTTATAACATTAAGGACGGGCAAAGTAAGCTGGCAAAAAAAGACTATATTTTTATAGGGCTTAATAAACTACAGATAAGGTAAGGAAGTTATCATGGGAAATTTAATAAGATGCAAAAACGGACACATGTTTTCAAAAAGAAGATACGGAAATATCTGCCCGTATTGCAACATGGACATGACGGAAAGAAAAGAACTTGAAGAATCATTTGATGATAAGGAGCTTGAAGAAAGTTTGGTAAGAATAAAAACCAAACCGGTGTGTGCATGGCTTGTGTGCATCAAGGGACCAAGATACGGAAAAGATTATCGTGTGGTATTTGGGAAAAACTATATCGGAAGAACGGATGCCATGGATATTCAAATCATTGGAGATAATGCCATAAAGCAGGAAAACCATGCTATTTTATCCTTTGATGAAAAAGATCTTGAAGCAACTCTTATCTGTACAGAGGGTGGAGGAATTACCTACCTAAACGGAAAGGCAGTTTACACTCCACAGGCTCTTGAAACTTATGATGTCATTACCATGGGGGAAAGTGAGTTTTTATACATTGCTTTATGTGGAAAGCAGTTTTCATGGTAAATGTTTTTAATAAGCAATTGGAAAAATTCCATAGGAATAGGGAAAATGTAATAGACATTTTCATGGAAAATATAATGGGTATTTCTAAAAAAAATTAAGGGGAAAACAGATATGGGGACTGCTTTTTGGATGGCTTTAATTCTTATTCTAACCGCTTTTTTTATTCTTTCATGGAGAGTGTATACATGGATCAAAGAAGAAAAAATCAGGATATACGATATAGGAGCCTTACTTGATATCGGAAAAAGACAGGTTCAGGCAAATGCATACGGATTCAAACAGGAAAAAGACAGACTTATGGCAATACTTAGCACAGGGGAAGGAAAAGAGTATACCGGGAAGGTTGCAGCACTGACTACAGTAAGAACTTTCACTAAACTTTATAACCGATATGATAACAACCAAAGCAGTCGCTATTTCTTTGACAGAGCCTTTGAGATGGCTAACATGAATGTCTTAAATGCACTTAGAGGAGAAAACGGAAGGGCGTATGCAGCCTGTCTAATGCTTAGAGGAAATCTTTTAAGCTATGCCATTATGGGGCATATAAATATTTATATTTTCCGCAGAAAAGAACTTATACTTCTTAGCAAGGGTCAGATAATGGAAGAACTTATAAAAGAAAAGGTAAATAAGGGACTTTTAAGTAAGGAAGCGGCTCGTAGAATTTCTGATACGGATAAGGCATATAACTGTATAGGAAGGGATGACTATATGAAACCGCTTATGCCTAAAGAAGAAATAAGGCTAAAGAAAAAGGATATGGTTGTTATAATGACCGCCGGAGTAGAAAAAAACATCTCTGTCAGGGAACTTGAAATAATCATTTCAAGGAAACATAGCTGTAATAGAACGGCAAAAGAGATTATTGAAACAATAAAAAAGAAAAATAACGAAGACTTGGACAATCTTGGACTAATAATTATAGGGATTTAGGAGGCTTGAAGAAGATGCGTAAGCAAAACAGTAAATTCAATACAAACTTTATTTCGGAAGAAGGCAGTTCATTAAAAAACAGTGATTTTTTTGCTTATGCTGAACTTGATAACTTTGCCTGCTATGTGCTTGCTGACGGTATTGAAGATGTGGCGGATACCGAATCGGCAAAGGAAGCGGTGGAAAGTATCATAGCAAAGTTTCAGGAAAAGCCTTCCATATCTAAAGGGAAAATACACGGATACTTAAACCATGCCAATGAAGTGCTTTTAAAAGCTGAAAAATACATGAAGCTTAAAGCATCAATTGTAGTTGCCATAACTGATTATGAAAGTGTACGCTTTGCCTATGCAGGAAATGCAAGGGCAAAGCTTTATAGGAATAACAAGTCATTTTATAAGACTACGGATACATCACTAAGCAGTGAAATGGTATCAAAAGAAATGATTAGCGAAGATGCCCTGTCAAGACATGAACAAAGAAGTAATCTATATGCCTTTTTAGGGCAAAAAGGATTTTCACCGGTGATATCGAGAAAGATAAAACTTGTTGATACTGATATTTTAATTCTTTATACAAAAGGGGTTTGGGAAAATGTATCGGAAGGAGAGATTGATAACATCTTTGCCGACAGCGGAAAAGAGCCGAAAGATGCCATTGAGAAGATTGAAAAAGTACTTCTTGATAAAGAGTCCGAGTACATTGATAACTATACGATTGCCGGTATTTATATTGATAAGGTATTTGTCGAGTCGGATACCAAAAAGAAAAAAAGAAGGAAGATGATTTTAATAGTATCAATTGTGTTGGTGGTTGTGATACTTGCAGCCGTTATTGCCCTTTACTTTTATAACCGATACAGAAAAGAACTTAGGGAAGATATGAATACACACTATGAAAAGATGCTTAAATTTATAGAAATGGAAACTATACAAAGGCGGATACTGAGTGTGAAGAGTCCATAAAGAAGGCGGAAAGCCTTAGAGATAAGGAAATGAAAGACCTTTTGTACCACTATGAGCAGGTTATAGAAGGAATACTTGAAGCGGATGAAAAGTATGATGCGAAAAGCTACAAGGAAGCAAAACCTTTATATGAATTTATACTTAGTGAAATTCCTTATGCAGACAATGCAGGACTTTCCTATGTAAGAAAAAGGCTTGATTTTATTGCAGGGTATGAAAGTGTAAACTTAAGCCTTGATAACGGAGATATCCTTTTTGATTCGGAAATATATGATAAAGCAAGAGAAAGGTATGTTGATGCGAAAACTGAAGCAAGAGATATAGGATATGAAGAGGGAAAGCTAAAAGCGGAAGCAAAGCTTTTAGCGGTAGATCAAGCCATTGAAAAGGAAAATGAAGGGAAACAGGCGGAAGCTGATAAGCAATCTAAAAATCTGCAATCCGCAAACGATATGCTAAGTGCCGGAGATGAGGCACTAAGTAAAGGAGATTTTTTATCAGCAAGAGCTAATTATAATACGGCAAAAGATATTTTGGAAAAATCAGGTGAAAGTGCCGGACTTGAGGAACTTGAAAAAAAGATATCCACTGCGGATGAGAAAATAAGCTTAAGTGAAGAAGAAAAAACCTCTGCCACAAGTTACGCAATAACAGCAGATGAGGCTTTTTTAAAGGGGGATTTTGAAACGGCAAGAGATAATTATGAGTATGCCAGAAGACTTTATGTAAAACTTAATGATGAGATAAATACCATAGAAATGGATAAAAAGCTTAGTGATGTGCAAAAAAGAATTGATGAAAGAAAAAGAAGAACTGAAGGCGGCACAAACAGCAGCACAAACCACCCGGCAACAGACAAGTGAGGCAGAGACTTCTACAAGCATAAATGCTGAGTAATCAGGTATTTATTTAAAACTTGTGTATCAGTGCAAGTGGCAATTGTTTTTACCTATTAAAGATAAAAGAGGTGTTTTAATATGGACGCAGCGTACTTGGATGAGTTTGACATAAAAAAGTATGTAAAGGACAGGCTTTCAGAGATAAAAGATGAAGATGAGTATGCCTTGGCAAAAAGTGTTCTATATGACGGTATTTACAAGATGAGTGAGGTTTTTGAAGAAAGATACAGATCTTTATATAAGAAAGTCTATGATGAGCTTGAAAGTAAAGAAGAAAGTTATGAGATTGCAATACTTTTACTTTCAAAAAATGAAAACGTATTTTTAAGGATGTTTTTTCCGATATCGGATTTAGATGTTTTGGAAGTTAAAAAAAATGATATTAAAGAAGACCATACCGAAAGTGAAGACCTTATAAAAACTGTTTATCTTAATGCAACCGATACTGTATGTAAGGAATTTTTACAAGAAAAGATAGGAGTAAGTTTTACAAATAACGGAGAAAAACACACACTTTCAGTACAACCTAAAAAAGCCCTTCGCTACAGAAAAGAAGTCGGTAAACTTTATGAAACTTTCTCTTATAACGGACTTAGATGGAATACAGTAAATACCGCCTACCTTGACCGCTTTTTTGATATTGACCTGTCCAAACTTCCTCAAAATGCAAGAGATGTAGAAGTGGACTATGGGAAATATGCCGATATGATAAAAGAAGAACTTTATCCGGTATGGAATGTAGAAAAAACAGTATTTAAGAGCAGCACATTTTTAAGTCCGAGTAAAGACGGATTATACTATGAACGGGAAATGGTTAAGCAAAGGGATAAGGAGATTATCTTAAGACTGGTGCAAAAGACTGAAGGTATGGTAGGAATAAGACAGGAAGAAGAAAAGATTATAGTAAAGACCTATGAAGAAAGTTATTCAGATTTGGAAGGATATCATATCTTTGATATACGATATACGAAAGAAGAATTACCAACCGGCTTAATAAGTAACAAAAGAGAAGATGGAATGATTGGACGACTTCTAAATAAAACAGAAGAAAAAATCCATACCGAGGCGGAAATAGAAAGGATTATTGAAGAACTTGATATTGGAGAGTATGTATCACTTAAATCCTGTGAAAGATTGCCGATATGGAAAGAGGTTTCGGAGGAAAGTAGAATACTTCCTGATATGAATAACTTTTCAAGTAGTGACTTTCCTCTAACAGAAGAAAGCCCCAAACTTGTTTTAAGGTTTTTAAGAAACAGCGACAGCAACCTTTGTGAATCAATGGTAAGATATGCCGTTTCTCAACTACAGATAAGCTTTGATGAATATATCTGTGTAGGGGTTTTGGAAAATACCTATTATACAAAAGGGATTTTATAGAAAAAATATAGAACAGGAGCAAAGCATGAACTGTGTATGGGAGATTGTACTTAAGGCACAAAAAAGCGGATATAAATTAGAAGAATTTAGATTTATAAACAGTGGGAGTCCAAGCCCTTATACTGAAAGTTCCTTTAATTTTCTAAATTCCGATACCATTGAAGAAAGTGAAATAGAGGTAAATCCACTATATCGTTTTGCAAATGAACTGGGCGAAGTATTCTTACCCGATGTGAAGGGGTATGAGAAGGCAAGAGAAGTATTTTTAGATGTAATAATGCACTATGTAGCGGTATGGGATCTTAGAAGCGGAGAAGATAAAAAAGAGCTAAGGGCAATGTATATCTTAAAAGAGATAGAAGAGGGAAGGTTTTTAAAAAGTATAAGAAAAACCCTATTTTCCCTTGACTTTGAAAAATCTAAAAGAATTATTTTTTGCCTGCTTGATTTATGCAAGTGCAAAGATTACATCACGATTTTTAGAAAGGCACTGAGAGAACTTTATCCTAAAGCAAACCTTTACATCTACTCTGAGAATTTAAGGAAACTTACTGTTTTTACGGGGGTGGATGAGACAAAAGAAGATAGGGAAAGAATTGAAATGCTGAAGAAGCTTTTTTTACCGATATCTTATGAAACGGATATTTTTTGGAAATATCACTTCGGTATTATAGGAGTTGATGAAAGTATGAAAATTGGAAAAACGGCGATGTACTAAAATATTTTAAGAGAAAATGCAATATGTGTTTTCCAGGCTAAAATCACAGAATCGTAGGTATTATCGACTTTTCATATGTGTTTTGGCATATACACAAAAAAGAAGATGGAAGGAAACTAAGATGGGCTATAAGCTTAACAGAAACATAACCAAAGGAGAGCAGGCTGCGGCGTATACAAGAAAAGAGCTTGAGCTGATGAGTGAATATCGACTTAGAGAGGTTTGCCTAAGAGAGCGTATCGTAAGGGGACTTGATAAGGATATGACAAGTAAAGAGCTTATAGAGGCTATACTTTCCTACTGTCAAACCTTTGAAGATGAACTTATCAAAGAAGAAAAGGACGGCGGAAGAGAGAGGATTGAAGAGTGTTTTGATAAACTAAGCGTAAAAGAACCCGAAAAGGATGAACTTAGAATATCCGGCAAAATTAGTATTTATGAAGGAGCAGCACTTAATTTCCTTGATGATTATAAAATAGAATACAAAGAAAAGTTTCTAAATACCAATGCTTTGATTGTAAGCGGAGATAAAAAGGTATGTGCCGTATTAAATGTAGTTGCCATGGGAGATAAAAAAGATTCTTTATACCTTGTAAAAGAGGCAGCCCTTTCAGGTATAGTTACGGATATAAAAGACTATAGTCTATACCTTATGGAAAGAGATACATCAAAGTTTATATACCGTATATATATGGGAGAAGAGGAAAAAGACCTTACAAAGTACAGGATATATAAGATTCCTTTAATGGACTTTGAAATTCTTCCCCTGATTGAACTTCACATGCCAATAGCACTTGATCTTGGCTCGACCAATACCACTGTAGCCATATATGCGGACAGCAGTTACTACAGACAGATACATACGGCAAAGCAAAGAGAAATCAAGGAAAACACTATATGTCATACTCTGTTTTTAGAGTCGGTGGGAGGAGAAACCTTTATTGAAAAGATGATACCGACGGTTGTAGCCGTAACAGATGTAAATGAAGACGGTATAGATTATGTTTTTGGAAGAAGAGCCTTATGGTTTGCAAACTTAAGCTATACGGATAAAGGTTTTTCCGTATTTTATGATATTAAAAGATGGGCAGGGGATTTTGAAAGAAAAGAAGAACTTACGGATGCCAAGGGAAGATACAGGTATGTACAAAGGATAGAGATTATAGCCGAGTACTTGAGATATGTACTTAACATCACAAGAGATAACTTCAAGTGTCAGATAAAAGAAGTATATATCACAGTACCGGTTAAGCAAAAGCATGTGTATGAGCAGATGTTGGGGCTTTTATCGGAAATGCTTTCTATAAGCCTAAAGGTTACCTTAGATGAAAGCACTGCCGTACTTTACAGCTTTATCAGCAAGATGAGAGAGAAAAATCGTCTTAAAGACGGAGAAAGTTATAAGGCACTGATAATGGACTGTGGGGGCGGGACAACGGATCTGAGTGCCTGTAAGTTTAAGGTACATGCAAAGGGTGATATACAGACCTATACTATGGAGAACAGCTATAAACGGTAATACGGACTTTGGAGGAAACAATATCACCTACAGAATCATGCAACTTTTAAAGCTTAAACTTATATCCAAGCTGTCAGGCTTAGACAGGGATCTTGGAAACGAAATAATTGATGGGTTGCCTACAGACCCGTATAGGTATATAGATGAAGAAGGTGTTGAAAGTTTCTATAAGGGCTTACAAGAGGCTTATGAACAGGCGGAAGAGATTTTACCTACAGCTTTTAAGCGTTTTGAAACTTATGGAAAAGAAGGGTATTACAGGGTAAGGAATAATTACTTTTTTCTATTTACATTGGCGGATGAGATTAAGCAGGAACTTTTTTCGGGAAATGATATCGTTATAGAAGTGCCTGAAGAAAAAAACGGGAAAATGGGACTTTTAAGACTGGAAGCGGACAGGTATAAGCTTTCAGTCTTTAGAGGAGAAAGGCTTGAGATTTTAGAGGGGATGCCGAAGCTAAGTTTTAACCGTTATGAGGCGGAAAGGCTGATTGCAGGAGAGATATATGCCGTTATGAAGGTTTTTATGGAAAGACTTTATAAAAACGGAGAACTTTATAACTTTGACATGATAAGACTTACAGGACAGTCCTGTAAGATAGGGTTATTTAGAGATGCTCTAAAAGAATTTGTACCCGGCAACATGATGCAAAGTGGAGGTAGTGTTAAAAAAGAAGAGCTAAAACTTGCCTGTGTGGACGGACTTATGCGCTATCTTTACGATAAAAGAACCGGATATGCGGGATTTGACATAAGAGAAGAAGAAGCTCTAATTCCCTATAAAATAAAAGCACTTTCATACTCAGGCAGACAAGAGATTCTTATAGACGGATTTGAAAGTAACAAGATGACGGGAAGCCTGCTTAGAAGCCTTGAAGATATCCTGCTTAGAATGTATTTGTATGATGCTTCGGAAAGTGTACGGTTTGAGTACCTGTTTCACTTCAAAAAAGATGAGGCAAGAGAAACTGACAGGATGGAGCTGGCGGGAAGGTACAGCGGCTATATAAAGCAGGAAGATACGGATGACATACAAAACGGGGAACTTAAGATATTTGCTTTTGTAGATTATAAAAATGGGGATTTCAGATCGTGCCGGTATACAGACTTGAAGACACGCTATACGCAGGAGAAGGACAGGAATATAAGTTTGAAACGGATGAGTGGATTTGTGATTTCTTTGATGGAGAACACTAAAGACATAAAGGAGAAGCTAATGGAAAACAGATACCCTTTGTTTGAAACGGGAAGAATCTTAAAAAAAGAAGCACTTGAGGTAATAAGAGACTATCCGAAAGACCTACTTTCTATACTTTATGATGGATATACAAACGGAGTCATAAGAGGATTAAGATTAAGTTCAGACCATGAAAACAGAACACTTATTATAGGAAGGGGACTTGTAAAACTAAAAGGCGAGGTATACCTGATAAATAAAGAGGTAAAGGTATCCTACACCCATACCGAACAAAGGAAGTATCTTAGGTTAAAGCATAGTGAAATAAGGGATAAAGATTGGAAGGTAAGTGAAATAGAGGCTTTTCTTTCTGATGATGAAGAAAGTAAAGACGGAGAAATCCTTCTTTGCGACTTTTTATTAAAATCGGGTTTTGTATTAAGGGATACATATCTTGACTTTGCAGATATGAGATCGGAGTATGATACCATACATTTGATGAATGCCGATTATGCAGGGTATGGAGAAAGCTCCTTTAATATAGAGGTCTTAAAAGTATATGCAAGAGAGTACCTTAATACAAAAAAGTGCGAAGAAACGGACAGAATTTTTTGCTATATGGTATTAAACAGCATGGAAGGAATAGAAAGAAGCATTATAGAAAACTATATAGCAGTTAAAGAAGGAAAGGCAAAAGGAACAAGCTTAAGCAATAAAGAAATTTATACCGGACTTTTAGATATATTAAGCAGTGCAAAAGACCCGGATGGACATAGAAGCCTTGGATTTAGCCCGAGAAAGATTTTGGTAGATTAGTGATAATTAGGAGCAGGTAAGGTTACGAATAGCAAGGAGGGAAGATGTCAAATATTATGCGTTGCCCTTATGGACATGTATTTTCAAAAACAAGGAACGGTACTATATGTCCGACATGCGGCTTTGATCTTGATACCCCTGAAAAGGTATATGTGAACTCACGGAAAGAGTGCGGACTTTCTCTAAAAGAAGAAAGACCGATATGTGCATGGCTTGTATGCATAGAGGGAGCTAGGAAAGGAAAAAGCTATGTCATAAGTTATGGAGAAAACTTTGTTGGAACCGATAGGGATAATGAGATACAGGTTTTAGGGGATGAAAAGATAAAGGAAAAGCATACCCTTATATATTTTGATGAGGAAACAGGTGAAGGGATGCTGTTACCGGCAAGAGCGGACGGCATTGTATATATAGATAATAAAGCTGTGTATGAAAAGCGTACGTTAAAAGATCAAAAAATACTGGAAATCGGAAAATCAAAATTTATTTATGTTGTATTTGAAGGCAAATATGGAAAAATGTGGCAGGAATGCCTAGAAGAAAATAAGTTATATAAAGAAAAGGAAAAAGAAGACAAGGAAATAGCAACACAATTAAAAAAATACAGACTTCTAAAAAGGGAAATAGTTAATGAAGAAGAAAAATTTGCAAAAAGAAGGGAAGAAAAAGATGCGGATTTTACAGAAGAGTATCCTGTGTGCGGTTGGTTGGTGTGCACTAAAGGAGTCAGAATTGGAAAATCATGGGTACTTGTAGAGGGAAAAAACTATGTAGGAAGCAGCGACATAATGATGATACAGATACTTGGAGATGAAGAAATCAGAGGTGAAAAACATATAGTGATAGTATTTGATGTCAGAGAGAAAAGAGCTTTTCTTTTAGGTGAGGAATGTATGGGATTCGTAAGGGTGAATGATAATGCGGAGTATGGAGTAAAAGAACTAAATAATGGTGATAATCTGTCATTCGGTACCGGTGAATATATGTATATAGATTTTGCCGGCAGTATACATAATTGGGAAAGTAATAGTTAATGGTGTAGGGAATGTTTAAAGAACAGAACTGAGTTTATATAAAAATACCCTGTATATAAGGAGGTTGACATGAGAGCTGAATTGTTGTATGTGGAAGGTTTTGATTTTATCAATATAAATGATTATAAAAATACAATTATTCCAAATCAACATGGAACGGTGTTTATCAAAGGGAATATAAGAAAAGAAAGCAGACAGGATTGCCTTGAAAAAGTGGGAAGACTTGTAAAAGTATTGGCTAAAACGGATGAAAATACGACAAAACTTATGTTTTTTGGAATTATAAAGGGCTGTGATATACAAAGTAACGGAGATGTACATGAATTAAGTTTAGAGATTGTCAGCCAAAGTATAACTATGGAGAAAAAAGAGCATTTTAGAACATTTCAAAAAACAAGTACGTCTTATGATGAGATATTGGAACTGATTGTTAAAGAATATGATAAAGGCGGCTTTATAAATGCTGCCAAAAAGCAGGGTATGGTAAACGGCTTTTCATGTCAATATAGGGAAAATGACTGGGAATATATAAAAAGACTGGCAGGAAATAATGAAGATGTTATTTACCCCGACTATATGACGGAGGGAGTCAGGTTTTTTATGGGAGTTCCAAACGGAAGGGATGTAGGAGAGATAAAAAGTGAATACTATGAATTCGGTACGGTAGAAAAAGAATATTTGGGGATTCCTTTTGAATATGTAACTTACAAACTGGTTTTAAGAGATATCTATGATATAGGTGATAATGTCAATTTCAACAGAGAAAAACTTAAGGTTATCAGCAGAAAATCAAGATTTGAACATAATGAGATTATACATGAATATTTGCTTGCAAGGGAAGGAAGTTTAAGAGGTGTTCCTTATGATAATGAAAGATTAAGCGGTGCAGCGGTATTCGGGAAAGTAACAGGAGTGGAAAACGAACTTGTGAGCGTAGCACTTGATGATGATGAAAATGATAACGTCGGACAGAGTTTGTTAAGTTATGCCACAATATATTCAAGCCCTGACGGAGGCGGATGGTACTGTATGCCGGAAATAGGGGACAGGGTTATGGTAAAGTTTCCTGACAGTAAAGATAGTAATGCCTATGTACAGAATGCGGTTCATGTGGGAGCCGGAAACGGAAGGGATAATCCCAAGATAAAGTTTTTCAAGAATAAAGAGGGAAAAGAAATAAGATTAAGTCCTGAAAGTATCATAATTACGAATAATAACGGAACAAGTATAGAGCTTATAGATGATGACGGTGTATATATAAAAAGCAGGGGTGTACTGTCAATTGATGCAAATCTTGAGGTGGATATTGAAAGTAAATCTTCAAGTATAAAAGTGATATCTAAAGACAGCATACAACTAAATCAAAACGGAACCCAGATGGAATTATCGGATAGAGCTACAACGAGAGGTTCAAAAGTGTATTTAACCTAATAGCAAAGAAGTAGGGAGATAAGGAGCATGGATCAGCATAAAAAAAGTAATCAATTTTACATGGGCTTTGACAAAGAACTTAATGAGCTGTTAGTTCAGGGGATTGCAAAACTTGAAAGATACTTAGAAACTCATAAGGAAGAAATAGAAAAAGAATTTACTTTAATCATGAATACATTGATTGGTAAAAAGAAGAATGATTTAAGATATATAGTAATCTCTCCTCTATGTTCCAGTTTTATAACCGGAGAGTATGAATGCTTGATAGCAGCGTATAATGAAAATATTTATCTGGATATGAATGAAGAGTATGAAAGTTTCAAAATTCCGGAACTGGAAAAAGTTGTAAAAGAAGATATAAAAAAATTTGTTAAAGAACTTGAGGAGAAAGAGACTGAAATAGAAGACTATAAAGTACCTCAACTTGAGTTTGACTATGCTTTTATGTACTTTGATACTTTAAGAAATCTATTTAATGAACTTGTTATAAATTTTAAGCAAAAGCAAGGGCTTGAGGTTAGAAATATTGATATAAGTTTTGGTTGGTATATGGAAAGAACTCAGATACTTGGAGGTGAAAGACCATGATTAGAAAATATTATTTAATTTCACAACAGTCGGGACTTTATCCTCTACCAAGAACGATAGATTGGAATAAAAGCGTGGACAAGACTTTTTTAACAGAAAGACTTAGTTATAAACAACCAATGCTTTCAAGTGTTTTAGTTGAAAAGTCTGATATGATTGAAATAATCTATCCGGATATACTGTTTATTGATTATATTCCTGTACTTTCAGAAAAAGCCTTAGAGATATTAAAGATATATGAGCCGGCTATGACAGTCAAACAGGTTAATCTTATAGAAGGAATCGGAGAGGATATAAAGCCATACCATATTCCGATATTGAAAGAAGTGGATTGTCTTTCAGAAAAGACTATATTCAAACGTGGAAGACAGATAGATAAGGGTGTTTTAATAAAGGAGAACATACCGGATTTTTCAATATTTAAGATAGCCGGAGAGATAGACAAGGATAGGGTCGTAGTAAGAGCTGACTTTGCAGAAAGCTTTCTTAAAAGAAGTCTTAAAGGAATAACGCTTAGTAGCTTGGAATTTATATAGATGGGAGGAAGTATGACGCAAGAAGAAAAAGTAGCACAGGATGCATGGTTGTTTCAATTAATAGGTAAAAATAAACTTAAAGTAAAAGCAACTCAGTATGTGTCGGGATATAAAATTACTAATGAATATTATAAAGCGGAGGATATAAAGGACTTATTTGACAGCGAAAGAGAAAAAGTAATAGAACAGATGAAGATTTATTGGGCTAATCATAAACAGTTAAGTACAGAGTTCTTGGTTAATGGTGCAGTAGTAGGTTGTAGCAAAGGTGAGAAATTATCCAGAATTGAAGGAAAAGACCATGGCGTATATACAGATAATATAGGAGGACAGGCGTTACTTAATGAAGATGATAGAAGTATATACAAGGAAGGCTTTGGCTCAATATTCGGTACTTGTGAGTATGAAACCGGTAAAAATAAAAAATGTAAGGCGGAGATTTTTAGCAAATGGTATAGAACAAATCAGTCAACACAGATAGGAGAGGGAAAGGCTTCACTTACAATGTCATCATATATGAATTGTCCTCTTCACAGAAAAGCACTGATACAGCCGGTAACCTCAGGGCAGGAATTTACTTTTTCAGGTTCATTATTTAAATACCCTAAGTTTGTAGTGGAAAGTGGAGAAGAAGTCATATATTCTAATGTTGGATACTGGAATAGTTATAATTTTTACAAGAGAAAAATTGATATAACTGTAATCAGAAAACTTGCAATACGAAATATGTCTTTTTTAAATACTACAATAGATCAAACGAATAGCAAGGGATACTATGAAAGAAAGTGGCTGGAGTATCTTGCTAAGTATATGTTACTTTGTAATAGTAAAGAGAAACTTCGAGACATAATCAATAAGTTTTATGATAAGCCAAGTTTTGGAATTGCCAGTGCAGTTGCAAAAAATAATCTATTGGATAATTATAATTTGCTTTTTCAAAGTTCAAGTTCTTGGCTACAAAGTGTTTTGAATAATCAAAGAAATGAGACTTTTTTAAGAGCAGTAGGATTGTGGTTAGAAGAAGAGGATGTTTTTGCAAGAGTTATAGAAAACTATTTTTTATTAGCCATAATGAAAATGTTACCTAATTATAGAGCAAGAAAAGAGGAAGATGCTATAGTATATATAAATGTTGTAGACAGCTTTGATGAAGGTATTAAAAAATACTATGGAAATGGAATAGATATACATTACTATATGATAGATGCTGTTACGAGTATCAGACCTGCACATACATATATATCAAAAGCAAAAATAAACCTTGATACATCAAACATGGAACGTATTTGGGATTATTTTGCGAAAAACAGGAAAGATTCATTTGTAGAATTATTGGTTATAAATCTTGGTGCAACATACGCTTTATCTCAAGTTGCACCTGAAGCAACAGTGGCAGTGTTGGGAACTCTTATTTCTTTGCCAGTGGCTCTTGCAGCATCTGTGGCATGGACAGTTGCAAGTAGCTATGGTGCTGCATGGATTGAGGAGAAAGCTTCAGAGGAATTTGAAAAGAAAAGATATGAGCAGTCTCGAAAAGATTTGGGGGATCTATTTAGTAAGCTTAAAGTTTATACCATATTTGCAAATAATGATGAAAATGCAGACTCTTTTACCTATCAAGTATTTCCAAGTAGTGAGACAGAAGTTTTAATTAATAACTTTATGAATAATATAAGTAGAATCTATATAAGAAGGAATAAGAGATCTCAAGAAAAAAGATGTCTTATTGATATATTAGAATTAAAAAAATATCAGATAAACCTTTGAAGTTGAAAATAGATTGTCTAATAGCAGCATTAACTTTGGATACTATGACAAATGGGAGGATATTTGGAGTAGAAGATGGGGAGAGTATTGTTTCTACAGGAATGGAACTGCTGGATATGCTAGGTGAATTAATATATAAGGAAAAAACATATTTGGTAGAAGTTCAGACTATAAATGGAGAAATTGATATAAAGAACACTTCATTTCTTTTCAGGAACAAATAAATATGTAGATATTAGTAAATTATTTACCATGATTTTTAGAATAGAACAAGTTTAAAACTGGAGATTAAATAGCTATGAAAAGGAAAGTAAAAAAATATTATTTGCAATAGTATTTTTTTAATAGTGCTAATATCTGTTTTATTAGTTTTTTTGTACTACCTAATTTTTGACTTTATGTATGTATCTGCAAACAAGCATTGGCTGAAAGAAAAAAATAGTAGTTCATGACGATAATACAGGTGGTAAAAATAATTAAAAAAAGTAGAACAAGGAGAAAAATGCAGAATATTTTTGTTTATAAAGACAGATTAATGTATATAGAGGATACAGATGATAAGGTAAAGGAAATATGTAAACTACCTAATGATATTGTAGGAATATTAGTAAAAGATAAAGATATTCTTTTTATATGATAATAATTCAAATATTTATAATGCAATCTCTGGTAGAGAGAGAGTAAAGATACTTAGCACATGGGGCGATATATATTTGGAAGACAAAAAAATATATATATTAAATAACAAGGTTGATTATGAGAAATATGATTTAAAATGGAAAAAGAATTTTTTTCAAATAAATTAGAATATATTTCACCTTTCAATAATATTATATTTGATGATTATGTTTTTTCGGTGGACGGTCATGGCGGTTTAGAAATAAATGTTCCAAGCTATTATATGTTTGACATAAATAAGATAAAGTATCAAATACCCAGACTAAAAACTTTTAAGGTATTATTTGCCACCTGCAGAGTGGAATTCTTATAGAGAAGAAGATATTTTACCATACGATTCATTTGCAGAAAAAGTAGATGAAACCGCAAGGAAAAGAATATCAACAGATGCAACGGATAGAAATATTGATAACTATAATTTGCAGAGTATAAACTTATATGCTAGAGAATTGTTAGAAGTTTCTGATGGGTATATATATATATTGGGAATGCAGGTGATTAATTACAGAGATAGAGAATATAAAGAAAAAAATTCTCAAAAAAACAGTTTCAGGGAGCTAACAAGTGAAGAAATAGGGTGAGGTAATGTATGAAACAGATGAATATAAAAATATTTAGAATTAAGGTGGAGGATATTAAAAAAACGCTTCTGATAAATCCTACATTAAGTATGAAATTATAGATACAAGTTTGAGAGATAATGCTATTGTAGAAGGGATTGTAATTAAAGGCAAAAACATTATACTTATTATATAATGATACTTTGGACAATGAAAAAGGAGATAAAAAAACTTATATGTATTTTCTATAGATAGTGATACAGGTTTATCTAAGGAGATTTATAAAAAGAAAGTTTTTTTCAGAACAATCAGATCCTGAGATTTTTTTGTACAGATGAGTATATTTTCATATATGAGTATAGTAATGATTATGAAAAGACCTGTATTACAAGGATTAACCGAGATGGCAGCAGCCCCGTTTTGGTAATAGATGAGAATGGGGAAATAGTGATGAAACCTTTATAAAAAAGATAATTGATAAAAATCAAGTGTACAAGGTAAAGCATAATGATGAAATATTGGAATAGTTTATTGAGGTTGGAAATTAGCCTATGTAAAGGAGGACGCATGGCATACTCACTTGATGATATATTTATAGATAGTATTTTTGAGGCAAAAGATATTTATGATGTGAATTTCAAGGTCAAACCAAATACACATCCAATACTTGCGGTTGAATGTTCAGTTAAGGAAAGCCAAAACATTGAAAGTATCGTGCGAAACCTGCATGATAAGAATTTGACAATATTTATATATATTGGTGAGCAAAAGAAAGACTTATTTACGGGTATTGTTAAGGATTGTAAGTTAGTATGCAACAATAAGATAAATACTCTTAAAATGAAAGTTATGGGATTTAGTGTAATGCTTGATAAAGAAAAACATACAAGGATTTTTCAGGACAAAGAACTTACATATAAAGAAGTATTAAATCATACTATGTCGAAAAAAATAGGTAAGGTGATATTCAATAAAGAAGATACTAAGATTGAAAGGCTGCTGTTTCAGTATAATGAAACTGATTGGCAGTTTATGAAAAGAGTATCAGGACTTGGAGAGAGTATACTGATACCATTATTTTATGAAAAACGAAGTAAGATTAAGTTATGGCTTACCAAGATCTGCTAAAGAAATAGAATTAAAAGAAGATTTCTATGCATCAGGTAATCATATATATGATAAATCCAAAAGACTATGACATAAAGGGGATTTATCATATGTTTTATTCTGATGAGGATTATGAACTTGGAACGGTAGTTAAAAATAAAGGTTTAAGATTTGTGATATGTGAAAAAGAGGCTCAGACAGTTGAAGCGACCCTTAAGTTTCACTATAAAGTTTGCAAAGAGGAAAATATAAGAAGTAAAAGGGTTTATAATGAAAAAATAAGAGGTCTTGTGATATCCGCAGAAGTTGTAGATGTAAAAGCAGAGGATATATTTGTAAAGTTTTCTATGGAGAGCGGGGTGGAAAAGAAAAGATATAAACTTGAGTGGCTGCCTGTTACCGGAAATGTTATGTATTGCATGCCGGAAGTCGAAGCAAAGGTAAAAGTATACTTTGGAAACAGTGATGAGGGTAAAAATGTATTTGCCATAGAATGTGAAAATATGTCAGCTTTTTCCAATGAAATAAAGGGTATAGTTACAAAAGACGGTAAAACAATACATATAAAAGATACCGGAGTGGAATTAAAAGCAGATAATAAGGTGAATATATCCGGTAAAAACATGACATTCAATTCGTCTGATTCATTATTAATATCAGCAAGGAAGAAAGTAAAGATTAAATCCGATATGGTGGAAATAAATGCAGATAAGAATATAAATATTCAAAAAAATTAAAAAATTACTAAAAGAGGTAATAGAGCTTATGGAATATTATGATGAGCAGATAGTTAAGGCACTTCACATACAAAGAAGGGATACTTTCGGCAGTATAGATGAGGGTTTATATATAAATAATGAGTTAATTCATTTTAATAAAACCCTGCTTTTTAATGACAGAGTAAGTGTCATGTTACCGGAAAACTTTGTTCCAATGTTACCCGAGATAACAGAGGTTAAGTATTTCTCAGGAAAAAGACCTGATGAGATTTATACAAGTCTTGATATGTCTGTAAACTTCACTTTTACAGATCTTGGAATTTCGGGAAATGACCAAGATACAAGACTGGCAACCGGACTTATAAAACAGATTATAAAAAATGCCAACCCAAGTTATGAGTTTTTTGAAGAAAATGAAGATGTGGAAAAAGATGTTATCATACATAGGTTTGATTTTCAAAGTTATGGAATAGATGATGAGGCTTATAACATAATTTATATTGCTTGTACAGGGAATAATTTAATGCAAGGAACTTTTAATTGTCTTTATAAAGACAGGAAGGAATGGAAAAGGGTGGCACTGGAGGTTATCAAAACAGTCAGTCAATATCAGGGAGACAGATAAATGGGTAAAACATCATTAGGTATAAAAAGAAATATTAATATAAGTAGTGATAAAACAGTGTTTATAGGTAATGAAACCGGAGAGTATGCGAAATCACAAACAAATAAACTTACAAAAGTAGATATGAGCAGAGCATGGCAGGCGGCACTGGGTTCTATTCCTTCTATAGGTACACCAAAAGGAACGGAATCGGAAGTTATAAAAACATATATAGCACAAGTAGCATTGGGAAGTATACCGGTTGTAGTCGGCAGCAGTGAGGCGTTTAATCCGGCGAATTGGAAAAATGGAAATGTTAATACTCTATTTGCAGATAGCCTATACAGAGGAGCAATCTCAGGAGTACATACGGGAGCTGCTACGACCGAGTTGAACCCAAAAACTATGGTATCAGGAGTATCATTACAAGTAGGCTGGGTGAAAGATGAAAATACAGGTAAGTGGAAGTATCTGAATCAGAATGGAGAGGCAGAAAAAGGATGGAAAAAGGTAGATGGAAAGTGGTACTATTTTGACGGTAGTGGTTATATGTCAACAGGTTTGCGTTCTGTAGATGGAAAAATTTATTATTTCCATAGTAGTGGTGATATGTTGGCGTCAGGTTGGGTTCAAGATAAGAACAGCGGGAAAATGTATTGGGCAGATGCTGAAGGGGTTATTAATAATAAAAATGGTATAGGGTATGATGAAACTACAAAAGATTTAATCATAAAGTACGAAGGAAGTCCTTTTTTAGAAGTAAGAATTAATAGTTCACCAGATAGTTATACTATTGGCTATGGATATGATTTTTCAGAAAAAAATGATTTGGATATGTTCAATAGATTTTTAACAAGAAGTAGCACTGGGGAAATAGTGAAAAAAGATGTTCGTATGACACAAGGAGAGGCCGAAAAACTTATAAAAGTTGTTGCAGATAAAAAAGGAATAACAGCGGGAGTGAATGATTTTATTATTGGATTGGGTTCTGGTAATACACAAAAAAGTTTATTTTTAACACAGAATCAATATAATGCATTATTTAGTTACTTTTTATTCTAATGGGAAAAAAATGTATTTAGTGATAAGAAATATGAAGAGTGGATAGGTCTTGGAGGAGAATATGCGAGGAGGGCAGAGGCGAGGAAAGAACTTAGAGATTATATTATAAATAACAATGGAAAAATATGATCCGAAAAAAATAAAAGAGTTATTTATAAATAGCAAAGGGGGTAATATTAAATATGATTATAAGGACAGAAGGGAAGGAGAGGCACAATTATTTACTAAATAGAAAAAAATCTCACTTTTTAATATTTGCTTTGTTTCTAATATTTTCTAGTACTATGGTATCAAATTTGATTAATAAAACAAATACTCAATGGGAGTGGGTAATCAAACCAAGTTTATATAAAGATATAAGTTTTTTTAGAGGGGAACTTATTTAAATTTTATAAGAACAGTGGAGAAGTTTGTATTATTGATGCAAGTACCAAAGATATCTATGAGTATCCGCTTTTTGATGATATTGATTTTGATAGAGAAAAATGTATTTATTGCAAATAAAAAAATTCTTCTTTTTTTCTATGTTGACAAAGCAGGCAACAAGTTATCGGATAAAAACTTATGAAAACATATATTCTTTTTAAAGATGGTTTATCAGCAGTTGCTTTAAGGGTTTGTGGGGATTCATAGATAAAAAAACTTCAATCAGGTTATTGATTTTAATTTTTTTATGATGTACATTTATTTTATGAAAAATTATGCTGCGGTTATGGATAAGGATAATAAATGGGGGTTTATAGATATAAATGAAAAATATAGTAATAGACTTTCAATATGATGAAGTAATGGATTTTCATGAGGGCTTGGCAGCTGTTAAGCAGGGGGATAAATGGACTTTTATAAACAATAAAGGAATTGTAGTAACAAATACTTTTTATGATGAAATTAGTGATTTACATGAAGGTTTTGCTGCTGTAAAAAGGCAAGATAAATGGGGCTATATAGACAAAAATGGTAAAGAGGTCATTGAGTGCAAATATGATGATGCACATAATTTTAGTGAAGGTCTTGCTGCTGTTGCAATTAATAATTATTTGGATGACGGTTATATTGCATGGGCCTACATAGATACTACGGGAGACATTGTGATTCCTTTTTACTCATACAGTGCTATAAGTGGAGTTTCTTTAATTATTGGTGAATTTCATGATGGAAAAGCCTTTGTAACAAAAGATTTAGTATCTGTTATAGGGAAGAATGGAGAAAATATTTTTCGAGGTAATTCCTTGTTTTTTGTTTCAAAAGCAAAATATTATAAAGAACATTCAGCAATGATTGGCTACATTTATTCAGATTCAAGTATGAAGATTAGAAAGTACGGTCTTTTGAATTTAGAGGGAGAGGAAGTATTAAAACCAATATTTGATTACATAGAAGACATATATGGAGAATATATGATAGTTGCTGACATAAAAGAATGGAACAGATATGAACTATGGCATAGTTAGAATAAAAATGAAATATATTATGGCTATGTAAAAAAAGACCAAAGTTATATCATTTGATATTTCAAAAATATAAAAAAATAGTTAATCATTGAGAGGACTATTAAGGGTATAAAAAAACACATAGGAATTATGGTGATGTGTTTTATTGGAATGATACCTTTTAAAGATGAAAAATGATTATCATGAATTTATAAATTATAATTACCATACTGAACATATAGTTGGAAATTGATACTATGTATGAAATATATTGGAATCATGGTTTATAAAAATAGAATATAAAAGTTTTGGAAAAATACTTGGACAGTAGAGATGCTTTTCAAGTGTTTTTTATTTCTTGAGATTTCTCAAAAATTCAGATTTTTTATGTGCTTAAATGGGTATATAGGCGAAAGGGAATATATTTAACTAAGAACGGAGGAGGTGAACTCGAATGGGACAATCGTCTTCCGTAAATGAAAAGACCGTCATGCATAAGTTTGACAGGTACTGCAAATTAGTGTTGAGTGGTGATACGAGAAAGAGATGAACCAAAGAAAAAATAAAGAGAAATTCACTTCGAACTTAATGGAAAAAGAAGCCAGACAGTTAGATCTATCTTCGGGGACTATTCACATAAATTAATTAAATATTGTATAATTTGATTATAGGGCTTGGATAGATAAATATTAATGAAACTATTTTGATATTGGGACATTTTAGCACTAAAAGGAAATAGGATATGTCTAATTTAAGGATAGAAGAATTTTGTTGTTATAAGTTTTATTCAGGTGTTTAAATTAAATATATCTAAATTATACTTTTATATTTCACAGAGGACTTTGCGTGTCAAAATGCAGGAGTCCTCCTTTTTTTGTTCAAAAAAATCGGATTTGAAATTTTGGATGAAAAGGAGGATTTTACAAATGACAGATGATAGAAAAATATATCTATGTAAAAGGTGAAAAGATATATGTATCCGATGAAATATATAAAAGCATATAAGGAACAAGTCAATCATGAGGCTTATTTAAATAAATCAGATAAAAAACATAAGGTTTACGGGTATGAGGATTACAAGATTGATTTGAATTCAATTGTAGATGAAGATGTGGATATTGAAAAAATCATTGAAACTAAAATGAGAATCAAGGATCTATATCAGGCACTGCGAAAGCTAAATGATGAAGAGCTAAAGGTGATAGATTCTTTGTATTTCAAAAAAATGACCATTCGTGATTTAGCAAAAGAGCAACAGGTATCTTCTAAGAAGATTTTCAGTTTTAGAAATAAGATTTTAAAAAAGCTAAGAGAGATACTTAAATAGTAACTAATTAAGTAGGGAGCAGACCGGATTTGTAGTTTGTTCCCTACTTTTTTAAAAAAAATTTAAAAAGTGGAAACAAAAGCATTTGAAAGTAAGGTTTATATATAGAGGGAAAAATTTTACCTTTGGAAAATTGAATATATTTTTGAAAATATAAGAATCTTGTACCTTGAAAGCTAAATAGACCAAAACAGGACATTAACCATTTATGGAGCATCTGTCAACAAACGCTAAGACCTTTCTGCTGAGAAGATGATGATTTGAGGGAATAACCACATATCCCCTTGTAATCTCGGTTTAAACATACACTTGCAAATACAAAGGATAAAAGAAAGTGAGCGACAAATTTGTATGACAAAAAATAGGTTTGGCAGTCTATTTGCGATGATGTAAATGGGGATAATGATACTTCTTTAGTGAAAGCCGGCTCATCTTGAAAGAGGCGGAGGTGAAATTCCTATGTTGTGTGCCAAGACACCTGTTAATGTCAGAAAACTTAAATTACGAAAGGAAAATTTCTTAGATGGATGAAGAAAAAATAATTACAAAACAAAGGAATGATATGGAACGAATTATTGCATTAGCTCTAGTTAAAAGTTTATATAATCAGGGGAAAATATCTGAGTTTGTCTTCAGAAATATAAGAAGTGATACGGAAAAGAAAGTTTCACTTGAAAATAGAAGCTATATATGATAAAATCAAAAAAGAAACAATGTAGGAAATAAAAAAGGAGAATGTGATGAAGGAAAGATTGATTGCAATATATGCACGAGTATCTACTGAGCATGAAGCACAGATATCAGCTTTAGAGAATCAAGTGCAGTATTACGATAATTTATTCCAATATCATCCCGAATGGAGATTATACAAGAGATACATCGATGAAGGAATTACAGGAACATCCGTTAATAAAAGACGGAGCTTTCTTGAAATGATGGAAGATGCTAAGAATGGAGCATTTGATCTCATTGTTACTAGAGAAGTGTCCCGTTTTGCCAGAAATACTGTGGATACACTACAACAAACAAGAACATTGAAAAAATATGGTGTAGAAGTATATTTTACAGAAGATAATATTTGGACAATGAATGATGAGGATGGTGAACTTCGTCTAACTATTATGGCAACGCTTGCTCAGAATGAGAGTAAAAAGACATCTACTCGAGTGAAAGCAGGTCAGAAAATTTCTTTTCAAAATGGTGTTATATATGGAAATGGAAATATTTTGGGTTATGATAAAGTTGGAAAAGACTTTATCATTAATGAGGAGCAAGCTAAAACTGTTCGCATGATTTATGATATGTATTTAGATGGTATGGGAATGCGGAAAATTCAATTTGCACTTGAAGCATCAGGAAGAAAGACTTCAACAGGACTGACACACTGGTATTCATCATATATAAGTAGAATATTAAACAATCCATTTTATTGTGGGGTTATACTATATAGGAAAGAATATGTTCCGGACTATCTTGAACAAAAGAAAGTTAGGAATTGGGGAGAAGTGGAGAAAGTTGTAGTAGAAGGTTCGCATGAAACTATTGTTAGTAAAGAAGAATTTGAAAAAGTAAGAAAAATGCTTGAGTCTAAGTCATTTTCTACTAATAATAGAGGGCGTAGGGGATCGCATAAAGCCGATGATGTTTGGTGTAGAAAGTTGAAATGTTACTGTGGAGCATCTATGAATAGGAGGGTTTGGCACAGAGTAAATGGTATTCCACAGTATTGTTATCAATGCTATTCTCAAGTGAAAACTGGAAGTATTGCTACTCGAAAAAGAAAGGGCTTGATTTAGAGGGTATTTGTGATACACCAATGGTTCCGGGATGGAAATTGGGTGCAATGGCAGATATAATCTTTCAGAAATTTTGGCAAGATAGAAATGGAATTATAGAAATTGCAAATGAAATGCTGGAAGAACACTTTAAAGATGATAGAGATATTGATTTTCAAAGTGAGATAGAAGAAGTTCAACGTAAGATTGCGATTTTAGATAAGAAATTTGATAATCTGGTTGATATGAGAATGGCAGGAGAAATCGACAAAACAAAATTCGAGGATAAGAAAAAGAGTCTGTTTGAGGAAAAAGAAAAGTGGCAGAAAATGCTAAAATCATATCAAATAGATGAAGAAGTTTCGGACGAAGAATATGATCAACGATTACAAGTACTAAAGTATGGTTTGGAACAGAATTTTAATTTTTCAACACATAGCATACCGGAAGAGGTAATAGATGCTTTTGTAAAGGAAATAATTGTATATCCGGACTGTTTTGTATGGAAATTGAATATAGTTGATGATGACTTTAAGTTACAGGTCGATGGTCGAAAAAATAATCCAACAGTTAGCCTAATCGAGAGTCCTACAACTGGCAATGGCAGCACAGGCAGCGATTGCGGAAAAGGCTAAGTAGGAGATATTAGAATATAATCAATATAAGGGAAAGCAGTTATTGCTTTCCCTTTTTTGTAGTTAAGACTATATTAGGGGGAGCAACATATAGATTTATCAATAAGTCTGAAAGAAATGTTATAGATATAAACAATCTAAGATAAACTAAAAACCTATCGAGCATGGAAAAATTATTTAATGTATAACTAATTATAAGATATAAAAAAACTAAAGAAGAATAACTAAGATAATTCTTACTATGAAAAATCACAGTAGAAAAATATTTTAAAAGAGCCAATTATTTATTAAAAGAAACATAAGAGAAAAAGTTTTTAAATATATTCAAATAAAAAAAGGTTATAATCTTGAAAAAAAGATAGTACTTATTATCAAATCATATATAAAAACAAGATTAAGAAGCTGAGAAATTATAATCTTTATAATACGGTTATAGGAGTATTCAAAAATAATTGACACAGACAAAAAGTTATGAGTCGATCCTAAATGTACTGAAACATGATATAATATTATATAAATTTAGAAAGACTAATATTATTTACTTTTAGTAATGGATAATATTTTTTGGAGGAATATATTATGCAAAGAATAAAGAAGGATATATTCTTTGATTTTATAAGAAAGTATAATTCAGATAGCGATTATCATTTTGTCGGTGAAGTTAATTATTATCTTTTGCATGATGATAAGGCTTATAATGGAATAAGATCTCACAGGGAAGCATTAAACTCTGTTTTTAACGATATGGTGAAAAAAAGTCCGGTGAACCTAGAAAAAGGTGAGGAAATACTGAACGGACGCGATATAGATACGAACGATCTAAGGACTTATGATGTAAATAAGGCGCAGCCAACTGAAGTCACCCCTCAGTTGTTTTTCTACTGTCCGAATATCGTAAGCACCGGTTATTATTTTAATGTCAGTTATGATGCAGAATGGAAGAAGGATAATTATAACTTTGGAACTACTGTTCCTTATTGGTATGCATTGATGGAACCGGTGTACGGCAAAAGGAATAAGCCTGAGGACTTTAAAAAAGTTAATAAGATGTTATTTCCTAACGGCACAAATGAACTTTATATTTATGAATGGACTACAGATTGGTCAGATTATTTTGATGACGGACATGAATGGTATGGTGCATGTTGCTGGAGTATATACGATAAGACAATGAACAGATTTGTGGTGATGCTCGTATCGGCTACAGACTAAAAGATTCAGTATTATATAATTGAATAGGTGGGTCATAGAACAGTATAGTATTAATGTTTAATTTTTTTATTAGTAAGATGAAACAATAAAGTGTTGATAAATAAAAAACTTGATGAGTTTGAAGTTCAAAACTAATCTTATCTCTTTAGATTTATCATGGAAACATCTTATCGGCACATGTTAGAAGTTATTTATTTTGAGATATTTTAGATAAGATTTTTAAGTAGATTTTAGAAATTGGGAAAATAGTTTCATTATAAGTATTTATTGAATAGATATAATGATAGGTAGATTAGTATCTTTTTAAGAGCAGTATATAAACTCACTATAATATACTACAGCAAAACAGCGAATGTGAGAATCAAGCAATACGATAAAACATTCAAAGGAGTAATGTTCGCCTTTCTGATAAAATCGGTCTCAAAAATACTGCTGCAAAACTCAATGATTATTATTGCACTTTATTTGGATGGTGCAACAAATACAATAAATACGGATATAATACTTTATACGGAAGCAGTTATAAATCTGTGCAGGTATATATTAAAGAATACGGTATCAAGGATCTTGAAAAAGAAAAATGCGTACAGATGTTTTTTTATAATAGTTCATTTTTTTATAAGAATTTGTAAAAATCTTCATAGATAATAAAATAGCAAAAAAAGTCCGTAATTAAGTCGGGCTTATTTTTTTGTAAGAAACTCTTATATATAAATATTGTTATTAAGTTCATTTCGAAAAAAATAAAAAGATTAATCATATTATATATAGAAGACTTGAATTAAACCCAAAAAAAGATAACTTAATTATCAGTGTAATAATTTGATAGATGTAATTATATAAATGCTATTGCTAATACATATTAGATGGAATAGAATAGATATTGTAGTAATTTACCTATCTTATGGATAAAATTAGCGTGGATATAGATATATTAAAGATCAATGGGGATATAATTATGCCTAAGAAAACAAAAGAGCAAATCAGCTTTAATATGAAACAAGTAAAAAATAAAGATTCTATTATTGAATTGATGCTGCGTAAAGAACTGTGGAGTAGAGGACTGAGATATCGTAAAAATGTCACGGGAATAATAGGTAAACCTGATATTGTCTTTAAGTCAAAGAAGGTAGCTGTTTTTTGTGACAGTGAATTTTGGCATGGTTATGACTGGGAAAATCGAAAAGAGGATTTTAAATCAAATAAAGATTTTTGGATACCCAAAATTGAAAGAAATATCGAAAGGGATAAAGAAGTTAACAAAGCTTTGGAAAACGAAGGGTGGAAGGTGCTTCGCTTTTGGGGTAAAGATATAAAAAAACACTGTAAAGAATGTGTCGGAAAGATACAAGAAGTGTTGGAGGATGCTAATGACTAATTTCGAAAACGAAGCTTTTCAACCTTGTAAGGAATGGGTGGCCGGAAAAATTGATTCCGGTAGTACATGGAATGAAATAAAAGCTTATGGAAAAGATGCCTCAAATTTAGAGGAGCTAAAAGATGAAGAACTTTTTCCATTATATTTGACACCTGAAATGTGGGTGGAGTTTGTTGAATACTATAAAAGTATAATTATACCGGTACAAATGGTTGAAGGTGAAGATGTAGTAGCAATAGATAAGGGTGGGTTAAGCAATTCTTTTGAAATACCTTCGGGATATTCATCTGCTTGGGAAAGATATAAAAAATATCTGGCTAATAAAATGAGTCCTGAATCAATTGCAAATCTGCAAAAGAGCTGTTTATGGATATTAAATCATCTCAGTACAGATACAAGAATTTCAGGTGAAGTTAAAGGTCTGGTAACAGGTAGTGTTCAATCAGGAAAAACTGCTAATATGGAAGGACTAATCAGTATGGCGGCTGATTATGATTGGAACTTTTTCATTATTTTATCGGGAACAATTGATAATCTAAGAAAACAGACAAGGGATAGATTCAAAGAGGACCTATGTAATAGTGAGGGTATTCTTTGGAGAGTATTGGATTTTACATCTGATGACAAAAAGACAACAGCTAATGAACTTAAACTTAACTCATTGAGTGGAAGTAAGAATTTTTCAAATAGATATCTTACAGTGTGCCTGAAGAACAGAAGGAGATTGGAAAAATTAATCGACTGGTTATATAGTGATGCAACTCGGACGAATAAACTAAGGATTGTTGTCATTGACGATGAGGCTGATCAAGCAAGTATTAACACAGCGGATATTACTCCTGATGAAGAGCAGGAAAGATGTGCTATTAATCAAATGATAGTTAATCTGGTTAACGGAAGAAGAAGTGACGGTTCAATACCGGATACTAAATTTCAGTCTATGAATTACATCGCATATACTGCAACACCATATGCAAACGTTTTAAACGAAGCACCGGGAGAATCATTATACCCAAAAGACTTCATTTGTACATTACCCGAAGCTCATGAATATTTTGGAGCCAAGGTAATATTTGGAAATGACGAAGAAGATGCACCCGGATTTCCAATAATAAGAAATATTCCCGCAGCTGATGAAAATGAACTGAAAAAAAGTTATATAAAGGAGGTTAGTTAAGTCTTCCAAACAGCTTTTAAAAAGAGCTTTTGGCCTGGTTCTTATGTGCATCTGCTGTGCAGAGAACGTTCGGATATAAGAAGCCTTTGAGCATGCTTATACATACAGCTTCCATACAAAAATCACCACTTTACAGTATATGAAAGTGTTCAGTACTGGTTGAAGCATGATAAAAATATATTGACGCTTTGTAAAACAAGTTTATGAAGAGGAAATATTAAGTGTTAAATTGGAAGATTTATTGAGGCTAATCTTGAGTACGGCTTTGCCGATCAGGTTAAAACATCTTATCCATCATTTGAGGATATAGAAGAAGAGATAAGTCAACTGTTAAAGGATGTAAGAAATATAGAACTGGGTGATGACAAATCTCTTGAATATGGGAACGGTATTCATCTTTGTGTGGATAACTGTCGAGCAAATAAAGAAGCTGATGAGGGAACCTATCTGAGAATAGTATATCCTAAGAATGAACAACTTAATGATATGGACAAGGCACCTGTTTTTATAATTATAGGCGGTAATACTTTATCCAGAGGTTTAACAATTGAAGGGCTTGTTTGTACTTATTTTGCAAGGTCATCAAATTTAGCAGATACACTTATGCAGATGGCAAGATGGTTTGGATATAGGAAAGGATACGAACTTTTACAGAGAATTTGGATGACATCATCAGCTGTAGAAAAATTTGAAGCACTTACTAAAGTGGACATGGATTTGAAAAGAGAAGTTGAAAGATTTATGAATCAGGGGATTTCTCCTGAAAACTTCGGTCCCAGAATTAGGAATATACCTGAAATAGCGAAATTTCGTATTACATCAAAAAGGAAAAGTCAGTCTGCTGAGTATGATGATTTTGATTTTTGCGGAGACAGTTATGAAACAACTGAGTTTGAAAACGGACCTATATTACAAAATAATATAAACATAACAGAAGAATTCATAGAAGAAATTAATAGAGAAACTTCTATAAGGCGAGGGAGCACATCCGGAGCATGGGTGTGGGATAATATACTTTATAAGCAAATAAAGGAAAGATTTCTCAGTAAATATATCGTCTCCAAGTACTCTTCACTATATAATAATTTGCCGTATTTCGGACAGTGGATGGACAAAATGAATGAAGACGAAAAGTTTTTATATTGGAATGTTGCTGTTATTGACGGCGATAATAAAGACATAGTATGGGAAGTTTCGGATAATTGTAAAGCAGGCATGGTAGAACGTTCAAGGAAGAAAGATAAAAAAGAACTTGATGAAAATTGGATTGATATCGGATCATTACGTTCAGGTTTGGATGCTTTATGTGATGTAGATGAAACAAAGTTGACTGAGGAACAATATACTGATTTTAAGGCTGTTTGCAAATCGAAAAGGGACATTATTTATGAAAGATGTAAATTCGGATTGGAAGATACCCCTTTGTTACTTGTTTACAGAATAAAGAAAGACGGGGGAATTCCTCAAAAACGATCGGAACACTTGAGAGAAAAGATGGACTCTCAAAATGATATTATCGGAATAAGTATTATTGTTTCCGGTAAAAGCATAGGAGAAAGTCATGCAAAGACATTAAGAATAAGGATGTGATTTTAAAATGTTGGATAGTCATATTTTGGGAATGGATTATGGAAGTTCATATGGAAGCGGATCATTAAAGGCATTACAAAACGACAATTTGCCGGAGATAGATCTTCTGATTAGAGAAGCTATACAAAACAGTTCGGATGCATCGCTGAAAGAACCCGGGGATTCTTTTGGGGTGAGCTTTAACTATAAAAAGTTTTCACCAAAACATTTTAATTCTATTTTGAGTGATGTTGAGGATATACTAAATAAGAGATATCCGGAAGATGAAGCAGATTATATTGAGATCAGAGATCGTAAGACGTCAGGTTTAACCGGAAAAGTCAGACGAGCTGAAGTAGCACAAGATCCGGATGATCATGGGAACTATTTTAAGCTTGTTTTCGACACAGGTAAGGAGCAAACAAATAGTGACGATGGTATGGCAGGAGGAAGCTGGGGGTACGGAAAAAGTGTATATTTCAGAGTCGGAATAGGACTTGTAGTATTCTATAGTAGGATCAAAACCGGTGATGGATATGAATCAAGACTTATCGTCTCGCTGGTTGAACATGAAAATTCAAGCAATGCGATTTTATCGGGTGTTCGGGATGATGCTATAGGCAGAGCTTGGTGGGGACGTAAAGATATTGAAGATCCTACAGAATTATTGCCGATCACTGATGAAAATGAGATTAAAGATATTCTTAATATATTTGGAGCAGAGCCTTTTGAGTTAACGGAAACAGGAACTTCGATTATTATTCCGTATATTGACGAAAATAAACTTATGGATGGGATTTTTCCTGAGAATTGCGGTATAAGTGAAGATGTAATTGCTATGTGTTCTTTTAAAGATGATATTGTCGAATATACAAAGCTTGCAATACAGAAATGGTACGCACCAAAACTTTTCAATAAAAACCTGGCCAAATATTCCAATCAAAAATGGCTTGCCGCAAGAGTAAACGGTGCTGGGATAAAGAATACGGATATGCGCCTTATATTCAGGCTTGTTCAGGAGTTATATACATCGGCTTTAAGTGCCAACAAGACAGGAAAGCAAGAATATAATTCGGAATTGTTCAAAGAAATCAAGTCAGTTCCGGTACCGTCAAGAAAAGTCCAAGGGGACAGAGCGGGATTTGTTTCGACAATTACAGTAACAAATGAAGAATTAAGAAAAACGGGTACACCGATTCCTGTACAAGCATACTTACGATTGTTTGGAACAGTGGCAAAAAATGATCCTATATTAATGTATGCCAGAGCTGCCGGAATGGTTTTGGATTATAAGATAGATGGCAGATGGACTAAAGGCTTAATTAAACCGGAAGGTGATGATAGAATGATAATATCATTCTTTGTACCTGATTGCAGTTTAAAACTAAAAGACGATAAGACTTTGGGCAAGTATAGAGGGATGTCATTAGGAAACTACTTGAGGAAATGTGAGAAATCAGACCATATGGAATGGGCAGATCCATCATCACTTACAGTTGTTACAAATATTGCTTCACAAACAGCATCAAAAATAAATAACTGTTACAAATCAAAATCGTCCGGAGATTTTGATGGAACAGCAAGTAGACTTTCAGGAAAACTTGGTAGAAAGCTTTTACCTACATTGTCATACGGAAAAAAGAAAGTAGGTTCCGGTGGCTCAGGTGGAGAAGGTGGCTCCGGAGGAACATTTAATAATTTAGAGTGTATTTTAAGCAATCAAGTATAAGTAATGGCTCTATGACAATTGAGTTTGAGTTAAAATTTAAGAATGTCAGAAAAGAAGCATTTATTGGAGTATTTGTTGAATCGGAAGTGGGTTTGATGGATGCAAACGCATGGGTAGTAGGTATTGGCACATCGTTCCCGATAGATATACCTATAATGGCAAATTGTTCTGTAACGGGAGTTAATTCAAATCAAACACTTTTATTTGATAGTAGCTGTACAAAAGATAATAGATGCATAAGTAATGATTTTTCAATGATTAAATTGATATATTCCGGGAATAATGATGTGTTAGGATTTAAGGTGACAAATACTATTAATAATGCAATTGTAAGAGGTATGGTCACATTAAAATCAGGAGATAAAAAATATTGTTGTACAGTAAAAGAGTCAAAGGAGCCGGTACTGTAAATGGATAATTTATTTTTTTACCCAACTTTAAATGACGAATTGCGTGAAAGAGCAGGAGTTTCAGTTTCTTCTTATGGTTTCTCATATTTATACGATAATGAGTATAGAAGTTTGAAACAAAAAGGGAAAAATACCGTTAAACTGGAAGATTCTTTGGAATCATGGAAGGTAGAAACAGACGGATTACACTTAAAACGTGAAATAAAAATTGAGTATCCAGAAGTTTTATATGGTGAAAACGGAATAGCCTGTACCGGAGCCGTTTTAGGTATCTGTATTATTTGGGTAAATAAAACTCTTACTCAGATGGGAACAATTTTGCCGTCTATAGAAGTTAGTTCAGGGGCAACAAGACATATAGTTTTTGAACATGAGTTTAAACCAGGGGAAATACAGGGTGACCTTGAATTAGAGACAGTTATATATATAAAGAAATCTGCAAAAGAAGTTCTGAAAAAAGAGGAACATTTAATGAATGATTCCGGCGTTAATGTAGGTGTTTTGGATATATATAAGATTGATTTTGGAAGTATGTATATGGATTTTCCAATACAAGAGGTCAATTCCAAACAACAGCCGCTATGGTGGCTTGAGCTAGGTGATTGGACAGATCCACGTATAGACTTATTCAACGAAGATAATTTATGCTTATATTTAAATTCTGCTTATAATTGTTGCCCAAAGCTCGGAGATACAATTAAAAATACAGATATTTTGATAGAAATAATAACAACAGCATATACGATGATTTTTCAAAAGATTATTGATATGGAATACCTGCCACATACAGTTAATGATGTTGACTTGGAGCCGGGAAGTATAAGCAAGATTATGTTTTATTTTTGGAGTGGATGTAATACACAAATCGATACATCATCGCCGGAAAGAATGCATAAAACAATATGGCTGAATGTAGAAGATAGGATAAACGGAGGTAGCGAAGCATGAAATCGATGAAGAAGATGACGAAAGCACAAGCAAAAGAGTTTGTTGATTCTATCGATAAAATGCCTGAGGTTGCTTTCGAGGATTTAACAGCACAGTGGCGCGCTCATTCTATTACAATTGAAAACTCTGACTATGAAGAGATTAGGAGAAAAGTTATTGATGCTTATGAGAAAGCTAAAGCTACAGCTGCAGGTGATAATTACAATATTGATTTAAGTGTAGGAGTGTGTCTGTTTGAAATATTAAATCCGGATAGAGGTTTTACATTGGTTATGGCTAACGATGACGACATTTGGAGATATTTGTCGTGTAAGATTTTTCCTGATATTACATATTCTAGATATCCGAAACCTGCGAAAGATGACATTCGTTTAAATAAAAAACGTTTTTATCTTCATACAAGAAGAATTTGGTTGAAAACTTTGTGGTGGTATATTTTTCTGTCGTGGCAAGGAGACTCGAATAAGACAAAGGCTGTTTTGAAAGATTTTGGTGCTGACACTATAGGTGATTTAATTGAGAGGACAGGACAAGGGTATAGAGTTTATTTGTATAGAGAATTAATGAAATCATATTCAACTTTAGAGAATAAGTCTTCTGATTTATTCAATATGATTCAGAAACAGAACTTGGTAAACTGCAGAACAGTTGAACCCGGGCTTGTCGAAGGTGCAGAAAGAGGATATATAGATTCTCTTTTTAAACAGTTATCTGTTGGAGAAGAATATGTTGATTGATGAAATATTGGACAATTGGGCCGGAATGCCACAAAAAAACTTGATGATTATATCAAGTTTAAGCAATGCAGGATATAAATCATGGACAATAAAATTTGATGAAGGATATGGAGTTGCAATACCTGTAGACAATGATGAAGAAATATCGGAGTATTTTGCCGGAGCACACTATTTTACTAAAGATATTCTATTGAATAACTCTGAACAAGAGCATGTGTTAATGCTGGTAACTCAAAAAGAAGATATCAGAGATCAATTTGCAGCACTGTGTGCAGAATTATTAAATCCCGGTAAAAAAGGTGAGCTAAGGAAAGAAATATCACAGTCACCGGTAACATGGTGGATGGCTTGGAAAGATTTGCTTGGTAATAAGAATGTTGACTTGTGTATTTATGATGTTCTGAGTGAGTTGTGGACATTGAAGTATCTTGCAGAGCATGGAGAACATGCGGAGTGGAACGGTCCTTCAGGTGCAACATATGATATTGATTGTGAGTCATTTTTTACAGAAGTAAAGTCTACTACATCGAGGAATAAGAGGCAGATTACATTAAGTAATTTATTCCAGCTAGACCCACCTAGAGGAAAGAAGTTATTTTTGGTTTTATGTCAAGTTGAGTCATCTGCAACCGGAATAAGTATTAACAGTTTAGTAGAAAGTCTGGAAGATTTGGGATATAGCAGTTTAGTAATTAATGATAAACTTAGGAAATTAGGTCTGGAAAAAGGAATGTCTGCACGTAAGCGATGCTATGTGTTGCATGCAGCAACAAAGTATACTGTGGATGAATCATTCCCCGCAATCAGGGAAACATCGTTTGTCGGAGGGGTATTACCTTCCGGAGTTATGAGCATTAATTATACTATTACATTAGACGGTATTTCCGGAGAAAATTTATTGATAGATGGAGAATAATACATTTTATGTATAGAACTATAGATTTATGTGCCGGAATAGGCGGTATAAGGAGAGGATTTGAGAGAACCGGACATTTTATAAATGTTTTATCTGCTGAAGTTGATGAGTATGCAGCTCGAATGAAAGAATTAAAATGTTAGAAAAATATAAAAAATTTAAGATTATTCCTGATGAACTAGATAAATTCAGAGAAAAAAACTATATGGAGTTTTTAAGTAAAGGAGTTCATGAGAGTACAGATAATGAGTGCAAGGAGCTGTTTCCTTCTTTAAGAGTTGCAATAGATATAATACTAAATGAGGAGGTAAAACGGAAGAAAAACGCAGAGGAGTTATCTAAATTGGAAAAAGAATTGCAAAAAAAGTATCCAAAAAGATAATAATTAATTTTAACTTATGTAGGTTATTAAGTAATAATTATTTTTTTATACAAACAGTATTAAATAAAAAAATTTATAGATAGAGTTAAGTAGTAAATCTAAGTGGGTGAATAAAAATAGATGAGTATAAATCATGATGATGAAAATGTAGATATATCAAAAGAAAATTCCGATAAAGTAGGAATAGACATAAAGATTCCAAAGTCTTATGAATTACAGAAAGTCAATGAATTGACCAATCGTATTCCTAGTAATTATGAGAAAATAATGCTACCTGTAATAAGGCAGCAGGAAATGGTTAATAAAATAACTGCTACTTCAAGAGGAATTGTGTCAAGCCTTTCAAAAGTGATTAGCGAATCTATACCGCCATATTACGGACAACTTGCAGTGACTATGCAAAATGGAATTGGAGAAGTATTAAAAAACTTTAGAAGCGAAGCACTTGAATCTACAGTAAAAATGATAAGTTCATATCAGTTAAATTTTAGTAATATGCTTACCGGCTCTGTACAGCAGATTCTGAGTCAGATTGATTTCTCAGGTATATATGAAGCTTTATTAAAGTCAATAAAAATAGCTGATTTTAGAGTAAAAATAAATAACATTGTACTGTCGGAGACATACTCAGCAAAGTGGTTTCCTCATGCATTAAGTACAGATGAATGTAATATACAATATGAGTTCTTAGAGATAATAATATCGACAAAGCGTAGTAAAAACAGAATTAAGAAAATAGATAAGATGATTTTAGACTACTATTCTAAGCCAAAGATTGAAGTAATAAAAAAGTCATGGAGGAAGGATGATATATCGGAGCATAAATACAGAGTTATGCATCAGGCAGTACAGGCTTATCACAGAAAAGAGTATGCAATTACAGTAACTGTTCTTTCCACAATGTGGGAAGGACTTATTTACGACAAGGCTAAAGATACTCGTGGAAAAAAAGGTAAACTTACCAGGGAAAACTTTTCAAAACTTATTTCTAATGATGACTATAATCAGATTTTCGCTGACTTCTTTGATGAATACATTATGTATGACTGCAGATCGGAAGCGGAAGTAAAGGCGGATGTTCCCGGAAGGAATAGTAGTGCTCACAGTTTTTATAATAAGTATCCAAGTAGAAAAGCGGCACTAAATGCAATACTATTTACTGATTTTCTAGTAAAGTTGAAATCACTAAATATTGAAAACACCTACTAATAAGACTGATATTATTAAAAAAGACACAATACAACTAAGTTTAAATATACACGCTGACTAATTATGAAGTAGTTATGAAAAAATATTATAAATTATATAATTTAATAGATTCTAAACTGTTTAGTAGTTTGGACAAGAAAAATAATATTGAGCTAAATAAAAAATATAATGCAAAATACTTGGGCTTTAATCTTTGTTTTGCTGATATAAACATAATATTAAATTATAAAGATGAACATGGATATGTTGTATGCGATGTTGAGCCTGTGGGTAAAGTTAATGAAAGTGCACACGAAGCAGATTGTGAAAGTATTATTGTTAGAAATCCAAGATCCATTTATTCTCCTGAATTTATAAATGAGCTAATTATGAGTGGTGGTCAAAATGCTTGGGATATAGTTTCAGATTATTCATTTGTTTCAGAAACAATTAAACATTCAAATGATGGTATGTGTTATGATATTGATTTAAGCTATAAAAAGAAGTGATGCCTTGAAACTTTTATTGTTAGATATATATGATAATGAAAAAGATAAATGAATATTTTGAACGCAGAAGAAAAAGACTATTATTATAAAAAAATATGCTAGAATATGTTAAAGGTGACAGGGATAGTATGCAAAATAGTAATAGATACATGGAATAAAAAAATAATCCAAGTGTAAAAAAAGTAAATTACTAAAAATTATTTAGCTTCATTACAAGTCTATTTTTGATACATTATATCTAATAATGAAATATAGTTTGTTGTTGTTAACCATTTTTTTATAACACTTACTACATTTATCTCCCTAAACCACACATCCATCTAAAAAGTTGAGATTTTATTTTTAATAAAAAGATGTTAGAATAAAACACAGAAAACCTATTCGAATGAATAGAGATTATGAGGATTACAGGATTCTCATAGAATAAGTTATGAAAGTAGTTAATTGACAGAGATATGGTTAAATGAGATTTGCAAAGATTAATCAAAACCGTACTGTCTGGTGTTAGAATATAATTAGTACAAAACAAAATGAGATATTCCCTTATTTGTTATATAATAAACCTTAGGAGGAACTCATTATGTCAAGTAAAAGAAACCATCACTCAAAACAGTTTAAGCTGGATGCTGTCAACTATAGAAATGAGCATCCGGATCTTACTCAAGTTGAATGTGCCAAGAATCTTGGTATTGGTGTTAGTACACTTGCCAAATGGGAAAGTCAATTTCGTAATAATGACGGTGACATTCCCGTTCGTGGCTCAGGTAACTATCAATCTGATGATGCAAAAAGAAATATCTCGCCTTAAACGTGAGCTTCGTGATGCTCAGGATGCTCTTGATGTACTAAAAAAAGCCATAAGCATTCTGGGGAAAAGTTAACTATTGCTATCTATACAGAGGTTTCTGCAAAGGTAGAGCCAGATAAAGTAAATGGACACCGTGTCTCTACTTCCGGAATGCTTAAATTTTTAGGTGTGTCTAGATCCGGATATCGTTCTTTTCTTAATAGAAAACTATCTCCTACTATTCAGAGGAAAGAAACTATTAAGAAGAAGATCCAGCTTATCTATGATGCTTCAAAACAAAACTATGGTGATCCTAAAATAACCAAAGAACTTCAAAAGTTAGGTGAAACTATTGCTGAGCGCACTGTAGGAAAATATAAGCGTGAAATGGGTATAAAAGCCCAATGGATTAAGCCTTTTACTACCACTACCGGAGGCTCTGATTTTAGTACTGAACTTACAAACATACTTGTTCAACGATTTAACCCGGAACGCCTCAATGCCGTATGGTGCACAGATATTACTTATATATGTACTCAAAATGGCTTTGTCTACCTTAATTGTGTCATGGACTTGTTTGCCCGAAAAATCATAGCATGGACTCTTTCAAATACTATGGAAGTATCAAATGTTGTAGCCACAATTAATAAAGCAAAGGCTTATCGTAATATCGAACAACCTTTAATAATACATTCAGATCGTGGTAGCCAGTATGTATCAAATGCTTGGTGTGAAGCCACCAAAACTATGCAACGAAGCTATTATTGTTGTGCCTATCCATATGATAATGCGTGCATTGAATCATTTCATTCATTGATCAAAAGAGAATGGCTAAGCAGATTCAGTATTCAAAACTACAGCCACGCTTATAGGCTTTTTTTTGAATACATTGAAGCCTTTTACAACACTGTCAGGACTCATAGTCACTGTAATTATTTGTCTTCTGACGAGTTTAAAAAGATATATAATAAGGCAAATGTTCTGCCGGCATCTTAGCTGGCGGAACCTCTCTTTTTAACTTGTACTAAATCTTGACATAGGACCAGATATATTGTTATATATGCATTAAAAATCATGAAAACGGTTTTGCTGCATATGAATTGTAAGGGTTATTAGAATGTATTTATATCTAACAAAAAGCAATTTGTAAAAAATGATTGTTCATAAATGCCGATATTATAGAAAGATGAGATTGTGTGTATGATTGAATTGAAAGAGATACAACGTGAAATAGCGAAAAAAATATATGAGTTATTTGTTGTAAATAGAAATGCAATTGCCGTACAGCTTGCGGACGGAAATTATGTAACTAAATACACAAAAATTACTGAAAATGATGTTTTATGTATGTTGGTAGAGGGAAAAGCTATTGGCAGCTATCAACAATTATATAAAAGTCCTTATCTGAAATGGATTTGTTTTGACTTTGATTGCAAAGATAAAGATGAGACCAATGTAGATAAACTATATAACTATTGTACTAAGCCTTTGAATAAATATTTAGATGAACAAGGTATATTCTATGTTAATGAATTTTCTGGCCGAAGAGGAATTCATACATGGATTTTGTTTAATAATTATGTAAAAAAAGAGGAGGCATATAATCTAATTCAAGCAATAAAAAAAGCTGTCAGATGGAACTATGCAGTAGATGAATTTGGATTGGATGAATTCCCTTCTACGTATAGTAGTAAAGGAAATGTAGTTGGCAAGCAGGTCAAGATTCCACTTTCTAAGCATAAAAAAGGTGGAAATTCATATATGTTTATAGGGGAATATAAGCCTGAACAGGTAAATGATTCTTTCTATGAAAAACAACTAGAAGTTCTTAATTCTGTAAAATTGAATAGTTTTGAAGAAATTTCTGTAAAATTAAACTTAAATGTACACAACAGAGTATCTCGGTTTACAAGAACTTATTCTAATGGTGAAATAGAGTGTGATGCTGGCGAGGTTATCAATTCTTTATCAAAGACAGAAGTATATAGATCATTGTTAGATAGGGTTATGCATGGAGAAGCGTTACTTAAAGATTGGTTAGTAATGCTTGGAACACTTGGTAAATTAAGTGATGGATATAGATTACTTAAAGACGTGTTCAAATATTGTCCTACTTTCTCGGAAGAAGAAACTAATGAAAAGATAGAAAAATACGGAAAAAAATATTTCCCTGCAACGTTTGCATATCTTTATAACATGTATGACCTAGACATGGAATCGTGGATAAATCCATCAGAAACAGGTTTACAATTTCTGATAAGAGATCTTAAACTTGATATAAAAATCGTAGAATGGAATCAGAATGAGATTTCAGTCCTTAGTGATAGCGTGTATACAGTTGAAAAGGAAAGAAGATATTTGTTTTCGAATGATGAAGTGCCGGTTGTATCGATTTGGGATGATTTAAAACATATGACAATATATGATACTAATAATATGAATGCTATTATAAACGATATTAAAACTGGAAAAAAAATTATAGATATTGTCCCAAGTGGATTTAAGATTTTTAATCGTATTGAGAGTGAAGGAAAAGAAAGAACCATGGTGTCGCTATCAGCATATGATAGAGTCTTAACCTCACATATTGCATTAAACGCATTTTATCGAATTAATCGGTCATTAAAATCATATAGTTATAATCCTAACTATATATCTAGTGATGAAATGTTTTATCATTGGTATTATTCTTGGAGCAATTATTTATCGCAGATTAGAAAATATATTGAAGTGGATTTGTACGTAAGTATGCATGTTTTAACAATAGACATAAAACATTTCTATGACAGTATAGATTTTTTTAGGGGTTTATAACCTATTAAAGGATAAGTTATCTGAAGAAGAAAATAACCTTTTTATGTCGCTAATAAAGTATAATGAGAGATTAATGCAAAAAATAAACGGTAGGCGAATTGGCGTTCCTCAAGGACCAGCGTATGCTAGGTTAATTGCTGAGATTTTTCTTGGCACATTAATAGATAAAGCATTATCTGAGTTTAGGGCTGATAGAGACGATATTTTTTTGTATAGATATGTAGATGATATTATTATTTTTCATGATGATTCAGTAGATAGTAAGCGAATCATTGAAAAAATCGAAACTAATTTTAGTCGTCATGGATTAAGGATTAATAAGGAAAAAAGCAAAATATATGGTGCAATAGGAAAGCTAACAGAAAAACAAAAAGCGGAATTGCTAAGAAGTGATCAGTTTCAGTATGGATTAAGAATTTCGGAGTATTCTTATTTGACGGAAAATCAGTATGTAAAAAGAAAAAAAGTAAATTACTTAATTAAAAAGAAGGGAGGTTTTAATGCTAGTGATATTAGCTTCTTCTTTTCAAAATATGCGGATGAACGTGCAAAAAGAGTTTATTTTTCACAGTTTTCTCAACAAATTTTGAGTTGTAATTACGGAAGGGGTAATGGATATCAATTATTCTATAAATTTATATTTGAAAATACAGACATTTTAGAAGATTGCTTGGAAACCGGACTATTTAATATAGTGCCATATAATACCATTAATTTTTCTTGTCTATTAGCTATTATGTTTTATTCTCTTAAAGAGGATATGTTATATCCATTGATTAAGCGTAAGATAATTGATAAATATCTAAAGAACATTGTTTTAGATGAAGTTACGGGAGGAGAAGACAAAAGTATTATTTTATCTTTGTCAAAATTAGAAGTATGAGTGTCGAACTAACAATTGAGACCTACCTAAAAAAGTTGGCATTGCCACATGGTGAAGATCTTATTAGGGAGATTCTTCTGTTTTTAGCAAAAGAAATAAAAACAGAGAATGCAACTGACAATGAGGAAAGGATAGCAAAGCTATTTTGTCGAGCAGTTGAATCCTTGAATCAAGATATAATGCCGAAAGATGACATAAAAAAAGTTATTTTAGATGCATTTGAGAATATCAGGACAATAGAGAATAATACACATAATAATGGCGAATTGATGTGTATATATTTATTAAACCTTTTGTATTCTGAAAAATTTTTGGGAGAAATTCCACAAAATGATTTTTGTGCTTTTTGCTGGATAATCTTGAGAAGATTTGTTGCATTTTTAAAAATTACTGACATGAATGGTAATCTTGTTTTTTTCCAATTGGAAAAATTTTTTTATTCAGATTAATTAATAGCGACAATTTGCTTGCTGAAATAGAAAAAGAAGTTCAGTGCAAGCATTAATGCTTGCACTTCAAGTATTTGATAAATCTCAATATCCACAAGAATTAAAGGATATTGAAAAATATGATTAATGGAAAAAATTTGAAATTTATTGAGTACTTATATAATAAGTGTAGTCGTATTGGAGAAGAGGATTGGAAGGAGAACTATGAGAAAAAAATGGGTTGTTAATTCTTTATGATAAAACGAATAGTAAGGTACTTATTAGAAATAGTAAATCCTCATATTTTAGGTCTAAATATAATACGAGTAATTATGAGTTAAGTAGTATTATGGAAGAGAAAAATGCTAACGATGAGGCGATAGCCTATTTTGTAGAGTACCCTTTGTTTGGTGAATATGAATTTGTTGATTTGGAAAAGGTCTTTTTCTATTGAAAAATAATATAGGTCCTATATCTTATATTTTTGGATATTATTTATTATTATCGGAACTATAATGTTATATTTGAAAAAAAGCTTTGTATGAGCGCGATAAAAATAATTTATCCAATTAATCCATTTGGAGAGAATGATTCTTATGTCATTGATGAGAGAACGGCGTATAAGGATGGTAAGAAACATATAAGTAATAAATTATTTAAATATGGATTGTTAAAAAAATATTAGGATCGGGTTTAAATTATATTAATCTTGGTGCTATTGTAAAACTTGAAGAAATATTTGCTATTAAATTTAAAGATTTTTAAAAATAGATAGAAAAACAAATTTGAATGATGTTGTTGAGTGTTGGTTAGAATTTTTGTAATGATAAGAAAAAAATGCTTTGATGAATTCTTTAAAGTTTACATAGACCAAATAAACTATATTTTTTTGATAAAAAGCAAACTGTATGAGAAAAAAATATAAAAACGAATATTTAATTCGGTAGCTATTAAAGAAGAACTGTTACAAAAACTTGAATTAGATGAAAAAGCTTTCAATGTACCGACTTGATAAGTGTAACTTAAAAAAAGGATCTTCTTCAGGAAGAAAAATATTATTACAGATTCAGGTGACGTTAAATTAGATGATTTTAGAATTGAAGATATAGTTGGTGAAGATGTAAATATTTCTGAAGGAGATTTTTATGCATTGGTAAATGATTCTGCAAAGATAATTTATATTGGTACTCAGGTAGAATACTATTACTTAATGTCAGAGAAAATAAAACAGATTAATTCAGCAGTAGTTAATGATACAGACATGAAAAAAATAAATGAAACAGATATTAATGAGATAGCTAAATGTATGTCTTGTTTCAGAGATGCGTTTAATGACTGTCATCCCGGACTTCCTATTGAATCAGTGGCAAGATATCGTATAGTTAATCATATGATGTTATTAGATACTTCAGACGTAGATGTAGATGAATGGTTGGAACTAATAAAAAAACATCAGATTTTGGATTTTTCTGTTGTAAAAACAGAGAGTCCATTAGAAAAGACAGGAGGTGTTTTATATGTACCGAAGGATCGTTCGTGTAGACAGAGTACACTTAAGTATATAAATGATCGATATTTCGTCAATCCAACAAGGAGGAATACTGTTGATATATATGATCAGATCATAGAAAAAAAAGGAAATAGTTACTATACTGGTGGAGAGAAAATTGAAAAAGTGGTATTACTGTTTGACAATATTCAAAATGGTAAAAGTACAAAAGAAACCATTGATAAATATATAAATGGTAATGGAGCCACTAATAATGATACAATTATAACATTTAAATGCGATAGGAATGTCATTGCTCTTTCAGAGATTTTGAATTCAAATAAATGTAAAATCGAGATTTTCTCCATCTATGCGGCAGAGACCGGAATAAAAAATGTGAAAGAGCATGTAAAGAAACAATACCCTAAAATGAACATCGAAGTGTTGAATCCAATAGAGGAGCTTACTAAGGTAGTAGATAAAGAGGATGTGGAACTTTTAAAGAAGTTATATCCTGGAAAACTTGCCGGAAAAATTAGTGAAGGTAAATATTTAGTAGTTAGAGAGTATAACCAGCCTAAGTTAAATATTATGTGTGATAAACTTTTAGAAATAGAACGTGTTGTAGCTCTTTTTTGTAAGAGAGCAGAACTGAGATGATATCTATGGTATAGAATTTTGTAAAAAATGCTTGGAGGTGTAGTTTGTCTATTGACTTTGAAGAATTATTAAATGACTATACTATAGGAAATTCTGATGAGTATTTTTATATAAAAAAAATGTTCTAAAACAGCTTTCAAGATGTAGATGTGAGATATTGAATGATAAATGTTATGTTAAAGCTAAATATAAAGATAAAAAAAGTCGAAGTTATTGTTTCGAATGAGACTAGTGCATATGATTTTTTTGAAACAAATTAGTTTTGTTTATGGTGAAGAGACTACACCTAGGTTTATGTATCAAAAAAATTAAATGGCTATGATGGTACTCTTATCGAAAGACTGAATATTTATAAAAATAAAAAAATTTTGTGAGAGGAGAAGAGTTAAAATATCAGAGGCTATATAAGATGTATAGTAGAGAGCCTCTTAATACTAAAATAAGAGAATGGTATGATGCTACGTGGATAGATTATGAAAAGCAGATAAAAAGTACAGGTGACATTATTTATGATGATGGAATAGCAGGATTATGGGCACAACCAGGAGATACTTTGTTAAAATGCTTAAATGATACTTGTATTTCAAGGTATGGAGATAGAGTTTTTATTATTGAGCCGATAAAAGAGTATTTTTATTTGGATGTTGGAAAAGAGATTATAGGGGAAAAATATAAAGTTATAGATAGTGTTTCTTTATGTGATATAGATGATATTGGAACTCTGGTTAGCTATTTATTACAAGACGAGAAAATAGAAATACAAAAATTATTAGCTTATAACAAAGAAGAGAACGAGATGCTTATGAAAGAAAAATTATTCCTATTGGGGAAAAAGAATGAGGAGTTATAGTACATAAACAGTGTTCTTGTAAAAAAAGAAATATGATAGTATTTATATTTGGAATTATAATAGGTTTTATAATTGGGTTGTTAATACGTTATTAAAAATTAAATGTATATAGGAGTATATAACCTAAATATAGCAAGCTATGAAAATAGTAAATTGGAAGAAGTAACAGAGGTATTTATAAAGGAGACCACCTGACCGTCTCTAATTTCAAGGATAGGTTTTGATGACTCTTTAGACTTGAAATTTTATGTAGAATATTCGAAAAGTTGAGTTATAATATAGAAGGTATTGTTAAAAACGAAAGAGGAATAGAGAATGTATAAATCAATTGATTTATTTGCAGGTATCGGGGGTATAAGGCTCGGCTTTGAACAAGCATTTAAAGATGATATTAAAACAGTTTTTGTAAGTGAATGGGATAAAAAAGCGGTTGAAACGTACAAAGCAAATTATAATGACGGTATAAATGTGGTTGGAGATATTACCAAAGTTGATGAAAAAGATATACCGAAGCATGATATATTACTTGCGGGGTTTCCTTGTCAAGCCTTTTCTCTTGCAGGACAGAAAAGAGGCTTTGAAGATGCAAGAGGAACTCTTTTTTTTGATGTCGCAAGAATTGTCAAATATCATAAACCTAAAGTCGTGTTCTGTGAAAATGTGAAGAATCTCGTTAATCATGACAGAGGTCGTACATTTGATGTTATAAAAGCTGTTTTAGAGGATTTGGGATATAAAGTGTTCTATAAAGTTCTTAACAGTAAAAATTTCGGAGTTCCACAAAATAGAGAAAGGATATATATTGTCGGATTCAGAAATGATGTGGCACCTGAAGATTTTATATTTCCTGAGAAAACGGGTGATACCAAGGTGATAAAAGATATAATGGAAGAACATGAAGTATCGCCCAAATATTATTTATCCACCATTTATCTGGATTCGTTAAAAAGACATAAGGAAAGACATGCTTCTAAGGGAAATGGGTTCGGGTATGAAGTAAGAGAATTGGACTCTGTAGCTGGTGCTATTGTTTGTGGTGGTATGGGAAGAGAAAGAAATTTGATAATTGATGATCGTTTAACCGATTTTACTCCGGTTACACATATAAAAGGTAGTGTCAATAAAGAATATATTCGTAAAATGACACCCAGAGAGTGGGCAAGACTTCAGGGATTTCCTGATAATTTTAAATTTGTAGTTGCCGATACACATTTGTATAAGCAGTTCGGAAATTCTGTTACAGTGCCTGTGATAAGTGCAGTTGCTGAAAAAATAAAGGAACATCTTGAAAGAGAAAATATGGAAACAAGAAAAAAGGAAGAGGCAATTGAACAATTGGCTTTTAGATGGGGGTAATTATGCTTACAGGGAATAAAGGAGAATGGTCTGAAATATACGTCCTTTTAAGACTCTTGGCTGACGGAAAGATATATGCAGCTGACAGTGAATTGAATAAACTGGAGGATGTATATTTTCCTATTATTAAGATAATTAGGGAAGAAATTAAAGGTGAAATTAAAGAATATACTGCCGGAGAAGTAATATCTATATATATTAATGGGAAAAAAGTGAAAGAATTGCCTGCAGATGAATTTGAATTGGAGTCTGCAAAGCTGTTAAATGAGATCAACAGCAAAGCTTCAAAGGGAGCTTTTTCAGTTAAAAACACACAGAATTTCATGGATAAAATTTTGTGTTATAAGATTTCCGCACCTGCAACGGATAAAAGTGATATTACAGTAAAAATAATTGATGTAAATACAGGCTACAGTCCGACTGTAGGATTCTCAATAAAATCCGAATTAGGTTCATCTCCGACCTTGTTGAATGCAGGAAAAACGACAAATTTTATTTATAAAATAGTACATAATTACCCTAATTTGATAAGAGAAGCGAACGAAATATATAAGGTTTCAGGTGGTAAAAATCATACGGATGTAAGAGGACGCATAAATAAAATAATTGAGGAAAACGGTACTCTAAAATACCTAAAAATGAACAATCAGATCTTTGAGGATAACTTGGTACTGATTGACAGTAATATGGATAAAATTATTGCAGAGACTCTTATATATTTTTATAAAGAGGGAATCAGCAATTGCGATGAGTTGGTTGAAAAACTTGAGCGAGATAATCCTATGAACTACGGTAATGTAAATGCTTATAAATATAAGTTCAAAAAATTCTTGACAGCTGTAGCATTGGGAATGAAGCCTGCTACAGTTTGGGACGGTTTGGATGAGGCTACAGGAGGATATATTGTAGTTACAAAGGAAGGAAATGTTCTTGCTTATCACATATATAACAGAAATTACTTTGAAGATTATTTGTTGAAGAATACAAAATATGAAACCGCATCTACATCAAGACATGAATTCGGAGAAGTGTACAGTGAAAACGGAGAAGATTTTATAAAACTTAATTTGCAGGTAAGATTCAGATAATTAAGAAAATAAGCCGATGATCAGGAATGAAAATATGGTAAGATTTAATAATAAGAATACAAAACCTAAATTTTTTAAGGAAGCTTTTTGTGGAATAGGTGATTTATATATAAGGTAAATTATAGGGGTATACATAAGTCCGGATATATAGATATTCCTAAATATAGGGTTTTTATTTTTATAATATATGATTTTGGTATATCATTAAAATTGTAAGTATTAATCCGTTCACAAAATAATCATGAATTAAGGAAAGAGAAGCCGGAAGGAAATGTTAATATAGATAAGCATAACTGCAGTAAACTTGAAGGCAATGGGTATTAATGTGATAGTGCCTTGGTGATGTAAATTTAATCGGGCGATTAAAGATAAGATGACGGAAAAGATGAAATATAAATAAATCTACTATAGACCTGAAAAAAGGCGGTGAATACAAAATATATGCCATTTCAAATAATAAGAAACGATATTACGAAAATGCATGTTGATGCCATAGTCAATACGGCAAGTCATATGCCCGGATACGGAGCCGGTATAGACAGTGCTGTCTATGCGGCAGCCGGTAAAGAGAAGCTTTTGGCAAAACGTCATGAAATAGGCGTGATAGATCGTGGGACGTCGGTCATTACCGCAGGTTACGATCTGCCTGCAAAATATATTATCCATACGGTTGGTACTGCCTGGCAGAGCGCTGATTCCAATGCGGAAGATATTGTAAGGAAGTGTTATCGCAGTATATTTAAACTTGCTCTGGATAACAATATACAAAGCCTTGCAATACCTCTATTGGCATCGGGCAGTTACGGATGCCCGAAGGGGGATAGCACTTAGGATAGCTTTGACAGAGATCGAAGCTTTCATATTTGAAAATGATATGGATGTTTATCTTGTTGTTTTCGATGAAAAGTCTGTTTTGCTTTCATCAGAGCTTTACGGTGATATAGATGAATATATCAATGATAACTATGTTTATGAAAAGAATATAAAAGAGTACCGGGATCCTTATCTTATCAGGGGAATACAAGGTGAAGACAGGAGCGCTTATGACTCGAATTTAGGAGCAGGTAAATTCCTCGGATTTTTAAGACCGAGCAGTAGATCCGGGAAAAACTTAAAGCCTGAAAGCGATGATAGAACTTATGAGAGCACATTAAGTGAGCGGGAAGAAGAACTTTCCTCGGATATGCATGTGGGAAAGACTTCCGTATCAGCACAAAGAACCCTGGAAGATGTGGTAAAGGATCTTGATAAGACTTTTATGGAGCTCGTTTTTTCTTTCGCTGATGCCAAGGGTCTTACTGATGTTGAGGTTCAAAAAAGAGCAAATATGGACAGAAAGCATTTTCCAAATTAAAATGCGGAACGACTAAGAATCCCAGTAAATCAACAGCACTGGCTATGGCTATTGCTTTGGAGCTGGATCTTGATGACACAAAAGATCTGCTTTCAAGAGCAGGACTGGCATTATCACCCTGTAGCAAGCAGGATGTCATAGTCCAATACTTTATAGAGCGAAATGTTTATAATATTTATGATATAAATGTGGCTCTTTTTGAACATGGTGAACAGTTGCTGGGAATGAAGACCGCTTAAATGTCGCCTGCCGGATGACCATTAGATATATAAATCATTGTATGATTACCTCAGAAACAAACAAATAAGCTAATCACGGAGGTGATCATTATGAGAGAGAATTTAACAGAGATAGTATTTATTATTGATAGAAGCGGTTCTATGAATGGGCTTGAGTCAGATACTATAGGTGGATTTAATTCCCTGATAACAAAGCAACAGAAAGAAGAAGGAGAGGTAATAATATCAACAGTTATGTTTGATGATGAGACTGATGTGATACATGACAGAGTGCCGATCAGAGATGTAAAAAAACTTACCGAGGAAGATTATCGTGTTCGTGGTTGTACCGCTCTTTTGGATGCCGTAGGAGGAGCTATCGATCATATAGGTAAAATTCATAAGTATGCTCGCAATGAGGATAGACCTGCTAAGACTTTGTTTGTCATAACGACCGATGGTCTGGAAAATGCAAGCAGATATTATTCATTTAAAGACCTTAAGAGGATGATAGAGCGTCAGAAAGAAAAGTACTTCTGGGAGTTTCTCTTCCTGGGAGCCAATATTGATGCGATCAAAGTTGCTACAAATATGGGTATCGGCAAAGACAGGGCGGCTAATTATAACTGTGATGAAACAGGAACCGCACTTAATTATCAGGTTCTTGAAAGGGCAGTTACTTGTGTCAGAAAATGCAGATCTGCGGATATGGCAGAGACTTTTGCAGGTGGAGTGTGGAAAGAGGATATAGATACCGATTACCTAAAGAGAGGTAAAAATATGTTTTGTGCTACTAAGGTTACAAATAATAATATACGATAAATACAGGATAAGTTACTTTGCTACTAAGTATAATATAAATGATCAAATAAAAGCGGGTTCTGTTATAAAACCATATTGAAACTGAAAAGATCAATAAATGTAAATAAGTTGTTACATTTGTTGATTTTTTTATTCTATATTTGTAGGTCTGTTCTTTTATTCGCACATAATTACTTGACATTAGTATATATTTTATGATAGTTATTAACTGTAAGAATTATCGATCATTGTTTTGGGTAGCGTATAGGAGAAGGAATGAAAAGAATATTTATAATTTTTTTAACGGTATTTTTCTCGCTGGGGATGATGTCATGCACTGCAACTAAAGCTGATAAAGAAGAGAGCACGATATCCGAGGAAAAAAAAGAAAAAAAGAAAAGTGTCGAAAGTGAAGATGAATACGAAAGTGAAGATGCTAAGGGAGAAAAAAGAGAAAGTAAAGAAACCGAAAAAGAATCAGCTACAGATGAAAGTGCCAAGGTATCCACGGTTGTCTTTGCAACACATATAAGTTCTTGGAACGGTGGTCCGGTACGAAAAATATTGACCTTTGAATACAGTAATAATAAGGTGTTAAAATTAACAGAGTTTTCCGGTATAAGGTACAGACCTGTAGGACAGGATATAGAGGAAGGTGACAGGGAAAAAGCGAGAGAAGTATTTGGGAAAAATGCCGCTTTGATCAATGAGATAGAGGGTATAGAGGTAAGCGTTGATGTAGGTGATGAAGAATATTCACAGGTGGTGACTTACGATTATACTAAGCTTGGATTTGAAGATTATAATAAAGTTCGTAAAATACTTGGTTGGAAGAGCGATGAAAATGAAAATGCCTACAATGTAATGAGTAAAGTTGCCGAGAACCTGATATATCAAGGCTATATTCAGGTAAGAAAAGATGAATTTGAGGGTAGCGGAGTCAAAACTTTTGAGATCAAACAGTATGACGGAACTATGTCATATACTTTAGAATATAAAGATGACGCTGTGAATAAATTAAGTTTTTATATTAAGGCAAAGTACGAAGTCTTTGGTCTTGAATCGAAAGAGGAGGCAGAGGCAAGGTATTTTCTGAAAGAGAAGGAACAAGTTGAAGGTGCCGCTTATAATTTTTCTTTTGAAGAGGACGGGATAGTAGTTGATGCATCTTTTGACTTGGTAAACGGAAGTTGTGAAGAGTTTAGGAAAAACGATAGTAATTTTATTTTTAAATCTCCTGATGAGTATTATATGAGTCATATAGTACCGCAGCTGATCTCAATGGGATTTAGTGAAACAGAAGCGGAAGGTGGAGATATAGTATAGTTTTGCTAACTTCGGTAGACTGTATAGCTAAGTTTTAAATAATAATATAAAGTGTTGATGTTTGGAAATAATAATACAGAATTCTAAAATCCCGATAATGCTTTTTATACTAAAGTAGGAAAAGCATTATCGGGATCTTTTTATATCATAATATATTCTTTATAAAGTTATTCTTATTTAAATACCGAATATATAAATTCATTGTAATTACATTGTATCCAATATGTAGGATAACAGTTTAAGTTTTACTTATCAAGCTGCGGGATAGGAGTATCATCAACTCCGTCTATGTTATTTGACCATAGATACTTCTTGGTCTCGCTTACGATAACGCCGTTAAGTATGAGCAAACATAAAGGTTAGGTATTGCCATAAGAGCGTTGAAAGTATCTGCTATATCCCAAACCAACTGATTAGCACTTACACAACCTACGTATATTGCTATTGAATAAATAATTCTGTAAGGGAATAAGAATTTTTTTCCGAGCAGATATTCTACCGCTCTTTCTCCGTAATAAGCCCATCCGAGTATTGTTGAGAAAGCAAATGTAACGAGTCCTACAGCAAGTATATATCTTCCCCATATATGAATTTTTTCAAAAGCCATAGCAGTAAGGTCACCACCTGATAAACTTCCGAGTGCAGGGTATCTTATAATACTGCTTACAAGCACGAGACCGGTCATAGCACAAACTATTATAGTATCCCAGAACACGCCGCTCATAGATACGAGTGCCTGACGAACAGGGTTTGAAGTTGTTGCTGCAGCAGCTGCTATAGGTGCTGAACCCATACCTGCTTCATTAGAGAAAAGTCCTCTTGAAATACCGAATCTCATGGCAGCTATGATAGTTGAACCGGCAAAACCTCCGGCAGCAGCCTGCGGTGTAAATGCACGTGAGAATATGGTAACTACAGTTTCAGGAAGATAAGGAGCATTAACAACTAAAACAACAGCACAACCTATGATATAAATACAGCCATGAAAGGAACTAATGATCCGCACACTTTTGCTATAGACTTAACACCGCCTAAAAGAACTACTGACGCTGCAACTGTGATAACCGCACCGCTTATATACGGATTAATGTTAAATGAAGTCTTAAGCATTGATGTGATCGAGTTACCCTGTGTCAGGTTTCCGGTACCTATACAGGCGATAGCTGTAAATATTGAGAAGAGTATACCGAGCCATTTCATCTTTGTTCCACGCTCAAGTGCGTACATAGGACCTCCGAGCATGGTTCCGTCAGCGGTTTTAACTCTGTACTTTACAGCCAGGAGTCCTTCTGAATATTTGGTAGCTATACCCAAAAGTCCTGTAAGCCAACACCAAAGTACAGCACCGGGTCCGCCGAGAGCAACAGCGGTAGCCACACCTACGATATTACCGGTACCGATGGTAGCGGCAAGTGCGGTAGCCAAGGCGCCGAACTGGCTTATATCACCTTCACTGTGCGAGTCTTTTGTAACAGAAATCTTAATTGCTTTGAAAAGATGTCTTTGAATAAATCTCAGTCTGAAGGTGAAAAAGATATGGGTACCTACTAACAAACAAAGCATAGGTACACCCCAGACCAACTTGTTAACACTGGATACAAAGTTTTGTAACATTTCCATAAATCAACCCTCCGTATAAGTTCCTTTTTTTATATTGTTCATAGTAACATACAATTTAGGACAGTACAAGAGTAATTGTATATAAAATAGATAATTATTTAAATAACAATTTGGTTATATTTCAAACAATCAAAAAACGCCTGTTAAATAATTAATTAACAAAAAATTGTATTGACATATACCTTTTTAAGTACTATTATCAGTTAAAAAGGAGCGTAAACTATGATATTTGATGGACATACAGACATATTAACAGATATTTGTATTAAAAGAAGTCAAGGTAATACAGGAATCTTCAATAAATATCATTTGCCTAGATTTCAGAAAGGTGGTATAAGCGGAGCTGTCTTTGTGATATGGATTGACCCTCCTTATGATACGGAACCTAAGAAAAGAGTATGGCAAATTTTAAAAAGCATGCATGATGAGTTGTCAGAGACAGATACCGAGCTTAAGCTTATAAAGAGTAAGGAAGATTTTCTGAAAGATACTTCTAAAGTAAATATGATACTTGGCATGGAGGGATTGAGCCATGTGGACGAAAGTACCGGACTTGATGTTCTCAATGCCTATTATGAGCTAGGTTTAAGACATGCATCCCTTACATGGAACGAGGCTAATGCTCTGGCTACCGGAGTTACACAAGACCCCGGCAGAGGTCTTACCGAACTGGGAAAAGAGGCGGTCAAAAGGTTAAATGACCTCGGAATACTTGTTGACGTATCGCATCTTAATGAAATCGTTCTGGGATCTGGCAGCTACGACCAACAGACCTTTTATGGCAACACATTCCAATGCAGCCGCTGTACATGCTCACAGAAGGAATCTTACCGATGAGCAGATCAAAGAGATCGCAAAAAGCGGTGGATTGATAGGTCTTAATTCGTACTATGAGTTTGTTGGAGATAAGAAAGATCAAACAGTCGATATGTTGGCAAAACATGCAGCACATATAGCCGGCTTGGTAGGAGTTGAGCACTTAGCCTTGGGATTTGATTTTTGTGACTTTTTAGGTCATGAGGCGATGTCCGGATTTTGTGATGAAAGCAGCCCTGATGTGGAGATTTGTACAGCATTAAAGGGACTTAAAGACTGTTCGGAAGTTCCTAATTTACTCGAATCGCTTAGTGATATCGGTTTTTCAAAAGAGGATGTTGAAAAAGTTGCTTATAAGAACTATGTTGATTTTATAAATAAGGTATGGAAGTATTAGGTATATGAAGAACAAAAAGAAGCAAAGGATCTGTAGCTTTATTAAAGAAAACAAAGTATTCATTAGGGATACAATAATTAAAGTACTGAGTATCATAAATGTATATCTGATAACAAAGTTGATAATACATGCCGTATCATTAATAATACTGACTTCAAAACTTATAAAAAAATAAAGGTGAAGATCAAAAAAATAGTTAAATCTTAGATTTTTGATATAGAAAATAACGATTAATTAAACTTACTTGTGTATTTTTTTAATATTTATAGTATAATAATAGACTGTTGTGGGTTTAAATACTTCACAACGGTCTTTTTATTGCTAAGTCAGAGTGATAAAGAAAACTATATTTTGATTTTTGAGGGGTTTTAATGGAGACCTTACATATTTTTACAAGTAGTAAAGTTATAACACTTGTCGAAAAAAAGCCTGATATTACAGGCGATGAAGTGCCGCAATATCTCAGCATAAAAAATACCGATGAAAAAGTATCTTTTTTTCTTAATTCCGAACAGGGGCTGATGGTTGATGCGGGAAGGAAGATACTTAAGAAAAATAACGTGATAGGGGAATTTATAAAGATCGAAGACAATGATATTGATTCTCTTAAAAATTTTATGGAAAAGTACGGTTATTTTTTTAAGTTAAGTCCAGGCGTAAAGAATAAAAATGTGGAATTAAAGGATGTCTATAGGCTTAAAAATCGTTTTAAGTCGATAATACATCTTTTACATGCTTTGCATAGCGAAGATCTAAGAGATTATAAAGATGTATTACATGCTATATACTATCTTTTGTTTACCTTACAGATCTCTGATGAAAGAAAGCCAAAACAACTTAATATTATCAATCTTTTATTCAACTTCCCCAAGTACGAGGAGTTTACAAGTTCGTATGACAGTGTGATAGTGAAGTCCGATGCTGACGGTTTTGAAAGCTCATTTTATAAAATTGCTGATTTTGCAATGGATGATGAAGTCTTTGAGATCGCTATTCAAGAATACCATAAATTTGTGGCGGACAGTACGAATTACCATAGTCTTTCAAGAAATCTTCTTAAAGCTTTCAAGAACAAGCATCTTATCAAGCAAAAAGAAGACAGGATGATAATAGACTTTTTATTCCATATGTGGGTGGATTTTGAGGTGTTATATGTCAAAGATATGCCTTTGGAAGAGATGCTGAGTACAAAAGTTTATGAGGATTTTAATAATAATGCTTCCAAGAAGATGAAACAGCTTTCTCTTAAAGTGGCGAAGTATTTGATATCGAAAGAGCTTAATAATGCTTTATCGGGACTGATACCAAGTTATGATTTTGAAAGATTAAGACCTTCCTGGAAGATACCGAATCTTTATACCGCACTGTATTTTACCGTATTTAACCTTGATGCTTCGTCATCTATAATAAGAAGATGTGATAATATATATTGCGGAGAATATTTTATCGTCAGTAAGTCCAATAAGAAAAAGAGATTTTGCTGTGAACATTGTGCCAAGGCTGTAAGTCAGAGGAATTACAGTGCAAAAAAGAAAGAACATCAAAACAAATAGCTTTTTAATGTTGTTTTTATTGATATAGTCTATAATTCATTTATTGAAATACTTATAGAGAATATTATGATAAGGAGATGTATTTATGTTATTAAATAAGACAAAAGCTTTAGCGCTTATTTCGGGACTTGCTTTGTCGGGGCTGGTAAGTGCGTGTTCAAACAATCAGGCAGCTCAAAGCAGTGCTGCAGCCGGAGAATCTTCAGCTGTCGAAAGTACAGTACAAACAGTGGCTGAAAGTATGGAATCAACACCGGCTTTACCGGCTGAGGAGAATGATATAGGTGCCGAAAAGGCTCAGGAGATAGCTTTGGAGAAAGCCGGAGTAAAGGCTGAGGATACTATGTTTATCAATGCTCATATCGACAGAGATGACGGAAAAGTAGTGTATGATGTTGAGTTTCAAAGTGCAAGCATTGATTACGAAGTAACTGTTGATGCGGTTACGGGAGAGGTGATAGAGTTCTCAAGTGAGAATATTGATGATTAAATAATACACGGCAGTTGCAAATTATGTGGAAATTCCTCTATATTATTGCGGCAGCTTTTTTATGTCATAAAAAAGTCTGTAAAAAATTATTTATTAAAAAAGATGCGGTAAAGATCAAAACCAATTGATCTTATCGCATCTTTTGTTAAATCTCTGTTTTATCAGAGCCGCTTATGTATGTTTTTTAATACTGATCTATATTCTAAGTAAGCTGTTATTTATACTGCTTTATAGAGCACTATGAAGTTATTTCACCCATTTCCGAAGGTCTGTCTTTGTCATATACTTCATTGGCATCGAAGAGATCTTTTAATTTGGCATTGTCAGGTTCTTGTATATCTCTTAACATTCTGTATCCGTCCAGGTTTCTTCTTCCCTGTCTCATATAATCCTTACCTATCTGTACCCAATAAGGTGCGGAAGAATCTACAGTACAAAAATATCTGAATCCTTGATCTTTTAAGTAAACATAACGTGCATTTTCATCTGTATAAGGATGCCAGCTTCCAATATCCGTACCGAAAGGAAAGATAAGTATGTCTGTTTCGCCTATCAAGGTTTCAACTTCGTTTTGCCACTTATCACAGTCAGTCTTAAAAGCCTCATCGGACTCCTTGCCCAGATGTCTGTGTCCCCAACTGTGAGAGGCAAGTTCCCAACCGTCTGCCCTTAATGCGTTGGCTATTTCGGTCGCTTTCTTTTTATCCTCTTCGTAGGTAGGGTTTTCAGAGTAAGAAGGGGCGGTCCTATAACCGAATATGCCGTTATATCCTGTCAGTGCTATTATGGCTTTAGCTCCCTTGTATGAAAAATCGGGATGTTCGTCTATAAACTTATTAAGTATAGGTATAAGATCATAATCCCCTACCTGACTAGTTCCGTCATCCATATCCATTTCGGTAGTCACCCTGCCGTCTTCGCCTATGACCAATCTGCTGGCAAATCCGTCCCCGACCATATATTCATAATAACATACATCGTCTTGTGAGAAAACTATAGGAGTTTTTCCGGGTGGAAGCATGATATCCTGCGCTTTCATAACATATTCACCGGTACTTTCGTCCTTGACCATATCTGCAATATCGTGGATCTTTACAAGTACATAGCCTTTTTCATACAAGATATCAAGAATTTTCTCAAATTCTCCAACAGTGGTCATTACCTGATTATAACTCTTTTGTTTACGGTCTCCATCGAATGCTTTTGACTTATCAACTATCAAGCTGTGAAAGAATACATGAGGTACTTTATAGGGATCTTGTTTTACCAAAGTCGATTTGGTCTCGTTATATCTTGCAATAGCTTCCGATACCTTAGGGTCATCTTTGAAAGTCTCGTTAGAAGACAGAAGTTCTATAGCCTTATCATAGTCATATCCGAGAGCCAGCCTGTCCGCTTCATTTATAAGCGCATCCAATTCAGACTCTCTTGCCTGCTCACTTTGTTCTACAGAAGTAGTGCTTTCGGCGTCTGAAGGTGTAGAGGACTTTGAACCCTTTGAGGAAAAGAATTTAAAAGCAAAGATGCTTCCTGCAATTAAAATGCATAATAACAGTGCAATCAACAAGGTTATCATCAATATCCTCATTCTTTTTCGCCTTCGCCTTCTGCGGTGAATGCTGTTTTTGTTTAATCTGCTGTAATCATATTTTGACATACTACCTCCACATAAATTCTGATTTTAACATTTTATCAATTAAAGTATGGGCTTCTTTCAGGTAAATATTACTTTCTTGTGCAATTTTTTCACTGTATTCTTTGGGATTTTGCTTATAGTCCCTGTCGGATCTGTACAGTAAAAAAGGAACCGGATCATCCGTATGAGTTCTGAGGCTTACAGGTGTAGGATGATCTGGCAGTAACAGTAAAACAAAATCTTCTTTTGCATTACTCAGGTTTTCTATAAGAGGTTTAATGATCAAATCATCAATTTTTTCTATTGCCGTGATCTTGCCGTCTATGTCGCCACGATGACCGCATTCATCAGGAGCTTCAAGGTGCAAATACAAAAAATCCTTATTCTTTTTTAATAAGGAATCAAGACCGGCATTTAATTTTGCGGAATAATCGGTGTTAACGGTGGCAGTGGCACCCTTGACATCAGGGACTTCAAGTCCTGCCATGATGCCTATTCCTTTGACCAGATCCACAGCGGAAACTACGGTGCCTTTAAGTTTATATTTTTCATAAAAACTTTTAACGGGCTTAAGTTTCCCTTCCCCCCACAGCCAGATGGAATTAGCCACATTTGATCCTTTCGATCGTCTTGTATTATTGATGGGATGAGTGTTAAGTAACTCATAACTTTTTTTCATAATATCAAGAAAATCTTTATTCTCCGGTAAATGATCGGAAATATTTTTATCGACTATATCATGAGGAGGAGCGGATCTGAGAACCGCTTTAAGATTTCTTACCAACAGACAATGTCTGTAAGATACTCCGGAATAAAAGTGATAAATTTCATTGCCGAGTTTTTCATTTACATATTCTATAAGTTCTTTCGCCTCTTTAGTTTCTATACCTCCTGCGGTAAATCAAGCATAATTTTATCTTCGTAACGCTCATCATCAGAAAGAGTTACAAGATTACACCTTACGGCAAGGTCGGATTCATGTATATCTATACCCATTCCCACAGCCTCTATAGGAGAACGCCCCGTATAAAACTTTAAGGGATCGTAACCGAGTACGGACAGATTAGCTACATCACTTCCGGGTATCATACCCTTAGGAACTGTTCTTACCGATCCTATGACCGATCTTGGTAAAATTGAATTGATCGCCGGGGTTTTGGCAAATTCCAAAGGAGTCTTATGTCCAAGGCTTTCTATAGGAAGATCTGCCATGCCGTCCGCAAGTACTATAACATATTTCATAGTTGATTATGCTTAAAAGCCCTTTCCTGTTAACCTGAAAAAAGTATATAACAAATTATTTACAATGACAAGGTATAAGGAAACAAGTTGTATAAAAAACGACTATTAAGAAAAAGAATATTGACGTGAAACATAAGAATATGTATATTAAATTTTCAAGAATATATTAATGTTGGGAGCCGTGTATATGAAAGGAAAGATCGGGACTTTGCTGCCTTACGCAGTGATGATATTTGTGTTGTTTTTGCTTATGAAATATTGGGAGGGACTTATGTCCGGTCTTACCGGGCTGGTAAGTGTTTCGTCAAGCCTTGTGACCGGTGCGGTCATGGCTTATATACTTAATATTATAATGTCCTTTTATGAAGAGAAGTTTTTATCAAAGTTTTTGAAAAACAAAAAGATCATAAGAGGTTTATCAATACTGTTAACCATTATCAGTTTTATATTCTTTGTTTTTTTAATATTAATAATAGTAATACCGCAATTGCAGACAGCGATCAATACATTGTCAAGTCAGATACCTGCTCTTTATGATAATATCATAAGTTTCTTGGAATTATTAAAAAATTATCCTTATATATCAGATTACATAGAAGAGATAATACCTACGGAAAATACAATAAACAAAGTTATATCCATAGTCGTGGATTTTTTTACAAATGGCGGTGGTCTGAGTGTTTTAAGTGCTGTAAGATCCGTCATGAATCTTACCATGATAGTATTTATGGGATTTATTTTTGCTATGTATATATTGACGGGAAAAGAAGCTTTGTCTGAGAAGTTCAAACTTATACAGCGTAAGTTCTTAAAAGAAAAAGTCATAGAAAGAATGGATCACATAATATCGGTGATCAACAGCGCCTATACCAATTTTATTATAGGACAGTTTTTTGAGGCTATAATACTTGGAGTGCTTTGCAGCATAGGTATGCTGATATTCCGCTTCCCTTATGCGGCTATGGTCGGAGTGGTTGTGGGAGTTACCGCACTTATACCTGTGTTCGGTGCATACGTAGGGGCAGCGGTAGGGTTTTTAATGATATTTATCTCTTCGCCTTTAAAAGCCGTATGGTTCTTGATCTATATCAATGTATTGCAGCATATTGAAAACAACCTTATATATCCGAAGGTAGTGGGAAGTTCCATAGGCCTTCCGGGGATATGGGTATTTGCAACCGTAATAATAGGCGGAGGACTTTTCGGAGTTGCCGGTATGATGTTTTTAATACCGCTTAATGCTGCACTTTATAAATTGTTTAATGAGTACCTGGGTATGCAGTAATATAAAAACAAAAAAGCTACTTAAAAATACTAAAAATTTATAAAGTCCGCAGATCAATAAAATATTATTTAATGGGATTGCGGGCTGTTAAGACTGGCTCAAGTCACAGGTATTAACGGTATTCATGTGCCTGATACCGTATTACAAACTTTTTTCACAGTTATTTAATTGAAAAAATATAGAAATTATGTTATATTATCACTATAACACATATAATTAAGGGGTATATATTATGGATTTGTATATAGACTTTAACAGTGAAGAAGCTCTCTATATACAGTTATGTAATCAAATAATACTGGGTATTGCCACATCCAAACTTAGGGAAGGAGAGTCTTTGCCTTCAGTAAGACAGATGGCGGATAATATAGGTATCAATATGCATACGGTAAACAAAGCCTATGCAATACTGAAAAGAGAGGGTTTTATAAAACTTGACAGGAGAAAGGAGCTGTAATATCCATAGACATGGATAAGTTAAGAGTGCTTGAGAGTATGAAAAGAGATATCTCCGTGGCTGTAGCCAGAGGGATATGTAACGGAGTAGCCAGGGAAGAAGCTCATTCGATTATAGATGACTTATATGATGACTTGACCGGATATTAGTAATATTACTTACGGTCTATTGAAGGAGATACTAAAATGCTATGTGAAAAATGCAAGATAAGAGAAGCTAATATTCAATATACGGAGATAGTGAACGGAGTACAAAGGGATCATCATTTCTGTACAAAGTGTGCAAGGGATATGGAGAACAATCCTTACGGAACAGAAGGGTTTGAAGGGGAGTTCCCATTTGCCAAGTTTTTATCCAGTTTACTGGGAGAGGTGGAAAAATCGGCAAGAAACAATCAAACTTCCAGTATAGTTTGCCCTAACTGTCAGACTTCTTATGATGAATTTATCAATTCATCAAAGTTCGGATGTAAAGAATGTTATGAAGTATTCGGGATACTTATTTCAGATAATATAAAGCAATTACAGGGCAGTGACATACATAAGGGTAAAAAGCCAAAGTACATGAAGGCTCAGTCAAGAGTCGTGCGCATAGACAGTGTAAGCGAGGTTGATGAGCTCAAACGAAGACTGGGAATAGCACTCGAAGCGGAAGAATACGAATTGGCGGCAGAATACAGAGACAAGATAAAAGAGCTTGAAAAGGAGCAAAATGAGTAAGTGGTTTGAAGATGTAAAATTAAAAACAGACTATAACTATGTAAGCAGCAGGGTAAGGCTGGTAAGGAATCTGGATTCTTTCGTATTCCCCGATAAGTTGAGCCAGGCGGATTCGCAGGTATTGCTTGACGGTATGCTTACACAACTTTCGGATATTAATGAATATTACGAAAAAGAACTTAATGTGGTACATTTGAATACCATGTCAGATATAGAAAAGCAGACTTTAAAAGAAAGAAGAGTTATCAATTCGTCCATAGCTGCCAAGAAGACGGCAACGGGTCTTATATACAGTGATGAAGAGGAACTTAGTCTTGTGCTCAACGGAGAAGATCATATAAGACTTCAGCTTTTATCTGCGGGCATGAATATTGATAAGCTTTGGAATACGGCAGATAGACTGGATGACTATATAAATGAGAAATTCAACTATGCTTTCAGTGAAAAGTTAGGTTATCTGACCTCATATCCTACCAATGTAGGTACGGGGATAAGGGCGAATGTGGTGATGCACCTCCCAATGCTTTCCGTAGGTAAGAATTTTACAACTCTTATCAACGGACTGAGCAGGTTCGGAGTTAGTATAAAGTCCGTATACGGAGATAACGGAGAAAGTTACGGAGCCTTATATGACATATCCAATCCCAAAACTTTGGGGCACAGTGAAAAGGAGATCATAGATCAGGTAAGAAGAGTTGCGGTACAGCTTAACGCACAGGAAGATTATATAAGAAGTATGGCACTTAAAGACCACAACATATCAATAAGTGATGAGGTTTACAAGTCTTACGGAATACTTAAATACGCAAGAAAGCTTACATTAAAGGAAGCTCTTAATTATCTCAGTGCGGTAATGAGAGGTATCGCCGACGGACTTATAAAGCTTGAGAATGACAGGAATGTATATGAACTGATGTTTGGGATACAGACTTCAAATCTTTTACAGGAAGCCAAAAAACCTCTTTCCAAAGAAGAGCTGGATATTAAAAGAGCCGATTATGTAAGGGAAAACCTGGGGAATATACTATATTAAATAAATATAGACTTTGGAAGTTTTTTGAATATTATTCTGAAGTCTGTATCAGTTATAAGGAGAAAGAATATGGAAAGATTTACAAGTCAGGCTAAAGAGGCTTTAAGACTTGCAAAGGAAGCAGCTATAGAACTTGAACACGGACATGTGGGTACGGAACATATACTGCTGGGACTTGTAAGAGAAGGCAGAGGAGTGGCTGCCAGAGTTCTTATGGCTAACGGGCTCAGTGAAGATAAGATACTTGAAATAATAGAAAAACTCATGTTCAATGAGTACAACGATATAAAGGAAATGGATATTTTACCGGATTATACTCCGGCTGCAAACAGAGTTTTTGAAGGGGCGTATAACGAGGCGGTCAGGTTCAAGTCTCCTCTTATAGGAACCGAGCATATACTTATAGCCATACTCAAGGAACCGGACAGCATTGCCAACAAACTTTTGAACACTCTTAATATCAATCTGCACAAATTATATACGGAGATACTCGGTGCCGGCAACGAAGATATAAAAAGCACAAGACCGGATCCGGACAATGATTACGAAGGTGCGGAAGAGTCGGATACCGCTACACTGGATAAATATTCCAGAGATCTGACTGAGCTTGCAAGACAGGGTAAGCTCGATCCTGTAATAGGAAGAGAGCAGGAAATAAACAGGGTAATGCAGGTATTAAGCAGAAGAACCAAGAATAACCCCTGTCTTATCGGAGAACCGGGAGTCGGTAAGACCGCAGTGGTAGAAGGACTGGCACAGTCTATCATATCAGGTTCGGTTCCGGAAACTTTGCTTAACAAAAGAGTTGTGACCTTGGATCTTTCGGGAATGATAGCCGGATCGAAATACAGAGGAGAGTTTGAGGAAAGAATAAAAAAAGTAATGTCTGAGATCATGGATTCCGGCAACATACTTTTATTTATAGACGAGATACATACTATAATAGGTGCCGGAGGTGCTGAGGGAGCGATAGATGCCTCCAACATACTTAAACCTTCTTTGGCAAGAGGAGAATTGCAACTGATAGGTGCGACAACACTTGAAGAGTACAGAAAGCACATAGAAAAGGATGCAGCCCTTGAAAGAAGATTTCAGCCTATAAGGGTAGAAGAACCGAGTGAGGAAGATGCATACAAGATACTCCTTGGATTAAGACACAGATATGAGGAACATCACAAAGTAGTGATAACGGATGACGCACTTAAAGAAGCAGTAAAGCTTTCAACAAGATATATTTCAGACAGATTCTTGCCGGATAAGGCTATAGATGTGATAGATGAAGCGGCTTCAAAGAGCAGGTTGGCAAGTTATATAGAGCCGGAAGCGATAAAACAACTTATCAAGGATGTCGAAGAGCTTGAAAAGGAAAAAGAAGAAAGTATAAAACAGGAAAACTACGAAGAAGCCGGCAGAATAAGAAATCAGCAAAGTAATATTAAAAAAGAAATAGAAAACTTAAGAGCAAAGTGGCAGGAAGAAAAGAACGAAAAGACCATAGTTATAGACGACTCGGATATAGCGGATGTTGTATCGGTCTGGACTAAGATACCGGTGAAAAAATTAGCTCAGGAGGAGGCGGAAAGACTCAAAAATCTTGAGAATATACTGCATACCAAGGTCATAGGTCAGGATGAAGCCATCGTTGCGGTATCCAAGGCTATAAGAAGAGGCAGGGTAGGACTTAAAGACCCGAAGAGACCTATAGGTTCATTCCTTTTCCTCGGACCGACAGGTGTGGGTAAGACGGAGCTTAGTAAAACTTTGGCTGAGGCAATGTTCGGAACCGAGAATTCACTTATAAGAGTTGATATGAGTGAGTATATGGAGAAACATTCCGTGTCCAAGATGGTAGGTTCTCCTCCGGGATATGTGGGATACGATGAAGGCGGTCAGTTATCAGAAAAAGTGAGAAGAAATCCTTATTCAGTCATATTGTTTGACGAGATCGAAAGGCACATCCCGATGTGTTCAACATACTTTTGCAGGTGTTGGATGACGGGCATATAACAGATGCTCAGGGAAGGAAGATAGACTTTAAGAATACGATCATCATCATGACAAGTAATGCCGGAGCGCAGCATATAGTGGCTCCGAAACACCTGGGATTCGCTTCTGCACAAGACAGTAAGCAAAGTTATCAAAATATGAAGCAAGGTGTAATGGAAGAGATAAAGCGTATATTTAAGCCGGAATTCTTAAACCGTATAGATGAGACTATAGTGTTCCACCAGCTTGATAAAGAAGATATGAAGAAAATTCTTGAGATCATGCTTAGGTCTATAGAACAAAGGGGAGCTCAGCATCTTAATATCAGATTCAAGATAAATGAAGATGCCAAGGAATACATAGTTGAAAAGGCTTATGATAAGGCATATGGAGCAAGACCTCTTAAGAGGACTTTGCAAAATCTTTTGGAAGATAAGTTGGCAGAGGATATACTGGACGGAAAGATCAAGGAAGATTCAGTGGTTGAGGTGGCTACGGAAGGAAGCGGTGAAGACAGACATATAATTCTTAATGTGGAAAAAGAGCTTAAAGAAGAGCCGGTGGTTTAGAAAAATCCCATAATACTTATAATGTAGCTTAACTTGACTTGGAAAATAACTAAACTTGGATATAAAGTATCTTGTGTCAAAAAAAATTAAAGGTTATAATGGAGTTGTTATTATAATAGACAGATGACAACTCCTTTTTGTTGAAATAAGGATTTGTTATGCTTTAGAAGGAGGATATACTATGTCTGTAGTAGACAGCTTAATAGGCACAGAGTCAAGCGGGAAACTTTGTTTTGGAAACTATGAATTGCCTGAAAAAAAGAAGCTCAGTGATTATGAATTTGAGGGAGACTTGTATAAGGTAAAGACATTCGAACAGATAACCAAGCTTGAAAAAAACGGACTGTTTGTATATGAGTCTGTACCGGGAACTGCAGTACATGATTTTAGTATGAAAGCGGAAGGCGTAAGTTTTACAGTAGAAGGACCTGAAGATGCTCAGATAACTATAGGCCTTGAAGAAGAGACGGAATATGAAGTCTACGTGGATAAAGTATTGCTTAGCAGTATGAAGACGAACTTAAGCGGTAAGTTGGCTATAGGTTTGGAACTTGAGAAGGGTCAAAGTTTGGAAGTTAATATAAAAAAAGTAGAAAGATAATATATGGCGAAACTTAAGACAGTGTATTTTTGCAGCGAGTGCGGCTATGGGACTTCAAAGTGGATGGGTCAATGTCCGAGCTGTAAAGAATGGAATACGATGTCCGAGGAGACGGTTGCTAAACCCAAGAGTACCGGGGCTTTAAGTTCCGGTACTCTTGGCGGTAATAAGGAAGCCGTACATATTGATGAAATAGAGCTTTATGAAGAGGACAGATACCATACCGGTTTTGACGAACTCGACAGAGTTTTGGGTAGTGGTATAGTCGCAGGTTCACTGGTGCTGGTGGGAGGCGATCCCGGTATAGGAAAATCGACCATACTTTTACAAGTATGCAGAAATCTTGCAAGATCGGGCAAAAGTGTTCTTTATGTATCGGGAGAAGAAAGTCTAAAACAGATAAAACTCAGAGCCATGAGAATAGGAAGCATTGAGGGAGACCTTAGGTTTCTTTGCGAAACCGATGTTAATGCTATAGTATCGACTATAGATAAATACAAACCTCATGTCGTTATAATTGACTCTATTCAAACAATGTATATTGATGAACTTTCTTCAGCCCAAGGAAGTGTCAGTCAGGTAAGAGAGAGTACCTTAAGGCTTATGCAACTTGCAAAGCAAAGTTCTACGGCAATATTTATAGTGGGACATGTTACGAAAGACGGTCAGGTGGCAGGTCCGAGGACCCTTGAACATATGGTCGATACAGTACTTTATTTCGAGGGTGAAAGAAGTGTTTCATACAGAATAATAAGAGCCGTTAAAAACAGATTCGGCTCAACCAATGAAATAGGTGTTTTTGAAATGCGCAGTGAGGGGCTGGTTGAGGTAAGTAATCCCTCGGAATATATGCTTTCGGGCAGACCTATAACCGCATCCGGGTTCGGTTGTCTCCTGTCTTTTGGAGGGTAGCAGACCGCTTTTGGTCGAGGTACAGGCTTTGGTCACGCCCACGAACTTCGGAATGCCCAAAAGAACGGCAGTCGGAACGGATTTTAACAGAGTGAGTCTTTTGATGGCAGTTATAGAAAAACGCTGCCTGATGCAAATGAGTAAATACGATGCCTATATCAATATAGCCGGCGGTATGAGAATGAACGAACCGGCTCTTGATCTGGCGATAGTTTTGGCACTGGTATCAAGCCTTAAAAATAAAGCCATAGATGATAAGACGGTAATATTCGGAGAAGTAGGACTTTCCGGAGAAGTAAGAGCCGTATCGATGTCGGAGCTGAGAATAAGAGAAGCCTATAAATTAGGCTTTGAGACCTGTATACTGCCAAGAGCCGTATGCGATAAATTAAATTACAAAGGAAATATGAAGCTTATAGCCGTGGATAACATAAGAGAGGCTATAGATGCTCTTATATAGATAAGGAGAATAATATGGTTTGGTTTATAGGTGCCGGTTCGGGAGATCCGGAACTGCTTACTATAAAAGCAAAAAGAATTATAGATGAAAGTGATGTCATCATATACGCAGGTTCTTTGGTAAATAAAGAAGTACTAAGTTCTGCCAAAGAAAGTGCGGTAATATATAACAGTGCATCCATGAACCTGGATGAGGTTATAGAAGTTATGAAGGATGCTCATGCAAAGGGGCTTAAGATAGCAAGAGTACATACGGGAGACCCTTCGATATACGGAGCTCACAGAGAACAAATGAGAGAGCTTGATAAACTGGGCATAACATACAAGGTAGTGCCGGGGGTAAGCTCATTCCTTGCAGCTGCCGCAACACTTAATCTTGAATACACCTTGCCCGGAGTATCACAAACCGTAATACTTACACGTATGGAGGGAAGAACTCCTATGCCAAAGGGTGAGAGTATAGAAGAGCTTGCTGTACATCAGGCGAGTATGGTCATATTCTTAAGTATATCCATGATAGAAGATCTGGTTGAAAAATTATGTACCTCATATCCTAAGGACACTAAGGTAGCGGTCGTATACAAGGCAAGTTGGGAAGATGAAAAAAGTATAGTATCCACACTTGAGCATATAGCCGAGGAAGTGAAGAAGTCGGGTATAGGAAAGACAGCCCTTGTGATCGTAGGTAATGCTTTGGGAGACGAGTTTGAATTATCAAAACTCTACGACAAGCACTTTTCACATGAATTCAGAGAGGCAAAAGTATAAGATGCATGGAGGAGATATATATAATGTTTCTAAAGAGCTGAACAAAGATTATAAAGAAGTGTATGATTTTTCGGCTAATATCAATCCCCTGGGACTTAGCAAGGAAGTAAAAGTAAGCATTATAGAAAATGTGGATAAGCTCATACATTATCCCGACAGATATGCTCACGGGCTTAAAGAACTTATTGCAAAAAAGTATGATATCTCAAAAGACGCTATAGTTGTGGGCAACGGAGCAGAAGAGCTCATGTACAGGCTTATATATACATATAAAGAAGAATCAGGGCGCTTATCCCCATACCCACTTTCATGGCTTACGAAGAGTCCTTAAGTTTTGACAAAGATAATATTATTGAGAATTATAAAACGGATCTTGATACCGGGATCCGTGAAGATATACTGGGATATATTCATAAAGAACTCGATCTTATGTATCTTTGCCTGCCAAACAATCCCACAGGTGCTCTTACGGATGAGGATATACTGTCGGATATCATAAAAAAGACCTCTGAATTAAATGTAAGATTGGTATTAGATATAAGCTTTATGGAATTTGTTGAAAAAAGTAAGCAGATCGACGTATACAAATACGCAAAAAGCTTTGATAACATAATTTTGATAAATTCATTTACCAAGATACATGCTATACCGGGCCTGAGGCTTGGTATACTGTATACAGAAGACAAAAAGCTTCTTGAAGAACTATCTGTGGTCGCACCCACATGGGTGGTAAATACCTTGGCTCTTTTTGCCGGAGAGGCAGCTCTCATGCAGGAATACGATTATGAATATCTGACTTCTTATGTATCCGAGGAGAGAAATCATCTCAGTAAGGAACTTAAAGCTCTCGGATTTAAGGTGTATGAGTCAACTGCGAATTACTTACTTTTGTATTCTGCCGATATAAAGGATCTATACTCAAAGCTCCTTACTAAGAATATAATAATAAGAAAATGTGTAACTATAAAAGGTCTGGGAGAAGATCATTACAGAATTGCTGTAAGGACACATGAAGAAAACGAATATTTTATAAAAATGTTAAAAGAACTCATGAAGGAGATTAAATAGTGGCAAAGGTAATTATGGTTCAGGGGACTATGTCCAATTCGGGAAAAAGTTTTGTAACAGCAGGTCTTTGCAGAATATTTAAGCAGGACGGATATAAAGTTGCTCCTTTCAAGTCCCAAAATATGGCTAATAATTCATACATTACCAAAGACGGTAAGGAGATGGGCAGAGCGCAGGCTATGCAGGCTGAAGCCTGCGATATAGAACCGAGCGTATACATGAATCCCATACTGTTAAAGCCCAACTCCGATATGGGTTCTCAAGTTATTATTCTGGGCAAAGTATATGGCAATATGAAAGCAAGCGAGTATTTTGCGAGAAAAAAAAGTTATGTTGAATCCATAATGCATGCATACGATGAATTATCGAAGGAATATGATATAATAGTTGTTGAAGGTGCCGGATCTCCCGCTGAGATCAACCTTATGGAGGATGATATAGTTAACATGGGGCTTGCAAAGATGCTTGATGCCCCGGTGCTGCTTGTAGGAGATATAGACAGAGGAGGAGTATTTGCCTCATTATTCGGAACTGTAAAGCTTTTAGATCCCGAAGATCAGGCAAGAGTAAAAGGTCTCGTGATCAATAAGTTTCGTGGGGATATAGATATATTAAAGCCGGGCATAGGTATGATAGAAGAAAGACTCGGTATAGATGTACTTGGTACCATTCCCATGAAATATATAGACATAGACGACGAAGACAGTCTTTCTTCAAGACTTGATGATAATAAGAACAAAGCTATCAAGGCTATAGATATAGCTGTAATAAGATTCGATCACATATCCAATTTTACCGATTTTAATGCCTTGTCAAGAATAGACTCTGTTTCACTCAGATATGTTAAAAGAGCGGAGGAGCTTAAAGAGCCGGATATCATCATACTTCCGGGAAGCAAAAGTACCATAAGCGACTTATTTAAGTTAAGAGAATCAGGTCTTGAAAGTCGCATAATGAAATTAGTGGATAAAGGAAGTATGCTGATAGGTATATGCGGCGGTTTCCAAATGCTCGGCAAATATATCGTAGACGAAGAAGGTGTGGAATATAAAGGCAGAGTTGAAGGTATGGGTCTTTTGGACGCATATACGAAATTCGGCAATGAAAAAAGCCTGAATAATACAGAATATAGGTTGAACACTGAGCTTGATATGTGTAAAGACTTAAAAGATACGAGTGTCAAAGGTTATGAGATACACATGGGACAGACCTACAGCCTGGGAAATGATGAGCATCTTTTGTCGGACGAGTCAGTAAATGAAGATAGTCAAAGAGTACTGGGTCTTATTAATAAAAAGTGTTTGGGAACATATTTGCACGGTATATTCGATAATGAAGAGTTTACGTTGAGTTTACTTAGTAGCGTAGCAAGAAAAAAGGGAGTTGAACTTAAGGCGGACTTTGTAAGTGCCGATGATTATAAAAAGGCGGAATACGATAAATTAGCCGCTCTGGTAAGAAACTCTCTCGATATGGAAAAAATATATAAAATACTTAATAAAGAAGATCAAAAAGAATAATTTTTTAGAATAGAAAGGTTGTTAGAAATGTTAAAAGATATAATGATAATAGCTCCGGAGAAGATAGAAGCCGAAAGTATGAGGATAATTGAAAGTGAGATGGACCAAAAAGCCTTGGATAGCTTTACTGCTGAAGAACTTAAGGTAGTTAAAAGATGTATACATACTTCTGCGGATTTTGAGTATCAAACAAATCTTATTTTCGGAAATGACGCTATGAACAAAGCTTTTGAAGCTTTTAAAAAGGGAGCTGTCATAATCACCGATACAAAGATGGCACTTGCGGGAATCAATAAAACTTCTTTACAGAGCTTAAATAGTGAAGTAAGATGCTTTATATCAGATGAAGATATCATAAAAGAAGCGAAAGAAAGAGGCGTTACAAGGGCTTGTGTAAGCATGGAGAGAGCTTTTGAATTAAGTAAGAATACGGATAAAGCCGTGATACTTGCGGTAGGTAACGCTCCTACGGCACTTATTAGGATCTACGAGCTTATAGAACAGGGCTTTGATCCGTCTCTGATCATAGGAGTGCCTGTAGGTTTCGTAAACGTAGTCGAATCAAAGAATCTGATCCTTGAGACTAAAAAACCTCATATAGTAGCCAAAGGCAGAAAGGGCGGAAGCAATATAGCCGCTGCTATAATCAATGCGATAATGTATCAATTAAAAAGACTTGACTAGGGGAAGAGCATGATAAAGACGGAAATTAATGAAATAAGAAAATTATTTCAAAAAGATGCCTCTGTAATATCAAAATTCAGTACCTGCTATGTTGACCATGAGAAGAATATAAAGCTGATGAATACCGGGGGATACAGTCTTTTACCGGAAGAAGACAGTTTCAAGTATGAAGAGATGTTTAAGAAGACACTGAGCGGAAGTGTAGGTAAGCAACTTCTTAATATAGATATAGACCTTGAAGAGGAATTGAACGGAGAATCACATAAGCTTTTAATGGAGCTTAGAAAAAGTAAACTTGAGGACGAAGAACTTAACCTTAAATTCTTTAAAAAGATAATAGATGATTTTATATATCCGGAGAATTATTATATAGTTTTAGCCAATATAGTCTATGATGTGCCGTACAAGACCAAGGATAAGATAGGGCTGGATGATGCGTCCGAAGAAGTTTACAATGCGATACTGTGCAGTATATGCCCGGTAAGCCTTGATAAAGCCTGTCTAAGCTACCATGCGGAAACAGACAGTATAGAGCATAGAGTAAGAGACTGGATAGTGAGCGATCCTATAAGGGGATTTCTCTTCCCGGCTTTCAACGACAGAAGAACAGATATACATTCAGCCTTATATTTTTCTAAAAAGGCGGATTCCATATCAAAGGAACTTATAGAGGGTATATTCGGAGTTCAAGCGCCCATACCTGCGGGAGAACAAAGAGAAATCATACAGGAAGAGCTTATAAAGGCACTTGATGAAGATTGTGATTATAACACTGTAAGCAGGTTACATGAAAATCTTAATCAAATGATAGAAGAAAATAAAGAAACGGATACTCCGCTTATACTTTCCAAGCAGGATATGATGAAGTTGATGGAACAAAGTGGAGCTAAAGCCGAAGCTTTGGAAAGATATGAAACTTCCGAGGATGCGGATATAGCGGTTTTGGCGGACAATATAGTCACAAGCAAAAAAATCGATATTAAATCTGTCGGTATCAATATAAAAGCGGATGCCGATTATTTACCGTATATCTCAACAAAAACAGTGGAAGGAAAAAAGTGTTTGGTCATAGAACTTAATGATACTATAGAACTGAATGGCATAAGCATAAAAAATACTGCTGATTAAGGAGTGGGAACGTGAAAAAGACGGATATCAGAGTTTATATTTATAGCGGAATAACGGCATTAAGCGTAGCAGCCATTGCGATACTGATATATTTTATTTTTAACAGATTTTATTTTATATCTGCTACGATAAGCAAGATCATAAGAATATTACTGCCGATACTTTACGGGTTTATACTGACTTTCTTATTTGCCCCGGTATATAACACAGTGTATAAATTTATTGTTGATACCTTGGCAAAAGTATCGAAATATGAAGTTCAATAACACGGTATCTAAAGTTATTTCTACATTGTTATGCGTACTTCTTATATTCTCTATTATTACGGCTCTGATATGGATGCTGATACCTCAGCTTTTTAACAGTATACAGGATATGATAAAGGCATTTCCGAAAAATTCTCAGAAGTTTTATATTATGCTTGATAAACTTTTGAAAGATAATTCGGAAATTGCCGATGAGGTACTTAATTATTATAATCAATGGGTGAGTAGTTTAGAGGATTTTATCAAGAAGAATCTGTTACCTAATTTAAGTGATTATATTAAGATGTTTTCTAACGGAATATACAGTGTGATTAGAGAGTTTTTTAATTTTATCGTAGGTGTTATGGTCATGGTATATTTGCTAAATATAAAGACAACCCTGATCGCACAAATAAAAAAAATATTATATGCCTTTTGCCCGGTGGGATTTGTGAATGCATTGATAGAAGAGGCGGTATATGTAAAGACTTCCTTTTCTCAATTCATAGTGGGAAAGATCATAGATTCGATAATCATAGGTATACTTAATTATATTGCGATGCTTATATTATCCATGCCCTATGCATTGGTAATAAGTGTTATAGTTGGTATAACCAACATCATACCGTTCTTCGGTCCCTTCCTCGGGGCGATACCAAGTGCATTTATACTGCTTTTGATCTCACCGGTACAATGCCTTAAATTCATGGTATGGATATTTATATTACAGCAGTTAGACGGCAATTTTATAGGACCGAGAGTTCTCGGACAAACTACCGGACTGCCGAGTTTTTGGATATTATTCTCCATACTGTTGTTCGGAGGTTTATTCGGAGTGGTGGGTATGGTCATAGCCGTTCCTACCTGGGCGGTGCTTTACAGGTGGGTCTCCAGATATACCAATATATATCTGGAAAAAAAGAAGCTGTCTTTAGATACCGGTGATTATGTTAACTTAAAGCGAATCGATGAGGAAAGCGGCAGTTACGAAAAATTATTATAATATGCTGTAAATTTTGGAAATGATATGAAACATACTTTAATGCATCTAGTGATTAAATATATTTTTATCAAAAATATATAAAAGATTTAGATTAATAATACACTTTATGATATACTGTTTGGTAGCACGTTTAAAATACACTGTGCTTTTGAACAGTATACCGTAGAGTGTATTTTTATTGCGTAATTTTTAAAAGGAGGATGAAAATGAGCAAATGTAGCAATTGTAATAAAGAGATACCTGATGATGCACAGTTTTGTGATAACTGCGGTAACCGTATCACAAAAAGTGAAGATCAAACAGTGAATCATTCTGATATCGAAACTGAAGTAAAGCAAAAAAATGATCAGGTGGGTGCTGAGGAAAATCAAACAGTGAATCTTTCCGATATCAAAACTGAAGTAAAGTCGGAAAACAATCAGGTGGATGATAAGAAAAAAGCTCAGGAAAAAACTCAGAAGAAAGATCCGGGCATCCAAAAAGAAGTCTTTTCTTTTGCCGGTTTTGATAGGTGCCGGAGCTTTGGTAGCAGTGCTTTTTGCAGTCGGAGCATTCTTTATGCTCAATTCGGGAGGACGAAGCGGTAAAAAGAAAGAAGTTCCGAGGGCTGTGTATATTAAAGACAAGGAATTATATGTATCGGACCTTTCTAAAAAAAGTCCTATAGAGCTTACTTCAGGTCTTGCAAAAGGTGCAGATGATATTGATATAATGGATTATGTGAATTATAATATGGACTTTGCATTACACTTTAGTGAGAATGGGAAGCTGGTGTTTTATCCGGATAAATTCGACGGTGAAAGTTATACATTATACTGTAAAGATATAAGCAAGCCGAAAAAAGAAGCAATAAAGATAGACTCCGATATTTCTATCTCATTTCCTTACTATGTAAGTAAAAATAATAATATTATCACCTATATAAAATCAGGTAATAATGCTATCTATCAATATGATATGAAGAAAAAAGAAAAGAAAAAGATCGATTCCGACATAAGAGATTATTCCAATATGTATGTTGATGATGATGGAAATAAAATAATCTATGTAAAGGATGATGGAGACTTATATCTTAAAACCGGCGGAAAAGATAAAGAGAAGATAGACAGTGATATAACCGAACTGGTGGATTTTGATTATAAGGATGATAAAATAACAGGTGTTATATATACAAAGGACGGAAAGCTTTATAAAAAAGATGAGGGTAAGGAGAAAGAAAAGATAGTATCCGATGTCGATGATGTTATAAGCAGATTCAAGGGAGGATCTTTCTATTTTACCAAAGAAGCTGAGGATAGTGCTTCAGTACTTATGGACTATGTGGACGACGATATGGAAGAGCAAGATGCAGCCATACAAGAACCGCAAAATGAACCTCAATATCCTTCTTACTTAAATTACTCTTCGATAGAGGAATATAACAAAGCTGTGGAGGATTACAATAAGGCAGTTGACGAGTATAACAAAGCCTATGATGAGTATTATGAGAAAAAACAAAGAGATACTTTAAGAGAAGAGCTTAAAGAAGAAGAAGTATCTGAATCTGTTAAAGAATTATATTATTATGACGGTAAAAAAGAGATAAAGATAAGTGATAATTTTATTTCCGTAAACTCAAGATCATATAAGAAACCTGTTATAGTATTTGATGTAGCCGATCAAGAAGAGCCTAAAAAAGTAAAATTATCAGAGATAAAAGCTACCTATGAAGTTTATGATAAATTAGGCTATGATTTTTCCTCATCTTCCGAGAGCTCGGTAATTGCCATTGGTGATAAAGTAAGCGACATAGATGAAGAAGATGTGAAAAATGTCGAAATAACGGCAGAAGGAGACATGATATATTTTATCGCAAATGTGGATGAAGATGATAAAATCGGCGACTTATACGAAATAAATATAAAAGACGGTAAGGCATCTGAAGCAAAATTATATGATGAGGATATATATTCTGAATATTTGAGACTTTACGAGTCCGATAAGGTAATATATTTTAAGGATTATGAGGATAAAGAGGGAACACTGTACATAAATAAAAAAGAAATAGATGACGAGGTATACTCTTATAAACTCACATATAATTTTACATCGGATTCGATATATTATTATAAGGATTATAATGACACAAAAAAATAAAGGAAGCCTGACTTTATATAACGGAAAGAAAAACAAAAAAATATAGCAGATGATGTCTATGATTTCAAATTGCTTTTCAGATGGAAGTGTACTGTACTTATATGATTATTCAACTTCTAAAAACCAGAGGTGAGTTAAGACATTATAAGAACGGTAAGGATAAGAAGATCGATGATGACGTAATGGCTATTCTCTCTTATATTAATTTTAATTTATTTTAGTTAACATAAAACAGAGTTTAAAACGTATCTGAAAATTGATTTTACAATACACCTTATGTATTACTAAAAATAAGATAAAATTTCCTAAAATGAAATATATCATATTGACCGGTAAGCATAGGGTGTATTTTTTTCGAATATGTGTTTTCAATTAGTTATTAGAAGAAGAGGTAATTAGATGAGGTTCTTTTCGCAGATATACCATATTATAAGAGAAAGAAAAAATTCTGATACAAATAAAAACCGGAGTAAACCATCGATCGTTTACTCCGGTTTTTAGCGTGCGTGAGAAGATTCGAACTCCCGACACCTTGGTCCGTAGCCAAGTGCTCTATCCAGCTGAGCTACACACACATGATAAGCATAATACTAATTTGTTACGCTATGATATGATATACTAAGGTAAGGTTTTTGTCAAGCATAAAGATAAGGTAAATTAGAAAAGGCACTTAACAAAAATCCATCATAAGCGGCTGCGGATATCAAGCTCTTCTTTTAACAGGTCTTCAAGCGTTATATTGTCTACTACGGAATTGACGGCATCTTCTATTTTACGAAATACATTTTGTGTGACGCAAATATTATTTCTAAAGCAGCCGTTGTTCTTACCGTCAAGGCAGGCTGATGGGGCAAGACTCCCCTTCAGTAGCTCTGAGTATGTCACCGACGGAATAGTCTTTTGGGTCACGGGTAAGTATATATCCGCCTTGAGAACCTCTGATACTGCGAACATAGTCGGCTTTGTGAAGCTTTGATACTATTTGCTCAAGGTACTTTTCCGATATATTTTGACTTTTTGCTACTTGATTGATCTTGCAGGGAGTATCTTCATTAAGTGCAAATTCTATCATCATTCTGAGAGCATATCTGCCCTTCGTGGAAATCTTCATTATTAGAACTCCTTTTAAAACTTGTTTTAATCGTATACATTAATTCTAGCAAATCACTTTAGTAATGTAAATGCAAAAGTAAAGTAAAAACAATCTATTGCCTATATTATGGATTTTGTTGTACACTATAGTCGGTGTAGCCTTTCTTAAATAAAATAATTATTTTTTTATTATACTTATCAAGTTATAAAAGAAATATATATAACGATAACTTTGTCAGTTTATTTAAGCAAGGACAGCGGAAATCAATTTGTTTACTTTTAAGTACTGCACTGTTTGAAAATTTAATTATTTACCTGATTTTAATTTGAAGGGAGCAATTATGTATACTGATAAGGGATTGTATATAGCCAAGGCTGCGGACAGACAATTATATATACTGCCTAAAATGGCAAACAGACACGGGCTTATAGCGGGAGCTACAGGTACCGGAAAGACGGTAAGTTTAAAGGTTTTGGCGGAGTCTTTTTCGGATATGGGAGTTCCGGTAATAATGGCGGATGTAAAAGGAGATCTGGCAGGCATGGTAAAAGCCGGAGGTGATAATACGACTGTCGGAGAAAAAGTTGCGGAATTCGGACTTTTTGAAAAAGGTTTTACTTATAAGGCGTTTCCTACCTGTTTTTGGGATCTTTTTGCTAAAAAAGGTTTACCGCTAAGAACTACAATAACGGAGTTCGGTCCTTTGTTATTAGCTCAATTACTGGATCTTAATCAGGTTCAAACCGATATATTGAATATAGTGTTTAAGATAGCGGATGATGAGGGACTGCTTTTAATAGATATTAAAGACTTAAAATCAATGCTCAATTATGTCTCTGAGAATGCATCACAATACAAGGCTGAGTACGGCAATATGTCTTCACAAAGCATAGCAGCCATTATGAGGGCAGTTGTGGCGCTCTCGGACAGGGGAGCGGAACTTTTTTTCGGGGAACCTGCACTTAACATAAGAGATTGGATGAGAACCACCTTGGATTCAAGGGCTTATATCAATATAATAGATGCTTCAAGTCTTATACAGGATACTTTGGCTTATTCGACTTTTATGCTCTGGCTGCTTTCGGAACTTTTTGAGACCATGCCTGAGGTGGGAGATCTTGATAAGCCCAAGATGGTATTTTTCTTTGACGAGGCGCATTTACTTTTTAAGAATACTCCAAAGGCAATGATGCAAAAGATCGAGCAGGTCATGAAACTTATAAGATCAAAGGGAATAGGAATTTATTTTATAAGCCAAAGCCCTTCGGATATACCTGCCGAGATACTTGCGCAACTGGGAAATAAGATACAACATGCTTTAAGAGCATATACTCCGGCTGAGCAAAAGGCTGTCAAGGCTGCGGCACAGTCTTACAGAGAAAACCCGTCACTGGATACGCAAAAGGCTATTACAGAGCTGGCATAGGTGAAGCCCTGGTATCATTTATCCAAGAAGACGGTTCTCCCGATATAGTGGAAAGAGCTTATATATTACCTCCTCAGTCTTATATTGGTGCTATAGGAGAAGAGGAAAGAAAGTCCGTTATAGTGGGAAGCGATCTGTATCATAAATACATAGATATGGAAGACAGGGATTCTGCTTATGAATTCCTGCTGCGTGTAAATGAAGCAAAGGAGAATGAAGAAATCTTTTCTAAAGAAAGCAAGGAAAAAGACAAAGAAGCACAAAAAGATAAAATAAGAATGTCAAAAAATATAAAGAGTGTAGGTAATACAGCTGCCGGAACTATAGGCAGGGAAGTGGGCAATGCCCTTGGAAGCTCTGTCGGAGGAAAATTCGGAAAAAAACTCGGAGGTAATGTAGGAGCAAGCCTTGCAAGAGGAATCTTTAAGACTATATTTAAGTTCTAAATTAAAATTATGAAAAAAATTAATTTGTCACAATCACAATTGATTGCTTTGGGTTTTATAACGGTAATACTTATAGGAACCATGTTTTTAATGCTGCCGGTAGCTTCAAGGAGCGGACAGGGTACGGATATTTTAACAGCACTTTTTACAGCGGTAAGTTCCTGCTGTGTTACAGGTCTTGTATTGGTAGACACGGCAACTCATTGGAGTCTGTTCGGTCAATTTGTTATCATTGTTCTTATACAGATAGGAGGACTGGGATTTGTAAGTATAGGAGTATTATTTTCTATTATTTTAAGAAAGAAAGTAAGCCTTAAAGTCAGGGGACTTATAAAAGAGAGTACAAACTCCATGTCCATAGGAGGAGTTGTAAAACTTACCGAAAAAATACTTTTTATAACCTTTATATGTGAGGCTATGGGAGCTGTATTGCTTTCCTTTAGATTCATCCCCGAATTCGGAGTACTTAAGGGAGTATGGTTTTCAATATTTCATTCCATATCCGCCTTCTGTAATGCAGGTTTTGATCTTATGGGAAGAAAGTACGGTGCTTATAATTCGCTTAGCGGCTATTCTTCGGACTTTTTGATCAATACTGTCATAATGTTGCTTATACTCATAGGTGGAATAGGTTTTATAGTGTGGGACGATGTTACGAGACATAAGTTAAGATTCGGAAAATATAGGCTGCACAGCAAGATAGTGCTTTTTGCAAGTGTATTGCTTTTTGTTATTCCGAGTATGCTTTTTTTTATCACAGAGCATGATACTGTCTTGAAGGATACAAGCCCGGCTCACTCTTTGCTTATATCGACATTTTCAGATGTGACAGCAAGAACTGCCGGATTTAATACAGTGGATTTTAATCTTTTTACCGATGCCGGTAAGATGATATTTATCATTATCATGTTTATAGGTGCGGGTTCCGGTTCAACAGCCGGAGGTATAAAGATGACTACTTTTTTTATACTTCTTGCACAGGTAAGAGCCAATGTATTTAATAAAGGTAACTGAGGTATTTAACAGAACGATAAGCAATGAAACAGTGGTAAGAGCCGCTACGATAAGCACTATTAATATAAGCTTGATTTTATTATCTTCAATAATAATAAATTATATAGATAAGATCAATATGCTTGATCTGCTTTTTGAAGTAACTTCAGCCGTATCGACGGTAGGAGTAACAACAGGGATAACAAGAAATCTGCATACGATCTCAAAATGCATACTTATAGTACTTATGTATCTTGGCAGAGTGGGAGGCTTAAGCTTTGCATTATCGCTTACAAATAATAAAAATCAGGGTAAATTAAGAAACCCTGTGGAAGATATAAGCATAGGATAGGTTGGAGGTTATATATGAAATCAATGCTCATAATAGGTATGGGAAGGTTCGGGCAGCATCTTTGCAGAAATCTTTCGGAACTCGGTCATCAAATAATGATAATAGATAAAGATGAGGAAAGACTTGAGGAAATGCTGCCTTTTTCCGAAGAAGCCAAAGTAGGAGATTGTACCAATATTGAGGTGTTAAAAAGTTTAGGAGTAGGTAATTACGATGCTGTCTTTGTCTGCATAGGAACGGATTTTCAAAGTTCTCTTGAGACTACATCGCTATTAAAAGAACTGGGTGCAAAATATGTGGTAAGCAAGGCTACGAGAGATATTCAGGCTAAGTTTTTACTTAGAAACGGAGCGGATGAAGTTATATATCCGGATAGAGATATAGCCATGAAGACAGCTATAAGATATAGTTCAAGCCATATATTCGACTTTATAGAATTTACGGATAATTATTCAATATATGAGATATCCGCTCCAAAGTCATGGATCGGGAAAAGTATAAAAGATCTTGATGTCAGAAATAAGCTGGGAATTCATATAATAGGAATAAAAAAAGCCGGTAAGGATCAGATTTTACCGAGGGCTACTGATATTATAGAAAAGGAAGCTCACCTTATGGTTATCGCTGAAGAGGATACCATACAAGAACTTATAGAGGAGATGGAAGATTGATAAAAGCCTGTATTTTTGATTTGGACGGGACATTGCTTTATACCGTATCGGCACTTATGATAAGTATGAATCTGACCTTGAATCAATTGGGGTTTGAGAGTATTGATGAGGAACATGTAAAAGCATTTGTTGGAAACGGTTCCGACAAGTATGTGGAAAGAAGCCTGATATTTTCAGGAGATAAGGAATTAAAATATTATGAAAGGGCATGTAAGCTTTATCAGGATAATTTTAAGTTAAATGCTTTAAGCGGAATAAGACCTTATGAGGGAATAGAGAACCTTATCAATGAATTAAATAAAAGAGATGTCAAAGCCTGTGTATTATCAAACAAACCACAGGCGAGGGTAGAAGATAACATATATGCTTTTTTTGGCAAGACAGATTTTTTTAAACTTTACGGTGAAAGAAAGGGAGTTCCCATAAAGCCGGATCCGACAGCACTTAATATGTTGATGGGTGAGATAGGAGTCGATGCGAACGAAGTCTTATACATAGGGGATAGTGACGTGGATGTATATACAGCAAGAGCGGCGGGAGCAAAAGCTGTTGCGGTAAAGTGGGGATACAGATCTGAGGAAGTGCTTAAAAAGGCGAAGCCGGATCATATAATAGAAAGTCCTGAAGAAATACTTAGAATAGTTGATGAAGAATAATAAAGTTGACTTTCGTAAAATCCGGGTGTGGAAAGACAGGATAATTAAAATGCAGCAGGATATAAAGTCCGGCTGCATTTTAAATAAGTTACTTATTATATCAAGTATAAGTTATGATGATATTTATTGCTTATTTTCCAAAAAAACTTTAAGCATCGGATTGGGATTGGAATTAAGATAGGCGAAACCGACCTGTCTGGTAGGTATAGAGGTTGGAAGAGGAATCTCCACAAGGCTTCCCTCTTCAAGTTCCTTAAGCACGAATTCCTTTATAACACATCCTATTCCTATGCCTATCTTTGAAAATTCTATCAACAGATCAAGGTTTGTAACTTCTATAAGTTGTCTTATCTGTATCCCGTACATATTAAGATAGCTGTCAACATGTATCCTGGTAGCATTGCCACGGTCTAAGAGCATGACATTGCCGGCTGAAAAAAGATCCACATCCTCACCTTCTCGTAATCGAAGATTATTGATATATTCCGGTGTCGCTACGAATATATCGTGCACTTCTTTTATCGGGTGGAAATTAAGACTTTTTTTATAGGCGGGGGATACGACAAGTCCGAGATCCAGCAGGTCTTCTTCTATCATGGAGGTTGTTTTAAGGCTTGACTGTGTCGAAATACTCAACATAACATGAGGATAGTTATTGACAAAGTTTGTAAGGTAGTCGAGCATCACATGTTTACAGACTGTGTTACTGGTACCTATACTGAGCTTTCCCATATTGAAATTCTTTATCCTATCCAGTTGTCTTTCAGCCATATATATGGAATCAAATGCTCTCGAAATATGTTCGTATAAGACCTGACCCTCCATAGTAAGGCTAACACCTCTTGAATTTCTTAAAAATAGCGTTATACCCAGACCGTCTTCAAGCTTTGATATAGCTTTTGATATGGCAGGCTGACTGATATAGAGTATTTTTGCAGCTTTGGATATATTGCCTGCTTTGGCAACCTCAAAGAAAATTCTATATTGGGATAAATTTTGTTCCATAGTCTCTCCTTTATTAGCCGCTTGGCTATATATAGTAAAAATAAAAATAAAATAAAATAAAAGTTGATCACTAAACTGTGCAAATGAAATAAATATCACTTAAATAAATCAGATAAGTTATCAGGCTTTGAAGAAATTATAAAAAGTTAATATGTATTATAGGTCTGACCAAGAATAATTCGGGTAGTCAGAACAGATATATTAATATTACTTTGATTTGATAAGATACATAACCGCTATATGAAATATAAGGTATATTATGAATTTACAGCAAGGATCCGGCAAGTTATCCGGTCTTAAACTTATAACCTGAAATCATAATACATATACATATTATATATGTTGATTATAGCATATTAGGTGATATAATCAATATAATTATTGCATAAAGTGAGGTAAGGAAATATGGGTATGACTATGTCTCAAAAGATTTTGGCAGCTCATGCCGGACTTGATTCGGTAAGAGTAGGACAGCTTATAGAAGCGGATCTTGATCTGGTACTGGGTAATGATATCACTTCTCCGGTAGCTATCAATGAAATGGCTAAGATCAACAGTAAAGAAGTGTTTGATAAAGAAAAGATCGCCCTGGTCATGGATCATTTTGTACCTAATAAAGATATAAAATCAGCTCAAAATTGCAAGTCGTGCAGAGAGTTTGCCGCTGCTAAAGGAATAATCAATTATTTCGATGTCGGCAAGATGGGAGTCGAGCATGCACTTTTGCCTGAGCAGGGACTTACTGTTGCGGGAGATCTTATCATAGGTGCAGATTCACATACCTGTACTTACGGAGCTCTGGGAGCTTTTTCTACAGGTGTGGGATCGACAGATATGGCAGCGGGTATGGCTACGGGAAAGGCGTGGTTCAAGGTTCCTGCTGCAATAAAGTTTGTACTTAAGGGAGAATTTAAGCCGTACGTATCCGGTAAGGACCTTATCTTACACATAATAGGTATGATAGGAGTGGACGGGGCTTTATACCGCTCTATGGAGTTTTGCGGTGATGGAGTAAAGTCTCTCAGTATGGATGACAGATTTTGTATTTGCAACATGGCTATAGAGGCAGGTGCCAAGAACGGTATCTTCCCTGTGGACGAACAGACAGTAGAATATATGAAAGAACACTCAAAGCGTGATTTTAAGGTTTTTGAGGCTGATGAAGATGCCGAATATGATGAAGTCTATGAAATAGATCTCAGTGCACTTGAGCCTACGGTAGCATTTCCGCATCTTCCGGAAAACACTAAGGTAGTGGGAACTTTCGAAAAGATAAAGATAGACCAGGCAATGGTGGGTTCATGTACCAACGGACGTTTAAGCGATCTGCGTATTGCCGCAAGTATATTAAAGGGTAATAAGGTAGCTGACGGAGTAAGGTGTATCATAGTACCGGCTACGCAGAAAATATATCTTGATGCATTGAAGGAAGGACTTTTGGAGATATTTATCAATGCCGGAGCTGTTGTATCCACTCCGACCTGCGGTCCTTGTCTTGGAGGGCACATGGGTATACTTGCGGAAAATGAAAGGTGTATATCCACAAGTAACAGAAACTTTGTAGGTCGTATGGGACATGTGACTTCGGAAATATATTTGGCAAGCCCTGCAGTTACCGCTGCTTCCGCAATTGCAGGCTATATCACAAAACCATAAGGGGGGAATTATGAAGGCAAACGGAAGAGTATTCAAATACCAAGATAATGTAGATACGGATGTTATAATACCTGCAAGATACCTTAACAGTACAAGCGGAGAAGAACTTGCGAAACATTGTATGGAAGATATAGACAAAGAATTCGCCGGTAAGGTACAAAAAGGCGATATAATCGTAGCGAGGAAGAATTTCGGTTGCGGATCTTCAAGAGAGCATGCTCCTCTTTCTATAAAATGTTCCGGAATTAGCTGCGTGATAGCGGATACATTTGCAAGGATATTTTACAGAAATGCTATCAATATCGGACTGCCGATCATAGAATGTAAGGAAGCGGCAGAGTCCATAGAGGCGGGAGATGAGATAGAAGTTGATTTCGATACCGGAATAATAGTTAACAAAACCAAGAATCAAAGCTTCCAAGGAGAAGCCTTTCCGGAATTCATGCAAAATATAATCAATGCGGGCGGATTGATCGCCTATGTTAACGATAAATTACAAAAGGATAAGCAGATACCCTAAGACCTTGATAAAAGGTATTTGTATCAATAAAAATATGTCATTGCACTATCTCTAAAGATTATGTCTTGTAAATACCGCTGATAGGTTGTAAAATATAGCCTATTAGTCTGTAAGGCATAGAATTTAACTTAAGAGAGGATATAAATGAAGCAAGGGCATATTTTTTTTGATATGGACGGAACTTTGATGGATACGGGTCTTGGTATTACAAAGGCTGTTCAATATTCATTAAAAAGAATGAATATTATAGAAAATGATCTGGATAAACTTAAACCTTTTATAGGACCCCCACTTCATGAGACATATACTAAGCTATACAACTTCAGCACGGAAGAATACTACACTGCGCTTGAAGCATTTCATGAATATTACAGAAAAAAGGGGATTTTTGAAGCGAGCCACTTTCCGCATATGCAGGAAACATTGGCAGCTCTTAAAGAAGCCGGTAAAAAATTATACGTTGCCACCTCAAAGCCGGAACCCGAGGCAAGGATAGTAACGGATAAATTCGGACTCGACAGGTACTTTGAGTATGTCGGAGGTTCAGACGGTGATTATAATACACAAAGAGCGACCAAGGCTGATGTGATAAGGTATGTATGTGAAGAGAATAATTTATCCGATATGGAAGATATAATCATGGTAGGGGATAAGAGTCATGATGTGATCGGAGCCGGTAAAGTTGGTATGAAATCTATAGGTGTGCTGTACGGTTACGGAGACTATGACGAGTTAAGTAAAGCCGGAGCCGATTATATATGTGATACGGTATTGGATCTTAAAAAGCTTTTACTGGAGTAGGGTATATATGATAGAAGAAAAGGATGTACTCAATATATCTTTTTATGAATATAAGGTCGCATTTACCGGAAGTTATAAGGGAATGAGATACAGGATAGCAAGGGATCCTTTTGAGCATGTAAGGTATCTGCCTCCCGAAAAAAAAGAAGGTGCAAAGCTTAAGCTGAGTGTCTGGAAAGAACCTTACAGTTATGATAATACAGCTGAGGAAGAGATCGAAGACAGTTTTTTTGAATATTCCGGCGAAGGATTAAAAAGAATCGTTGAATACTTGAATACTATTCATAAAGAAAGATTTTCCGGGTAGTTTTAGATAAAGAATACGGTTTCGGATATGAAAGCTATAGTACATAAGATCGATTTTGATAATTAATGAATTTAGTAGTATAATGGTCATTATGAGGATATGATTCGCCGTTAAAGTAACGGTTATTTTATAAGGAAAGTTTTGGAGGATAGCATGGCTAAACAATACAACCATAGTGCGGTAGAAAAAAAAATGGAATAAATATTGGAAAGAGCATCCTGTAAACGTTGATGACGGGAAGAAGGAAAAATATTATTGTTTGGATATGTTTCCCTACCCTTCAGGTTCGGGATTGCATGTAGGACATTGGAGGGGTTATGTTATATCTGACGTATGGTCAAGATATAAGATGTTAAAAGGACATTATGTAATACACCCTATGGGTTGGGATGCCTTCGGTCTCCCGGCTGAAAATTATGCAATAAAGATGGGTGTACATCCTGCAAAGTCAACACAAGAGAATGTAAATAATATAAAAAGGCAAATAGATGAGATCGCCGCTATATATGACTGGGATATGGAAGTCAATACCACTGATCCTAACTTCTATAAATGGACTCAGTGGATCTTTGTAAAAATGTTCAAAGAAGGACTTGCTTACGAAAAAGAATTCCCTATAAATTGGTGTCCGTCATGTAAGACCGGTCTTGCTAATGAAGAAGTTGTAGACGGTGCTTGTGAAAGATGTAAAAGCCCTGTTACCAAGAAGAATCTAAGACAGTGGATGCTTAAGATAACAGCTTATGCCGACAGACTGCTTGACGATCTTGATAAACTTGACTGGCCTGCAAAGGTTAAAAAGATGCAAGCCGATTGGATAGGAAGATCTTACGGTGCGGAGGTCGATTTCAAGGTAGACGGTTACGAAGACAGTATAAAGGTATACACCACAAGACCCGATACTTTACACGGTGCTACATTCATGGTACTTTCTCCCGAGCATGATCTGGCTGCAAAACTTGCTACGGCGGACAAAAAAGAAGAAGTGGATAAATATATATTCGAAGCTTCTATGAAGTCCAATGTTAATCGTATGCAGGCAAAGGAAAAAACAGGTATATTTACAGGTGCATACGCCATTAATCCGCTTAATAATAAAAAGGTCCCTATATGGCTTTCAGACTATGTACTTGCGGATTACGGTACCGGAGCTATCATGTGCGTTCCTGCTCATGATGACAGAGACTTTGAATTTGCTAAAAAAATTCGGACTTGAGATAGTTCAGGTCATCTCAAAGGACGGAGAGTCTAAGGGAGAACTTGAAGAAGCTTACAGAAGCTCAGGGAATAATGATCAATTCGGGTGAGTGGAACGGACTCGAATCATCCGCACTTAAGCAAAAAGGCGGCTGAATACGTTGAAGAAAAAGGATTCGGTAAAAAGACCGTTAATTACAAGCTGAGAGACTGGGTATTCTCACGTCAAAGATATTGGGGTGAGCCTATTCCTATAGTGCATTGTCCAAAGTGCGGCAATGTAGCTGTACCTGAAGAGGAGCTTCCTTTGTTGCTTCCTGATGTTGAATCATATCAGCCTACAGGTACGGGAGAGTCTCCGCTTGCTGCAATAGACGAGTGGGTCAATACTACCTGTCCGTGCTGCGGGGAGCCTGCAAAGAGAGAAACCAATACCATGCCTCAATGGGCGGGATCAAGCTGGTACTTCTTAAGATACGTGGATAATCACAACGATAAGGAACTGGTATCTAAGGAAAAAGCCGATAAATACTTACCGGTAGATATGTATATAGGAGGAGTGGAGCATGCCGTTCTCCATCTTTTATATGCGAGATTTTACACCAAGTTTCTTCACGACATAGGCGTTGTAGGATTCGATGAGCCGTTCAAGAAATTATTTAACCAGGGTATGATAACCGGTAAGAACGGTATTAAGATGAGTAAGTCAATGGGTAATGTTGTCTCTCCGGATGATCTGGTAAGAGACTACGGCTGTGATGCACTTCGTATGTATGAGCTTTTTGTAGGACCGCCGGAACTTGATTCAGAATGGGATGACAGAGGTATAGAGGGTGTAAGCAGGTTCTTAAACAGATTCTGGAACATGGTGACAGAAGCTAAGGAATCAAATGTTAAGCCCGATAAGGAAATGCTGAGACTAAGACATAAGCTTGTATCAGATATAGACCACAGACTTAGGGACTTCAGCTTAAATACTGTAGTTGCGGGCTTCATGGAATATAATAATAAATTCATAGAACTTTCAAGGAAGTTTGGCGGTATAGATGTAGAAAGTCTTAAGACCTTCGTGATCTTGCTTGCGCCGTTTGCACCTCATATAAGTGAGGAACTTTGGCAAGAACTCGGCGGAGAAGGTTCTGTATTTGCAAATACATGGCCAAGTTACGATGAGGAAGCTATGAAGGAAGAAGTGATGTCAATACCGGTACAGGTAAACGGCAAGACCAGAGCGGTACTTGAGGTTGATGTTAATATTGATAAGGACGAACTTATCAAAATGGCTAAGGCTGAACTTGAAAGAATAGGAAAGCCTGTCGAGAATATAGTAAAAGAGATCTATGTTCCGGGTAAGATAGTTAATATAGTTGCGAAATAATGTTTAATAAATCAATTATATGTAAATTTCTGTATTAATGAACGGAGTCGTTACATTTTTTATCATGCACAAGATATATGGTGATATTGTTCTTGTGTAGGATGGATGTTTTGTAACGGCTTTGTTTTAGCTATACACTGCAAATATTATAAAGAATCGTGGTTATGATCTGATTCGTATATTCATAAAAGCTATCGTAGTAAATATTAAAAAAATAATGATTATTTACTACGATAGCTTACTTTTCAACTTGCATTATAATAAAAGATAAATTATAATACCATGAGTGAAGTTTTTTTGTATTAAATTGTTAAAAAAATATATTATAAACTGTAATATAAAGGAATATATTTAATATAATTAATTTCACAAGATAATATTATTAAATGGATGTAGAAAATCAGGGAGGGAATCGATGAAAAAAAGAGTTTTTTCAGTACTGACATGTGCGGCACTTACATTGCTTGCACTTACAGCTTGCAGCAGTAACAAGGCTGAAACATCAGCACAAGACCAAAGCAGTGATGCTCAGGGAAGCGAAGCAGCTGAAAATGCTTCACAGGAAGAGGAGAATGTTACAAAAGCGGTAGTTGTTGAAGCGGTTGATAAGACAAAAGTATATGTAACTCCTCAATGGGTAGACAGCCTTATCAACGGATTACAGGAAGAGTCTAAGGATTATGTGATACTTGAGTGTTCATGGGGTGAGCAAGCAGATGCGGAAATGTACAAAAAGGGACATTTACCGGGTGCTGTTCACATGAATACAGATTCTGTGGAAGAAGAGGTTGACTGGAATATAAGAAAACCCGATGAAATAGAAAAATTATTAAAAGACTACGGTATAACAAAAGATACTACAGTTTTATGTTACTCCGATACACCTGAGATGTCAGCCGATGACAGAGTTGCTTTCATGCTTCTGTGGGCAGGTGTTGAAAATGTAAAGTGTCTTGACGGAGGTCTTGATGCATGGAAGAAAGCGGGATATGCTCTCGAGACTGATATTAATGAGCCAAAGGCTACAGATAAAGAGTTCGGAGCTACAATACCCGTACATCCCGAATATATAATCAGTATAGATGATGTGAAAAAGAGCTTGCGGATAACAGCAACTTCAGACTTGTAAGTATCAGAAGTAAGGACGAGTTCTTAGGAAAGACCAGCGGATACAGCTACATAGACAGAGCAGGTGAACCTAAGGGAGCTGTATGGGGTCATGACACCGATGATAAATCTTATAACAATGCCGACGGAACTATCGTAGGACTTGATAAGCTTGAAGAGTACCTTGCAGAGTCAGGAAGTTCTATTGACAACGATATTGCATTTTATTGCGGTACAGGTTGGAGAGCATCCGTACCTTTCCTTATAGCTTATGAGAACGGTCATATTACAAAGCTCTATGACGGCGGTTGGTTCGTATGGCAAAAGGATCCTTCCAATGAAGTACAGGTAGGTGATCCTGCAAGTGATGATGTGGTTTATACAACAGTCGGTGAACTTTCAACTGATAAGGCACCTAAGAAATAATCAGATAAAAATTATGTTTAAGAAGATAATTGCACTGCTGCTGCCGATATTGGAATTTATATTGGTGGCAGCAGCCAATATAATAAATTATTTTACTCATAAAAAAATAGGTATGGCAAGACATATGGTATATATGAATCAAAAGTGGCTTGCCGTGAATAATTTTGAGATCTATAAAATATCCGTATTGTTTTACTTTTAATAACAGTAACAGTGATTATTTTTATTTTTATAAAGAATATAAAAAGTTATAATACAATAGTAAAAATCAACTTTTCAGTATTGGTTCTGTTTTTGATCTATTATCTGTTTTTCTCTATTACGAATTCGGCAGATGGTTTTAGAGCTTTTTATTTGATGTATTACATTTATACAGCAGCAATTTTCTTTATGATCATAAATGTATTGACAGGTATGTCCGGTAGAAGCAAATAAAGTGGGAGAGTGTTTTGAAAAAATGGTATAAGATAGGCATCTTTATGATTCTGGTAATTACAATACTGGTACTTAATCATGTATTCGGATGGTCCAAGTACCTGATGGCTCAGGAAAATATTGATATGCTTAAAAACATGGTAAAAGAGAATTTTTTGTTAGCTTCCCTTATTTACATAGGATCGACTGTGATCGCAAGTGTGCTGCTGGCAGTACCGGGAGTTACGTTTGCTATAATTGCGGGACTTTTATTCGGACCCTGGATAGGAACCTTGCTGTGTTCAATAGCAGCCACCCTGGGTGCTGTATTTTCTTTTATCGTAGGCAGGTTTTTCTTAAAAGACAGTATAAAACCGATGGCGGTCAAAAATAAATATCTTAAGAAATGGCTTTTTTCCGAGAACGGATATGATGACATGTTCGTACTCATGATAACAAGGCTGATACCTGTATTTCCGTATAATTTACAGAATTTTGCCTACGGAACAACAGATATGAAACTTTCCAAATATACGATAGGAACATTTATTTTCATAGTTCCCGGGACTGCCATGTATACGGTAGGAGCTGCCGGCTTTGCAGACGAAAAAAACAGGATCATCTATATAGCCGCTGCAATACTTATAGCCGTTGTTGTAAGTATAATAGGCTATCTTTTAAAGAAAAGGTATATAAAGACAGGAGAGAATATTGAGCAACGATCAGAAGCATAAAGTAAAGACATTGCGATCCGAGTGTTTGTATCCATTGTAATAAATGCAAAAAAAGTTGTATATTTTTAGACAAATATAATATAGACATAAGTAATACGGATAGATTAAAAGAACTTGCATATCATTGTTTTCTGTGCGGAAGATGCACGGAAGTCTGTCCTAAGGGCATAGACGGAAGAGAGATAATTCTCAGAATGAGACAGGAAGAAGTGGCAGCCAATAATGATAAACTGAGTCAAAAAGGCTACGGATTCCTTCTTTTTGAAAAAAGAGATTATATCTATAAGAATTATAAAAAAGGCAAGAAGAAAACTGTTCTTTTCCCCGGATGTAACTATCCGTCTTTTTATCCTAATACCACAAAGGATATATCAAAGATGCTTAAAGAAGTGGCGGATATAGGTACAGTATATGATTGTTGCGGAAAGCCTATATCGGAACTGGGGCTTAAAAAAGAAGAAGAGAGAATAATAAAGGGTATACATAAAAGAATGAAAGAGCAGGGCGTTGAGGAGATAGTTACCATGTGCCCTAATTGTTTTCATTATCTAAAACCTAAATTCAGAGAATATAACTTTGATCTGGAAGTGAAGAGTATATATGAGAAATTTACGGAACTTGGGATAGGGCAGAAGATAAAAGGGGATTTTTCAGTTTTCCTGCCATGTCCGGACAGAGAACCGAGGGTAATGTACTCACATATAGAAAACTTCATAGATGGAGATATGTTTCCTATCAATGAAGTTCAGTGCTGCGGCTTGGGAGGCTGCGCCATAGTGAAAGAACCTGAGCTTGCTCAGGATATGTGTAATACTATGAAGTTAAGAACAGAACAGGTCTATACCTATTGTGCCACGTGTGCGGGCAACATGGAAAGAAGAGGTACGAAACCTGTTAAACATATATTAAATGAGATCGTTGGAAGTGATGAAAGGGCAGCAATAAAGGCTTCAATGCTCAATAGAGCAAAGACGAAATTTATATAAAGCTTAGGGGAAAAGTAATGGAAAAGGAAAAGAAAATAAATATAAGCAGCAAAGTAATATTGCTCATAGCCGTGATCTGCTGCGTTTTGGCATATTTTTTTATACCGTCTGTCAATAGGATCTTGAACAAGGTATTTGTGATGTTTGCAAGCGGTGAATTTACTGAGGTAAAACAGTTTATATCATCATACGGAGTATATGCGGCAGCTATTTCATTTGCGCTTATGGTTCTTCAATCAGTAATGGCACCGCTTCCGGCATTCGTTCTTACATTTGCCAATGCCAATCTTTTCGGTTGGTGGCAGGGAGCCATACTTTCATGGAGTAGTGCCATGGCAGGTGCGGCACTTTGTTTTTATATTGCAAGGATATTGGGAAGAGATGTGGCGGAAAAGCTTACAAGTAAGGCGGGATTAAAGCAGGTAGACGAATTCTTTGAAAAATACGGTAACAATACCATACTTATATGCAGACTTTTGCCCTTCGTATCCTTTGACATAGTAAGTTATGCCGCAGGTCTTACATCAATGTCTTTTTGGGACTTTTTTATAGCTACAGGTATAGGTCAGCTTCCGGCGACCATAGTATACTCTTATGTAGGAGGATTCCTTACGGGCGGAGCAAAGCTTTTCATGCTCGGCTTGCTGATCACATTCTCTTTGGTAAGTTTGATTGTTATGTTCAAAGCTATTTATACTAATAAGCATAAGAAAAAAGACTAACTTTAAAAATAAATTAAATTGTTAGGATAACATTATGAAGGCTATTATTTTTTTTACAAGATCACCGATACCCGGAAAGACCAAGACAAGGATGCAACCATATCTAAGTCCCAATGAATGTGCAAATTTACATAAGGCTTTGATACGGGATATATACAGGCAGTGCAGTAAAGCAAAGGCGGATATATTTGTATATTACACGCCCCAAGAAGGGCTTTGCAGATTGCAAAACATTATAGGAAATAAAAATAAATATGAAGTACAGTCGGGCAAAGATCTTGGTGAAAAGATGTATAATGCCATAGCGAAAGTACTTGATTTAGGCTATGAATCATGCCTTCTTATGGGTAGTGATATTGCGGAGTTCAGAGCAAAATATCTTGATATAGCCTTTGACAAGCTTGAAAATGCTGACATAGTATTCGGTAAGACCGTTGATGGCGGTTATTATCTTGTGGGTATGAAAAAGGCTGTAAAAGAAGTATTTGAGGTAAAAAAGTACGGTACCCGTGATGTGTTTTCCAATACATTAAAAAGACTATCGGGACTTGGACTTAAGATAGCTTATACCAAGACCTTATATGATATAGATACCAAAGAAGATCTTGCATTTCACAGGCAAAGGATCAGAAAGTTTGTAAATAACAACAGCAGGCATTATAAAGAATTTCAAAAAAGAGATCTTGGAAGATTTGCGATCAATCATCTCAAGATTTCGGTAATAATTCCCACATATAATGAAGAAAAGACGATACTTAAGTTACAAGATCAGCTTGAGCCTTTATATGACAAATGTGAGATAATATTTGTGGACGGAGGCAGCAGTGATGCCACTTTAGAGCTTATAGATAAAAAATATAAGCTTATAAAGAGCAAAAAAGGAAGAGCCGATCAAATGAATAAAGGAGCTAAAGAAAGCAGTGGTGATGTACTTTTCTTTTTGCATTGCGACAGTACCCTACCTAAAGATACTCTTTCACAGATCAAAAGCGTAATGAAAGATCATGATGCGGGCTGTTTCGGGATAAGGTTTAATACCAAAAGCATACTTATGAAAATATGTGAATGGATATCTAATTACAGAGCCGGAGTAAAAAAGATAATGTTTGGCGACCAGGGAATATTTATAGACAGGGAGCTTTTTTTTGATATAGGTATGTTTCCCGTAATTCCTATTATGGAAGATTATCAATTATCCCTTACTCTTAAAAGCAAAAAAATAAAAACCGCTATGACCAAAAGCCGTATCGTTACATCGGACAGAAGGTATACAGGAAGCGGTTTTGATAAGCTTGAGCTTATGATGGATATGAATATATTCAGACGTATGTACAGAAACGGTGTTCCGGCAAAAAAAATAGCTACTTTGTACAGGGATAAAAGATAGGAGAATATCGCATGGAAGAGGTAAAAGGTCTAAAAGATTATATAAAGACAAAAAAATACAGACAGGCTTTGGATCTTCCGGATGAGGTAGAGGAAGTCTACGAATCCTTAGCTCAGGGCGAATATAATAAAAACTATGTATTTAATCATCCTAAGCTTAATAAAAAGCTGGTTCTAAGAATTAATTTCGGAAGCCAAATGCATCTTGAAAGACAGATAGAATATGAGTTCAATGCACTTAAACTGCTTGAAGATTCGAAAAGAACGCCTAAACCTATATATGTAGACGGATCGTTGGAGGAGTTGGACCATGGGATCATGGTAATGGAGTTTTTGGAAGGGGAGCATCTTGATTACAAGAAAGACTTAAAAAAAGCCTCATCCTGTATGGCAGATATACACAGTATAGTTTTGCCTAAAGAAAATACTCTTCTGACACCAAAAAACCCGGTGGATGCGGTTCTTTATGAATGTGAGGAGATGTTCTCGGTGTATGAAAACAACGAATCGGCAGACAAGTCAAAGAAAGATAAAATAAGAAAGATGCTTAAAAGAGTAAAAGAATCAAGTAAGTCTGAAAGCACACTAAGTTGTCACAGTTGTTGTATCAATACCGAGCTTAATTCGAGTAATTTTTTGATCAATAAAGAAAAAGCCTTTCTTGTTGATTGGGAAAAGCCTATAATAGGTGAGGCGGCTCAGGATCTTGCACATTTTCTGGCACCGACTACAAGTTTTTGGAAGACTGATATAATATTAAGCAGGAAAGAGCAGGATGACTTTATATCCGATTATATACAGTTTGTAGGAGACAGGTTTGATACTTCACATATAAGAGAAAGAACCGGATATTATATTCCGCTTAATTGTATGCGAGGAATAACCTGGTGTGCCATGGCTTGGATCCAATATAAGAATGCCTGTAAGGGTCTTAGAAACGAATTTACGGCAAAAAAACTCGAAGCATATCTTAGTGATGAATTTTTGGAGTTGGTAGAAAAGAGGATCTGATAATGAGTGAAGAAGAGATAAAGGAGCTTTTCCTAAAAGGATTGGACTGCTCACAGGTGGTAAGTGAAAATTTTTCGAATGAACTCGGATACGATAAAGAATTCATGAGAAAAATGTCTGCCTGCTTCGGCGGTGGCATGATGCGTGGTGAGACCTGCGGATCGGTGATAGCAGCACTTATGGTAATAGGATTAAAGTACGGTCATTTTAAGGAAGGTGATGCAGAACAAAAGCAGATCATGAGAGAAAAGTCGGAAGAGTTTAAGAAGAAGTTTTTGGAAATGCATGAAAGCACTATGTGCAAAGAGCTTTTGGGATATGATCTTTCAAAACCGGAAGAACTTGGACTTGCCTTGGAAAGCGGAAGACTCTTTGATTTTTGTCCCAAGCTTACTAAAGAAACTATAGATATACTTAAAGAAATATTATAAAACTAAAATAAAGGCTTTTGTCTGTATGTGAAATATAAAGTGTTATAACAGTGATCTATGAGACCGGACCACAGTGCCGACAGTAATAAATCAAGACAAGTATGACAATAGTTATGAACATTATAGATATTTGCTTTTAAATATATATTTATTTTTCAGGAGGAAGAAAGAAATGAGAAAATTAGTTTACAGGTATTGTTGGTAGCAGGATTATCCGCACTTTGGATAAGCGGATGTTCAGGTAATGCATCAAGCAGCACAACCGCAGCGGCAGAAGAGACAACAGCTGCAGCAGGTGAGACAACTGCGGCTGCGGGTGAGACAAGTGCCGAGGCGGCTGAGACAACTGCTGCGGCTGTAGCTAAAGGAACTTTCCAATATGTATCACCTGACGATGCTATTAAGGCTGCAGCAGGTTCAGATGTTCATGTACTTGATGTACGTGAGTGGTCAGAGTATTCTAAGGGAAGACTTGCAAACTCATACTGGAGTCCTATATTCCCGCTTGAGGATACAAGCCTTGAAGAAAGCTTAAAGGAATTTGCACTTGCTAAGTTAAATGACGGAAAGAACATATATATCGTATGTAACAGTGGAAAAAGAGGTGCTGAAAAAGCAACTGATGTACTTACAAAAGCAGGATTCGACCCTGCAAAGCTCTTACTGTTGAGGGTGGAGCTAAGGCTTTAAGCGGTAAAGAAGGATTCAACACAAGCAGAATAGATGAAGCTATCGATTGGAAGTATATTGACGGTAAAGAATTCCTTGCTTTAAGCGGAGTACAGGTATTGGACGTAAGAGATGCGGATACATTTAAGCAAGGTCACCTTGCAGGTTCTGTAAACTTACCTTTAAAGGAGTTTGAGGATACAGCGGCACAAACTGCAGTTTATGATTATGCTAAGGCAAACCTCGATCCTACAAAGCCTGTATATTTATTATGCTTTAGCGGTAATAAGTGTGCAAAGACAGGAATCTCTGTACTTAGAGATGCGGGATTTGATACAGACAACTTATTCATAATAAAGGACGGAGCAAAGAATGCTGATGTATCAGCTGCATTTGTTACTGAATAATATATCGTAAAAAATTAATAGAACCTAGCTATATTAGCACTCATTTTTAATGAGTGCTAATATTTTGCTTGACAGAGCCGGATTTTAAGTTTAGTATATTCTTATTAATTATGTTATACACAGGAAAGGATATATATAATGGAGCAAAAAAAGGGAAGTTTATCAATAAACAGTGAAAATATATTTCCAATAATTAAAAAATGGTTATATTCAGACCACGATATCTTTATAAGAGAATTGGTATCAAATGCTTGCGATGCGATAACCAAATTAAAGAAACTCTCTCTTATAGGTGAATATGAAGAAGGAAAGAGTGAAGACTATAAAATATACGTTGAGATAAGCCCTAAGGATAAGACCATAAGTTTTACCGACAACGGTATAGGTATGGACTATAAAGAGGTAGATGAATATATTAACCGAATAGCTTTTTCGGGAGCAAGGGACTTTCTTGATAAGTACAAAGATAAGAACAATGAAGAGCAGATAATAGGTCACTTCGGTCTTGGGTTTTATTCTGCATTCATGGTTGCCGATAAGGTTGAAATAGATACACTTTCATATAAGAGCGGTTCTGAAGCCGTGCATTGGGAAAGTCAAAGCGGTACAGAGTATGAGATGTCGAAGGGAAGTGCAAAAAATCACGGAACCAGGATAACACTGCATCTTAACGATAACAGTTATGAGTTCTCCAATGAATACAGAGTAAGAGAAGTTTTGAACAAGTACTGTGCATTTATGCCGGTTGAGATCTATCTTAAAGACAAGGATGCGGGAGAACTTACCGAAATAATAGATGTGGCTGACTTAAAAGAAAGCGATGTGGTTCTTGAGAACATTACAGAGCCTGCCAAGACCGAAGAAAAGACTCTTGAAGACGGAAGCAAAGAAGTGGTGGAAGTTGCTCCGGCTAGAGAAAAAGTCAAGATAAGAAAAAGAGAAGTTGCCGTAAATGATACTACACCTCTTTGGACAAAGCATCCTAATGAATGCAGCGACGAGGAATATAAGGAATTTTACAGAAAAGTCTTTATGGATTATAAAGAGCCTCTGTTTTGGATACATCTTAACATGGACTATCCGTTTAACTTAAAGGGAATACTTTATTTTCCCAAGATCAATACAGAGTATGACAGCATAGAAGGAACTATTAAACTCTATAATAATCAGGTCTTTATAGCCGATAATATAAAAGAAGTCATACCCGAGTTTTTAATGCTTCTTAAGGGAGTTATAGACTGTCCGGATCTTCCTCTTAACGTATCAAGAAGTGCCTTACAAAATGACGGTTTTGTGAAGAAGATATCCGATTATATATCCAAGAAAGTTGCGGATAAATTAAGCGGTATGTGCAGGACGGACAGAGAAAATTACGAGAAGTACTGGGACGACATAGCACCGTTTATCAAATTCGGTTGCCTAAAGGATGAGAAATTTGCGGATAAAGTTAAAGACGGCATACTGTTCAAAGACATTTATGATAAATACAAAACATTTAAGGATCTTGAGCTTGAAGAGGCTAAGGAAGAAGAGAATAAAGAAGAGTCTTCGCAAGAACCGAATGATAAAAAAGAAAATAAGATATACTATGTTAATGATGTAAATGCTCAAAGTCAGTACATCAATATGTTCAAAGAGGCAAAAAAAGAAGCTGTAGTGCTCCCTCATAATATAGATATGCCTTTTATTCAAAGCCTGGAAGCCAAGATGAAGGATGTGAGATTTATAAGGATAGACGGTGAACTTAGCGAAGAACTTGCCGGAGAAGAAGTTAATGAAACTGAAAAGGAAAACTTTGATAAACTGGTGCAAAGAGCAAAGGACTACCTTAGTCAGGATAAGATCGATATAGAAGTAAAAAATCTTAAAAATGATTCACTAGCTTCACTCTTGATTATTTCCGAAGAGTCAAGACGTATGGAAGATATGATGAAACAATATGCGATGATGGGATTAGACCCTTCAATGTTCGGGGCTAATACAGATAAGACCCTTGTACTCAACTCTTCACACAGTCTGGTAAAGAAGCTTCTAAGTGCTGAAAACAAGGACAATGAAAAACTGATCATAGAACATCTTTATGATCTGGCTCAACTTAGCAATGCAAGTCTTTCACCTGAAAGAATGAGTGCATTTATTCAAAGAGCCAACAGCATACTGGCCATGATAGGATAAGACGTCTCTATATAGTTGACATAGACATGACTTTCTTCTATAATTCATATAGTTATCAATACTACATTACAGGTAGTATCATACAAGATGTGTTAAGGAGAAGATGATGAACTATAAGCTTATTGGAGACAGTTGTTCAGACCTAGATGAAAGACAGCTTGGATCAAAGAATTATATGACGGTACCGCTCGTACTGCAGATAGGTCCTTATCATATAGCGGATGATAAAAATTTTGATAGAAAAGACTTCATCGGACGAATGAAAGACAGCAAAATAGGAGCAAAAACGGCATGCCCGTCTCCTGAAGCTTTCAGAAAAGCCTACGAAGATGCTGATGCGGATTTTATTTTTGTAGTTACTATATCCGAGTATTTAAGCGGAACTTATCAAAGTGCAGTACTTGCTAAGAATTTATTTGAGGAAGAGGACAAAAGTAATAAGAAGATATTTGTATTAAGTTCACACTCGGCTTCAGCAGGGCAATACAGAATACTTTTGGAACTCGAAAGATTATGTGAACTTGATATCGCTTATGAAGAGATATGTGAAAGAATAATAAGGTTCAGAGATGATATGAAGACATATTTTGTTCTCGAATCTCTTGAAACTTTAAGGAAGAACGGAAGATTGAGCGGACTTTCTGCTTTCTTTGCAACTACACTTAATATAAAGCCTATAATGGGTGCCGTAGAGGGTAAGATAGTAAAGCTCGATCAGGCAAGAGGTATTAATAAAGCACTTTCCCGTATGGTGGATATAGCTGTCAAAGAGTCGGGAGATAACAGTAAAGACAAGATAGTAACCATATCGGAGTGTAATAATCCGCAGCGTGGAGAATTTGTAGCCAAGATGTTCAGGGAAAGCAATAAGTTCAAAGAAGTACTTGTTACTCAAACAGCGGGTGTAGCTACTGTGTATGCCGAAGACGGAGGTATAGTGATAGCTATAGGTTAAAAGTTGGCGCTACCATCTGTTATAAAATTAATTTAATAAAAAGATATTAAAAATATTGAACTTTAAATCAAATAATAGTATACTAACGATAACGCTGGAGTGTTCGACAACCTTACCAATTTTGAACCTACATTTTGACATAAGGGATTCTAATTATTTCTTAAAGGATGTCATGCCTTATATATTTTGGTAGACAGATCTTAAGGTGAAGAAACCCACCTAGCATTGCTAGGCGTCACTAAGTAAGAACGGCACTTTGGTCACAAATAAAAAAGCAGCATCAGCTGCTTTTTTATAATTTTCCTTGAAAAACAGGAGCTTATATGTTAGTATAAGTAAGTTAATTCACCTTGGCGCAGTTTTAGGATACTCCAACCAAAACTTCGTTAAAGGTAAGATCAAGAAATGAAAAGGAGAAAAGCAATGATTTCAAAGGAAAAAAAGGCGGCAGTTATAGCAGAATATGCAAGAAAAGAAGGTGACACAGGATCTCCGGAAGTTCAGATAGCTATACTTACAGCCAGGATCATCGAACTTACAGAGCATCTTAAGGTTAATAAGAAGGACCATCACTCAAGAAGAGGATTACTTAAGATGGTTGGTAAGAGAAGAGGTTTATTAACATACTTAAAGGATACAAACCTTGATAGCTACCGTAGCCTGATTGAAAAATTGGAAATCAGAAAGTAGATCAACTTTTATGAAGCTGTTGAAAAAGCCGATATTTATACAAAATATGCCTGTTGGATATGCCTGATAAGCATTGCTGTATAATGTTGTGTTACTTATCAACAGCTTCATTTTTAGAATAAAGCTGAATTTATATAAAAGATCGAGTATAGGAAGAAGATATAATTGTAAAAGTATATTTTTTTACTTATACGATCTTAATGATAAATAATAATGATCCCCTATATTGAGGACATAAAGATATATGGGCTGATCTACAAAAATCTATTAAAAATAAAAGGCTATGGATTTCGAGACCACAGATAAGAAACTGTTTTCGTATATTTTATAAAATATTAAGAACGGAGTTTTATCTGTAGTTTCGGACATAGTCTTAAAAATTAAGGAGAATATATGAGCAGATCATACAAGACTTATACGATGGAACTTGCAGGCAGAGAACTTAGAGTAGACATAGGCAGAGTGGCTGCACAAGCTAACGGTGCGGCTTTTATGCACTATGGAGATACTACGGTATTGTCTACTATCACAGCTTCTCAAAGCCCGAGAGACGGAATAGATTTCTTCCCTCTTTCGGTTGAATATGAAGAGAAGATGTATGCGGCGGGAAAGATGCCGGGAGGATTTAATAAAAGAGAAGGAAAGGCAAGTGAGAATGCCGTACTTACTTCAAGAGTTATAGACCGTCCCATGCGTCCGCTTTTCCCGGGAGACTACAGGAACGATGTAACGATAAGTAATCTTGTCATGTCGGTAGATCCCAATTGTTCACCGGAGCTTACGGCTATGCTCGGATCGGCTATAGCGGCAGCGATATCCGATATACCTTTTGACGGTCCTTGTGCGAGTACACAGATGGGACTTATAGACGGAGAACTTATAGTCAATCCCAATGATGCTCAGATGAGCGTATCGGATCTGAAGCTTACGGTTGCTTCCACAAAAGAAAAGGTGGTTATGATAGAAGCCGGAGCTAACGAGGTTCCTGATGAGACTATGATAGATGCCATATATCAGGCAGATGCTATCAATAAGAAAATAATAGCTTTTATTGAAGAAATGGTGACAGACATAGGTAAGCCGAAACATTCGTATGATTCTTGTGCCATAGCACCTGAGCTTGTGGTTGCAATAAAAGAAACAGTTACTCCGGAAGAAATGGAAGCTGCCGTATTTACGGATGAAAAACAAATAAGAGAAGAGAACTTAAGACAGCTTAAGTCAAGACTTGAAGAAGCATTTGCGGATAATGAAGAATACCTTGCATCTCTTTCAGAAGCATTTTATCAGTATCAGAAAAAAACAGTAAGAAAAATGATATTGAAGGATAAGAAAAGACCTGACGGAAGAGCTCTCGATCAGATAAGACAACTTTCGGCTGAAATAGATATAATACCGAGAGTACACGGTTCGGCAATGTTTACAAGAGGTCAGACACAGATATGTAATGTAGCGACTCTTGCGCCTTTGGCAGAGGCACAAAGACTTGACGGTCTTAATGCTGAGGAGACAGCTAAAAGATATATGCACCATTATAATTTCCCGTCTTATTCGGTAGGTGAGACCAAGGTCTCAAGAGGACCGGGAAGAAGAGAGATAGGTCACGGAGCTTTGGCGGAAAGAGCCTTGATACCGGTACTTCCAAGTGAAGAGGAATTCCCTATGCTATAAGAACGGTATCGGAGACATTCGAATCAAACGGTTCGACATCTATGGCATCTACCTGCGCTTCATGTATGTCTCTTATGGCAGCGGGTGTACCTATAAAGAGTATGGTTGCCGGTATATCATGCGGTCTTGTGACAGGAGAAGATGACGGTGACTATGTGCTTCTTACAGATATACAGGGCCTTGAAGACTTCTTCGGAGATATGGACTTTAAGGTGACGGGTACTAAGAACGGAATTACTGCGATACAGATGGATATAAAGATCAAAGGACTTACAAGAGAGATTGTTGAGGGAGCCATAAAGACCTGTCATGAGGCAAGAAACTTCATTATGGATACCTGTATGATACCTTGTATAGCAGAGCCGAGAAAAGAAGTTTTAGAGTACGCACCTAAGATAGAGCTTCTTACGATAGATCCGAGCAAGATAGGTGATGTGGTAGGTAAGCAGGGTAAGGTCATCAACAAGATCATTGAAGAGACCGGTGTTAAGATAGACATAGACGATGACGGTAAGGTAAGCGTATGCGGTACCGATAAAGAGAAGATAAGAAGAGCGGTTGAGATCATAAGAAATATTGCGACCGATATAGAGCCGGGTATGGTATTCGAAGGTAAGGTAGTAAGAATACTTGAATTCGGTGCTTTCGTTGAGATAACACCTAACAAAGACGGTATGATACATATCTCAAAACTTTCGGAGAAGAGAGTTGCCAAGGTTGAGGATGTTGTAAATATAGGTGATATAGTAAAGGTCAAGGTAATAAAGGTAGATCCTGTCAGAGGCAAGATAGATCTGAGTATGAAACCTTCAGACCTTGAACAGTAACAGATAATAATTAAAGCATATATGGCTGTGATGTCATATATGCTTTTTTAATACAAATTCATTTATGTATAAAAACAGGCTTATTATTATAAATAGATAAAAAATATAGGTTTAAGATAATATAGAATTACACGTCTGACTAAGACCTATATAAAAATCCGTATAAAATCTTTAATCAGACACTAACAAACCTTTAGTATTGATTCGTTAAAAAAAGCTTGACATTTACTTTAAAATGAATTATGATAAACCTATCAAACAGATATGAATATATGTTTATAATAATTGGAGGGTTATTTATGGCTAATATATATAAAGGCAGTACAGGTTTAGTGGGAAATACTCCATTAGTGGAACTTGTTAATATAGAAAAAGATAAAGATTTGTATGCGAGAGTACTGGTAAAACTGGAATACTTTAATCCGGCGGGAAGTGTAAAAGATCGTATAGCTAAGGCTATGATAGAGGCGGCTGAAAAGAGGGTAAATTAAAGGAAGGATCTGTGATCATAGAGCCGACTTCAGGTAATACAGGTATAGGTCTTGCATCAATAGCAGCTTCAAAAGGATATAAAGTAATACTTACCATGCCGGAGACTATGAGTGTTGAAAGAAGAAATATGCTTAAGATATACGGTGCCGAGGTAGTACTTACAGAAGGAAGTAAGGGCATGAAAGGTTCTATAGCGAAGGCTCAGGAGCTTGCGGAAAGTATTGAGAACAGCTTTATTCCGAGCCAATTTGAAAATCCTGTTAATCCTACGGTACACGAGGAGACCACCGGACCGGAAATATGGAAAGACAGTGATGGAGAAGTAGATATATTTATTTCGGGTATCGGTACGGGAGGAACTATTAGCGGAGTAGGACATTATCTGAAGTCTAAGAATCCCAATGTTAAGATAGTAGCTGTAGAGCCGCAGGATTCGGCTGTTCTATCGGGTGCCAAGCCGGGTCCGCATAAGATACAGGGAATCGGTGCCGGATTTATACCGGATACATTGGATGAGAAGATATATGATGAGATCGCAAAAGTAAGTAATGATGCAGCTTTTGAATATGCTAAGTATATAGCAAAAAGAGAAGGACTTTTAGTCGGTATATCTTCAGGTGCGGCTTTAAGTGTAGCCGTAGAACTTGCTTCAAAAGAAGAAAACAAGGGAAAAACTATAGTTGCACTGCTACCTGACAGTGGAGACAGATATTTTTCAACAGCACTTTTTTCAGAATAAAAAAGATTATGATAATTTTATATAAGGGGCTGTCTGAGGGTATAATCTCAATACAAAAATGACTTGATCAACGGACATTTTAGTTTTGTATAGAGTTTATATCTTCTGACAGCCCCTTATATTTTTATTATTATATAAAGAAATTCCTTATCAAGCTTGCAACTGAACTTAAGCTATAGTATCATAAACGAGTGCAATAAATTGATTTTAAAATAATCAAATTTAACCTGTTTATTTTAAAGCACTTGATGAAAGGATGTATAGTATAATGTATGATAAGTATATAAGTCCGTTATCGGAAAGATATGCAGGAACTAAGATGCAGTATATTTTTTCTCCCCAGAAAAAATTCAAGACATGGAGAAGACTTTGGATAGCTCTCGCAAAGTCAGAAAAAAAGTTAGGCTTGATATAAGTGATGAGCAGATTGCGGAACTTGAGGCTTTCAAAGATGATATTAATTATGAAGAAGCCAAAGAAAGAGAAAAGATAGTAAGACATGATGTGATGAGTCATGTCTATGCTTACGGTCTGCAATGTCCAAAGGCGAAAAAAATCATACATCTGGGAGCTACAAGCTGTTATGTGGGAGATAATACCGACCTGATACTTATGAGGGAAGCACTTGAGCTTGTAAGAATAAAACTGGTAAATGTTATGGAAAAGCTCAGTAAATTCGCTATGGAATACAAGGACCTTCCTACATTGGCATTTACACATTTTCAGCCGGCTCAGCCTACAACTGTGGGTAAAAGAGCAGTGCTTTGGTTAAATGAATTGTTGCTTGATTATGAAGATCTAAATTATACGATAGACAATATCAAACTCCTAGGTTGCAAGGGAACTACCGGAACTCAAGCTTCATTCGTAGAACTTTTTTCCGGTGATGAGGAAAAGATAAAGTCTCTGGATAAGTTGATAGCAGTCGAGATGGGATTTGACGAGGTATATCCGGTATCAGGTCAGACTTATTCAAGAAAGATAGACAGTAAGGTACTGGGAGTACTTGCAGGCATCGCACAGTCCGCACATAAATTTTCAAATGATATCAGACTTTTACAACATTTAAAGGAAATAGAAGAACCATTTGAAAAAAATCAGATAGGGTCTTCCGCTATGGCATACAAGAGAAATCCTATGAGGAGTGAGAGAATCGCATCTTTGGCGAATTATGTAATGAGCGATCTTATGAATCCTATGCTTGTAGCTTCCACACAGTGGTTTGAAAGAACCCTTGATGACTCTGCCAACAAGAGATTATCTGTTCCGGAAGGCTTCTTAAGTATTGACGGTATATTGGATCTGTACCTTAACGTGGTTGACGGATTGGTGGTATATCCTAAGGTCATAGAAAAAAGACTGATGTCTGAACTTCCTTTCATGGCTACTGAAAATATTTTAATGGAGGCTGTAAAGCACGGAGGTGACAGGCAGGAGCTTCATGAAAGAATAAGAGAGTTGTCTATGGAAGCCGGAAAAAGAGTTAAGGTAGAAGGTAAGGATAATAACTTACTTAAATTGATCGCTGCTGACAAGACTTTCAACCTCAGTGAGGATAAATTAAAAGAAGCTATGGATCCGAAACTCTATATAGGAAGAAGCAGTGAGCAGGTAGTTGAATTTGTGAATGAATATATAGCACCTATACTTGAAAAATTCAGTGCGTATCTCGGTGAAAAGCCGGATATCAAGGTATAATATGAAATAAAATATCGAATCGAAAAATAAGGTCGTTAACACTTAAGGCAGATATCGTTTTTCAATAATAAAAGTAAAAAGTATATTTATAAATCATACTTAGGAAAAAAAGGAAAATCCAAGATACAAGACTTAACGTCAGTATTGATTTTTGAAATTATAAAAAGTGAGTTTACACGGTTGTAAACATTAGGAGGTTTTATGGTAACAGCTATAGTCGGAGCCAATTGGGGTGATGAGGGAAAGGGAAAAATCACCGATATGTTGGCTGAAAAAGCGGATATAATAGTAAGGTTTCAGGGAGGAAGTAACGCAGGTCATACCATAATCAATAATTACGGAAAGTTTGCACTTCATTTGCTTCCTTCGGGAGTATTTTATGAGCATACTACAAGTATCATAGGAAACGGAGTAGCACTTAACATACCTTATCTTATTAATGAGATACAGTCCCTGGTTGACGCTAATGTGCCGAAACCCAAGATATTGGTATCGGACAGAGCACAGCTTCTAATGCCTTATCATATACTTCAGGACAGCTATGAGGAGGAAAGACTTGCGGGTAAGGCTTTCGGCTCCACAAAATCCGGCATAGCGCCTTTTTATTCCGATAAATACGCCAAAATCGGAATACAGGTAAGTGAACTTTTTGATGATGAGATACTTGAAGAAAAGGTTGAGAAGATCTGTCTTTTGAAAAATGTATTATTTAAGCACTTGTATAATAAAGAAGAGCTTAAGAAAGAGGAATTACTGGAGACCTTATACAGTTACAGAGATATGATAGAACCTTATGTCTGTGATGTGAGTAAGTTTCTTTATGAAGCCTTAAAAGAGGACAAGAAAATACTTCTGGAAGGGCAACTCGGATCTCTTAAAGACCCCGATCACGGAATATATCCTATGGTCACATCTTCATCCACACTTGCAGGTTTCGGCAGTATAGGTGCGGGAATAGCACCTCATGAGATCAAGGAAGTCATCACGGTTGTGAAAGCATACTCAAGTGCGGTAGGCGGCGGAGAGTTTGTAAGTGAGATCCTTGATGAAAGAGGCTGAGGAATTAAGAATAAGAGGCGGAGATAAGGGTGAATACGGAGCGACGACCGGAAGACCCAGAAGAATGGGATGGTTTGATGCGGTAGCTTCAAGATACGGATGCAGGATACAGGGAACTACCAAGGTTGCACTTACGGTGTTGGATGTACTCGGATACCTTGATGAGCTTCCTATATGCGTGGGCTATGAGATAGATGGAAAGGTATATAAAGATTTCCCTACGACCAACATGCTTAAAAAAGCAAAGCCTGTGTATACCTACCTTCCGGGCTGGAAGTGCGATATCAGGGGAATAAAAGATTATGATAAGTTACCCGAGAATTGCAAAAAGTATATAGAATTTATCGAAAAAGAATTGGAAGTTCCGATAACCATGGTAAGTAACGGTCCGGGACGTGATGAGATAATATACAGATAGAGACGAATAAACTTTGAATGGGGGTGTAGACTTGGTTTTAAGTACCGCAAATATAAGTAAATCTTTTGCGGGAGAGACGCTTATAGAAGATGCTGATATACTTATAAATGAGGGAGAGAAGGCGGCTCTGGTAGGTATAAACGGATCCGGAAAGACTACTTTCCTTAAGATCGTTGCCGGAGAGATGAGCCCTGATTCGGGGATCGTTACATTTGCTAAAAACACAAGTTTTGCCACCTAAAACAGATCAATAACATAGATACTGATCTGACTATAGAAGAGGAACTTACTACTGTGATCAAGCCTATACTTGACATGGAAGAAAGATTCCTAAAACTGCAGGAAGAGATAAGTAAGGCGAACGAAAAAGAGCTTGATGCTTTGTATGCCGAGTATGACAGGCTGCAACATGCACTTGAGCTTAATGATGCTTATATGGCTAAGAGCAAGCTTACAGGTATATTAAAGGGACTCGGATTTATTGAAGAAGAATTTTCAAGGAAGGTTTCGACACTCTCCGGAGGGCAAAAGACCAGAGTTTATTTGGCGAAGATCCTTCTTACCGAGCCTGATATTATACTTTTGGATGAGCCGACCAACCACCTTGATCTGTCCAGTATAGAATGGCTTGAATCCTATCTTAATAACTATAAAAAGGCAGTACTTATAGTATCTCATGACAGATATTTTTTAGATAAGATAGTTACTAAGGTCATAGATATAGATAATAAAAAAGTTGAAACATATAACGGCAACTATACCGAGTTTATAAAAAAGAAAAAAGAGCTCAAAGAAAGTGCTATGAGAGCATATCTTAACCGTGAAGCACAGATAAAGAGGCAGGAAGAGGTTATAGAGAAGCTTAAAAGTTTTAACAGGGAAAAGTCTGTAAAAAGAGCTGAGAGCAGGCAAAAAGCCTTGGATAGAATTGAAAGAATCGATAAGCCGACAGAAGAAAGATCTGATATGGATCTTTTCTTTTCTCAAAGTATAGAAAGCGGTAAGGATGTCTTACATATTGAAGGATTATCTAAGTCTTTCGACCACAGAAAACTCTTTGAAAATGTAAATATTGATGTAAAAAGGGGAGAGCATATAGCCATATTGGGTGATAACGGTACCGGTAAGACCACCTTGCTTAAGATACTCAATAATCTTACAGAGCCGGACAGCGGATATATACGTTTCGGTACAAATGTCAGTATCGCATATTACGACCAGGAGCATCAAGTTCTTGATCGGAATAAGACTATATTTGATGAAATACATGATGAGCATCCCGATATGAATAATACCGAAGTGAGGAATGTCCTTGCAAGCTTTTTATTTACCGGAGATGAAGTATTTAAGCCTATTTCAAGTTTAAGCGGTGGAGAAAGAGGAAGGGTATCCCTTGCCAAAATAATGCTCAGTACCGCCAACCTTATAATACTTGACGAGCCGACAAACCATCTGGATATCACAAGTAAGGAAATACTTGAGAATGCCATCAGAGAGTTTAAAGGTACGGTGATCTATGTCTCACACGACAGGTATTTTATCAATCAGACGGCTACCAGGATCTTATATCTAAAGGATAATAAATTCTATAACTATATAGGTGATTATGATTATTATCTTGAGAAAAAGTCGGACGTGGAATCGAGTTTTATATATGCTACAGAGGAAGATGACACAGTAAAGTCAGATGATAATTCCGAGTCCGATACCAAGCTTAATTGGAAGAGCGCAAAAGAAGACAGGGCAAAACTTAAAAAGCGACAAAATGCCATAAAACGATGTGAGGATAAAATAAGTATTCTGGAAAAAGACTTATCAGATATAGAAGAGGAATTTCTTAAAGAAGAAAATCAATCCGATGCTGTAAAATTACATGCTTTGCAGCTGAAAAAAGAAGAGATAGAGCCTGAACTTGAGGAACTTTACAGCCTGTGGGAAGAACTCTCAAGTGAGTCTTAGATTAAGGGAAGATTATGAAAAAAATAAAGCGAGTATTGGCAATTGCGGTTATAATACTGTTGGTTGTATGTTATGTAATGACAGCTGTATTGGCATTCACGGGAGCAAAAAAAAATGTTTTGATGCTTATGTTTTATATTGATATAGCTTTGCCTACTTTTATATATGTTTTCATGTTGGTTGCAAAAATCCTTAGAAACAGAAAGAAACAACAGAAGTGATAAACTCAGTTTTTCTTAAAGTAGATGATGATATATTTTTTTAGAAAGATAGATGCATATGTCTTAATAAATCATAGAAACAGGATAGTATTTGGTATATCTATGCATATATGACTTATCCGAACGCTATATCACAAAAAATAAAGCTTGTTGTAATAAATAAAAAGTGGAAAGAACACCGGACTTTGATTTATTACAACAAGCTTTTTGATTTGAAATTTTATAAAATTTCCACCATTTCATCTTGCTTTCTGTAGCTTTCATGCAAGTGACTTGGCTTAGAAGTTTCTGAAGGATAGCCTATCGGAAGCAGTGCTACGGGTTTGATATTCTCGGGAAGTGAGAAAACTTCGCTTATTTTACTGTGTTCAAATATCCTACCCAGCAGGAACCGAGTCCGAGATTATGAGCTTCAAGCATCATATGTGTACATACTATACTTACATCGGTCTCTCCGCTGTTATATCCTTCGGTCAAAGGATTTTTCCAAGCAAGGTTCTCATCATAGCAAAGTAAAAATATTGTTTTTGCCTTAAAGGTGTATTTGCATATTGAAGCTAATTTATTAAGAGCCTCTTCACTCTGCAATATATAGATCTTTTGGGGTTGATTATTACAAGCTGTAGGTGAAACATTTGCGGCGAAAAGTATTTTAGCTATCTTTTCAGCTTCAACCGCTTTATCTGAAAAACTTCGTACTGAATATCTGCCTTTAGCAAGTTCTAAAAAGTCCATAAAACCCTCCTAATGTAATAATTTATTAAAATCCGAATAAAAGTTCGGATATGATATATCTACACAATTTGAATCCGTTATTTTAAGCTCTTCCTCAAGTAAGGTATTGAGAATATAAAAACTCATGGCAATTCTGTGGTCTTTATATGAGTTTATAGTTGCGGCTCTGAGACTGTTCCCGCCCTCGATTATAAGACCGTCATCCGTAGCTTTTATCTTGGCTCCGAGTTTTGTAAGCTCCTCGCTCATGACCTTTAACCTATCAGACTCTTTGACCTTAAGTTCAGCGGCATCTTTGATCACAGTAGTACCCTCCGCCACACTTGCTGCGATGGCAATCACCGGTATCTCATCGATCAGTCTGGGGATCATACTTCCTCCTATGGTCGTAGCGTGTAACTTGGAATATCTTACAAGAAGATCCGCACAAGGTTCTGATCCTGCGGTATATGTATCAACTGTTTCTATATCAGCCCCCATGTCTTGAAGGACTTCGAGTATACCGCTTCTTGTAGGATTGATTCCAACATTCCTTATAAGAAGCTCGGAACCGGGGCATATAAGTGCAGCAACCAAAAAGAATGCGGCAGAAGATATATCACCGGGAATTGTTATATCGGTTGCAAAAAGTTCATCCGTTCTTGAAACCGAAGCACGTAGATCATCGGATGTGATACCGGCACCGAAACTCTCAAGCATAAGTTCAGTGTGGTCACGGGATTTGTATATTTCTTCTACAGTTGTTTCACCTTCGGCATAAAGTCCGGCAAGTAATATTGCGGATTTCACCTGCGCACTTGCCACAGGAGATTTGTAATAAATGCCGTGCATAAAGCAAGGTTCTATAAAAAGAGGAGTTTTACAAGAATCATTAAGTGAACCTATATTCGCCCCCATACTTTTTAAGGGATCGATCACTCTTGCCATAGGTCTTTTTTGAATAGATTCATCACCGTTTAAGGATGAAGAAAATTTTTGTCCGCAAAGAATACCGGAAAGTAATCTTACGGTTGTTCCGCTGTTTCCGCAATATAGTTCTTTAGCAGGTCGACTGAGACCGTACATACCTTTTCCCTTTACAACTACCTTATCGTTTAACTGATTTATTTCTATGCCCATTTGTCTAAAACAATTAATAGTAGAGATACAGTCGGCTCCGTTAAGAAAACCGCTTATATGGCTTACACCTTTTGCCAAAGAAGCAAACATTACAGCTCTGTGAGAGATCGACTTATCTCCGGGTACAGTTATACTGCCTTTAAGTTTTTTATTATACATTTTAATTATCCTTTGATCTTAAATTATTGCTTTTCAAATAAAGTGACATTGACAGAATAAGAACTTTCGCATAACAATACATCTTTTATTTACAGTATTTTATATTATCACAAAGATCTGTCAAGTTAAAGTAAGAAGTTGATATTGAAATATTTATCAAAAAAATCTTATTAAGCTTTGATCATGAAAGTCACACATAGAGAATCGGATATATCAGTAGGTAAAAAAAGGATATAAATTAATAAAAAAAGCAATTCGATTTCTTTAATAATTATGAAAAGTACAATAAAAACTTAGTAAATAATAACGAAAAACAAAGGAAAAAGATAAAAAAATATATTGCTAAAAAAATTAATATTTATTATATAACATAGCTATAGGTCTGAATAAACTACAACGACAAAGACCGTTTTTGCTTTCATATAAGGGAAAAATTAAAACTATCTTAATTGGAGGGGGATATGTTTTGCAGAAACTGTGGAAATAAAATTGATGATAAGAAAGACGCAGTAAGGTTTTGTCCTCGCTGTGGCATAAAAATATTATCACTTGATAATGATACGGATAATACTGAAAAAGTACTAAATGATAATAACAAAGCAAATGATGATGAAATATATGAAGACAAAGATGCGACGGTAGCGTTGGGTCATAATGTAAAAAAAGCTTCAGCCGAGACTGTAAAACATGTACAAGATGTATCGTCTCCGAATAAGCTAACATATTTTTCTCAAGAAAACTATAGCTCAGAGCCAAAGCCGACACCTGATACAGCAAAAAAAAATAATACTCCTTTGATACTGATGTGTGCCGGTCTACTACTAATGTCTGTTATTTTCGGGGTAAGCGCATTCTTTTTATATAATAAAAATCTTCCTGAAAACAGATACGAAAAAAGCTGTGAGCGTTCTCAAGAGTTTTTGGAAAACGGTGATTATGAAGAGGCGATAGAAGAGGCAAGAAAAGCAATTGAAATATATCCTGAAAAGTCACAAGGCTATCTGTTGCTTGCTAAAGCTTATTATCATAAAGGAGATCATGAAGAAGCTGTAGATATTTTAAGCAATGTTCCCGAAAGATTAAAAGACAACAAAAAGATCACGGAACTGCTTACCAAGATTCAAGAAGATTCTTTGGAAGAAGAAACTGTTTTGGCAGATAAAAAATCCGATTCAAAATCGGAAGCCGGACAAGAACAAAAAATCAAAACAGGATCCTATAAAGACCTGGAAAATAAATCCAAAAATAAAAGTACGGCAACCATGCAATATATATCCTCGGATGTATCACAATATCCGCTGGTAAAGGTATATTATCAGGTCTTGGATTCAGGTAATACCTCACTTACACTCAGTTCTCCCACAGCCGCAATTAAAGAATCCGTAGCAGGCGGTGCATATATAGAGCGTGAAGTAAAAAAGATCGAAAAACTTGAGGGTAATCAAGGCTTAAGTATTGATATCGTAGCAGATAAGTCCGGATCTATGGATCAGGATATGCCTAAGATCCAAAGTGTTTTAAGTCAGTTTATAAACAGTCTTGATTATAATAACGGTGATCAGGCGGAGTTTCTTGCTTTTGAGGACAGTGTAATGTATATGTGTTCTTATACAAAAGATCCGAATCTTCTTAATAACGGTGTGGCAAGTCTTTCAGCCAACGGAAGAACAGCTTTATACGATGCATGTATCGAGGGAGTTCGAAATGCATCCGCTCAACCGGGGTGCAAAATGCGTGATCGTATTTACCGACGGACAAGATAACGAAAGTTATTACAGCGATATGGATGTTATCAATCTGGCTGTTGCCACTTCTGTGCCAATATATATAATAGGTGCCGGTGATGTAGACAGTTACGGACTTACCTATATTGCGGAGCAGACCAAGGGACGTTATTGGAATATAAACGATCTTTATGATATGTCCGGTATTTTACAAAGTATATATACAGAGCAAAAAGACCTGTACTGTGTTGAATACGTTACCGATCAGAGTATAGATGCCTACGCTCAGAGGACAACACAGTGTCTGGTGGCTGATACTACTTACACCTGTCAAAATGAAAGCAGCTTCGTTCCCAGCAAGGTCATAGAACGTACGAAACATGACAGCAGATATGAGATCGTAAAGCGGATGTATCATGGACTCAGGCAAATGCACAGGCTATACAAAATGGCGGACATCTGGTGACCATAACATCCGAACAGGAAATGCAATTTGTAAGTCAAATGGCAGCAAATGCGGGACTTACCTATGTTTGGATGGGCGGATATACAATGATAAATAACGGATATTGTTACGGTCATTGGATCACAGGAGAGAATTTCGAGCAATATCAGCACTGGTATCCGGGTGAACCTTCAAGAAATGACAGAGACGGTACTGCAGAAAAGTATCTGATACTTTGGAATGTTTCGGGTGAGTGGTCGTGGAATGACGAGAGAGACGATCCGGCACACGATCCGGCACTGTCGTACTATTTGGGAAAAGTGGGTTATGTGATAGAGTATGAAGAATAACCTTATTATTAAGATTTGTATTATTACAGCTATTGTATCGGTAGTTGCAGGTAGCACTTTTTTACTAACGGGATATGTATATAATTCGATAATAAATGAAGAAAAGCATGAAGTTACAGATGAACATATCAAAAATGAAACCGAACAATACAGCGATGAAGCTATTAAAAACAGCATATCAAATAAAGCTATACAAGAAAGCGGTCAAGAGAAGCAAGATAAGGATATCGCTTATGAAGATGTGTTGACTCAAAAAGTTGATGATATGATTTCAAGAATGACTTTGGAAGAAAAAGTTGCCCAATTATTTTTTGTTACTCCAGAAGCACTTACAGGCATGTCGCAGGTGACAAGAGCGGGAGAGCAAAGTAAAAACTCATTTGAAAGATATCCGGTCGGAGGGATATTGTATTTTTCGCAGAATTTTGAAAGTCCGGAGCAGACAAAACAAATGCTTAAAAATATGCAGGAGATTGCGATCGAAAAGAGTAAATTCAAAGTGTTTTTAGCAATTGATGAAGAAGGCGGATCTGTTTCAAGATTACAGAAAAAAGAAAACTTTAATATTCCAAAAACACCTACTATGAAAGAGATGGGAGAAGATAATGATGCCGATAAGGTAAGGCGTGTGGGACTGGAGATAGGAACTTATCTGAGTGAATACGGATTTAATCTGAATTTTGCACCGGATGCGGATGTGTTGACAGAGCCACAAAATACGGTGATAGGTGACAGGTCATTCGGAAAAGACCCGTATATGGTATCAAATATGGCAAGGGAGTATATTAAAGGTTTGGAACAGGCGGGTGTTTTTGGCTGTTATAAGCATTTCCCCGGGCATGGGGGGACTTTGGAAGACAGTCATAATGACTTTGCCTATTCATACAAAACTCTTGAGGAGCTAAAAAAAGAAGAGCTTGTACCGTTTTTGGATGCTGTTGATGAAAATGTACCTTTTATTATGGTATCCCATATTTCTCTTCCGAATATTACGGGAGATAATACTCCGGCATCTCTTTCAAAAAAAATAATGAATGATTTTTTAAGAGAGGAGCTAAAATACAAAGGAATAATTATTACAGATGCTTTGGATATGGGAGCGATCAATAATCACTACAGTATCAACGAAGCTGTTAAGATGTCTTTCAATGCAGGTGCGGATATGCTTTTGATAACGACCGATTTTAAAGGAGCCTATGCATCATTCGTTGAAGCTGTTAAAAGCGGAGAGATTTCGCAAGAACGGCTGGATGAATCGTTAAAAAGAATTTTAGCGCTTAAATTAAACAATCAAATAAATAAAAAAAGTCAATAAAATCAATAAAAAGACCTCGTATTATTACAGAATCTATAATACGGGGATCTTTTATTTTAAAAAAATCTAAAGTAGATAATATCTTATCGTAAATGTTATACTATTACGAGATCAATATAAGGAGATAAGTATTGAAGAAACATACAATAATCTTATTTTTAATAATGTTATTTGTTTTGATTATATCTGCATGCAGTGCGATAACAAAACCTTATGCTGTTGTTATAGGCATGGCAAAAGAAGATGTTCTTAAATTTAAAAATTATGAACTTCTGGTCATAGACGCAGAGTATTTTAGCAAAGCGGATATAGAAGAATTAAAATCAAACGGTAACAAGCGGATCTCAACCTATCTTAATATAGGTTCAATAGAAAAATTCAGAGATAATTATGAAATATTCAAACATTTGGCACTCTCAAAATATGAAAACTGGGATGAAGAAGAGTGGGTAGATGTTACGGATGAGTCATGGCAGGAATACATCTATGAAAAAGGTAAGGAACTTTGCGATAAGGGAGTGGATGCTTTTTTTATAGATAATGCGGATGTATATTATCAATATCCCGAAGAAGAAATATACAGATCTATAATTGATATGCTTAATAAACTTTATGGTTTGGGAAAAGATATTTATATAAACGGTGCAGATGTATTTGTGAAAAAAATGATAGAAGAAGACAGATCTAAAGATCTGATAAGAGGAGTTAATCAAGAGAGCGTATACACGACTATTGATTTTAGGCATGATAAGTTTGAAGTAAACAGTGAAGAAAAACAGAGAATATCAGGAAGAATATTTAATAAAAGTAAAAAAATACGGATTGGATGTATACTTACTTGAGTATACAACAGATGAAAAAGTAAAAAAAGAAATTATCAAATATTGCGACAAAAAAGGATTTAAATATTATATATCAAAAAGTCTTGAACTCAATATAGAATAAAATATTTTTTAATATAGGGGAATAAGTGAGGATATGAGAGCGGAACAAAAAGGAGTGATAAAAAACAGCATTAGCAGGATTATATTCGTAGGTCTGGCATTATTGGCTCAGGCGGCATGGATCATGACAATCAGTCATATATTGGTTGAATATTATGCGATCGCAGCTGTTATAGTAAGAATACTCGCAATGATACTTGCGATGGGAATATATGATAACAGTAAGAATGCAATGTTTAAGCTTTCATGGATCATAGTCATACTTTCTGCGCCGATTTTCGGAATCTGTATATACCTGCTTTTCGGTCATAAAGACTCAATAAGATTTATCATTAAAAAATTCGATAACCTGTCTCATCATTTTCTGCCATATAAAGAGCAGGATGAGATGATAATGTCCCAACTTTTTGATGAGGATATATTTTTATTTAATCAATCAAAATATTTAAAAAAATATTCCGGATATCCTTTATATCAAAATACCGATGTCGAATTTTTCCCCGAAACGAATCTTGCTCTTAATGCCATGATAAAAGAGTTGAAAGAAGCAAAAGAATATATATTTATGGAATACTATGCCATAGAAGAGGCTAAGATATTCAATGAAATAATACCTATACTTAAGAAAAAAGCCAGGCAAGGTGTTGACATAAGGATAATATATGATGATGTGGGAAGTATAGGTTTTATAGACCCGGGTTTTATAAGGCGAATGGAAGCCATAGGAGTCAAATGCGGAGTATTTAATCCGGTTCATCCGCTTTTTAATATTTTCATGAACAACAGGGATCACAGAAAAATCTGTGTAATAGACGGAATAGTAGGTTTTACCGGAGGGTACAATATAGCCGACAGATATTTTATCGACAGTAAAAGATACGGTCACTGGAAGGATAGCGGAGTAAAACTTACCGGAGATGCCGTACTCAGTCTTACAGTAATGTTTCTTGAAATGTGGTCATCGGTTAAGGATGAGGAAGATTATGAGAGATTTCTTAAAAAGATTCCATATAAGTCAAAAGAAGAGGGATTCGTTCAGGTATATGCGGACAGTCCGCTGGATGAAGAAAGTTTAAGTGAGAATGCTTACCTGAATCTGATAAAGAGTGCCAAAAGTTCGGTGTATATAACCACACCATACCTTATCATAAGCGATGAAATGATCAGAGAACTCAATATGGCGGCTCAAAGAGGTTTGGATGTAAGGATAGTAACACCCGGAGTGCCGGATAAGAGATTTATATACGGTGTAACGAAGTCTTATTTTTCATCCTTGGTAAAGTCGGGTGTAAGAATATACAAATACAGTCCGGGATTTTTACATCAAAAAAGCCTTATAGTAGATGCAAGATCCGCTATAGTGGGCACTATCAATTTTGATTACAGGAGCTTATATCATAATTTCGAAGATGGGGTCTTGTTATATAAATACAAGGCTATAGATTTTATGTGTGAAGATTTTCTTAAACTTTTAGATGTGTCTGAGGAGGTAAGTGAAAAATATAAATATGTAAAAAAGACACTTAATATAATTCATATCATCTGCAGGTTATTAGCTCCTTTGTTATAATAAGAACTTGACAAAATAAAGTGAAAAAGCTTATAATTAACTTTCCACACAGCCGGGGGAGATAGCGGTGCCCTGTATCTGCAATCCGCTTTAGCAGAGGTGATATCTTGCCTAGGGTCTTTGTTTGTAGAGCTGCCCATAGTAAGTGGTGTTGACATGAGGGTCCTTACGCAATGGAAACTTGCGAACCTTGTCAGGACAGGAATGTAGCAGCAATAAACGAGATCTTTCATGTGCCGTAAGACAGCCGTCATAGAGCTAACTGCCATGGTTACGTTTATGAACAGAATTCGAAGCAAGATGTGTGGTTAAAATAAGGCACAGCAATGAGTGTCTTTTTTTTGTGTTATAAAGAATGCACCATGATAAAAGGTCGACAAAATCAGATATTTGCATTATAATTTTTTATGATACGGTAAAAGTTATAACACTATAAGGGAGAGAATATGCTCAGAGTAGGTATGCTGACAAGTGGCGGAGATTGCCAATCATTAAATGCTACTATGCGTGGAGTGGCAAAATCTCTATATAAATTGTATAGGACAGATGTTGAGATCATAGGTTTTATTGACGGGTATAAGGGGCTTATACATGAACAGTATAAGATCATGCAGGAAAGTGATTTTTCAGGTATCCTTACCCAAGGCGGAACCATAATCGGAACCAGCAGAGAAGCTTTTAAACGAATCAGAGAAATAGAAGAAGACGGCATAGATAAAGTGGAAGCTATGAAAAATACTTACAGCAAACTGGGTCTTGATTGTCTTGTAGTGCTCGGCGGAAACGGAAGTCAAAAAACAGCTAATCTTTTATCTCAAGAAGGTCTTAATATCATAGGACTGCCAAAGACCATAGATAACGACCTGTTCGGCACCGATATGACTTTCGGTTTTCACAGTGCACTTGAGGTGGCTACGAAGGTGATAGATAATATACATACTACGGCAGCTTCACACGGAAGAGTATTTATAGTTGAGATCATGGGTAATAAAGTAGGCTGGCTCACGCTGTATGCGGGTCTTGCCGGAGGTGCCGATATAATACTTATGCCTGAGATACCTTATGATATAAATCTTGTAGCGAATGCGATCAAAAAAAGAGAAGAGAATAATAAAAAGTTTTCAATACTTGCGGTTGCGGAAGGTGCCATGTCGATAGAAGATGTAAGGCTTACCAAAAAAGAGCTGAAAATAAAAAGAAAACTGAGTAATTACCCCTCTGTAGCCTATGAGGTCGGAGATAAAATATTCGGTCTTACGGGACATGAGATAAGAGTGACAGTGCCCGGACATATGCAAAGAGGAGGAGAGCCGAGTGCATATGACAGAGTATTGTCAACAAGGCTCGGTGCCAAGGCTGCCGTAATGATACACAACAAAGATTTCGCAAAGATGGTGGCAATTCAAGGTGAAAAGATAGTAGCTGTGGAACTTTCGGATATCGCAGCTAAAATAAAGCAGGTAGACCCAAAATCCGAGATAATAAAAGAAGCCAGACTTGTGGGTATAAGTTTTGGAGATTCTTAAAAAATCTTTAGGAGTTAGATATGTCATATACAGCACTTTACAGAAAGTGGCGTCCTAAGGATTTTGACGAAGTCGTAGGTCAGGACGCAATAGCCAAAACGCTTAAAAATCAGATCGTATCCGGTAGAGTGGCTCATGCGTATTTGTTTTGCGGTACAAGAGGTACGGGTAAAACAAGTATGGCAAAAATCATGGCGAGAGCGGTAAATTGTCAAGATCCGAAGAACGGTAATCCTTGCAATAAATGCGAGAACTGCCTTGAAATATTAAAAGATGCATCTATAAATGTGGTGGAAATGGATGCCGCTTCATATAACGGAGTAGACAATGTAAGAGAAATAAAAGAAAGACTTAATTATCCTCCTACATCCGGTAAATACAAGGTTTTTATAATAGACGAGGTACATATGCTGTCTACCGGGGCATTTAACGCACTTCTTAAGACCTTGGAGGAACCGCCGGACTATGCTATATTTATATTGGCTACTACGGAAGTACACAAAATACCTATAACTATACTTTCAAGATGCCAAAGATTCGATCTCAAAAGAATAGGATCAAAAACAATAGCCGCACAGCTTGATAAGGTGTGTAAAGAAGAAATATAAATATTGACGAGAAATCAAAGGATTATATAGCCAGATGTTCGGACGGAGCTCTTAGAGATGCCTTAAGCCTTTTGGAAGAGTGCAGGGCTTACTACCCGGATGAACCTATAGTTTATGATAACATACTCGATATACTGGGAACAGTGGATATGACGGTCTTCGATAATATTTGCAGAAAGATAATAGAGAATAATACCGTTGATCTTTTGCTGATGCTTGACGATATATGTATGCAGGGAAGGGATCTGTCTCAATTTGTAACGGATATGCTTTGGTATTTCAGAAACCTTTTGCTCCTTAAGGTAAGCAAAGATGTGGACGGTATCATAGATGTGTCCGCAGATAATATTGAGATCATGAGATATACATCGGGGCTTTTGAATAAAGAGAGTCTAAACCGCTATATCAGGATATTTTCTCAGTTGCTTAACGATCTGAAAAATAATCTTTCAAAAAGAGTTCTTACGGAACTTGCATTTATTAAGATATGTACCCCGGTCATGGATTCGAATACGGACAGTTTATACGAAAGGATATCGAAGCTGGAAGACAGATTGGCTAATTTCTCAAGTGTGGATTTTTCAGCTTCTACGATTAAAATCACGCAGCCGACAGATGAAAGCGAGGAGACCGTAAAAAAAACCGAAAGAATAGAACTTTCAAAGTCAAGCTATGAAGATTATCAACTTGTAAAAAAAGACTGGTTTAAGATCCTTGATGATATAAGTACAGTAAATGCGGTAAAATTAAAAAATACCTATATAGAAGCGAAAGAAGATGTTATAAATATAGTATTTAATGAAAAAACACTGTATAATCTTTGTGATAAAGAAAAGCTTATTAATGAACTTAAAACATATACACTTAAGATTTACGAAAAAGAATTGAATTTTGATATAATATGTGTAGAATCTAAGGACAGAGTTGAAAAAGAATATGTTACAAAAGATGAACTGTCCGAAGTTATAAAATATGATATAGATATTGAAGAATAAAGGAGTATACTATGGCAAGACACGGTGGTTTTCAAGGCGGCATGATGCCCGGAAATATGAATAATCTTATGAAGCAGGCACAAAAGCTTCAAAGACAGATGGAGGAACAGGCTAAGGAGTTCGAATCCATGGAGTTTGAAGCAAGTGCGGGTGGAGGTGCCGTAAGCGTAGTTGTTTCCGGAAAGAAAGAGATCACAAAAGTAAGCCTTGATAAGGATGTGGTAGATCCGGATGATGTTGAGATGCTTGAAGATCTTATTATGGCTGCATGCAATGAAGCACTTCGTAAGATGGAAGAATATAATAAAAATAACATGAACAAGCTTACAGGAGGCTTAGGAGGCTTACCGTTCTAATCTATGGAATACTACAGTAATCATATAACTAAGCTTATTGAAGAACTTGCCAAGTTGCCGGGGGTCGGTGCCAAATCGGCTCAACGTATGGCGTTTCATATGATAAATATGCCGAATGAACAGGTGGAAAATTTGATCTGCGCTATATCACTTGCCAAGTCAAACATAAAATATTGTTCTGAATGCTATACGCTTACAGATGAAGAAATCTGCCCTATATGCAAAAGTAAGTCCAGAGACCATGAAGTGATAATGGTCGTAGAGAACAGCAGAGATCTGGCGGCATACGAGAAAAACCGGAAGATATGACGGTGTATATCATGTTCTTCACGGAGCCATATCTCCTATGCTTGGAATAGGACCGGCAGATATAAAACTTAAAGAATTAATTAAAAAGACTTGAAAAAAAGAAGTAAAGGAAGTTATAATAGCTACAAATTCTACTTTAGAGGGAGAAACTACCGCAATGTATATAGCAAAACTTATTAAACCTACCGGGATCAAAGTAAGTCGTATTGCAAGCGGAGTTCCTGTAGGAGGGGATTTGGAGTATATAGACGAGGTCACTTTACTTAGGGCATTGGAAGGAAGAACCATACTGTAATATAGTATGATGTATAGAAAGGATAGCTACCGCTATGGATAAACATGAATTTGACGAGAGAGTGGATCAGCTGAAGGAGTTGGCTAAAACTAATAATTATGACCAAGCTGTAGATATAGCCAATAGTATAGACTGGAGAAGAGTGGGCAGTGCGAGTTTATTGTCTACAGTATCCGGTGTATATGAGAAGATAGGAGATTATTCTGAAGCTAAGAACATACTTCTTTTAGCTTATGAAAGACTTATTTCAGGAAAGTATCTGTTATACAGACTTACCTGTCTGGCATTAAAAAGAGGGAAAAGATTGAAGAAGCGGAGGAATATTATAAAGAGTTTTTACACTATAGCCGCTGATGACAGCAGGGTTTATTTGCTGAGGTATATGATACTAAAGGCAAAGGATGCTCCTATAGAGCAAATGCTGCTTGCACTTGAAAATTATAACAGTAAAGAGCTTAATGAAGAGTGGTTATATGAACTTGCGGAATGCTATTACAGAGCGGGTCGTATCGATGATTGTATAAATGCCTGTGATAAACTTATATTGATGTTCGGTGTAGGTGATTATGTTGACAGGGCTGTGGAATTAAAAAGCAAGCAGTGATAACAGTCTCTATCCTTCATCACAGGGAAGTTTTTTTCAAAACCCGGAAAAGCAGGCAAACAGTCAAGAGGTTCACAAAAATGTAAATCAGTATACAAGTTTATATCCTAAGAATACGGATACTTATGTCGAGGATCAGAATATTGAAAGTAACAGTACCGATAATAGCCAAAGCTATGACAACTATGCTCAAAGTGATGAAAATAACAGCAACGTAAGTATAGAAGAAAAAGAGCTGGTTAAAACTCCGAGTATACATACCGATGAATTATTGGTAAAGCAAGTTCCTATAGATAAACTTGTGGATGTTTCAGAGGAAAAAGAAAAAGTTCAAAGTATAAACGCATCAAGTTACGGCGATACAGGTATGTATGATGTAGGTGCCAAGGAGCTTAACAGTGAACCGACAGATATAAGTATTGAAGAAGTAGACATAGTGGATACCAAAAAATATGCCTATATAATCGAATCAAGAAATGTTGAAGACGGTCTTGATAGAGCAAAGGAAATACTTAAATCCATCTATTCAAAGGAAGGCGTTAAAAAGAGAGCCTCCAAAGTCGAAGCTATGAAGCTCAATGAAAGAGGAGTGGAAGCAGTATACAAGCAGATCAACGGTAATAATCTGGTAGTTACGGAGCTTGGAGATTTGAATCCTGATATGCTTGGTGAGCTTAATAAGACAATAAAGAACCATGCCGGTGATTCAATATTTATATTTATAGATAATTCTCTTCAAATCGGTAAATTAAGAAGTGCAGATCCCGAATTATTTACCCTTTGTTCATACATAAGCGTAGACGGTAAAGATACCGAGGCGGAATTTGAGGAAGAAAAACCGGTAACGATCCCAACGATCATGCCGACTGTGGAATATGCCGATAATTATAATACCGGGAATCAGGAAATCAAAGATCATGAAACAGCTGCGTATGATAAAAAGGAGCCTTCATTTGATTATAATATAAGTTATAATGACCAAGATAGCTTCGGCAACGATAAAAACATAGATTATACGATCTCAAGAGATGCAGATGAAGCCAACGGTTTTAATATCAACAATACTAATTATGACAAGACCGTGAATCTGGATATAGCAATGCCGCAAGGAGATGATGAAGATAGAAGAAGCGATAGAAGACGTATAAAAGCATTGGGCGGTGAAGGAGAGGTTTCGAATAAGCCTGCGGACTATGAAGATGAAATGGATATAGACAGTTTCGCCGAGTATGCCAGTGATTATGCACAGTCTATAGATTGTGTGATCATGGGTGAAGGTATGCATGCCCTTTATGAAAGAGCTGAGATCATGGAATCTGAAGGTATAAAGCTTACGAAGTCTGAAGCTGAGAATATGATAGAGGAAGTTGCCGATTATGCGGAGAAACCTCCTATGTTAAAGAAAATATTTAAGTTTTCACCAAGATACAATAAAGACGGACAGCTTATACTTAAGGGTGAGCATTTCTTACCATGATAGAGTTTTTACTGAAACATGCCATAGAACTTACGGTCTTCCTTTTTGTGATAGGCAATACCTTATATTGGCATAAAAAAGGTTTTTTAAGACTTGCGGTTTCGGTATCTTTTTGGGTATTGACTATAACCATAGTTAATTTATTGCTTCCGTGGACAAGTGCTTTCATATCAAAACATACCAATGTAGAGAAGAGTATCAAACGAGAAATACTCAACGGTATAACTACGGAGTATGATGAAGATATGGAACATGACCCTCTTAAGCAGGAAGAATATATAGAAAAGCTTAAACTTCCAAAGCAAATAAAAAACGTGTTAAATGCCAACAACCAAAAACAGACCTGGCAGCAGCTTGGAGCTGATTATTTTGCGGACTATATAGGAAATCTTTAAGTAAGATCATAACCACAATATTGAGTTTTATACTTGTATTTGTATTTGTATGGATAATACTTAAGATAGCAGTCAATTTGTCCGATATAGTATCCAAAGTACCTATCATATACGGGCTGAACCAAATAGCCGGAGCGGTAGGAGGCTTCATATATGCAATATTTATAGTATGGATGGTCTTTTTGTTTCTGGGAGTGAGCTTAAGTACCTCATGGGGTAGAGATATATTGGCTGCTATAGAATCCAGTTTCTTTTTTTGAATTTCCTGTATAATATGAATATACTATCATGGATACTCAGAGGAATTTTATTTGCAATATGATTTGCTTATTTAAAAGTTGATAAATCCCTAATAAATATGCTGTAAAATTTTATTTTATACTGTATATTTATGGAAAATATGCTATAATAAATATATCCTAATCGAAAGGAGATTATATTATGCGTTATAACATTACAGGTAGACATGTTGAGGTAACAGATGGAATCAGAACTGCAATAGAGAGCAAGTTTGGTAAATTGTCAAAGTATTTTACAGAGGATACCGAAGTCAGAGTAAGACTCGGAGTCCAAAAAGAGATGCAGACAATAGAGGTGACCATACCTACCAAGGTAGGACTTATCAGAGCTGAGAAGTCAAGTCCTGATATGTATATGAGCATAGACTTAGTTCAAGATATTATTGAAAAACAGATCAAAAAGTATAAGAGCAAGCTCATAGATAAAAAGCATAGCGTACAGTCATTTACAGAATATTTCTTAAATGACGATTCAGAGGATAAGGGCTTAGATATCAGAATAGTTAAAACCAAGAAGTTTAATGTCAGGCCTATGGATCCTGTAGAAGCATGTTTACAAATGGAACTTCTTAACCACAGTTTCTATGTATTTTTAAATGCAGAGACTAATACGGTCAATGTAGTTTATAAGAGACATGACGATACTTACGGAATGATAGAGCCGGAGATTTAGATATAAATAATATCAGCTGATATAAAAAGCTGTCGCAGCAAGTATTCCTTGATGCGACAGCTTTTTTTAGGCAGATATACTAAATTTTCAAACAATAAATTTAATTAGCGGCAATTATAGCCTCGGCTAATTTTTTTCTATTTCAGGCATTTGTTCTGCTTTTAAGAGATGATTTAATACTTACTGTCTCTTCAAGTATAGTCATATTTTTTTCATGCTTGAAATAAGTTCTTTCATCTTCTTGTTGGCAGTTACAGCCCATGAACCGTTTTCCATAAGAGCAACCACACGATTTTGAAGGCTGTGTGCTATCAGATCGTCTATCAATATCTCCATTTTAGGGAATATATCCAAGTTATATGTAGAAGCTGCAAATACCAATTTCTTAGCACGGAAAGCCTCTGCAACCATGTAAGAAGGATCGATAGTGGAAACATCATACATTTTAATATTCCTTGCTCCTCTTTTGGCAAGTTCCGCAGCCAGATGATTGGAAGCATCTTCGGTACCTCCGTATATAGAGCCGTAGAAGATGACCACATCATCACTTTCGGGAACATATCCCGCCCAATGTGAATATTTGTCCATGATCCACGCGATACCTTCTTTTTCTCTCCATATAGGACCGTGTAAAGGACAGATATAATTTATATCAAGATTAGCGGCTTTTTTAAGCAATGCTAAAGTTTGAGGACCGTATTTACCTACTATATTTGAATAATATCTTCTTGCTTCGCCGGGCCATTCGCTCTTATAGTCATATTCATCGGCAAAAAAATATTTCCGCTTAAAAGCACCGAATGTACCGAAAGCATCGGCTGAGAAAAGCATTTTATGTTCATGCTCATATGTGACCATGACTTCAGGCCAGTGAACCATAGGTGCCATATAGAAAGAAAATGTATGCTGTCCGGAAGAAAGAGTTGCTCCTTCTTTTACCTCTAAGGTCTTATTACTTATATCAAATGTGAAAAATTGCTTTATAAAGGTAAATGTCTTGGCGTTGCCGACTATAGTCACTTCAGGATATCTGTATACAAGTTCCTCCAAAGTTGCTGTGTGATCGGGCTCCATATGGTTGATCACCACATAGTCAAGTTTTTTTTCTCCAAGTGCGTGTTCAAGATTTTCAAAAAAAGCTTTACTTACGGACTTATCTACCATATCAAGTAAAACCGTTTTCTCATCTACGACAAGAAAAGAGTTATAGGATATACCGTTCGGAACGGGAAAGGCATTTTCAAAAAGATTAAGTCTTCTGTCGCTTGATCCTAAATAAAATACATTATCTAAAACGTTGCGTTGCTGATACATACTTAGCTCCTCCAAAAAAGATTTAATATATTTTTTAATTATAACCTATTTCAAGGATAAGTGGAAGAAATATTGCATTTTTATAAAAAAATAATTATAATTACTCTCATATATTCTGAAAAAAAGGGCAGACAGTTAGGAGAAGAAATATGGCAACAGGTGATAGTGTTATATCTATGAGGAATTTTTGATGATATAGTTATAGATAAGCCGGATGATTTCGTATCTAAGGAGTATCTGTATGACGAATTAATAAAAGCTATAAGAAGATATCATCCTTCCGATGATATCAGCATGATCGAAAAAAAGCCTATGAATTAGCTGATAAAGCACATAAAGATCAAAAGAGAAAGTCAGGTGAACCATATATAATTCACCCTCTTTGTGTTGCGAAAATATTGGCGGATCTGGAACTTGACAAAGAGAGTATCATAGCGGGAATATTACATGATGTTGTTGAGGATACCGTTTTTTTACTTATGATGAGCTTAAGGATATGTTCGGAGTTGAAGTGGCTAACCTTGTAGACGGAGTTACAAAAACTTACACAACTTTCATGGGATAAGGATAAGGTAGAATTACAAGCGGAAAACTTAAGAAAAATGTTTCTTGCTATGGCTAAGGATATAAGAGTCATATTGATAAAATTGGCGGACAGACTTCACAATATGAGAACTTTACAATATATGAAGCCCGAAAAGCAAAAGGAGAAAGCAAGGGAAACTTTGGACATATATTCACCCATAGCTCAAAGACTCGGTATCTCAAAAATCAAGGTAGAACTCGATGATCTTGCACTTAAATACCTTAAGCCTGATATATATGAGGATCTGGTTGAGAAAATAACTCTTAAGAAAGAACAAAGAGAGGACTTTGTGCACGATATCGTCTTACATGTACAAAGTAATCTTAAAGAAGCCGGGATCGAAGCACAGATCAACGGAAGAGTTAAACATTTTTTTTCAATATACAAAAAAATGGTCAGCCAGAACAAAGACCTCGAGCAGATATACGATCTTTTTGCCGTAAGGATCATAGTGGATACCCTTATAGACTGTTATGCAGCACTGGGTGTGATCCACGAGCTTTATAAGCCTATACCGGGAAGGTTTAAGGATTATATAGCCATGCCCAAACCGAATATGTACCAATCTTTGCATACTACATTGATAGCTGATAACGGTCAACCGTTCGAAATACAGATAAGAACGAAGGAAATGCATAAAACTGCCGAATTCGGTATTGCTGCACACTGGAAATATAAAGAGAGCGGAAGCGGTAAAGTTGCTGCGGGAGCTGAAGATGCCAAAATGAATTGGCTCAGACAGATCCTTGAGTGGCAAAAGGATACCGCAGATAATAAAGAGTTCCTCAACTTTATAAAAAGCGATCTGGATCTGTTTACAGACAATGTATATTGTTTTACCCCTCAGGGAGATGTTAAAAACCTTCCGAAGGGTTCTGTCACCATAGATTTTGCCTATGCGATACACTCAGCTGTAGGTAATAAAATGATAGGTGCCAGAGTAAACGGAAAATTGGTCAATAAAGACTATATGCTCCATAACGGAGACAGAGTAGAAATAATTACTTCTCAAAACTCAAAAGGACCGAGCAGAGACTGGCTTAACATCGTAAAAAGCACTCAGGCAAAAAATAAGATCAATCAGTGGTTTTAAAAACGGAGCTGAAAGAAGATAATATAATAAAGGGTAAAGAACTTTTAGAGAAATATTGTAAGGCAAAGGGGATCAATTTACCCTGATATCAATAAACCTGAATATCAGGAAAAGGTAATGAAAAAGATATGCCTTCAGAGATTGGAATGCCGTACTTGCAAGTGTAGGTCACGGAGGTATAAAAAGAAGGTCAGATCATCAACAAGATGGTTGAAGAAAAAGAACAAACAGGCTAAAAAAAGAACATTACTGATACCGAAATAATAGAAGGAATATCGTCTGAAAGCTATAAGGCAGTTGAGCAGGATACCAAGAACAAGTCAAAGAGCGGGATAGTTGTCAGAGGAATGCACGATCTTGCCGTAAGATTCTCAAGGTGCTGTTCTCCGGTACCGGGAGATGAGATAGTAGGTTTTGTTACAAGAGGTCGTGGAGTTTCAATTCACAGAACAGATTGTATCAATATAATATCTCTTCCGGAAGAAGAAAGGGTAAGGCTTATACCTGCCGAATGGCAAAGTACCGAAGAAGATGCATCGGTAGGAAAGTATCAGGTAGAGATCCAAATATATGCGAATAATCGTATAGGTATGTTTGTTGATATATCCAAGGTATTTACCGAAAAGGGTATAGATATAAAATCTGTCAATATCAGGACCAATAAACAGGGGCTTGCAACTATATCTATGCAATTTGAAACCAAGGGAACCAGAGAGCTGCATACCTTATCCGAAAAAATAAGGCAAATATCCGGTGTTATCGATATAGAAAGAACATCAAGTTAGTTTACTTAATCAAAGCAAAAGGAGGTACTGTATGAAAAATTTGGAATATATAGATTTGGTGCTCGGACCTGTAAGTACCAATACATACATATTATATAATAAAAATACAAAAGATTGTCTTATCATAGACCCTGCCGATGATGCTGCAAAGATCACAGAGACTGTAGACACTAATGGTTTAAGACCTGTGGCTGTTTTGCTAACACATGGGCATTTCGATCATATAATGGCAGTCGATGATGTAAGAAAGCATTATAATATAAAGGTCTACGGTTATGAAAAAGAAAGGGACCTTTTCTCGGATCCTTCTAAAAATACTTCGGATAGATTTTTAAGAAAAGAAGTAAAAATAGATATAGATGAATACTTTAATGACCACAGCGATCTGGAGTTCCTAGGTGAGAAAATCGAAGTTATTCATACTCCGGGTCATACCGAGGGTTCGGTGTGCTTTTATATAAAAGATGAAGAACTTCTTATATCGGGTGATACATTGTTTTATCATACTTACGGCAGATGCGATCTGTATAGCGGCAATCACGATGAAATGATAGCTTCACTTTCAAAACTTTTCTTATTGGATGAGAATGTTTTGGTGCTGCCGGGACATGAAAGAAAAACAACTATAGGTGATGAGAAGAAATATAATGAGATACGCAGGTATCTGTAAGGCAAAGACAAATGATAGCTATATTGTTGGATGATTTTCCATATGAACAAGATATAAGAGAGCTATGTATGGCTTTCTATCCGAGTGTATCATACATATATACAGACGGAGAGAAAGTCATATTTTCATGTAATATAAAAAAAGAAAAAGAGCTGTATGTGGGAAAAGTAGCATATCCCGACAAAGAACATAAGTTCACCATAGATGCTTTACTTAGCAGATATGAAGTAAAAAATATACTTAAAAGAAATCTTTACGATATATTTTTTGAACATACCGGCACACAACTTCCCTGGGGTACACTAACGGGTATAAGACCTACAAAGATAGTACTTAATATGCTTGACAAGGGAGCCGATAAAGAAGAAATATACACGAACTTAAAGAGTACCTATCTTATGTCCGATGAAAAGATAGAACTAAGTTATAAGGTAGCATCAAAAGAAAAAAAAATACTGGATGATATATATTACAAGGATAATTACAGTCTGTATATAGGTATACCGTATTGTCCCAGTATATGTTACTACTGTTCATTTTCAGCCTATCCTATAAAGGCATGGCAGCATAGTAAAAAAGACTATGTAAAAGCTCTGTGTAAGGAGCTTAAGGCGGTTGCAAAAGCCAATGCTTACAGAAAGCTTCAAACAGTATATATGGGCGGAGGGACCCCAACCTCACTTGATGCGGATGAACTTAAAGAAATACTTTCCTGTGTAAGAGAGGAATTTGATACCGAAAGTCTGTTGGAACTATCGGTCGAAGCCGGAAGACCGGACAGTATAAGTGAAGATAAATTAAAGGTATTAAAGTCAATGGGTGTAACAAGGATATCGATAAATCCCCAGTCTATGAACCAAAGTACTCTGGATAAAATAGGAAGATATCACAGCGTAGATATGATAATCGAAAGCTTCGTTATGGCAAGAGATCTGGGATTTGATAATATCAATACCGATATTATATTGGGACTTCCCGGTGAGGGGGGTAAAAGAAGTTGAGCATACCCTTGAAGAAATAAAAAAACTGGATCCCGAGTCACTGACCATACATTCTCTGGCTGTAAAAAGAGCGGCAAGGCTCAACAACCGGGATGAAAAATACATGCATATTGCGAATAAGATAATGAGTGACAGTTTTAAGTTAAGTCATGAATTTTGCAGCTGTCTGGGGCTTGAACCGTATTATTTGTACAGGCAAAAAAACATGGCGGGGAATTATGAGAATATAGGGTTCAGTAAACCCGGCATGGAATGTATATATAATATTCTGATAATGGAAGAGAAGCAGGATATTATTGCCTGCGGAGCCGGAGCAAGTTCTAAACTGACCGGTATAAAGGACGGTAAGGCTATGAGACTTGAGAATGTAAAAGATCCCAATTTGTATATTGAAAGAATAGAAGACATAATTAAAAATAAAGAAAATATTTAATTTATCCGGTAGCTTCATAAGTAAGAAATAAAAGTACTTACAGGAATGTGCATAAATCGTTACATATATACAGCATAAAAACTTTATGCTTATATTGACTACGGGGTTTTCGGATCTTATGAAAAGCCGGATATTATTTTTATAGATCACCACGACAGTTCGGATGAATCCGTCAAAGTTACATTATTACAAGCTTTAAAAGGAGAAAAATATGGCATTTGTTAAAAAAAGTATGACAGGCATGAAGGATATTTTACCTAGGGAAATGGAGCTTAGGGAATATCTTTTGGGTATTATACAAAGTTCATATAAGAGTTACGGTTTCAACAGAATAGAGACCCCCGCACTTGAAGATATATCCAATCTTACCGGAGGTCAAGGCGGAGATAATGAAAAGCTCATATTTAAGATATTAAAAAGAGGAGAAAAACTTAACTTAGAGACTGCAGAAAAAGAAAATGATCTGGTTGATGCGGGACTTAGATACGACCTTACGGTACCTCTATCAAGGTATTATGCCAATAACAGCGACAAGCTCATAAGTCCTTTTAAATCATTGCAAATAGGTTCCGTATGGAGAGCGGAAAGACCTCAAAAAGGAAGATTCAGACAATTTACCCAGTGTGATATAGACATACTTGGAGATGCGACCAATGCCGCTGAAATAGAGCTTATACTTGCGACCACCGGAGTGCTTTCAAAACTTTGCCCTAAAAATAAATTCACTCTCAGGATAAATGACAGAAATATATTAAGCGCATTGGTAAAGGCAAGCGGTATAGAAGATAGGGATATGACCTCAGTATTTATCATTCTTGATAAGATAGATAAGATAGGTATAGAGGGAGTAAAAAAAGAACTTACAGAACTTGGTATTGATAATGACAAGGTTGACAATTATATTAATATAATAAATAAACTGGAAAATAGTTCGGATAATAATTTTAAGCTTGAATTTATACGAGATAATACTAAGGATTTCTTACCTGAAGATTGTATAGACGGTCTCTTAACTATAATAAAAGTAGTTGAAAATTGTAAGACTGCGGATTTTGATATAATCTTTGATGCAAGCCTTGTAAGAGGAATGGGTTACTATACCGGAACTATATTTGAAGTCAGCATGGAAGGTTTTTCGGGATCGGTTGCCGGAGGCGGAAGATATGATAAGGTCATAGGGAAGTTCTGTTCCAGGGAAGTACCTGCTTGCGGATTCTCCATAGGCTTTGAGCGTATCGTTACTATTCTTGCCGAGATGGATTTCGAGCCGGAAAAAGAAGCTGTTAAGAAGGTGTATCTGTATGAAAAGGGGATCGATAATGAAAGATTTATCGGGATACTTAAAAAAGCCGATGATAACAGAAAAGAAGGTCAGACTGTACTGGTAACCGTGATGAATAAGAATAAGAAATTCCAAAAAGAACAATTAAGCTTACAAGGATATACACAGTTTGTGGAATTCTATAAAGAAGAACTTAAAAACTAATCATTTTTTATATAAAGGAAATAATTATGGCAAAATGTTATGGAATAGGAGTAGGACCCGGAGATCCGGATCTGCTTACTCTTAAGGCACTTAAACTTTTAAGATCCTGTCCGGTAGTTGCTGCTCCGGACAATGCGACAGCATTTGATATAGCTAAGGCAGCCTATGAGGATATTGATAAAAAAGAATACCTTCCGCTTAAACTCATTATGACAAAGAATGAGGAGAAAAGGGAAAAGGCGTATAGGCAGGCAGTAAAGAGATAGAAGAAAAGTTGGATGAAGGCAAGGATGTAGCCTGTCTGACACTCGGAGATGTATCGGTATATTCAACATTTATGTATATGTATAAACTTTTAATAGAAGACGGATATGAAGCTGAAATAGTACCGGGTATAACTTCATTTTGTGCTTCGGCAGCCAGAATGGGTATAAGTCTTGGGGAAAGAGAAGAAAGTATCCACATAATTGCCTCTTCGTACGATTTGGAAAAAGATCTCGGTCACAAAGGGACCAGGATCTACATGAAGGCAGGCAAGCAGGTATCCAAGCTCAGAGAACTTTTGAAAGAAAGAGGTAAAAAAGCTTATGCTATTTCAAACTGCGGTATGCCGGATGAAAAGATATATGAGAGTTTGGATGAAATTGGAGATGATGCAAGTTATTATAGTTTGATAATCGTTAAAGATTAAAAAGATTTTAAAAAAGTAAATAATTAAAAGGAGGCGACAAAATCAAGATGTCGAATAAGATATATGTGGTAGGTTTCGGGCCCGGAGCCTATGAACAAATGACTATAGAGGCTGTAAATGTACTTAAAGCAGTTGATGTAATAACAGGTTATACAGTTTATACGGATATAATAAAAGAGTATTTTCCGGATAAGGAATATATAAATACTCCTATGAGACAGGAGGTGGACAGATGTAAACTTACACTCGATATTGCAAAAGGCGGTAAAAGTGTTGCATTGGTATGCTCGGGTGATGCTGGAGTATACGGACTTGCGGGACTTATGTATGAGATAGCAGGCGATGAGGATGTTGAAATAGAGATAGTTGCAGGAGTATCTGCCGTACTTTCGGGTGCAAGTATTCTTGGAGCACCTTTAATACATGATTTTACTGTTATAAGCCTGAGCGATCTTCTAACTCCGTGGGAGAAGATAGAAACAAGACTTGAGTGTGCGGCTAAGGGGGATTTTGTAATTTGTTTATATAACCCTTCAAGTAAGAAAAGATCCGATTATTTAAGCAAAGCCTGCAATATCCTTATGAAATATAAGGATAAGAATACGGTATGCGGATTGGTCGAAAATATAGGAAGAGATGGGCAAAGACAGGAAGTACTAAGCCTTGAAGAGCTTGAAAAAACAGGTGTAAATATGTTTACAACCGTATTTATAGGTAATTCTCAGACAATGGAAATACGTAAGAAGATGGTTACACCGAGAGGTTACAGATATGAGTAATGTATTTATATTCGGGGGTACCACAGAGGGAAGAAAGCTTGCAATAGCTTGCGAACTTCTTGGAATACCGGCATACGTTTCGGTTGCGAGCGAATACGGAAGTGATGTACTCGGGGAACTTAAAGTTGTAAAAGTTCTTGAAGGAAGAATGAATATTGATGAGATGAGTGCCGGGTTTAAAGCACTTGATATTTCAGTGGTGTATGATGCGACCCACCCCTTTGCTACTGTGGTAAAAGAAAATATAAAGTCAGCTTGTGAGCAAAACGAAATAGAATATATAAGGGTACTTAGAAATATTACTGATATTGATAGTGAAGACTATAAATTGGTCAAAAGCGTTGATGAGGCTGTAGATTACCTTACTACATGCGAGGGCAATGTCTTCGTGGCTACCGGAAGTAAAGAGATAGCAAAATATAAAAAGCTGGATCTTAGCAGAGTGTATGCTAGAGTACTGTCTGCGGTCGAGTCAATAAATGCCTGCAAAGATATAGGTCTTGAGGGGTCGCACATTATAGCGATGCAGGGACCTTTCAGCGAAAGACTTAATATCGCACTTATGGAAGAATATAATTGTAAATATATGGTAAGCAAGCAGACCGGTAACAACGGTGGTTTTGACGAAAAGATAGAAGCTTGTAAACAGGCGGGTGTATATCCGATAATAGTTGCACTTCCTCAAAATGACAAAGGTATAAGTGAAGAGGAAGCGATAGAGCATATCGCAAAAAGACATAATATTGAAAATTACAAGGATATATTGACAATGTGTTCCGATAATGATCAGGATAAAGGCAGAGATGACAAAGCAGGCAGACCTTATAAACTAAGCATTGTAGGTATAGGTCCCGGAAGTATGGAATATGTCAATGCAAAAGCAAGAAAACTGATATCTGATGCAGATATTATAGTTGCCGGCTCCGACAGGATGCTGGAACTTAGCGATGAGATCAGAAAAGAAGAAAAAAACTGCAAGGAATATACATCATTTAAGTCATATAAGACTATTGATATTATTAACTTTATAAAAGAGAAATTTGAAAACTCACAAGACTCAAGTGCTGTAGTTTTAATGAGCGGAGATACCGGTTTTTACAGCGGGACACAAAGCCTTTATAAACATATAGAAGCTATGGCTAAGAACAGTGAGAATATATTACATAAAGTTGATATGCAGATAGTTCCAAGCATATCTTCAATATCATATTTGGCTTCAAGATACAATATTTCATGGCATGATATGAAGATAGTAAGCTTACACGGAAGAACGGGACATCTTGCTCATGAGCTTAAAACAAATAAAAAAGTATTCGTTATCAGTTCGGGAGGTATGGAAACTTCGGATATTATAAGCGAGCTTATTGATAAGGGCTTTGAGGATTGTGATATATACATAGGTGAGAATATGTCTTATCCTGAAGAAGTGTTAAGTCACGGAAAAGTAGCGGACTTTAAAGAACATAAATTTCTTGAACTATGCAGTATGATTATTATAAATCAAAATGCAAGTCCGATGCATATGACATTTGGTATAGAAGATGACGAATTCATAAGAGATAAAGTCCCGATGACCAAATCCGAAATAAGAGCTTTATCAGTGGCAAAACTCGGACTTTCAAGCGAAGATATCTGCTACGACGTAGGTGCAGGGACAGGGTCGGTAAGTATTGAGATGGCAATGAATGTTCCCAAGGGCAAGGTATATGCCATAGAAAAGAAGACCATAGCGGCAGATCTTATTTACAAGAATATAGAAAAATTCGGACTTGATAATGTCGAAGTGATCAAGGGTGAGGCAAGTGTATCAATGGAAGAAATTGAAGCACCGGATGCCGTATTTATAGGTGGAACCACAGGAAAACTGAGAGACATCTTGAAGATAGTTTTCGAAAAAAATCCTAAAGTAAGGGTAGTGGTCACCGCCGTTTCTTTGGAAAGTGTAGCGGAGATAAATGAGGCTTGTAAGTATTACGAGACTCTCGGTTGCAAGACAGATATAGTATTAGTTTCGGTATCAAATACAAAAAGAGTTATGAATTATACAATGTTCGATGCTAAAAATCCGGTATTGATCGCAAGTATAAAAGGTTAAGGAAATGTACAATAATATAATGATAAGCGCTATGGATTCGCATAGCGGAAAGACTGCAATTTGCAGCAGTCTTATAGCAGCATTAAAAAAAAGAGGCATAAATGTCGCTGCTTTTAAGACGGGACCGGACTATATAGATCCTATGTATCACACTATTGCGGCAGAAAGAGTATGTATAAATCTGGAACCGTATTTTTTAGAACCCGATCTAAAAAAGGATGAACTGAAAAAGCAATTTGCACATTACTCAAAAGGAGCGGATATAGCTGTTACGGAGGCTGCCATGGGGTATTTTTCCGGAATATATAAAGAAGAACCCAGAGCAAGTGCATATTCGGTTGCAAAAGAACTTGATTCTTATGTTATTATGGTGGTATCTAAAGATAATTATATGAAATTATCCGAATATCTTGCGGAGTATAATGATGAGTTTGTAAAAGCAGTCATAGTAAATAAAGTAAATAAAGAAGAATATACCTATATAAAAAAATATTTGGAAAAACATACCGGTTTTACAATTCTTGGTTACTTAGATGAAAATGAAGCTTTTATGGTCGAGAGCAGGCATTTGGGGCTTTATACACCGGATGACGTTACCGAAACCGTGAAAATACTTGAAAAAAGATCCAAGATACTTGAAACTACCGTGGATATAGATCTTTTGCTCTCAGAAATAGGTAAATCCGGGAGGGATAAGTTTGAAAATCTTTCCTATAATGAGGCGGAATACGAAAACAGTTTTAGATTGGCAGTTGCTAAAGATGAGGCCTTTTTATTTATATATGAAGACAATTTGGAATTATTGAAAAGCTTGGGAGCAAAGATAGTTTTTTTCAGTCCCTTACATGACGAAAAGCTTCCGGAAAATATATCCGGATTATGGATCCCGGGAGGCTATCCTGAAAGATACGGTAAAGAGCTATCAGAGAACTCTTCAATGTGTGAGTCGATAAAAAATGCTATAGACAAAGGAGTTCCGACTATAGCAGAATGTGGAGGTTATATGTACCTGCACGAGGAAATGAAGGACAAAGAAGAAAATATTTACAAGCTTGTAGGAGTGATAAAAGGACTTACCTTCCCTACAGGCAAGCTTCAAAGATTCGGATATATAGAGGTAAGTGCCTGTGAAGACAATATGCTGCTTAAGGCTAAAGAAAGCTTCAGAGCCCATGAGTTTCATTATTGGGACAGTGAGAATAACGGTAGGTCCTGTCATGCGGTAAAAGCAAATAAATCAAAAGAATGGGATTGTATACATGCTAAAGATAATCTTTTTGCAGGTTATCCTCATATATATCTGAGGACTAATGTAAATATGGCAAAAAGATTTGTCGATAAGTGTGTAATGTATAAGGAATCTCAGATCTGAAAGTTTTAGGAGAGAAATGATTAAAATAAGTTCAGAATATCTGGATATGAGAAAGATCGCGGATAGCGGTCAGGTCTTCAGGTTTAATAAAACAGATGATGGAAGTTATGATCTTATTGCGAATAATAAACATTTACGGATCCAAAAGCTTATAGACAATAAAGATATAAATACTTATGAGCTTGATTGCAGTGAAGAAGATTATAACAAAATATGGAAAGATTATTTTGATATAGATACCGATTACAGCATCTATACCGATGATCTTGATGAAAATGATATATATTTGCAAAAAGCCTGTGAATATTCCAAAGGTATAAGGATATTAAGACAGGATAAGTGGGAAATGTTGATATCATTTATAATCTCGCAAAGAAAAAGTATTCCGGCTATCAAATCATCAATAGAAAAAATGGCTGTGAATTTAGGTGAAGAGATAGATGATAGGATATATGCCTTTCCGAAACCACAAGAGATTCTGAGCGCCGACGATACGGTACTTGAGACCTGCGGACTCGGTTACAGACTTCCGTATATTCGTGCAGCGGCAAGGGATGTAATTGAAAACGGTGTAGATCTCTATGATTCGGATAATTTATCGGATGAGGAATTGCTGGAAAAATTAAAAGAATTTAAAGGTGTGGGAGTTAAGGTGGCAAATTGTGTACTATTATTCGGCTACCATAGGATAGGAGCGTTTCCTATAGATGTATGGGTGGAAAAAATATTGAATAATCATTATGACGGAACATTTCCCATGGAAAGATATAAAGGATATGCGGGAGTTTTACAGCAGTATATGTTCTTTTACGAAAGAGAAAAATCCAATGTCAAATTAAAATAAGCAAAGCCTTATTAATACCTTATTTTCCGTATCAAAAAACTTAGTGATAACAAATCGTATCAATCATTTAATAAAAAAATTGATGTAATATTTATTATATAAAGTTGCTCATATATAATTTTTTTTAAAAGATTAAACATAAAAAAATACTTTAGCATGATCAAAAAAAGTGCCGATGGCTGTATGATAGCTATCGGCACTTTTTAATATATATTAGATAAAACTTGATCCCGATCTCATGATCGGAAAAATATTAAAGTAAAAAAATATAAAAAGTAAGAATAGTTATGTGGTCGCAAAGAATCTAAAAAAATCTTCGTAAAAAAATCATCTTAGGAAGAAATCTTTATTTTTATTATCAGAATTAAAGAAAGTAAATCCCTGACCTATTACCTGATAGGTATCAATTATCGATATAAAGGCATTAGAATCTATCTGCAATATCTGTCTTTGTGCGGTCATTATTTGATAGCTGTTAACAACTATATAAAGTACTTCCTTCTCAAGTTTTGAATAGTAACCGTAGCCTTTAAGTACAGTTACACCACGATTGATGCCGGCAAGTATAACATCCGAAACCTCCTTGGGTTTGTCCGTAATAATTATCATTGATTTTTTTCTGTTAAGTCCTTCGGTTAAAAATGCGATAACTTGGGTTGAAATAAAGAGCAAAATAGTAGTTACTATCATTTTTTCAACTCCTATAACAAAACTGGAAAAAATCATTACAAGAGCATCACAGATCATTACACCTGCAGCAAAGCCGATTCCGAGATATTTTTTCATGATCATAGCTATTATATCAGAACCTGCGGTAGTACCGTTACCGATAATTATAATACCCATTCCGGTACCTGTAAGGATACCGCCGGCTGCAGCCGCTATAAGAATATTATCCGAAATAAAAGGAGCAGGATGAATGATATTTAAAAAAATACTTATGACAACAAGAGTATATCCGGTAAAAATAAGAGTACGCTTTTCCAAAAAATGCCAGCCTATCACCAAAAGTATTGCATTAAGAACAAAATTGGAATTACCGGTGGGTATCCCGGTAAGATAATTGATGATTATAGATACACCCGCTATACCTCCGGTGGCAAATTTATTGGGTATTATAAATGCATTAATACCGCAAGAATAGATAACACAACCTATTGTGATCAAAAGAATAGAGTAAATGATCTCACGTGTACTCATATTTAAAATTTGTTTTATATTAAATTTAGTTTTCATTAATTGACCTTTCTTTATTTAACGTTTGGTTTATTATATCATTTGCATAAAAAAACCTATATATTATCCGAAATATTAGAATAAAAAAATAATAAGAAAGTTATCGAAAAAAACATCTGTTGGCATAATTCAATAATAAAAAAAGAAAAATTCAATAATCTTAATATTAACAAATGAAGTTAAATACAGTATAATCAGATAAAAGATGTCTATTTAAGATCAATATAATAGAACTTGATCATTAAACTGATTTTAAGGTTGTTTACAACCTTTTTATTCTGATCGGAATGCGTAAAATCATCTAATGAACCGGTCCGATAGTTTTACAAAAACATAATTATTAAAGATAAAGGAGGAAGTATATGTATAATATTCCGAAAAAAATCAAATTGGCAGATCTGCCGACCAAAATCGAGTTTCTTGAAAAAAGTTCAAAACTTTTAGGGAAAAATATTTACATAAAAAGAGACGATAAGACAGGTATTGAGTTATCGGGAAATAAGGTGAGAAAATTGGAATATGCAATTGCCGAAGCTATAAACAGCGGAGCGGATACTCTGATAAGTTGCGGAGCATTGCAATCAAATCATTGCAGGGCGGTAGCGGCAGTCGGAGCGAAACTCGGAATGAAAGTAATTCTGGTATTGGTAGACGGTGAAAAAAATCCTCCTAACGGAAATTATCTTTTGGATCTTTTGCTGGGAGCTGAGATAAGGTTTATTGAGTCTTCAGAATATAAGAATGTTATATCGATCATGGAGGGAATAAAGCTGGAATGTGAAGAAAAAAATCATAAAGCTTATATTATGCCTACCGGTGCTTCCAATGCAATAGGTATGTTTGGATATATAGAGGCAGTTCAGGAAATAATGAAGCAGGAAAAGGATATGGGAGTTAAATTCGACGTGGTCGTTGATACTGTGGGTTCTACGGGTACATATGCAGGATTGGCACTCGGAAAGGTCATATACAAGGCGGATTTTGATGTACTCGGATTCAGTATCAATGAAAGCAGTGAGAATTTTAAAAAAGTCAGCTTTGACAATATAAAAGATTGTTGTAAATATTTATCGGGAGGTAAATACAATCACACCCCCGAAAGCATAGGAATAAGTATGGAAGATCTTAATATTATCGACTCTTATGTAGGAGGAGGATATGCTATAAATTCAAAAGAAGACTATGAATTTATAAAAAAATTCGCAAGGCTGGAAGGAATATTCGTAGATCCCGTCTATACCGGAAAAGCATTAAGAGGGCTGTTTGAAGAACTAAAAAAACCGGAACTTGACAAATATAAGAATATTCTTTTTATTCATACGGGAGGATTGTACGGATTATTCCCTAAGGGTAAAGAGTTCGTTCCTTTTTTGAATCAGTAAGAGGATAAGTTATTATGAACTGAATGAAAGGGTTTTCGATACCTTGATATGATTATATATCTATAGTTTTTATTTTAATTATCAGGATTATCAGGAGACGAAAACCCTTGTATTTACAGGCTTTTTTTTACAGATCGAAAATAATCAAAAAAAAATGGCAAAGTAATAAGATAAATGCGAAAAGAGCATTGCTCGGATCGCATTTATCTTTTTTTTTAATAGAAAATACAGATAGTGCGTTGGAGAATTGCTCTGACGCACTATTTTTTTACTCAAAAACAGAAAGGAGGTTGCTGATGATGGCAAATAAGCGTCAAAGGAAAAAGTACAAAAGATTAAGTTTCAATGACAGGAAGAAAATTGAAAAACTTAATGAGTCTGGGAGAACAGTCGATGAGATAGCAATGATAATCGGAGTTCATTCTGCCACGATGTATAGAGAATTTAAGCGTGGTGGAGAACCGTATAAAGCAGAGGTAGCACAACGCTCCATTTAACATTTAAAGGGGGTAAGAAGTGGAACAACTGGATATTAGAATAGCAATTCAGATAGCAAAGATACTGGCAGTAGCACCTAATGAAAGAATACCTATGATACTTGATGTTTTCAGCAAGGCAGAGGTAGACATTAACGGACTTGAAGAACTGTCAGAATGGGTAGCTCTGAATAGGCAGGCTGCATTAATAGATACAAGTGTATTTGTAGAAGAATTGATTAAAAACAGAGATCTGATCGGAAATGAGTATAGGATACCCACTGCTGAGTTTAACCTTTACTGCAATAAAAAAGGAGTAAGTGCAAGGTATGCCAGAAGACATCTGTATGAGAGCGGTTGGATCAGGAGCGGTACTGATAACGGAAAAACCAACTATACCTTAACCGTCACTGATCCAGATACCAAGAAACAAATAAGGTGCGTATGCATCATACCAAAAACTGAATAAGCAATGAACTGGGAAGCTTCGTCCAGTATAAAAACGATGGTAGGAGTGAGCCGATGCAATAAATCACTTCGGCAGCAGGACATAAGCCTGTATGGACGGTTGTCGTAATTGGGGTAGAGAACGCAGACCCAAATAAAATAAAGACGGTTCGGGGGCATACAACACGCAGAGAGAGAACACCGACAGCCCGGATGCGTGGGGGCAAGCAAACATCGGTGGCGGAGAATGAAAAAGACCGCACTGCAGGCAACTAGTACAGCTACCCCAAAGAAAAACTCAGGGAGCATGACACAAGAACAGTTACTCTTCAACTACTTTGGAGAAACTGTTCCATGCCAGACCCAAGAAGCCTAGAGAGCATAATAAAGCCGGCAGGAGTCAAGCAGTTTCTGAATGATAGTAGAGGCTAAGTTATAAGTAAATGTATAAGGAGGAGCAAAGTGAGTATAAGAATCCTAGAGAAAAGAGAAGTAGAGCAGAATAGTTTTTATAACAGTGAAAAGACAAATGATGGAGGAGGATACCATCAACCATATAGAGAAACATTCTTTGAGTATGAAGGAGAGACATACAGGTTTGTCTTGGACAGTTCAAGTTGTGGTGATTTCGGACTTAGATATACGAAGACATTGTATAAGCATGATGAGGTGTTAGCTGAGTCCAACATTAATGAGGTAGATGCACCGGAGGTATGGGATGGAGGATTCAGTCATAAAAATCCACTGCATGTAGAACTTCTTGAAATGGGTTTTCTTAAGCTTAGAGACTTCATGGATGATGGGGAGTAGTTTGAGCACAAAAAATAATAGGTACTCAATGTGAATAAATAAGTGTGTAAAATATTTAAGGGAGGTAGAGATGCTAACATTAAGGAAACAGAAAGACGATAAAAATAAAAAGTCTAATTCAACAAGTAGGCTGATAGATCAGATGATGTTGTTTGCACTTATAGGTACAGGAATAATGTGTATTGGTGTAAATGGTATTGTTCTGAGTATGCTAGTACGCTTAATTTTAAGGTCTATATAAACAAGAGTAGCGTGTATTGGAGTATATATTATTATCTTGGCTATACCAATACGCTGAAATATGATTTTAGGAGATAAAGAATTTTGAAGATGGCATTAAAGAATGGAGAAATCCTGATAAAAGAAGCTGACAGCGTACAGTTTCAGATCATTAAAGCTGGGGCAAGATGAAGTGGAGCAGGCAGTCCCAAATGCTGTCAGGAGCAGCTGACATTGAACTACTTAATAAGCTGGCAGAGATTGTACTGCTTCCAAGGGACATTGAAGCAGAGCGTGTGAAACTTAATAGAATAATGGCAGCAGTGGATAAAGAAAGATTCAATCCCAATCCTAGTCCACTAATAGAACCACCTATTAAGGTAAAGCCGTTTATGCATCAAATAAGAGGATACAACATGGCTCTGATGACACTTGGACTTGCTGAACCATTGGAGGATGATAAAGATGGTAAGAAACTATGAGAAAACAGTAAATCAACTTGAAGAATTAAGAATACATTGTGAAGCAATGACAGAAATAGAGTTTGCAGGGGAAATATGGAGTAAAGATATAAAGGCACTTGATGAAGCCATAGCTATCATTAAAGAATGCCAAAGAGCAGTAGAGCCGGTAGCAGAAAGTGAGTAGTATGGAATGACACATCTAAAGGAAAAAGAAATCATTCCACTTCTTGATATTGTAAAAAGTGAATATACAAAAAGAATAGCGGAAGAAAGTCCACAAACAATCAAACAGGATGAAAAAATAGAGGAAGCACTTACGCAAGCTATGGATATCATATCGGACTATGAACAAGTAATATCACAAAATAATTATCTTATCAGAAAATATGAAGTGGCATGCAAACCTGTAAAGAGGGCAGCAGGATTATACACATGCCCTGAGTGTGGAAAAATAGCAGACATGGAGAGTATATACTGCCACTACTGTGGAAAAAAGTTGTTGTGGATTTGGAGTAAGGCTGAAAAGAGAACGGCTAAAAAGAAAGGTTATAAAAAATGGAAATGGAAGTAAGGTTGGGTTCTTTATTTAGTGGCAGCGGAGGGTTTGAACTTGCAGGAGTAATTGCAGGTATGAAGCCTGTGTGGGCAAGCGAAATAGAACCATTTCCTCTTCTTGTCACAAAGAAAAGATTTCCTGATATGTTGCACCTTGGTGATATTAAAAAACTTGATGGTGCAAGAATGCCAAAAGTTGAAGTTATAACAGGCGGTTCACCGTGTCAGGACATGAGCATAGCAGGAAAAAGAGCAGGTCTGGATGGATCACGAAGTAATTTATTCAGGGAGCAGATAAGAATAGTAAAGGAGATGAGAGAAAGTGACAAGACAGCAGGAAGAACAGGAAAAGAAATCCGACCACGATTCATGGTCTGGGAAAATGTCCCCGGAGCATTTTCAAGTAACAAGGGAGAAGACTTCAGGTGCGTCCTTGAAGAAATCTGCAGAGTCGCAGATGCAGAAGTTTCTATTCCTAGACCTTCGAAAGAAAAGTGGAGTGGACAAGGAGCCATCATGGGAGATGGGTACTCGGTGGCTTGGAGAACACTTGATGCTCAATATTGGGGAGTCCCCCAAAGAAGAAAAAGAATCTACCTTGTCGCAGATTTTGGAAGTGAATCCGCACCAGAAATACTATTTAAGCAAGACAGCTTGCGAGGGAATACTAAAGAGGGCGGAAAGGAAAGGAAAGACACTGCCACAGGTGCTGAAGACGGCTCTTATAAATCAGATAGAGAAAATGACGAATGCTTAAACAATAGTATAAAGGCATTTCATATAACTCAAGATCCAATTAGTATGAAGATTTCTCCTTGTTTGACACAAGGAAATTCAAATACAGGGCAAGCAACTGTTGGAGTCGTAATTCCTCTAATGGATAAAGCTTCGAGGTATAAGAGCCAAAAAACAGCAAATGGCTTTGGGGTAGGAGATGAAAATGACCTTGATTACACCCTGACCACAGCGGATAAACATTCAGTTGCTTACTCTATTGACAGAGCAGCATTTAATCAAGGTGTAAATGCGAAGTATAACATAGGCATTACAGAAGATATTGCACAGACAATAGTTGCAAAGGGACCCGGTGCAGTTGCACATGAAACATACGCTATGCAGGGATTTGGAGAGTATAAGTCCTCAGATACAGACGTATCAATCAAGCAAAGAGACTTTAAGGATGCTACTGATCTTGTAGTGGCATTTGAGCCGGGAACAGTTTCAAGAGTGGGTGGACATTACTATGAAAACGGCAAGTCTGGAACAATTAGAGCAAATCCGGGAGACAATCAGCAAGCTATTATAGCTGAATATATTGTTCGTAGATTGACACCAGCAGAGTGTGGAAGGTTACAGGGGTTTCCTGACGGGTGGGCGGATAACTTGTCAATTATCAATCCAACAGAGGATGAAATAATTTATTGGAAAAGTGTATTCAAAGGATACGCAGAAGCACTTGGAATAGCAAGAAAAGACAAAACAGAAAATCAAATCAAATCAAAAAGTGGCTGAGCAACCCTGAAAGTGATTTGGCAAAATATAAAATGTGGGGAAATGGAATAGCTTTGCCGTGTGCTGAATTTGTGATGCAAGGAATTGCAAATGAACTACAAGGGGGAAATATGAAACAAATAAAAATAAATGTTCCAGATGGGACCCAATTGCTTCACCTATTAGCGGTGATAGATAAGGGTAAAGAAATCCACTATGAGACAAAGTTCTGTGATTTAAGAGATGGTAATACAGAATACTCTCTTAACTCCAATGATGAAAAAAAGTAGGAGAAGGAAAAGGAAATGTTTGAGAAAATATTTGAAAAATATAATCAGATTGTATTTTTTGACACAGAGACAACAGGCTTTAATCCTGAAAAACTAGATCAAATAATAGAGCTGTCAGCTATAAGTATTGATAAGAGTGGTAGACAGCAGGAGATGGATGAATTTATAAAGCTTTTCAGAGTACAAGGGCTACCACAAAAAATAACAGAATTAACTGGAATTTCAAGTGATATACTTTCAGCTCAAGGAAAAGATGAGTTAGAAGTATTAAATAAATTTATAGACATGATACAGGGTAATGACAAAACGCTTTTAATAGCACATAACGCCCAGTTTGACCTTAAATTTATAGCATATGCAATTCATAGAAATGTGGAGCATAGAAAAGGCTGGATGCAGGTATTTAATGATTGCGACTATCTTGATACCTTAACAGTATACAAAGATCGCAGGCAATATCCGCACAGATTAGAGTCAGCAATAGTACAGTATCACCTGATTAATAAATTTAAAAATAGCCATAGAGCGATAGATGATTGCAGGGCACTTATTGAAGTGACAAGGTGTATGTATGAAGAAAAAGAAGACTTGGATAGATATGTAAATCTATTCGGATTTAATCCAAAGTACGGTCCTGATGAAAAGCGACTGAAAAAAGTAGTATATGCGAGCCAAAGCATGGATGCTTACATGGGTGTTCCCCTGTACGAAGTCATAAAAGGAGTATAGATGGTTGTGAAAAGTAAAGGTTTCGGGTTTCTATTTGAAATGGGCTGTGGAAAAACCCTGACTGCAATAGCAACACTGGGAACAGCCTATAAGCTCGGAAAGATAGAAAAGGTACTTATCATAGCACCGACATCTGTGTGCTCAGTATGGCCCAAAGAATTTGAAGACTATGCTGATTTTAAGTATCAAACAAAGGTATTACTGGGAGATAAAGACAGGAGAATCAAGCTGCTAAATGACCTTGAGCATTTTCCTTTTAAGGCATTAAAAGTAGCAGTTATTAATTATGAAAGCACGTGGAGAGAGGGTATATTCGAGGCGCTAAAGGATTGGAATTCCGGACATGATTATATGTGATGAAAGCCAGAGGATAAAGACACATGATGCTGAACAATCAAAAGCAGTACATAAGTTAGGAGATGGAGCAAAATACAAACTTATTCTTTCAGGAACTCCAGTACAAAACAATGCAATTGATTTGTATAGTCAGTATAGATTCTTAGATCCGTCAGTCTTTGGAACTAACTTCTATCAGTTCAGAAACCGTTATGCGATTATGGGTGGCTTTAACAGACATCAGATAGTAGGTTACAGAGATCTTGACAGACTGATACAAAAAGAACACTCAATCGCATACAGAGTAACAAAAGAAGAAGCACTGGATTTGCCGGAGCAGACATTCCTTGAAAGAAGAATAGTAATGACTGCAAAGGAAAAGACTATATATGACAGAATAAAAAGGGAGAGTTTTGCAGAACTTGAAGGCGGCGGACAAATAACAGTAACAACGGTATTGACCAAACTGTTAAGACTCCAGCAGTTCACAGGCGGCTTTTTAGTGGCAGACGGCAAGGAAAAGCCTGAGCTTGTCAGTAAAGGAAAGCTAAATGCTCTTGAGGAAATCATAGATGATTATGTAGTGGACGCAGGCAAAAAGCTTGTAATTTTTGCAAGGTTTAGACCGGAGATAGACCTAATCGGACAGATGCTGAAAAAGAAGAAATCTGCCACGGAGAAATCTATGGAGATGTGAAACTGGATGACAGGGGCGATATCGTCAAGGACTTCCAAACAAACCCTGAAACAATGGTATTCCTTGCACAGATAGATACTGCAGGTCTGGGTATCACACTCACGGCCGCAGACACATGTGTGTACTATTCGGTTAATTTTAACTATGCAGCATACTCACAGAGCCTTGCCAGAATACATCGTATTGGTCAGAAAAACATCTGCACATACATTCATCTAATTACAGAAGGAACTGTGGATGAGACTATCTTGAAAGCACTTGCTAAGAAAGAGGATTTGGCGAAAACAATAGTTGATGAATGGAGGAATTATTTTTAAAGGAGAAGAATATGAAAACAGAAATAACATTGGATGATAAGGTAAGAGCCTACAAGGATTTGCTTGACAAGAAAGATGAACTTGCAGAACTGACTAAAGCAAATAATAAGGAATTAGAGGAGCTGGAGCAGGAAATTGCACAGCAAATGGTAGATGAGGAAAAACCTGATACCACAGTAGATGGATTCAAATACAGCCTTCAGGAAAAGACCATATACTCCAAAATCGGAGAAGACAAGCTTATGGAAAAGGGACTGGACTTCTTTGAGGTACTTCGTGAAGAAGGCTTTGGGGACTTGATAGTAGAGAGGGTAGACTCAAGAACGCTTAATTTGGCGATGAATAATCTTGTGGAAGAAATAGGAGCGTTACCAGGAGATCTTGCCGAATGCCTAAGTGTATACTCACAGCTGAAGGTATCAAAACGTAAAGCAAATACAAAGGCACTGAATAGAGCAAAGAAAGCACAGGAGGAATAATGATGGAAGGTTTGAGAACACTTGAGTGGAATGATGATTTAAAAGAGAACATGCAGGAGGCTTCAAAAATTACGCTTGAACAGTTAAAGGAACAAGCAGAGCTAAGTGAAGTCAGAAACAGGCATGAGGGTTATGGAATATCCGCTGAGGGCTATGTTAGCATTCAGAAAGCGATGAAGAGTGTGAAAACAGATATGGCCGACTTTCTGAAGCTTTTGCCTGCAACAGAGCAGAATGCTCTTAACTGTATCAGCTCTCTTTATAACTCAGCACTGGATGTCAGCGTGGAAGCGGTGAAACTTGCTGCGCAATGTCAAAGAATATTGGCAGATTTATACGATAAAGAGAGAATACTGACTCCTATTGAAGAGACTATAAAAGAAGCTGAAGACAGGTTAAAAGAAGCTGAAGATTTTGAAGAAGTGGAGGAATAGAACCATGGCAAAAATCAATTTTACGATTACTAAAGCAAAAAAAGAACAAATTTGCGTCAAGGTTTTAGTGAGTGGGCCTTCAGGAAGTGGCAAGTCTTATTCAGCACTTAGGCTGGCAACAGGTATTGCAGGCAGGGTAGGCGAAGGAACAAAGATTGGTTATATCGGAACAGAGGGTATGAGAGACAAGCTCTATGCAAACGAATTTGATTATGATCTTATCAGCCTTGAAGAGTACAGTCCTGACTACTACATCGCAGCTATAGATGCATTTTTAGATGCAGGATATAAAGTAATTATTATAGATTCTATGACGCACCTGTGGAACTGGGTGCAGGATCAAGTTCAAATCGTAACCAAAGGAGATAATACATTCCAGGCATGGGGAAAGTATAAAAAAGAGAATAAGAAGATTATCGAGAAAATTCTACTTGCCCCGGCACATATCATAGTGACAGCAAGGGGCAAGGATGAATATGTACTTGAAGCCAATAGCAGAGGTAAGATGGCTCCAAGAAAAGTAGGAGTTGGAGCACAACAGGATAAGGATATTGAGTATGAGTACATGGTTACTTGGATGATTGATCAGGACACTCACCTTGCTGAAGCTGTAAAAGATAACACTCACATATTTGAAGGAAAAATTCAGGTGCTTGATGAGAAGTCCGGTGAAGCTCTCTACGATTGGGCAAATGATGGTGATCCTGTCAAGTCTCCGGCACAGAGGGCAGAGGAAGTAAAAAAGATACAGGATGAAATCACAGAAAAGGCAACAGAACTCGGTGGTTCAAAGAATAAAAATATGATGAAGTGGTATAAGGATAAGTTCGGAGGAAATCATAAAAATAATAAAGACCTTGAGTTCTTAAAGCAAGCTTTAAGCGAAATGGATCAATTCAAAGCAGTGGAGGAACAAAAGGAGGAAAAGAGTGAATAAAGTAATACTTATAGGAAGATTTGTTCGTGATCCTGAAGTAAGGTACACATCAAATGATAAATGTTGTGCGACTTTCAATATAGCGGTGGACAGAAAGTATAAGCAGGAAGGACAACCTGAAGCGGACTTCCCTCGAGTAATTGCTTGGGGGAAAACTGCAGAATTCATTGAAAAATATTTCAGCAAAGGCATGAAGATTGGCATTGAAGGACGAATTCAAACCGGAAGCTATAAAAACAAAGAAGGAAATACTGTTTATACTACAGATATTGTAGCAGATTCAGTCGAATTTGTAGAAAGTAAATCTGTAGCATCAAATGGTAATAATTCAAAGCCTGCAGAAAATAAACCTAAAATAGATGAGGACGGATGGATGAATATACCTGATAATGTAGATGATGAAGGGTTGCCATTTAATTAGGAAGAAACCGAGGATAAAGCAATGACATTATATGAAAATTCAAATAACCGTAATGGAAAAAAACATCTAGAGCTTGAAAAGCCAGTAACCCAAGAAACTCTAACATACTTTAATAATAATTTTGGAGCATATTTTGAAGGTAAATGCGGAAACAAGAACGAGAAAATAATACAACTTGAAGAGGCGGCAGATTCAATCGGGCACACTCCAATATATGAAACACTATGTAAAGAAAATGAACTGTCTCCATGGACATATGCAGGACAATGTGTGCGTGGAGAGTCAATCAATAAAAATCCTTTGCTTATGCCTATTGTTTATGTGTGTTCCAGATATAGAGCCGATACAAGAAGGCAGCTAAGAGCAAATATAGAAATGGCAAAGTATATATGCTCAGTTATAGCTAAAGAAGGCGGCATACCGATAGCACCACACTTGTATTTTACAAGATTCCTTGATGACAGTATTGAAGAAGAAAGATATTACGGAATGACAGCCGGAAAACGCTTAATGAATTACTGTAAGACCTTTTATGTGGTAACGATCGATAATTACATAAGCAAGGGAATGAAAGAAGAAATTAAGTACATGACAGAGGAGCTTCACTTAAAGGGAGAACTCGTTAATTTCACAAAAGATGAGGCGGTAAAAATACTAAAGAACAGAATGGAGAGGTGATATGAGGGCAGAGGATATCAACTTGGATCAACTGGTTGATTATAAAACTGAATACTGCTCTATCATAAAGAAATCAAAAATAAGTGGAGATAATCTGACAGGACTGTGCCCTTTTCATGATGATACGAACAACTCATTCTCTGTAGACCTAAAGACAGGAAGGTGGAAGTGCCATGCTGAAGACAGAGGCGGTAATTTCACATCTTTCTATGCAGAAATAAATGGAATGGATACTAAAGAAGCATATAAGGAAATACTTAAAAAGTATGATGCTTATGAAATCAAAGATGGGAAGGTGAAGAAAGATGAGACTTCGCAACTGACTCTGACTACATACACTGTGCCTCAATATTCATTCGAAAAACACCTTCCTGAAGAATGGCTAATCAAGCAATGTAGAGTGCAAACAGGGAAAGATAAAAACGGAATACAGTATCTTTACATACCGTACTTTAATGAAACAGGAAGAGAAGTAACCTATCGTAAAAGGTATGCAAATAAACAGTTCAGATGGAAGTATGGTGCCGGAAAAAATATCTGTATGTACGGTGAGTGGAAACTTGAGAAAATACGCAATGCCGGATATGTAGTATTAGTGGAAGGTGAATCAGACAGCCAAAGTATGTGGTACATGGGAATAAGTGCACTAGGTATTCCCGGAGCTTCAATGATGAGAACAGAGTGGGCAGACACTCTTCAAGACTTAAAACTTTATATTCATGTAGAGCCGGATAAGGGTGGCGAAACATTTCTTACAAAGGTCACAAAGGCTCTTAAAGAAGGAAACTTCATAGGAGAAGTCTATAAATGGAGTTGCAAAAACCTTGGCTGCAAAGATCCTTCTGATGTACTTATTAAGTATGGAAAAGAAGATGCAGGTGAAAAAATTGGAAAAGCAATCTTCAATGCAACTCAAATAGACATAGAAGAGGAGGTGCTGCCGGAAGCAATTCAGGGAGCACCTGTAGTCTTAAGACAGCCGGAGGGGTGGCTATACTCTGAAAAAGGTATCAGCATGATTGATGAAAAGAAATACTCCCCTGTTACAGTCTGCAGAACACCTATAATTCTTACGAGAAGACTTAGGTCAATGGAAACCGGAGAAGAAAAAATGGAGGTGGCATTTAAAAGGGATGGGCAGTGGCACAAAGCGATATATCCACGAAGCACAGTATTTACAGCAAGAGGCATAACTGCATTAGCTGATCTTGGTTGCACAGTAACAAGTGAGAATGCAAAATATGTTGTCAAGTTTTTGGCAGCACTTGAATCTGAAAACATAGATATCATTAAAAAGGCAGATTCCACAAGTACTTTCGGATGGCAGACCGAGAAAAGATTTATACCCGGGTATGACAAGGATATCGTGCTTGATATAGATCCTTCTCAAAGACCGATGGCTTCGGCATACTGCATGAGCGGTACGATGAAGGAGTGGCTCAACATGATAAAGCCACATAGAGTAAGAGATAAATTCCGCTTTATTATGGCAGCAGGGTTTACAGCACCACTGCTAAGAATAATAAAACAAAGGATATTTTTTGTTTACAACTGGGGTGGCAGCAAAGGTGGAAAGACTGCTGCCCTAAAAGCTGCATTATCAGCATGGGGCGACCCTGAAAGACTTATGGTAAACTTTAATGCCACACAGGTAGGACTGGAAAGAACAGCAAGTTTTTATTGTGATTTGCCACTGGGTATCGATGAAAGACAGCTTGCAGGAAACAATCAAAACAGTCTTGAAAAGATTGTCTACATGATTGCAAGCGGTACCGGAAAGATTAGAGGGGCAAAGTCAGGTGGAATACAGGCTATGCAGACCTGGAGAACGGTGGCACTGGCGACCGGAGAAGAACCGCTGTCAACAGAAACCAGTCAGACCGGTGTGAGCACTCGTGTACTTGAGATATACGGAGGACCTTTTGATGATGAAAGGGAAGCTTCAATAATGCATCAACAATCAGCACTAAACCATGGGTGGGCAGGTCCTATATTTATAGGAATGCTGCTCAACACAGACGAAAGAAGCATTATACAAAAGTATGATGAAATGATGCAGTTTGTATACAAGATAAGTAAAGGAAAAAGCGGCTCACATATAGCAGGTATAGCCGCCGTAGCTCTTACTGATGCGATTATAGATACATGGTTGTTTGAAAAAGAGGACATGCTTGCAAAATATGAGGCAGGAGAGCTTAGTACAGATGAAGCACAAACCGATCCAAAAGAACTGAAAATAGCCGTGGAGTCTTGGGAAAGAGCAAAGGAAATGGCTCGAAATATTCTTCAAGAACAAATGAATGCAGATGTAGGAGATGTTAATGAGAATGCCACACAGTATATAGTCGACTGGATACTTTCAAACAAAGACAGCTTCGGAGAAAAAGCATACGGAACTTGTCTTGGGATGATACAGAATAAAAACATATACATATTCCCGTCAATGCTTACGCAGGCATTGACAAAGGCAGGTTACTCATCAAGAAAAACCATGAAATATCTTGCAGACCGAGGACTTATAGGAGTGACAGTCCAAAAAGACGGAAGTACGAAAAACTCGGTAATAAAGTGGTTTGATAACAAACAATGCAGGTTCGTGGAGTTTCACATGGGAGAATTGGTAAAGGAAAGTGATCCTCTAGTTAGTGAAGAGGAGATAGCAAATCAGATGAATTTTACAGAGCAGGAAGAGTGGAGCAAAGTATCAGAAAAAGAAGCTGAAGAGTTGCCGTTTAACTGATATGTATAAAAATAAAAATGTATCAGTGTATTTTAAAATAAAAAGGTTGCAAAAAATTTGTAGATTAGCACATATATAAAAAAAGAAATAAATATTAATAAAGATATGTGCAAAATTACAACGATAACCGAACACCTAAATCAAAAAAATATTAGGTGTTCGTTAGGTGTTCGGTCAGGTGTTCGGTGAGAAATGCCGAGAAATAGGGGCTTTAATACACCTACTATACACCTAATACACCTATTTATATATTTATATACCATTAATTGAAAATCGGTAATTCATAAGTTTAAATTTCCCTAACTTTAAAAAAATGGTATGTGTATTCTCAAAATAGGTGTCACAGGTGTTCGGAATTACCCTCTAAGCCCCATAAACACGAGGTTTCTCACCGAACACCTAAACGCACACCTAAGCTTTTTCGGGTAAAAACAGGGGTATTTTAAGAATTAGGTGTGCGGTAAAGGAGGTTACATGACCGAGGCAGAGGAACTGAAAACCCTTATAGAAAAACTTAAAAATAACGAGGAAAAAGTCGGCAAGGAACTTTTGAAGACAAAATATAAAAAGCCTTATTCAAAACTTAAGAGTGAAATAAAGCAGGTAGCTGAGAGGTTGATGAATGAAAGTTTGATTGAAGGATTGCTTGTCCGGAATAATGAGGAAGGGTACTTATTTTTAAGTAAGGTCAGTAAGTTATTAAAGTTAAAGAAGCAGGAAGGATTCAGTAAAATACTTGGAAAAGTTTTAACAGAGGAATACAGCATAACCAAGTTTTTAAGTGAAGTGCAAGGACTAAAAAGCGAGATAATGAGATTGTATAAAGAATATAAGGAGAAAGAAGATGTCGGATAAAGAAAAAAATCAAGAGGTGGCATCAAGATGAATGTAGGAAAGAACAGTGAAGGATACTCGGATCCTACAGCCTCACAGGCAATAAATCATACAAATCATAAAGACTATTCAGAGTTTAAAACTTATGATGATTTGATTAGATATACCATGGCTTGTAATCCAAGACTTAAAACAAGGAATGAGGCTGACAAATACATAAGGGATAAGATGCCAAAGGAAAGCTACTTCCAAAAAAGGATAATAAAGTGGATCAAGAAAAACATACCACAAGCAGTTGTATGGAAAGAAGCTGCCGGAGCATACTCAAGGCAAGGAATACCCGATATAACTTGTATAGTGGGTGGCAGGTATTACGGTTTTGAAGTGAAAAGACCATTTATAGGAGTGCTTAGTAAAATTCAGGAACAGACAATAAATGAATTAAGAAAAGCAGGAGCGGTTGCAGAGGTCGTAACTTCAGAAAAGGAAGTTGAGAAAATACTGATTCATGCCATTAAGGAGGTAAAAGATGCATATAAAGTTAAGTCCAAGGAAAGCAGATGATGAGGGAGGAATATATTGTATGCCATTAAAAAGAAATGTTCCTGATGGAGCAGAATGGTGGAAGTTAAAACAATGTCCAAGTTGTGGTGCATTGTGTTGGGAAATGCCACTTGCCGAAGTAGTAAAAAAGCAGGGAGCTAAAGGTATGTGTACAATGTGTGCATTAAAGAAGGGAGTATTAGTATAATGACTTTACAAGAAGAACTGGAAGAAATGGCAGACACTGTTGAAACATTAAAAGAAGATATAGCGGTAAATGTAATAGAATTTATTGAATTTGCGATTAAATCAGTAAAAAAACAGATTGCAAAAAATCCAAGGCTTCATCTTAATTCTCGTAAGGAAATATCTGATATTTGGAGTTGTCCTTGTTGTAAAGAAAAGCGTCAAATTGGATACTATACATACAATTATTGTCCAAAGTGTGGGCAAAAGATATCTTGGGAAAAGAACTATAAAGGAAGAAAGAAGGGGTAGGAATGACAGAAGAACTAGTTATAGATTTAATTATAGAGGCATTGTCAAAGTGTAAAGCAATGAAACCTAAAACACCTCTGTACAAGCATGTTGACTGGTTATGCCCTAACTGTTTAACAGGATATGAAGACAATAATAACTGCAATTATTGTTCTGTATGTGGGCAAAGAATAGACTGGAGAAGCAGTAACCTTGGAGATGAAAATGAATAAGGAACAAGAAAAGGCAAAAGAGCAAAGACAATTACTGAAAAAATATCTGGGGCAGTATTACAGAGCTAAAATGAAGAGAATTCAGCTTGAAAAAAGACTCAAAAACTTCAGAGAAGAAATGTCAGGAACAAAGGGAATGCAATATTCTCTTACTCCTAAAAGTCCAAGTGTAAAAATCGGTTCTTCCATTGAGGAGAGGGTTATACGGACAATTGAGATTGAAGAGCGAATACTAAAGCAGCAAGATAAAGTTCAAGCTGCAATGCTTGCAGTAATGGATATTATAGGGATGCTTCCATTAGATTCGGTGGAACGAATGATACTTGAGTATAGGCATATAGACTGTTTGCATTGGAGGCAGATACCAACTAGGATAAGTTATTCCAAAGCATCATGTCACAAATACTATAATTTAGGAATTGACAAACTGTTAGGATTTATAAAGGTGAAAGATTGTATTCAGAAGTATGTTACTTTAGATGAATGTTGAACAAAGCAGCTTGACTTTATAGTATTAGGAATGATAGCATTGGAAATATAAAATCAAGCAAGGAATACAGGAGGGTGTATATGAATAAGAAGAAAAGAAGTATAGTTAGTGTGGTGTTAATTACAGTAATCATATTGTGTGTCATTGGCATTGCAAAGCCTAGAAACAAAAAGGATAATAGTTCTCAGAAAGAAACAACAAAGGTTGAGTCCATAGCAGATACAGAGTCTATTAAAAATACAGAGGCGGAACAATACTCAAATTTAGAGGGAGTGGATATTGCATTTTTAGATTCAGTGAGAGATGATCAAACTGGAAATTGGAGGTTATCTAAGGTTACAAGTAATAAGCCGGAAGAAGAGTATGTCCTTGATTATTATAAGAAGTATTTTAAGGAAGATAAGGAAGTTCATGCAATTGTAAACTATACACTTAATACTACAACATGTATTACAAGTATAGGCAATAAGATTAATGTGAGGGTATACGAACATATCAAAGATGAGGAGCACCATGCAAAGACATTGTTTAGAGGTCAAAAGTATGCAGAGTATAATGTAGATAAAGAAACTGGTGCGGTAGAAAAGGTAGAGTAGAAAAGATTAGACACTATTAGACACTTATATATGTTAAGATAGTAGTATGGGAGTACAGGATATATGAAGTAAAAGACAGCACTGAAGTATACGCTGTTACACAATAAACTACAAAGAAGAGCATGATATTAGGTGAAGGCTTTATGTGTGCTCTTTTTTAATATCCAAACTTGGATTTTTTAGGTACTACAAACAGGGTCGGCCCCACATGCGGGTCGAACGAAGCCCAGGTTTTGCCCCTAAAAAAATAAAACAAAATTTAGCATTTCGTTACGAGAGGCAGGGGGTATGTAATAAAAAGTTCACATATAAAGCAAAGTAAAGAGGATCGTAGTGGATTACGATCCTCTTAAATTACAGGTTAAATTCAACTATTTTACTGATGATGAATAAGTTCAGAGGGAATAAAATCCGTTATATTTTCAGAGCTATCCCACATGACTTCATAATAATAAGGCTTTTGATTGTTACACTGACATAAAAAAGCTTTATTGATAACCTGTTCGTATTTTTTACGTTCATTTTCAGAGCAGGCACTAAGGTCTACAAAGTAACGCTTCATGCAAATATTCTCCTTTCTTAGTATTTCAGCATGGCAGTGCTGATAAATATAAGTTTACTAAGGAGAAATTAAGAATACAAGCAAGGAAAAACAATATATGGAACAAAACTTGAAAACAGAAAAAAGGAAGCTGACTGAGTTAAGGGCAGCAGAATATAATCCAAGAAAAACACTTACACCAGAAGATTCAGAGTACCAAAAAATAAAAATAAGTATAGAAGAGTTCGGATATGTAGATCCCATCATCATAAATGAAGACGGAACGATTATAGGCGGACATCAAAGAACTACTGTACTAAAAGATTTAGGGTACGAGGAAGTAGATGTCGTTGTAGTTGACTTAGACAAGCAAAAAGAAAAAGCATTAAACATTGCTCTTAATAAAATCACCGGAGAGTGGGATGAATTAAAGTTAAAGGATTTGTTGCTTGATCTTGATCTCGGAGACTATGATATTACCCTCACGGGCTTTGAACAAAGTGATCTGACTGAGTTGGTGGATAGTTTGGCAGTTGAGCCGGAAACTGTGGATGATGAGTTTGATGAGGAAGAAGCACTGGAGCAAATATCAGAGCCGATGACAAAGCTTGGTGATGTATGGGAACTTGGAAGGCACAGGCTTATGTGCGGTGATTCCACATCACAGGAAGATGTTGCCATGCTTATGAACGGAGAAATGGCAGATCTGATAGTTACAGATCCGCCATACAATGTCAATTATGGAGACAAGGCGGAAATGCTTGATACCTACTTACCCGGAAAAGGGCATAGAAATACAAGCCATATTAAAAATGACAACATGGACAATGCTAGCTTTTATCAGTTTATGCTTCAGATATATCAGAGTGCGTATGAAGCGATGCGAGAGGGGGCAGCAATCTATGTATTTCATGCCGAAAGCACCGGTCATATCTTCAGACAGGCGTTCCTTGATGCAGGTCTGAAACTGGCACAGTGTCTCATATGGGAGAAAAATAATTTCGTGCTTGGAAGGCAGGATTACCAGTGGAGGCATGAACCTTGCCTTTACGGTTGGAAAGAGGGAGCAGCACATTATTTTATAAATGACAGAACACAAGATACGGTAATACTTGAAGATGACATTGACTTTGAAGCAATGAAGAAAAGTGAACTTGTAGCTTATCTTGAGGAGCTCCGTAGGAAATATAAAGACAGGACATCCGTCATATATGAAAACAAACCTACAAGAAATGACATACATCCCACGATGAAACCGATTGCCCTTATGGGTAAGTTTATTACAAACTCAAGTAAATCAGGTTGGAATGTACTTGACTTATTCGGAGGAAGTGGAAGTACCCTCATGGCAGCAGAGCAACTTGGAAGAAATGCTTACTTAATGGAACTTGATGAAAAGTTCTGTGATGTCATAGTAAAAAGATGGGAGGAGTATACAGGGCAGAGTGCAGTAAGGATACCTGCAGGAGGTGACGGATAATGGCAGCGGAACAAGGGAGCTTTTATCGTGTGGAAGTCATAGCTTCACTGTTTGGTGTTTCAGTCAGAAGAGTTCAGCAGCTGACACAGGAAGGTATTATTGCTACAACGAAAACAGTAGAAGGCAATAGGTACGAACTGGGTCCTACAATCCAAAGATATATAAAATATCTTTCCGAAAAAGCATACGGGAAAAGCAAGTCGGAAAAAGAAATGGAATTAAGGGAGCAAAAACTTCAAGCCGAGATTGCATTAAAGGAATCTCAAGGTGAAATGCACAGATTAAAAACGGAGATAGCATCGGGTAAGTACATCGATATTGAAGAAGTAAAGATGGACTATAGCCGATTTTTTATTTCATTTAAGAAGTTTGCACTGTCACTCCCAAGCAGACTGTCAGGAAGAATTGCAGGATATTGTGAGCCTATGGAGTTAAGAACCGTTGAAAAGGAGTTGAATTCGGAAGTGGTAAGGTTAATGGAGTCATTCGTGGTGGCAGGATGTACGGCAGAAGAAATGGAGAAAAGGGGTCGTGGCAAGAAATCCGTATCGTAGATATGAAGTTACACGATATCAAAAAGAAGCTTTAAAACATCTGAAACCACCTGAAATATTTCCGTTACACAGTGGGCAGGCAAATACAGGATAGTCGATGCAAGGATATCAGCTATGCCGGGACCATGGAGAACGGAATATACTCCGTATTTAAAAGAGATTATGGATGAATTCAATAACTATGAAACGGAAGAAATAGTGTATATAAAGCCCACCCAGGTAGGTGGAACAGAGTGTCTGCAGAATATGGTGGGATACATTATCCAACAAGATCCTGCTCCTACTATGATTGTATACCCGACCGACAAACTAGCAGAGTCAATATCTGAAAACAGGCTTAAACCTATGATAAAAGCTTCCGGAGGAATAAAAGAAAAATTTTTTGAAAATGACTCCTCAAAGCTTGAACTTCAGTTTGACGGAATGTATCTGACATTGGCAGGTTCAAACTCACCTTCAAGTCTTGCCAGTAAAGCAATAAGGTTTTTATTTTTGGATGAGGTGGACAAATATCCGGGAGCATCGAAAAAGGAAGCTGATCCGATATCACTCGCAAGGGAAAGAACAAAAACTTTTCATAACAAAAAAATCTTTATAACAAGCACTCCAACGCTAAAAGACGGACATATATGGAAAGCGAAAGAGAATGCAGATATTGAAAAACACTACTTTGTACCTTGCCCTCATTGCTCAGAGTATATTGAACTTAAGTGGAAACAGATACGTTTTCCCGATGAAGAAGGTATGAGCTATGCAGATCGTGCCGAGTTTGCAACATATGTATGTCAAGAATGCGGCTGTATACTTACTGATAAGGACAAACCTGAAATGTTAAGGCTAGGCGAGTGGAGAGTCGTGAAAGAGAACACTAAATTTGCAAGAAAGGTAGCCTTTTGGATGAACACACTATATTCTCCGTTTGTGAGGTTTTCTGAGATTGCAAAGGAGTTCTTGGACAGCAAAGATGATCCTGAACGCTTGCAAAACTTTACGAATAGCTGGCTTGCAGAGCCATGGGAGAATACAAAGTTAAAAACAAGTGCCGAATTGGTGCTTGAAAGACAAACGGAGTATGAAGAATTTATTGTACCTGAATGGGCAAAAATACTTACAGCCGGTGTGGACGTGCAAGAAAACTGTTTTTATTGGAGTATAAGAGCTTGGGGTGATTACTTTACAAGTCAAAACATTGCTCATGGACAAGCACACTCGTTTACTGAAATAGAGAGAATAATGAACCTGGCTTATTTAATGCCGGACAGTACTTCACTGGTAGTAGCACTGGCACTTGTAGACTCAGGAAATGATACGGATACGGTATACGATTTTTGTGCAAATAATTCTGAGTGGGCACTGCCTAGCAAAGGTTCATCAAATACAATGCTTACACATTACAGACTGTCAAAAGTAAATAAAGTTGACAGTAAGGCTTTCGGAATGAATCTTGTGCTTGTTGATACGGGAAAATACAAGGACATGATTGCAGGTCGTATGAGGAAGGAAAACGGTCAAGGTTCTTGGATGGTATATTCCGGATGCGATATGGAGTATGCACAACAGGTAACGGCTGAGCATAAGGTCAATGTTAAAAACGGAAAGGGACAAGTAAAACAGGAGTGGAAACCGAAAGCATCTCATGCCGCAAATCACTATCTTGATTGTGAGGTATATGCCATATGTGCAGCAGATATCATGGGAGTAAGAACAATACACCTTAACAGTATCCATGAGGAAACGGTTCAAGTTAAGCAAGATAATAATAGTCAGTATACACCAGAAGAAAAACTGGATCAATCAAAATGAAAAATTGGACATAAGGAGAGAGTGATGGATAGAAGAAAAAGATAGCTCAAGTCCTGAAATGAAGGAAGCTGAAAATTTAGGGGGGGGTACAGCCTTGAAAGTAAGGGCTTTATAAAGACGGAAGGTTTTGAGAAGGCTGTGGTTTTATTAATGACAGCCTGCAGTGAATTGTGGAAACTTATGGAAAGTAAAAAGAGTTTCCGCATGGAATTATTTTATGATGCAAAAACCCTTAATACTGATTACCGTTTTTTCACTCCTGATGAGAAAGAGTCCGAAACTTGCAGCAATCAGGAATGCAAATCCGACTTGTATCAAAATCTTCATCTATGAAAAAACAAGCAGACTTAAAATCAGATGTCCAAGTCAGACCGCTAAAAGCTATTGTATTTAAAAGGCTTGTGAGTGCTGATTTTTCCGTTTCGGTTAGTTTGGAAAAGTTTATCTCATATTTCTGTAGAGCCATAAAAAGTTTTCCTTTCTGATATGGATAAGATTTATATAAAGCATAGAAAACATTAAGTATAAAGTCAATAAAAGGAGAGAAAATGGATACAAATTATACAGCGGAAGAAATGATTACAGAAGTTAATAATGCCATATATGCTGTTTTGGTAGGAGGGCAGTCATATAAGATCGGAACAAGACAGATGACAAGAGCAGATCTTAACCTGCTGTACAAAATGAGAAATGATCTGACGGCACAGATAGTGGCAAAGGGTGCAAGCAGTCTGTTGGATGATACATTCGTTGCAGTATTCAGCGATCGTTAAGTTAAAAGGAGAAGATGTGAATTGGTTAGATAATCTTATAAGTTTTTTCTCTCCTGAATGGGGAGTAAGAAGAGAAGCATGGCGGCAAAACTTGGAAGAAATAAGGAACTATGATGCCGGAGATTACTCAAGGGGCAATGCAAACTGGAGGGTAATGAATCAATCTGCGGAGTATACGGATAAGTATAGCAGAGATAATGTCAGGGCGAGAGCAAGAGATCTTGAGCGAAACTCAGACATGATGAATTCAGTAATAGGGGCATACAAGAGAAATGTCATAGGCGGAGGATATACTCTTCAGACCAAGACAGGAAATGACAAATTAAACGACACCATAGAAGCTGCATGGAAAAAGTGGTGCAAAAAACAAAACTGTGATGTAACCGGCACACAGTCGTTTATGCAGATAATGAGGATGTGTGTTAAAAGAAAAAAGGTAGATGGCGGTATTTTGATTGTAAAAAGATATACAAAGGATGGATTCTTGCCGTTTAAGCTTCAAACATTTGAAGTTGATGAGCTTGATAATTCACAGATGACACCTAAAAATCAAGGAAATAAAGTAGTCGGAGGAATAGAGCTGAATGAATACAACAAACCTGTCGGATATTGGATAAGACAGTATCCCGTAGACAGCTTGGCTCTTACAACTCCGGTGTATATAGATGCCAAGGATGTCATATTCATGTATACAAAACATCGCCCCTCACAGGTCAGAGAAATAAGTGACATGAGTCCGACCATAACAAGGATACGAGATGCAAATGAATTCATGGTAGCAGTATCGGTTAAAGAACGAATTGCCGCCTGTCTTTCAGTCTTTATAAAAAAGACCATACCTACGACAGGTATAGAAGTATAGGACGAGGTATAGGAGGATCGGCAGGAGAAAGACAGGATTATCAAGGAAAGTCCATAACACCCGGAATGATTAAAGAACTTAATGCCGGAGATGAGATACAGGTAGTAAATCCTGCAGGGCAGGCAACAGATGCAGCCAGTTATATAAAACTGCAGCAAAGGCTTGTGGGTGCAGGACAGGGTGTAAGCTATGAAGCAACAAGCAGGGATATGTCTCAAAGTACCTACTCATCCACAAGACAAAGTATCATAGAAGATGATATGACCTATGCAGAAGAAAAAGAGATGCTGATGGAAGTGATGGATGAGATATATGAGTCATTCGTTATTTCTTTATGGTTATCAGGAAATATTCAGATAAAGGATTTCTGGAAGCATAAAGACAAATATCTTGAGCATACATGGATTATTGCACCTAAAAAATGGATTGATCCGCAGAAAGAAGCAAACGCAAATCGTATTGCATTGAACACAGGTCAAAAGACCTTTAAACAGATTGCTGCGGAACAGGGCAGGGATTGGAAAGAACAGATTGAAGAAATTGCAGAAGTTCTTGAATATGGCAAAAGTTTTGGTATTGATATGGGCAGTGTAATTTTTGATAAAACAAAGGAGGAGTTATATGAAGACGAAGAGGAGAATTCTTCAGAGGGACAAGCCGATATCAAAAAGGAATAAGGATACGGCAACTAGAGAGTTGATAAAAAACAGTATAAGAGCTTTAGATGGAGAGGGGAATGAGCGAAAGTTTATCCTCTCTTTTTCATCTGAGGAACCGTATCAAAGATTTTGGGGAACAGAAATACTTGATCACTCAGAGGGTGCTGTAGAACTTACAAGAATTCAGGAAATTGGATGTTTGCTTTTTAATCACAATCGTGATGCTGTAGTAGGAAAAATCACAAAAGCATGGCTTGAAGATGGCCGTGGTATGGCAGAAATTGAGTTTGATACGGATAAAGCTTCAGAACTTATTTATCAGAAGGTAGCAAGTGGAACACTTAAAGGTGTATCGGTAGGCTATCAAATAGATTCATGGGAAGAAGTAATGCCGGGAAAACAGTCCGCAGATGGGAAATTTACAGGCCCTTGTGATATTGCAAGGAAATGGACACCTTATGAGATTTCAATCGTGAGTGTACCTGCAGATCCTACAGTAGGCGTAGGCAGAGAGTTTGAAGAAGAAAAAAACACTTCACACAATCGCTCTTTAGCTTGGTTTAAAAGGCAACTTCAAATAAATAAAACAAGGTTAAAACAAGGAGAACAAACAACATGAACAGAAAAGCATTAATACAAGCAAAGTTTTTGTGTCAGCAGGATATAGTAAATGCTGCAAAAGAAGCAAACAGAGATTTGACTGCTCAGGAACAGGCGGAATTTGATACTCTTCAAAGAGATATTGATTCTTTAACAGCTGAGACTGCTACAGAAGGGGACCCGGTAGTTCCTACTACAGGTGAGAAGGACAAAGAGGCTATGCTTCAGAGAGCAGTAACTCAGGAGAGGGAACGTATAAGTTCAATAAATGACTTGTGCAGAGAGTTTGGGATGGAGGCTCAGGGATATATTGATAACGGTTCAACCATTGATCAGGTTAGAGATGCAGCTCTTGAGCATGTGAGAAAAAATGGAGTGCCGGTTGCTGCAAGAGGAGTTGATGTAATAGCTACTGCAGAAGATAAGTTTAGGGCAGCTGCGACAGACTCCTTATTGCTTAGAAGTGGAATGAGCATTGAAAAGCCTGCTGACGGTTCAAGACAGATGATGGGAATGTCTCTCCGTGATTTGGCTATTGAGTGTCTTGCAAGTGAGGGAGACGGAAGCTTGAATCGCAGATCGTCTGATGAGCTTTTTGGAATGCTTCAGAGACAGTTCTACAATCCAACTGCAGCTTTCCCTGCAATTCTTGATAATGCTATCAATAAAGCATATGTCGAAGGTCATAAGACTGTATCGGTGACATTTGACAGGTGGACTAAGAAGGGAAGCTTAAAGGATTTTAAGACCAATGATAATAATTATTTAGCAGGACCGGCAGGAGAATTCCTTGAAGTGCCTGAGGGCGGAGAGCTTAAGCATGATACATTTAGTGATGAGAAACGTCCTACAAGAAAATTGAAGACTTATGGTCGTCAGTTCACTCTTACAAGGCAAGCATTCATTAATGATGACATAGATCTTGTAACAAGAATACCTGCAAAGTATGCAGCAAGTGCCAGAAAGACAATAAATAGACAGGTATACAATGTTTTGATAAATAATCCGGCAATACATGACGGTACTGCGTTGTTTTCATCAATGCATAAAAAAACTTGCTCGTAATAGGAACAGGAATAACAAGGGAATCTATGCAGAAAATGATTATTGCACTTCAGAATCAGGTGGATGAATTTGGTGATGCAATAATTATAAGACCGGCTACACTGGTTGTTCCTTCCGGTATGGGATTTGAGATATTTACAATATTCAACAGCCCTACAATTAACACATCCAGCAATACACAAGCAGTAAAACCCATTGTTTAGATATGCAAGCTTTATTGAAATTGTGGAAGAGCCAACTATCAATGTATTATGTGGAGGCTACGGAAAGACAATGCCTTGGTTCTTAATTGGGCATAAGGATGATACAGACTTCATTGAAGTTGATTATCTTAATGGTCAGGAAGTTCCAACCATTAGGCGAATGGAAACACCGGGGCAGCTTGGATTTGTTTGGGATATATATCTTGATTGGGGTGTTGCTGTTATGGACTGGAGAGGTGCAGTCAAGAATAACGGCATTGTAGTTGCGGATCCATTGGCGTAAAGGAGAATACAGATGAAAAATGAAAGCAAGAAATTTTGTGTGCTTTTAGATATTACTGAAAAGGAATTGCAGGATACTATGACTATAATGCAGGAGAGCCTGCGAACTTTTATGAGTTGCTGTTATAAGTTGGAACGATTAGGCTTTGCTTTTAAGGAAGAAGAGGTATCAGAGTCTGATACCTCAAAGGCTGATTAATAAAGGTCGGTATCATCATTACTTAATTCTGCAACAAAATCACTCAATAGATCTGAGATATTAGATACTACTTTTCTAATATCTGCATTGGTGCAAGGTGCAGTGGAATCTGCATTGGACGGATTAGATGATGATTGAAAATTGTTAATCAGTTTATTCAGACGATCAATGTTCATAACTTGCTCCTTTCTGAAAATTTCGACATTGCAGTGTCGATAGAATAATTATAAGGAGCAGGAGTAAAGTAAACAAGGAGGCAAATATGGCAAGTGCTACATATTTTCAGAGAGGTGAGGCTCTCGACTATACAAATACCGGCAGTGATAAGATTACTGTCGGCACTGTAATAAAGATAGGAACAAGAATTGGTATAGCAGGGGACGATATCCTGCCAAAGGCAACGGGAACGATTCATGTTTCAGGAGTGTTTGAATTTAAGAAAACCGGAACAAATGAAATCAAAATGGGAACAAATGTATACTTTGACGGTACGGGAATAACTGAGACCGCAGGAAGCAACACACCTGCAGGATATGCTGCTGAAGATGCAGCGGCGAGTGCTACATCCATCAAGGTAAAAATTGGATAGGAGGCAATTATGTTAAAACTTATAGCTAAATATCCAATTCTTTATTTGTCAAAGCAATATGATATTGGAGATGAACTCATTGCAAATAATCCTGAAATGGTGAATGCATGGATTGAGGCTGGAACTGCCGAGTGGGTAGAAGAATCTGAACCTGATGCTGATAGCACTACTGATGGTAAATCAGAAGAGGAAGTCGCACCAGCAACAGCAACTTTAGTATCTGCGGAAGCAGGGCTTGCAGGTGATGCAGTAGGGTCAGAAACAGAGGAAAATCTTGTTGGGAAAATACCGAAGACACCTGCAAGGAGCAGAAAGTAGGTATTGATGCAAAGGAAGTCATTCAAGGAAATTTTAAATCAGGATATTGAGAATGTATTCCTTAACACCTTGGAGTTTGCGGATATCCATAATATTGACGGAAGAGAAATGCCTGTTCAGATAGATGACAATGAGATAATCGAAAGAGAAAAGAAGAGCAGTTCTCACATGGATGGTGTGTATGTAAAGCAAAAACTTATATATGTGAAAGCGAACGATTTCGGAGCACTACCTGCAATAGGCAGACAACTCATGCTGGATGGCAAGCGTTATTTAGTTGTGGACTCCACAGATGAATATGGAGTCTACACGATTACGCTAGAAGGGAATAGGACTAAGTAATGGCTGAAAATATAACTGTGTTAATTGACGAAAGAACACTTAAAGATATACGAACCAAATTAGGAAACTTAGAGAAAAAGACCCCTAATGTTTTAAAAAATGCCATAAATATGGCAGCCCGAAAAACAAGGAAAATGCTTCCTGAAAAAGCTAGGGAAAGATATACAATAAAAGGTTCAAAAATGAAGAAAAATATTTCATTAACAAGTGCTTCAATATCAAATTTAGGTGCAAAAATTAAGGTTAAGGGAAGGCCTCATCAACTTATATATTTTCAGACAAGAAAAAATGGAGTAAGAATGGCTGCAAAAGCAAGAGGGCGAAATGATAGAAGTTTAAAAGAATTAATTTCTTCCACTGGTGGAAAGGCATTTATTACTACAATAGATAATGGGGAAGATCAGAATGGCAATAGAAACAGGAAACATAGAACTGTACTTCAAAGATTGACTAAAAGTAGGTATCCGCTTGTAACCCTTGCAGGACCGTCAGACCCTGAAATGCTTGGTAATCAGGATGTTTATGGAAATCTTGAGCCTAGTATACAACAAGAGTTGATGAAAAGTATAAACAAACAAATTCAGCGTGTTATTCGTGGAGGTAGATGATGACGGCAAGTAAGTTGCAGACGGTACTTGTAAAAGATATTTTAGAAATCTTCAAGGGCGATTTATTCAAAGACTCTTCGGGAGAGTATGTAACATTAAATGTTTTTGAACAATATCTTCCAATCAGGAAAGATGAGGACGAACCTGACCCAGTACCGTATGTAATTATAAGGATTGAAGAAGGTTCGGTAAAGGGTTGGACAGAGGCACAGGAAGTAAAGGTAATACTTATTCTTGGTTGTTTTGATGATAACATAAATAATCAGGGATATAAAACCATATTGGGAATGATTCAAAAAATAGAACACAGGTATCTTAAAGATCCAATGCTTGCAAATCAATTTGTGTTTTTGAATGATGAGCAAAACGGGTTTGAGTGGGCTATGCAGGATGAGGAATCATTCCCTTATTATTTCGGAGCAATCAGTATTAAATTCAAGACAGCAGCTGTCAGAAAGGAGGATAAATACGCATGAGTGAGATGAAGAAAGGAACTGTGTCTGCAGAAGTTAGATCTGATACGGATAAATCTCCCATAGCAATATCGGGAATTAGTAAAGAACAAAAACCTAAAATCTTGATTTATGTAGGACCAACCATAGCAGGAGTTGCGAGTCATGGAATGGTATTCAACAATGGCTTGTCTAAGGAATTAAATGCTGCAATGGAAAAAGAGCCTGCATTTAATGGACTTGTTGTTCCGGTTACGGAACTTGCAAAAGCAATAAAGGAAATAGAAAGGGAATTAGGAGCAACATATGTTTTATACAACAAAGTAGTAAATTACAGACCATAGAAAGGAGAAAGAAATGGCTTATAATCATGGAATTAGGGTAAGTGAACAGGAAACAAGTCTGGTTGCACCAATTACAGGAAGTGCCGGATTGCAGGTAATTATAGGGACAGCACCTGTAAATCTTGCAAAAGATCCGTATGCAGTTACAAATATTCCGCTTTTGGTAAATAACTATGCAGAAGCGGCAGAGCAACTTGGATTTAGTGATAACTTCAAAGACTATACACTTTGCCAAAGTATTGATGCAAGTTTTAGGGTATTAAATGTAGCACCGATAATTTGATAAATGTGTTGGACCCTAAGAAGCACAAGAAGAATAATGCTGAAAAGACTGTAAATGTTACTGCAAAGCAGGCGACACTTGAGGAGCAGGGTATTCTTCATGATACATTAATTGTAAAAGAATCAGAGGCTACTCTTACAGCAAATACAGACTACATCACAAGTTTCAATGAAAAAGGGCTTTTACAGATTACACTTATTGAAGGAAGTGCTCATGCAGGGGCTACACAGTTAAAGGTTACTTCAACAAGTATAGATCCGACAATGGTACAGACACAGGACATAATTGGAGGATATGATCCTGTAAGTGGCAAGGAAACAGGACTTGAGCTTATAAGACAGGTATATCCGAAATTTAACCTGACTCCCGGACTTTTGCTTGCACCGGGTTGGTCTCACATTCCTGAAATAGGTGCTGTACTTGGAGCAAAGTGTGGAGAGATAAACGGTGTGTTTACTTGTGAATGTGTGCTTGATGTGGACTGTACAAGTACAGGAGCAACAAAGTACACAGCAGTTGGAGATTGGAAAAACAAAAACGGATATACAAATAAACACAGTGTGCTTCTATGGCCCCAAGTAAAGGTCGGTAAAAAGCAGTATGCATACTCTGCCGTATTTGCAGCATTGACAGCATATACAGACGCAAGCAATGATGATGTACCGAACTTAAGTCCATCAAATAAACTAATAGGAATTACAGGGATGGTACTTGCAGACGGAACAGAAGTAACTCTTGACCAGGTTCAGGCAAATCTGCTGAACGGACAGGGAATTGTAACTGCAATCAATGTTAACGGATGGAGAACATGGGGTAATAACACGGCTGCATACCCTGCAACGACAGATCCTAAAGACAGGTGGTTTTGTTGTCGCAGGTTTTTCAGTTGGTGGGGAAACTCATTCATTCTGACATACTTCCAAAGAGTTGACGATCCGGCGAATTACCGTCTGATCGAATCAATAGTGGATAGCGAAAACATAAGGGGCAACTCCTATGTATCACAAGGAAAATGTGCAGGGGCAAGGATAGTGTTTGAGGAAAAAGATAATCCGATAACGGATGTCTTAAACGGAAAGATTCAGTTCCACCAATATCTTGCACCATACACACCGGCAGAGGACATACTCAATGTGCTTGAGTTTGACCCTGATATGTTGGCAGCAGCAATAAGCGGAGGAGGTAACTAATTATGGCAGGAGTTCTTGGAATACCGGGAGTAATTAATAATTTTAATCTTTATTATAAAGGAACTGCTCTTGTGGGATTGACCGGAGAGATAACTCTCCCTGATTTTGAGGGAATGACTGAAACTTTAAGCGGTCCCGGGAATTCTCGGTGAGTTGGAAGAAGTTATTATAGGTGCATTTGGTAGTATGGAACTGGAAGTACCGTTCAGAATTCTTGATGAGGATGCATTCAAGATAATGTCTCCAATGGAAACACTTGACTTGACTTTAAGAGCAAGTGAACAGTATACCGTGAAAAGTACCGGAAATCTTGATTACAAAGGGATGAGGGTTGTAGTCAGAGGAAGACAAAAGAAGATGACGGCAGGAACGGTAAAGCAGGGTGGTGTAATGGATTCATCCGTAACGATTGAAGTTGCATACATCATGATTGAACTTGACGGACAAAAAAGAATAGAGCTTGATAAGCTTAATAATGTATATAAGGTTAATGACAAAGACTTACTGGCAAAGGTAAGAAGTCAGTGTTAATAAAACAGGAAGGAGCAAAAATGGTGAAGAAAGAGGGTACGGAGATTATTCCTACAGAAATACTTGATAAAGACGGTGAAGTTTTGGAAAATCCGTTAGTTGTAGTTTTTAATAAGCCCTATGTTTTCGAGGGTACTACTTATGAGAAAGTAGACTTAAGTGGTATGGATGATATGACTGCTGCAGATATGATTGCGGCAAATAAGGTGCTTGATAAGACAGGTGGTTTTACTTTTTTGCCGGAGATGTCTCTTGAGTATGCGTGTATTATAGCAGCAAAAGCAGCAAAACTACCAATTGAGTTTTTTAAAGGATTACATCCGAAAGAAGCTGTAAAAATAAAGAATCGTGTAACGGCTTTTTTTTACGGAACGGACTAAGACCGGATGACGGTAAGAATTTCAGAAAAATAGCAATACAACTTTCAATGAAAATGCAGACAGGGATAGATTATTTTTTATCCTTGTCTGTTTTTGAATTAAGAGAGTTGGCTGAGGAGGTGGCAGAAAGTGTCAGGAAAGAGCGAACAAGAGCTGGCAATTCTCATCGCAGGTAAGGTTGAAAATTCTCTAAAAAAGAGTTTAGGAACAACTGAAGAAGGTTTGAATAAAATAGCCAATGTAGCAGTAAAGGCTGCTGGCATAATCGGAACTGCTTTTGCTGCCATAAAAATAGGAGAATTCATTGGTGATGCAGTCAGTGAATATTCTGAGTTTGAGCAATCAATGGCTAATACTGCAGCAATAGCAGGAGCGTCATCAAGTGAATATAAACAATTATCGGACGCAGTAAGAGAAGCAGGAAAAGCAACAACCTTTACTGCTTCAGAAGCGGCTGATGCATTAGGCTATATGGCACTGGCAGGTTGGGATGTTAATACTAGTACAGCTGCACTAACTCCGGTTTTAAAACTTGCCGAGGCAACACAAGCAGATCTAGCCACAACAAGTGATCAAGTTACAGATTCAATGAGTGCAATGGGTGTTGGCATTGATGAGTTGCAAGAATACCTTGATGTTGTTGTAATGACAAACAATAAAGCCAATACTACTTCTGCTGATTTAATGGAAGCTTTTATTGGTTGTGGTGGAGCAGCAAGAGCTTCGGGTATGAATTTTAAGAAACAGCGACAGCCTTGGGAATATTGGCAAACAATGGTATTAAGGGTGCTGAGGCAGGAACGGCTCTAAACTCAATGTTAGTAAGGATATCAACAAAAGATTCAGCACAGGCCGCATTTCGAGAACTTGGTGTAAGTGTTTATGACAGTTCAGGGCAAATGCGAAGCATGAAGGATATTTTAGTTGACCTAAATGGTGCAATGTCAAACATGACGGATGAGCAGAAAAACAACTATATGGCTACCATTGCAGGTACTAATTACTATTCTCAGTTTGGATATTTACTTGAAGGTGTAAAGGATGGAGTTGATGGTGCTTCTTCGGCTTGGGATGGATTAAGAGAAAATCTTGAAAACTCCAATGGGGCATTAGATAAGATGGATGCAGCTGTAACAAATACAATGAAAGGCTCAATTGCAAGGTTTCAAAGTGCAATCAGTGATCTTAAAATATCTATGGTTGAAGACTTCGGTCCGTATGCAATAGTGATAATCGATAATGTTGCAGAGGCTATCCCTAAAATTACAAAAAATTTGACATCTATGATTAAAAAAATGCCGGTTGGTGATTTTATGAATAGTGTCGGAAATATGGCAGGTGCCGTATTTGATTTTTTAGAAAGCATAAGCAGCGGAAACGGTGTTGTTGAAAGTATATCAAGTGTTATGCAAAGTCATTTTGGAGTACAGATGCCTGAATCAGTGGGTAATGCGATTCAAGTTGTCACTGATTTTATTGATAAAGGGAAAGAGGCTGTATCCTTTATTATAAACAATGTAATAACTGCTATTGACAATGTCAAAGATACCATTGCAAACAATGAACCTGCAATCAACAAAGTAATAGAGGTTGTTAATGACTTAAAAGATAAATTGTTTGAAGCATTTGAAAATGCAAAGCCTACAATTAGTTTTATAAGTGAAACTGCATTGCCGGCAGTGACGGATGCTCTGTTAAAAGTTCTTGGTGGCGTGGCAGATGTTACCGATGCATTCATCAAATGGGACGGTTTTCTGCCTACAATTACAGCAATAGGAATAGCAGTAGGAGCAGTAAAGTTTTATCAGCTTGTAACAGGTATATACAGTGCAGCAAAAGCCATGGCACTTCTGAATATCGCAAAGATTAAGGATATGGCTTTGACGGCTGCAATAAACTATCTATACATAGAAGAGGCGGTATTAAAGGCAGCGAGTACGGTTCAAACTTGGGCGATGACTGCAGCTGAATGGGCATGGAATGCAGCTGCAGGTGTTGGTGCAACAGTAACAACAGCACTTGCAACAGCTATTGCATTTTTAACAAGCCCTATAGGATTGGTTATTTTAGCCATAGGAGCAATTATAGCAATAGGTGTACTGCTTTGGCAAAACTGGGATATGGTCAAAGAGAAAGCAGGACAGCTTGGAACATGGATTGGTGAGAAGTTTAATGCCATGAAGGAAGCAATCACAAATGCAGTAGAAGGGTTTAAGAATCAGTTTCCTGTAGCCTTCGCATTTATAAAAGGTGTATTTGACGGTTTCATGGCTACAGTAACCGGGATAATTGAAGGAGTAAAACAGGTCTTTCAAGGTATTATAGATTTTGTAAAGGGAGTCTTTACAGGAGATTGGAAGACAGCATTGGACGGATTAAAGAATATTTCAGGGAACTTTCAAAGTACTTGGCTCAATTGCAATGGCTCCGCTTAATGCTCTTAAGGGCATCGTAACAGGAGCGTTTAATGCAATAGACACTGCTACGGGTGGAAAGCTTACTGCAATGAAGGATAAGGCAGTAGAAGTATGGGGAAACATACAAAGTACTGCCGCCAGTGCATGGGAAGGTATCAAGAACACAGCAGGAACTGTTTTGCAGGCAGCAAGGGATACCGTAAGTGAGAAGCTTAATAACATAAAGGCTGCATATGAAGAAAATGGTGGTGGAATTGCAGGAGCAGCAGCTGCAGTAATGGAAGGAGTTAAGGGGTACTTTACAGCAGGTCTAACATTTATAGATAACTTAACAGGCGGAAAACTTTCTACAGTAGCATCTTATTTTACAGAAAAGCTTGAGGCAGCAAAAAGTACGGTAACAGGTATCTTGGATGGAATAAAACAAGGGTTTAGTGAGAAACTGGAAGCTGCTAAAACCATTGTGTCCGGAGCAATAGATGCAATAAAAGGATTCTTTAAATTTGATTGGGAACTTCCAAAGCTAAAACTGCCACACTTTTCAATAACGGGTGAATTTAGTGTAAATCCTCCAAAAGTTCCTTCATTTGGGGTACAGTGGTATAAGGAAGGTGGTATCATGACAAACCCTACAATGTTCGGAATTAACGGTTCTAACGCAATGGTGGGCGGAGAAGCAGGAGCTGAAGCTATTTTGCCGTTGTCGACATTGTGGGATAAGCTTGGTATGTTTATAGATTCTGCAATGAATAATCAGAATGGTATATTTGGCTCTGCGATAAAAGTACTTGCTGAAAGAATAGATGCATTTATGGCAGGGACACAGAAAACACCTGTTGCAGCTTTAAGCACAGAAATGTCAGAGATGAGTTATCCGACAAGAGGTTATGGTAATGAAGGAAATGTGCCGGGTGTTAATATCACATATGCTCCTGTTTACAGATTTGAAGGTGCAGCACCTGCAAAGGCGGATCTTATGCAGGCAGAAAAAATATCTCAATCTGAGTTTGACAGGATGATGAAACAGTGGCAAAAAGATCAGGGAAGGCTTAAATACTAAAGACACAAAAACAGAACAGGGAGGAAATACAAGGTGAATACTTATACAACAATTCAGGGACAGACATGGGATGAGATAGCTTATGCGGTTTTTGAGAATGAATATATGTGCGATAGGATCATGGATTTGAACAGGGATAAACTTGGTATCTTTGTATTTCCTGCCGGAGTAGAACTTATACTTCCGGATAAGGAAAGTATGGTAAATAAAACCGTGCCAAGTGATTATCCCGGATGGAGGGCAATGTTAAATGCCAAGGGCTAGGAGAGTAACATATAAAATTCTTTATGACGGTAAGGAAGTAGGACTATCAAGCAGATGCGAAAGCATATCATATACTGATAATGACTCAGCTCAGGCAGATGAAATAACGATAAGTCTTATAGATAAAAATATGGGTTGGGCTATGAACGGATTTATTCCGGAAAAAGAGCATGACCTTGATGTAACCTTGTATTTCAATGATTGGATACCGGGAAGCGGTGCGATTCAGGAATATCACTGTGGGAACTTTACTATAGATGATATTACGTATTCTGGGGGCAGTGGAGGACATAAGTGTGAAATTAAAGGGATATCACTGCCGGTAAGCGAATCTTTTAAGACCGGAAAGGTAAGTAAAGTATGGGAAAAGGTAACAGTAAAGCAAATAGCAGAAGAAATAAAAGGTAAATACGGAATGTCCACTCTGTACTATTGGGCTGAAGAACCTATTATTGAAAAAATAGATCAGGAAGAAAAGTCGGATAGTGAATTTTTATCAGAATTATGCAAACAGCAAGGTTTGTGTATAAAGATATACAAAAAGGGACTTGTCATATTTGATAAGAAACAGTATGAAGCAAGAGGTACTACTGCAACATTTAGTAAAGAATCAGACCTTGAGGAGTGGACATGGAATTCCACCTTGGTAGGAACGTATACCGGGAGCAAAGATATCATATACTCAGATTGATAAGAAAGAAAAGGATAAAAATAAGAAGACGCAGGTTATATCAATTACAGTAGGTGAAGAACAAAGATTGCTTATCTTAAATGAAAAGGCTGAAAGTAAAGAAGAGGCTGAACGTATTGCAAAGGCAAAAGTAAATGAAGAAAATGAAAAGGCTGTAACTTTAGAATTTACGGCACTTGGAAACGCAAACATTGTAGCCTCATGCAATATAGAACTTAAAAACATGGGAAGGCTTGACGGAAAATATTATGTGGAAAAGGTCAGTCATGAGCTTTCAGGAAGTTCAGGGCATAAGATGAGTGTTAGTGCACACAAGATATTTACAAGACTATAGGAGGATAGCGAATGATAAGAATAGGATTGGTCAGCAGCGTAGGTAGTGGAGGAGTATCTGTAACCTATCCTGACACCGGAAAGACTACTGCTGAACTTCCGGTACTTTCTTTTGCAGGATTAAAGCAAAGCTTTGAAAAAGGAGACACGGTACTGGTTTCACATTTAACAAATGACAATTCAACCGGGGTAGTTCTGGGAAAAATTTATGCTGCAGATATTCCTAAAGCAGAGCTGATTGTAAAGGATGACATGGTGACGCTGAAAGACTCTACGGGAAGCATAAGCCTAGCCGAGATTATAGCAAAGTAGAAAGGTAGGTGTCATGGCAAAAATCGGAAATTGGGGATCTCACTTAAAGTTTGAAACAAGCGACAGGCGTATACTGACATTCAACGGTTTAAAAAGGGACTTTGCTGCAAGAACTGCCTCACATGTTCCTGTTTTCGGAAAGCCTGTTTTGGAGTTTTTGGGAAATGACCTTCAAAGTATAACATTCACAATTACGGTAAATGCAATGAGGGGAATATCTCCAAGGAAAATAGAGAGAAAGCTTCTAGGCTGCATTTCAGCTGGAGTAGTAGCACCTTTGGTTGTGGGAAGAAGAACTATATGCACAAAGCAATGCTTACAAATGTATCGGAAGCATTCGGAGTTGTATTGAAGCGAGGAGAGTTATGCAGTGCACAGTTTGATTTAACAATGACTGAGTACAGATAAATAAGGAGAAATATGAATAAGTTTAAGTTTGAGTTTGAGGATGAAATATCTGAAGATGAAGTAAATGACATCCTCAGAAATCTTAATAACATTTTCAGTATCCCGGAAGGTACGCTACCACTTATTAGAGGATTAGGTCTGTCAATAAGCAATGTTTCAAAGATTCCTGTTGATTTAGAAAATGATATAGTAACTGATATTGTTGCTAAAGTAGCAGAGTATGAACCAAGAGTATCTGTAAGCAACGTTGAGTTTGAACACTCGCAAGATGGAGAAAGTGAAATAAAGGTGTTTCTGGAGGGGGGTGAAATAAGTGGAATTTAATAATCTTAAGAGCATAAAAGATTACCCGGAAATATCATTCATGAAAAACTACACTATGGAGCAACTTGCAGATAAAATGCTTTCATGGTTTAAGGAAAAAAGGAAAGAGTTGACAGGTGAGGATATCGTACTCGGAAAGGCGGATGACAGAAGAATTATGCTTCTTGCAGGTGCGTATTTTATATATCAGGGGTATATGTATATGGATGATGCAGGAAAGATGGGACTTTTAAAATACAGTCGGGGAGATTACCTTGAAAATCTCGGAGCACTTAAACATATATACAGAAAGCCTGCTACTCCCTCAACAACTACTCTGCGATTTGAAATTATTGCACCCAGAACCACAACCATAAATATTCCGAGAGGAACGAGAGTAACTGCTGGAGACGGTGTGTATTTTGCAACTACCAAGTATGAAGAAATAAAGATCGGAAATACATTTGTGGATATACCTGCAGTGTGTACGACTACAGGGGCAGGTACAAACAATTATGATATCGGTGATATAAGTACAATTGTTGATTTAATAGCATTCGTTGACAGAGCAAAAAATATAACTAAGCCTGAAAACGGTGCTGATATTGAAACGGATGAATCATTAAGACAAAGGATATATATTGCTCCGGCATCATATTCAACTGCAGGTTCAGTAGACTCGTATGAGTATTTCGCAAGACAATATAGTGCTGACATCACTAATGTAAGAATCACAAGTCCCAGTCCCGGAGTGGTAGAAATAAGATATCTTTTAAGAGGAGGAGTAATCCCGGAAGCAGAATCAATAAAAGGTCTTAAAGAATACCTTTCAGGTTCTGACATAAGACCACTTACAGACAAGGTGGAAGTAATAGCTCCTGCACAGGTGAAGTATACGCTTAATTTGACATACTATATCAATTCAAGTGATCAAAGCAGAGCGAACACTATACAAGGAAAAGTAACGGAAGCCATTAATGAGTACATAAAATGGCAAAGGTCTGAAATAGGCAGAGATATAAATCCTGATGTTTTGAAACAAAAAATCATTGAAGCAGGAGCAAAGCGTGCTGATATCATATCTCCGATATTTACCGTAGTTGATTCAAATTCAGTGGCAAGTGTGGAAACACAGACTGTAACATATGGAGGACTGGAAAGTGATTAGGTATGAAGAAGCGGAGTTGATATCGGTACTGCCGCCTGTTTTAAGCAATGATCCTGATAATGCTGCAATGAGTTATGCATATAAAATGGCAATGCAAAAAATCATTTTGTTATCAATAAGGACTTCACTGTATGCAAATATCGACAAGATGGATGAAGAAGTTCTTGACCTCATGGCTCTTGAATTCAGGGCACAGTACTATGATGAGGGGTTGCCACTTGAAGTAAAAAGGAAGCTTATTAAATGCACTTGCCTGGTATCAAAGGGCAGGTACTAAAAGTGCGGTAAACGAGCTTATACAAACCGTATTCGGAGAGGGAGAAGTTGTTGAATGGTTTGATTTTACAGAGCCGCCTTTTACTCCCGGAATGTTTGAAATAGCTACAAACTCAAGGGTAACGGAGGAGTTGATTAATTATTTCTCAAATCTTATTCACAGGGTTAAAAATGCACGATCACATATCAGAAGAATTACTATCATAAGAACGATTGGCATGGAGGAAAGAGTTGCTTCAGGAGTAATAACCAAACCGCAAAGAACTGTTTATAACAGTAGAAGTAAGGAAAAATCTTCAGCAAATAAACATTCAATAGGAGCAGGGATGATATGTATACCGGAAGTAACCATTCTAAATGATACTCTTAACAAGGAGTATACGGTCGGTATGGAAAACAAGGCATTTTCAGGAGTGGTAACAGAGCCACAGATTTATATTTACAATTAAAAGATATAAAACAGGAGGACGAGAAATGGCAGGAGTATTTAAAGAAGCTGTTTTGACAACAAAGGGAATAGCACTGCTTGCAAAAGCACAAGCCGGAGAAACAAAGATAGAACTTACAAAGGCGGCAACCGGAGACGGTTCATACAGGACTAATGAGGTACTTATAAGTAAGACGGCTTTAAAATCAAAAAAACAGGAATTTAAACTGGAATCAGTAAGAAGGCAGAACGATACAAATGTATTTGTAAAGTTTATCATCACAAACAAGCAAAGTTCAGGAAATCTGCAAAACGGGTATTATATTAAAGAAGTAGGCATATATGCCAAAGATCCTGATGCGGGAGAAATCCTGTATGCAATTGCAATAGCAAATGAAAATCAGTGGGATTATCTTCCGGCATACAATGACCTGCTGCCGTCAACGATTACGGTGAATTTCTTAACAGAGGTATCCAATGCGGACAGCGTGGTAATTCAGATGCAAGCACCGCCACAAGTAAGTACATTGGTACTTGCAGATGATGATACCGGAAGGAAGTATAAACTGGGCATTAAAAACGGTGCATTTTACTATGAGGAGGTAGATGATTAATGGCTAAGCATTTTATAGCAGATAAGGAAACACTTGATAAGGTATATGACATCTTAAAAGCAGAGGAAGTGTACGGTTTCATTGAACATTTTTCAGAAACAAACCCTGCAAAACGCATTGAGTACATAGGCAAAAATAAGGATTATGTGCCAATTACTCAAGATTTAAGTAACAGCACTGTGAACTATGGTTCTTGGGAGAGTTTCCCCGTGCTTGTAAACAACAAACCTTGGATGGTAAAAGAAGACGGTCTTCCAGATTATAGACTTAAGGAAGATGACTATACTAAAAAACTTGATGGAACTCCCTCAGAAGTAGAAAACCCATCATATCCAGGCGGAGCATTCGCATGGCTTCAGAAGATTTACAGCAAGCAGGAGATGCTTGGAAGTGACAGATATGTATGGTTTAGTATGGTCAAAAGGGAAGGTTTTGAAGCATTGGGTTTTAGGGAATGGAATGTTGATAACAATACTTATGACGAGGTTGAAGGAATTTGGATTCCTATGTTTTATGGCTCTACTTCACAGCAGGATTTACTAAGTATTTTTTCAACAAAAAAAGGCAACTCTGAAAATCACAAGTGGATTACAAGTATAGCAAGAACAAAGCCTATTTCTAGAACAGACAATGTGACGCTTAAAAGTTTGTTGGGAGGGCTTGACATGTGGAAAAGTGAAGAGAGAATGAAAGGCTACCGACTGTTTGAAGGTACAATAATAAGTGTCATTAATGACTTACTTATAATGTTCGCAAAAAGAAGTGATTTGAAATCTGTTTTTGGAAAGGGAGCACATGACAGAAGTATAAGTGAAATGTTAGACAATGAAGTTGTTAATGGTGGACAGTTTAAGGGAACTAGTGATGGACAAAGTCTTAATAAGATATTTCACTCAATTGTACTAGGGTCATACCAGCAAGGGCAAGTAGATACTAGAATGGTTATAACAAATGATGTTCTAAATATTCTCTCTGACACATATACAACTGGACAATATCCTTTCCCTGCAAATAAATGCTTAAACTTGGCAAGGTTGGCATTGAAACAGGAGTATGGAAGCAAGTTTCAGACCATCATCTGATCAAAGGATATGGGTTAATTCCTTCCACATTTTCAGATGGCAATGATAATGATGGATGGTTTATAAGAACAGGGGAAGGTCTTGCTATATTAGTAAGATTTGGTGCAAATACAAGTGAATCTGCGAGTGAGAATAAAAAAACAGGATATAGGGTGCTTGATTTTTATTCTCTTTCATCACAAAACAATGCAGATACTCCAATACCGGATGGTGTTGGTGCTTCTCCATTGCTGATGCCACCAGTAGGATTGATTCCATAAATAAAAAGAAAACAAAAGGCAGGTATAGGAATGGATGAGCAACATCTGATTAATATGTTAATAGACAAGCTGCCTACAATAATAGCAGTACTGTCTGTTTTATTTGAGATTTCACCTATAAAGTTTTCACCGATTACAATCTTTATAAGATGGATTAATAAGGATACACATGCAAAACTGGATGAAATTGAAAATGCAACACAGAAAAACGCTGTGCAGATAGAAAATCTGAAAAATGACATTGATAAAAGATTTAATAAGTACGAATATCAAGAACAGGTTCGACATGCAGAACAGATAAGAGAAAGGCTTGATAATTTTGCAGAAAATATCAAGCTTGGAAGAAAATATTCAGCAAAACAACTTGAAAATATGTACAGAATAAAAGATGAGTATGATGAACATTGCCATAAGTACGGCATCCAAAACGGATATACGGACAGGGCAATGATGATTATAAGAAACGAGTATGAGAAAAGAGAACTCGGAAATGATGAAAGTGAGGATTAGAAAATGAATAAAATTAACTGGCAAAGAAAACTTACAAGCAGGAAGATGTGGCTTTCTATAGCAAGCTTTGTGTCTATGCTCATAATAGCACAGGGTGGCGGACAAAGTCAGGCAACGCAAATAAGTGCCCTTATAATGGCAGGAGCAAGTATCATAGGATATGTCATAGGCGAGGGACTTGCAGACGGAGCAAATGCAGATGCATCATTAAAAAACAATCAGGAGTAATTAAAAACAAAGGATTGGGTATCGCAATACTCAGTCCTTTTATCTTATGTAGACGGAGGTAAGAATGGTTAAATAGGTCAAGCAAGTAGGGACGAGCGTGGAAAGTATAGTGGTGGCATGGCAGGCGATCAGGACGGCAAGGAAGTGGCTATAAGAGGTTGGTATAACAGACCTTGGAATAAGTTATTAAGAGCAAAGAGACCTGTAGTGGCTGATGCTATTGCAGAAGCGATGGAAGACGCATGTGCAAACAATAACATAGGATATGATCAAGGACAGAGAACAACTCTTTATAAGTTATGCAGAGCTAACAAATTTAATATAAGAGCCATAAAAGAACCATGTGAAACTGACTGTTCAGCTCTTGTTGCCGTATGTGTAAACGCTGCCGGAATACATGTGTCAGGAGATATTTATACAGGGAATGAAACAGCGGCATTGTTAGCTACAGGAGAGTTTGAGCTTTTAACAGAGCCGAAATATTTGGTATCTGATGAGTATGTGAAAAGAGGAGATATACTGCTATATGAATTCCATCATACAGCCGTTGTGCTTGAAAATGGAAGTAAGGCGAAGTCAAATCCGCCCTTAAACAAGTATGTGAAGGGGTGGAACAGAAATAATGAGGGGTGGTGGTATGTCTATGATGACAGGGATAATTACCATGTAAACAATGCCGTCAGAATTGAAGGTGAACTTTATTTCTTTGATGCACAAGGATACTGCGTAAAGAATCCTACCGTTACCACGGAGGAAAGTGGAAAGCTTAGATTAATAGCCGGTGAAAGAGTAAAGTAGAACGATAAAAAGCAGAGCCTAAATGGGAGGTTCTGCTTTTTTTTAAATTAATTATGCTATTTCATCTAATGATATCACCATGTTGTCGCCTGTCTTATCTGTTATTTTAATTGAATTATAATCATTTATTTCCCATGTAACAGAGCCTTTATAAAAACGACTATCCAGCCACATCTGTATGCGATTAGCCCGAATTTCTTTATATTCTTGGATACTTTTTGCGTTCCTTATTGTCATCTTTAATCCTTTCCGGCTTTAGCCTTGATAATGATTGTTTTGTCTTTTTCATCAAATGTGGCAATTACTTGCCTGTTTTCAGAGTTCAGTTCCATAGTATTGATCCAGTCTTTTGGAATAGACAGCTTGGAACTTATTGACCCTGAACCAGACTTTGAAAAAGTTACATTTAAGACACGTTCGTTATTTTTCATAATTGCAAATCCTTTTATTTTATGATAAGATTTTTTAACAGTAAGGGCGGTGTGAGTAAGTCCGCCGCCCCCTGTTGCCCCTAACTTATCTTTATTAATCTTCAATACCCCTTTGAGTATCTTCGATTAGCTGACTGACAAGTTTGTCGGCTTGGTCAAAATCCTTATTTTTTATTGCTTTTTGGAGTTCAACCAATTGTCTAAGTAATCCTCTAAGAAAACTCTTAAAAACTGACATATCTTCCATAGTTCCTCCTTTCTCTACCTACCCTTAGTAATTAGCTAAGTTTTATTTACTTAACTGAGTGTAGTATAACACACAAAAGACGGACCGTCAAGTGCGTATTGAAAATAAATTTAATTCTTTTTCGGAAAGATAAAAATGTCATATATTTGTTTCGGAGTAAGAGAGTATCTTGTGGCAATAAGCCTGATATATTTTAATGAAAACTCATTTCGAGAGTTCCATATCGTAGAAAAGTTAGGAACGGACATTCCCAAGGCTGCAGCCAAGTCTTTATTTTTGTCTCCATAATTAACCATGATAGCTTTAAGCATTTCTTTATTCAAAATAAAATCCCCCTTTTATGAAAACCTGCTGACATTGTCAGAGCAGGAGTTTGAAATTATAAGGCGAACTAAAACATCGCCATATTTATCTGTTATGTCAAGCACTCGAGTGCCAGTATCCATGCCAACCTTTCCAGTATCAGAAAATCTGCAGTTATCATCGCTGAACCATTCATTTATTGAAATACCGAGGTCAGTGCGACATTTATCAATATAGATCATTTTAACATATCCTTTCAACACTTAAAATATATCCAGTTTAACCGCCCACCGGAAAGGTATCATTTTATAGTTTGTCCAGTGCTGCCGTTGCATTTGCAAGGCATTTTTTTGTTTTTTATCGTTTACCTTTAAGGTGTGTGTATGTTACCTTGAGTTGCAGATAAGTTCAAGTCATTTATAGCTTGTAAATTAACCAAATTTATAAACTGTGAAAGCCTTATATTTCAAGGATTTTATAAGTAGAAAGTTATTGATTTTTATAACTTATTTTGGTAATAATGATATAGGAAACTGGAGGTAGTGTAATGCGAAGATTTAGGCAATTAACGAGAGCTGATAGACTAAAGATAGAAGCATTAAAGAAAGCAGGGCATGATAACAAAGAGGTAGCAGCTCAAATAGGGGTGCATATAAGCACTATATATCGTGAACTAAAAAGAGGAAGGTATACTCACACCAATACGGATCTTACAGAGGAGGAGCGATATTCGCCTGATATAGCAGAGGATAGATATCGTCAAAACCTTAAGAACAAAGGTCCCGATCTTAAGATAGGCAATGATTATAAGTTAGCAAAGTACATAGAAGAAAAAATAGCAGATGAAGGATATTCACCGGGAGCAGTCCTTGGTGAAATTAAATCAAAGGGGCTTAATTTTAAAACAATTTTTACAAAGCCGACTTTATATAGTTACATTGATAAGGGTATATTTCTCAGGGTTACAAACAAAGAATTACCTGTAAAAGGAATCAGGAGAAGGAAGAATAAAAGAATAAAAAGGCAGGCTAGAGCTAATGCCGGATTGAGTATAGAAAAAAGACCAAAGGAAATAGATACAAGGGAAGAGTTCGGGCACTGGGAAATGGATACGGTGAACGGTAAAAAGGGAGAGAGTAAACACAGCCTCCTTGTAATGACGGAAAGGAAAACCAGAAAAGAACGGATATATTTACTCTATGGTTACACTAGCGAACAAGTATGTTCAAGACTAGATCAGTTAGAAAGAAAATGGGGTAAAAATTTCAGCAAGGTGTTTAAGACCATTACGGTAGACAATGGACATGAGTTTGCTGACAATTTAGGTATGCAAAAATCAATAAATAAGAATAGGAAGAAAAGAACGGATATATTCTACTGCCACCCTTACTGTTCATTTGAACGGGGTAGCAATGAAAATCAAAACAGACTCGTTCGGAGAAAGATACCTAAAGGAACAAACTTTGATGATAGGACTGAGGAAGAAGTAAAAAGTATAGAAGACTGGATTAATTATTATCCTAGGGAAATTTTTGGCTGGAAGACTGCAGAAGAATTATTTGATGAAGAAATAAAAAAGTTATAGGAACGCAATATTGTAAATTTAATACATAAATATAGTACAGAGTGTTATAAAAATCCCAATAATACCCTGTGTTTTTTGTGCAATTCAATGAAAAGATGTTTTGCAATAAATTATTCGCATTTAATGCTTGACTTTGCCTAATCAAAAAAAAATTAAATTTTTTGTTGACAAATTATTTTACTCGTGATAATATATCTGAGCTGTCGCAAGATAGTAAAAAAACAAGAACCTTGAAAATTAAAGATTAAACAGTACACACAACCCTGAAAATTCTAAAGAGAGAATTATCATGATGATGATTCAAAAGAGAATTTCAAGGAATGAAAACCTTTAAAAACAGAAAAAATTTCGGAAACAAAATTGCTGGTGTAATTTTGGTCAAGGAAAAACTTTTAACATGAGAGTTTGATCCTGGCTCAGGATGAACGCTGGCGGCGTGCTTAACACATGCAAGTCGAACGGAGTTTGTGCGGAAGGAGTCTTCGGACAACGGAAGTATAAACTTAGTGGCGGACGGGTGAGTAACGCGTGGGTAACCTGCCTTATACAAGGGGATAACAGAGGGAAACTTCTGCTAATACCGTATAAAAATATTTCACGCATGTGAGATATTTGAAAGATTTATCAGTATAAGATGGACCCGCGTCTGATTAGGTAGTTGGTGAGGTAGAGGCTCACCAAGCCGACGATCGGTAGCCGATCTGAGAGGATGACCGGCCACATTGGGACTGAGACACGGCCCAAACTCCTACGGGAGGCAGCAGTGGGGAATATTGGACAATGGGGGCAACCCTGATCCAGCGACGCCGCGTGAGTGAAGAAGTATTTCGGTATGTAAAGCTCTATCGATAACGGAAGAAAATGACAAGCCGTTAAGGAAGAAGCCCCGGCTAACTACGTGCCAGCAGCCGCGGTAATACGTAGGGGGCAAGCGTTATCCGGATTTACTGGGTGTAAAGGGAGCGTAGACGGCATATAAAGTCTGAAGTGAAATCCCGCAGCTCAACTGCGGAGTTGCTTTGGAAACTTATAAGCTGGAGTGTCGGAGGGGTAAGCGGAATTCCCAGTGTAGCGGTGAAATGCGTAGATATTGGGAGGAACACCGGAGGCGAAGGCGGCTTACTGGAAGATAACTGACGTTGAGGCTCGAAGGCGTGGGTAGCAAACAGGATTAGATACCCTGGTAGTCCACGCAGTAAACGATGAATACTAGGTGTCGGGAGGGATGACCCTTTCGGTGCCGTCGCAAACGCAATAAGTATTCCACCTGGGGAGTACGTTCGCAAGAATGAAACTCAAAGGAATTGACGGGGACCCGCACAAGCGGTGGAGCATGTGGTTTAATTCGAAGCAACGCGAAGAACCTTACCAAGTCTTGACATGCCGTTGACGTACCCGTAACGGGGTATTTCCCTCGGGACAACGGACACAGGTGGTGCATGGTTGTCGTCAGCTCGTGTCGTGAGATGTTGGGTTAAGTCCCGCAACGAGCGCAACCCTTGTCCTTAGTAGCCAGCAGTAAGATGGGGACTCTAAGGAGACAGACGGAGATAATCCGGAGGAAGATGGGGATGACGTCAAATCATCATGCCCCTTATGATTTGGGCTACACACGTGCTACAATGGCGTAAACAAAGAGAAGCAAGAGTGCGAGCTTAAGCAAATCTCAAAAATAACGTCTCAGTTCGGATTGCAGGCTGCAACTCGCCTGCATGAAGCCGGAATCGCTAGTAATCGCAGATCAGCATGCTGCGGTGAATACGTTCCCGGGTCTTGTACACACCGCCCGTCACACCATGGGAGTCAGCAATGCCCGAAGTCAGTGACCTAACCGTAAGGAAGGAGCTGCCGAAGGCAGGGCGGATGACTGGGGTGAAGTCGTAACAAGGTAGCCGTATCGGAAGGTGCGGCTGGATCACCTCCTTTCTAAGGAAGAAAGTAGGGGTTGTGAGTACTGTTTAGTCTTTAATTAAGAGGAAGAGAAAAAAAGAATATTTTTTTGGTGTCGATGCGTCTTAGGGAAACACCCGTACACATCCCGAACACGACGGTTAAGCCTTTGACGGCCGATGGTACTATATTGGAGACGATATGGGAGAGTAGGTGGATGCCAAATTTTATAAAATTTAATATAGATTATTTCTATATGGGGGTGTAGCTCAGTTGGGAGAGCACCTGCCTTGCAAGCAGGGGGTCAAGAGTTCGAATCTCTCCATCTCCATCGCCAGAGAACTTGACGAATACAAGCGTAAGCGCAGTATGAGTCCAGTCGTAGCCGTGTCAACATCATTAACAAATACAAGCATAAGCCTGTATTAATTTAGTGGTTGACCTGGCAGCAGACAAATTATTCTCTGCGATCGTACCTTGAAAATTGCATATCAATCAATAAGAAGTTTGTCTTAACGAAAGTTAAGCAAATATCTTAGACATCCGAGGTGATGAATTACGAAAGTAGTTCATCCGAATAAAAACAACAAACCGAAGACCAACAGATACACGCTAGTATCGAGAACTTTACTCACCGCAGAGTAAAGGAGTTGGTTAAACATAAAGAGCGTAGGGTGGATGCCTAGGCACTAAGAGCCGATGAAAGACGTGATAAGCTGCGAAAAGCTGCGGTCAGGAGCAAATATCCAGTGACCCGCAGATGTCTGAATGGGGAAACCCACTTAAGTAGACCTTAAGTATCCATGGGTGAATAAAATAGTCCATGGAAGGGAACCCGGTGAACTGAAACATCTAAGTAGCCGGAGGAAGAGAAAGAAAAATCGATTTTGGAAGTAGTGGCGAGCGAAACCGAAAGAGCCTAAACCATTGTGCGAGCACGATGGGGTTATGGACTGCAACAAAGTTAAAAACTTGTTACCGGAAGGGATATGGAAAGACCTGCCAGAGAACGTGAGAGCCGTGTATGGGAAAACAAGTCGAGACAAGCAGTATCCAAAGTACCATAAGACA